>OHVW01000001.1_pt1 | contig 547357 bp, 560 predicted proteins | sample 1579601 | NCBI WGS metagenome assembly OHVW01 (sample SAMEA3882549, study PRJEB24775) | human gut metagenome | biome: human-associated habitat; feature: intestine environment; material: feces | place: Netherlands | collected 2009/2010 | reverse complement strand
TGAAAGAAACGATTGATTTACTCGGAAAGATCCTCACAAACATCCTGACTGCTCTTTATGAACCTTTTGGATTCTCACTGCTTCTCTCGTTCTTTGCAATGTTTTTCTACCTGTATGCGTATGAGCCAATACATGCCGGCAAAGGGTGTAAGAGTGCCATAGTAACGTGGTATCAGAAATTCAAAGAGAGTGTGTTTTTTCGGAAGTTGTTTTTCTTATTTTTTGTGACCTCACTTATTCTGTTCCGAACCCTGTTAAACCGGAGCATTTGGATGAATCCTTTATCTGATGTTATGGGCGGATGGGGCATCTGGAAGACAGTGAACGGAGAAAAGCAGCTGACAACAGAGTGCATTGAGAATGTGATTATGATGGTGCCGTTTTCAGCAGCAGTGCTGTGGTCATTCGGAAAGAAGATAGGAAACGGCTGGAAGAAAATACTGTGGCAAAGCGGGAAGATAGCGTTCATCTTCTCGATAAGCATTGAGATATTGCAGTTATTGCTTCGCTTGGAAACGTTCCAGCTATCAGACATCTTCTATAATACAGTAGGCGGAATGATTGGCGGCTTGATATATTGTGCAGTGATGAAGGCAAGAAAGCGTCTGTAAAAGCTGGATGAAATTGTGATATACTGTGAGCGGTAGCTCCCTGCGCTGCTCGAATGAATCACACACCTCTTCGTGGTGAGCAGCAGGCAACGATCTTATGGTCGGCTGAGATGTGATGGAAAGAAACCAAGAATAAGAACAGTTAAAATAGACATCAATCAATGTGAAAGAAGGTGCAAACATGTCGTCGATGTCAGCTCGGCATAGAGAAATGCTAGAATATTTATTTGATATGCAGGATGGGTATTTGCTCAGATTTACTAATGATTCATTTAGGCGATTCATGATTCTTCATGCAGATATTGATGTGTATAATGCGTCAGGGTACGATGAAGAGCCGTCGAAGGCAAAAAAGTTTAGGTACTTTCTTTCAAATGAACCAGATGCATTAGTTGGTCAGATTATTTTGGAACTTCTTCAGATGCGAAGTGCTCACATTGAACGCATGCGTTTAGAAGATGATGAATATATAGATTCATATAGTGATTACGCAACTGAAATAGAAAATGTTGCTCGTGCAATGTGCGCTGGAGCGGCGGTTCCACGAAATAATCAAGAACGTTTAAATGCTACTTTATTATGTGCCAGCAATGTGCTACAGGATCTTTTGAGCGTATGTGAAAGTGCATGTAATAACAGAACATATAACTATGGCCGATCAGAAAATGAAATTAATGACTATTTTCGCGACATGCTAGGAGCCAAAGGATATAGTCAGGTTTTAGATCAAACAAGGCATGGTATTTCCATGAACGGAAATGATGCTGGCGAAGTGGACATTCTGCTGAAAAAGGATGACAAAGAAGCCGCAATCATAGAAGGGCTAAAACTTGATTGCGTGAACCAGAACTATATAAAAAATCACATTGATAAAGCGGTAGTCAATTATAATGCATTGGGAACAGCTACTTTTATTGTTGCCTATGTAGGGGTGGCAGATTTCCAAAGCTTTTGGAATGGTGTATACACATATTTGAAGGCATTTTCGTATCCACTTGAAGTAAAAAGGTCTGTAGAGGAAATGGCACATACAAGTGCGGCGGTAAGATGTGCAAATACGATTCTAAGTAGAGATGGATATGATTTTCCAGTATATTTTATTGCCGTTAATATTGGACGCGGATAGGAATGCATTGCCTTCACCCCAACACAGTGCTATACTTAAACAACTATAAAAGGAAAGAGGTTATCACCATTCCCAGAACGAAAGGCAGCAAAAACCGTCCTAAAACCAATATCACCAAAGGCTACGCAACCCAGATTGCGGAGAAGGCAAAGGCAGATGCTAAGGTCGCTGAAGAAGTAAAGAAGGCTGAAACTGAGAGTGTGGTTAAGAGATTATTAGCCAGCGGCATGAGTGCGGACGAGATTCTGGAAAAGCTGAAATAAACAAGAACCCAAGAAAAAATAAAAGCAGACTGTGGAAACGCAGTCTGCTTTTTCTATGTTCCGAAATTGGTACATTCTCTGCTGTAAAATATAATTAAATTGGTGAACAAAAGAGGATCGGAGCGTGACGGTACATGTCTAATAAAAATCATTCTGGTGACAGTGCACAGTTGAGTCTTTTTGATATTTTAGGGCTTGTGGGGAATATCGACAGCAAGTATTCCTCAGATGAAATTGAGGAGGTTATAGGTAAGCTCCTTGCAGCTAAGCGTACCGCAGAAAAGCATGAGGAAAATGAACGCCGCCGCAGGGAAAAAGAAGAATTAGAGCGGAAAGCCCGTGAAGAAAAAGAGAAAAAAGAAGCACATATACGTGAAGTTACCTGCATGGATCTTCCGCTCGATTGGGAAAACGCGTTCAATCAAGATGTAAGGACTCAGGGTATTCACGCTGACAGCATTTCCGACGGTCTCATTTTCAGTCTATCTAATCTCGGACGGGTTGATATTGAATATATTTCTTCAATAACCGGTGAAGACTACAAAACAATTATCGGTACGCTGAAAGGATCTATCTATCAGAATCCGGAAACATGGGGCGAGTGCTTCTATAAAGGTTGGGAAACCTCTGAGGAATATCTGTCAGGCAATATGATGCGGAAATGGAAAGCGGCTAAAGAAGCTGATAAGGAATACGACGGCTATTTTGCTGATAATGTCAAAGCTATTGAAAAGGTTCTTCCTCCTACTGTTGCAACAAAAGATATCTATGTGACACTGGGTTCGCCGTGGGTACCTACGGATATAATTGATGATTTTATTGAACATCTTCTTGGCGATTGGCGCAGATACTGGTATAGCATCGACAACGAAGAAGATTTTCGTACTAAGCATGATGAATTGACCGGCACATGGGAGATCCCCTTCAAAAACAGATACAATCACGATGTTAAGGTGACACGAACATACGGTACCGACAGAATAAACGCTCTTCATATTCTTGAAAGAACTTTGAACATGAAGTCGGTCGCAGTTACCGATGAGGTCGTTTGCAAAACAAATTCCTCCGGCAAGAAAAGAGTTATAAACCGGTCTGAAACCATTCTGGCCATTGAAAAACAAAACAAAATGATAAAGGCGTTTCAAAAATGGATCTGGGAGGATGAAAGAAGAAAAGAACGTCTTGAAACAATTTTTGAGAACAATTTCAGTTGCGTTCGAAAAAGAATTTTTGACGGATCATTTTTACGGTTTCCCGACATGTCTCCGGCGATAAAGCTTTATTCCTATCAAAAAGACGCTGTTGCGCGAATTCTTTTTACTCCGAACACTCTATTGGCACACGATGTCGGAGCCGAAAAACCTATGTTATGATTGCTGCGGCAATGGAAATGCGCCGCATGGGGCTGTCTGAAAAGAACATGTTTGTTGTTCCAAATAACATTGTCGGTCAATGGAAAAACATTTTCTATGCCATGTACCCGAGTGCCAATATTCTTTGTGTAGAGCCGAAGAGTTTTACTCCATCAAAAAGAGAAAGTCTTCTTGAAAGAATACGTGACGAGGATTTTGATGGGATCATTATTGCTTACAGTTGTTTTGAGCGGATTCCGTTGTCAAAGGAATACTATCGAAACCAGTTTGTTTATGAACAGAAACTTATCGCAGAAATAGCGGGCAAAAAGAACAAGGCCACTTCTCGTTTGAAGAAGAAACAAGAGGCGGTTTCAAAAGCCTTATCTGAACTTGCCGTTGCAATGGATGATTTGTATAACGGTGTGTATTTTGATGATCTCGGAATTACAAGACTCTTTGTAGATGAGGCACACAATTTTAAGAATGTTCCTATCGAAACAAAAGCAGATAAAGTTCTTGGAATCAGTGCTTCAGGTTCCAAGAAATGCAAGGATATGATGGATAAGGTACATATGGTGCAGAAGAAGAATGACGGCGCAGGAGTTGTCTTCGCTACCGGAACTCCGATTACAAATTCTATCACAGATGCGTTTATTATGCAGATGTATTTGCAAAGCGGTGAACTTGCCATGCTGGATCTTCAGAACTTTGACAGTTGGATCGGTATGTTTGCAGAAAGGAGCACGGAATTTGAAATTGATGTTGACACAAGCAGTTTTCGGCTTGCCACTCGTTTTTCTAAGTTTCACAACCTTCCCGAACTCACATCTCTACTGTCATCCATTGCCGATTTTCATCAAGTGGATACATTAGCCGGTATCCCGCAGATAGATGGATATACCGATGCGCTGATCTCAAAAACAAATGATTTTGCAGATTATCTGAAAGATATTTCACAGAGGGCAGAGAATGTTCGCAAAGGATATGTTAGTCGCAAAGATGACAATATGCTAAAAATCACAACGGACGGAAGAAAGGCGGCGCTTGATTTAAGATTGGTCGATCCGAATGCTATGTTCACATATCAATCGAAAGTGGCACGCTGTGTCGAAAATGTTGCTGATATATATTTCAAAACAACGGTTCGTAAATCTGCACAAATCATTTTCTGCGACACATCGACTCCTAAAACGGGTTTTAACATTTATGATGAAGTGAAGACTATGCTTCAGAGTAAAGGCGTTCCTTCTGACAAGATTGCTTTTATTCATGATGCCCGGACCGAAGCACAGAGAAATACCATGTTTGCTCAAGTCAGGAAAGGTGACATTCGCGTGTTGCTCGGTTCGACCTTCAAACTCGGACTCGGTGTAAATATTCAAGATAAGCTGATCGCTCTGCATCATATCGATGTTCCGTGGAGACCGGCAGATATGACGCAACGTGAGGGGCGCATTCTGCGCCAAGGAAATACCAATTCAAAAGTGCAGATTTTCCGATATATCACAGAAGGGAGCTTTGATGCCTATTCATGGCAGCTGCTCGAAACCAAGCAACGATTTATTACCGGATTGCTTTCCGGATCGCTTACCGAGCGGAGTGGAAAGGATATTGAAGACACAGTGCTCGACTATGCCGAGGTCAAAGCTCTGGCCGTAGGAAATCCTCTTGTAAAAGAGCGTGTGAAGACCGCAAACGAGCTTTCGCGCTATCTGACATTACAGCGCAAACTTGTTGATTCAAGAATTCGCATGGAAAAAGAACTGTTAGAGATGCCCGGAAAAATATCCAATCAAGAGAACAATATTGCCCAATGTGAAGCCGATATTGCATTTTACAACGGATGGAAACAAGAAAATCCCGAACCGGTTGATAGCAAGGTAAAGAAGGAAGCGACGGAAAAGCGTAAACATTTAAGAGAATACATTCATTCTTCTCTTATTGGACATGTTCTTGAACCGAAAGAGAAAGCCCTTACAACATATCGAGGTTTTGAAATTATTCTCCCCGCTAACATGACACGGGAAAAACCTTATATTTGGCTGAAACGAAACGGTCGTTATTATGTAGAACTCGGAGATACGAATACGGGCAATTTAATAAGAATCGATAATTTTCTTGATGATTTACGAAAGCACTTTGATAAATTGAAAAATGGATTTGCTAAGCTGCAAGAAAGAGAATATCAACTTAAGGAAGAACTCAAAAAGCACGAAAGTTTCAGCGATGAAATTGAGGAATGCCGCAAAAAGCTCGAAATACTTAATAAGAAATTAGGAGTAGATAAGACATGAGCGATATTAAAATGACCAACATACCCTCTATGAATGTCGGGAAAATGGTTGAAAAACTGTCAAGCGCCTACTGCGCAATCATTCAACATAATTATCCCATCAAAACCATGCCGTCCGTTATGCTGTGGGGACCTCCGGGTGTTGGTAAATCACAAGCAGTTCGCCGGATTGCAAAAGAGATTGGCGAGAAAACCGGTAAAACGGTTAATGTAACCGATGTTCGATTGCTTCTTTTTAATCCCATTGATCTGAGAGGCATTCCTACCGCCAACGCTGACAAAACGCTTGCAGTGTGGCTGAAACCGCAGATATTCCAAATGGATGCAAGTGACGATATTGTCAACATCCTGTTCCTTGATGAAATTTCCGCAGCACCTCAGTCCGTACAGGCGGCAGCTTATCAGATCACACTTGACCGAGTTGTCGGAGAACACAAGCTTCCTGAGAATTGTATCGTGATCGCCGCCGGAAACCGTGTGACAGATAAATCCGTAGCTTTCAAAATGCCGAAAGCTCTGGCAAATCGACTTATGCACATCGAAATTGAAGGCAGTTTCAGTTCGTGGAAGCAATGGGCAATTTCCTCCGGTATCAATGATAAGGTTGTCGGTTTTTTGTCTTTCAGGCAAAGTTATCTCATGGGATTTGATTCCGACAGTAATGATCTCGCTTTCCCGACTCCCCGTTCGTGGGAAATGGTAAGCAATGTTCTGAACTGGATTGATGATGACATAGACAGCATGTATTACTTGATTGCCGGACTTGTCGGGACAGGTGCAGCGGTTGAATTCAGAACATGGGCCAAGGTATATAAAAACCTGCCGGCCGTTGAAGATATTTTCGACGGCAAAATGCCACAGATGCCAAAGGATACTGATGTCATGTACGCTTTAACGGCATCTATGACCGCCTATGCACGGATGCACAAAGATGAAATGAGCAGAATCGCAAATTCAATCCGATATGCAGACAAAATGCCTCCCGATTTCAGCGCAGTATTGCTGAAAGACTATATGTGCATAGATAAAAATTACAAAGAAAAGCTCATGACCATTCCGGAATTTGCAAGGTGGCTTCAAACGAAAGGATGGTTAATGAATGGCTCTGTCTGAAAGCAAGATTAAAGGGTGCATAAAAAGACTTCTGTTATCACGCATGCGCATTTTGTATAACCATGGATTTTACGGTTTACTTTTAATGCATATGATTTATGCTGTCAGTGAAGAAATTGAAACGGCTTGTACGGATGGAGTAAGGATTACTTTTGGCATAGATTTTCTCGATAGTCTCAGTGATAGTGAACTTGACTTTGTCATGATGCATGAGATTTTGCATGTTGTGTTACAGCATTGCTTTCGCGGAGATGTTGAAGACCCTGAAGCATACAATATTGCGGCTGACATTGTTGTCAACTCTAATATTATGCTTGAGAACGGAATGAAAGCGAGCAGTATAACGCTAAGCAAATACGGAATAGCAATGCATGTTGCACCGGACGGAAAAGAAGGGCATGAATATACTGCCGAACAGGTCTATGCTATGCTTCCGAAGAATCTTAATAAAAAAGGCAATAATAAAAGTCCAGGCTCTGCTGTCGGCAGGGCAAAAAAAGAGAATAAAAAAGGCAATAATAAAGGTCCAGGTTCTGCTGTCGGCAGGGCAAAAAAAGAGATTTCAAAAGAACAGCATCAACCGGTACGGGTATGGGATGATCATTCACAGTGGGGCAAGTATGAAGAAGATGATACACTTCGTGACGTATGGGTCAAGCGGTTTGAAGACGCAGCAGAAGCTATTAAGATCAGAGATCCATCAAACGCAAGAGGCCTTCTCCCTGCTTTTGCCGAGCGTATTCTTAAAGAACTAAAAAAAACGCAAACTGATTGGCGGACAATCTTGAATGATTTTATTCAGGAAGAAGTTGTTGATTATTCGTTTGCTCCACCGGATCGGAGATTTGACGACAGTCCGTTTTTCTTGCCTGATTTCAACGGCAAGGAAGATAGGGTAGAAGATATCCTGTTTATGATTGATACATCAGGGAGTATGTCGGACGATATGATTGCAGCAGCATATTCAGAGGTTAAAGGAGCAATTGATCAGTTCAACGGAAAACTAAAGGGATGGCTTGGCTTCTTTGATGCGGCGATTATAAAGCCACAGCCGTTTAGCGACGAGAACGAGTTCAAGATAATCAAACCCGCCGGAGGTGGTGGAACCGACTTTCAAATCATTTTTGAGTATGTATTTCATCATATGTCCGACAAATTGCCGGCAAGTATTATCATATTATCAGATGGATATGCCCCCTTTCCTCAGGAAAAGCTTGCCGGAGGTATTCCGGTGCTTTGGTTATTAAACAATGAAGAAGTGAATCCGCCTTGGGGAAAGGTTGCAAGGATAACCGTATAACATAAGAGATTTGAGCAATGTACAATGAGCAAATTAAGGAAATACTAATGAAAACATATGATATATGTGCATAAACACTTGACTGTAGCCCATCCGCTGTGTCGGAAAATAAACTATATCATTATACTTCGGGCAAGTATTACGAAAAGAAATTATTTTGCTTCGAAATGTATTAGAGTCTCAGCTATCTAAAAATTTGATTACTTGGAAAAAGCATTTAATGATTTGTTCCGAACGCATTACAGAGAATGCACATATCAGAACTTTAGTGCAAACACGGACGGTTACCAGCAGGTATCACTTTCTGTTACTCCTGAAAAAGCAAATGAAATTGTAAATTATATTGCATTTGCGTTTGTTTACGGTTATAATGAAAATGAAATGACGGTTGATAATGCGGAAGTAAACTTACTAAAAGTCAAGCTGAATCAAAGTTGCGGCAAGGCAAAGATGTAATAACTTATTATAAGAGTGATGCGTTAAATATCGCAAACTCAGTAGGCAGCACTAGAAGTAAGTGTGATCCCAAACATAGAGGGTCTGCTTCTTTTAAGTATTATCATGTTAAATATAAAAATATAAAGTTGAGTATCCATTCGTTTTATGTATAGGGAATACAGGTGGTATTATGGTTTATACTTTTATGAATTATGACGATTTTAATAGTAAATATAACGATATATTAAAAATTGCCACTTGCTATAGCGAGAATTTTAGTTTTTTTACTGTGAGACAGATCCATAAAAAGGATCATTCTAATGAATATTTTAATTTCTTGGATGGTTTTAGAAATCATGAAATTCCATTAGGCAAAATAAAAACACCCAGATATACTGCAGGACAACAAATCCATTGTTTCAGAATTAATAAAATAACAACGGCTTTATTGATGAAACCTATAGATTTTTCTTCTTGGAATGCTTATGATTATCCTGAAGATTTGGCTTTTTATAAAAATTGCATACCGTGGTTTCGCTGTATTTCACATGAAAAAATGGTGTTAGTCAATGAGACCAATTTTAGAGCATTTAATGAGTTAAAAAAAATAGGCATAAATTTTAGATTGATTAATAATTCTAACTATATTTGAAAAAATTTAAAACGAATGTGGGTAAGTAGGCTCATTTGAGCCTACTGATACCTAAAATTATTCAAGCGGCGAAACCTCATATTACTACTACACATTTGACGGTTCGCTTGAAAGCGAATATCGCACATCATCAAACGGCAGTCTTACTCATTACATTGTTACCGATTCAGACGGTAATACGGTAGAAAAGACATTTGTAAACGGTCAGACAAAGACTATTACAACAGGCACAGATAAGGGAGCAAAAAACATGAAAAAAATAGTACAACCAATATCAATATTATTAATCATAACGCTGTTATCTGCGATATGTATAATACCATATGCAGCGACTATCGTTAACGGTGGTAATTACGAATTTACAGTTATGGATGCAACCAAGGTCCAAAAGTATGTTGTAGGTATGATTGACTTAACTGATGATGAGAAATTTCTTTACGATACTAATGGCGACAATGTGTTGACCGTTATTGATGCCACTAATATTCAGAAAATTATTGTTGGATCTCAATTCGATACATCAGAACCGTCATCTTTGACAGAAACTACTTCGGTTTACGGAACTGAAGCATCCACAGAAACAACGATATCGGATTTCTCCTCTGCTTGTACTGAAGTAACAACTGAATATACTGAAACTACAGCATATACTGACACTACTACAGAATGTGTTGAGGAAACGACAATTGTTGATGAACCATCGACAGAATCGACTGAAATAACTACGGAAGAAGTTACTGAACCTTCAACAGAATCGACTGAAACAACTACGGAAGAAGTTACTGAACCTTCAACAGAAGAGTATACTGAGCAGATTACTGAACAGCCTACTACAGAGCCAAAACCAACTGTTCCGCCTAAAAGTGTGAAATTCAATAAGAATGGAATAACACTTGGGGTAGGGGAGTCATATACTCTTATTACTACTATTGAAAATGGAGATATTTCGCAAGTTGCTTTTACAACAAGTGACCGTAAGGTTGCAACTGTAGACAATAACGGAAAAATATCTGCTGTCGGTACAGGTACTGCTACAATTACCGCAAATACATATAACGGACTTAAAACCCAATGCAAGGTTACCGTCAAAAAGCTTGCCAATAGCATAAAGCTTGATAAGACAAGTATTACACTTGGAATCGGTGAACAGTATGATTTTTCAAGCTATGTGCCGAGTGGAACAGCAGCTTATTTTCGTTCTTATTATTCAGATGATCCGAACATTGCTTTTGTTCAAAAAGCCGGAGGTTTGATGACCGCAAAAAAGGCAGGAACCACAACTGTTAGATGTAAAATGCCGAACGGTACGGAAGCAACCTGTAATGTAACGGTCAAGCCGCTTGCAACATCTCTTAAACTTAATGCAAGTGAAATTGTACTGTACATAGGTCAAAGCTTTGACCTCAATAGCAGTATTCCGAAAGGTACAGCGGCATATTACAGACTTTACTCATCAAACAATTCAAAGATTGCTACTGCAACAAGGGCAGGGGGAATAGTAAAGGGAATAGGCGTCGGTAAAACGACAGTAACTTGTACCCTTAATAATGGTAAGAAAGCTATTTGCGATGTGTATGTAGTGCCAAAAGCCAAGAAAATTTCAAATGTTCCCCTGATTGGTCAGAGCAAATTGCCAACCGGTTGCGAAACTTGTAGTGCAACAATGTTACTTAAACACTATGGATACAATATTTCCGAAACAACATTTGCAGATAAGTATCTGGTTAAAAAACCATTCGGTTATTCGAACGGTTCATACACAGGACCGGATCCTAATTGTGCCTTTGTTGGAACACCATACAGTTCCAACAGCTACGGAGCGTATGCACCGATTATGGTAAAATGTATGAATAAATACCTTTCCGACAAATCATACAAGGCTGTCGAAATCAGCGGGAAAAGTCTTGAATATCTTTCGGGTAAGTATGTTGCACAAGGTCAGCCGATTATGATTTGGGCAACAATTAATATGTTGCCGTCATTCAAAACAACCACTTGGAGAGTAAACTACACCGATGAAAACGCAAAATATAAACTCGGCAGTTACTATACTTGGATTGCCAGAGAGCATTGTCTTGTAATGACAGGATATGATAACTATTATTACTATTTCAATGATCCGTGGACTAATGCTAGAACCCGTTACTCGAAAAGTGTTGTGAATTCACGCTATGCCGAACTCGGCAAACAGGCTGTAATAATGGTAAAAAAATAGCAAAAAGACCATCTCGAACAAATTCGAGGTGGTCTTTTTAGAATTTCACGATTACTCTTAAATTATTCTGCCCAGTTTTCAAGTTTTAAATCTTGTACTCTCGAAAATTCTTTTGTGTTATTAGTAACCAACACATAATCTAATGATTTTGCATGTCCTGCAATCATTGTGTCAAGTGGACCGATTGGTGTACCTTGCTTTTCTAAATAGGCTCGTATTTTCCCGTAAGATTCCGCAGCGGCTGAATCAAAATCAAGAACTTCAATATTCGCCAGCAATATAGCTAAAGCTAATCGGTTTTTTTCAATAGCTTGGCTTTTTTCAACTTCGTGTACTAACTCAGCATATGTTACCGATGAGATACATATATCTTCAGGATCATGTTCCTGTAATTTAAGAAAAACCTGTTTTGGTTTATGCTTAATAGAATAAATGCAAATATTAGTATCAAGCATGTATCTCATAGTTTTTCACGCTCCTGTGGTTCTGAATCTTCTCTGCCGTTTTCAAAAAAATCATCAGAAAACATATTTACTGCTTGAATGAAAGAACTCCATTGATTGGTCATAGGGATAAGCATAACTATATCACCGATTTTATTGACTGACACTTCATTAGTATCACTATTGAATCTGCATTCTTTTGGAAGTCTTACTGCCTGACTTCTGCCATTCTCAAATATTTTAGCTTTAAGCATAAAATCACTCCTTTCACTATTAGTATATACCAAAATATATATTTTATCAATAGCAATTTTCACATTTACCGTGTTTTAATTCTTATTGTGATTACACCAAATCATAACAAAGTTAAAAAATATATTAGAATTCTCAAGTTATTACGCTATTCGATTATACGAACTTCTGAAATGTAGAGATGGTGAAAGCAAAAATACAAAGTCAGAATTAGAGTTTTCAGTTACAGAATTGAGAGTTTGCTTTGATTGTGAGAAGAAATACAAACTTTTTGCCGATTTCAAACGCAAGGTTATAGATATAGCGGTAAGGGAAATTAACGTGAAATCAGATATTTGGGTTAGACCTACATATCAAAAAACAGGACGAGCCATAACAAGCATAATATTTGAAGTGCATAACAATGCGTACAACATATTAAACGATGCCGAAAAATGATTATACAATTGCATAGCAAAAAGTTTTGCCCTCAGTATCCTAAAGTACTGGGGGTATTTTGCTAAGGTACACAGTTGGACAAACATTACCGAAAAAGTAAAAGTTGTTGATAAGGAAGCGTACAGCTATGAGGAGCCGGTGTACGAAACAAAAGGCAGAGCAATATGCAATGACTGTGGTGCTGATATTACGGATTTAGGAGAGGAAGAGTTAACAGAACATATTTGTGACCACGCTCTTAACGGCGGCAAAGGTTCTTACCGAGTAGATGATGTAAAGATGCAGACTGGCACTAAGACTGTAACTGTTCCGGAGAAAAGTCATTATGAAAACAAGGTAATCGGCAGGAAATGCTCGGGTTGCGATAAAGTTGAATATTACTGATAGTCAGTAAGTAATAGGGGAGTTATCATTAGATAGTTCTCTTTTTTCCCTCATCACGGAAAAATGTGGGATAATCAAAAGTAAATATTGAAAAAGAGCATAGGAAACTCCAAAATTGTAGTTGAAGAGACAAACAATGGAGGAGAGAAACCTATGCTCTATTTAGATGATATCAAAGTTGAATTTGAAAGTCAAGGATTTAAAGGAACACATATAGGAATCAGTCCTAATAAAGATAAAAGCGTACTGTATCTGGAGAGCGTAAGGTCTACGCAGTCAGTCCGGTGTCCTTATTGCGGCGGTAGCTATGGACATGAACGCATCTTACAACAAGCTTGTAACAAAGCATTTGCCCAAAGCACAGATTGTATATGATCGGTTTCATATGCAGTCGCAATTTGGCAGAGATGTTCTCGGTGTTGTTCGTCTGGATGAAGCTCGCAGGCATAAAGCCAAAGAAAAAGAAATCCTTGTCGATATCTCGAATGACACCGACAAGGATACTATGAAATCTCTTAAACAAGAAGCTAAATCCGAAAAGCAGGGATACAGCCAACTCAAGAAGCGAGCTTGTAAAAGATGTTCAGGGTAGGTGCGTTTTGTGAACTGTCGTATGCGAAAGGAAGAACATATCAAAATGGCTTTTTGACAAAGAACAATGTGTATAACTTCTTGACGAAATGGAAATGTTATGATAATATATGATTAATTACAGATTTTCATAAATTTACAAATTAGAGGTGCGTTATGAGATATATTACACGAGAGCTGGAGCGTAAGTTTCTCAAGCTCAATGATTTCTTTAAAGTCATCCTTGTGACGGGTGCAAGACAAGTCGGCAAAACAACAATGCTGAAACACTTGTCATCTTCGGACAGAACCTATGTAACGATGGATAACGCAATGGCAAGAGAGCTTGCTCAATCTGATCCTGTACTTTTTTTCAGACCTACAACCCCCCGATACTCATTAAGTGGAACATCATCTTGGAGTTATTGGTATAGTTTTTTTGACGATCCCAGAGATACTCGTTGCATATTGTTGGGCAGAAAGTATTGGAGATTACTTTATAATCGGAAGGTGTTTCAATGGTAAAAAAGTTTTTTACGCTTAATTGCTTTTTTGTGGTTATGATTTTAATTAGTATTTTTTTTACAGCGTGTAGTTTGGAATACTTGCCCCATGGCGAGTTAATTGATACTACAGTATCTCCTAATAATGAATATGTAGTAAACGCTTACCTTTGTTCGGGGAATGCAACGACAGACTTTTCAGTAAGGTGTGAAGTAGTTGATTTAAAAACGAATAAAAGTCGAAATATATACTGGAATTATCATCAAGAAGATGTTTCTTGGTATTGGAAATCTCAAGATGTTATTGTCATAAATAATATCGAACTTAATGTTTTGACGGATGAGTATGATTGGCGAAATTATTGACCTTATATCAATTGCTCAGTATTGGTATCTCTCTATGTTAAGATATTTTGTTTCTGTAATCGAGTTGTTACGCATCTACCTGATGACAGATGCAGATAACGGATTTGATATGAAATGTGCAACGTAAAAAGTGAACAATAAAAAGACATCCTATGATAGAATAAAATCTACCATAGGATATTTTGTTATGTAAAAAATTAACTCGTATAATCCGTGAAGTTTTGTAAAAAGCACAAAGTTATCAAAACACGAGGCATACCGCTCGGTATGCCTCGTGTTACCTGAATTAGTTATAACATTTTAAAGATGAGAGATTTATGTTTATTTTTGAAATTTCGCCTTTTTGTATGAAGCGTAGGAGAACTTCAAGCCAAAATTCTTTTACAACAGAGTTGTAAAAGAATCGCATAGGCTGTTTGTTGTCAACGGTAATTGCTTGTAAAGGAAAAGTTTCTTTCTGAATATCTTTTTTAGCGGTTCAATAAACAGGATATCCGCGAGCTTTGCCCAACGATCAGCGACAGTTCCATTGAAGGAGCTTTGAGGAAACCGGTCGCAGCCGGCGAACTTAAGAAAGAAGGTCACGGCAAGAATACATGCTATTTCAGGCTGAATTAGTTTTCCCTTAACACTTACGACTTTCCCTTAAAATAACGGCATAATTAAAGGGAACCGAACTATATTAAAATAAAGTGTGTAAGTTAGAAAAATAGCTTACACACTTTTTCGTTGGGAAAGTGTACCAAAATGAAATAAAGGACAGAAAAGGAAAACGAAATGCCTAAGGAAAACGACTTCACCGTGTCCAAAAAAATCGTGATATACCTTTTTTAATGTTATTTAACTCTGTCTACGCTGTAAATTGTAAATCCGTTGAATTCCTTTTCATCCTTGTAAACAATGGCGGAATCCTTTTTGCCGTAATATTGGTTAAGATAATTTTCTTTGATAAAAGTAATTTTTTTATCGATAACATATACATTTCTTCCGTCAACGACCGCCTCATAAATATTTGTTGAGAGGTTGCGGTTCACAAGCTGATTTGTCCGATGAAGATATCCGAAGCCGTCAACATTATGGAGAAAATCGGAAGAAAATCCCCACAGCGGATGAATATAGTTATCGGTATATGAAATGTATTCTTTAGCTGTTACAGGATCGAGAACATAATAATTTTCGGGATGTCTGTCAACCTCAGTATAAAGATCACTCGGCTTTTTGTCATATGAAACAGGAGTGATATGGAAGAAATATGATACACAGCTTGCCACACCTAATATCACAAATACAATAACCGAAATAAGAACAGTTTTTCTGCTTTTATCTGTAATATTGCTGTATTCGTCTTTTCTGAGATGACCGAAATCAAACGAATACATTGTAAACGAAAGAATCATCAGCAAAATTCCGTACATTGTGTATGCCGAAGAATCCATTGCATAACGAACATACATACAAGCCGCAAATCCCACCGCAAAATACAAAGCAGGGAAGAAGGCAAATCTTTTTTTCTGAACGGTAACAAAAACAACCATAACGGCAAGTATTACCGCAAAAGCAATAAGATATGAATCAAAATTTATAATATGTCCCCATGCATCTGAAAACAATGCACCCGCATTATCAAAGAAATTATACGGATTTTCTCGTTTTTGGATATCCGCAACCTTTTCAAGTGCAGCAGTATTCAGTCCGTTGTTTTCATCATAATATCCGTCAACAAAAAGTTCATACTCATTTGCCGAATTTATTCCGACCGAATTAAGCTCCTCACAGTAATCGGAATAGTTTGGAAAAGCATTATCATCGGTCTTATCGGCAAGGACGCTGTATCTGTACAACTCCGAAGTTTCTGCATTTGCATTATTGACCGAATATGAATAATATTCAAGACCGCAGCCGACAAGAACAATAAAGACAAATACAAGCACAAAAGGTCTGAAGTACCAGAAAAATTTTCTGAACGGCAACTTGTACTTTCTTTTTGCAATCATATCACCGATGAAGAATGTAATAAAAAATGCAAGTCCCACAAAGAAATATTTGAAACATAAAAATGTTCCGAATATAACTTCAAGTACACCAATCCAAAACGGGAGAGAGTACCTTTTATTTCTGATTGCATTAAGTGCCATCAGAAACCCTGCCGTAAGCAGCAAAGCGGCGGTTTTACTGCTTAAAATGTTTGAATAATGGTCAAATGAAAACAAAATATTCAGCACAAGAGTGAATATGAAAGCCTTGTGCTTTCCGAATTTATCGGCAAAAACAAATGTAACAGAAGAAAAAGCGGCACAGGAGAGAAGAATTTGAAAAAGTACAAAACAGTTGAAATTCAAAAGAATGTACTGCAATGAACCGGTAATTGTCGCAAAAATGTAGTTAATATCATTATTGTAATAGTTATGATACTGACAGATATATAAAGAATTGTAAAAATCGTCAGCACTGTCATAGGAAAATGCAGTAACACCTATAATCAAAGCCATAATAACAATATTAATTGCCAAAGCAAAGAAGGTCTTGCTTTTTAGTGCGTTTAATATTTTATCTTTCATAATAACTCCTCTGCATTATCTTTCTTGTTTAAAAATCACTTTCTTGATCTTCTTTCGTTAATCAAAAGCTGAAGATTCTTCTGTTCGTAAGTATTAAATTTAACATTCTTCTCAAATTCTTCGGGTGTATATTTGCCCTCATACCATGACTGCGAGTTAAAGTATGCATTAAGGCTTGCGTCCTTAAAAATTCTGCCTCGTCTTGCATAAATCTCATTAATTGCAAGCTGTAAGTCGTCATCACTCAAAGCGCTTACCTGTGCGTTGCTGAGATATGAAGAATCGCTGTTAGGAAAGATAAATCCGCCGTTATTATTAGTGTTTGTATTGCTTGATGACTGTGAATTTGAATTGCCCGATGAGCTGCTCTGACTATTTGATGACTGCTGAGCCTGTGTTGCAGGAGCTTCTGTTTCTCTCTGAATCTGTCCGCTTGAGATAACAAGTTTAACAACTGTACCCGTACTTGCGCTTGTGTCACCTTCCGGAGTCTGGGAGATAATATATCCTTCCGGATAATCATAACTGTATTCATAGTCAGAAATTTCAACGGTAAAGCCAGCCTGTTCAAGAAGCTTCTTGCCGTAACTGTAACCGTAACCGACAACAGGAACAACATTGTTATATGAAGAAGATGTTGTAACCTGTTCCGTTGTAGCAGGAACTGTAGTAGGCATCGCCGTACTCGGCGCCTGTGTGGTTACTTCGGCAGATGTTGCAGTTTCGGCTGTAGTAGTTTTATTGTCAGTAGATGAATTTGACAAACCGTTATAAACGCAGAAACCGATAAATCCGAGTGCGGCGGCAATTACAACGGCACAAAGAATAATGATAAATTTATTCTTCTTTTTCTTTACATTTTCTTTATTATCTTCTTCATCTGCATATCCGAATTCATTGTCATTATCTTCAAAGCTGTTATCGTCAAAGTCATTTTTTTCTTCAATTTTTTTAGTATCGTCAGCTTTATTGTCAGTACGCTTAACAGACGGCTCGTCCTCAAAGAAATCACCGTAGTCCTTGCTTGATTCATTGCTTGTAAGAACATTTTTATGGTCTGCACCGGAGTAATCGTCAAACACTTCAACGCTTGTAACAGGAGGGAGAACTTCCGGAGCTACTTCGCTGTTGCTTGAAACATCTTCAAATTCTTCAGCTTTTTTATCTGTAACAGTTTGTTCTTTCTTGTCATCTTCACTTGATACGGAACTGATATCTTCAAATTCAGGCTGTTTTTCTTCTGATACTTCGTCAGTTTTAACATCGGAATTTTCAGGCTCATCAACTGCATCTGTAACATCAACAACCTCAAATCCGCCGTTTTCATCAGTATCAGACTCACTGACTTCATCTGAATCTACAGGAGCATTACCGTCAACAGGCAGGGATCCTTCACCGGCTAAAACTTCGGCAATGCCAAGCTGTTCGCCGCCTTTAAATTCATTATCAAGAACAGCGTCATCAACTGTCTGAACCTCATCCTTATCGTCAAAATTATCCTGTGGTTCAGTCGGCTCTGTATCCTCAAATTCATCATAATCATATTCTTCAAATACATTTCCGTCAAAATCCGTGTTTTCCGGAACAACAACATCGGGATTCGGAACAGGGGAGGATGTACCTATTTCAGCCTTGATAGATGTGAGAGCATTTTTAATGTTGCCTGCATTTTTCCATCGGTTTGTATTATTCGGCTGACATGCAATTACAATAACACTCTTGAGTTTTTCATCACCCTCAGACGGTGCGGTAACAGCCTTGCCCGAAAATCTTTCTTCACAGGCATTCTTTCTGTCGCATGAATCACTTTCAAACGGAATTTTACCGCCGTTGCACATTGCATACATAATTATTCCGACAGAATAAATGTCGGTTGTATAGTCAACATTTTCCTGCTTGTAAACCTCAGGCGCAACAAATGAGGTATCCGCAATCTTGCCTTCAAAATCTGTAAATCCGCCGATTTTATACCTTCCGTCAGCGGTTACAAAAATATTCTTTGGCGAAATATTACCGTGAAAAATATTCTTTGCTTCCAAAGTTTCAAGCATTTCACTCATCTGAATACCAAAATCAACAACTTCATCCTCAGCGAAAGTTTTGGTTTTCATAAGTTCTTCAAGACTTGTGAGTTCTTCTGTAAATATGTACAAATCACAGGTTTTTTTGTTCTGATTATCCTGAACATAAACATCCAGATAGTTTGAAACACCGTCAAGCTCCTTAACCGATTCAATAAAATCAGCCTCTTCGGTAAAATACTCGGCACGTTCATCGGTATAATTGCTTTTGCCGACAAATGCGTGTCTGAGAATCGCATTTTGAGCAGTATTTTTATCAATCTTCCTTGATACCTTGTAAACTTCACAGCCGTTGTCTTCCTCAACAAATGAAGTAACCTTCCAATCCCTTAAATCTGCCGGCAATTTAATTGTTTTTGCCATACTAACACTCCTTAAATATTTCCTTATTTTTCATATTACATCTAAATCAAGGTCATTAACCCTCACTATCTCATTCTCCGGATTATTGTACCATATTACGAGCTGTTTTACCATAGATATTTCAATTTTTTAAAAAATAATTCTAATTTGTAATTAAATCTGGCATAAAAACAGCAGTCCGCCTAAACGAACTGCCGAAAACATAATTTCAATAAAATAATCTTACTCGATCTTATCTGATTTTTATTTTTTCCTTTTTGTTGACTCCGATAATTCCGCCTATTCCTCCTCCCAGAACGGATGACATCAGTTTTAGCAGGGTTAGTATCGTTATAGGCTCACCGTTAAAAATCAATGCAATAGAGGTTATGACAAGAAAAATAAAAAATCCTGTCAGCGAACCCACCGCAAGACCTGCACTTCCTGTAATTCTTGATGATATTATTCCCGACATCAGCGTTGCAACACCGACCATGCCGACCGTGCAGTAATCAAGTATATCTGCTGAAATCACTCCCGACGACATCATCACGGCTGCAAGCAAACACATCAAAATTACCAGTATGAGTATTCCGCATACTGATGAAAACAAAACAGCCTTTGCAAGTAGTTTTTTATCAGACATAAAACAACCCCCGAATATATTCTGTTACAAATATATTCGGGGGAAAGAACATTCATTCAAAAAGTTATTCTTTTGTAGCTTTAGTTTCGTCAGAATCTTTCTTCTTGCCAAAACCGAAGAAGCCTTTCTTTTCAGGCTGACCTGCCTGCTGTGACTGTTCCTTAACTGTGTCAACAGTAGAAATACACCACTTTTTAAACTTCATCTTAACTCTGTCGGAGCCTGTTTCAATGATGATAGCGTCCTCGTCGTCCTTAATGGCAACTACTCTGCCCATAATTCCGCCGATTGTTGTAATTTCATCACCGATCTCAAGAGAGTTACGAAGCTGAGCTTCTTCTTTTTTCTTCTTTGAGTTAGGTCTGATGAGGAAGAAATAGAGAGCTGCAAAAATAGCAACATAGAAGAGAATCATAAAAATCATACTTGATGACTGATTTCCGCCGCTTGCACTTGCTTCTGCAACTACAGGTAAAAAGTTTGTCATTTTCGTCATTCCTTTCATACAATGTACTGATTATATCAGTTTTAATCACATCTTGCAAGTATTTTTTCTGTTTTGAAAAAATATTAGATACGCACGCCTAAAATATTGCGATATTTCTCGTAAAATTCCATATATGTGCCGTTATCAAGCTGAGTTCTGATAACTTCCATAAGATTATTGTAAAAATAGAGGTTGTGCAAAACAGCAAGTCGCATTCCGAGCATCTCACCGCTCTTGAGAAGATGTCTTATGTATGCCCTTGAAAAGTTTCGGCAAACAGGGCAGTCACAATGCTCGTCAATCGGAGATTCATCTGTTTCATATTTTGCATTATTGATGTTACGCACTCCGTCCCAAGTGAAGAGCTGACCGTGTCTTGCGTTTCTGCTCGGCATAACACAGTCAAAAAGATCAACACCTCTTGCAACGCTTTCAAGAATATTCACTGGAGTTCCGACTCCCATAAGATATCTGATTTTATCTTTCGGAGCAAACGGCTCAACCTCTTCAATGATATGGTACATCGTTTCTGCAGGCTCACCCACGGCAAGACCTCCGATTGCATAGCCGTCAAGATTAAGCTCTGCAATTTCTTTCATATGATTGACGCGCAAATCGTCATAGATACCGCCCTGATTTATGCCGAACAGCATCTGGTTTTTATTTATGGTATCATCAAGACTGTTGAGCCTTTTCATCTCTGTAACGCATCTTTTAAGCCATCTTGTGGTTCTTTCAACGCTGTTTTTTGTATATTCATATGGAGAAGGGTTTTCAACGCATTCGTCAAATGCCATCGCAATTGTAGATGCAAGATTTGACTGGATTCTCATACTCTCCTCAGGTCCCATAAAAATTTTGCGGCCGTCAATGTGAGAATTGAAGTAAACGCCTTCTTCTTTAATATTTCTCAACTTTGCAAGAGAGAACACCTGAAATCCGCCGCTGTCGGTAAGGATAGGACCGTTCCACCTTGTAAATTTGTGAAGTCCGCCCATTTGCTTAACCTTTTCATCACCCGGACGAAGATGCAGATGATAGGTGTTGCAAAGCTGAACCTGGCATTTTATATTCTTTAAATCAAGCGCAGAAACAGCACCCTTGATTGCACCGCATGTTGCAACATTCATAAAGGCGGGAGTCTGAACCGTACCGTGAACCGTGACGAATTCGCCACGTCTTGCGCTGCCTTCCTTTTTAATTACCTTAAACATAAATCCGTAAAATCCTCCTATGATATGAACATAGCGTCACCGAAAGAGAAGAATCTGTACTTTTCCTTTACAGCTTCTTTGTATGCATTCATAATAAAATCATATCCCGCAAAAGCGGATACAAGCATAATGAGTGTACTTTCGGGAAGATGAAAGTTAGTAATAAGTCCGTCCAGCACCTTAAATTCAAATCCGGGATAAATAAAAATATCCGTAAATCCCTCGCAGGGTTTGATTTCTCCGTACATTGCCGCAACACTTTCAAGCGTTCTGCAGGATGTTGTGCCGACTGCAATAACCCGTCCGCCGTTTTTCTTAGTTTCATTTATGAGCTTTGCAGTTTCTTCGGGGACTTCATAATGCTCGCTGTGCATTTTATGCTTTGTAACATCGTCAACCTTAACCGGTCTGAATGTACCGAGTCCCACATGAAGTGTAACATACGCAATCTTTACACCCTTAGCCTTGATTCTGTCCATAAGCTCGGTTGTAAAGTGAAGTCCTGCCGTCGGAGCTGCCGCAGAACCGAGTTCATGGCTGTAAACCGTCTGATAGCGTTCCTTATCCTTAAGCTCGGCTGTAATATAAGGAGGAAGAGGCATCTGACCGATTTTGTCAAGAGTAGTAAAAAAATTCTCTTCACAGTCAAAATCAACTATTCTGTTGCCGTCATCCTTAACATCAACAACTGTTGCACGCAAAATGCCGTTGCCGAATGAAAATTTTGTGCCGACTTTTGCTTTTTTACCCGGCTTGCAAAGTGTTTCCCAACGGTTGTTCGCAACCTGCTTCAAAAGCAGAAATTCAACTTTTGCACCTGTTTCGTCTTTGATACCGTAAATTCTTGCAGGCAAAACTCTTGAATCGTTGGCAACAAGAAGGTCACCCTCGTTAAGATAATCAATAATGTCATAAAAATGTTTATGCTCCAGAGTTTGTTTTTCTCTGTCAAGCACAAGCAATCTTGAACTGTCCCTCGGTTCAAGCGGAGTCTGTGCGATAAGCTCTTTAGGCAAATCGTAATAAAAATCACTAGTCTTCATTTTATTTCCTTTCAAGAACTAAAATTGCTTTTTAAAAGCTGTTCTGTCAAAAATCTTTGTAAAACACAAGTATTTGTCCTGTAAAATTCTCAAAATAATTGACATTACCTTTTTAAAATGATATATTATCTTATTATGAGCAGTTTGCATAATCGACAAACAGTCGTGTTTTCAGACATCTCTTCATATAATATAATATTTGTTTGAATAAGGCAACCGCTTTTTTAAAATTTGTTTAATTCGGAGGAATTATTATGAAAAAGTATAAAGTCGGTATTATCGGCGCTACCGGTATGGTAGGTCAGCGTTTTACACTTCTTCTTGAGAATCACCCGTGGTTTGAGGTTACTGTTCTTGCCGCAAGTAAGAGAAGTGCAGGCAAAACATACGGTGAAACAGTTGAAGGCAGATGGCATATGACTACTCCTCTTCCGGAGAAGTACAAGGATATGGTTATCGTTGACGCTGAAAATGTTGAAGAGGTTGCATCACAGGTTGATTTCTGTTTCTGCGCAGTTAATATGAAGAAGGATGAAATCCGTGATCTCGAAGACAGATATGCAAAGGCTGAATGTCCTATCGTATCAAACAACAGTGCTCATCGTTTTACAGATGATGTTCCTATGGTTATTCCTGAAATTAACGCCGATCACATTAAGATTATTGACGCTCAGAGAAAGCGTCTCGGCACAAAAAGAGGCTTTGTTGCAGTTAAGTCCAATTGCTCACTTCAAAGCTATGTTCCTGCAATTCATCCTTTAAAGGCACTCGGCGTTGACAAAGTTCTTGCCTGCACATATCAGGCAATTTCAGGCGCAGGCAAAACATTCAAGACATGGCCTGAAATGGTAGATAATGTTATTCCTTACATCGGCGGTGAGGAAGAGAAGTCAGAGCAGGAGCCGCTTAAAATCTGGGGTAAGATTGAAGGCGACAAGATTGTTAAAACCGATGATATTTCAATCACATCACAGTGCATCCGTGTTCCCGTATCTGACGGTCACACAGCAGCTGTATTTATGTCATTTAAGGACGGCGTAAAGAAACCTACTGTCGAAGAAATTATTGACATTTGGTCAAACTACAGCGGCAGAGCACAGGAGCTTAATCTTCCGAGTGCGCCAAAGCATTTTCTCCACTACTTCACAGAACCCGACCGTCCGCAGATTAAATCTGAAAGAAATCTTGAAAACGGTATGGCAGTATCGGTTGGCAGATTAAGACCTGATACTCAATATGATTATAAGTTCGTTTGTATGTCACACAACACATTAAGAGGCGCAGCAGGCGGTGCAGTTCTTCTTGCAGAGCTCCTTTGTGCTGAGGGCTACATGGACTGATTACTTACGGAGGTAAATTATGTCTAACCACATTTTTACAGGCTCAGGTGTTGCACTTATCACTCCTATGAAGTCTGACGGAAGCGTAAACTACGATGTTCTCGGCGATCTCGTAGAATTTCATGTTCAAAACGGTACCGATGCAATTATTGTATGCGGTACAACAGGTGAGGCTGCAACTCTTTCGGAAAAAGAGCATTGCGAAACAATTTCTTTCGTTGCAGAAAAGACAAACGGCAGAATTCCTGTTATTGCTGGTACAGGCAGTAACGATACTTCAACAGCCGTTATGCTCTCAAAATCTGCCGCAAGCACAGGCGTTGACGCACTTCTCTGCGTAACTCCTTACTACAATAAAACATCTCAGCAGGGTCTTGTAAGACACTTCAACGTTGTTGCAGATTCGGTTGATATTCCGATTATTCTTTACAATGTTCCTTCAAGAACCGGCTGTAACATCAAGCCAAAGACTTATCAGGAGCTTTGCAAGCATCCTAACATCGTTGCCGCAAAAGAGGCAAGCGGCGACATCTCTCAGGTTGCTCTCATCCGTTCACTTTGCGGTGACAATCTTGACATCTACTCAGGTAACGATGACCAGACTGTTCCTTTCATGTCACTCGGCGCTCTCGGTGTTATCTCTGTATTTGCAAACATCTGCCCAAAAGAAATGCATGACATCTGTCAGCTTTGTCTTGACAATGACTTTGCAGAGGCACAGAAGCTTAACTTCCACTATCTTGAGCTTATGCATATACTCTTCAGCGATGTTAACCCGATCCCCGTAAAGACTGCCATGAACCTCTTCGGCTATGAAGCAGGCGAATGCAGACTTCCGCTCGTACCCATGAGCGTTCAGGGTTATCATGACCTCAAGGATTGCATGGAGAAGTATGACCTTTTAAGCAAGAAGGTTAAATAATCAACCTTTGATTCGTTTAAAATTCAAGAAGTTTAAAGGGGAATAAAAATGGTAAATATAGCAATAGTCGGTTGTAACGGTAAAATGGGTTGCTTTGTGGCACAGGCTGTTCAGAGCCGTGAGGATTGCAATGTTTTGTTCGGTGTTGACGCATTCGGTGAAAGTAATTATGATTTTGATGTTTTCAAGACTTTTGACGAGGCAACCGAAACACCTGATGTAATCATTGATTTTTCAAATCCTGCAGCTCTTGACGGTATGATTGCGTATGCAGTTAATAACAAAGTACCTTGTGTTATCTGCACAACAGGCTTTTCTAAAGATCAGATTGCAAAAATCGAAGATGCGGCAAAGACAATTCCTGTTTTCTATTCAGGTAATATGTCACTCGGCATCAATCTTCTTATTGAGCTTTCAAAAGAGGCTGCAAAAATTCTCGGAAACCAGTTCGATATTGAAATCGTTGAAAAGCATCATAATCTCAAGCTTGACGCTCCGAGCGGAACAGCTCTTATGATTGCAGACGGAATTTCGGAACAGCTTGACGAAGATCCGCAGTATGTCTATGACAGACACAGCTACCGCAGAAAGCGTTCAAAGAACGAAATCGGTATTCATTCCGTAAGAGGCGGCACAATTGTAGGCGAACACGAAGTTATCTTTGCAGGTCACGATGAGGTTGTAACAATCTCTCATCAGGCTCAGTCAAAAGAAGTTTTCGCTGTCGGTGCTGTTAATGCGGCAGTATTTCTTAAAGATCAGAAAGCAGGTATGTACAACATGGGCAACCTTCTTTCTGAAAAAATGAACTGAAAAACAACACCTTTAAGCACGGCATAAAAGCCGTGCTTTCTTTTATGTCCAAACTTTGCCTGCCGTCATAATATGTAGTGTGATATATTGTTTTGAGATGTCACAAAGATTTAACAAAGGGTGGAAGTTATGGAAAATAATTTAATAATATTCGGCTCGGTAACTCTTGCCATGAAGAGCCGTAACCTACTTTTAAAAAACAATATTAAATCAGGGCTTGTAAGAACTCCTATACACCTCAATCGAAAATCATGCGGATACAGCCTTTATGTCCCGGGAAATTTTGAAAGGGCATTGGAAATTATCAGGAGTAACGGTATTGCTGTCAAAGGAACAGCCGCTGTTGATACCTTATGATATATTTTGACAACGGTGCAACCACCTTTCCGAAGCCCTTATCCGTAAGAAAAGCGATTAACGAAGCTATGTCCGACTACGGAGCAAATCCTGGAAGAAGCGGTCACAAAATGTCGGTGAAATCATCTGAAATAATGTATTCCTGCCGAGATAATGCCGCAAAACTTTTTGGCTCGGAAAATCCCGAAAATATAATATTCACGCTTAACTGCACAACGGCTTTGAACACAGTTATTAAAGGCATATTAAAACAGGGCGACCATGCCGTAATTTCATCACTTGAGCATAATGCTGTCGTCAGACCGCTTGAAACACTCAAGAAAAATAAGATTGAATACTCTGTTGCCGAATGTGTCCCTTATGATGATGAGCAAACAATCGAGAATTTCAGAAAACAATTCAAATCTAACACAAAACTTGTAGTCTGTACCCATGCTTCAAATGTATTCGGCATCAAACTTCCGATAGAAAGAATAGGCGCTCTTTGCAGATTAAACGGCATCCTTTTTTGTGTAGATGCCGCACAAAGTGCAGGAACAGCAGATATAAACCTTTCTGACAGTTGCATTGATTTTCTCTGCACCGCAGGTCACAAAGGGCTTTACGGACCGATGGGAACAGGCTTGCTTATTATAAACAGCGAAACAACTCCGGACAGTCTTATTCAGGGAGGAACGGGAAGTGATTCCGCAAACCTCAATCAGCCTGAAATTCTCCCCGATAAGTATGAAAGCGGAACGCCGAATCTTCCGGGAATAGCAGGGCTTAATGCAGGAATAAAGTTTGTCCTGAACAAAAAAACAGACAGAATATATAATTCCGAGTTAGGTCTTGCACGAATGCTCTACAAAAGGCTTGAAAAGGCGGAAAATGTAATATTATACACCAAAATGCCTGAGAAAAATCACAGCGTTCCTGTAATTTCCTTTAATATTAAAAATACCGAAAGTGAAACAGTTGCAAAAATTCTTAATGACAGCTACAACATTGCCGTAAGAGCAGGACTCCATTGTGCGCCCCTTGCACACAAAAGCTTCGGCACTCAGGATACAGGAACCGTAAGAGCTGTTGTATCGGCATTTACAACAAAAAATGATGTTATATATTTTGCAAATGCCGTAAGTCGTATTTCTAAGAACAACAAACAGAAAAAAACAATTTAAAAAGGTTGCAATTAATAACAAAAGTATGTTAGAATAATAACAAGGAATTTAAAAATAAAGGAAGGGGAAAGCAGATTGGAAATATTTAACAGCATTCTTTCCATTATCAAGACTATACAGCTAAGAGATATTGTCGATATTCTTGCAATTGCACTGTTGATTTTCGGACTGTTCAAGCTTATTCAGGAAACAAGAGCAGTTCAACTTCTCAAAGGTGTAATTATGCTCCTGATAGTGTATTTTCTTTCGTCTCTGTTTGGTCTTGTCATGCTTTCATCCCTGTTGCGAACATTTTTCGAGGCAGCAGTTGTTGTTATAGCTATCATCTTTCAGCCGGAAATCAGAAAGGCTCTTGAACAGATGGGACGTAACAACACCTATAAAAAATATATAAAAATATTTACTAAGCACCACAAAGGTGATGAATGGAAAAAGGCTGTAGAAAAGTCAATCGTAGATGCGGCTGACACAGCAGTTCTTTTCTCTCGTTCAAAAACAGGTGCTTTGCTTGTGTTTGAACGAGAAACCATGCTTTCCGATATAGCCGCTACAGGCACAATTATTGATGCCGAAACATCAGTAGCTCTGTTTGGCAATATATTTTTTAACAAAGCACCATTGCATGACGGTGCAAGCATTATCCGTGACGGAAAACTTTTTGCAGCAGGATGTATTTTACCGCTCACATCAAATCCTAATGTAGATATCAATCTCGGTACACGACACAGAGCAGGACTCGGTATCAGTGAACAAAGTGACGCTGTTGTCCTTATAGTAAGTGAAGAAACAGGTGTAATTTCTCTTGCGGTAAACGGTATTTTGCTCCGTGAGTTTACAAGAGAAGAACTAATCAAAAAGCTTGAACAGTTTCTCATCTATGATCGTGGCTATGACGATGATGAACCGCCCAAAAAGTTTTTTCAGAAGAACCCGAAAAGTTCAAAAAGAGAGAAGGCTGAAAAATGAAAAAGAAAAAACTCTCTCTCAACAAACTGTTTCAAAATAACAAATTTCTGATTATACTCGCCCTTGTAATCTCAACAATAACATGGGTTTATATGAGTATGGGTACAACTAATGATACAACCGTAACAATAAGCAATATTCCCATTCAGATTGAATTGCCTGACCAGCTTGATAACAACGGGTTGCAGGTATTCCGTGATGCGGAGCAGACTGCCACGGTAACCGTAACAGGCAGCAGAGCCGTTCTCGGTTCTATCGGAACGAAGGATATTACTGTCACGGGTGCTACAAACGGAATTGACTCGGCAGGAACTTATCAGCTTTCGCTTTCAGCAGTAAAAGCCAACCCGAGTGCCAACTTTCAGATTATCTCAACCGTTACGCCTTCAAATGTCAATGTAATTGTTGATTATCAGCGTGAAACAAGTTTCCCGATTCAGGAAAATGTTGTTTACAAGGTTGCCGACGGATACTATGCGTCAACTTCCCTTGCATCAAAGAATATCACAATCTCAGGACCTCAAACAGAGATTGCCAAAATCGCAAAGGTTTCGGCATCAGCCGAACTTGACAGTATACTAAATGAGCCGACCTCAACGACCGCAAATATTGTGCTTTATGATAAAACAGGAAATAAAATCTCCACCGAGCTTCTTACAATGGAGTTTACGGATGTTGAGGCTACAATTTCCGTTCTCCCCGAAAAGACGGTAAATGTAATTCCTGAGTTTATTAACAAACCCAAAGGTCTTGATTTAAACGATGATATGCTTACGGTTGAGCCTTCAAAGATTCTGCTTGCAGGTCCAAAAGAAGTGCTTGACAATACAGACAGCGTAAAGCTTGAGTCAATCGATTTTGCAACACTTTCAAACAAGCGTTATAAGTACGATACGCAGGGAATAAACATCCCGAGTGACTGCAAAAATATCAGTAACTCAACCTCCGCAAAGCTTGTACTTGACCTCAGCGGTTTGTCCAAGAAAACCTTTACCGTTGATTCATTTAAAGTAAGCGGTCTTTCTTCAAAATACAAAGCCGATGTAACACAGACAAGTATGAATGTTACCGTAATCGGCAGCGAAAAGGAACTTAAAAGCCTTAAAAGCTCAGATATTGAAGGTGTAATTGACACCTCGGATCAGAGCGGAACAGTAGGCTCGGTTCAGATGCCTGTTACTTTCAAACTCAGCGGTACTGACACCTGTTGGGTAAGCGGAAGCTACAAGGCAAATATCACAATCAGCGAAAAATAACCCATAAAAACCGCAGGCATTTTGATGTCTGCGGTTTAGTTTATTTGTATTAAATTACATTCTGATTCGATTTGAACTGCCTCGCCTTACAAAAGCTTTGTTCATATCGTCAGTATTGTGATATCTCACGCTCTGTACAAGACCAAGACTAATGAGCGTACTCAAAGCCGAAGTACCTCCCGAACTGAACAAGGGAAGGGTTATTCCGACTACGGGAAGAAATCCAAGCACCATTCCTATATTTACAATTGTTTGCGACGCTATCATTGAAAACACACCGTAGCAGATATACTTGCCTTCAAATTCACTTGAATTTTTTGCATTCAAAATCACTTTTAATATAATAAAAAACAAAATCAGCAAAAGCGCCATGCATCCGACAAATCCGAGTTCCTCTCCTACAACGGTAAAGATAAAATCGTTTTCCTGTTCGGGGACGATTGAATGTTCAACACGCTGTCCGTTAAAAAGTCCGCTTCCGAAAGCTTCACCGCTTGCAATTGAAACCTTACCCTGATACTGTTGCCAACCGTAATTTGTCAGTGCATTCCCGTCAAGGTCAAACAAAGCAAGAACCCTGTTGCGATGTTCTTCATTCATAAACACATTCCATATAATCGGAATTGCACACACAAGCAATCCTCCGAAAATGACAAAATATCTCAGTTGAACACCTGCCGCAAATGTCATAACCAAAAACATAAGTGCAAATATAAGAACTGTACCGTCATCACCCTGAATATGAATAATTGCCATTGGTATCATTGCATGAAGTGCAAGGAAAAGTACTCCCGAAAACTTTTCAATCATTTTCTTTTCTCTCAGCCACGACAAATGCTTTGAAAAAGTTATGATAAAACAGATTTTTATAAACTCAGACGGCTGAATTGAAAATCCGCCCGGAAGATTAATCCATGCCGTATCATCTGTTCCGCTAACCTGAACTCCGAACACAAACACAAGTCCGGCAAGAACAATTCCAACTATTGCGGCAATATACCATTTTCGTATAAGAAATCTGTAATCGGCAATTGATATAAACACCGATGCCGCAAGACCGACAGACACAGCGATAATCTGAGTTCTTAGATAACTGTATTCGCCCGACCGTTGCATACTCGCAATCAAAAGAAAACTGTAAGCAACAGCGGTCAAGGTCAACAGCCACAACACTGCGTCATACTGTCTGAAATATTCATAAATATTTGTAATAACTTTTTTCACCCAAAACAACCTTTGAAATTAATTTTACCCTATAATTATATTAAATTACGCTCTCAATATCAAGTATAATTTCAATACAGAATAATACAAGTTTCGCATTTTGTTATAATAATAAAAACATGAATTTGATTCGGAGGTATATTATGTTATCTGATATCGAAATTGCTCAGAGTGCAGAATTAAAGCCTATTGCAGAAATTGCAAATCAGCTTGGGATTTCTGCTGATGAGCTTGAGTTTTACGGAAAGTACAAAGCAAAACTTTCTGATGAACTTGCAGACCGTGTAAAGGACAATCCTGACGGAAAGCTCATCCTCGTAACAGCAATCAACCCAACACCGGCAGGCGAGGGCAAAACCACCACTTCTGCAGGTCTTGGTCAGGCAATGGCTAAAATCGGTAAAAAGGCAATCATCGCACTCCGTGAACCGTCGCTTGGTCCTGTATTCGGAATTAAAGGCGGTGCCGCAGGCGGCGGTTATGCACAGGTTCTTCCGATGGAGGACATCAACCTTCATTTTACAGGTGATATGCACGCAATTACAGCAGCCAACAACCTTTGTTGCGCAATGCTTGACAACCACATTCAGCAGGGCAACACACTCGGCATTGATCCGAGAAGAATTCTCTTCAAGCGTTGTCTTGATATGAATGACCGTGCATTAAGAAATATCACAATCGGTCTTGGCGGTAAGGTAAACGGTGTTCCGAGGGAAGATCACTTCATCATTACAGTTGCATCGGAAGTTATGGCAATTCTCTGTCTTGCAAATGATATCTCCGACCTTAAAGAAAGACTCGGCAACATTCTTGTTGCATACACATACAGCGGTGAACCCGTTTATGCCAAAGATTTGAAAGCAGAGGGAGCAATGACTGCACTTCTCAAGGATGCAATCAAACCTAACCTTGTTCAGACGCTTGAGGGTACTCCTGCAATTATGCACGGCGGACCTTTTGCAAATATTGCTCACGGCTGTAACAGCATAAGAGCAACAAAGCTTGCATTAAAGCTTGCCGATTACTGCATTACAGAAGCTGGTTTCGGCTCGGATCTCGGTGCTGAGAAGTTTCTTGACATCAAGTGCAGATATGCCGGCATTGCTCCGTCGGCAATTGTAATCGTGGCAACATGCCGTGCATTAAAATACAACGGCGGCGTTCCAAAGTCAGAGGTTTCAAATGAAAACATTGAGGCACTCAAAAAAGGCATTGTAAACCTCGGTGTTCACATTGACAATATGAGAAAGTACAATGTTCCCGTAGTTGTAGCGATTAATCAGTTCGGTACAGATACTGATGAAGAACTCAAATACATTGAAGAATATTGCATTTCAAAGGGTGCAGACTTTGCCCTTTCAAATGTATTCGGAAAAGGCGGAGAAGGTGGCGTAGAGCTTGCAAATAAGGTAGTAGAGGCTTGTGAAAAGCCGTCTGCATTTAAACCGCTCTATTCACTCGACCTCACACTCAAGGAAAAAGTTGAAAAGATTGCAAAGGAAATCTACGGTGCATCAAAAGTAAACTACACAACAGCCGCAGAAAAAGCAATCAAGGAAGTTGCGGCACTCGGCGGAGACAAACTTCCCATATGTGTGGCAAAAACACAGTATTCGCTTTCAGATGATCCTACAAAGCTCGGTGCTCCAAAGGATTTTGAAATCACAGTAAGAGATGTAACAATTTCAAACGGTGCAGGTTTTGCAGTAATTTATACAGGCAATATTATGACAATGCCGGGACTCCCGAAAGTTCCTGCCGCAGAAAAAATTAATATTGACGAAAATGGCAAAATCAGCGGACTTTTCTGATATGGTTAAATTGATTTCTCACAGCGCCGATGAAACTGAGCAAATCGGCGAAAAAATTGCAAAAAAGCTCCACGGCACAGAGGTAATAGCCCTTTTCGGCGGACTCGGTATGGGCAAAACCGCCTTTACAAGAGGACTGGCAAGAGCCCTCGGTGTTGATGACGGTGTGTCAAGCCCTACTTTCGCCCTTGTAAACGAATACAGCGGAAAGTACAATATCTATCATTTTGATATGTACAGAGTTAATTCATGGGATGATTTGTACTCAACGGGATTTTTTGACTACATTGACAACGGCATTCTCGTAATTGAGTGGAGTGAAAATATAGAAGGCGCACTTCCCGAAAATGCAATCAGAATAACGATTGAAAAAGGGGAGAGCGATGACGAAAGAATCTTTGAAATTGAAGGTGTTGAAATTTGAAAATTCTGTCTGTTGACACATCTGCAACAGCTGCATCTGTTGCACTTTCAGAAGAGGGCAAGCTGATCGGTGAAACTTTCATAAACACAAGTCTTACCCACAGCCAGACGCTCATCCCTATGGTTGAACAGCTTTTGAACAATACAAAAACGGAAATATCAGATATTGATGCAATTGCAGTCAACGCAGGTCCGGGTTCATTCACGGGAGTAAGAATCGGTGTTGCGGCAGTAAAAGGTCTTGCTTTTGCAAATAATATACCGTGTGTTTCGGTTTCAACACTTGAAAGTATGGCTTATAATTTCCTTTCAACCGACTGTATTGTATGTGCCGTAATGGACGCACGCTGTTCACAGGTATACAATGCACTGTTTGAAATTAAAAACGGAGTTGTTACCCGATTTTGTGATGACAGAGCATTATCGCTTGATGACTTAAAAAACGAACTGCTGTCTGTTGACGGAAGAATCATCATAGCAGGTGACGGTACCGATATTACCTGTAAATACATCGGTAATGAAATTAAAAATGCAGAGTCTGCTCCCGTAAATCTTAAATATCAGAGAGCGTCTTCAACTGCACTTGTTGCATTTGAAATGATTAATAACGGACAAACCGTTTCGGCACAAGAGCTTATGCCGGTATATCTCCGCTTGCCTCAGGCACAGCGTGAGCTTAATAAAAAACTTGGAGGTAGAACAAAATGATAGCACTCGGATGCGACCACGGCGGATATAACCTTATCTGCGCAATCAAAAAATATCTGGATGAAAAAGGACTTGAATACAAAGAGTACGGCACTTTCAGCGAAGAAAGCGTTGATTATCCCGTTTATGCCTACAAGGTAGCAACTGCAATCACCTCGGGCGAATGCTCAACAGGCATTCTCTGTTGCGGTACAGGCATCGGTATCTCAATTGCCGCAAACAAGGTAAAGGGAATCAGAGCCGCAGTTGTTTCAAACGAATTTTGTGCTGAAATGACTCGCAGACACAATAACGCAAATATTCTTTGTATGGGCGGCAGAGTTACAAGCGAAGAAGATGCTGTTAAATTTGCTGACATCTTCCTTAACACACCTTATGAAGGTGGCAGACACGAAAACCGTGTATCAATGATTACAGACATTGAAAACGGTACTTTTAAAGCATAAACAAATTAAAAATAAGATTAAAACGCTCTTTTTATTAAGGGCGTTTTTCTTTTTGAAACTTAGATTTCTTATTTGTAATATTTTGTAATTGTTATTTCTGATACAGAACCATTTTATAAATATTAATTCTATTCAGGAAATTAAGGAAAATTATTCTTTCTCAGTCAGAATTATATGTTGTACTAATTGTATAATATTATTAAAAGCATACCTATTTATAAGTGCATTATAACTACTATATTTCAATTTGTAACCAAATTTACGAAAAAATTTCATTTTTTTAAATTTATTTACAAAAAACCCTTGTTTTTTTTCCTTTTTAGTATTATAATAACATCACAATGTTTTTAAAGAATTTTAAAAAAGAATTAAAACGATTTGGGAGAGAGTAAAAATGAGATTAAGAAAACAAGACCTTGGAGACAGAAACCTCGTAGGAAGCAGGGTTGAGGCTGTAAGAAAGCAGAAAGGTATGAAGCAAAAGGAGCTTCTTGCCCAATTACAGGTTAACGGCGTCGATATGAACGCATCAGGACTTTCAAAGCTTGAAGGTCAGATTCGTTTCGTAACAGATGTTGAGCTTGTTGCACTTGCCGATATTCTTGAAGTGTCTGTTGACTACCTTCTCGGAAGAGAAAACTGATTTTTTAACCGAATCTTTAAATTGCACCGTAGATTTTTTCTGCGGTGCTTTTATTAGCAGACAAAACCGTTGATATAAAAAGAATAACCGCAACAGTAATAGGGGAGATGAATGTGATTGACCTCAACAACATTGAAAAATACAGAGAAAACAATCGAATAGAGGCCAAAAAGGCAACAGGCGGATTACCTAAAAGCTTGTGGGAAACATATTCATCCTTTGCAAATACACTCGGAGGAATTATACTTTTAGGTGTAGAAGAATACAGGGACAAATCACTTCATCCCGTAAATCTTCCCGATCCGGATGAACTTATTGAGGAATTTTGGGAGATAGCAAACGATATTCAAAAAGTAAGCACAAACATTCTTTCATATGATGATGTTTATGTGCAAAAAATTGAAGAAAAGCATATTATCGTTATTACAGTGCCAAAAGCAAAAAGATTTGACCGTCCCGTGTATCTTGACGGCAGCATTCATAATTCATACAGAAGAAACGGCGAGGGTGACTACCGTTGCACACTCGACCAAATTAACGCTATGGTGCGTGATTCAGAGATTAAAACACAGGATATGAATATCATCGAAAGCATGACTGCTTCCGTATTTAATACCGATTCACTCCATAGCTACCGAATAAAAATGTCAAATGTTAAGCCAAATAATCGGCTTCAAAATTTGTCTGATAAAGATTTCTTGCAGGCAATAGGAGCAATCGGAGTAGGGGAAGACCTTTTGTTTCACCCTACAGCCGCAGGACTTCTTATGTTCGGTAGGTCAGAATTCATCAAAAAAGAATACCCGTACTATTGTCTTGAATATAAGGATACAACACAAGATGATAAACACACAATTATTTCATCAGATTTAAATTCTGACTGTGAAAACCTTTACGATTTCTTTATAAAGGTCTTTGAAAAAATTTCATCCGATATAAAACTGACAGTAAACATAAAATCAGACATTACACCGATTACAACTGCCTTACAGGAAGCTCTTGCAAACTGCCTTATAAATGCCGACTATTATGGTTCAAACGGTGTTGTTGTTATGAAAGATAATGAAAGCATTACAATATCCAATCCAGGCGGATTTAGAGTTGAACTCGACGCCGCAAGAGCGGGCGGTATATCCGACCCCAGAAACACGGCAATTATGCGTATGTTTAATTTGATAGGAATCGGCAGTAACGACGGATTCGGTATTTCTAATATTTTCTCCGTTTGGAAAAGTCACAAACTTGTTCTGCCGGTCATTGAAGAAAGTTTCAACCCCGAAAGCATCACCCTAAAGCTTTCGTTTGTTCCTGAAAGCAAATCAACTAAAACTCAAATTTTACAAAATCGTCCCGATATTGAAACAGACAGACAGGATGCCGTAATTTCATACATTACTGACAACATTACGGTAACTTCAAAAGAAATTTCCGAACTTCTCGGAATAAGTCATAAAAAATCGAAGCAACTTCTTCACCGACTTATGGCAAAGGATTTTGTTATAATCAAAAACGGAAAATACACCCTAAAAGCATAGAAGGAACTTAATCAAATTTCGGAACAGCAATCCGCATAAGCGTTGCTCATAATTGCTAGGTTGCTTATTTTTGCAAAAGGAAAACCGTCTGCTGTAAATAAAATCCAAAAGATAAATTTGCCTATATCTGCCTTTCATATGCTGCAACAGGGCTGTTCATGACTCTGCTGTTACAAAGTCTTGCAAGACAATCCCGCAAGTGCAGTTGTGCCGATTGATAATTTGAGTATGGTTGTTTCAATAATCTTTTCGTACATGATTTTCAAAAAAATGTCCGCAAAATCAAGCATAAGTATTCATATAATAATCGCAGACACTTATTTATGCTTTTACGGATTAAATTTAAAATTTACAAATTTGTGTAATTTTGCTTGACAATCACACAAAAAACAAGTACAATAAACAAGGTAAATCACCAATATTCGGAGACGTATCGAAGTGGTCATAACGGACATGACTCGAAATCATGATGCCCCCTGAGGGTCGTGGGTTCGAATCCCACCGTCTCCGCCATAAAAAACACCGTAGTTCTGTTAGAATTACGGTGTTTTTTTGCTCAATATCAATAGTCGGGGGGTAATCCGAAAAAATCGAGTATATTTATGAGTGGCTAATTATTTTCACGCCCTGTATTTATTGATAAGTATAATCTAAAAATCCTGTTATGATTGCAGTACCATTTCTTTTTGATATTCATTGCATTCTAACTTGGTAATATTAGGATTTGAAATAAATCCTAAACACGGTGGAAAGTTCTCTGAAGTCTTAACGGCAGAAGAATGGCGGAAATTCACGCACGCTATGTCAACAGGACTTGATTCGGGATTAAGAATAAATGATAACTCAATTCTTGTTGAGTGTGAAGTGGACTCAAAGTATCAATACAAATTAGTTATCTACGACAATACTTTTGACGATAATCCTTTAGAAAAGGTTTATGCAATCCGAAATATAGATTATAATATAACCGATGGCAACAAAATCGCAAATTTTATAATTAAATTAGAGGAAAACAATTATGATAGCAAGAAAGTATTTAGACAATTACTCAGAGATTATACTAAACAGTTTGAACTTATACTCGGATAATACAACATTAAGAGTAAGCAATTCAATGACATCGGACGAAACTCTGTTAAAAATGGAAAAGTTAATGAAGGACAATCCAACAGAGCAGGAGTTAATCAAGAGATTGGGCAAGAACTTTCCGCAGGAGTAAAAGAAAAATTCTCGCTTGATGAAGATTATGATTTTACAGATGAAAAAGCCAGTGTAATACACGATACGCTGAAATTTTTAATGGACGAAGAATACGATGATTGGCTTGTGAACGATGACGGCAAAAACAACATCAATGATTTAATCAAAGAAACTGTTGCTTTAGAAACAACAGGGAAAACAGGATTCTTTTATTTAGACAAAAAAAGAACCCAGAATATTTTTAAGAAGTCAGGGTACCAATTACCCAGCCGACTTAAAAATTCGGGTTCCAATATTATTATACGTCCTATTGATGATATTGTCAATAAAAAAATCAATAATATTACTCAAAGCAAACAATTTATCTGATGGTTCGGTGATTGGCAAAATAGCCCTGCAAAAGCAAGTAAAGCGGTAGACAGCAACAGCTAATCTGAATAAATGTTGTAGTTGGCATCTCAAAAGATTATCGAACACCGTCTGAGTTGCTTCTATAAAACAGAATTTTCTGTCTGCGTGAATAACACATTTATCGCAAGCATTTTCTTTGTAACAACAAGTTAATTTATGCATAAAATATCATTGAATAAAATAACGGTTGGTGAAAAAAGGTGGCATTGAGTACAAGAGAATTGCTTGCAAGGCTTTTAAAATGTGAGGCAGGTGGGGAAGGTGAAAACGGAATGCGTGCCGTTGCGTCGGTAATTGTAAACCGAACCCGTGTTCCAAACGGGGAATTTGCAAGAGTCAGCAAGGGCGGAGATTTCCGTGCCATAATGGAACAACCAAATCAATTTACCTGTCTTAAAACAACTGTCGGAGGACAATATAATCCTCAGAATGTTTACAATATACGTCCTGACGAAATTCACTATAACATTGCCGATTGGGCATTGGCGGGCAATACCGATTCATCTGTCGGAAATTCAATTTTCTATTTTAATCCATTTTCAGATACCTGCCCAACATTTTTTCCGTCAAACAACGGAGTAATTTACAACAGGGTAGGGGATCATTGCTTTTATTCGCCTACCGAGGCTTATTCCAAAACATAAAGGAGCATAGCTTAATGGATAATTCTTCAAATATGGCAGTTAATACAACTCCTACGGCAAATCAGATTAATCCCGAACATCATTACGGACTTGACAAAAACAAAGCCTGCCTCAATAATTCTTGTCCGTCAAACACAGCGGATATCGGATGTTATATTCCTGCGATTGACGAAATTATGCGACACAATCAGGGCGCACCGTCTGTTGCACACCCCAATATGACAGAAAAAGTTCAAAAATCAAATGACAATCCCTCGCTTGAACAGGCAGAAATAGCATATGAAGAGGGCGGAAGTACATCAGAAGAACAACCTGAAAATATAAATAAATACAGCGGAAGTCTTCAAACTATACCGTTCATTAAGGACTTAAAAAAAATAGATACATCTATACCTGTTTTGCCTGCAACCCCTGCTACAACGGCGAGCTCCGGAGCCACCGTTGCAACGCCGATAAGGCAGAATATCGGAATGTCGATGAGTGATTATCAATATCCGTTTCCTGTAACAGCCGAAAGTCTGAGATATCACAACGGTTTTATGCGAACACAAATCGGAAGACGAATCACCGTTGATTTTCTCATGGGAGCAAACACAATTGTTCAGAAAACAGGCTATCTTTTAGGTGTTGCTCAGGATTATATTCTTATAAATGAGATTGACACCAACGACATCACAACCTGTGATTACTACAATATAAAATTTATAAGGTATTATTACTAAACCACAGCGGCAAAAACTTTAAACATTAGTTTTTGCCGCTGTTTTATTGTCATTATTTGCTATGTGTACATCATTTCATTATTTTAACATATAATTTTCTGTAGTGTAAAAAATTAAAAAATTGTAAGAAATATTGAATTATTGCTGTAATTTGTGATATACTGTGAGCGTTGATGTTATCACTTCTCAATAAACAAACAACAGGTAGCTATAAGACCTGTTACATATTATTTTATCTTGGAGGAATCACCATGAAATTCTGTAAATATTGCGGAGCACAGCTTGAAGACAATGCTGTTTGCAACTGCGAAAAGTCAAGAGCCGCTCAAGCACAGGCTCAGCAGGCAAATGCACAGGCACAGCCTCAGTATCAGCAGCCTTTTCAGCCACAACAGCCACAGTATCAAAACCCTGTTCAGCAACAGTATGCACAGCCGCAAAACCCTCAGACACAGCAGTCGCCTTATGCCGTAAATAACACAGCACCCATTGGGGAAAATGCTTTTGTTAAGGCTTTAAAGAACATTCCTGTTGTGTTTACTTCATTCTTTAAGGATTCCAAAACTGTTATCAAAACAGCAAAGGCTGAAAAAGACATCATTCTCGGCGCTCTTTTCTCGGCAATTTTCTTTATTGCACTCATTCTTGGCAATATGTTCCTTATGATTTCTATGAGCGCACTTGATTTTCCGAAAACACTTCTTGTAAGTCTTGTTACTACTGTCCTTATCGGCGGCTTCTATTCTGTTATTCTCTTTGCATATGTAAAGAAATACAAAACCGAAGAAAACACAGCCAAGGCATTTATTGATTCATTCATCACATTTTCAATTGAATCTATTCCGGCATCAATCGGTTGGATTTTGGCAGGTCTTTGCGCATTAATCAGTGTATATATGTTCCTGTTCTTCTTCGTAATCGTTATGCTTTACCTTGTTATTTCACTTGTAAATCAGGTAAAAGCTAATGTTCCCGAAGCAAAGAACTCTGCATTATTCACTTTAATTCTCACACTCATCGTTGCCGTTGCATTTATGATTGTATTCTTCATCGGCGCAAAACTTACTATGTGGTCATTTAACACAAGTACATTTGCAACAAGTGTTCTTACATCGCTTATCGGCGGCGGTTCATACCCTTCATTGTATTAATCTGACATACAAATTCATAACATAAAATTAACGCTCCGAATTTATTCTCGGAGCGTTTTTTATATCAGTTCACTGATTATTGAATTTGAAACAAGAAAACCTTTCGGTGTAAAGCTGATCGACTTGTCTGTAACATTTGTATAGCCGTATTTTTCATACTCTTTAGCTTTTTTGATAATGTAAGAGGGGAGAGTGTATCCGAATTTTTCCTCAAATTCAGAATAATTAAGACCGCTTTTCAGCCTGAGAGAGAGCATAATAAATTCCTCCTCATCTCCGCCCGTACCTTCAAAAGACAGCTTATTGTTATTAAAATCGTCCATGCTTCTCGAATAAAAAAACCTTTTGCCATCAAAAAACGAGTGTGCAGACGGACCTATGCCGATATATTCACCGCATCTCCAGTAATTGGTATTATGTCGGCTTTCATAACCCTGTTTTGCAAAATTAGAAATTTCATATTGCTTGTATCCGAGAGAATCAAGCATTTCAACAGCTTTCAGATACATTTCAGCCTGCATATCATCATTGGCAAGCTTAAGTTTATTTTGCGCCTTATAAAACGGAGTATTCTCCTCAATTTTCAAAATGTACGATGAAATATGAGTAACTTTGCAATCGGCACAGAAACTGATTGATTTTTCAAGGCTTTCAATTGTCTGATTAGGAATTCCCATCATCAAATCAAGTGAAATATTATTAAATCCCGCACTTTTAGCCCTTTCAACAGAAGTATTTGCGTCATCTATGCTGTGAATTCTCCCAAGCAGCCTTAATTCATCTTCAACAGCAGTCTGCATTCCCATTGAAATGCGATTAAATCCGCAGGCATACATTTTTTTAAAATCAATAGTTTTGGCGGAGTCGGGATTGACTTCAACCGTAATCTCGGCATTATTTTGAATATTAAAATTAAACTTGATAAAATCAAGAATATCACAAAGCCTGTCTGCACCTAAAACACTCGGCGTACCACCGCCGAAATATACGGTCGCAACATCTCTTTTGGCTTTTTCAGACCAGTATTTTATTTTATCTTTTAATTCAATCACATAATTATCGAAAGCGTTTTCGTCTGCATTCCAGCTGAAAAAATCGCAATACGGACATTTGTGCTTACAAAACGGTATGTGAATGTAAAGACCGATAGAATTACTCATAAAAAACCTCATAAATGATTTTGAGGCAGAAACACAAGTTTCTGCCTCGATTTGGAAGGTATATGAAAAAATAGGAAAAATCACATTAAGTCCTTCTGTACCAATATATTACAATATATTTACAAATTTGTCAAGTTTTTGTAGCAATTATTTTTCTCACATTTTCTTCATTCTTTATTGACATATACCATCCAAAAATAGTAAAATATAGAATTGTGGATATACTTAACCTCCGAAGGGAAGAAAGATATGAGTTCATTTAAAGAAGAAATCAGCAAGCGCAGAACCTTTGCGATTATTTCGCATCCTGATGCGGGTAAAACAACACTTACAGAAAAGCTCTTGCTCTACGGCGGAGCAATTAACCTTGCAGGTTCGGTAAAAGGCAAAAGAACCGCAAAGCATGCTGTGTCCGACTGGATGGAAATTGAAAAACAGCGTGGTATTTCTGTTACATCATCGGTTTTGCAGTTTAAATATAACGGTTATTGCATAAATATTCTTGATACACCGGGACATGAGGACTTCTCGGAAGATACCTACCGTACACTTATGGCGGCAGACTCTGCCGTAATGGTAATTGACGGTTCAAAGGGTGTTGAAAAACAGACTATCAAACTTTTCAAGGTCTGTGTAATGCGTAATATTCCTATCATTACATTCATCAACAAGATGGACAGAGATGCCAAAAATTCTTTTGACCTTCTTGAAGACATTGAAAATGTTCTCGGAATTCACACCTATCCCGTAAACTGGCCAATCGGTTCAGGTAAGGAATTCAAGGGTGTGTATGACAGAAATTCTAAGAAAATCCTTGCTTTCACCGCTAATAACGGTCAGAAAGAAGTTGAAAAGAAAGAACTTACGCTTGACGATCCTGCCCTTGAAGATACAATAGGCTACTATCATAAGCAGGATTTGTTTGATGAAATAGAACTTCTTGACGGTGCAGGCGATGAATTTGACCTTGAAGCAGTCCGCAACGGTCAGCTTACTCCTGTATTCTTCGGTTCGGCTCTTACAAACTTTGGTGTTGAACCATTCCTTGAACAGTTCTTACAGCTCACAACTCCACCTCTGCCAAGAGAAACAGTTGATGAAAAGGTTGAGCCTATGTCAGACTTTTTCTCTGCATTTGTTTTCAAAATTCAGGCAAACATGAATAAGGCTCACCGTGACAGAGTTGCATTTATGCGCATCTGCAGCGGCAAGTTTGAAAAGAATATGGAAGTGTTCCATGTTCAGGGCAACAAAAAAATGCGTCTTTCACAGCCACAGCAGATTATGGCTCAGGAAAGAGAAATTGTTGACGAGGCATATGCGGGCGACATTATCGGTGTGTTTGATCCGGGCATTTTCTCAATCGGAGACACAATCTGTTCACCGGGACACAAGGTACAGTTCAGGGGAATTCCTACATTTGCTCCCGAACACTTTGCACTTGTCCGTCAGAAAGACACAATGAAGCGCAAACAGTTCATCAAGGGTACAAGTCAGATTGCACAGGAAGGTGCAATTCAGATTTTCCAGGAGCTTGACGCAGGTATGGAGGAAGTTATCGTTGGCGTTGTAGGCGTACTTCAGTTTGATGTTCTTAAATACAGACTTCAAAACGAGTACAACTGTGATATCATTATGGAAACACTCCCGTATGAATTTATCCGTTGGATTGTAAACGATGACCTTGATCCGAAAACTCTCGACCTTGCGTCCGATACTAAGAAAATTCAGGATCTTAAAGGCAATCATCTTTTGCTCTTTACAAGCTACTGGAGCATAAACTGGGCGCTTGAACACAACAAGGGACTTGAACTCGCTGAGTTCGGTACAAACTAAATATTTAAAATATCGGAGGATATATGCTGTACGACAAGCTTAAAAATTATTCAAAAAGCGGCATATATCCTTTTCATATGCCCGGACACAAAAGAACGGACATTACAGAAGAGGGTATAATACCGTATAATATCGACATAACCGAAATCCATGATTTTGACAATCTCCATTCACCAAACGGAGTTATTGACGAAATTCAGAAAAAGGCTGCAAAACTTTACAATGCAAAAAATGCTTTCATTCTGATTAACGGTTCAACAGGCGGAATACTTTCAGCAATTCGCTCAATGACAAATCAAGGCGACAAGATCTTAATGGCTCGTAACTGCCACAAATCTGTATATAATTCAGCAGAACTGTTTAATCTCAATGTCGATTACATTTTTCCCGATACAGACAGCAGATACAATATTCTTACATCGGTTTCACCTTGCGATATAGAAGATAAACTTACAAAACACAATGATGAAATCAGACTTGTAATCATAACTTCGCCTACATATGAAGGAGTTGTTTCGGATATAAAGTCAATCTCCGAAATCTGTCACAAACACGGAGCAAAATTACTTGTTGACGAAGCTCACGGAGCGCATTTTCCGTTTTCGGACAGTTTTCCCGATGAAGCACTTAACTGCGGTGCAGACGCCGCAGTATTGAGTCTGCACAAAACTTTGCCGTCATTAACTCAAACTGCATTGCTCATAACAAATGACAGCGAGCTTTCTGAAATTATTGCCGAAAATTTGGCTGTATTTGAAACAAGCAGTCCATCATATATTTTAATGAGTTCAATCGAAAAATGTCTTGATTTCTGCGAAAACAGCAAAGATAAATTCAAGGAATATTGTTGCAATCTTAAAACGGTCAGGGAAAAACTTAAAAATCTAAAATATCTGAAAATTTATGATAAAAGCGATACTGATTTTGATTATGATATCGGCAAAATTGTAATTTCAACAGCGAACGCAAATATTTCGGGAACAAAGCTTGCCGAAATACTGCGAAATAATTATCAGATTGAAACCGAAATGGCATATTCGGACTATGTAATTGCCATGGCATCTGTTTGTGACACTGAAAAAGCTTTTAATATGCTTTCAGACGCTCTGATTTCAATTGACAGCGAACTTTCAAAAGGAGCCGACACCGAGCGTGTTCCGTTAAAAAATCTCTACACAGGCAAAAATTTCAACGCCTGCGAGTTGTACAAATTCAACAAAGAAACTATTTCGTTTCAAAATTCGGAATTCAGAACTTCTGCCGAGTATATCTGGGCATATCCACCCGGAATTCCCCTCATCGTACCCGGTGAAATTATAAGCAAGGAACTTATAAATTACATTGAATATCTTTCAGCCTGCAAGGTTGAGATTATGTCAACAAAAGGCGGTATGACGGACAACATAAGCGTAGTTAAAAAAGATTGACAAATCAATAGCTGTGTGATAATATTAAACTAACAAAATCTAACAAGGAGTTTGATTTATTATGAAGAGAATTAAAACTATCGAAACTCGTGACCTCAAGAAGAGCGTTAAGACAGGCGGTTGCGGCGAGTGCCAGACTTCATGTCAGTCAGCTTGTAAGACATCTTGCGGCGTTGCTAACCAGCAGTGCGAAAAGTGCATGAGCGAGAAATAATTCTATTTTAATTTGATTATTAAGGATTATCGCCGTTTTCCCAAAGGGTTAACGGCTTTCCTTTTGTCTAACGGAGATATTATGATTCATCAGTATAAACTTAACGGATACAACATAGTTCTTGATGTTTACAGCGGCAGTGTACACGCAGTCGATGACCTTGCTTATGATGTTATTGCAATGTACAAAAACGCAACAAAAGAACAGATAATCGACGAAATGCTTTCAAAATATGCAGACAATCCTGAGATTACAAAAGAAGAAATCTCTGACTGCATTGATGATGTAAAAGAGCTTGAGGAGCAGGGAAAGCTCTTTACAGACGACAAGTACGAAAACCTTGCATTTGACTTTAAAAAGAGAAACACAGTAATCAAAGCGCTTTGTCTGCACATTGCTCACACCTGTAACCTTAACTGCGAATACTGCTTTGCAAGCCAGGGCAAATACCACGGCGAGAGAGCGCTGATGAGCTTTGAAGTGGGCAAGAGAGCAATTGACTTTCTCATTGAAAATTCAGGCAGCAGAGTAAACCTTGAGGTTGACTTCTTCGGTGGAGAACCTCTTATGAACTTTGATGTTGTAAAGCAGATTGTTGCCTATGCAAGAAGCATTGAAAAGGAACACAACAAAAACTTCCGTTTTACACTTACAACAAACGGTATGCTTGTTGATGACGATGTAATTGAATTTGCAAACAAAGAATGTCATAATGTAGTTCTCAGCCTTGACGGCAGAAAAGAAGTGCATGACCATCTTCGCAAAACTGTAAACGGTAAGGGCAGTTATGATATTATCGTTCCAAAATTTCAGGAATTTGTCAAAAAAAGAGGCAACAAGGGTTACTATGTAAGAGGCACTTATACACATAATAACACAGACTTCACAAACGATATTTTCCATATGGCGGATTTGGGATTTACAGAGCTTTCAATGGAGCCGGTTGTATGTGCTCCCGATGACCCATATGCACTTACATATGATGATTTGCCTATCCTTTTTGAACAGTACGAAATTCTAGCAAAGGAAATGCTCAAGCGTGAAAAAGAGGGCAGACCGCTCACCTTCTATCATTATATGATTGACCTTACAGGCGGTCCGTGCATTTATAAGAGAATCTCGGGTTGCGGTTCGGGTACAGAATATATGGCTGTAACACCTTGGGGCGACCTCTATCCCTGTCATCAATTTGTAGGCGATGAAAAGTACAAGCTCGGCGATATCTTTAACGGTGTTTCAAACACGAAAATTCAGGACGAATTTAAGCTTTGTAACGCATACGCACGTCCTGACTGCAAAGACTGCTGGGCAAGACTTTATTGCAGCGGCGGTTGTGCCGCAAACGCTTATCATGCAACAGGCTCAATCACAGGTATTTACGAATACGGCTGTGAGCTTTTCAGGAAAAGAATGGAATGTGCCATTATGATGAAGGTTGCAGAAGCAGAAGAATAAAATTACAATAAAATTTACAGGCAGATACATTTTTCTTGTATCTGCCTGTATTTTCGAGGTGCTGTATGAACGAAAAAATTATTATGCTCGGCACAGGAAGTGCGATGGTTACCGACTGTTATAATACCTGTTTTCTTCTGAAATCCGAAAACGACTGTCTTCTTGTTGACGCAGGCGGCGGAAACGGAATTTTATCCGCAATTAAGAAATCCGGAATAGCTTGGAACAGCATAAAGACAATGTTTATTACTCATTCTCACACCGACCATATATTGGGTGCCGTGTGGGTAATAAGGCAAATAAGCGCTCTTATGAATTCAGGCAAATATGACGGTAATTTTAATATTTACTGCCACGATGAATGTGTTGATTCAATCACGGCAATTTGCAACCACACACTTGCACCGAAATTTCTCAAAAATATCAATACAAAAATTTTCATCAATGAAGTAAAAGACGGTGAAAAACAAAATGTCGGCAGTATCCGACTCACTTTCTTTGATATATTTTCAGACAAAACAAAGCAATTCGGATTCAAGGCTGTTTTTCCGTCAGGAAAAGTTCTCGCCTGTCTCGGTGATGAACCGTTCAATGAAAAATGCAGAAATTTTGTTCAAAACTGTGATTATCTTATGTGTGAAGCTTTTTGTCTTTACAGTCAAAAAGATATTTTTAAGCCTTACGAAAAATTCCACAGCACAGCACTTGATGCAGGAAAACTTGCAGAGAGTCTTTTTGCAAAAAATCTTATCCTGTATCACACCGAGGACGAAACACTTCAAACACGCAAAAGAACATATACTTCAGAGGCGAGAACAGTTTTTAACGGAAATATATTTGTTCCCGATGATTTTGAAGTTATTGACTTAAAATAATCTCATAACACCTGCTGTAATCATACAAAGCACAATTCCCATTGCAGTAGGCAAAGCCATAGAAACAAGCGTCCATTTAAGGCTGCCTGTTTCTTTTTTTATTGTCAGACAGGTTGTTGAACACGGATAATGAAGAATGCAAAGAATAATCGTGCATACAGCCGTTGTAATCGTCCAGCCGTTCATACTGAGAAGTTGAAACAGCTGATCGTAGCTTGAATAATCAACAAGAGTACCGCTTGCCATATATGACATAATTATAATCGGAATAACGGTTTCATTCGCAGGAAATCCAAGTATAAATGCCATTATTATAACGCCGTCAACCCCGATAAATCTGCCGAACGGATCTAAAAAATCAGTACAGTATTTTAAAAGTGAAATATCGCTTATATGCACATTTGCAAGAATCCAGATTATCGCACCTGCCGGTGCGGCAACCGCAACAGCCCTTCCTAAAACAAATAAAGTTCTGTCCAACAGCGAACGGACAATAGTTTTTAAAATCTGCGGCTTTCTGTACGGCGGAAGCTCAAGCACAAATCCGGACTGTTCGCCTTTCAATATTGTGACTGAAAGTACCTTAGATATAACAAGTGTTATAAAAACACAGAAAACTATTATTCCAATCAACAATGCCGCTACCTCAAGCGAACTGCTCAGCGTAAATGTCGTACCTGCAAAGAACATGAGCAGTAATGCAATTATTGTGGGAAACCGTCCGTTACACGGCATAAAATTATTTGTAAGAATTGCAATCAACCGTTCCTTTGGCGACTCGATGATTCTGCAACCCGTAACTCCGCAGGCATTACAGCCAAGACCCATTGCCATAGAAAGACTTTGCTTTCCGTGAGCACCGCACTTTGAAAAATACCTATCAAGATTAAATGCAATTCTCGGCAGATATCCCGAATCCTCAACAAGCGAAAACAACGGAAAGAATATAGCCATAGGCGGCAGCATTACAGATACCACCCATGACAGAGTTGTATAAACTCCGTCAATCAAAAGTCCCGTTACAACATCGGGAGCGTGTAAAAAATCAAAAAGAATATACAGTTTCTCTTTTATAAAACCAAACAAATTGCCTAACCATTCGCTCGGATAATTTGCACCGACAACTGTTATCCAGAACAATATACCAAGCATTGCAAGCATAATCGGTATTCCCGTGGTTTTGCTTGTAAGTATTTTATCAAGCTTTCTTGTACAAGCATTTAACTCTGATTTTTCATATTTTACGCAGTCATTTGAAATTTTGTTGCCAATCTGCGAAAGCTTTTCAATATTCTGTTTGTAGTTTTTTTCGGATAGCATATCAACGCCTTCAAAATTTCTTTCTACCCTAAAACATTTTATCTTTCCGCTGCATACATTATAGATCGCTTTTTTTAATTCATCCAAACCTTTTTTGTCTGTTGCACAGGTTTTCACAACAGGTATTCCAAGATTTAGCGATAACTCGTCGCAGTCGATTTTTATACCGTTTTTTTCAGCCTCATCACAAAGATTAAGACAAAGAACAGCATTCTTTGTGACAGATAACACCTGCAATGCAAATGAAAGATTTCTTTCAATAACTCCGCAGTCAACAACTATTACAACGCAGTCATTTTGATTTTGTATAAGACACTCCCTTGTTACCGCCTCTTCGCCCGAAAATGAAAGCAGGGAATAGCATCCGGGTAAGTCCGTAATACAAAATCTTGCGTCTTTGATTTTGCAACAACCTCTGGCAAACTCAACTGTTTTACCCGTCCAGTTTCCCGTGTGCTGTCTTAATCCCGTCAGTTCGTTAAAAATTGTACTCTTGCCAACATTAGGATTACCGGTAAGAGAAATTTTGTAATCGCAATCCGATACATCCTTTTTATTAAAAGATGATTTATCCGTAGAAAACAATAAAAAAGCCTCCTTTTATTCAGGAGTAACAATGATATCTTTGCAATCGTTATTTCTCAGTGCCACAACGGCATTTTTAACAAGATACGCAGACGGATCACCGAACGGACTTGTAAACAAGGGGATAACAGGACTGTTCTCCATAATACCAAAATCAAATATTCTGTTTTTGATATTTTCATTACAGTTCACACGATAGACAATCCCCGTAACTCCAAGCGGTAACTTGTCAAGCGAACATTTTTCTTTCATCTGATTCACCGATTTCAACTTTTTATTAACAGCATATTCAATTCATACAACTGAGTTACACAAAAAGCCGGCCATAAACAAAACTTATATCGTACCCGAATAAACTCTGATATCAGAAAAATTTTAAGGAATTGACACGACTATAAACAGGTGTTATAATTAAATACAGATTTCAAATGTATATAACTTAATATGGGTTTACGGTTCAAAATGCATCTTGCAGAGTAGATAACAGAGAATTCGGTGAGAATCCGGAGCAACAGTCATTACTGTATTTGGCATTGCCATAAGTCAGGTCGCTGTCCGTATGCCTCGGATTTTGCAAATCTTGGACAGGGAAGAGGTGCAGCCGACCATATCTGTACAGACTTTTGGTCTGTATGGTTTAGTTTGTTGTGCCTTCCAAAAACGGAAGGCTTTTTTATTTTGCCTTTCGATATACACAATACAATATGGAGGAAAACACTATGAACAAATCTTTTAAAAAAATCCTCTCAATTGTACTTTCTGTAATGATGATTTCGTCACTTATGACGGTTTCACTTTCAGTAAGCGCAGTTGAAGACGGAAAAGTAAGAGTAATTGTCAGAAATGATACATACTCAGTAGAAAACGGCGCTCCGTGGGACGGCGTTCTCGTTGATGAGTGGGTAAGCATTGATAATGACTCTACTATGATGTCAGCGGTTGTTGACGCACTCAACAATCACGGCTACACACAGGAGGGTGCTGAGAGCAATTACTTCTCATCAATAAACGGTCTTGCTGCATCTGACGGCGGTGCAATGAGCGGTTGGATGGGAACACTCAACGATTGGTTTACAAACTACGGTTTCGCTGATATTACCGTTGCAAGCGGCAACCTTGAGAGCGGTGACGAAATCGCTATTATGTATACTTCAAACGGTTACGGCGAGGATATCGGCGGTACATGGGCAAATAACGATACAACTGTTAAATCGGTTGAAATTACAGGTGCCGAGCTTTCAGGCGAATTTGATCCGTCTGTAACAGACTATACACTTACAATCGGCACACCGTCAGCTGATGTAAATGTAGTTCCTACTGCAACTAACAAAAACTTCCAGACAAGAAAATATAAGAATGAATATCTTCCTTCTGACGACAGTGCGTTTTACAAGAGAAGTCAGACTGTTAGTGTTTCTGACGGTGACAAAATTATCATAGGTTGCGGTGATATTGCATGGCCGTCAATGAACACAAGTGAAGGCGGTACTGTATATACATTCACAGTGAAATATGCTCCTTCCGCAGCTGACACAGTTTCAAACAAGATTGACGAGGTTGCAAAATATCTTGCATCACAGGATGCCCCCACAGTTTCTTCGGTAGGCGGTGAGTGGACAGTCCTCGGTCTTGCAAGAGCAGGTAAAATCACAGACGAAATTGCAGACAGTTACTATCAGAATGCAGTTAAGTATGTTGAAGAAAAGGGTTCTGCAAAGCTTCACAATACTAAATCAACAGACAATTCAAGAGTAATCCTTGCCCTTACGGCAATCGGTAAGGATGTTACGGATGTTGCATCATATAACCTTCTTGAACCGCTTGCAGATATGGATTATGTTAAGAAGCAGGGTATCAACGGTCCTGTCTTTGCACTCATTGCACTTGATACGGGCGATTATGAAATTCCGCAGACTGACGCCGCAAATCCCACAACGAGAGAAAAGCTCGTACAGACAATTCTTGATGCACAGGTAGCAAACGGTGGCTGGACATTTTTCGGCTCAACTGCAGATCCTGATATGACAGGTATGGCAATTCAGGCACTTGCTCCTTACTACTCAACAAACAGCGATGTTAAAGAGGCAATTGATAAAGCACTCACAGCAATGTCAAACGCACAGAACGAAAACGGCGGATTTGCATCATGGGGTTCTGTAAACAGCGAAAGTTGTGCACAGGTACTCGTTGCACTTACAAGCCTTGGAATTGATCCTACAAATGATGAAAGATTCATCAAAAACGGCAACACACTCATCGATGCTATGATGAGTTTCTCCGCTGAAAACGGATTCGGTCATACAGATACAACATACAATCAGATGGCAACCGAACAGGGTTTCTATGCTTTTGTTTCATTTGACCGTCTTGTAAACGGCAAAACTTCACTCTACAATATGACTGACCGACTTGCAGAAAATTATGCCGTAGGTGATGTTAATCTTGATAACACAGTTTCTGTAATTGACGCAACACTCGTTCAGAAGCAGATTGTAAACCTTGAACAGCTTTCAAAGGTTTCACTTATCAAAGCCGATGTAAATCATGACGGTATTATCAATGTTGTTGATGCAACACAAATTCAGAAAATCATCGTTAAGCTCGTTTGATTAAAGTTCACAAGTAAAAATTGGTTATGGAAAAGATAAAAAAGTTTGTTAAAAAAAATCAAATACTTTTAATTGCGGTGTGCGTTTGTATTGCCGCACTTACAGTAGCATTTTTTGCAGGCGGCAATCGATCGGAAAATATAGTTCAAACTGCATCAACTGCCTCCTCGCTATCGACAACAAATGCAGACACAGAAACAACTTCTGTGTCTGCAACAGAGAAAAACACTCAAAATCCTACCGATTCCACTAAATCGAACAAAGATAAAAAGGACAGAAAAAATTCCGAAGATAAAAAGAACAGTAAGGATAATTCGCAGAACAGTAACAGTTCAGCTTTTGAAAAAAGTGAAAAATCCGAGCAGAGTTCAAGCAACAGTTCTTCGGATAAGAAAAAACCGTCTTCTTCATCAAACAGTTCTTCAAAGCCGAACAAAAAGAATGATGTTCAGCCGACAACACAGGATAAGTACAAAACCGATCCCGTACCGTCGGGAAAGCCAAAGCCGGTTGAACCGGAAGAACAGGAAACAAAAGATACAAATCTTTATTGTACCTTTACAATCACCTGTTCAACAATTCTCGACAATATGGATGCCCTTGATCCGGAAAAAAAAGAACTCGTTCCAAAGGACGGTATAATCCTCAAAAAACAGAAGGTTCAATTCAAAGAGGGTGAATCTGTATATGATGTCCTTGTAAAAGTTTGTAAGGACAACAATATTCATATGGAATCAAGCTGGACTCCTATGTATAATTCCGCTTATATTGAAGGAATTAACAACCTCTATGAATTTGATTGCGGTTCTCTTTCGGGCTGGATGTACAAAGTCAATGAATGGTTTCCAAACTACGGCTGTTCACGATATGTACTCAAGAACGGCGACGATGTGGTCTGGTGCTACACCTGTAACTTAGGCTATGATGTCGGCGGAGGATACGCAACAGGAGAATAATGATGAAGGATACTTTTTCAAACATGCACCCCTTTATCAATTTTATATTTTTTGCACTTACAATAGGGTTCACGATGTTTATCATGAACCCTGTTTGTCTTGCTGTAAGTTTTTTATGTGCGCTTGTAACCGCTTTATACCTTAACGGCAAAAAAGCTGTGAGATTGTCACTTGTTTTTCTTTTACCTATGATACTCTTGATAGTTCTCGTAAATCCTGTTTTTAATCATGAAGGAATGACTATACTCACATATTTTCCGTGGGATAACCCACTAACCCTCGAATCAATCGTTTACGGTATTGCAAGTGCATTTTTGCTTTCGTCAACAGTTTTATGGTTTTCTTCATTCAATGCAGTAATCACTTCCGACAAGGTAGTTTTCCTGTTTGGCAGAATAATGCCATCATTGAGTCTGGTGATTTCAATGGCATTGCGTTTTGTTCCAAGGTTTTCGGCACAAATGAAGCTTGTGCGTAATGCACAACACACAATCGGGAGAGATATAGACGAAGGATCATTGTTTCAAAGAATAAGAAATGCTGTAAAAATTCTTTCGATTATGATAACATGGTCGCTTGAAAACGCAATTGAAACAGCAGATTCAATGAAAAGCAGAGGTCACGGTCTTAAAGGCAGAACATCCTATTCACTTTATAAATTTGACAAAAGAGACGCATTTATGCTTTGCACAATCCTTTTTACCGGATCGGTACTTATGATTTTGCTTTTTACAAACGCAATAAAATTCAGATACTATCCGTCAATCAAGGGCGATTTGTTTACGGTGCAAAGTATTATTTTTTATATATTCTACACATTTTTAATGTTGATTCCGCTATCGGTAAATATAGGAGAGGGGATAAAATGGAAACATATGCAATCAAGAATCTGAGTTTTCGATACCCCGAAACCGGTATTGATGTACTTAAAGATATTACTTTTAGCGTAAATGAGGGCGAGTTTATCACAGTCTGCGGTCCGTCAGGCTGCGGAAAAAGCACACTTCTCAGACATCTGAAACCCGATCTTTCACCGCACGGTGTTCTTTCGGGAGAAATATTCTTTGAAGAAAAACCTATATCAGACCTTTCTCACAGGGAGCAAAGCAGTAAAATCGGCTTTGTTATGCAATCACCTGAAAATCAGATTGTTACCGATAAGGTATGGCACGAACTTGCTTTCGGACTTGAAAGTCTTGGTTATGACAACAATACAATCCGAAAAAGAGTTGCCGAAACAGCTTCATTTTTCGGAATCCAAAATTATTTTGAAAAAAGTGTTCTCGAACTTTCGGGCGGACAAAAGCAAATTTTAAACCTTGCTTCAATTATGGCAATGCAACCGTCCGTTCTCATTTTGGATGAACCGACAAGCCAACTCGATCCGATTGCGGCAAGCGAATTTTTGCACTGCGTTTCACGCATAAATCACGAACTGGGGACAACGGTGATAATAACGGAACACAGACTTGATGAGGTGCTTCCGCTTTCAGACAAGGTGCTTGTCATCGAAAACAACGGAATTTCAGCTTTTGACTCTCCTCAAAAGGTCGGGAAAATTCTTAAAGAAAAAAACAGTAAAACATTTCTTTCTATGCCTGCTCCGATGCAGATATGGCAGGCTGTTACAGAAAATGACAATACCGACTGTCCCGTAACTGTTCCAAGCGGCAAAAAGTGGCTTTCGGAATATGCCCAAAATCATAAAATGTATGAGCTCACGCCCGAAAACATTCAGAAACATTCTGATAAAGAAGCAGTAAGTCTTAATGATATTTGGTTCAGGTACGAAAAATCGGGTGCAGATGTACTAAAAGGTCTTTCACTAAAAATATATCAGGGGGAATTTGCAGCTATACTCGGCGGTAACGGAATGGGAAAATCAACCGCTTTGTCAATTATCTGTTCACTTAACAAGCCATACAGAGGCAAAGTTGAAATCTCTCCGCTTAACAAAAATTCTTTTGACACGCTCGTAGCAGTATTACCCCAAAATCCGCAGACACTGTTTTTGAAAAAAACTGTACTTGAGGATTTATACGAAGTATTTGACGGCAGAAAAATCAGCAAGGAGGAAAAAGAAAGACGGGTTACCTCAGCGGTAAAGCTGTGCAGACTTGAAAGTCTCTGCAATCGCCATCCTTATGATTTATCCGGCGGTGAACAGCAGAGAGCGGCTCTTGCAAAAATTCTTCTCATAAGACCTCAAATTCTTCTGCTTGATGAACCTACAAAGGGACTTGATGCCGAATTCAAGATTGAGTTTGCTCAGATTATATACGACCTCAATAAAGCCGGCATAACCGTTCTCATGGTAAGCCACGATGTAGAGTTCTGCGCTGTATATCCAAGCCGCTGTCTGATGTTTTTTAACGGTGAAGTTGTGTCGGAAGGTACACCGAGAACTTTCTTTTCGTCAAACAGCTTTTATTCCACCTCTGCAAGCCGAATGTCAAAAGGCATAATAGATAACGCAGTATCATCAAATGATGTCATATATGCCTGCACAGGTAAAAACAGAGATATTCAAATTAACAGAAACACACCCGATATTGACCTTTTTAAAAACGACACCGAAAATATTCCCCCCCAAAAAAACAAAGCTGAAAATAAAAAGCTATCTGTTTTTAAAAAAATCTTCGGATTTTTTGGTGCAGTACTGTTCATACTCGGTCTGATTATAAACCTGGAATATATTCCGAATTTTTCAGCCAAAACTTTGCCTACCTGGTTCAACTGGGGAATTATCGGAGTATCTCTTGCGTTGCTTATGATTGCTTTCGGAACAAAATCAAGACGACCGATTGACCTGCCGAGAAAAAGTTCAAAACTGAGTAAAAGAACCGTCAGTATGGCAATTATGGTTTTGCTTGCAATTCCTGTTACAATTTTTGTTGGAATGACATATCTTCAGGATCAGAAATATCTTTTTATTTCACTCCTTGTTATGATTGAGTGTATGATTCCGTTTTTTCTCGTTTTTGAAGGCAGGCACCCAAAAGCAAGAGAGCTTGTCATAATTTCCGTTCTATGTGCAATAGCAGTTGCAGGACGACTTGCATTTACAATGTTGCCTCAGTTCAAGCCCGTTGTGGCAATTGTGATAATTTCGGGAGTAGCATTCGGCGGTGAATCGGGATTTCTTGTCGGTGCTGTAAGTATGCTTGTTTCAAATCTTATGTTCGGTCAAGGTCCTTGGACGCCGTGGCAAATGTTTGCGGCAGGAATAATAGGCTTCATTGGCGGTATTCTCTTTAAGAAAGGTCTTTTGGGCAGAACAAGAACTTCTCTCTGTATATACGGTTTCATTGCCACAATGGTCATTTACGGCGGACTTATGAACCTTTATTCGGCACTCACATCACATTCCGCATTTAATCTAAATATGCTCATAACTTTTTATGTTCAGGGCTTTCCGATGGATATTGTTCACGCAGTTTCGACTGTTATATTCCTGTTTTTCGGAGCAGAACCTATGCTTGAAAAGCTTGACAGAATTAAAGTTAAGTACGGACTTATCGAATAAACCTAAACAGCAGATAAAATTTCTGCTGTTTTTTTGTGCTGTAATTCAAAAATTTTCGGCAAAAGTATAGACATAATCCGAAAATAATATTATAATTTTGGTGTGTCTGATTTTAATCAAACAGTATTTACAATCTAAAACGGCAAACTGTAAATACTTTTAATTCAGAATTAAAAAGGTTAAAGGAGAAAAAACATGGGCGGATTTATGGGTGTTGCAGCAAAACAGGACTGCGTATTCGACTTATACTTTGGAATTGACTATCATTCACACCTTGGTACAAGAAGAGGCGGTATGGTTGTTTATGACAAAGAAAAAGGATTTGACAGATCAATCCACAATATTGAAAATGCACCTTTCAGAACTAAATTTGATAAAGATATGCAGAGTATGAAAGGCAAATTCGGTATCGGCTGTATTTCCGACTACGAACCGCAGCCTCTTATGGTTCGTTCACATCACGGTACATATGCAATTACCACCGTAAGCAAAATCAATAATACAGATGAACTTGTTGAAGAAATTTTTGAAAAAGGCGGTTCACATTTTCTTGAAATGAGCGGCGGTGAAATCAACGCAACCGAGCTTATTGCAACTCTAATCAATCAAAAAGAAAACCTTGTTGACGGCATAAGCTATGCTCTTGAAAAAGTTGACGGCTCTGTTTCGCTCCTGTTGATGAATAAAAACGGCATCTATTGCGCAAGAGATAAGTACGGCAGAACTCCTGTTGTTATCGGCAAAAAAGAAGATGCATTTTGTGTGGCGTTTGAATGTTTCTCATACAAAAACCTCGGCTACAATGATTATAAAGAACTCGGGCCGGGTGAGATTACGGTAATTACAGACCAAAACTGCATTACACTCAAAAAGCCCGGTGATAAAATGAAAATCTGTACTTTTCTGTGGGTTTACTACGGCTATCCTGCAAGCTCATATGAGGGTACAAGTGTTGAGCAAATGCGTTACAACTGCGGTGCAAAAATGGCTGAAAGAGATTCAGTAAAGCCCGATATCGTTGCAGGTGTACCCGATTCAGGCATTGCTCACGCAGTAGGCTATGCAAATGCCTCGGGAATTCCGTTCTCAAGACCGTTTATTAAATATACACCTACTTGGCCGAGATCATTTATGCCAACAATTCAGAGTCAGCGTAATCTTATTGCAAAAATGAAGCTTCTCGCAGTTGAGGATTTAATCAGAGGAAAGAGCCTTCTTCTTATTGATGACTCAATTGTAAGAGGCACACAGCTTCGTGAAACAACGGAATATCTTTTTGAAAGCGGTGCAAAAGAGGTTCATATCAGACCTGCGTGTCCTCCGCTTGTATACGGCTGTAAGTATCTTAACTTCTCAAGATCATCTTCTGAAATGGATCTCATCACAAGACGAGTTATTGAAAGACTTGAGAACGGCAATGTTACAGACGAAATTCTTCAGGAATACACAAATCCCGATTCTGAAAAATACGAGCAGATGGTTGATGAAATCTGTAAAGAACTCAAGTTCACATCCTTGCGTTTTAACAGGCTTGACGATATGCTTGATTCCTGCGGAATTGACAAATGCAAACTCTGTACTTATTGTTGGGACGGTAAGGAATAATTAAATTTTATTTATAAAAATAAGGCATTTGCAATGAGAAATCTCAAAGCAAATGCCTTTTGTTTTTACTTAGTATGCAATAATTTCGTAGCCGTCCTCAGTTACAAGAACCTGAATTTCCCACTGAGCAGACATTGAGTTATCTTCTGTATAGATAGTCCAGCCGTTATCCTCATCAACGAAAATATCAGGTTTTCCTGCGTTCACCATAGGTTCAATGGTAAAAATCATACCGGGTACCATAAGCATTTCCGTGCCTTTTTTAGAAATGTAACTTACCCATGGATCTTCGTGGAATTCAAGACCGATTCCATGACCTCCTACTTCACGAACAACAGAGTAACCTTTACTCTTTACATAATCATTTACAGCCTGACCCATATCTCCGAGAAAGCCCCAAGGCTTAACCTGCTTGAGTCCTTCATAAACTGCATTTTTTGTTTCTTCAACAAGCTTTCTGTTTTCCTCGCTTACATTACCGATGCAAAACATTCTTGAAGAATCGGAGAAATATCCGTTCAAATTAGTTGAAACATCAACATTGATTATATCGCCGTCTTTGATTATTACATCTTCCGACGGAATACCGTGACAAACTTCGTTGTTTATTGAAGTACATACGCTCTTGGGAAATCCCTCAAAATTAAGGGGAGCCGGAACACCGCCCATTTTGGTTGTGATATCATACACCCACTTATCAATTTCAGCCGTGCTGATACCTGCCTTAATATGCTCTGCAACATAATCGAGAACTGCAATATTAATCTTTGCACTCTCCTTGATTTTTTCAATCTGCTCAGCATTTTTCAAGATTTCATGGGAGGGAACAATGTGACCCGCACCCTCAAATTCCTCAATTTTTTCATCAAAATCTATATGACATTTTTTATACTTTTTTCCGCTGCCACACCAGCAAGGATCATTTCTGCCAGGTTTTTCCATTTTACTAACTTCCTTTCATTTTTCCAATTCATAATCCTTGATAATTATACCACCAAACAAATTTTATTACAACATCTTTGTCGTATGCAAAAATCCAAAAGAAAAATCTTGTCAGAAAAAGTTTTGTAGTATATACTGAATAAGTAATATATAATCTCACACTCGGCATATTTTTATGCAGAGGTGTTTGTATGAATAAAAAAATCCCGACATTTTATGCTCTCTGCTTTATACTGTTTGCAATATTCTGCATTATTATGGTATCTGTTTTTTTCAGACTTAATCCGACAAAATCTGTTATGACCGAAAACAAAACAGAACCGATAATTGTAATTGATGCAGGTCACGGCGGCGAAGACGGGGGAGCAGTAAGCGAAAGCGGTGTGCTTGAAAAGGACATCAATCTTTCTATAGCAAATAATTCAGCTGATTTATTAAAAATTTTCGGATATAAGGTTGTTCAAACAAGAACAGATGATGTATCTCTTGATAACGGAGAAGATTCGGTTCATTCAAGGAAAGTTGCCGATTTAAAAAAACGGCTCGAAATTTTCAATTCAGACAAAAACAATGTTGTAATCAGTATTCATCAAAACAAATTTTCTCAAAGCAAATATTACGGAACTCAAATTTTTTATTCCCCGAATAACAGTCAAAGTCAAAATCTTGCGGAATGCATTAGAAATTCCGTAAAAAAATGCTTACAGCCTAATAACGAACGGCAATGCAAAAAGGCAGACGGCTCAATCTATCTTTTAAAAAAGGCTGAAAACCCGTCCGTTATTGTGGAATGCGGATTTATTTCAAATCCGGATGAACTTGCTAAGCTGCAAAGTGACGAATATCAAAAAGAAATGGCAACTGCAATCATAACAGGATTTTTAGATTATACTCATCAATAAATACAGGAAGTGAAATAAATGGCTTCAAAAATCAAAAGTGTTTACATATGTTCAGAATGTGGATACGAATCGCCCAAATGGTACGGAAAATGCCCGTCATGCGGCGAATGGAACACAATGAACGAAGAAATTAAAGATACATCAAAACAGTCAGCAACTGCAAAAACACGCTCTTTTGCAACCTACTCAAAACCATACGCCATATCGGATATTTCAACCGAGGATGAGCACAGATATGACACAGGCTGCGGAGAACTCAACCGTGTACTTGGCGGAGGAATTGTAAAGGGCAGTCTTATACTTCTGGGCGGTGATCCGGGCATAGGCAAATCGACCGTTCTTATGCAGATTTGTCAGTACCTCGGCGATACTCTGAAAATTCTCTACATATCGGGAGAGGAGTCAAAAAGACAGCTCAAGCTACGAGCAATAAGGCTGGGTGTAACTTCGCCGAATCTGTATGTAATGACTGAAACCGATGTTGAGGTTATTTGCGAACAGATAAAAAATCTCAAGCCCGACCTTGTTATGATTGACTCGATTCAGACGATGAATCTTTCAGAATTAAGCTCGTCTCCCGGCAGCATTACACAGGTACGAGAATCTGCCAATATGCTGATGAGAACCGCAAAAGGACTTGATATTCCTATGTTTATCGTAGGTCATGTCAATAAAGAGGGTTCAATTGCAGGACCAAAGGTACTTGAACATATCGTTGACACCGTACTGCATTTTGAAGGTGACAAACAGATGAGCTGCCGTATTCTTCGTGCCGTAAAAAACAGGTACGGCTCAACAAATGAAATCGGCGTTTTTGAAATGACTGATAAAGGGCTTAACGAAGTTGCAAATCCGTCTGTTATGTTGCTTTCAGGGCGTCCGAAAAATGTTTCTGGAACTTGCGTCACCTGTACAATTGAAGGATCAAGACCAATTCTTGCCGAAACACAGGGACTTGCCACACAAAGCGGATACGGCAACGCTCGCAGAATGGTTACAGGATATGATTATAACAGACTGTCAATGGTACTTGCCGTTCTTGAAAAAAGAGCAGGATACTATTTTTCAAACTGCGACACCTACATAAATATCGTAGGCGGATTGCGAGTTGACGAACCTGCGATTGACCTTTCAATTGCCATGGCTCTTATAAGCAGTCTGAAAGATACTCCGATTGACGAAAACGCTGTTGTATTCGGTGAAATCGGTCTTGCAGGAGAAATTCGTGCTGTATCAAACGCTCAGATGAGAATTAACGAGGCAGTAAGACTCGGCTTTACAAAAATCATTCTGCCGTATCATAATCTAAAAGGTGTTTCATGTGATGACGCTGAATTGATCGGAGTAAAAAACATTCGTCAGGCATTTGAAGCGGTAGGACAATGAGCAGTTTTGTAATATCAAACAAATACCCATGTTTTGCCGATGAGCTTTCAAAAATGGGGCATAATGTTATATATTCGGACACTGTCAAAGCATTTCCGCAACCTGAACAAGCTCATGCCGATATGCAGATTTTGACGATAAATAATACTGTTTTTGTACTTCAAGAGTGCGAAAAGCTAAAAACTTTACCATATAAAGAAAATTTGATTATATGTAAAAATAAAGCAGGGAAGAAGTATCCCGAAAATATATTGCTGAATTTTCTTTTCTTTAATAATAAGCTTTATGGTAAAGTATCTGCAATAGATCCGACTCTTTACAAATATTGTGTAAAAAACGATATTGAAATCGTAAACATAAACCAAGGATACGCAAGATGCTCAACTCTAATACTCAATAATCGCACTGCCGTAACAGCTGATATATCCATAAAAAATGCCCTTGAAAAAGATGGGGCAGAGGTGTTATTAATATCCTCGGGTGATATAAAACTTGAAGGATATGATTATGGATTTATAGGCGGTGCAAGCGGAAAAATCTCTGATAATACCGTAGTGTTTTTCGGAAACGCTGAAATGCATCCATGCTATTCTTCTATCAAAGAATTATGTTTAAAAAATAAAATTGAAATTAAAATATTATGCAAAAATATGCCACTCACAGATGTGGGTGGCATAGTAAAAATTCTTTAAACTTTTTTCTTAGGTTTTATTTTTGCAAGCGGATTTGAGTCAGCGGCATTTTTCATTTGTTCCGAACTCAGGTGCGTATAAATCTCAGTCGTACCGAGGTTTTCGTGTCCGAGAACCTCTTTAAGCACTCTGACATCAACTCCGCCTTGCTGATACATAAGCGTGGCGGCGGTATGCCTAAGCTTATGACAGGAATATCCCTGAGAATCAAGTCCGATTTTCTCAAGATATTTATATACCATAGCCTGAATTGTTTTCACAGACATTCTGCGGTGATTACGGCTAATAAACAACGCTTTTTTATCCTTAACTTCATCAATCGGACGCACCTTCATATACTCATTATAAGCGTCAATGCAAGCAGAGTTTAGATAAACAATGCGTTCTTTATTGCCTTTACCGACAACACGCATTGTACCGTCACTATGAATATCATTATAGTTAAGACCTGCCATTTCAGACACACGCAGTCCGCAATTGAGAAAGAGAGTCAAAATACAATAATCACGCTGTTTGTTATTTCCGTCAACTGCATTAAGAAGCTCAATGCTTTGTTCAAGAGTAAGATACTTTGGCAAAGCTTTTTTATTTTTTGGCGATTCAAGCTGTTCCACGGGATTTGTATCAAGCAAATGTTTATTATTGGTTATGTACTTAAAAAAGCCTTTCAGACTGGAACATTTTCTTGCACGGGACGCACTCTTATTGTTGCGGTCACGATAAAGAAAATTCATATAATCATATGCAAGTTCAAGATTAACGGTTTTAATTAAATCAAGGTCAACATCGTCAATTTTAATTTCATCAAAATCAGTACCGTCAGGCACAAGACCACGCATTACTTTTAAAAATCTAAAAAAAGTTCTGAGATCAATAAAATATTCGTCAACGGTTTTCTTCGACATATTTTTGATTGTCTGCTTATAAATTAAATAGTCCTTCAAAATTGCAGGAGCTTCATCACGAAAATCAACTGCCATAAACACACCACCGTAATTTTATTTCTTATAATGGATAACTCAGAAAAGTTGAACTAAAATCTGTATTAAAAGAATTATAAGGCTATTATAACACAAAAAAGGGCGGTGTATATTCCAATTACGAAAATTATACAAAATGAATATTTTGTATAATTCAGGGAACAGGTAAAACAAGATAAATCCGAAACATATTGCTAATGCTAATTTACAGCATTTAAATTACAACAGCCGTACAGACTCAAACGAGCCTGTACGGCTGTAAATTTTAAAGGAATTTAACTTTTAAATTAGCAAACGCCCTGCTGAATCATTGAATCAGCAACCTTCTCAAAGCCTGCAATATTAGCACCTACTACATAGTCACCTTCATGACCATACTTCTTAGCTGCAGCAGAAATGTTCTTATAGATGTTAACCATAATGTTCTTGAGCTTAGCGTCAACTTCTTCAAATGTCCATGAAAGGCGCTGTGAGTTCTGGCTCATCTCAAGAGCTGATGTAGCTACACCGCCTGCATTAGCAGCCTTACCCGGTGCAAAGAGAATGCCGGATTTCTGGAGAAGCTTTGTAGCCTCAAGAGTTGTAGGCATATTAGCGCCTTCAGCAACAGCATAGCAACCGTTAGCGATAAGTCTTTTAGCGTCTTCTTCGTTAAGCTCATTCTGTGTAGCACATGGAAGTGCAACATCACACTTAACTGACCAATCGAATTTGCCTTCGTGATACTCTGAGTTAGGACGATAGTTCTTATACTCTGTAAGACGCTGTCTTTTAACTTCCTTGATTTCCTTAATAGCGTCAAGGTCGATACCTTCAGCATCATAAATCCAACCTGTTGAATCAGCCATTGTAACTACCTTAGCACCAAGCTCTGTAGCCTTTTCTGTTGCATAGATAGCAACATTACCTGCACCTGATACGCAAACAGTAGCACCCTTGATGTCCTTGCCGTTATCCTTAAGCATAGCCTCTGTAAGATAAAGAAGGCCATAACCTGTAGCCTCTGTTCTTGCGAGTGAACCGCCCCAGTTGAGACCCTTACCTGTAAGAACGCCTTCATATACATTTCTGATTCTCTTATACTGACCGAACATATAACCGATCTCACGAGCACCTGTACCGATATCACCGGCAGGAACATCTGTGTCAGCACCGATGTGCTTACAAAGCTCTGTCATAAAGCTCTGGCAGAATGCCATAACTTCTCTGTCGCTCTTGCCCTTAGGATCAAAGTCAGAGCCACCCTTACCGCCGCCGATAGGAAGACCTGTAAGTGAGTTCTTGAAAATCTGCTCGAAACCGAGAAACTTAATAACGCCGAGGTTTACTGACGGATGAAGTCTTAAACCACCCTTGTAAGGTCCAATAGCACTGTTGAACTGAACACGGAAGCCACGGTTAACCTGAACCTTGCCGTTGTCATCAACCCAAGGTACTCTAAACATAATAACTCTTTCAGGCTCTGTAATTCTTTCGAGAATACCATTCTCTTCATACTTTGGATTCTGCTCGAAAACGGGCTCAAGTGAAGTAAGAACTTCGGTAGCAGCCTGAATAAACTCAGGCTCATTTGCGTTTTTTGCTTTCAGCTTTTCAAGCTGTTCACTTACATATGACATAAGTAAGTCCTCCTTAATAAAATTCGCATAAATTATACGGAAAAAATTCCGATTATGCTGTAGCACAGTAAAGCACTACAATCAACATATTAATAATACTATACTTTCAACGATTTTGCAATATCTTTTGTGAGTTTCTTGCAAATTTTTTTAAAATTATTGAAAAAACAGCCGATTTCATTCCTTTTCTGCAATTAATTTTACAAATCTCCCAAGTTTAGTTGCATTTTCGTACATTTTACGAGCTGAATTTTATGAAAATGTATTTATGAATCCAAGAATTTCATTTGCATTACAATATTTTGTATAATTCATATTTGATTTAACAATTAAATTTTAGTTGCAAACGGACATATTTTATGATAAAATCCTATTAGTAATACTATTTGTAATATTTTTGAAGGTGATTTATATGGACTACTGCAAAAGATTAAAAGAATTAAGAGTCAAAAACGGATACACACAAGGGCAAATTGCATTCATGCTTCACACGAGGCAGGAACAATACAGCAAATACGAAAATGGAAAACGAGAACTGCCTATCAGGCATCTGATAACACTTTGTTGTCTTTATAAAACTTCAAGTGATTATATTCTCGGAATAGAAAAATTTGTGAAATAAAGCCGTCGTCAATACCAAATCCGAGTATTGACGACGGCTTTATTGCTATATAAAATTGCCGAATTATTGAATTTTTTCTTTAAACATCATCAGAAAACTTACAAGAAGCAATCCGCATGAAACCCATATTATATGCGTTCCAAACGATAACGAAAGATTTCCTCCCAGACCTGCTCCAACTGCAAAGAAAAATATAACACCAAAATAATACATTGCCTGTCTGAGCTGTTCGGGCTTTCTTTCGTGAATAAAACCTGACAGAGCAGCCGTACCGCTTCTCAAATTACCTATACACATCGTACTGGCATAGGAATATCCTCTGACTTTTCTGAAAGTCTGAACCTGCATTGCACAGGAAAACGATACAATTACCGCCGCAACGGTATCCATACTCTTCGGCATGAATCCAACCGCAAATAATATGATAATTTCAAACAAGAGTATTCCCTGTCTCCAATGTATCTTTTTGAAATACTTGAATTTTTTCTGTATCAAATCAGCTACAAGGACACCTAACGCAAATGCAAGAATAGGAAAAAGATATTTAAGCCCCTCTCCCCACTTTCCTGTCATAAAATTTGTACTCATAAGCACAACGTTACCCGTCTGTGCATTTGCAAATACTCCGTCACGGGTAAAATATGTATATGCATCCTGAAATCCGCCTGATAACGCAAGAAATATGCAATTTCTAAATGCCTCAGACATCTGTCGTGTCGGCTCAAGTTCCTTAAAAAAACTTCTTATCCTAAACACAATACTCCACTCCGAATCTATGCGCTAATCTGCACAACACAACACCGAACACAATTAAACGATTCGGTGTTGCACAATAATTAAAATTCAATTATCAGATATCGTTCTTTACTATATCCTCGTAGCTTTCACGCTTAACAACAACTCTTGCCTTGCCATCTTTAACCATTACGATTGCAGGACGAGGGATTCTGTTATAATTTGACGCCATAGAATAGTTATAAGCACCTGTTGAAAGAACAGCAAGTGTATCGCCTACTTCAACCTTAGCAACCTTTGTATGCTCCTGAACGAGGTCGCCGCTCTCGCAACACTTACCTGCTACCGTTACGATTTCATCAGGCTCTTTGTCAGCCTTACCTGCATTTACTACGGTATAAGCAGACTGATAAAGTGCATACCTAATATTATCAGTCATACCACCGTCAACGGATACATATGTTCTTACATTAGGAATTTCCTTTTTGCCGCCAACTTTGTAAAGTGTAATACCTGCTTCGCCGACAATTGAACGACCCGGCTCAATAAAGATATACGGAACAGGAAGTCCGTGTTCTTTAGCCTTTGCCTTAACAGCCTCAGAAACCTTTTCCATATAGTTTTCGTAAGGAACAGGTTCATCATCCTTTGTGTACATAATACCAAAACCGCCGCCGAGGTTAAGCTCTGAAATAACGATTCCAAGCTCATCGTGAATCTTGCCCATAAAGTCAAGCATAATTTCAGCTGCAGTGACAAACGGATCAATATCAAAAATCTGTGAACCGATGTGGCAATGAAGTTCCGTAAGATTTACATTATCGTACATCTGTGCCTTTTTAACCGCCTCAAAAGCTTCGCCTGTTTCAAGAGCAAAACCAAATTTTGAATCAATCTGACCTGTTCTGATGAAGTTATGAGTATGAGCGTCTACACCGGGCTTAATTCTAAAAGAAATATTAGCCTTCTTACCCATTTCACCGCAAATTTCATTGAGAAGTTCAAGTTCGTAAAGATTATCAACAACGAACCTTCCTACATTAAATTCAAGTGCAAATCTGATTTCATCAGCAGTTTTATTGTTTCCGTGGAAGTGAACTTTTTCCATCGGAAAACCTGCCTGTACGGCTGTATAAATCTCACCGCCTGATACTACATCAAGACCGAGTCCCTCTTCCTTTGCAATTCTGCAAAGCTCCTTACAGGAAAGAGCCTTACTTGCATACAACGGCATACCGTTACCGTGGTAATACTTTTCAAAGGACTTCACATAAGCCTTGCACACATTTCTGATTGTTGTTTCGTCAAGAACATATAAGGGTGTACCAAATTCTTTGGCAAGTTCGAGTGTATCGCAACCGCCGATTGTAAGATGTCCCTTATTGTTCACATTAAGACATTCGCTAACGAACATTTTACTCATACCTCCGTATTTTTAAAATTTGCTATTGAAGTTTCAATAAGTTTCCTTATTTCATCATTTCCGAAGCCTGTTTGTGCAGAAAACGGTATCAGCGGAACATGTTCAATTGTACTGAAAATGTCCTTATAATACTCAATCTGCTTTTCAAACGCAGTCTTTTTGAGTTTATCACTCTTTGTAAGAACTGCGGCAAAGTTAAATCCGCCTCTGTAAAGGAAATCTATCATATGCAAGTCATCATCAGTCGGAGGATGACGCAAGTCAAGAATCTGAATAACGAGCGGACGCTGTCTGTCCTGTGCAAAATAGCCTTCCACAAGCTTTGCCCATCTGTCTTTTTCTGCTTTTGAAACCTTTGCATAACCGTAGCCCGGCAAATCAACCATACGAAACTCTTTGAGCTTATAAAAATTAATGGTAGCCGTTTTGCCCGGCTGAGCACTTACTCTTGCAAGAGCTTTTCTCTGAACAAGTTTATTGATAAGAGAGGATTTTCCAACATTTGAATGACCTGAAAATACAATTTCAGGCATATCCGATTCCGGCAACTGATCAACACGACCTGCCGCAAATTCAAAAGCGACTTCATTAAAGTTCATAAAATCCCTCTCTTTCACTGTTTTACTGCGTTTACAGTTTTCGTTGCAGAACGAACTGCTGTCATATCAATTCCATTCCATTGGTTATCGGTAATTCTCACGGTATTATTCACCGCAAGTGCAACTACCTCCGAAAAATTTCTAACAGAAATAAACTTAACCTTTTCAAGAACCGCCTTATCGACATCTTCAAGATCAGGTTCGTTATCCTTTGGAATGATTACTGTTGTAATTCCGTTTTTAAAAGCAGCCATGCTTTTCTCTTTAAGACCGCCTATAGGAAGAACATTCCCTCTGAGGGTAATTTCACCTGTCATGGCTATATCGTGTCTTACGGGCTTTAAAGTCAGTGCTGAGTAAATTGCGGTTGCCATTGTAATACCTGCAGACGGTCCGTCCTTTGGAACAGCACCCTCGGGAGCATGAATATGAATATCCTTGTTTTTGTAAAAATCTGGATCAATTCCAAGAACCGCCGCATGACTTCTAATACAGGTGATTGCTGTTTTAGCAGACTCCTGCATAACATCACCGAGAGAACCTGTAAGTTCAATCTTTCCTGTACCCTCCATAACGGCAACTTCAATAGGTAAGATTTCTCCGCCCACTGAGGTCCATGCAAGTCCGTTTACTATTCCGATTTCATCCATTTTGGCAAGTGAATCAGGAATAAACTTTTTATGGCCTAAAAATCTTTCTACCTCTTTTTCGTCAATCTTGAATACTTCTGTACCCTCTGTAAGCTTTTCAACGGCACATTTTCTCATAACTGATGCAATAAGCCTTTCAAGAGTTCTTACGCCGGCTTCTCTCGTATAGAAGTCTATGAGAGCGTATATGGCTTTCTGAGTGAATTTGAGTTCCTTTGAAGTAAAACCGCACTCATCAAGCTGTTTAGGAATGAGGTGCTTCTTTGCAATATGGAATTTCTCTTCTCTTGTATAACTGCTGATTTCTATAATTTCCATTCTGTCACGAAGCGGTGCCGGAATAGCTGAAATGTCATTTGCAGTTGTAATAAACATCACATTTGACAAGTCAAACGGAAGTTCAATGTAGTGATCAACAAACTTATTATTCTGTTCGATATCAAGAACCTCAAGCAATGCAGATGTTGGATCGCCCTTATAATCAGCGGCAAGCTTGTCTATTTCGTCAAGAATAAGTACAGGATTATTAGTGCCGGCATGTTGCAATGCATTAATAATTCTACCCGGCATCGAACCGATATAAGTCTTTCTGTGGCCTCTGATTTCAGCCTCGTCACGAACGCCGCCAAGAGCGATTCTTTCACTTTTTCTGCCTATTGCCTTTGCAATCGACTGAGCAATTGAGGTTTTACCGACACCCGGAGGTCCTGCAAGACAGATGATCTGTCCCTTTTGCTTTTCACTTAACACACGAACGGCAAGCTGTTCAATGATTCTCTTTTTAACTTTGTCAAGTCCATAGTGAGTCTTATCAAGAGCCTTCTGAACTTTAGGTATAACGATTTTATCTTTAGATGACTTATTCCACGGCAAATCAAGAACCGTATCAAGATATGTACGAATCACAGCCGCTTCCTGACTGCCATAAGGCATTTTACTGAGTTTCTTACATTCTTTATAAAGAATGTCGGCAGACTTTTCATCAAGATTAAGCTTCTCAATTTTATCGACATAGTTTTCAGCATCGTCAATCGGTGAATCATCTTCGCCGAGTTCTTCCTCGATTGCTCTTTTCTGTTCACGAAGAAAATAATCACGCTGATTTTCATCAATTCTCATTTTAGCTTTTTGAGATATTTCGTCCTCAAGTTTAAGAACAAAATTTTCATTTACAAGTACATCAAGAACAGATTCAAGTCTTTCGGATTCCGGGAAAGTTTCAAGAATCGACTGTTTAACTCTGTAGTCAAGAATGAGATTAGCTGTGATAAAGTCGGCAAGTTCACCCGGTCTTTTGCAAAGGGCAACCTTAAAAATAATATCCGACGGCATCTTCGGAGAAATCTCAAGATACTTGTCAAATTCATTTTTTACGGTTCGCATAAGAGCGGAATCTCTTGCTGTAAGATACTCGCTTTCTTCCTCATACGGTTTAACTTCTGCAACAAGACACTTTTCGTCAAAAACAGGATTTATAATTGTAGCCCTGCATTGACCTTCAATTACAATTCGTGTAGTATTTTCAGGCTGTTTCAAAACCTGAACGACCTTGGCAATTACGCCCGTGTCATAAACATCAAATATATCCGGTTCGTTTATTGCGGCATCCTTCTGAGAAGTAAGAAAAACAAGTTGATCGGCTTTCATAGCTTTATTTATAGCCGTAATACTCTTTTTCCGTCCAACATCAAAATGAATAAGTGATTTTGGAAAAACCACCAGCCCTCGCAACGGGAGAACAGGGAGAGTCAGATTTTTTTGCATATCAAAATCCATTTAAATTCCTTTCATAAAAGCAAAAAGCTGTATTGTAATTGCAATACAGCTTTAATTCACAATATCAAGACGCTGTGCTGCGCTTCTGACGCTTCTTTGCATCTTTTTGAGTCAATTTTACGGAATTTGTCTGTAACAATTCCTTTTTGCGAGTAATTTGCGGAGCAGCACCGTTTTTGATAACGCCCTCTGTAATAATAATCTTATCAATAGTAGGATCAGACGGAGCCTCAAACATAAGGTCTGTAAGAATATCTTCCATAATTCCTCGAAGTCCTCTTGCACCTGTATGCTGATCCTGTGCCTGTTGTGCAATAGCTCTGAGCGCCTCTTCTTCAAAAAGAAGTTCAACACCGTCAAGTTCAAAAAGTTTCTTATACTGCTGAACAATAGAGTTTTTCGGAACAGTAAGAATCTTGACAAGTGCATCTGTGTCAAGGCCGCTCAAAGCAGTAATAACAGGCAGACGACCGATGAGCTCAGGAATAATTCCGTACTTTACAAGATCATGTGCTGTGACCTCTTTCATCCAATCGGTCGAATCAAGCTCCTGCTTTGACTGAACAAGTGACTCAAAACCTATAACAGAAGAACCCTTACGCTTTTCAACTATCTTTTCAAGACCGTCAAATGCACCGCCGCAGATAAAAAGAATGTTCTTAGTATCAATCTGTAAATATTCCTGTTGCGGATGTTTTCTGCCACCCTGTGGCGGAACATTGGATACAGTTCCTTCAACAATTTTAAGCAAAGCCTGCTGAACTCCCTCACCGCTTACATCTCGTGTAATAGAGGGGTTTTCGGATTTTCTCGCAATTTTATCAATTTCATCAATGTAAATTATGCCGTGCTCTGCCTTTTCAATATCAAAATCGGCTGCCTGAATGAGTTTTAAGAGAATGTTCTCTACATCCTCGCCGACATAACCTGCTTCGGTAAGCGTAGTTGCATCAGCAATTGCAAAAGGAACATCAAGAGCCTTTGCAAGCGTCTGAGCAAGTAATGTCTTACCGACACCTGTCGGGCCGAGAAGCAACACATTACTCTTAGCGAAATCTACGCTCTGATCATTTGAAAAAGCACGCTTATAGTGATTGTAAACAGCAACGCTCAGGGTAACTTTTGCATGATCCTGTCCGATAACATATTCATCAAGAATTGCCTTGATTTCCTTTGGCTTTAAAAGTTCATCAACGGACAGTTCGGGGGTCTGAGGTTCTCCCGATTTTGAAAGTTTATTTTCATTTTCACGTTCAAGCTCGCCTGATTCGCGAAGAATATTCATACAGAGCTCAACACACCGGTCACAAATATAGACACCGTTGCCGGCAATAAGTCTGCCTGCCATCTCCTGAGGTTTTCCGCAGAAAGAGCAATAAATATCTTCGTTATTTTTGTTAGCCATCAGTTTACCTCACCTTTATCTTTTTTCGATAACCTTATCAATCAAACCATACTCAAGTGCCTGCTGTGCAGTCATGAAGTTATCACGATTGGTATCCTTTGCAATAACATCAATCGGCTGACCTGTGTTGTCAGCAAGAATCTGATTGAGTCGTTTTTTCATATCAAGAATGTGTCTTGTGTGAATTTCCATGTCAGTAGCCTGACCCTGAGCACCGCCTGAAGGCTGGTGAATCATAATGTCACTGTTAGGAAGTGCAAGACGCTTACCCTTAGCGCCTGCGGCAAGAAGGAATGCACCCATACTTGCAGCCATACCCATACAGATTGTGGAAACATCACACTTGATGTAATTCATTGTATCAAAAATAGCAAAGCCGTCTGTTACGCTGCCGCCGGGGCTGTTGATGTAAAGACTGATATCCTTTGTCGGATCTTTACTTTCAAGGTAAAGCAGCTGAGCAACTACAACGCTTGCACTTGCACTGTTTACCTCTTCGTTAAGCATAACAATTCTGTCTTCAAGAAGACGGGAATAGATATCAAAAGAGCGTTCGCCCCTGCTTGACTGTTCGATAACATATGGTACTAATGCCATTTAATCATAACCTTTCTTAAATAGTGATTAACAGATATAAGAAAAATATTCAAATTACTTAATAACAGCTTTGTCCTTTACGAGATTAAGAGCCTTTTCAACCTTAATATCTTCTGTGAGTGATTCAGCAGGAACAGCCTCCTTAACCTTATCAACATCCATCTTGTAAGCCTCTGCCATCTTGCCGTATTCAGCGTCAAGGTCAGCCTCTGTAACTTCAATATTTTCTTTTCTTGCAACTGCTTCAAGAGCAAGTCTTAACTTAACTCTCTTTTCAGCCTCTTCTTTATACATACCCTTGAGTGCGTTTGCATCCATACCCATGTACTGCATATATGTCTTCATATCAAGGCCCTGTGAACGGAGACGCATATCAAATTCTCTTACCATCTCGTTAGCCTGATTGTCATACATTGCCTCAGGAATTTCACCCTCAAGGAGTTCCATAAGCTTTTCGGAAATCTGATTGTCAACATCCTTGTCAGCCTCATCCTGAAGGCGTTTAGCAACAGTTTCTTTAAGCTCAGCCTTGTACTCGTCAAGTGTTTCCTTATCGGAAACATCCTTTACAAACTCATCATCGACTTCCGGAAGTTCCTTAGCCTTAATTTCGTGAAGGTTGATCTTGAATTCAGCTTCCTTACCTTTAAGCTCTTCAGCCTGATAATCATCCGGGAACTTAACTGTGATTGTAAACTCTTCACCTGTCTTGTGACCTACAATCTGCTCCTCAAAGCCGGGGATGAAGTTGCCTGATCCAAGCTTAAGGTTGTAGTTTTCAGCCTTACCGCCTTCAAACGCTTCACCGTCAACAAAACCCTCAAAGTCAATAACTGCTACATCATCATTCTGAGCAGCTCTGTCGTCAACAGTTACCATTCTTGAGTTGCGGTCACGAACCTTCTCAATTTCTTCGTCAACGAGCTCGTCTGTAACTTCTGTTGACTTCTTTGTAACTTCAATGCCGAGGTAGTTATTAATTTCCATTTCAGGCTCAACAACAACATTAGCCTTAAATGAGAAACCTTCCTTGCTTGCCTCAATAGCCTCAAGAGTTTCAACCGAAACTATCTTGATACCTGCTTCTTTAGCGGCCTCATAAAGAGCGTCCGGATAACAATCCTGCATAGCATCTTCATAGAATACTTCCGAGCCGTACATTTTCTCAATTACATGACGGGGAGCTTTGCCCTTTCTGAAACCGGGGATATTGATGCTTTTAACCTGCTTTTTATAAACTCTGTTAACAGCGTTACCAAAAGTTTCACCGTCAACATTAACCTCTAATTCATATGAATTAGCCTGTTCTTTTTTTGTACATTCCTTTAATGCCATTTTAATATTCCTCCAAAGTTTAAATTCAAAATCAAGAAATCATCTTATTATATCACAACAAAATAATTTTGCCAATAGAAAATACAGAATTTATCTGACTAAAATTGGCATAAATGACAACCTGTCACAAGAAATCAGCTTAAAATCAATACCTTCGTATTCACCTTCAATCGCAAACCTCATATTCTTTTTTCCGTGAAGGTGTCCGTAATAACATTTTTTGATGTCATATTTCAAAAGAACATTAAATATTTCGTCACATTTTGTTGTTCCGTAAACAGGAGGATAGTGTAAAAACACTATTGGTTCCTTTCCTGTTTTTATAGCTGATTGTATTGACATTTCAAGTCTGCCGACTTCCCTGTTCAGGACTTTTATATCATTTTGAGATTCATTCTCAAGAAACCATCCTCTTGTACCGCAAATTGCGTAATCGTCAACAACATATGAATTATTGAAAAGGATAGATATCGAATCAAGTGAATTATTTTTCAGAAACACATCCATTTTTGTCTTGGTGCTCCACCAATAATCGTGATTGCCTTTATTGAAAATTTTCTTACCGGGAAGATTTTCTATGAAAGTAAAATCCGTAAGAGTTTCTTCAAGCTTCATTGCCCAGGAAATATCGCCAGACACAACAACCGTGTCATTATCGGTAACAAGCTTTCTCCAGTTATTTTCAAGTCTTGAAGTATAATCGTTCCAGCCTGCGAAAACATCCATAGGCTTATCTTCACCAAGTGAAAGATGTAAATCCGCTATAGCAAATAATGCCATTAATCTATACCGAGTGCTCCGAGAACATAATTCTCCATATCACTAACTTCTGTAACATCAGAGAATCGAGCCGTTTTATTTTTAAGATTTGCAAGAGGTGCAGGCACTTCGGCACCGGAAACCTTATGAAGTTCATCAACCATATCAAATTCTGTTTCAGGAAGTGTTGCGTTTGGTTCAACAGCCTCAAGAACAGCCTTAGAGAATTTATACGGACTTGCAGTTGACGCAATTACAGATGGTGTCTTGTCGCCTGTTTCCTCAACATACTGCTTGTACACATTGATTGCAACAGCTGTGTGAGTGTCGCAAAGGTACTTATCCTGTTCAAACATCTCGTGAATGGTAGCCTCTGTGTTCTTATCATCACAGAATCCGCCGTAGAACTTTTCGTTGATAACAGCCTTTACATCATCACTTACTTCATACTTGCCTTCTGATTTGAGTGCATTCATCCAGCCTCTTGTAACTTCGTCATTATCACCTGAAAGCTTGTAGAGAAGTCGTTCAAGGTTACTTGAAACAAGGATATCCATTGAAGGTGAAATTGTTGTATAGAAGTTTCTGTTCTTATCATAAACGCCTGTTTTGATAAAATCTGTAAGAACATTATTAGAGTTTGACGCACAAATGAACTTGTTGATTGGAAGTCCCATGAGACTTGCATAGTATGATGCAAGGATGTTACCGAAGTTACCTGTCGGAACAACAACATTAATTTTGTCACCAAGCTCGATTTTACCGTCATTTACAAGATCGCAGTAAGCCGAAATATAGTAAACAATCTGCGGAAGAAGTCTGCCCCAGTTGATTGAGTTTGCTGATGAGAAAAGCATATTATTCTCAGCGAGCTTTTCTGCAACCGAAGGTGTAGTGAATATCTTCTTAACACCTGTCTGAGCGTCATCAAAGTTACCCTTGATTGCACAAACACGAACATTTTCACCTTCCTGAGTATTCATCTGATGCTTCTGCATCGGACTTACACCGTCAACAGGATAGAAAACAACAATCTTTGTGTGGTCAACATCTTTAAAGCCTTCAAGAGCAGCCTTGCCTGTATCGCCTGATGTAGCAACGAGAATAACAGCCGTCTTGCCGTCATATTTCTTCTTGAGTGACTTTGTGAGAAGATGCGGGAGAATCTGGAGTGCCATATCCTTAAACGCACATGTAGGACCATGCCAGAGTTCAAGAATATTCAGGGTTGTTCCGTCAAGATTACAGTATGAAATAGGAGCAGGATTTTCACCGCCGAATTTCTGAGCTGTATAAGCCTTTTCTACGCAGTCGCTGATTTCCTCTTCTGTGAAATCAGAAAGAAAATCAGAAAATACTTTCTTTGCTCTTCCTTTGTAATCTGTTTTCAAAAGTGCCTTGAAGGTATTTTCATCATACTTAGGAAATTCCTGCGGTACAAAAAGACCGCCGTCCTTTGAAATACCCTGTGCAATGGCCTGTGCCGCAGAAACTACTTCTTTGGCATTTTGTGTGCTGTTGTATAACATTGAAATCTTCCTTTCAAATTGCTTTAAACATCAAGTATTTTACTACATTATTCGCTGATTGTCAAAGTTTTCAAAGAAATTATACGCATTTTCGTAAAAAATCTTTTTCAAAACGCTTTCGTTGTAGTTATTTCCAAGAAAAAGTTCATAAATTTCGCCGATTGAATCGCTTCCGACAATATCCCTCGGCAAATCGCAGCCGTCAAAATCCGTACCGAAGCAAAGAGAATTTTCACATCCGAGTGACAGCATATATTCGCAATGCTTTAAAATATCGTTCATGCATGCTTTATCCGGATTATTATTAAGAAAAGCATTGTGCAAATTTAGACCTATAAGTCCGCCTCTCTGTATTATAATTTTAATCTGCTCATCTGTAAGATTTCTCGGATTTTGAGTAATTGTCCGTGAATCTGAATGAGTTGCGATAAACGGCTTATTCGTCTGATTGACAACATCATAAAACAGTCCATCGCTTGCATGGGATACATCAATTACAATACCGTACTTTTCCATTTCGGCTACTGCAAGTTTTCCGAAGTCAGTTAAACCGCATTTATCTTCCGATAAAACACCTGAACCAATCTCGTTCATCTCATTCCATGTGAGAGTCATTATTCTGACGCCGAGTTCTGCAAATCGCTTTACATTCTCGATTTTGCCGTTCAATGCTTTTCCGTTTTCTACTGTAAAAAACGCTGAGTTTCTATACTTTGAAAAAGCATTATCTGTGAATTCACCGATACCCAACAATTCAATTTCAAGTCGGTTACATTCGGATTTCAGGTAATCAGCCGATTCAAAGAACAATTTTTCCGCCTCATTACTGTCAAGCGTGTCGGGTAACCATATAGCATAGCACTGTAACCTGTGGGATTTGGAATTGTTATTTAATTTCACTTCATATGAGGGATTATCCAGTTCGGACTTTTCGGTTACTGCCTTATAGAGCGTGTCACAATGCAAGTCAAAAAAATTCATGGCAACCTCCCGTCAGAATGCATCTTCAATATAGTTAATGCCGACAAGCTTAAGATTATCACTGTTGACAAAAACTTCGCATACATCAAATCGACATTCTTTATCTATATTGTTTTCATACATATACATATCGGCAGTTTTTAAAATTTTCACCTGCTTTTTACGGTTAACCGCATCAACGGGTTGTGTAAGAGAATTCTCTTTCCTTGTCTTAACCTCAACAAAGGCAATTACTTCCTTATTCTCGGCTATGATATCTATTTCGCCGTAAGGCTTTTTATAATTTCTGGCAATAATTTTATACTTATGCTTTTTCAGATATTTTGCGGCATAAGCCTCTCCCTTATCACCTGTTTGTTTAGTAGTAAAAATCATTTCTTATTATATATTTTCTTCAAGAAGCTCGGTCTGTGATACTTACACGGTCCGTATTTAAGAATCGCCTCAATATGAGCCTTTGTGCCGTAACCCTTATGCTTTGCAAATAGGTACTGAGGAAATTCTTTGTCGTATTCATAAAGAAGTCTATCCCTTGATACCTTGGCAAGAATTGATGCACAGGCAATTGACATTGACTTTGCATCACCTTTTACAATACATTCGCCTTCAATTGACAACGGAGGCATTCTGTTGCCGTCAATCATAGCATAATCAGCCCTTGGTTCAAGTCCTTCAACTGCCCGTTCCATTGCAAGCATAGTAGCATTAAGAATATTCATTTCCTCAATTTCTTCAACGCTTGCAAATGCAATGCTGTATGCCAAGGCCTGTTCCTTTATTACATCAAACAAAGCCTCTCTCTTTTTTTCAGAAAGCTTTTTTGAATCATTGACTCCTTCAATAACAGTATTTTCGGGAAGTATAACTGCGGCGGCGCACACAGGTCCTGCAAGCGGTCCTCTGCCGGCTTCATCAACACCGCAGATATTCAGAAAACCTCTTGCAATATTTTTATTTTCATATTCAAGCCAATCCATTGTTATCTCCCCTGCGGCATTTCAACTGTAATTCTGCCAAGCTTTGCACTTCTGAATTCATCAAGCAACATAATTGCGGCTCTCTCGGTATCTATCTCACCGCCTGAAACAAGCATACCTCTCTTTTTGCCAATCATTTTCAAAAGCTCGTATGAATTGATATTTTCGATATCTTCGTTTTCTAATTTGAATCTTGTTATAAAATCAGCAGGCTTGAGTTCCTTGATGAAATCAAGAAGTCTCACCGCCAAAAGTTCGATATCAAGAATTTGGTCTTTAACCGCACCTGTGAACGCAAGGTGCTCTCCGACTGTCTTATCGTCAAACTTTGGCCAAAGCACACCCGGAGTGTCAAGCATTTCAAGATTCTTTGCAATTGTATACCATTGATTACCTCTTGTAACGCCCGGTCTGTCCTCAACCTTTGCACGGTTCTTCTTTACCATTTTATTGATAAAAGAAGATTTGCCTACATTCGGAATACCGACAATCATAATTCTGATTGTGGGATTTACCATTCCTTTTTCTTTTAATCTTGCAATCTTATGGCTCATAACCGTATTTACGGCTGGTGCAAATTTGTCAAGACCTCTGCCGCTTTTACAGTCAACAGGGATAGCAACAAGATTCTGCTTTTTAAAATAGTCAATCCACATTTTCGTAGCAGTTTGATTAGCCATATCGCATTTATTGAGAAGAATAACTCTCGGCTTGTTCTGAACAAGTTTTGCAAGGTCGGGGTTACGACTGCTGACAGGAATTCTTGCATCAATAATTTCTGCGACAGCATCAACAAGTTTAAGACTTGACTGAATCTGTCTTTTTGTTTTGGTCATATGACCGGGGAACCATTGAATAGTCTGCATTTCGCTCATATATGTACATCCTTTAAAAATTTTCTGTTAATATAAATACTTGAATCTGTCAAGCGGGAAAAATATAAATTGTGCTTTTCCGATTACATCATCGACAGACACAAAGCCTATACTCTTATCACGGCTGTCAAGAGAAATAATTCTGTTATCACCCATTACAAAGATATAACCTTCAGGGATAACATACGGAATTTGCAATGGATTTGACGGTTCTCGTGTTAAAGAAGAAACATACGGTTCATCAATTTTTATACCATCAACATAAACTGCATTTTTACTGTAATCCACGACAAGCGTCTGTCCTTCAACGGCTATAACCCGTTTTATAATTCTCTTTTCAATCTGATTTTCAGCGTTGATAGCTACAACATCACCGCATTTTGGCTCATACATAAAATTTGTAATGAAAATTTTATCATCGCTGTGGAGCGTGTCAAGCATCGAATTTCCCACAACATTGGCATCTCTGATGATAAAAGTAAACGCTACGGATATAATTGCAAACACAAAAATTATTGTCCGTGTAAAATCAAACATATAATCAGTGATTTTTTTATCGTTAATTTTAATTCTGATTTTATTCTTTTTAGGTTTTTGAGGCATATAACCCTCCGTAAAAAATAAAGCTTATTTCTATTATAAAACAGAACAGAAAATAAGTCCGTTGCACGCACAATATATAGATATATTAACTTAAATCACCACAAGATATAACACCTTCAGCTTGATATATAAACAAAAACTTCTTATATCTTCTCATATCTTCTTATTTTACTATCTTCATTTTTAGTAAAAATTTTAGTAAATTAGCAAATTAGGATTTAATAATTTAAAAAATGCTAAATTTACCCTCAAGATTGTTAAAAGATTCTTGTTTTTTGTCAAGGGTAGCTTCGTTATAAATATCCATTGTGGTGGTGATAGCTGAGTGTCCCATGATTTCTTGAATAATCTTAATGTTCGACTCGTTTTCACACATACGAGTACAAAAAGTGTGTCTTAAAATATGTGCTGTGAAATGGGGTAGCAACAATGGTTCACGGTTTTGAGCTAAAGCTAACTTGTTTTCTTGTGTATTGTAATCATTAACAATAAGTTTAATTGTACTGTTTATAAGCTGTGGTAGGACTACATGATGTTGTTTATTGCAAAATACAAAATTTGAGTAACTATCTATGGTGTCAAAATTACCGCCTTTTATTTTTTGCCTTTCGTATTCAAACAATAAACTTTTTTTTACATCTGTAAGCATTGGAATTATTCTTTTACTTGTAGATGTTTTCGGGGTAGAAATGTACACCACCCTTTTGTTTACCTTGTTGTTGGGTTTGTAATTAAGGCTATGGTTAATATTGATGGTGTTATTATTAAAATCACAATCATCCCATGTTAATCCAAGACATTCTCCTATTCTGCATCCTGTTCCTAACAAAAATGTAAAAATAGGAAGCCAATAATTATATTTTTTTCTGTTTTTCGTAAATTCAATAAAGGCATTTTGCTCTGATATTGTTAAAGCGTGTCGTTTTAGTGATTTATCATGATAGTTTTTATTGATCTCTGATATAATGCCGTCAGTCGGATTTACTCTAATATAACCATCTCGCACTGCAATTGTAAAAAGCGGATGCATAACAGTGTAAATTTGCTTGACACTGTTAGATTTGAATTCTAAATCAAAGATTAAATGGTTATAATATTTTTTTATGTCCGTATACTTAATGTCTGAAATTTTTTTTCTTCCTATTGTATCCCAAATGTATTTATGATATAGGTATGTGTAAAAGGTTACTGTGGAAGATTTTAATTCTGGTTTTTGTTCTATCCATTTTTCAAACAAAGCATTAAGTGTTGTTTTATTTGCTTGGTATGAATCGATCTTATCTTGTAAATCTTTTATTATTTCTTTTTCTAACTCCCTTAGACATTTTCCGTTTCGTTTTCCTTTAGGTGTTCTATCTGTTTGTGTGAGACACCAACTGTACACAAAACGAGTAGTCCCTGAAAAGTCAACATATCTGTACATATATCTACCATCAGCTTTTTGATATTCGCCTCTATTTAAAAGACGATTTTTTGTATCACGCCTTTCTGCCATATGTGTCATCCTTTCTTAATTGACAAAAGAAACTGTAATACAAGTATACAGGATAATTTTACTACACAGTTATCACTTCTGTCAACGGTTTTCCATATTTGTGGTCGTTATTTTACTAAAAATTTACTTTTATAGATAGTTTTGCTTTGCTATCCATTTTTCAAATTGTATCCGTTTTATTCTTGTTCTATTGCCTACAAATATCACCCAATCTAAACTCTTATCATCTTCTATTATTTTGCGTAGTCGGTTTTCTCCGAGCATAGAATATTCAGCAGCTTCCTCAATTGACAAACATAATTTTTGGTTTGGTAACAAATTCAACTTTTTAATATTATCACCTGCCTTATAAGAGCAGAGTTGTTTTTTAACAACCCTACTCTAAATTCTTTATGTTGTTAGTTATTTACTTTTCAATCAATTTCAATACGCTTTTTAGCGTTGCTTTCTTGCCGTTCAACTTAAATTCATACCCATTTTTGTTCATGCTTTTAAGCTGAGTTTCTGTTGGTAAACAGCTTGCATCACTACACATAAATTTGCCTTGTCCGTCTTTATAAACCTCAAACAACATTTAATCCGTTCCTTTCTCTATCCTCTTTAATAGCATCCATTTTATCCTCTCGGTCAATATAATCCACAATTAGTTGTACGGCTTTATCGTACCCCTTTTGGTTGCCTTTGATAATTTCATATGGGATATTCTTTTCAATTAGCATTGATTCAATTCGTGTACCTATATTATTGGCTTCAACTTCGGTTTGTAATCTGCCATTTGGATTATATTTTTTAACAGACTTAACAAAGAAATTTAAGTTATCAAAGAGAGAACTAAATGCTTCGGCTGTATCGTTTACACACTTTTCAATGGATTTTGAGGGGTAAAAACCACACTTTTCAAATGAGTTATAAATTTCGGTCAACAGGATTGGTGAGTCAGTTACAATTACTCTAACCTGATTTCTCAGTCTCCAAAATCTTTGTGAGTGTAAGCCCAATATGTATAGCTGATTTGTCAAGGCGTCATCGTTATGTTCCCATACCATATCCTTAACGGTTTCGGTTACAAGTTCCGTGTCAATACCCCTCATTTTCAACTGACTAAATATATAAGCAGCCCCTGTGGATTTACCACAGGAGGGCTGACCATAAAGATTAACTACAATCGTTTGTTTATTCATTCAATTCTCCCGACCTTTCCCATTCGATAACTTTCCACAAGTTAGCAATTTCGGCAATGCTTACTTCTTTATTGTCAATTTCTACAATTGTATTTCTTTGACCACAATCTGTCTCCCAAACCCAATAGGATATCCAAGTATCACCGTATTCATCAGGCTTAAGGTTTAAACCTTTTTCGAGACAGTCAATCAACTCATCTTCCATAGTTACACCATGATATGCAAATGGCGATACATATTCTAAAACCAAATCACTATACTCATCACCAAGATTCAAAATCTTATCTTCAAGTTCATGGATTCTTTGAATTTTGGTAAGATATCTTTCAAAATCATTATATGTAATCACAGTTATTCCTCCTTACTGCTTGCCTGTTGAGCCAAAGCCGCCACGACTTTTTGTATCAAGACATTCTACTTCTGTAAACTCAAAATCAGGCTGTTTCTGTGTGATGCGAAACTGACAAATTCTATCGTTCTTATGTATGGTTGTATCTCTCATTGCAATTACGGGCATACCCCATTGGTCGTTATCACCCGAATAGGAGTTGTCAATTACTCCTATGTGGTTTGTCTGAATAATGCCATAATTTTTGTAAGTGCTACTTCTTGGCACAATGTGAGCTTCATAGCCAAACGGTAACTTCATTCCTACTCCGAGTGGAATAATAGTAAACTCACCCTTTTTGAGTGTAACATCAATAGCTGACCTTAAATCAACCCAATCTCCGTTTGGAATTTGCTTAATCTTTTCGATGTTTGTAAAGTATTTAATTTTAATTTCCATATTTAACTCTCCTTAATTATTTTTTATCACTCATTACTTGACCGATTGCTGAAAGTAAAGTTGCTACCGCAGTCACAATAGAAAAACTCCATGCAATAATAAAGCATCCATCAGGTACTATAATTCCATTTGCGTTCAATAAATAAAGTGATATAAGGCAAATTACCATTCCCATATATTCGTTATCCTTTCCGTGTTAATCAATCACATCCACATAGTTATACAAAATATGCTTTTGCTTTTCTGAATCCGAACCAAATATAACATCAAGGTGATAATGTCCCATATACCAATGTTCATAATCTAACTTGTTATCAATGTACTGTAGGTATTCGGTTAAAGTGTCCGGACTGTACCCCACATTGATACAACTGGCGATAAATTCGGTTGGAGCACAGTGCGTAATTACACAATCCACCTTCCAGTTATACTTATCAAGATTTGCCAACCCTTCCTGCATTTCGGCTTCATTGGGTAGTTCTTCTTCCCACCAGTCAACATTCTTTGTGCGATACTGTATATCGTGGCTTGATGCACCGCCCATTGTAAAAAATGTTTTGCCGTCAATTTCAAACACTTGTCCACGCATTAGATGATAAATATTATCTTCAATCTGATGTACCTTTCCACCCCACTTTTGAGTTATAGGGTAACGATTTAGCAAGGGGAATTTTTCGTGGTTTCCATCTACAAACAAGGTTGTCCACGGTTTGTTATTAAGCCAATCTCGCCAATACATTTCAGAATTTCCATTATTCCACACTAAGCCAAAGTCACCACAAATAATTAGGTAATCATCTCGTGTTAAATTGTTGCCCATTGGAAATCGTTTAGAACTTAGTTTGTGTATGTCATATTCACCATGTAAATCACCAGTAATGTAAAACATATATTTCACCTCTTTCCTTTTAAATCCTAAATTTTATTCTTCCCACCATGGCTTGCATGAAATTTTTAATCCACTTGTTAATGTTTGAATCATTTGTAAAATATCATTATTGTCAAATACTGCAAATAAATCTGTATCTCTGTATTCCCCAATATTCCAATCGAAATCAAACACCTCTCCATCTTGAGGAATTATACATTTTGCACCAAAATCGCCGTCAGTCACCATAAGTTCTGAAGTTAGCACATCTGGTGTATATCCTGCAAAAACAATACCTCCGTCTGGAAATTGTGCTATTAACGATTCCAACTCACTTTTTGATAAAACTTTCATTCTTCTACCTTTATATATGTTTCCTCGAAGATATCCTGTCTACAAGCATAAATCTCACCTCTAACATCCTGAACTATGTAACTGTTAAAACTGCATTTCATTTCACCTTCAAGTGTATGGATATATAAATCTCCTTCATCTTTATAATAAAGCAAGCCATCTTCATACGCTTTAATTGCCCATTCAGGAATACAATATTTTCCATTTTCAATAAAATCACCTTTGTACTTAAAAGCTTCAATCGGTATTGCTTTTTTAATGTATTTCATATACTTCTCCTTTAAATTAATATATTTGCTAACATTGCACCTACAACAAAAGCCATTCCTAACTCCGTGTAACGATAAATGGCTTCATGCGATTTTTTATTTACATAATACTGGTTTCGCTCTCTAATACGAGTTGTTAAATTAAGCGATAAACAAAACCATAATACACATACAGATATGAGATATATTGTGTCCTTCATAACATTCCTCCTCAATTAATCCATTTAACAATTGTGTTCCCTTTATACCCTTTCTGCCATACATACCAAGCATAAGCTACAGCACTTGATGTTGTGCTTTCAAAATCTCCATTTTTAGCACATAAAAGTCTTGAACTTGATACATAGATTGTCTGTGGCGGGGTGTTATTAAACAACTTTCTTCGTTTTTTACCCTCAAGAAATTGCAGTTTAAGAAACATTGCCACTTTGTTACCTTCTGTAACTGTATCTAACGCTTTCTCAACAAACTCATAAGCATATTTATAAGGTGGGTTTGTAATAATACTGCCGTTCCACGAATTAGGTTTTGACTCTGCTAAAAAATCGAATGTTTCAGACATTCCTCCGTCACGATAAATTAAATCTGTTGACTTAACATTATAACCGTGAGCCTCAAATACTTTAGACAAATGGCATTCTCCACAAGCACATTCCCAAATGTCAGGAGCGAAATCTTCTACTTGAAGTAGAAGTTCAGCAGCTTTAGGTTCTGTGGCATAATAATCATTTGTTTCCCTCTCTTTAAGAGAGTGGTTAGAAGCTCCTAAAACGGAATGAACACTTTTACTGTTTCCTGTCCAATCTTTCAAATAATTCCTCCTGTATTAATGTATTGGGGAACAAATTACTATTAAGTAGGATACATTTGCTCCCCACAATTTATCACTTTTTCTGTGGTTTTCTTCCACAACTGTATTTCTCAGGGCAATATCCAAGCACATCGCATTTTGGTTTCATCACCATTGGAATTAATGTTGCCCATTCTTCCGAATAGAGTTTTAACTGCTTTATGTATTCGTTAAAGAGTTCTCTATACTCCCAATATGCTCTCGAACACATTCTCTGTTCTGCCATACTAATAACATTTCTGACATTTCGCTTGTCTACAATTTTAGTTGCCATACCCAACGGAAGTAACATTGCGGCATCCTCTCTCTTGACACCACTTTCTTCAAGATTTTGAAGTGTTTGGCTTATAGTGTCAATAGCGTTGTTGTACCAAGCTTTCTGTTCTTCGGTCTGTACTGTGTTGGGAATTATGTATTCAAAGTTATTGTAGTTGACATATCTTGTGCTACTTTGAAGTCGTGTAGGACTGCCACCAATATGTGTATACCATTCCCTAATTACTCTTGCTGAGTAACCTTCAATAATTGCTTCAATGTTTACAAATTCAAACACTCTACCGTGATTAGACTTAATACAATCAAGACCTCGTTTGTAGTTTTTTTCGCTGTCTGTAATATCTGCTCCCCAACATATACCTGCTCGTCTACCCATTAACGAAATTGGATCAATGGTTGTTTCTGGTAAGATTGTGATTTTACCCATTTAGTTTTCCTTTCTATGTATTTTTTATCAAAACAAATTACATCCTTGTTCTATAAATTCAACATTTTTTTGTCTGTACTCTTCGACAGTTATACCAAATTGTTTGCAAAAACATTTAGCACATAAAACTTCTCTATTGTCTGGCTTATTCTCAAAGCGACCACATAACTTATAAAACATGGAAATTTCGTTTTCCTTCATTGCACAACCGCAATTTCCACAAACTCTATTAAAATATTTTTTAGCCATATTTTCTGAGAGTCCTTTAAGTTCGGCATACCATCTCACATTTTCTTTGGTTGGCTGCTTTTTTAGAAAAGCAGTGTTTTTACATACAGGTCTTTTCCAAGCTCCATTCACCCATTCTTGCTTGGTGTACCCTAACCTTTTACCTGTGGCTATATCATACTGTTGCTGTGCAGCTTTAACAAACCATTCATATTGATGTGGCTGATGTATTTTTATTAACTCATCTTCATAGTTTGAAGAATAAGGACAGATTACACATCCAACTCTATTTGCACCATTTAAGTATCTCTGGTTAATTGGTAGATTCTTTATCATCAGGAGTAGCCACACATCTATATTTTGTAAATCTATAATCGGAGCTAATTTAATCCATTTTTTTGGAAAACACGAAGAACCAAATAAAGATTTATTAAAATCATAATCCATAAAAAATTCATATTTTGCTCGCTTAGTGCTTTCAAACTTTCTAACACCTAATACCTGTGCAATTTCTGCTTCTTTGTCAAATACTTTTTGTGCTTGTCCTTCTTTATACACGGAACAACAGGAGCGTCTGAATATTGAAGGCAGCATGTAATTCTTATTTTGTATCCATTGTCTCCATCCTGTTTTGGGATTTACAATTCTAATATTGGGAATTTGTTTAATTCTTTTATATACATCTGCTGTTTCGTTTGAAGTATTGAAAAATACAAATTCATAATCAGGCGTAAAACCAACAATATTTAACATATCATTCCAAATAGCCATTGTGAGTTCACTATCTTTACCACCTGAATGATTTATCTTATATATCTTTTGGGGGTTGTTTTTTACATAATCAGTTAGTCTGTCTACGCATTTATTATATAAATTATTTACTCGTTCTTTTTCACGCTCTAATGTATCTTCCAGTGACACAGGGGTGTAGTTTTCAAATAAAGACCTGTTGTCTTTTAGTACAGAAAATTTTCCTCCATTTTCAACTTTAAATTTCAGTAAATAATCTGAAGAATATAAATCTACCCAAACAGTTTTTGTATCGCCACCATATATCCAGCACGCATCTGGAAGAGGTGCAATTTGAGGTAATCGTGATTCGATAAACCTTTTTTCTTCGACAAAAATTGGCTTTGCTTTATATCTATTAGTTGCTATCTCCATTGATTGTTTTATTTTACTCATTACATCATCCTCTCTGTATCTGATAAGTTGGAAATAATAATTGTGTTCGTGTCTTTATTATGTATAACTTTGGCATCGGTGTCTAAATGCAAGATTAGAGATTTGCTTTTTGCTCTATAAGGATGAAGAATAATCTGTGTAACAGTATCGGCAAATAACTTAAAACGAGAAGTTTTGTGTTCGATAACCGATAAATCAATCGCCTTAGTTTCAATATAAACTTCATTACACCAAACTAACCCATTATCAATGTCAATGTTATTTGCCATAAAGGTGCCGAGTTGCGACAATTCAAAATCTACCGTTAAGCCGTTTTCTCCAATAACCGTTATGTATGGTTTAAATTTAAACATTTTCAACCTCCTTAAAGGATATTCTGTCTGTCAGCATTCTACTTTCAAGACACATCTTGTAAGTACACATTGCTTCGAGTTGTCTTGAATAGATTGCCCTTGAGGGCTTTGGGACAAACGAAAGTTGTCCGTTGTCCCATTTATTAAGAAACACCCTCAGCTTACTAATCCTATCTACGAGTTCTTTGTACTCGGATAAAAGTCTGGTTTTATAGTCGTTCATTTTCATCTCACCCCTCAATTGTCTTTATTTCAAGCGTTGCTTCGTTAGCAAACTCAATGTAAATATAATGAACTCTATATTCTAAGTAGCTAACTAATTGTGTTGGTGGCGTTTCGTTGGTAATCAATGCCGATATAATAGTCTTAATTACTTGGTCAAATTCATTCTCTGATATTGTCAGTGATATGCCGGCGTTAGGGTTGTCCTGTACAAAGCTAAGCAAGGACTCATAATCAATGTTCTTATGCAAAACTAAGCTCCTCCTTTGACTTATACTTTTCTTTGTATGAACCGTGACTGTTTGTATGCTTGGCAAGGATTTCCCATTTGCTATCTTCTACCAATTCGTCAACGAGTATTTCGTCATACACGCCCCTAAAATCGTTTGTAATTAACGAATCTTTATAGATGGTGATTGTGCCTGTTCTAAAGGAAATATGGTCATAGGTTAAATATGACGAAGTATTCCAGTATGTATCGTTCATAATCGCCTGTTCGAGAACTGAAACAGAAATTTCGTCAAAATCTTTGTTATCTTTAAGGACAATAAGGTAATTGTAATTTTTGTTACTGCAACGCTCAATTGCTCTTTCAAGAGTTCTATCAGTTAAATAGTAAATCATATATATCTCCTATCTTTTATTATCATACGAGCCACTCTTTTGTGACAATACGGACAATCTGTTATATATGCTAAGTCACCTGAAGTTGCTATCAGTTTGTAGTCATCCTTATCTGCGTCAAAAACGCACTTACATCTAAGACAATTAAATCTAATTACTGGTGATTTAAAATCGCCTTCTCTAATAATTTGAATCATTTTATTCACCTTTGTGTGCAAATTTAACTACCGCACTAAACAATTTATTCATATAATATCTATTGTAAAACATCTTCATTTACTGCTTGACGCAAGTGTTGAAACACCCAATCACAATCCGTAATGAATATGTCATTGCATTTATCGAAAGAGCCTTCTCCAGACTCAAAGAAGTGGTCAAGATTTTCACGATAATGAAGATATGGGTAATAAAGATAGCAGAATAAGTACGATCTACTATCTGAAGCGTTTTCTTTTCGGAATTGAGATATCCATTGGTTAATACTATTACGCTGATACCCAAGTGAATACATCAGTTTTTTAAATCTTTTTCGAGTCATTTCGAGTCATAATCCTTTCCGTTGCATTTGCAATATATTAAAATCTTTCTTTTAAAAATATTCTTGAATTTCATGTCCACACCACGGACACCGAACATACATGCAGTCATCATATATAAGGTCTCCATGATGTGTTTCATTAATATTAAAACGAAATTGACAATGACATCTCGGACATTCTTTTTCATACATTGTTTCAACTACTTGCAATTCAGGTTTACCTTGCCTAATAATTTCCATTGTCACACTCCTCTCTTATTTCATATTTGGCTTGATACTTGTCGTAAGTAAGACCTTTCCATAACACAGGTATTTTCTGATAAGTATATTCCATATCATTCTCTGTCCAATCATATTCTTGAATGTCGTAATACGCCTCAGCACACTCACGAGAACAGAAGATATTGTCGTATTTATCTCGAAAATATGTATAGTCATATCTTAATTTGTTGCTACACTGATGACAGACTGCCATAACTGGTGGATCGAGAGCATGAGGACAAGTGGGTTTGCAAGGCAAGTTTTTGCATACATTACACATCTAATTCTCCTCAAAATTAAAAATTCCATAAATTTCTGTGTTGCACCAAGGACAAACAATCCATTCATCCCAGTCCTCGTCCTCCCAGTCGTAACTTATGTTTGTGGCATAATGTGTGTCATAATCATCATATTGAAATACACATCCACATTCTGAACAGGATATTGTATTTGGTTTTGATGGTTTGATTCGCAACTCAGGCTTGCCTTGTTTGATGATTTTCATTGTTATGCTCCTTTATTACATTGTATTCCGTATCGTTCTCTGCTTTGTTGAATAGTTTTGACAAATCTGCAAAAATATCCATAGTGTTACGATAAGTATTCGCATCTTCTTTAACAGCCACCCCCCAAAGCAGATAAGTATTGTTCTGCTTCATAAAGACATATAGCTTTTCTAAGTTGTTGAAGCTTGTTATATAAGAGTTCTTCACACTCTTCATAATCCTTAGCATTATTATCGTCAATCGCCCAACGAACCCAGTCTTTCGATTTGCAAGTAATGTCATTCCACATTTGCATACCCAGTTCCCTGACACCAACATTCTGACGATTTACACTGTATTGACAATTTTCATCTTCCGTTATGATAATCGTGTCTAACAAATCAAACACAATCCAATAATTCATACCCTCGGCATCGAAACATACAACTTCGGGTTTTTGATTACTAAAAACATTGTAGAAGGCATTCAGTAGAACTACAGGCACATCGTCTATATAACTCAATTTGCCTGTCCAATCACCAATTGTAATATCTGTCCAACCGAATTGTGGTTTTGAAAGCATTAAATCACTCCTTTATTAAATACAAATAACTATATCCTCCTGTGTTGCCTAATGGAGATACAGTTAAAGCCATCGCAATATGATTGCCAGAATAAACTCTGTTTCCTTGCCTATATTGTTTACCGAAGTTTATTTCACCCACACCTCCAACTAATTTTGTAACATTCTCAGAAACAGACGGAGTATTTAAGTCTGAGAATCCTGAAAATTTATTTTTGGTATGTAAAAATTATTGGCATTTTCGTTTTCATATAACATATCTAATGCTGTTTCAAAAGCTCCAATGCCAGAAAAATAACTACCTACTTTTAGGTCATTAAACAAATACGGCATTGCTTTATATAATTCCACATAAATGTAATAAAGAACATGCGTAACAATACTGTTTCCTGCCTGCTTATAAAGTTGAGTGTTGCTAATACCTGCATTTTTTGCTTTTTCAAAAGCATCATCTGAAAAACCCATAAGTCTCCAACATTCTTTCGGCGTTAATTTTCTGATGCGATACTGCGTTTTGTCTACCACAGGGCTGTCAATGATGTGGTTTTCTTTATTAGTTATCTTATCTATTTTTCTCACTCCTGTTTCTGTTGCTGTAATAGTGGGGCAAATAGTGCCACACTCTTGCACTCTTCCTCTGCGTGTTTTGCTGCTTGGGTAACTTAAGTCAGCTACCCCCCCATTTTCACACTCAATATATCCTCTCTTTGTTGCTTGTTTGATTAAAATATTATCCGACTTATCATAAATTTCGATAACTCTTTTACCCCCCCCACATTCAATTGTTCGTATTGTTCCACACGCATCATCTTTAAACAGACGATAACCTTCATCTGTTCTATATTCACACGGAATCTTTTTCATTTATCTTCCTTTCAATAATAAACGGTTGTCGATTACCCCCCTGACAGGTATTTAATGTAGGTGCAATGCCTTCTGCCGAATATACTCTACCTGTTTGTGGGTTTGTGAAGTTTTTAGTGTCTTTTCTTAAATTACCAAGTTGAATAATCTTATTCATCCTTTTTCTCCGTTTCATACCCAATCAAAATTTTAGGTGGATCTTTATAATGTACTGCTTTTAGAGTACATATTGACCCCCAAGGTGTTATATACCTCTTGCAAGGTGTTATATACCTCTTGATTTTGATGTATCTTTCCTAAACTGGGAATAAGCCTTCCGAGAACTTCAACTTTGTTTTCCTTGATTCCTTGCATTCAATCACTCCGTTCACAGCTTGATTTCCAAATCCAAAGTATTAGCGACATCAATTTCTTTGTCAAATTGACTACATTGCTTTGAGAATAGTCCGGTTTTTATACCTGAACCATATCCCATTGATGTCGGTCTATGCTTTCCTCTCCCTCCAGTCCTTATAGTGTTGGAAATATCCTTATCTAACTTTCCGCTACTGATTAAATTATCAATCAACTCTTGGGCTTTTGGAGTATTGATATAATATTTATCATCAACCTCATCTTCAAGAACATCCTTGATGCGTTTGCCATTATCAAATGGTTTAGGGAATTTAAACTGACCATTGTCTAACTCTTTTTTTATAATAATTAAGTACACACGCTCTCTATTTTGTGGTATTCCGTAATTTTTAGCATTCAAAACTTGCCAATATGTATTGTAACCGTATTCGTGAAGTTCGTTAATAAACATATCGAAAGTCTCTTTAAATTTTTTACCCACAATGTTTTTTACATTTTCGTAAATACCCCATTTAGGTTTATTTGCCCTAATAATTCTTAACCATTCGACAAGTAAGGAACTCCTCGTCTTATCAAGGTTACAACTACCACAATTCGGACAGTTATCTCTTGTGGAAAAATGTACTGTAAGCGGATTATATTCATGCTGACAATCTTTGCATTTCCACATACTGCCTGCCTGTTTACCCGATATTGAAAAATCTTGGCAAGGACTTCCTCCGCATATCATAGTAAATGGTTTTAAATTATTTTCATCAACCTTTGTTATATCTCCTAAATTTAAACTTTCGTCCACACCATGAACTGCACAATAACTTTTTGTTGCGTATTTATTAAACTCACAAAAGTTTACAAGTTCATAATTTTTTCCTTTTAAAACTCGTGTTTTATCTGCCATTTTTACACCTCTGGAATTGTTGCTGTACAATATTTTGCCATTGCTTGTGTGTATTCACTTGCGGTATTTTCCAAATCTATCTCGGATTCAGTTTTAAACTTATAAATTTTATATATTCCAATAACTTCGCTCAGCACTTCAGCACCACACATAATCATATCAATGGCATTAGTCGAAAGGTTTTCGCTATCTGTAACACAAATCGCAACACTTTCTTTGCCATTAGCATTTCGTGCCAGAACCATATCTCCTTTATTAAGAGATTCATTATCTGGGACTTTGCATGTATATCTTTTTGCGTTTTTATCCTGTATGTGTCTTACTTGTACAATATACATTTATCATTCTCCTTCTTAATTCCATTTTTTCTTTGTAAGATAGATTGGACGGAGCGCAGAAGGTTTTAATAAGCTCCGAGTCAATGTTTTTGTCTATAATCATACTATTGTATTTCTCACCTTTACCTTTGTATTTGTCTGTAACCACTTCAATCTTACTATTATTGCTAAATACAAACGAAGCATATCCTTTTGTTATGTGTGTGTAAATCAAATCATCACAATGCGATACAATATGATCACACACAACAGTAAAACCACTTCCATCTTCTTGCATTACGACAAGTACCATTAGCTCATCTAACTTTTGACACTCTTTAATGATGGCGTCAATCTGTTTTCTGCTCACAAAATGAATCATTTATCATTATCCTTTCCATTTAAACAAACATTCGGTTTTATGTTCTTTATTTTGAGCGTTAATACTTCGTAATACAGGCTTTGACCATACTGTTTCAAAGTCATTTGGAGCATATTGTTCACTTATATATACATAATTATTTTTTGACAATCTTCTTGCAAAATCCCAAAAATCAACATGATTAAAGTTTGTTGCAATTCCAAATTCTTTCGTATGAAAGTATGGCGGATCAAGATAAAAGCATACACCTGAATAGTCTGTTTTAAGATAACACTCATAAGATATGCAATCCAATGATACTGTCGATAAATCGCCTGCTTGTTTTTCAAGATTGCGCTTGCTTTCTTGATAATAGTCACGGATTTTGTTACCGTTAGGTGTTTTTATACTGGTAGGCTTTGCATACCCGCCATCAAACCATCTGCCATTATACGAAGCAAGAAAACCTACATCTCCAACATACCACTGTTCGTATTTGTCTTTATCTGTCCCGTTTTTCCAAGCATCTCTCACAAGGTTGTATGTATCTCTCGACACTTCATCAAGTAAAGGTTTTCCTTCTTGTACTCTTTTGAGCAATGCTATCAGGTACGGATTTATGTCAGAGCCTATACGCTCATGACAACGAATCTTATCAATTACATTACCCCCTCCAACAAAGGGTTCTATGTATGTAGTCACATGATTGCTGTCAATACATTCCTGTAATATTGGAACAATATATTTAGCAATACGAGACTTGCTTCCCATATACTTCATTAATATCTCCTTAATCTATATAAATCGTAATTAAGTTGCCCAATTTACGATAACCAAAACAAAGATTGCCACCATCGCAAATCAGAGCCTGTTCATCTTCTGTGAAATTGAACGGATTACTTAACACCTTGTATGTAATGTTACCGTAACCATATCCCTTCTGCGTGTAACACATATAATTCTGCAAATCGTCTTGTGTAACATCGTACTTCTTTGTGTAAAAGTTCAGCCAAATCAATTTTGCTTTCGGTGCAAGTTTCTTGTATATTGCAAGATTTTCTTCATGAAGTTCTTTCTCATTAGGCTTAAATGCCCACCCTGTATTTATCAATGAATTACCTCCTCGACAATCTTCGTTCTTGGGACATACATTCTTCTACGCTGTTTGTCCTCAATTTTTCTGGTCTCTCCCAGAACTTTCTGTAATGATTTTAACGCATCAGAATGTGACTGAATCCATTCTACTAATGGAGCATTAAGTTCTACACTATCTTTTGCTTTTCTACGGTTCTCTCTAACTTTCGTTAAAGCTTTCCCAAGTTTGGCAGTGTCGTGATACGACACATCTTCAAGTTCAAGTTTATGTAAGATATCTTGTGTTTCGTAGTCGTGCAATGATTCGTTTTTAATATTGTTTTGAAAATCTTCAGTTGTTTGTGTGAAAAAGTTGATTGTATCTTCTAACTCTTTAGCTGTTTTGATTTTCGTCATCTCCTTTAATAATTTGTGATTAAAACTTCCGTTGAACTGTTGCCTGTTTTTACCTTAGTTTGATAGTTACAATTATTGTAATCTTTGATTAGATAATGTGTGTTGTAGTTCTTACTCCACTCTTTAAGAATTGTATTTTCTTTACCTTTGTGTTCTGTAACATTCGACAAAGCAAATTTGCCACCTTTTGAGTTAATAATGTCAAGTAAATTAAGAAGCTCTCTCTCATAATCTTCTGACCATTTACAAAAATAATCTCGTTCATATCCACCAACAGTAATAAGATAAGGTGGATCACAATAATAGAAAGTGTTATTAAATTCTGGCGAATCTAAATTCAAATTATGGAAATCGCTACTGTAAAAACTAATATTTTTCTTGTCGATAGCTTCTATGTATTTTACAAGTTTATCCTCTAACGACTTAGAGAAGTAAGACCTGCTTGCACCAGACGGCATATTAAACTCTCTATTCTTATTAAAGGCTATTTGATAGTTGAATGCGTGAGTAATTAAGCAATATAAAACTACTGCATTTTCTCTATCAAGCTTATCTTTCAGATTTGTATTATAGTAACTTCTTAAATTAAGAAATTCTTGCTTACTAAACTTGTTCAATTTGTATGTATCAATCATTTCTTTAACTTCGTCTACAAATTTGCTATCAAGATTTCTGAAGATATTAACGAGTGGTTTACATTTGTCGTTATACACAACCTGTTTTGCATTCACATTTAGTGAAACTTCTCCACCCCCCCCGAACAAATCTACAAATTTATCAATTTTCTTCGGAAAGAGAGGTAGAATCTGAGGCAGCAATTTATATTTACCACCAATATAATTAAAAGGATTTTTCAAATAATCTATATTTACCATCTCCTTATCGTGTTACTACTTGTCCTGATTTCAAACTTTCTTGAACTTTGATTACTCTTTGGTTTGATGAGCCACACCAAGCAAGAGAAATATCTTTTTGTGACTCATCATATTTACCGTCAACAAGGATGTCTATATAAGGTAAGATTTCGTTTACAATAAACTTAGATTTCAATATCTGTTCGTATGTATAACCTGTATATAACCATATTGTTTTGCTTGGTAGTTTGGTCTTGACCGTTTTTACAATATTAGATACCTGTTGTTGATTTACTTGTTCCAATGGGTGTCCACCTGAGAGCGTTAGCCCCGATATATAATCAGGACTTAACGCTTCAAGCAATTCAGTCATAGTGTCATTAGTAAATGGTTGTCCGGCTGTAAAACCCCAAGTTGAAGGATTTTGACAATTATAACAATGTATGGTGCAACCGCTTACCCATAGCACAACTCTGACTCCAACTCCATTGGCAATGTCGTGTTTAGTGATTTTTATATAATTCACTCGTCGTTGCCACCCAAATGTACATATCTTTCTTTGATCTCTTGTGTTCTTCCTTGATTCCAGAAGTTAGTTCCTATATCCTTTTATACCCTCGGTTTCCCGATATTTATTAGGGGAGTAGACTATACAATATCATTGTTTGCATAAGAAACAATTCCCCGAAATTATAGTCGTTGAGCGTCCTCCATCAGCATTGCCTGTTAAGGAGTTTCGTTGCGTAAGAGTGACTTGCACACTCGGTAATCCCTTGCTTAATGTTTTTATGGTTTCTATCCTATCGGACTGACAGATTTAATCCTATACCGCATTCACACTTGCCGTTTCCAGCTATGTTGTAGCCATTAAGGTTATGGGGACTTCCCCGCAGTTTATTCGGTTTAAAGTGGGCTTACACTTAACCCACAAGTTCTCCGACAGATGTTCAATTTACTTTCATCTGTATTGCCACAGTTTGGACACTTCCAAATAAGTTTACCGTTTTCATTTTCTATTACATCAATCTCTCCGTCATATCCGCACGCTTGACAGTAATCACTTTTAGTGTTGAGCTCAGCATACATGATATTGTCGTAGATAAATTGCATAACAGACAGGACAGCTTCTGTGTTATTTTGCAAATTAGAAGTTTCAATGTAACTAATTGCACCGCCCAGACTTAATGCCTGAAACTGTGATTCAAATTTCAGTTTTGCAAAGGCATCAATAGGCTCTCTGACATTTACATGATAACTATTTGTAATGTAGTTCTTGTCTGTAATACCTTCAATAATACCAAATCTTCGCTGTAAACATTTTGCAAACTTATATGTTGTGCTTTCAATTGGAGAACCATACAGCGAAAAACCTAAATCAAGTTGCTTATTCCATTCATCACACTTTTTGTTCATATATCTCATAATATCAAGTGCGAACGGTGTTACTTCCGGATCTGTATGAGATTTGCCTGTCATATACTTTACACACTCATACAATCCTGCATAACCAAGTGATATTGACGAATAACCACCGACAAGCAACTTATCAATGGTTTCACCTTTTTGAAGTCTTGCTAATGCACCGTGTTGCCAAATAATCGGAGCTACATCCGACACTGTTCCTTTCAGCCTCTCGTATCTGCACAAGAGGGCTTTATGACACAGTTCCAATCTCTCATCGAAAATCTTCCAAAACTTCTCTTTATCTTTGCCTGACGATAAGGCTACATCAACAAGATTGATTGTAACTACGCCTTTGTTGAATCTGCCATAGAATTTGTATTCACCATTTTCTTTGTACGGTGATAAAAAGCTTCTACACTGACTGTTCGGTATCAACAGTCTGGACTATATCTTTGGGAGTTATTATGCTAACTCGCTCACTCCGCACTTCCATCTGTATCATTATTCAGATGTACTCTACTCACTTCATCACACAAAGCTATTTGTGCTATGCTTTCGATAGTCTCTTGACCTTACGCATATGCGTCTTGGCACAGGATAGTTCAAGTCTAAGTTTCACCCCGAAAGTCCCCTGTTAGCACACTACTTAACTGTCATTTCCTACAGTTCCTATTCGTGTAATGCACACCATTTTGATTTATGTTCACGGAGTTTTAGATGAGCCGTTTAACCCATCGAAGGGAAACAATTTCCTTCTTTTAGCTTTTTTATCACCTTTTCTGAAATGTAATCAGGTACAAGTCGTTTAGCTGAACATTTTGCGGCAAGCTCTGTAAGATACCAATACTTGCTATCCTCAGTAATGTTGTCCTCTTCAAGTACATAAATAAGCTTTGGAAACGCAGGTGTAATCCACACACCCTTTTCATTTTTAACGCCTTTATATCTTTGATTAAGTGTTTCTTTAATAATCATAGCGAGGTCGTGTTTCTCTTGCTCATTGTTGGCTTCATTAAGATACATAAAGACTGTGATAAAAGGAGCTTGTCCATTAGTTGTCAAAAGTGTTTCCACTTGATATTGGATTGTCTGAACACCTTTGTTGATTTCCTTTTGAAGTCTTTCTTCGGCTATCTCGGCAATCTTATTTTCGTCAGTTTCAAATCCACACTGACTCCACTCTCTTCTCAACTCATCTTTAATGTGCTGTCGGCTAATATTCACAAACGGTGCGAGAGCAGTAAGACTGATACTCTGTCCGCCATATTGACTGCTGGCAACCTGAGCAATAATCTGTGTTGCAATTGTACAAGCCGTTGAAAAACTGTGTGGTTTCTCAATCATAGTGCCACTGATAACCGTTCCGTTCTGGAGCATATCATCAAGATTACATAAGCAACAATTATAAGTATGTTGTGCAAAGTAATCTTTATCGTGGAAATGAATAATTCCTTCTCTGTCAGCCTCAACAATATCTTGAGGAAGTAAAACTCTATCAGTCAAATCTTTGCTGACCTCACCTGCCATATAGTCACGCTGAGTAGGAATGATAGTGGGATTTTTATTTGAGTTTTCCTGTTTGATGTTCTCGTTGCTTAAATCAATCAGTGAAAGGATTGCATCGTCAGTAGTGTTCTTCTTACGGATTAGACTCTGCTTGTATCGGTAAAGTGTGTATCTTTTTACCAAAGAAAAACAACCGTATTTATCTATGTATTCTTCAATTAAATCCTGTATATCTTCAACTGAATAAATTCGCTTACTTCGTCTGAGTTTATCATAAATTCTTGTAGCAATATTTTTAATTTCATCATCAGACAATGTTTTTTCATGATTTATATGAGATTCACTATTTGCTTTTCCAATTGCAGAAATAATCTTATTGCGGTCAAAATCCACTTCTCGACCATCTCGTTTAATTACTTTCATTTAATCACCTATACTTTCAGAGAATATCACCATATGTAAGATTACTAAAATCAAATAAATTATGGCAATTATTACAAGATATTCTCGCTGGGTTTTTATCGTGAAGTGTGATTCTATGTGCAAGCTCGCAGAAAGGGCATTTGACAACAAAAGAAAAAGGAAAATGAGAGATGTATGTACGAACAATGTTATCTTCATTTATGTATGCGACTTTATTTTTTTTACTCGTGTTTTCTTGCCATTCTTTTTTGCCAAGTTTTACACCTTTAGCAAAACCCCTAATGTAATCAGCAGAACCTTCAATTTTGTGTGGATTATCTTCTGCGTTTGTTACGAATAAAACATCAATTTTATGTGCGTTTGCGTACTCAATTTCCTTGATAACACCTGTTGAATCGTACCATTTTTCGCCTGTCACCCATATTTCATCACACTCGGCAAGCTGATACAGACAAAGTTCAAGCCCATCTTCATAAGACATATCGTTGTACAGAAAGCCAAACATATGTATCGGTGAAATAAACATATAATTCGGATGTTTTTTTTGCTGTGTTTTAATGATTTCTTCAACCTCTTTGAGGTTATTTTTGTCGCCACCGTATTTGTGGCTGACATACACTGTTTTTTCAAATTGCTTCATTCAATTCCTCCTATTTATTTTTTATTATCAGCAAGATTTAAAGCATACGCATCACCTCCTCTTATTGTTATCTTTGCCCCTGTATCAGTCCTTATTTTTGATTTTCATTCTTCAACCTCGCTTTTGAGCAATTTTTAATAGTTTTTTCATTTTTAAGACAAGGAGCGTCACAATAAGGAGCATCACAATTTTCGCAATAACCGCAAACATTGTTATTTAATGTATCAAGCATAATATCAAGCATAAAATGTGTCATTTGCTCTTTGCTCATTGATTTAATTTTCTCAAAGTTATTCATTGTTCTTACTCTTCTATTACTTATTTAATATTTGACTTAATATACAAATCATAAATCGGCATGCCATTTCTTTCAGAAATATGTGCCTTGCCATCTTCAAATTCTTGCAAATACTTCCTATTACTTTCTTCGTTGATAAACTCGTAAAGTTTTTTATGTGTAATCCCTAACGGAGAGCCAAATATCCAGTCATCAGCTCCACAATGAAACATACCATTAGTCATATTATTATGTTTAACACCGTTCCAAGGTAATTTTGAACACACGGAATAATAGTTGGTTTTAAATACTTTACTTGCCATAACAAAGTAATTTTTAGACACAGCCATAACTCGCATTGGTTTTTTCCAATTGTTAATCTTGATTAAATCGCCTATTTTTATTGTGTCTAAAATTTCTCTCGTAACATCTGTATAATGCTTATACTGTTTGTTCATTTTTCACTCTCCAAATCCATTTTTACACCACAATCAGGACATTCATTAGGTATTATCAAATGTGGTAATAATTCATACGGTTCTAAATAATGTCCACATTCAGAGCAATAATAATAATCTCCATCACAATCATAATCTTTTATCCATTCAGCCATTACCATTACCATCCTTTCTCTCACCGTAACTGCAAAAATCATTTAAGTCATTATAGACATACTCACCGTCGCTTAAGTTGTAAATTCGTTTGCATAAAATCATATTTAAATCATCGTCATATTTGCCAAAAATACAATCTTTACACCTGACAACCTCCTGTACATCGGCAATAGGTACTGTATCAAGCAATTTTGCGGCATTATAAGCGTAATCATTTGCTAAAACTTTCTGTGCAGCTTCACGCTCTATATATTCTTTTTCAATCATTATTTACCTCCATTTTTGCACCGCAGTAGGGGTAATATGGGTATAATCTGTGCTTTGTCATAATGATGCATTTATGGCAGTTTGTGCAAGTAAACCAAGCACAACCGCAAATGTCTTCTTCAAATTGCCACTTTCCGTGTTTAACTTCTTGTATATCACGCACGATTACTTTGTTAGGCTTAGTTTTTAATTCAAACATTTTCTTCACCGTCCTTGATAGACTGATTCGCTATTTATTTCACCAAATCTCTTTTCCATCTAATTTTTTTCTCTTTTGGCACACCGTTATCACGACATCTGCTTCCGTTCCATATCACGCCTCCCGCACTTCCTTCGCAGATAAAATTGCTTGCTCGCAAACTCACGCCACCTTCCGATTGCAATGTGTAGGTTATTATCTTTTTATAGCCCATATTTTTGGCAATTCTACAGCACGCACCGTATAGCATACTGCAACCGTTCTTGTATCCATCAAGTACGCAAACCCTGTTAATTTCGCATATTTCGCCATTATCATAATATCTACTCACAGGTCTGCCACATACAGCACAACCAATTAATTTCGCATTATCATACAATCCAATACAAAACTTACATCCTACAGTCGCATTATGATGTCTGTGATATAGATTGATAAAATTACTCGCTTCCTTAAATGTCACAGGTTTAATTTCCATTACTCTTCACGCTCTCCCCCTTTTTTTTGGCAACAATTCGCCAATAAGATGTAAGCCTTTGTAACAATCGTCACATAGCTGTATTTTAATTTTTCTCTTGCGTTCGATAGGAGTTGTAATCCGAGTAAAGTATTCAATATCAATCCCTACATAAAATTCCTTCATTTTAACATTGTGCGGATTTGAGATAACTTTATTACAACTATCACACTGATAGACTCTCATTTATTTCACTTCTTCCCCTCTTTTGGCAATAATTCGCCAATAAGATATAAGCCTTTTATAGCACTCGTCACATAGATGTATTCTAATTTTCCTCTTGCTTTCAATGAGATTTTCATCCTGAATAGAATGTGTATTATCAATATAAAATTCCTTCATTTTAACTATGTACGGATTTTCGATAATTTTGTAACAACTATCACACTGATAAACTCTCATTTACTTTCACATCCTTGTAAAACTCATATCTGTTATCTTTGTTTTCAGCTTTTATTGCAATCGCTAAATCTCTTGTGCTTATTTCGTCTACACTGTTAATACTTTCCATTAATCTGTCAATTAATAAAATTTTTTCACCGTTTGCAACTGCATCAAGCACATCAGAACTACAAACTGCTTCGTACTTCCTCATTTTTTGCACTTCCTTTCCCAATCCTTTTTCATTGCCTTGAGCTTTTTTGGGCAATCCTTCCAATTGTGATTTTTTCGTTTCCAATGGAAAGAAAAGAGCTTATAGCGTAAGCCTTTGTATTTGATTCCGTGATACATTATTTTGCCTCCCATTCTACAAACCTGTTCACCCATTCTGTAGTTTCTGGCATTGTTTTGAGCAAGAACACACAGTCTTTAACATCTTCCTCAGTGCGATTTGAAATTACATAGTCAACTTTTTCTTCAATATCTTTAAACTCTTTACGGTCGTTAATAATACGCTCCATAGCTTTTACAGTTCCTGTTTTGCTGTCTTTATACCTTTTCTTCATTCTCAAGAATCGTTCAACAGCAGGACAATCTATTAGCACAGAGTCAATTAGTTTATCGCCTTTGTAATTATTTTTAAAATCTTCAAATTCTCTCGGATCAATTATGTAAAAATCAGCGTCATCAATTTGCTGTTGCGTTGCACAATATCTGTAACCGTTAAACTCGGTATAAGCCACGATATTGGTCAGTTTATCAAACTCCTCATCTGTTACAAAAATGTGTGAGTTTGGAGATTCGTTATCTCTTCTTGGTCGTGTCGTATAAGACACAACCTTTTTGCGATTATATTCCTTACAAACTTTGTCTACTAAGTAATCCTTACCAGAGCCTGAAGCTCCGAGAACTAATACAATTGATTTAACAGCCATCATTATCATTGTCTCCTTTTAGTAACTGCTGAAATAAACATTATCCACCACTGCATACGGTGCTCCAAATGAATGATAATAACTCATTCTAAACGCTTTGACATTATAATCTCTGTCACCACTCAATATCCTTTGAGCAACCGAATAAGACAACTCACTCGGATCTCTTGTGTAAAGAATACCTGCCACATTGAATGTATTATAATCAAAAGCTACTGCTCTCAATCCACCGTTGCTGTCAGCTAAATTCATTGCCGTTGAACCTACCAACCACTGACAATACTCACTACAATTACCCGCTTCGCAATAAATTACTCTTGCCAACAAATCTACCTCATCTGACGATGTGTTATATGTATTATTTGATTTTGTAATAGTTTTTGTTTCTGCTTGAACTTCAACTTTTTCTGTTGGCGGTTCTGTAGGAGGAGAGGTTGTTTTGACCTTCTTCTTGTCTTTTTTAGTTGTCTCAGTTGGTTTTACTGTTGTTGATTCTATTGTGGCATGCACGGTTGTAGGTTGCGTTGTTGATTTGACTGCCGTATCTTTAGTTGCTGTATCTCGTGTTGCAGTGTCAGGGGTGGAGATGTTTGGTTCTCCACAAGCCGAAAAGCCAAACATCACACCTAACATTACCCATAAACTTGCTATCTTCTTACCAAATCGGATATAATCACCCTTCCTTAATTTCCCATTTTCTAAATTTATCCACATAATCATCAGTAAAAAACCCTCTGATAATAAGTGTTTGTGGCTTATTTGTGTCTATAAGCATTAATCCAAGTAGACTTTTACCGGACAACACTTCCTTGCCTTGTGCCACCTCAATAATGCCACTCATTAATTCATCTGCTATGTGAAGAAAATTATCAAAATCATCTCGCTGAAGCTGAATGTGTAACATTACTGTTCTATGTATTTTGTTTTCCATAGCTTACTCCATAACCGAGCCTACTGCCCACTTACTAATTACTGAGTAAATATCTTTGTCACACACACAAGTAATAGTATTCCAATCAACATTATGTGCTGCTTTGGTTTTTGCTCTTTCAACACCATTTGCAAGAACAAGACTTGCAAGAAATGATTTACCACTGATAGACCAATCTTTGCCGTTTTCGTCTTTACCGATAAGAGTTACTTCTTCGTCAATCTGACTTACAGCCTCTGTAAAATCAGACACATCCTTAAGTGTAACAAGTTCAATTTTTTGCCTCATTCAATCACCTTTCTTAATTTAGCAATTTATATTTTGTTAAATTCCAATACCCCTTTTTATCTTTGTAAATACCATCTAAAGGCACATAAATTACATCATATTGTTTCAATGGCAATGATGCAAAAAGATAGTGTTTTAATGTTAAACTTCCTTCTTTTCCGGTACCAACCGAACTATACGAAATTCTTTTTGCAAATTCCTCGTTAGTTTGTTTGTTTTTAAGAGGGTAGACATTCTTTACGAGCAGTTTCTGCCTATCTTCAGCTTTGTGTGTGGTTAAATCAATATACCCCAAATATTCTTCCTGTGTTTGAATAATGCGTTTATAATTCCAAGCCTTGAAATTCATTTGATTTGCAATAGTTTCGATGCCATTTAGTATGTTATCTATGTTTTGAATAGTGAACGATTCTTTAATAGTGTTATCTTTCTTTAAGTCTGTACTATTATTTTTTACTATGTCGTACAATTCAAAATGCTCTGTTTGTAATACGGACTTCTTAATATTCTTGCGAAATCCCTTGCCGGTAGACGCTCTAAAGAATTGATAAGTTGCAAGTATGTATAATAGTTTCGATTGAATTCCGTAGTGGTCGAAGAAACCTATTTTAATTAAAATTTCTATTTTAGATAGTCCCACAGAAGTCTCTTGGTCGGAGAGACGAATTACATCTATAAAACTGGTCGGCTGTTGGTTGTAAACTTTAAAAAGTTCTGTGGCGACCTCTTCAGATAAAAATTTAACTGAACCAATACCTTTTGCAATTGCGTGAAGGTCTTTGTTAAAATAATAGTTTCCTAACGAAATTCCGAATTTAGGTAATGTAATTTCAATATCTTTTGCTTTAGCAGCTTTTTCTCCCGTCTGTATTTGTTCATCATTCTTTGCACAGTTTAAATATGCTGTGCAAAACTCATACGGATAATAGTAGTAATAATAAGCACACAAATAACTAATCATACAGTATCCAATGGCGTGATTCATACCAAATTGATAACTGGCACTGTCTTGAATAATCTGAAGAAACTCTTTAGCTTCCAGTTCTGCAACATTTCTTGGAGAATTTGATTTATGACAATAACCTTCAAGTATTGACGGCAATGCTTTAGCCAATCTCTTTTCATCTTTATGTCCGATTGCTCTACGCACATTGTCAGCTTCGCTGCCCGACAGTCCGCATATTTCTTGAAGAAACTTAATTGTGTCCTCTTGAAATATTAAATATCCATTGTTTTTATTAAGCAGTTTATCTATAACCTCTGACGGATTTTTATGAGGTATATGCTTAAATAGCTCCTCTCTGTAAGAAGAACCTGATGGTCTAATAGCAGCCGTGACTATTGCCATATCCAAAATACTTTTAGGCTTATATTTTTTTAAACAATCTATAGCAAAAGGAGACTCAAACTGAAAAATAGAACCTGTAGTTTCTAACATGCTTTCCCATACATTTTGATCATCCCAATCAATCTCGTGAGATTTTGGATAAGGTAAATGAGCGAATTTGCAAGTTTCACTAATAACTTGCACTGTCTTTAATACAAGCAAATCATACTTGGTCAACCCTACATCATGAATTTCATCCATATCAATCTGAAGAGTACAGTAGCCATCTTTCTCGAACACACCGTAATTGTCAGCTAAAGTAATTGGACTAATAACAATTCCTGCTGGATGTACCGACTGTGCATGCTTAATACCTAACAAGCCATCATAGTAATAAAACAATTTCGGATACTTTTGTCTTGCTAAATCAGGATTGGTATTAAAACATTGCTTAATTTCTTTGACTTTTTGAATAGAATATTCACACTCACTAAAATCGGTTTTTGGGTGTCTTAATTCCCAATTAAGTCGAAATGCTTGTCCTATCAGATCAATAGCAGCCAAATCTTTCAGTGTCGAATATGTAGGAACTCTGGCTGTTTTTGTTTTACCGAATTTATCTATAATGTACTCAAACATTTCTGGTCTATCCGATTCTACAACATCAACATCAATATCTCCTACTTCTACTCTGTCTTCATTACAGAATCGAGAAAATACTGTACCCCATTTTTCAGGGTTTAGGTCAATAATATCGGTAACATACGCTGTTCTTGAGCCACCAACTGAACCTCTTGAAAAACCTATTGGTTTTCCTTGATTTCTAAAATGTGAGAGAATTTCACTCATTGAAAGCATAAAACCCGACATACCTACTTTCTTAAAGACTCTCAGTTCTTCAGGTATTGCTTTATCAAATCTATCCTTTTCTTCTGATGAAATAACACCATTATCAAGCTTCTCTTGATATTTTTGATATACCAATGAAGTAAATTTTTGTTCGTCTTTTTCAGCACTGCCATACAAAATAGGGTACTTAATCGATGTATCAAGCATAAACTCTTCGACACTATCTGCCATAACATTGGTGTTGTTAATAGCCTCTATGTATAAAGAACTCGGTATTGCGTCCTGTGTTGCGAAAGCTTTCACTAATTCATCGTAAGACTTATACACTAAGTCCATCTTATCTTCGCCTTCGTAATGTTGTTTTTTAGCATCTAAGATTACTTGTCTACACTCTGCTTTATAAGAATTAACTGAGTGGGCGTCTGTTGCAGCTATTAGCGGAATATGATATTTCTCAGACAGATATGCTAAATGTCTATTGTATTCAATTTGTTCTTTGCAATTGTGTGGTTGAATTTCGAGATAATCATACCCTTTAACTAATTGTTCATACCATGTATCTTCTACAGGTAATTTATTTAAAGGAGAAGCAAGACAGGCACTTGTTTTGATAATGTTGTCAGACAGTGAAAGAAACTCTTCAAACGAGATTCTGCCAACATAATAAAAATGATTTTTGTCAGTTCTTGACAAACTTATAAGCCGGTTGAGTTCCTTAACACCTTCATAGTTTTTCGCAATAAGAACTGTATGATAATTGTCTCGGATTTTGTCTGTATGATTTTTTGTTAAGTAACACTCAACTGCATGTATATACTTAATGCCTTTTAAGTCACAATACATTTTCTTCTTAACCCAGCCCTGCATATTGCCATGTTCTGAAAATGCAATTGCATGCTGTCCCAACTCTACTGCTTTATCAACATAATCTTTGTAATTGGTGGCACTGTCTTTAAGAGAATAGTCTGTATGTATATGGTAAGCAACATAATTGTCGATAATATTAATCTTCCTTTCCGAACACTTCACTTGTCTCGTTTGGATGCGGGAAAGGAATAGACTCTGTGTATTTATTCTTATCCCATGCGTATTGTTTTCCAAACTCCATTTCGTTGGTGTAAAATCTACGAGATGGCGGATCGTACCACATTGGAATTGATAAATTCTCCTGTCCTCTCATCCTGTCTTTTAAAACATCCAATATAACATCATAATTTTTAACTAATTCGTCACCAGTTTGCTTTTCATTGGGTTTCACTCTATATAACGAGAAACTTCGATGAGCGAGATCTAACATACCTCCAGAACCACCAATATCATATTTACAAAGGCGAGTAACCTGCTGTCCTTTTCGTGGATGAATAACCAAAATAATAACAACTTGAAATGTGGCTGCAAATTTGGTCAACCAAGACATGAATGCGTTTTGTGTTTCGTTTTTATTGTTGTCGGTAGCTCCAAGATTGATGACCGTAAGATTGTCCAATATGAGCATTTTACAACCATACTTCCTAACACAATCCTCCATTGATTTTTTGATATTATCGACTGAGTTGTCATAATCATCTTTATAAATATAAAGACGGTTTTTATAATATCCATCAATTTTAGTACGAGCACTTTTACTAACTTTGTAATATACACTTCCTTTACTGTCATGAAACTGATCGATATTGTGTCTACCTGCAAATATAAAATCAATCCAGTTTTTCATCATCGAATTAGGAAGCTCTTTAGAATACAACCAAACAGACTTTTGTTGGTCAAGCGATTGACATATAAACTGTGACAGTAAAGATGATTTACCACTGCCATTAGTACCCGTCAGAATTGTAACTGTACCATAAAACATTTTCATTAGCTTATTGTCTAACTCTGTAATGCCAGTATAAATACCGTCAATTTGAGAAAGGTCAACATCTTCAATGTCTGAAAAGTCAATAACGCTATCAACAGGCGAATCTTTTGCATCCAGTATAAGTTTCAGTACATATTCTTTTCCAAACCAATACAATGTCTCATTGAGATCACTAATAAAAGCTTGACTGCCATCTGATTTTGTTACCGTTGTGGGTAACTGTACAATCTTTGTTCGCCAGTTTCCAAGTCTACTTGAAACCTCTTTAATCATTTTTTGTCCCGCTTCATCGTTATCTGCACATACAATAATATCGGTGAATTGTTCTAACCAGTCCCAATTATGTTCAATCCAATGAAAGTTTCCAGCCCCAAGCGGGACACTAACTGCATTAGTGAATCCCGCTTCTATAGCTGAAGCACAATCAATTTCTCCTTCACATATTAGTAAAGGACTGTCAACATTAACACGATTCATATTGAACAATATTGGACTTGTATCTGCATCTTTTTGACACCATGTTTTTACTTCACCTTTGCTCTTATCTATCTTATGGCTCGGTCGGTATTTAACCAGAGTAAGCACATCGTTCGTGTCGTAATAGTTAAACACTATATTTTCATGAGAGTCTTGTCTAATATCGCAATAGTCAATTGTGCTTGGTGATATTTTTCGTAAACCTAAGTATTCTTCGATTTTGTTTTTTGAGTGACATTCTACAGGTTTTGGGTATCGGTACTGGGTTTTAGTCTTTACACCCATCTCTCCAAACGCATATTTAATGCCTGCTTTTTCAAATAAATACTGAACTGCTTCCAAATATGTATGTCCTTTAATCATATAAGCATCAATAATGTCAGTCGATATACCACATCCGAAACAATGAAAATTATATGTTTTTGGATTGTAAATCCAACTTGGAGTATCTTCCTCGTGGAAAGGGCAACATGCTCTCAAACGACTCTCATCAAAATTTTCAACTTCTAAAATTTGAGCTATTTCAAAAGCATTCTTCTCTCCTAATTTCTCTTTTGCTTTATGAATTTTGTCTTTTTCAATAAGCAAACATAATCACTCCTCAAGAAAATCAAAATCGTCCTCTTCAGTATAGCTTTTAGAACGCTCGCAAAATGCCCGTACCGAACAAAGGTTGTTACAAAAGAAATCATCACACTTGTAATTATTGATATTTTTGTCTTTAGCAGCGTACTGCACGAACACTTTATCTAACCAGCATTCTTCTTCCAGAATTTCATTTATGGAAGCCTCAGCCCAAGACAAAGCTTTCTCATATTCACTCTTATTGAAATCTACGCTTTTCATTTCTCCGAGCTTAAACATATTAAAAATCAATTTTGTGGGATATGTGTGATATGTTTCGTATATGTATTTGGAATACAGGTACAACTGAAAAAGATACTTCCGTAATTCTTGCTCGTTCTTAAAAGCTCCTTTGCTTTTGTGGTCGCAGATAATATACTCGCCATTCTTCTCAAGTATTAAGTCGATAACACCAACAAAGTTATACTCGCCAATTTTGGTTTTAATCTTCTGTTCAACACCGACTACTTGATATTCAGAAAAAGCATCCTCAAAACCTCGAAAATATTCAAGACCTATTTGGTAATATTTCTTATTCATATCAACATAGCGATTTTTAGGGAAATCAGATAAAACCGTTCTTTTATAAGCATTTTTGTACTGCTCTTCAAGATCGAAAATGCTGCTTTGACCTTTGTAATAACTTTCTAACAATTTGTGACATAAAGAACCCCATTGACTAAAAGCGTTTTCCTCTTGGGGTTTCCTATCAATATATGATAAGAAGAACATACGAGGACAAGTCTGATAAGAATTTATACTGGAAAACGACCAGTATCGATTTTTTAATTGTTTTAAGTTAATCAAAATGGTAACTCGTCCTCTGTTTCAGGTGTAGTAGATTCTGCCTTTGACGGCGTAGTTATATTTGCGTCATCACCACTTTCGTCACGCTTGCCGTCGCAAAACTCTACATTCTGTATCATAATTTCTACAACCTGACGCTTCTCTTTTTTCTCTGTTTCGTATGTACGAGAAGTCAGTTCACCATCAATTCCAATCTTCCTTCCTTTTGAAAAATGCTTACAAATAAATTCTGCAACACTTCCCCATGCCACGCAGTTAAAAAAGTAATCATCGTTGTCTTTGCCATAAGACCTTACTGCAATTCTAAAATTAACAACCGACTTTCCATTAGCTGTCGTTTTAAGTTCGAGTCCGGTTACAATTCTTCCAATTTCACATACTTTATTCATACTAAACCTCCCATTGTTCAAGTCGCTCAAGCACAATTTTTAGTGTCTCTATGTCTGTAATTTTGGTCGGATTTTGATGTCCTGACATATCTGCAATAGAAGCATATAATTTTTTGCTATCAACGCCTTTGGACACCAGTTCTTTACAAATAGACACTACTTTGCCTTTAAGCACATCTAAATCAGATACTTTCTTAGCTTTAGTACGCTTTGCTTCATCACTCAGTTCTTCACCATACCAAAGATTCAAACCAAGACCAAATAATGCTGCGTTTTTTGTTAGACATCTCTTGATAGCTTTGTTTACCATCGTAGATTCTACTTGATCGGCTGATACAGACTTATTACGGTTATCCATAATAGCCAACTGTTCTTCTTGAGTTTCTCCGTTAATGGATAACACTGTTTCAACCCAACAAGTTTTTCCGTCAGTATGGTAAAGATTACCGTTATCGTCTCTAACTACGGTATATGACGAACTTGGAAAATACTCTTTTATGTATGCCCATGCAGACGCCCATGGTAAATAATTCATACCATTTTTTGGCTTAACCTTGCCAGACACATCAATTGATGATAATGTTTGATAAATTGACTTGTTGTCAGAAATAATAATTCCCCCTATATATTAATTTTTTTGTTAAATTAGCACAATCATAAGCACCACCTCCTTGCAGTTTTATACTTTCTAATATACAAAACTGACTTAATGATTATTTTTTAAAGGCGAACTGTACCGCCTTTAAAAATCTTTATTAAACTTTATATAAGTGAATAATGTTTATCCTTCCAAGCAGTGTATTCTGCGTGTATAGTTTTTAGTTTATCTTGAAAATAAACATCTGTTTTCCCATCGTGTTCAGTATAACTCCGAGAATGCATTAGTTCAGCAAATGTAGGCATAAAACCCTGCTGTTCCAATATGTACTGCCTGTAAAACACTCCACTTTTATATAACGAATCATAAGATAATAATTTCGACAAACGATATGCTTTTGATTTGCGGGTTATACGAGTTCTTAAATATTCCACTGTTATATTGTTAAGACGGGTTGTACCTCTTAACAATTCACAACCTTGAACTCTGTCGAATTTACGAACAATACCACCCCTTGTTGTAGTGGTTAAATATTTCAAAGAACACAATTTGTTGATCGTTATATAAGCTTCAGTTGGAATCTCGTAGAGCGTATTATTGTATGCAATAATTTTCTTTTCGTTATTGTGATCTATAGACACATGATTGCTTGTAATCTTTATCGTGTCTCCTTTTGGGATGCCCATATAAGCCATCCAAACAAACCCTCTCGACAACAAATCAACATTATCTTCTATTTCCGGTGAAAATACAGTATCGAGTTGAAATTGTAAGTGTTGTGGAGACGAAACCAATACCGTATTAGCATTAATATCCATAGCCTGCAACACATATGAAGATATATTTGTATCACAAATATGATTTTTATACGCCCAATCTAAGTAATTCCTTAGCATCGAGGCGTCTTGTCTCCGTGAAGCATATGTTTTACTGCCCGCTACTTTAGCCTGAACTTTCTGAAGATTTTCTTCTGTGAACCGTGAAATGTCCTTTTCAGATTCTTGTTCAAAAATTTCTATACTATTAAACAATGCCGTCGCTAACAGTATATTTTGTTTCGACGATAATGTCGATACAAAAGCCATTTTCGTAGTCTCATTATACATATCATCAGCACCTCGAATAAAATTATATATGTATAATGTATCACATTTGGCATTATTTGTAAACAGAAACAACCGCTGAAAGTTACATATTAACGCATTTCTCTTTGCACTTCACGATTCCATTCGCAAAAATCATAATACTCCCATCCTTCGATAATGGCAATCTTTTTTATTATATCGTAATCATCATAATAAGTAACACCTGCATCATCTAATATCTGCTGATATTCCTCTCTTTTGCGTCCTCGTTCCGATGTATAATACCCAAACAAAGCGTCTTCAATTTCGGACTGTCTTTCTTTATTGTATCTATGTCTGGAATTCACTCGATCTTTAGCCCATTCGGATTTTGAATGATGCAAAGTGGTCTTCAAACCTTCCGTCACTGTTGCCAAACCAACCAATAATAATTCTCCTATCATATATAACACCTCTTCTTATTTAAGTTTTATCCATATATATCCTACTGCCAAAACAACTAAGTAGAGGATTAATTGACCAAAAGTCACGCCATCACCAACCTTTTGTCTGCAAAATCTTGACTTTTCTCCCAAACATGCAGTAGTTCATCAAATGACAAATACGCAATTGCAGAAGAAGCAAGTAAATTTGCTTCTGTGATGCGAGTCATATGATATGAACTGAGTTTTGTAAGTTTTTTGGAGATTCGATCTTTAGAAATAGATATTGGGTTTTCACACAATACTATGCTGTCATACCTAAGACCAGAATTCTTGCTACTAATATACACATGCGTAGGCTGAGATGTCTTTTTTATCGAAGTAGTCAAAGGAAGAACAACAACATTAGGACTGTATTTATTACCAACATCATTTTGAAAAATTACACCCGGTCTTATTCCGCCCTGTGTGTGTCCATCTTGTGGAAAATCTATGAGATATACTTCGCCAATCTTTGGCTTGATTCCTAACATTCAAGCCCTCCTTTCTGGATTTCTTGGCTTTATTATATCACACAGTTCGTAAATGTCAAGTTCGTTTTGCATATTTGTATGCTAAATATTTATCGCCATTGTTAAGCACAATTAGTAATTTTGCACAATTAATATCTATGTATCTTACTCCTGCAAACACTACACTGCTGCTTACAGGTTCTTTTTGATTACTGAATTGTATTACTCTATCATTCAATATCGACCATTTTACCGTATCATAATTTTTGTCGTTGAATACAAAATAATAGTTTTTCAGTACACTCTCCCAATCTTTTAATGCAACTATCATATATATCACCCTTGTATGTAGAACATCTGTTCGATTATTTATTATAACAAGAGAATAAGCTATTGTCAATAGAGTTTGTTATATTGTGCAATTACATCACCTACTAAGTAAATACACTTATCCACCTCTTCAATCGTAGTTCAAATTATTCATATGTGTTCATTCGCCTTTCATTATTATTGTAAATTTTTTCTTTATTATAATCAACCCACAAAATATGGAAATAACATTGACAAAATTTTCCCAATAGTGTATCATCATATTAGGCTTTGAAAATGGGTAGGCTAACGCTGACCATCTTTCGATAGCTTACTTGGTATAGACATCACCAGATTTTCGCAGGTCGGAGTGATGTCTATTTTTTATATAAAACCTTTGTTTTATACATCTTTTGGCACATAATGTTCGTACCGCAGTCTATTTAACAATTCCTCAAGCGTAATTGATAGAGCATATTCTTTGTCTGTCATATCGCCTATAATAGATTTTTTTAAACTAAATCTACTTACTATCTGTATGTCAGGCGAATCTACAACAGAGCGAGACGAAATAACAACATAACATTTCAAATCTTTACCATAGAGCCGAATGTCATTTTCTACCCTTTCTATCATCTCAGTATGATTAACTTCGATTGGTTTATTGTTATTGTCAAACCACGGCGTTTAACACCCTCCTTATTACTGTCTGAGCATAAGCGTCAGTTTTAGCTTTCTCGTCAACATATTCCACCTCGGAATTAGAGAGATTGATTTTCGCAATCACTTTACCTTCTTCGTTGGAGTTTGTTGTTCTCCAAGCGTCAATATACATTATATTTTTATCATAATCAATAAAGTTGCTTCTAATTTCTCTATATTTACTTTGCATAAAGCTACATTCCTCCTTATAAAGAATCTGTTCTCAAACAAGAATTTTATTCACTATGTTTGTCATACCAAGCGGATTTGTTGGTTAGATAAAGCACAAAATCTTCATCTTTATATAAGTCCAATAAAGTATCTTCATACTCTTTGTCGTTACACCAATAAATTCTCCAGTACACACATTCTGGAAAATCCTCAGAAAATTTATTTGGACAATCTTCATATGACCGATAAAAATTACAGGAATTTAATTCGTAGGCTAAGGCAAAATATCCAGAACCATCTTGCAATGTATAAGTTCCTTCATCACAACAATAGTCGTTATTATATAACTCATATATAGGTTGCTCATAAGAAGCCTTAACACTGCTCATAACATTCAGCATAGCTTTATATGTTGATATCACCTCAATAATGTTTGATGCTACACATTTGTCAGTACACAACTGATACGAACTGTGTGTTTGAGCAACAACATCATTGGTTCTAAATCTAATATATAAATGTTCGTTATCTTGATTCATTTCTTCAAACGCTTCATTGAAAAATTTATTCCGCCACACTTTATCAGTTGATGCTTTATAATAGTTAATGATATAATAATCAACAAACTGCATTGAAGTAATATCTTTGACAGCAATGATTTCAGAGTTTGGTAACACTTCAAAATTAGAATTACCAATTAACCCACTATCATCAAATTGCAACCGTATTACCTCATAGTTTTTATCATATCTTTTCATAAATATCCCCCGCTATATTAGTTAATAATAGTATCTGCCTTTATTTCTTCAACCGTAGATTAGTACTCAACAATTATTACTGCCTGTCAATAATGCAATCTTGATAGCCTAAACCTGTTAATGCGAGTGCAAACTGTTCGGGAGCAATTAAAATGTCAATATCTTTTTTAAAGTCATCATCTGTAATAGATATAATAATTTGATTTATATTATTGATATTACGAGAAATAGTTATTTTTGCGTTAGCTTTCATTTGTTCACTCCTCCTCACACTGTTTTTTCACTACACTTTTAAAGATAGAAGTTAAAATGTCATTAATGCTTTGAGAATCATTCATCATATGGTCGCCTCCGATCTAAATTTTGTACTTGTTCTAATTGTTAAGCTAATTCTGCGACATAAATATCCCAAATTTCCCACTCTGCATCCGCATCATAATCCTCTTCATCATCCTCATTAAGAGGGATGCTTTGGATGTACAACACATCATAAGTGTATGTATGAAGTCCATGCTCCAATCCCCAAGTTGTTGTACACTTATCTTTTGAAGATTCAAACAACTTTCGAGCCTCCTCTAAAGTGTTAAATCTGCCGATAACATTATAAGTATCGCCTAAACAATTACCTCCGCAGTAGCACGCATGGTCGGCAAGTTGTTTTGTAGTAAGATTATTTTTACGGTTGCGATATTCCCAATTTTCCATTCTTACTTCATATACTTTTTTCATTTTGTATACCTCCATTTTATTTGCTATCTTCAAATGGCTCTCGATAAGAATAGTGATTCTCTGTACAGAAAACACAACCCCACCAGCAGTGTTGTTGTCCACAAGGTCTAACACCATAGCCATCGTACCCTGCATTAAGCTTGCAACCATCACATTCGTCTTCCCCTGTGATTGTACAATATCCTTTCCCATCTGGGCAAGGTCTATATATATATATGTGTGTGTCACCAGTTTTCCTTTCAACAAAGACTATCTCGCAATTGTCTGTATCGTAAGTTAAAGCAAAACCATCTGTGAAATCTAATGCCTTATTGTTTTTCCAGATTTGCCATTCCTTTACTTTTTCAAATAGTGTTTGCCAATCACCATTTTTGAAAGTTTTTCGGTCAATTCCATACATATCCACTGTATACTCATGACCGCTTGCCTTGTCGATGACTGTAAGAATCACAACACCGTTCTTATAATCAATACAAGCGTTGCCATTTGACAAATATTTTGGTCTTAACAGCATATTATATCCTCCTTATGTTTTACCAATTCGACATACTCATATGCCAATCATCGTATCCATTGTATTGTGTATCAAATCAATGTTTGTTTGGATTTCAAACCGTTCATCTTCTGTTGTTGTATAAGCAATACCGATACATTCAAGGTTTGAAAAGTCAACATTCTCTGTTCCATATTCTTCTTCGCAAAAATCAGTTATCAACCGTTTTGCATCGTCAATTGTATATTGTCTCATTTTGTATTCTCCTTTATTATATCATAATATCAACAATATTTCAAGTGAAACTCGCTAATATTTTATTATTTTCCACAATGTTAAGCCAATCTATCGGTTCTTTTGTTCTCCTGTTTGTGAGTAAACCTTTTCTCAGCAAGGGCAATAATGTATTGAGATGAGTTTTGGCTTCGATATATGTTCCAAACAATCCGTAGGGTACATATGTGTCAGCATCTTCATTATAACCATTAACACTAAACATGCTCTCTATCTTGTCCACTTTACACACTCCTTTTTCTTTATCGGCATTAAAATATCGGTTTTATTTTTAGTCGTCATCTTCTATACATTCATTGTCTAACCATTCATCAAAGCAAGGATAAATCATTCCACCTTTAAATCCTGTATCTTCAAACAAATCAAATGCATCCCAAATATCAATAGTCTTATCGTAAAGACAACCTTTAAACACTGGCTCTTTTGCCTGTAACTCCTCATAACAATCGTTAATTTTACTTAAAAAATCTATTAGAGAATAACCGTGTGCAGCCATCCATTTTAATTGAAAATCATGATACTGTTTTATAATTTCTCCTTGCTTATTTAGTAATGCCTTTACCATTTGTGCGTTACCGCAAAATATGTCCATATACCTTTCAAGATTTTTTCGATAAAAACGTCCTTTGTCCAGACTAATCAAGACATTAACAGCATACTCAAAAATCGACATCTCATCATAACGCCCACACAAAGATGTAAAAATATCTTCGATAGTTCCATATTTATCCAGCATTGAAGAATTGATTACCCGATCAATATCGTTGTATATCTTCTGTATTTTTGATATATCCATACTTTAATCCTCCTTATAAACTATCCTTTATACATTCATTTTTCAAATATTTTTCAATAGTTGTAGATTTCATTCCACCTCTACAAATTCACCGTTTTCGAGCTTATATAAGACATCTTCCTTAATTTCCTCTCCATCAACTTGAACGGCTTTAAAATTAACAATGTTCATATTATCATTTCTTTCAACCAGCACAATTATAGATCCTTTTTTGCCTTTAGCTACACTACCGTTATCACCTACGATTATAGCATCATAACCACCTGCAAGTGTTACACCATTACCACCCACAATCTTAGCACAATCGCCACCTGCAAGGTCAGTATCATCACCCCCTATAAGCTTAGCCCAAGCGCCACCTGCAAGCGTTGCACAGTCACCACCTATGAGTTTAGCATACTTACCACCTGCAAGTTTAGCACAACCTCCTCCTATAAGCTCAGCATAGTTACTACCTACAAGTTTAGCATAACCTCCTCCTATAAGTTTAGCGTTATTGTCACCTGCAAACCTTGTACTTTCCGACACTTCTACCTGAGATTTTATATTCTGATAAGCAACATCAAAACTTGCTTTTATAAATTGCCACAAACTTAATTTTGCACCAATTTTCAACTTTTTTGTACAAAACTTTTTGCCGTCATTTGTTTTAACATCATCAAGTGCTTCAACTTCTGCAAATTCTGTAACATTACCCTCGTTGTCAATAAGAGGATAATAGTCAAGTACCATCAAGCGGATTTTTGCAGAAGTGCATCCCGCTTCTGCAAATTTCTGCGTCTTCTTCTTCAAACACAGTGTTTTCTGCGTACCGTTTACCCCTACAGACTAAACCTTTGTTAAATGCTTTATAGCCTTTCATTATTCATTCTCCTTATTTTCGTCAATGTATTTCTGTACAATCACAAAAATATCATAAATTTTATTTTGACACCATTCCATATCTTCATATACATCTTTCATATCATAAGGTGCTCCATTGCTTCCGTGTCCATCTGAATCTAACCAAAGATATGTTTCATAAGATACATCAAAATTATAGTAATAATCATAAACATTATCACAGAAACATTCAATGTTATTTCCTTTCTCAATTAATAAACGACACTCCTGTCCTTCAAGTGAGAAAAAAGACAACTCCACATAAGCACTTTTGTCATCTTCAGATATTTCTACATCATCGCTTATAAGAATATCAATTAACTTATCTGGTAGTTTATACATAGTTTATTCCTCCTTGTATAGTGTGATTTGTGTACACACACATTGCAGTTCATTTCAATTTCAACTGTATCTTTTGGTATATCAAGTGCTTTGCAAAGTGCAATCCAATCTCTTTCATTTTTAAAATCATCTTTCCATAGCATTAAACTTTTCATATTCAATCGTCCACCTCCTCATTGTCTTCCTGATAAATAAAATCCAATAAGCTGTCCACAGAACAATCGAATAACTCAGCAAAAGCTTCCAGAATAATATTCTCCGCATTCTCATCATTACGATGTCTGTCCAATAAATCGTTGCACACTCCAATAGCGTCATCTACATCAAGACTTATTTTCTCTTTAAATTCACCATAGTCCATTACTTTCTCTCCTTAATTTCTTAATATAATATTATATAAACAAGTTCGAGTTATAATCTCTGTTTGCCGTAATCAAATCATTATTATATAATTAATGCCATCTGAATCCATCTGAACCTTACAGTCTTGTTTCTTAAACCAATTTGCAACTTCTGGTGAGATTGTTCTCCCTACACCTAATTGCACCAAATCGTGCCAAATATATGGTATAGTTTCATATTGTACTAAAGTTAATTTATTTTTTCTCATATCCACAGCATTATCAATTGATTTCCATTTTATAAAGATTGCTTCTGTTTTTTTATTAGCTCTATACTTTTTGCCGTCATACCATTTATATAACATTTTTTGCACCTCATTTATGAATATAACTATTAAACAATCTTAAAAGTAATTACTTACAGATACACTTTACGCAACTCCATATCTGATAATCCGATTGTTCCATCAAGAAGATTGCATAACATATTATATTGCTCATTCTCATTAGTAGCATTGTTTGAAACGAAATCAAGAATATTACTAATCAGTCGATAACTCTCACCAGTTATATTGAAATTTTCTTCAATGTACAACAAAAACTCTGATTTATTCATTTATATTTTCTCCTTATCATTTATATTTCTCCTTAAAAGTGCCGTTTTAATCTTCTCTGAATATATATTCAAGTTCTTCATATCCAACCGGAATATCATCTTCAACGGATATTGTACACCAAGCCCAACCGCCAACTTGATCTTTATTGATGCCATAATAATCTCCACCGCCCAAACCGTTGCCTACGGCTGTCAATAATGGCAATGGATGTAAAATCCAATCATTATTATTGCATCTTGCTTTATACTTGTCACAATCGAGATATGCTCCTATTGTATGATTAACAAGATACTTACCGTCAAGATACATTTCATCCTGATGTATGCTGTGTTTTTCGACCTCATCTCCCCAAGCAAACTCAAAGAGTATCGGATTGATTTCTTCTGCACATTCTGTTTCAGAATAATCACCTATCCACGCCACTTTACATGGATTTTTATATAACAATTTTGTAATTGAAGAAACAAATGGATTATACCACCACGAATGTTCTGTCAATTTTGCCATTGTATATTTGCCGTCAACTTCTCTGTTGTATGCGATTATTGTATTCTTATTCTTAATTACAACATTATAGTACTGTCCCATAATCAAACCTCCTTACACATTTTCTTTGCGGTTGGTACACCATACTCTTGAACAAGATTCCAAAGCACATCCAACCCTTGTATATCTATATGTAAAATTTCAACCAAATCTACAACGCCTTGCAACCAAGCTTGTGCTGTTTCGTCTGCAATATTCATGAATTTCCCATATATCTTTTTGCCAGCGTCTGACTTTAAAAGAACAGGCAAGCCTTTAAAGTAATATGCGTCAAGTAAAAGCATAATTAACCTCCTGTGCTGCAATTTCAAGACCATTGTTCCTTAATACATAATCAATCAAATTATTCCCCACATCAGTCGCTAGCTTTTCAGCTTCAATTTCAGCCTTTTTACTTTTTCTTGTTACCTCTTTAACATTCTGTTTTATTCCTGAGAATGCTGTGCAACTCTCTGATGTATAACCTCCATCGCTTATTCTTCTTTCGACTGGTGTAACAGATAAGTAATATCCTCGATTTTCTGTCCTACCTGTAAAATAATTTATTCCACCAAGACTATAATATAATTCAATCCTCAAGTGTGTAACCTTTGCTGGATTTTCCTTTATCTCAATATATTTTTTCATAGTTAAACCTCCTTCAGTTCTCCCTCTAACTCGGCAATGTTTTCTTTAATTTCTGCAATATCATTGATTAAAGAATTGTAATCGTCTTTGTAAGATTCTATCCAAATTCTCTCACGCTCAATTTCTGACAGATCTTCACAATAGGTGTTGTAATCTTCGTCTAAATCTTTTAAGTCATCTTCTAAATCAGCAAGCTCTGATTTAGCTTCTTCGATTTCAGATTCAATCTCCGATTCTGTTCGTAAACCCACCCATTCATAAACCGTTTCTGATTCAAACCACAATAAATCATTTAACTCTGTTTCATCAATTCCTTCAGGGTAGTTTTCTTCAAGAATACTTTCCAATTCCTCACACTTGCCTTCACGGCGTATTCTGTCAAGAGTATTAACTGCTCCGCTCCAAGCTTCAAATGTATTTAAGTCCAATTCACTATATATTCTCATTTTTTAACACTCCTCTTCGTGCCAATGTAATCCTCTTGCTTCGTAAAGAGGTATCCAGTGTGCTTCGTAAAAATCATATCCTGCTCCATCAATGCCGAAGAAATACCCGAACTCTCCTGAGTAAAAAATTCTGAAACCACATTCTGACATTAATTTAATGCCGTCATAGTCTGACAACCATTCATCATCCAGACCATCGCCAAACGACCACATCGTTCCCCACATCGGCAATAAGTCATACCTTTCAACCTCAAAATCAGAAATACTTAAAGTGATTTCTGTTCCATCATCAAGGTTAATTGTATAATCATTATTATCAATATCGACCACCTCTCCATATGTTTCCGAATCAAAGCAATACACTCTATCGCATACACGAGGCGTTGTAACCTCCTGCCAGTCATCAATATCTATTGACATAAGTTTTGCAATAATACCACTGTCAATAGCATTAAATTCTCTTACCCATTCATGAGCTGCATCCGATTTTGTGATTATTTTCCGTAACATTATAATTCCTCCTTAAATCAATGAAATATTAGTTTTATTTACTGCTTTACAAAGTAAAAAGGAATACCAGACTGGTATGGATATAAAGTAAATGAATTATCACCCCATAACCTCAAAGCGTGACCTCCACCTTGTTTTTTGATAACTGCACGATATTTTCCATTTTTAATATTTTGCTGTTCCTCATAACTCATATGGTCAAAATCTGTTTTAAATAGCGTATCAATTTGTACCGGTGAATATCTAAATTTATAATCAATGATTCTCAAAATCAAAGATTTTTCCGTTTCTTTAATACCAACGGTTAATTCATAGCCATCCCATCCGTCTTTATCTGCTTTATATATTCCATGTTGTAACATTTTACATTTCATTGCTCCTTATAATATTACTTTATTTGCTGTAAATCAGTTTGTCGGCTGCTGCGATAAATTCTACTACGGCTTCTCCGCCAATGAGATAATTTCCGCTTTTATTGTAAATATATTCTCTGAATGCTTCCGTGCAAGCATTCACCCTCTGCCACTGATTTTCATTGCCCAAAAGCCATTTGATAATAGCTGTTTTCAATTCCTTTGGCATTTTATTTTTCCTCCAATACATAACCCTGATGGCAATATCCTATTACTTCCGATAGATAGTCTGATATTTCGTCCTCGTCTGTCATTCCTTCAGGTATATTAATTTCTGTCGGTAATTCTCCGTCATCATCATAATCGGTATCCCATAATATGTTTGTTGCTTTTAACATTGTTTTACCTCCTTAAAATTCTTCTTTTATATGTACTTTCTGCGTGTCTAAACTGACAGTAATATCAGGTTTGATTGTATTAAATATAAGTCCTTGCTCTTTGCAAAATTCATAACATTTGTTATAAATATAAACTTCATCAAGTTCGATTTTGTCATTGGTTTCTGATTCATCGTAGTAGTCATTTAAAATCCTATCTGCCAACTTAGAAATCTGATTTATTGTAATAGAATCATCAAACTCAAAACTCATCTGGTTAAGCGTGCCACAATCATAATCCCATTTTTCAAAACAAATAATTTTACTCATTTACAACACCTCATTCTTTTGTTTGCACCAAAAGCAATAATCACCACAATCATACACAAAACGAACAACATTACCTCTTTTGTGAGACACAATGCCGTTGATGTCACATGGATATTCCCAAGTGTTGTAGTTATGAAACCTCTCTTGCATAATACAAGCAATTAGAGCTTGTTTTGCCGATAGTGCAAATGTGTGTTTGTTTACTGTACCATCGTTCAATATCTTGTAAACATCTGTCATATTCATTCCTCCGTGTCTAATGAATCTTCATACTCATCAAGAACCTCAGATACCGCTCTTTCTACAACATAACATTTTACTATGCCATCTGCATATGCTGGTTGTCCTGTTAATGTCTGTTCAAAATCCAAACCAAACACATTCACTGCCTTGAATAGTAAATCAAAATTGTGACACAAATGTTCTTCGGCTGTCCAATTTTCAATGTCTGCGAACTTTTTATTTGCTTGCACTAACAAAGGATTCATATATTCAGTTAGTACCCCATTACTAATTATCTCTTCTTTTTCGTCTCTGCTTATGTATTCCAGAATTTTTATATTATCTCTAATATAACTTCTGACATTTTCTTTAACTGCTTCGACATAATTGTATTTCTCCATAGATGTCTCCTTACAACAAAAACAGCGAAGACAAAAAATCTTCGCTGTTTTATTTCTTATTCATTTGCAAATGCTTCGTTATACTGACGCATAAATTCAAGCTCCATCTGTTGAGTTTTGCTTGTTATTCCTAATTGTGTATAATCTTTCGCAATAATATTGTTCTTATACACACCGAAAAAATTCATATTACAATAATCAGAATTTATATCAGTGTGATCGTAATTATAGCTATCTGCATAATAATACGCATAATCAGCAATCGCATGAACAATTTTACTATTTTTCTCCCAAGGTGAAGATTTAAGACTCACATTAATATAAATATCATTGTTTGTGACTTCCCAATGACAATCAGGAAATCTTTGAACCAGATGACTTCGTATTCTATTAGATATCAGTAAATTATTATGTATATGATACTTTTGATAATTGTCTGGTATACTATCAATTTTAGTTAAAGTAAACATATTTACTTAATTCCTCCTTAGATTTTGGCATTTCTAAATATAACTATGGCAGCGACGAGACTCCTGCAGGAAGCTTGGTCATTGGGATTCTTGATGTAATTATAGCTTTGATGTGGCGATTTCAGCGGCAAATCATGGATTCGTAAGCTCCTTTCAGTTGTAACCCTTGAGTTTGAGAGATAGTCGCCTCTACTCGTTTTCATCACCGTGCATTTCATTCACGTCGCCTCCAGTAGCATCTCGTGCCGGATGACTCTTCTGCTCCTAACCTTTCTGATACTTTACTTTAAGTAAAGCAGTCTTTCGACAATGCAAATGCCAAAGGGAGAGCACGCTCTCCCTTGTTTCAAATTCTTATATGTATTTACGATTTACAATCCAACCTGTTCGGCTTTGTGTTTAGCAATCATATCTTGTGCTTTTTTAATGGCGTGTTTTTCGTCTGGAGCGTAAACATCTACACTGTAAATTTTACCTTCTCTATCTTTCCAGACTCTTTCCTTTTCGTTGTAGTCACTTATTTTTGCTGTATTGCTAACAGGATTATACGCCCAACAATAGTTTTCTTTACCGTTTTCTCCATCTTTATATACTTCAATACAAGCTTCCTCCCAATTATCAGAGTAAGCTTCTTTGTATCGTTTCGCTTTGTCATAATCGGTTGTTACATTACAAATATGATAGTCTGAATAACTTCCTTTTGTAATAATATAAATTTTCACACTTTCACCTCTTTGGTTAATTACGCAATATCTGTTTTTATCTGCTCATTTTACTGCTATAAATGCAATTATTGAAGGATAAAAACGGTAATCACGGTTTTAGCTGTAAAACTATACTTTTATCCATTCATCATTCTTTAAAATCTTCCCTGTCTGTTCCTCATATGTATATGTATCACCTTTCCACATTCTTAAATCGTTATGGGCAGCATCAACTGTTGCCGCAAAATAATTCCAACTTTCATCCTTTTCATATACACCGTTGAACCTATTGCGGAATCCGAAAATTCTTTTTGCAAATCTTCCAGAACTACAAAATGAACCATACTTATTAGAATGATGCTTCATAAAATTCAAAATATCATCTTTAGATACGGACTTGTCAAATTGTATCCAGAACATTGACTGATTGGTTTTATTATGTCCTTGACAAGACATTACTGTAGACAATCCGTTCTTATTAAAAAACTCCACGAGTGGGATTACTGCTTTGTCCAATCCTTTACTCAGCCACTCTTTTTCACTCATGCTGTATTACTCTCCAATATAAATCAAATTATCAATATATGCTCTATCAGTTCCTTTGAGTATAGGCATATGTTCATCAACATACCATTGAGAATGACCGTCATTTGTCGCCCGTTTAATACAACTGCTTCCTCTTTGCTTATATACACATAATTTATCCCAATCATGTCCTATACTTAGTGTCATACTCTTGATATCTGTAGTAGATTTCTTATACAATTCCCTATCGGTAAAATATGCTCTACCGTATGCTTGTATTGAATTTCTCATTGCATCAAGTTGCCGCCAAAAAATATTGTTACACACTTCTTCTTTTGGAATGTTAAATACACGAGCATCAAATGTAGCTCCTTTTTGCATAGCTTTGTAATACACCCATTTATAATCCGTTGTTGGATCTGTATATGTCCATACATCAGTTATATGTCCTTCGCAAAATCTACTTAAAAATTGGTTAAAGTATAATGTCGCCATGCTTGCTGCAACACTACACATTTTTTGAACATTATATTCAAACCATGCGCCTGTTTCCAATGTTTGGTAATCTACAAGCACTATGGTAATTTCATCAGATTGCGTATACCCAAACACACACCCTTGAATATTTTCACAGAGACATTGCATAGTAGTCTGCATAGCTCTAATCATAAAATTATCAAATGGCTTCTGAAATCCTTTAGTAAATGTATGAAAAGCTTTGCCGTCAACTCTGATTATTACAGGAGTTCTTCTTGTGAGATATGTTCTGTTTACATTCTCATATCTTTTCATTCTGTCACCAAGACTATCTTGCATCTATATCGCTCCTTAATATTTAGTTCTTTGTATTTTCCATAACACTTCCACAGTGTGGACAATAGTTGCTATACATTGGCTTATGAGAGGCGTTCTTTCCAGTAAACCACCTACAAGCCGAACAGTACACTTCTCCTTTACAATATGATTCACGACTTACTAACCACCTTGCAGTGGTGCGTCTTGATTTTTTAGTATCAATAAATTCTTCGGGTAAATAAACTACACACTTGTTACCCGCACTTCCCGTCAGAGACGGCGAACAAAGTTCGTTCTTTGCCTTGCATATCGTCTCTTCTTGGTTGTAATATTCACAAGTTAAACAACTATGATTTTTCTTTCGCCATTCGTCTGGTGTGACTTGTGTCATTGCGTTTTTTCTTGTCCATTTCTTTAAAAGCTTAAACATTTCGTTTTTAAAACTCCTCTTTTATTTGCTTATTCTTACGCCTGAATGAACGATTTAAGTATCTTTTACACCAAGCAAGATGTTTATTTGTATGACAAACATATCGTTTATCACGCACATCTTCTTGATACCATTTACCTTTATCATTCACCCTCTTGTGGAGACTTTTCTTCATTGTTATTATCACCATCTTTTACATATAAGTCGGTGTGGGCAAAAATAAGTGCCATTACAGTAGCTGCAAAACAACCACCAAATATTGCTCCAATGATAAAACATACAAACTGTAACATTATTCCACTCCTTTACTAAGTATTTGTAACATTATTCTTAATCTTGATGTAGTCCATAACATCGTTAATATCAGCATAAAGCCAAAATGATACATCGTCATCGTTAAAGTGAGGACATTTGTATGTTGACTTGCACCATTCGGCAGGGACATTAATGTCCTTACCATAGTTATATCGACATATTTGTTTATGTAGACATGACATACACTTACTCAACCTTTATCCAATCCTCCTTATTAACCACGAAAAATACTTCTAAACTCTTCAGGAGTGATTTTGCCTAATTTCATATCAATATATGCGGGTAAAGTTCTGCCATTAATAGTAGTCGTATCATAGAGTCCCGCAGCAATACGGAGAACAGCTTCATCAGAACACATATGTTTTTTAGATACCTCACTACAGTAAGCTCTAATCGACTCTTGATTATGAAGTAACTGTTCAATAATGTAAATCAATTGCTCATTTGATAAACTTTTTATTACTTGTTTTTCACAATCTAACATTATACAGCCTTCCTCTCAGTTTTCTTAATTACCTCTCTGTAATCCTGCTCAAGAGCATTCATATACGCTTTTGTAGTTTTTATGTAGATGTCAAGGCTTTTTATTCTCCTTTCAGCCTTCTTTAATTTTTTATGATTTACAGCAATACAAATATCGCAAGCGATTGCAATTATTACCGCAACTGCCGAAACCACAATTGATATAATTGTCGTTATATCCATTTCTTACACCACCTTAAAATATGTATTTTATTATCCAATTGCACCGAGTTTCTTGGTGGTTGATAGGCATTGTGGACAAACCGATTCTCTATATACAGGATTACTAAAAGCTCTGATTGAATAAATGTCGGTTTCAAAAACACAACCGCACATTCTACACTCAAAACTGACTATACTGCCATCCTGATGAAACAACTTCGTCACACAATCTGTACCGTTTTTAATAATCTTAATCATTGTATTCCTCCACAAAATGTTCACATTCATCTTTCTAAAACACATTCTTTGGTATTAAACCCAGCAGCACCTTTATGACCGCCACCGCCATACAACATAGCAACCTTTGAACAATCAACCTTCGTTGAACGCAGAGAGTATCTCCATTCGTGACCATTAAAAACAAAGCCAATCAGCATATCATAATTGTCAATGTTACCAATAACAAAATCGTCACTACTCATCATTCCCATATTGACAGCAAAGCATTTGTAACCGTTAAACATCACCTCAAAACCGAAAGTTTCACAATAATGTGTCATTGTTTCTTTGCGATACTGAATCCTTGAAATACCTTCCTTAATTAAGAAGTCTGTACCGTAATTGTCATGCATAAAAAATTCCGCCCAAAAATTACTGTTTGGTTCTGTATTCGGTATTGATTTCAAGCCTGCGTGAAATTCTTTAGTTAAATGTCCATAGTTGAAAGTCCATACATCATAATCAGCTATCAGTTTTGTAAACATTGGAGCATCCTTCGTCATACTTTCCTCGAATGGTTTAATGTCGCCAATACCACCATTCGTCATGTGCTTCAAATAACAATATGTAAGCATACAGCCTGCTACCCCATCATATCTGACACCACGAATTTCTTTGTCATAGTTTTCATATTTTTTAATTGCTGAAATATGGTGGTCAATCCAAGTAACATTTGGTGTGATTTCGAGAAGCTTATCCATTTCACTTGGTTCGATTGAGTAATCAACAATATATACTGTTTCATTTTTCTTAATCTTATCAAATGGAAATTTTCTACCATAATCCATTCTTATATAACCGATATATTCTGTTACATAGGCGAGTTCCTTTGCATAGGCAAGTTCCCTAACCCAGAAACCTGCACATTTACCATCAGCATCATTGTGATAAACTATTTTCATTTTTTACCTCCTGCTCAATTGCTTCTAACATTTTAAGTGTATCAAGGATTTCTACTTCATCGTTTGTAAAGACTACATTATCTATATCCCATTATCGGTTTTAGGCGTTTCAGATTTTGAAATATCAGACAACACTCTACCTGTTAATTGATATGCTTTAGTTATTACCCATTCATTATGCAAAGGTAAAAATGCTCCTGTACTGCCGTCCCAGTTTTTAAATGCCTCTGACCATCTTTTGCTAAATACAATTTTACTAAAAGATTTTTATCTGTTATTCTTTTCATTTTCTGAAACTCGTGTAAATTTAAAATCATCAAGATTAGGACGCAATTTCCTCGAGTAATTTGCTTTTCTTTGAAATTTTTTACTGTCCAAATCTAAATTGTTCTCCTTTCCAGATTTTTGCAAGTATGAAAAGCCAATACGATACATACTTTTAACTGACATAATAACTCTCCTTATAATGTGCATTTCATTCACCTCTTAAAGAAGGAACCGTTACACTAAATGCAACAGTCCCTAAATAATATTCATAATTCCTGTTCTTTCGATTTAGTGTTGTTACGCTGTTCGTTATGTGTATGTGCAATTTTGTCCGCATTCTGTTTTATCTTACTGCGAGAAATCAGGGACTTTTTCGGTTGCTTCGGTTGTTTCTCGGCATTATGTTCCTTATTTGGAGTTTTTGCCGCTTTGTCATACTCCTCTTGCTTATTGCCGTTGTTGATGATACCGTCAATGCTGTCATAATCATCTTCTTCAAGTGCTTCTGTTTTTCCGCAGTCCTCACAAGTACCAATTTCATAAATATCAGTTTCACTGCAATGAGGACATACTCCATTTTCAGTTTTAAAATACTTAAAAATTTTTTTACATTTACTACATTTATACATTATATCTACCTCAATCTGTAACACAACAAAACTGCGGGACTATTGCACTTAAATGATGTTGTTTTGGGAGATTCAATAAGTTCTGTTTCAATATCCTTTCTACTTACTAACTCTTCTACAAGTTCACAAGTAGAAAAAACCTCTAATAAATTATCTGTATCTACAGTATTACTACAGATTTTTTCTACCCACTTAAAAACATCATAATCATCTGTTTCAAACTGTATCTTATATTTTTTAGTTGTATTATCAATTTGTGTATTATATGAAACCATTATTTAATCCTCCTTAAAACAGGTAAACTTATATATTTTACAAAATCTGCCTTTAGTTCTTTTCGTTGATTGCTCTTTAACATCACAAATACCCCTATAAGAATTTGCATAGTTAGAAACAAAATATTTACAGGTAGCACAACGAGGGTGCTTTTTTCTATATTCATCAGGTGTCATTACTGTCTACCTCACTTTCAAGCCAATCTACAATAATATCCGTATTTACAGTACAATCGAAGCAATGTGAATAATCGCCATTTGATTGATTATTGCAATAGTCGCAAGGATCACTCGAAATACCATTAAAGATGATATTTGCCATTTCGTCAATTGACATCTGTTTGATTTTTTCAAAGTTTGTCATTCTTAACTTTTCATAGCAACTGATTCTCTGGATGTGCGATACTCTGAATGCAGTATTTTTAACCACTTTATTATTTACATCAGTGCAAAAATAAAAATTAACTGGTATTGATAAATTAGGGTTGTTTTCAAAGGCTTTTTCACCCGTCTTATGTAAAGTGCCCTCAATTACAGTGTTATCCAAAAGAGTAATTGTCACACATTTGCCTAAATACCTTTCAAGTTCATTTCTTGTCATTGCTCTTCACCGTCCTCAATAGGTAAAGGCTGATTCCAGCATTTAACACACGCATTGTCTGTTTTTCCGCAATCTATATCTTTCAGTCCTAACTCATGTGGGCACATCCCTTTAGGCATTCCAGAATTATTGAGCTGAGCATTCGGAAAGGCTTTCAAAAGCTCGCTCAAATAAGTCTTCTGCGGATGTTTATCCGACCACTTTTGAACTATTTCGATTGCTTTTTCAGGGTAGGACTTTTCAAGAGTTTCACACGAAATACCTTTGCCATTCTTTGACCAGCCCAAAGGGCAGTCATCACAATTAAGTTTACATATATATTTATGTTTTTTTATCATCCTTCTCTTTTCAGAAAAGTAGTCTTTAGTTTTCGAGCAATCAATCATTTTTTGCACCTCTATACTATCTTGTTTAAATATTGAATTTATTCTTGGTTTTCATCAGTTAAATTCCAATAAAACCTCACTTTTATTTAATATACTCCCAAATATCTAACAAATTATCATCAGGTATAACTTTCAAATATTTCCTACGACAATACCAGCCAGAATGCTGCTTAGCTACTCCCCCACAGTCGTGTAAGTAATTGCAAGGAGTCGAAAACTCAACACCTACCGAATCACTATCGTCTGCCATGTCACATACTCTACCTGCTGCTCCTACATACGGAAAATCAGGATAGTCTGATAGTATTGTTGGAAGTATTTTAACCTTATCTCCAACTTTAAAAAGTTGGTTTTTCTCTACGGGCATTATCAATCACATCCTTTATCTTATTCTTTCCAAAGTTTTGGTTTACCATTTTCATCAACGAGTAAAGTCATTGTTCCTTTATTATATGGTATGTCTGATATTGTGTACATTACTTTAGTTTCAGTATCATACACTATCCATGCATCTAACCAACTATTCCGTCCTACACGCACGAACATATTATCTATTCTGTCTGATGTTTCGTCTGTACCGTTTACGGATGTACAACCAATCATTAACATTGAGATTGTTGCAATAATCATAACACAAGCAAGTATTCTTTTCTTCATTCTTTTACCTCCACAAATTCACCGTCTCGTAAAGTGTAATATGTATCTGCTTTAATCTTTACGCCATCCACTATTGACATCTTTGCTCCAACAAAAAACCAATCGTTATTAAGATTATCATATTTCCATTCAGCACAAACAATATGAGCACCAATACAACCTTTCGCCTTACTTTCATAACCCCACGCTACTGCAACGGCTGTAGAATTATCAGCTGAGGAAGCACCCTTATATCCTGTAGCTGAGGAAGCACCACAATTTCCTGTAGCTGAGGAAGCACCCTTATATCCTGTAGCTGAGGAAGCACCACAATCTCCTGTAGCTGAGGAAGCACCACAATCTCCTGTAGCTGAGGAAGCACCCTTATATCCTGTAGCTGAGGAAGCACCGTAATCTCCTGTAGCATCCTGCATTGTGACGGTTTTGGATTTGGTGAAATCTATTGCAGCCTGAACGAGTCCAGCTATGCTTAATTTTGCACCAATTTTAATCTTAGTTGATGCAATTTTTGAATCTCTACTACCAGAATCGGATGAAAATTCGCCTGTCTGCTCAACTTCATGATATACACTTGTATTTGGTGGATAATAACCTAAACAATCTAAAGGGTGTTCACATGCATGAAATCCTTCATTACAAACAACAGCTTTACTTGTTTCATATTCTTTGCCTTCTTTATACTGAAAGTCTCTGCAAGTCATATCTTTATTAAAACCTTTGTAACTTTTAACTACTTTGGACATTATGTATTCTCCTTTATACTCTTAATATTTTTAACCACAATTGTGGGCTTTGGAACTTTCTTTCTTTTGAGAATCATCGTCATTCTGCGATGCTCAATTATTGTATCTTTGATGTTTATGTATATCATATTTGCAATGAATGGAATGAACAAAATCAATAATTCGCCACCGAACATTTCTGATTTTCGTTCATTCACTGCTCCCAATCGAGCAATTATAAACAATGGAATCGTAACGGAGATTGATATTGCACTTATCCAGAATCTCATTCTATGTAGTTCAGCTTTTAACTTCTTCATTGGACTTTTTCCTTTCTTTTATTTGGACGGACTCAGTTCATACCGATGAACAACCATGTACCGTTATGGTGACGCTTATCCGTCATGCGTCAAGGAGGTTACAAAATGAGTTTGTGCCGATTGCACTCACTTGCAAATGGTGGACTGTCAGGGAGTCGAACCCTGTACCCGCAAATTTTAAGTCTGCCGCTCTAACCTGTTGAGTTAACAGTCCATATGGTGACACAGAAGAGATTTGAACTCTCACTGTGCAGATTTTAAGTCTGCTGTCTCTGCCGTTGGACTACTGTGTCATATTCGGTATTGTGTAGGCTGAAGGCTGATGGAACAACAGTCAAGGGACACCGCCGTTCAACGCCAACTTAAGCGACTGATCAGTATAAAGTCTTTCTACAATAACAGTAGATTTTTATTTTGAACCGCAAGGTTATAAAGCTACACAATACCGTTTGGCTGAGCAGGTGGGAATTGAACCCACGATACTGGAGTCAAAGTCCAGTGCCTTAACCGCTTGGCGACTGCTCAATATATTTGCAAGCAAAATGGTTTCCGAAAAACTTGCAATGAATTTTCATTAAGAATTTAATAAAATTCCACCAGATGTTATTAGCATCTACGCAAGTCTGCTTTGATACATTTCATAACATCCTGCTTAAATTTACGAGAATATTCCTTCATTACATTTTCAAAATACTCTTTTTCAATCATTGAGTAATATGCATATTTACCCATCATTTGTTGGAGTTGTGGCAACTCCCAAACTTTACCGCTTAGCCTATCACACATATAATTAAATAATGTAGCTTTGAACTCTTTTTTATTCTTATGACCGACTGTAATGTCGCAATTTTGATTATACATAACACCTAATACGAACTGATTTCCACTTTTAAACTTTGTTTTTTCTTTCTCAATTGTAAACGGAGCGTGAATTTGAGTCAGTGTCTCATGGATGAATCCAAGAACTTCATCTGGATTAAACTTTCTACGGTGTGAAACTTGTATATCATCGCTATATCGAGTATATATATAGTCTTTTTCACGGCATTTTTTTGTCATTATGTAGTCAAACGGTATCATCATAATATTAGTAAGCATTGGACTGATTGGAGTTCCTTGTGGCAAGCCCCCATTAAGAAAACATAAATCCAATGCCCTGCTTAAACACTCTTTTCCAAAATCTCGTTCAATAACTGCACTAAATGGAAATATTTGTGCCATCATAGACATAAGAAATTCTTTGGTAGTATTACCAAAAAAGTTTTGAAAATCAGTTGTTATCCACCAGCGACTATGGTTATACTGATGCTTGGAAACTGCATCCGAGGCTGTTCTATGTCGAACATAAGCGTATGCGTTGGTGTGATGTAATGAAACACCCGCAGTCTCGAAAATCCCTTTTAAGTCCTTCAATGCTTCAGATAATTCATCATCTGGAGCACAAATTTCTCTCCATTTAACTCTGCCATATTCGTCTAATTTCTTTTTTGGAATATAGAAATGAGAATAATGTTTTTCAATTTCTTGTCCAAGATAACTCCATTTTTTATTAAAGGCATCCAATATGCCAACAATAAAATTGACATTGTATTTGTCTTTTGCACTCGCAGGTATAAAATCGACTCTGCGAGTTACTGTGGCTGCCGCAGATTTAGTACCCCATAACCACTGTGGAGAATGTATATCACCTTCAAGCCAACTCCAAATGTTAGGCTTCGATTCGGTTTTTGGCAAACACACATAGTAGCACATACATGTCCCTCCTTTACATTACTACCGTGTCAAATTTATATGGAGAAGATATAATCAAAGGGCTTAATTTTCTTTCGGTAATCCATTTAAACAGATTCGTTGTACCTTTAAGTACAATATCTCTTACAACAATAGATTCACCAATCTCTACTCCACATGCTGACACTGGAGTTTCGGCTTTTGCTTCTTCATGTGTGAAATTCATTGTTTTAATCAAATTATCCACACTTGGTTTATCTCTCCACTCTACTGCATAGTGCTGCGCATCGTATCTTGCAGTACGGTAATTCAACATTACCTTTATGTATGGATTAAGTCTATTCTGCTTGCAAATATTTCTGCACAAATCAATATTGTCAGCACAAAGAATTACGATTCCGTTAAGTCGCTGATCAATATAGCCTTTATCAAACACCTGAACTTCGATATCTGGATTGACGGAAAGCAAGACGTTTTTTAATGACTCTGCTTTGTTGTGGTTTAAATCAGAATTAAAAAACATCTGGTTGCAAAGATTTTTACTTTCAACGAAATCAAAATCATATAATTTAAACTTGCAAAAGCCATATCTTGCAAGAAGCTCTGCCTGCGTACTACCTACGCTTCCGCATCCGACTATATGTATAGTGGTTGACAGCTCCTTCTGATATGGGTTAATATCTCCTAATTTACTTAAATCCATTCCGTAAGACCTCCTTAATATATATACAGACTTGCCTGTTCAATCAATGAATCCCTATCGTTAGTTATCGCTCCTTTATGTACAAGATTACTCAACTCATCATGTACATCTTTGGCGTCCAAATAAGGAACACCGAATATATCTTGAATTTCTCCAATAGATAGTTCAATAGAACTCTGGCTTTTTACACCCGTATTACCGTAGTTGTAAGGATATTCATAATACGAATACGATACTCGTTTTGGTTCTGTAACCATATCTTTTGATTCTTCCTTGAAAGACATCAATGTGTCGTAAACTTCAGGTGAAACACAAAGTATTTTTCCAAACGACTGAATATTATTTGTGTTTAATGTTATCTCAGGCTGAGTGTCCTTACTTGTAGACTTATATGCTAAATTAAGCACACCATCATAAAGATATATATTAAAATCACCTTTTTTATTTATAATCATAAAGATATAAAAATCAGTATTATCAATCATTTTCACGATGTCTTGCTGAAATTTTGTATCAACAGATGATGCCGATGTTCCCATATTTACATGAGAATGCCCGTGAAATCTAAGACTGTTATGTATATCATCTGGCAACTCAGTCTGCCATTCGTTATACTCTTCCTGAGAAGGCTCAACGGTTGTTCGAGTAACTACTTGAGGATATACAAAGATATCAGTAATAACAAAGTTATTGTTTTGCCTTTCAACTGTGCCATGCCACCCCACCTCTTTGTCATTTACCTCAACAAGCATCATCATTTTGGCAAAAGCTAATGGAGTGAAAGATATTGTAGGTGTTTCTATATCTGTCGGTATCTTTAAAAGTTGCATTTTATTTTCTCCTTTCGTTCCATTCGTTTACTGTCATAACTTCTCCAGACTCCTTATCCATAATACACGAGTAGTCTGCCTCATTGAGCAGAGCTCCCAACCTATGCATCACCGTAGAATCCATAAAATTCAAATTTTGTGACGCAGTAAGAATAAGCTGTATTGCATAGCAGATATTGCCTTCTGCTAATGCAGTTGCGATATCTATTCTAAAACCTCCAAAGCAATCAAATAAAGCCAAATGAGGATGAGGCATATAACCGTATATATATGTCTCGTAAGCATCAAAAGAATTGTTATCAAGACTTATACCGATTCCACATTCGGTTAATAGATCAATTCTGCCATCAACCATCCAACATAAAACATCCTTACTTACGCTTGGCATATTATTAATAGTGGAATTTTCTGATTTTAATATTTCGGCAAAAGCATCTTCATCATACTGAGTAATCGGGTTGCATACTACAAACTCAAGGTCTCCTCCATTAATTTTCACATTAGAAATCGCACTGTTGTTTGTAAGCATATCTATCAATGCAGCATTATCATTATCATTGTCATTGTATAGTGATAATTGTTTTTTGCAATCCAACAACTTTTCGTAAACCTCTGCTACATATGCTGCATGATGTCTATAATCCGATTCATAATCCTTAATCCTTGCGTGTAGTCGATCAAGATTGCGTTTCTTTTTATATTGTGCAAGATCGGTAATTTGAGCATTTAACACAACCTTCGATAATCCTTTTTCTTCTGAAATTTTCTCGGCTAAGTCGAACAATTTATCATCTAAACCTTGGCTTATTTCATCAACAATTGGTTTGAATTTGTTTTTGATCTCTTTTGCTGTGCAAACAAAGTCAAACAGTGGAATAAGGAAAACAGCTATCGTGTATTCTATAAGTTGTTTATTAAACGGATCTACCCAAAAAATATACTGATTGTCACCAACCCATCCTTTTGATTTATTATAGGTTGATTCACAATACTTATCATAATTCTCATACGATTCCACACTACAGTTAAATTTCTTATTAATTCCCTCTATAGTGGGTTCTATGTCGTTATACCATATATAAACAGCTTTGTCTGTTGCGGCTCTCTGTGGTGCCCGTGCGCCGGAAACACAACCAAAAAATACAGATGGCAAATCACCGTTCTTAGTGTAATAAGGTTCATAAACACATTTGACAAATGTTTCGATTATCTTAGGGCAATCATCTCCAAATGTAAGACGGCTATCAAAACAACTCCGTGTGTGTAAATTTGTAATTAAATCCATTTCTATTCCTCCTTAGATTTTGGCATTTCTAAATACAATTGTAGCAGTGAGAAGACGCCTGCAGGAAGCTTGGTCATTGGGATTCTTGATGTAATTATAGCTTTGATGTGGCGATTTCAGCGGCAAATCATGGATTCGTAAGCTCCTTTCAGTTGTAACCCTTGAGTTTGAGAGATAGTCGCCTCTACTCGTTTTCATCACCGTGCATTTCATTCACGTCGCCTCCAGTAGCATCTCGTGCCGGGTGACTCCTCTGCTTCTAACCTTTCTGATACTTTACTTTAAGTAAAGCAGTCTTGCGACAATGCAAATGCCAAAGGGAGAGCATGCTCTCCCTTGTTTCAAATCAAATTATGCACAATCGGCTTTGACAACTGATGCAAGAATGTATGTATCTCTTGCGCCAACAATGTCAGACAGCGTTCTGTTGACATCCTGTGCAGATACCACAACGCCGTTAAGATTGAGAATGCCATTACCCATTTCGAGCTGGGCTTCATTGAAAGCCTGCTGAACTGTCATTTCGTCTGGGTTGCCAATGATTGTTTTTGACTTAAGATTGTTCTGAACTTTAATGCTTTTCATTATTATTTCCTCCTTGTTTACGCTGTTACAATTGAGCCGACAATTTTTGCAATGTTTGCATCAATATCAATACATGCTTCCGATACATTTCTTTCAATCTGTTCAAGATTTGTCAGAATTGAACCAAAGTTTTCTGCAATCCACACCTTTGTGTTGTTGGCAGCTTCTGATGGGAGAGGAATTGTAATTGATGCCTTTGACGCTGTGTAAGAATTACTTACAAAAGAAATTCCGCAATCGCTAAAACTCTCTCTGTGTTCGCTTGGCTTTACAGCGAAAAGCATATTGCCATCATCATCCTTTAATGACAATACATCTGGCTTGTGTTTGTAAACTTTAAAAAGTTCCTCCATTGAAAAGTTGGCTTCAATAACCATCACATTGTTTAATGTTTTTACAGTCATTTTGTGACTCCTTTCTGCCTCGTATGGCACTTTAATTTATTTCTACTTTAGCATTACCCAGTTACACCACGAGGAGGTAGTAGTTTTGTAACCGCTCACCCCTATCTAAAGGGGTGCTGTAACATTTCTTAAATAAAGATGGAGCTTGCGAAGAATCTGTAAATTAAGCTCTTTGCTGGCTAACAGTTTTGGTTCTATGCTCTTATCGAGTACTAAAGTAATCTTTTTATGTGCTTTTTCCGTTTGGGTTTGGTCTCGGAAACAGTCCTTTTCTGTGTAAGAGCTTTAGTTTCCTGACGGTATCCTGTGTCAGTGCTGTCCACCACCGACTCGCCTTCAGCCGGTATCCCGTTCTTCTCTCTAACCTTTTCTAACACCTTACTTTAAGTAAGGCGGCTTTATTTAATAAAGCAAGCAAATGTTACATTATTCAAATCCTATTTCTTCATACGCTTCAACAGCTTCTGTTTCGGTGTCACCCGAACACAACACATTGCCATGCTCATCAATAACTTCAAAGTGACCATTCTTTGTAATTACCGTCATATCACCCCTCACCTCCTACTCTTAATGCTGCCTCTTTTAAAACTGCAACATAATTATCAATCTTCTCTCTATCGGATTCTTTTGCTTGTGGCAAACAAAAACGAATTGTTTTTGCGATATTGTCAAGTTCTCTTGACAACTTTTGATCTTCTGTCATAATGTTTGCTCCACAATGTGAGCAATAATATGAACCCACTTCGTGTTTATCTTTGCCGCACTTAGGACACGCCTTTTTAATGCCTACAAGACTAACAGATGAATTAACCGATGCTCTGACTAATTTAGAAACAGTGGGATATGATACCCCATACAATTCAGCTATGTTTTTCATTTTTTCGCCTTGTCTATAAGCCGACACAATCTGGGCTTTTAGTTCCTTACTAATAGTTCTGCCTGCCATTTTTTGTAATCTCCTTCTACTGTGATATTGTGTTTTGTCATCAACATAATTTACTTTATAACCTCCCTAAAATTGTTTATATGTTAGATATATTCCCAAATATCTGGCAAATTATCATCAGGTATAAATTCCAACTCTTTCCTACGACAATACCAGCCAGAATACTGCCCAGACTTCCCGTCACAGTTATGAAAATACTCATTAGGATGCGAAAACTCAACAGCTATCGAATCATTATCGTTGTCAATAGCACAAACTCTGCCTACTACCCCTACATACGGAAAATTAGGATAGTTTGACAGTATTGTTGGAAGTATTTTAACCTTATCTCCAACCTTTAGCATAAGAAGCTATTCCTCCTGTTCTAATCGTTTAATTATTAAAATACGACAGTAATTTTCAATCGCAATTTCGGTTGTCTTGGTTTCGATTGTTCGCACAATCTGAGATGTAACCTTTACACCGAAATCCCTCAATACATCAATATGTTCATCACGAATATCTTGTATTGTTTTGATACTCTCGTACACTCTAACCACCTCTTTTTAGGTAAAAGAAAAGTGTATGCAAAAATCTATCGCATACACTTAATTGGTTTATATTTACTTTTTGTCACTCTGATAAAAGAGTGATTTTATGGCAGCGGTTTTGTTTTGACTCGCAACCGCTAAACGAGTGTTCTTAATCTTTTGGCTTATAAGCAGCAAAATTCAAGCACAACTCTAAATTTCCACTATCATTTACTGAAAATGAGATTAGCGTACTGTTCAACGCAATTTTGCAGAACGCCTCAATATCACTCATGCGGAATTCAATCGGCATACCGTCTTTAGAACGAATTATTACAGAGTTGGAATAGTTAGGTGTCAAGTCTAACGAAGCAAGTGAGATATCCTCGTCTTTGCTTGCAAATTTACTTAAGAAAACTATTGCATCTGTGTACGCATCCATCCCCCGTACATCTTCCACAAACTCGTCTGCCGACTTATTTAGATTTTGAGATATTTGTTTACGCAGAACTTCACCCAAACCGTGCATAGACTCTTGTGGTGTATTCTGGTTACTGCTATCAACCGTGTTGTTACTCAAGAACATTCCCTCTCTTTTTGTTAATTGACAAACATCGTTTATCTTGCCGTGATATAATCACGCTTCAGGAATATTCTACCATTTTTTACACGAGTGTTCAAGCTTTCTATTCGAGTAGTTTTTCGTACTGCCTTGATTTATGGCAAATCTTAGTCATAAGCAACTCAGACATTGCCTGAGATAGCTTCGGAAATTCAAGTCTTATTCTGCTTGAACCTCTATCGGGACGAGTGGCTTCAAAAGTCACTTCTTTGTCATGAAGAAACTTAGCAGCATATTCATACGCATAATTTTCCACCCATACAACTCCCATCTTTTCACCTCCTTAAAAGTCAAAGCTTATAGCAATATTTTCGCCATAGCGGTCATAATAAGCCACCTCAATAGCTTTGATTTGTGCATCGTTTGATGTACTTAACTCACCCCATGAGATGCCATAGCACTCAAGAAGTTTTTCAAGCTTATCTTTTTGACTCATCGGTACCCCTCCTATGGTGCAATTAAGACTAACAGTTTGCAAAACCAGTACAAGCCAGTCAAACTTAGAGTTCCTGCTAAACAATAGCCTACTGTCATTATAGCAAGCTCATTATTATGTTTTTGTGGGCGCATAGTTCCCCTCCTTAATAAATTCGCTGAGGATAGTAGCAGCCGTCGGCGGTGTTATAGTGCATCAAGGTTAAATGCACGCCGTTTCGCATACAAACCCTGACCAACTCCGCCGTCACCGAGGTCAGTCCGGTTACATAACAGATAAGGTCGTACTTACCCTCGTACAAGCAGACATCATTATTGTCTGCTTGGTTAATCCCTATGCCGTAGTAGGTGTTCACACCCACTACATTTTCGATGAAGTCCTCGATTGTTTCACGAATTAAGCCGAAATCCATTACATCATCAATTGGTTTATTGATGATGTAACGCTCAACAGGCATTTTATGCCTTCCTTTTATTAAGCCGGCTGTAACTGTAAGAGTATTGTTGTTCATTATTTCCATCGTTTAATAACCTCCTTAAAAATAAGCATACGCTTTGGCAGCGGTTTTGTTTTGACTCGCAACCGCTAAACGAGTTTAGAACTTAGATATTACTCCTGTTCATCTGTAGTTTCTGTGACTGTGCTTACATCTTTAGATTTATCAGAATCCTGCGTGTTGGTAGCCTTCTGCTTATCTGTAGTTTCTGTATCTTCATCATCAGAATTTTTTGCACTTTCGTATTCAAGTGCAAACCCTCTGCCTTCGATTACACATCTCATCATTGAATAAAAATTTTCTCTGAACTCTCTACCTTGAGCCACAGAGAGAGAGCCCCACTTTTTACCACGCTTAGTGAACAGGTTCATAAACTGTTTTACCTGATGACCTGTAACCTTTAACATATTTTTACCCTTTTTATCGGGTAAAAATAAAGTTTCGTCAACAATAGACTGTAACAGCTTAGTTACTGATGTCATAGATGTAGGAACAGCAACACCCTCAATATCTTTATCGCCGGCATTTTTCAAAAATTCCACAGTACGAGCTGCCTCGTCAATATAGTAACAATCTCTCAGCTTCTTTAACTGAGCAGCCTGCTCCGCACCGCTCGTTTCTTCAAGTGTCCATTTTAGCGCACAGATGAGCGATAATTTTTCAAGACTCAAAGCCCAGTGGTCACTCAGCTTACCTTCTTCTGATTTTGCTTTACAAAAATCCAGTAAATCAAATTTTTTCTTAGCTTTTTCATCAAGTTTGCATTTTGTGATGATATGGGTTTCCTTTGAACGCTCAGTTTTATGACCAAGCACAGTGTACTGCTCTTTGAGAATAAGCTCCTTTACAGGAAAGTCACAAGCTACAAACTTGTCGTATTCCTGAAGTTTCTTAGTGTGAGCGTAATCCTTCTCAAGCTCATCAAGCTCATAAAAGAGCTTATCACGCTTCATAGCGTCCTTGTCTTTGATTGCAGTGTTGATATCTGCAATTTTTGATACGATAGAATCGTATAACTCAGTTAATGTTTTCATAATGCAATCTCCTTATTTAAAAAAATTTGCTCCGTAGAGCATATATTAAAGGGCACTCAGAATAATCACTGAGTGCCCTCGATATATACACTCATATTGAGTAATAATCAAGTTAATTTTCACATTTCCTCAAGCCAAGTTTAGGTTTGTGTAAACCTGCGAACGCTCTAACAGTGACGCCGCCGCCAAGAATTACTCAATCGAGTTTAGGGTATTCTACACCTACTATTTCTTATGCAAATAGTTACAGAATAATTTATTTGGTATTACTCACACCCTTGTATGTTTTTTGCTTTGTCATACCAAAGGTTCGCTCGCTCATAGCTACACTTATCTTTGCGATGTTTTAAACTCTCGTGGAGAACCTCAAACGCTCAAAGGCACAAAATAAGCGTACCCCTCGTAGAGAAGTACGCTTTGGTATGTGCTATTAAGTTTGCTCAAATAAGTAAATTCTTTGATAGAGCTAATGGAATAGAACTGTTTACGGTACAATCCTTTAGAAACCGCCGAGGGTGTCCGTCCTCTTCTGACTGTTCTGTCGCCGAGGGTGTCCGTCCTCTCGAAAATAAAAAAAGCGCCCACCAAAAAAAGTGGGCGCAATAAATAAAACTAATTTTCACATTGTAACGATTTGATAAATTGCAACATTCTGAAATCATTGTCAGTATATGTATATGACTTATTGATTATGATAAAGTCGTCAAAGGTCAAACAATTTTCATTCAAGAAACATTGAAATGCTTTGCGAACGGCTCTTATATGTTTTTGTGCCGTTTTGTTTTTTCTTGCATATCCTTGTTTATCGTTTATGTTGTCGGCGGTATAATTCAGACACATTAATTTTAAAATCTTGTTTTGTGTCGGTGTGAGAGTAGGCAACACAGTAGTCAACATTTGATTGATTAATGGTATGTTGTAACATACGCCTGTCAAAGTGTCTACGGCTTGCAGTTTTTCTCCGTGCTTTATGGTACGGTTAAGTTCGCCCGATACATTGACAATATCCCCATTCCGTGTGATATCCTCAATGTACACCGTCTTGTGCGCCGTGTCTATACGACTGTTAATTCCCCTAATTGATTGACAATAGTTATTCAATGCCTTATATCCGGCATGTATTACTGCTTTTTTATAAGCTGCATAGTCGGAAGTGCAAGCGCCTATGTATAGATTATTTTGTATGTACTCCCACATACCGATAACGGTAACTTGTGTTAGGTCGTCAAAGTTTTGATGTTCCCCACCATACCTATATGTAACGATATCATATAAACGGGGTTGATTGATTGAATGACGGTAACAATGATTAACGCACATGCGGCTTGCAGTCTTGTACAAGTCTTGTAAAGCTATACTATAACTTGCGAACGGCTGAGGGTTTACAACCTTGTAACCGTGTAGAGTTTTGCAAGCGTGAACAGGTGTGTTGTGTGTGTGTGTAGGTGCATAGGTGAATTTTTTTGTAATGGTCATAATGAAACCTCCTTAATTTTTTGTTGCATATGCAACATTTTTGTGTACTGTAGGTTGTCCTACCCCTATACTATACCACACCCGAACCGCAAAAGTCAAGTCATTTTTATTTCTTGTTGGCTATAATGATTGCTAAACATATATATACTATGAAATGAATATTTATACAAAATAATGTATAATTTTCACTTCACAAAATAGCACAATGTTATATGGGGGATATATTCCATATTTTTAGTGTGCATAATTATGCTTTATGTTTGCAGTTACTTCTTCTCACAGTCAGGCTTAAAATCTCGTATTTTTATTTTCTCTTTTTCTCTCTCCCTCTACAAATCCTGAAATTTATTTCCTATACAAATGGTGAATTTGTTCCGATAAAAATATCCTTTACAAAAAATAATGAATATACTTGCATTTCCATAACTTGGAATTTTTTCAAAAAACTTTGATTTTTAAGTCATTTTTACTTGACATTTTTAGGATATATGGTACAATTAGTTCAGAAAACAATTTAGAAAGGATGTTCGATACATATGAAAACTAAGAATAACAACCTAATCTATGTAGACTTCTCACAGCCTATACAACCTGAGAAATTAGTTAGGCAAAACAATAAGCTCCGAGCGTCAGCTCAACTCACAGTACCCTCAGAAATTCAAAATATAGAATCTTATGAGAGACACGATGTAGATCCTATCAAAGATACCCATACATTAAAAAGTATCTCTGATTACTTAATCAGTAAAGGTAGATACAGAGACAACATGCTTTTTATATTGGGAATCAATTTTGGCTTAAGAGTCAGTGACTTAAGGTTACTTACCTTTAATCACTTATTAGAGGTCAAGAACCAACAGTTAGTGTTCAAAGAATACTTTCCTATCATCGAATTAAAAACAAAAAAAACAAGAAGAAAAAAAATCAATAGAGTAGTTACCATTAACTCAGCAGTAATGGATGCCGTAGAATTGTTCCTCAACCACAATTCCAAAACTCTGAATGACTACTTATTTACTGGTGACAACAGCAACCGTTCTAAGAACTTAGGTAAGCCTTTAACCAGAGAATATATATATAGTATTCTTAAAGGCTTAGAAACTGAATGTAATCTTACAGAAAAAGTAGGCACTCATACATTAAGAAAGACCTTTGGTTATCATCAAATGGCTATGAGCAACTTTAGCAACGATAAGCTTTTATTATTACAGGAAATGTTTGGACACAGTTCTCCTTCCATTACATTAAGATATATAGGCTTAACACAAGATATAATCTTGGCTTCCTGCAAGAAACTCAACCTTGGTACAGATTACAGTTATGTAGTTAATAGCAATTTAGAAGCTACTAATCTCTTCCAGTCACTTGCATAAAGGAGTAACTACTGTTTTAGTTTTTCTTTTTCCTTGTTGGGAAATGAATGTATTGAACATAGACACACTCTCTTGCAACTACTATCTACGGATTCTAAGGTAAAGTTTAGAGCAAAGGAGCTTAATGAACGATTGGCAATCTCAGAATAAGCTTACTGTTCGAGAGAATTAAGCGACCAATACATTTGTCTGTAAAGGCTTAGTCTGCAAAACTTTTGGGACAAATGTATTCTACCCTGTGGTATGGAGCTCTTTTTGGAACTACTACTTAAATGGAAAGCATCTAATTTCACTTATAGGTGCTTTTGTGTCTAAAACCTCAGTGTTTATCGGTGTGTTTAACATTCTCTCTATAATAATAAAGAATATATAAGAGAGAGGTAGTTCTGAAAAGAGTGTAATATTTCCGAACTGTCAAAATGGTGCTAACCCGCATTGGCATTGGGGTTTTGGGGCTTTTGTGACAAAAATGAACACCATATTATAAGTCTTGAAAGGGGTGATTTTGATGTAAAGGCAATTCACACATCAACACAAACATTTACTTGTAAAGGAGAGAGAGTTTATTACGAACAACAACCAACGAAATACACATTATATAAAGGAGGTCTGCAAGTGGAACTGAATGTTGTAAACGCTTTAATGGGACAAGGTAAAACTTCCGCTGCAATTAATTACATTAATAACGCACCTAAAGATGAACACTTCATTTTTTGTACTCCGTATTTGTCAGAAGTTGATAGGGTGATAACAGCTTGCTCTGACAAAGAGTTTATAGAGCCTCAAAAGAGTCCATCAAAGAAAGAACACTTAAAACGAGTTATAATGGAAGGAAAAAATATTGCGACAACTCATGCGTTATTTCTAAGCATAGACAGTCAAATCAGAGAGCTCATAAAAAACAATAATTACACTCTTATTCTTGACGAAACTATAGAACCCATCAGTCAGTTGATTATGTCTGCAAAAGACAAAGAATTTATCACTTCATTGTGTGAGTTTGACACTTTTGGATGCGCCACTTGGAATTCTGTTCAAGGGACAACCTATATGGAAGGGATAGAAAAATTGTGTAATAATCATAATTTGTATGCAGCTAATAATGACTTCGTACAGTTAGTTCCTATTGAAAATTTTAGGTCATTTTCAAAAGTGTTTCTTCTTACCTATCTATACGAGAGTTCTCTAATGTCATACTATTTTGAGTTGTTTCAAATCACACCCAAATATTGGTGGATACAGGGAGACAATTACGAAAACTTTACATTTGTAGATTACGATGTGCAGTATGAAATTCCAGACTTTGCTAATCTTATACACATATGTGATAATCAAAAAATGAATGAAATTGGTGAGAAGGAAACATTTCTTAGCAAACACTGGTATCAGACACATAGCGAGGAAATCCCTACACTTAAAAAAAATATATATAATTTCTTTAGAAATATATTGAACGCAAAATCTAATGAGTGTATGTGGACAACATTTAAAGAGTATAAATCTAAAGTGCAAGGTAAAGGATACACAAAAGGATTTATAGCTTGTAACTTACGAGCATCTAATGAACTAAGAGACAGAACAGCAATTGCCTATCCGGTCAATAGGTATATCTCCCCTGTTCTCGTCAGATTTTTAGAGAGTAAAGGCGTTACGGTCGATGAAGACGGTTTTGCTCTCAGTGAAATGCTTCAGTTTATCTGGAGAAGCGCAATCAGAGATAACAAAGAAATTAACATCTATATCCCATCCTCAAGGATGAGAAATTTACTGGTCGGTTGGATAAATAATAATAAATAAAGGAGTCCAACCCATTGAACAAATATACATTTAACTACACAGCAACAGAGAATTTTACAGCAGAGGAGGTGAAGGATTGTCGTAAATGCCTCTGGTTTGACCTGTGTGGCACGAACAGTTTACCTTGTACAAATTACTCTGCCGAAGAAATAATCGCTCAGGAGGTCACAGAGGACATGAACGAGCGTATTATGGCTTACGCAGAGGTTGTACACGAACTAAATAATGAAGACAACACATATTCGCTTATGTATGAGAGCGAGGTGAGTGTTGTTGAGTGATTATATACACGGAGTAAACATCCTCTCTTTGGATGCTAAAGATGTATTTATCGCAAACCATTATAATAAACCCGATAGTGTAGGTTATAACATCCGTTATCGCAACGGAGATATTAACTACCGAAAATTTATTAACACACTTCCTCATAGCAAAGAACTTCCGAAAATCATTGAGGTATATAAGAAGGTGTTCCGAAATAATCGCTTTTCCTGTACGGTCAACGGAAAAGAATACACTCAGAAAGTTATTAACATTACTTTCAATTACAGTAACAAAGAATACAATAGAATAACCGCTAACATTTATGTGAAATTCGGCTATCGTTTAGATGAATTAACCTTACAAGATTGTGTCTGTGTTAAGGACGGTGAACTGCTTGCTATTCAGACAGACACTCCTACAGAGTTTCCTATACATAAAGATGTACTTGGCAAATACTTTTATTACGATGATGGAATGTATAAGGCTAAGAACAACATAAAGGTGTTACACTCGGTTGGTGATTTACGAGCCGACTTGTACGCAAACGGTTTTGTTTGTGATGGAGTAAAATATGTAAGATATAAAAGAAGCAATGGCAGTTCCCGCTTAGGAAAATGCTTATTCATTGATGAGAATTTATATAGAGGGATTTTTAATTGGTCTAAGTGTGGTTTAACTATCAAACAGGGGCAAGAAATAGATTTGCCCGCATTTGAGTCCTATACAGCGTTACCTTTGAGTAGCACTATTGCAAGCCTGTATATTCAGCCCGAAAATATTTTACTTGTAGACGATTATGAAGATGTGTTTACAGATAGAGTAATGACCACCCGTATAGATGAGGGTGTATTAAAAACACAACCAGAAGAGGTGGAGATATGTAATAGCATTTGGGATGGGCAATCTCTTATGGATGTTAGTCTTTTTGGAGAATATCAGTATAAAGGTTTTTTATTATTGCGTAATAGATTTTTTAAGTCAGCTTGTTTTAACACTAACCTTCAACGATGGTTTGCCGACAACGGTATTACTGATGTGTCACAGCTTAATGGATATACACGAGCTAAATGTATACAGGATGTAAAACTCGTAACTACTCCAAGCAGTATTAAATATTTGAAGTTTGGAACATTTGAAGCATGGCTTGACAATCTCGACACAGAATTTGGCATAGTTAAGTACGAAAAGCCGACTCATATTATGGACGGTAAATTAGTTCAAACCCATTATCAGCTTTTAAATACCTTACAGTTATCACAAGAAGATATGGAAGAGTTTTTGAAACCTTCAAAAGACTATCTAAAAGCCCTTAAAACGGACGAAACTGTTTTGAGGTATCACATTAAGGCTCAGACAAATAACACGCTCACAGGCGAAGCCATAGCCTCTAAAAACGATTTGGTGTACACTTTGCTTGGTATTAATGACAAGTTTTGTGATACTAAATTGTATTATGACACAGTAAGAGAGACTATTAGATCTTATAAGAATAATATGAAGAGAGGTCATATTTCCGTAGCTGGTAATTACTCAACACTTGTAGGAAATCCTTATGAGATGCTCCTACAATCAATTGGTAAATTTGACGGTACATCTCACTTGGGTATAGGTAATATACATTCAAAAAGATTTGCCTATAACCAAAAATTATTAGGATCAAGAAGTCCTCATTGTTGTACAGGCAATGTATGGGTCGCTTATAACAAAGAATGTCCGGAAATAGACACATACTTCAACTTCACTAAAGAGATATTGTGTATCAACAGCATAGGAGAAAATGTTTTGCAACGGCTTAATGGTTGTGATTTTGACTCAGATAGTGTATTAATCACAGACAATCCCATTCTATTAAAGGCAGCCATTAAAAATTATGATAAATGGCTTGTTCCAACGAATATGGTAGAAGCTAAAAAAATCAAGAGGCATTACACCGTTAATGACTTAACAGACTTGGATATTAAAACAAGTGAAAATAAGATTGGAGAAATTATTAACCTTGCGCAAGTGCTTACAAGTATTATGTGGGATAATATTAATAACGGTGCATCGTTTGAAAGTGTACAACCTATATATACCGATATCTGTCAGTTGTCTGTAATGTCTAATATTGAAATAGATAAGGCTAAAAAAGAGTTTGATGTACAAATGGCAAAAGAGCTCGAACGACTAACCACAAAATATCTCAAAGACGAAAACGGAAGCAAGTCACTGCCAGAATTTATGTTAGAGGTGAGCAAACAAAAAGCCAATCATAAAAGACATAAACATTGTACTTCTCAAAATAAGACTTACCGTTGTTATGATACCTCTATGGACTATCTTGAAAAATCAGTGCGTAAGCGTATAGTTGGTAATGATAAACACCCTATGTTGCCTTTGACTTCTTTTATTGATTTCAAGCCTCACTCTTCACATATTAATAAAGAGCAAGCTGATGAGTTTATTTACACTGTAAGAAAGAAACAAAGTGAAATAAATGCTGTATGGCTAAAAGAAGAATCATCGAATATAGAAAAACACGAGCAGTCAGAACAAATTTATCAAGACTTATTGACATATGTGTCTTATAAGAGAATTGGTTTAAGTACAATGAGTTATTTGCTACACGAAGCCGAGAAACCAGCAAACAAAGACATATACCGCCTATTGATTAAAATATTATTCTATTCCCTACCTAAAGATTTCTTATATCTTCTGCGTAAAAGTAAAACCCCAGTACAAAAATTAAAAATGTGTGAACAAGGAGATATAGAATTTTTTGGGGTTAGGTTTAAAAAAGCATAAAAATTTTGCCCCGATTATAGTCATAATCGGGGTGATTTTTTGCAATTTTGGGGTACTTCCCGCCCTTTTTTGGCATTCGGACACCCAAAAATCTCGAATTTTATGCGGTTTTTTGTCTTGCGAGTTAGGCTGTATAGGGGGACTCAATACAATACCCCATAATATACTATCATTTCTTGCATTGCAAGTCAAGTGATAAATTGAATTTAAGGAGTTTTTACAATTATTACAATCACAAAAAAAGAGAGTCAGATTATACGCTCAGAGTTTCCTGATGTATGGATTCCCCAGACAGGACGAGGAAAGCCTGCAAAAAGGCACAGAAGATATTTGCCAGAAGTGACCGAATATCTCCGTTTGATTGCAGACACAAATATTGAGGCAGCTAAAATACTTAAAGCAAAAAATCGTGCCTCTAAACAGAGACGAAAGGGTTGAGCGTCTTACTATGCAGAAAGCTAACACAAATAAATATATAGACAATTGGTGTTTACAGCGACCAGACGAAACCCACGAGGAATGGAAAATCAGGCTAATAGTAGCTAAAAAGAACGGAGAGCTAAATGGCACAAAATTTCCTTTGAAATGGTCTCAAATTGTAAACCTGCTTGGCGAGAGCGTATCATCTGACCACTTTAGAAAATATGCGTCAGGTGTATATGACTATTATAATTATAAAAATCAAGATAATGTAAGTACAAGAGTTCTTTCAATATCGGATTTGCATTTCCCTTATTGTAAGCCTCTTAGCACATTTGAGAAATACATAGGTCGTGTAGATATATTGCAATTAAATGGAGACCTTGTAGATTGCGCCCAGTTGTCAAAATTTACGAATAAGTCGAAATATGTAAGCATAACCAAAGAATTTATCAGAGCAAGACAATATTTAATTGACCTGATTCATTTGTTGAATCCAAAAAAGGTAATTGCAAACAACGGCAATCATGATTTGAGAATAGGTGATTATATTGCAAAAAAGACAAACAGTGAATTATGCGACATAATGCCGTCATCTGTACTTGATTATATCTTCACAGACGGATTTATTGATTATGATAACGAAATAGGAACGAAAACTGAGTATTCTCCCCTGACGCATGTATTCAAAGATAGCAACATTGAAATTGAATTTACAGGTAAATGGTACTCTCAGTTTGGTGATACGGTATTCTGTCATCCACGAGCATACTCTTCAGTAATGCTTAAAACCGCAGAAAAAGCTTTGTATTATTTTCGCAACGAGGGATTTGATTTTAGAAATATTGTTATGGCTCATACTCATCGTCAAGGGTATTATGTCATCGGAAATTCTGCAATCTATGAACAGGGAGCTTGTTGTGAAACAAGAAAAATGAAATATAGCGAAGGAAGATTGGTTAATTCTCAGAAAGAAGGATTTGTATATATGTGTTTCGATGAGCACGGTCACGCTATTCGTGAGAAAACCAAACTTATGTCTTTAAATTAAGGATGTGGTTATATGTTTAATAAAGAAAAAATGTGTGCATATAACCAAGAACTAATGGATAACTTTGAAACATATTTGAGTTATGAACCGTACTCTCCTGCCACTGTAAAGCACTATGTTGACGACACACGGATGTTTCTTAAGTGGCTATGGCATTTTAACAAAAATAAGTCTTTTACGAAGTGTACAAGTGAAGACATCAATAACTTTATTAAATATATGAGACACGAACGAGGAGTGTCTTATCAAAGACTTTCGGCAATGCGTAGATCCCTTCGTTTCTTTTGTCAATATGTTAAATACATAGAAGGAGACGAAGTGAATATTATTTTTGAGTAGGTGGTGAAATATGCCGAAGCGAAGTGAACGAATATGTATGTTAAATCAAGAGAAGCTAAAAAAAATCAATCCTGAAACACTCAAACTATATCATAAATATTTATTAGATATGAAAATCAGAGAGCTTTCAGAAAAGACAATTTATAATTATTATAATGATTTAGCTAACTGGTGGATTTATATATACGATTATCAAGACAATAAATCAGTTAAAGAGATTGATGATTCAGATATTTCTGAGTTTATCGTTTATTGCAAAGATCAGGGCAATAATACAAATCGTATTAAGAGAAGAATGTCAAGTATATCGGCATTCTTTTTATTTTTAAAGAAAAAGAGATTGATTGACGAGAACCCAATGAGTTTTATAGATAGACCAAAAGAAGGTCAGGCGGTTGTTGCACAAACATTTCTTACTACACAGCAAATTCAGTTTATGAGAGAAAAGCTACAAGAGAATGTTGAAAAGGCTAAGGAACAAAGAAAGACTAAGCCCACGCAGTATTACGAAGCACTTACAATGCAAGCGTATGCTATCTTTTCACTGACCACAATGGCAAGAATAAATGCCATTGCAAACATAAGATGGGAACAACTTGATTTTGATAGTCGTGTGGCTAAAGATGTCCTTGAAAAAGAAGGATATCTTGTTGAATTGTTCTTTAGTGAAGAAGCTAAAGAATATTTGCTAAATCTAAAACAATATAGAACAGCGAATAATATTGAAGATGGTGGATATGTTTTTGTATCAGCTCATAGAAAGAGTGGTTCTTGTACCCCTGCGACAGTATCAACATTAAGTGACTATTGTAAAAAGATTGGTCAAATGATTGGAGTTCCAACATTACATCCTCATGATTTTAGACATAGCGGAGCAACAGCATATAAAAACGCTGGTATGTCGCTTGAAGAGGTGTCAGTGTTGCTTAATCATAAAAGCACGGATGTTACTCGTAGGTTTTATATCAAAGAAGATAAGAGTAAATTACAAGCAAATAAAGACAAGTGCAATATCTAAATTGCACACGGAAGAAACGGAGAAATAATGGCACAAACAACAGAACTAATTAGTATGTTAGCCGATAAAGGCTACACAAAAAAGGACGCAAAAGAAGTAATCAAAGATGTTTTTGATTGCGTTGCAGAAATGTTATGTACTGGTCAACCTGTACAGATACACAAATTTGGTACTTTTTATGTTAATGAAGGCAAGGCTCGAAGAGGAACAAATCCTATCACGCACGAAATTATCAACATCGAAGCATCGAGATGTGCAAAATTTACAGCGTCCTTGTCTTTAAACACACAATTAAATCACGATAAGGAGTGATTCTTTGCCTAAAGTTAGTAAAATCGCTCCACCAAAAAAAAGTATTGACTTTAAACCGGTATACCGCTGCAAGAAATGCAAAAAGGAATTTACAGAGTCTCAAAGAGCCAAAGCATTTTCAAGAGGTTCTTCTCCATTATGGCAAGGTGACGGAAAGTTTTTTCCAGTATGTAAAGATTGTGTAGATGAATTATATAATCACTATCGAGAAGTTTTTGGAAGCGAAGAGAAAGCTTTAAGGCGGGTGTGTTTACACTTTGATGTTTACTGGTCTCCTGAGATATACGCTCTGTTAGGAGATACAAGTTCATCTCGTCCAAGATTTAGAGCTTATATGGAGAAGGCAAACTTATTAAAATACTCAGGCAAAACTTTTGATGATACTCTGGACGAAGAAGAATTAAAATTCAAAAAGGTCAAAGAAGGAAGCGCTACAGAGGACGATGTGATAGATTCTGTGCCGTCAGGTGCTTTGAATTTTGGTGGTAGTGGCGAAAGCGAAGATGAGTTAAAGGTTAGATTAGGCATAACTCCCGCAGACGAAGCCTTTTGGGGATATGGCTATCCAGCCTATAGTTATGCTAATCTTAAGTCACTATACAAAAAACTCACTAAGGACAATCACAATTTAACAGTTGAACAACAAGTGTTATACAAACAGTTATGCATTACAGATTTAAGAATCTCAGAGGCAAATCAACATAACGAAAAAATTGATTCGCTACAGACAAGCATGGGTAACATTATGACCAAGTTAGGAATATCGCCTAACCAGACAAAAGAAAGTGACTTAGCTGAAACAAACACTTTTGGTGTATTAATAAAAAAATATGAAGAGCGTAAACCTATAGATGAGTGCAAAAACAAGAATCAGTTAGTTTGGTATATTACAACTTATTTTCTCGGACATTTGTGTAAAATGCTAAAAATACATAACAGATACGCTCATATGTACGAAGAAGAAATGAATAGGTATAGGGTTGAGCGTCCAGAATACGCTGGTGAAGATGATGAAGCTATTTTTGAGTCGGTATTTGCGGAAGCATTAAAGACCGCACCTTCTGACAAGGATGGCGGTGATGCTGATGACATCGACACAGGCTGACAGTATTTATAGCACAAGTTCGGTTACAACCAAAGACCGAATCAAAGAACAACGGCAAGAAACGATGGACAAAGTAAACACGGTAACTGGATACTACAGAGAGCACCCAGAAAACTTTGTTGAAGATTATCTAAATATTATTCTAAAGCCATTTCAATCTATACTTATATGTTTTATGAATATATGCAACCAGTTTATGTTTTTAGCCTGTCGAGGCTTAGGTAAGACATTTTTGGTTGCTATTTTTTGCGTTGTTAGATGTATTTTATATCCGGGAACAACAATATGTATTGCATCTGGTAACAGAAAACAGGCTAATTTGGTTTTGGACAAGATTATAAATCTGATTATGCCCGGTGCTCCTAATTTGAGAGCTGAAATTGAATCTTGGAGTATTACAGGCGAAAAAGGTGAAATCAAATTTAGGAATACATCAAAAATATTGGTAGTAACTTCGAGAGACTCTGCCAGAGGTGCAAGAGCAAATATTCTTATTACCGATGAATTTAGAATGGTATCAAAGGATGTTATTCAAACCGTATTGAAAAAGTTCTTATCGAATCCCAGACAGCCCGGATTTTTCAAACTGAAAAAATATCAATATCAAAGACCAGATGGTAGTTGGCATGTAAAACCAGAATACCAAGAGAGAAACAAGGAAATTTATATGTCTTCAGCGTGGTTTTGTTCTCATTGGTCTTATGCAAAAGCAAAGGGTTATGCGGCTACTATGTTAGATGATAGTAAAAAATGTTTTATATGTGGTTTCCCGTATCAGCTTGCAATTAGAGAAGGTCTGCTTATGAGAGAACAAGTTGAGGATGATATGGCTGAATCAGATTACAATGAAGTGTCATGGTCAATGGAAATGGATTGTTTGTTTTATGGTGATTTTGAAGGTAGCTTCTACGAATATCCTGTTATTAATCAGACACGAACAATCAAATATCCTTGGTTGCCACCCGATTATAGTAGGCTGGCAGGAGATAAAAAACTAATTATTCCGCCTAAGCAACACGATGAAAAGCGTATTTTGTCAATTGATATTGCACTTATGGCAACGACAACAAAACACAAGAATGACGCTTCTGCTATTTTTATCAATAGCTGTGTACCTCAGAAGCAAAAAGGCGGTAGGTTTGTTCATAATATCATATACAGCGACACACTTGAGGGCGAACTGACAAGAGTACAAGCATTGATTGTGCGAAAATTATATGAACAATTTGATTGTGATTATATAGTCATTGATGCGAACGGTGTTGGTTCTGGTGTATACGATGCTCTGGTGGAAGAAATTAAAGACACTGAAACTGGTGTAGTTTATCCCCCATTATCTTGCTGTAACAACCCAGATATGGCAAGTCGTTGTAAAGATAAATCTGCTCCAAAAGTTATTTGGGCAATTAAAGCAGGTGCTAAATTTAATTCAGACTGTGCATTAGCCTTAAGAGAAGGGTTTAAGTCTGGTCGTATTAAATTACTCATAAATGAGTTTGATGCAGAAACCTGCCTTAATGATATTAAGGGATATAGTAATCTTAGTCCTATTGAGCGAACAAAAATCATTAAGCAGTATATAAATACCACGCTATTGGTTAATGAATTAGTAAAGCTCAACATTGAAGAAAACAATAAACTTATTAAAGTTAAAGAGATGTCTGGTATGCGAAAAGACCGTTTTTCAAGTTTGTCTTACAACTATTATGTAGCAAGACAGATTGAAGACAGTATACGACAAAAAGGCAACACAATCTATTCGGCAAAAGACTTTTTTGTGTTTAGAGCGCCAGACATGTACAAGTACCGTTAAAAGAAAGGGTGTGAAAAATGAATAAGATTGATAGTGTAGAAATTCATACTGAGAAGCAACGAACAGAAGATGATAAAAAATATAAAGAGCAGATCAAAACGACTCAGCAAAAATTTGCTGCTTTAAATCAGCTTGTGTTTCGAGACCTAAATAATGACAGAAACACACCTTCCTTTTTTCTGTACACAAAAGACGAAATCAATACATATTTGTCCAATCCATATAGATATCAAGCACAGTTGCGCAATGCGGTTATTTATATGTATTCGGCGAGTTCACACTTCCGTAGAATTATTCAGTATTTTGTTGGATTGACAGACTTGTCTTATATTGTGTCTCCATACAATGTAGATATATCAAGTGTGTCAGACACAAAAAAGATTAAGAAAAATTATACAAAGATTTTGCATACATTGGATGGGTTTAGCATTAAAAGCTCATTTGACACTATCTTAACCGTGTGCTTACGAGAAGATGTGTTTTATGGAACTATGAGGGTGACTAAAGATAACATTATGATTCAGCAGCTTCCCTCTGATTATTGTGACATAGCATCTATTCAAGATGGTGTATTGGATGTCTCATTTAATTTTCAGTATTTTGATTCGAGGTCGGAATTACTGCCTCTATACCCCGTTGAATTTACAACTAAATATAATTTATATAAGCAAGATAGTACACAATACAAGTGGCAGTTATTGGATGCTCCGACATCGTTTGCAATCAAATGCAATAAAGATATTTTAAGTTATCCAGTGCCTCCTTTTGTTGGACTTTTGCGTGAATTGTATGAAGTTGAAGACTATAAGCAGCTCAATTTGACACAAACCGAAATCGAGAATTATGCGTTACTGGTAATGAAACTGTTAATGAATGATGATGGCTCATTTCCTATGGATTATGAAATGGCTAAAGACATATGGAGAAACTTAGATTCCGTACTGCCTAATGAAGTAGGATCGGTTTTAACTCCAATGCCAGTTGAGAAGATTAGCTTTAATCATGCAAACACCTCTGATGTAGACAATGTAGCAGACGCAGAGAATCATCTTTTTACGGCAGCAGGTGTTTCGAGTCTTCTATTTAACAACGCAAAAGCATCGTCAAATGCTTTGCTTTTATCTATAAAAGCCGACCAAGCAATTACTTATGGAATTGTGTTAAGCATTGAAAAGATGCTTAATCGTTACATTCATACTCTCTCACATGGAAAAATGTTTAAGGTATCATTTTTGGATGTAAGTCGTTTCAATCGCAAAGAAGCTGGCGACTCGTATCTAAAAGCCTGCCAATACGGATTGCCGATGGTTTCGTATTATTGTGCATCACAAGGACTTAACCAGTCAGATATTGACAGTATGCACTTTTTGGAAAACTCTATTATGGGAATTCCCGATAAGTTTGTTCCATTGAGCAGTTCAGCTACACAGAGTACAAAGGCAGCGGATAGCAATGGAGAAGCGGGAGCACCAACCAAAGATTTAGGAGAAATCAGTGACAACGGTGAAATTGCTCAGGAAAGAGACGAAGAGTAGTGAAATTTATTTATGTAACAAATGAAAAAGACAAACAACTGTTAATCAATGCAGGTTATTCTCTTATTTCTGTTATTGACAATAAGAGAAAATGCTCTACAAGCCCAACACTATATGTATTTGAGAACAAATCATCACTCTCAAATAATAAAGCTTTATTTGAAAATGTGGCTTGTATTTATTCAGACAAGTTAATGTTTTAAGCCTCACTCATTATAGAGTGGGGCTTTTTACATATTTAAAATCATCTGGAAGGTGGTGAGTAAGAGTGAAGCAAGATAAAAAGCGTGTGACGATTCAATATAGTATCCCTAATCACATTATACAGTACGACAACGAAGAAAAAATCAATAGTTCTTTTGCAAAAGGTGTAATTAAAGTGGCTTATACAGGACTTAATCGCAATAAGACATACATATCGAAAGAAGCATTTGAAAGAGCTATTTGGTCAATTTTTAATTGTCCTGTTGTTACTCACTATCTACGAGAAGAAAAGGATTATGGTGGACACGATGTTGAGATAGTCACCACAGACACAGAAACAGAATTGGTTAATTTAACAGAACCTATCGGAGTAGTGCCTGAATCTGCAAAGTATTGGTGGGAGTCCATTGAAGATAGCGGCGGTACTCATGAATATCTGTGTGTTGAAGCTTATTTATGGACAAGGCAAGAAGGTGTGTATAAATTACTTTCCGAAAACAGTGCATCTGAGTCAATGGAGATTTCTATTATAGATGGTGAAATGGACAAACATGGAGTATATCAGATCAACGATTTTGAATTTGAGGCTTTTTGTGTTTTAGGCGAAGATGTTGAGCCTTGTTTTGAAGGAGCATGTGTCGAAATGTATTCTCAAAGTGGCACTCATGACAAATATAGCGAGATGATGAAGGATTATAAAGCTATGCTCTCAGAAATAAGTAAGAGCACACAGAAGAAAGGAGGAGATATTATGGATAAGAAACAAGAACTGATTCAAAGCTATGCAGTAGATGTAAGTGATTTGGATATTGAAAATATTTCTATCGAGGATTTAACATCTGAGCTTGAAAGCAGAAAGTTTGCTTTGGAATCTGATGTTTGTCAGAAATTAATCCATGCAATGGATGATAAGAAAACAAAGATTATCCTCGATGATGATTCATTCTATGAAGTGCGCAAGTATTGGTTTGTGGACTACGACAGTGAGTCTAAAGAGGTATATTACGCAGATTGCGAAAACAGACAGCTCGTTGGCTTTAACTATGAACTTAAGGGTGACGATGTTGTGGTAGACGAATCTACGGCAAAGAGGAAAAAGTATGCCATTGTTGATTATGTAGAGGGTGACAAAGAGATTGAGTCTGCGGTGTTTAATATGGTAGACGAGGTAAAATCTCAGTTTTATTCGACACTCAAATCAAACAAAGAACAGTATGAAGCAAGTCTTGCAAGTATTACCGCAGAAAAGACTGAACTGGAAGAGTATAAGAAAGCAAAAGAAGCAGAAGAGCGTAAGGCACAGGAAGACGCTGTGTTTGCAAAGTTCAGTAATTTGGCAGGGGTTAATGAATACGAGACATTGAAAGCCGAGCATGAAGGTATGAACATTTCTGATATTGAAGAGAAATGTTATGCAATTATGGGCAAAAACGGCATGAGTTTTTCTAAGAAAACAGACAAGCCTCTGGCATTTGGTATTGATAAAAATGTAGGTGGCGTAGCGGATAAGAATAGTGTTATTGATGACACAAATGATTACGGTGGTCTTTTTGCCAAGTTTGGCATTAAACCCAAAGATTAAATAGAGGAGGCATTTATATGGCTGATGTAAAGCATGCTGTGTATAACAGCGATAATGTTAGTGCAACCACAGATGGTTCACTTATTGTTTCAATGAAATATATGGGTTCTGGTAGTGCAGCTACAGCAATTGATAACGGCAATATTGTACTTGTGGGTGAACTTATGGCAGGTGAAAAGCAGATTCATAAGGCAACAACTCCCGCAGCAAATTCCCCACGAGCTCAGCTTGCTATTGTTACAACTGTAGAGGAGGACAAGAAGGCTGTACTTAAATCAGACACAAACCTTGAAAAATACACAAACGAAGCCGGTAAAGCTCTTAGAGGTTTCCGTTTCCATACAGGTGATACTTTTAGCGTTTCTGCGGAAGCTCTTGATGGTACACCGAAGAAGGGTGACGCAGTAGAAGTACAGGCAGGCACAAAGATGAAGGTTGTTGAAACTGCAACAGCCGCATCAACACAGATTGGCAAAATTGTTGACGAAACAAAGTATAAGAGATACACACTCTATACAATTGAAGTACAGTAAGGGAGGATTGTATTATGGCAGATAATAATAGCATTGTTCAGCTTGCTGTTGACGCATATCACGGTGAAGTTGGTAAGTATTCAAATAAGGACTCAATGGAAGTTCTTAGAAAGTCTCTTGTTGAAGCTAATGGTGGCTCAACCAAGCTTGATTACAAGAGAATTAGAGACGGTAAGTGCGGTCAGCTCTTCTCAATTGTAGAGGAAATTCTTTCTCGCACTGTAGTAGAAGGTCTTCAGAAGAGTGACTTCTTTAACAACTTTGTTGAGTTTAGAAATATTGCAGCCGGTGATGTAAACGCATTTGAAGTACAGGATTCTATTCTCTATCAGGTTGCTGAGGTTGCAGATGGCACACAGGGCGTTAGAAGACAGAGATTTGGCGGTTATAATACTGTAGCAATTGATACAACTCTCAAAATGGTAAAAATCTATGAGGAGCTTCAGAGAGTGCTTAATGGCACAGTGGATTTTAATACACTTATTGCAAGAGTAAGTGAATCCTTTAGTCAGAAGATTCTTGACGATATCTACAAGGTATGGGCATCTGCTACAGCAGACGATTTTGGCGGTACAGCCTTCTTCCCTGTTGCGGGCACATATAGCGAAGATACTCTCCTTGACACAATTGCACATGTAGAGGCTGCTGCTGGTGGTAAGACAGCAACAATTTCAGGCACAAAGGCTGGTCTTCGTAGGATCGCTCCAAGCGTACAGGGCAGAGACTCACAGAGCGATATTTACAATAACGGTTATTATGGTAAGTATTATGGTTCTAATGTACTTGCAACTCCGCAGAGACATAAGATCGGCACTACTGACTTTGTATTTGACGATAAGACTCTCAATATCGTTGCAGGCGATGATAAGCCTATCAAGGTTGTATACGAAGGTGTATCAACAATTATTCTTGGCAACCCGACAGAAAATGCTGACCTTACATACGAGTACCTTTATGGTGAAAAGTATGGTATTGGCATTGTGCTTTCAGGTGGCGCAAACACTGGTATTGGTAGATATACTTTTACTAACTAATGATACTGATATTCGGGCGTAGTTTTAACTACGCCCGTTTCAATGAAGGAAAGGATAAATCAAATGGCAACAGCAGTTACAACAACACGCAGAACAACCAAGACAAAAACAAAAACATCTGCAAATACGGATGTTCTGGAAAATCAGCATATTAAATTAAGAAAAACACTTCCGCCTGAAGCTATTATTCCTGTAATTAACGGCTTTCAGGGCAAACTTATTGCACAGAACAGAAGAACTCACGAAGAATTTATATGGGAAGAGTTCGGTGATGTTCAGGATTTGACATTTGCAGATGTAAAGTCAATCTATTCCACAGATAAAGCCTTCTTTTCTAACAATTGGTTTTTATTTGAGGACACTTTAGTTCTTGAGGTACTTAATGCTGAGAAATATTACACCAATGCGCTCACAGTTGAAGACTTTGATACATTGTTTGACAAAACTTCCGACGAGATTAAAGCAATTGTTTCAAAATTAAACCGCTCTCAGAGAATGTCAGTATGTTATAAAGCACGCAATGCAGTAGCAAATCACGAAATCGATTCACTTTCGGTTATTACGGCATTAGAAGAGAGTCTTGGTGTCAAATTAGTCGATAGATAAGGAGGTTTCCGATGATAGTCTCTTATGATGATTTTACCAGAGTTTTTCTGGATAAAGTAAAAGAGTGGAAGTTTTTAGATCCTCATCTTAGCGATAAAGAAAAAACAAGAGTATGTGATGGATATTTAAAACGAGCATGTGCTTCTTTCAATAGAAAGTGTGGTTATAATCTTTACAATAGAGATGATACAACAAGAACATTTTTAGAGAATTTTAACGCTGAAGATGTAGACGAAATTGTAGACATTATTACCGAAGGTATGGTTGCACAGTGGTTTAAGCCATATGCAAATAACGCAGACAACTTGGAAAACACACTCAACACAACAGATTACAGTGGGTATTCGCCTGCGGAAATTTTAAACCGTGTAAGAACAGCATATAAAGAGGCTGAAACATGTTTCAAAAACAGAGGAAATAATTACTCTTTTGAACACGGAGACTTAACGGATTTACATATATGAACAAACAAATATATTTGCATTATCTATCGTGTTTAATTAATCAGATATTTAAAATTCTACCCTTAAAAGAGCAAAACTCTGAATTTATAGATACTCATATCTCAGATATTATTAAAGAGTTAAAGGGGTTTGATATGCTTATTAAAGACACAGGATATGACGCTGTGATTATGCGTATTCTTGCTATATTAAGCTATTACGAACAAAATATTTATGTCAGCAGCGTTGAAGATGTGAGACGAAATATTTTCAAAATGATTACTCTATGTGAAAAGCTTAAATATAGAATTGAAGGTGATAACTGTGTCTTTATGGAATGAGTACATGAATGAGTATGTTTCGTTGCCTCAAACTAAACGACAGCAAATGATAGAGCGTGTGCAGCAGCGACAAACTGAATTATTACGCAATAAGAACTTGTCTTATGTAACTGTAACAATAAACGGTGAAGAAAGAGAAGCTGTCATTACGAGGAGCGACAACGGAGATGATATTAAGAATTTACTCTCTCTCCCTAACGAAAAGTTTGAAAGAGGTTCTCTGGTAGAATGGCAAGATAATTATTGGTTGATTATATCGCATGATGTACAGGATGAGTTATACACAAGAGCAAAAATACAGCAATGTAACTACACACTCAAATGGATTAACAACAATGGTGACATAATCGAAAGACATTGTATTATTACCAATAATGACCGCAATTCGTCTGGCGAAAGAGAAACTAAAGAAATTACTGTTGGTGACAACCGTTTAAACCTTATTATAGCTAAGGATAGTGAAACTAAGGAGTTATACAGAGGACAAAGATTTTTGGTTGATGATGTTGATGCACAACAGAACATACTGGCATATCAAATCACAAAACCTGATCGCCTGCCGGGGCTTTATAATGGTAAAGGTGTATATACTTTTGGTTTAAAAGAATGCAACAGATCTACCAATGATAATACTGAATTAATGGTTGCTGATTATTACACCTTGATTAATAACTCAAACAAAGACGATATAGATGTTCCAACTTCTCAGCCATATACTATTCGTATCGAGGGATGTAATGATGGAGTTTTGTATATAGACGAAGATTGTGAACTATCGTTTAGTATAGTTGATAAACAAGGTGATATTATTCAGAACTCAAATGGGTACGAATACTCTTTAGAGAATGGTGAAGATTATGTATCGATCAAGCCAAGTGCCGACAATCATACCTTAACGCTTTATGTTCCGCTTAAATATTCATTTATTGGAAAAAGAGTTACGCTAAGGGTTATGTCTTCATTATACAATTTATCAACAGAAAAAGAATTTGTGATTAAGGGGTGGTCGTAATGCAAGATGTTAAACATAATAGTTTTACAGGTATGACACTTCTTAAACAATTGATTAAAAAGCGTTGCTTAAACAATCAGAATATTGTGAATTTAATATGTATAGACACGGATAATGAAGATAGTTTCGTAGATGTAGTTAAAGGAAGTCAAAGCCCAGCCAAATCGTTTATCAAGCTGTTTCCTTATGTTCCTGAGACTATAGAGGAACAAAGTGTATTTGTGACAATGCAGTCAGGGGTAACACAAGTCAACTCGTCGGCTGTAAAAACGACATCTTTAATGATTTATATATTTGCACACGAGCAGTTAATGGATATGTTACAGGGCGTCCGTACTGATTTGCTTGCAGGATATATTGATGAAGAAATTAATGGTATGACAGATGTTGGTTTTGGGCGATTAGAACTCGTATCGGCTAACGAATTTAACCCCATACAGGATTATTACGGACAAGCGTTAGAATATACCTTGCAAGACCATAACCGCATAGGAAGCAAATTATGAGAAGTAAGGCAATTGATTTTTTAGATATAGACGAGATGACGCTATATCGAGGCAAACCTATTAAAATTTCTACTCATCTAACTCTAAAACAACCAACACTTGATGATATATGTGACATTGGTGAGAAACAATATTTTGCAGAAATAGGTAAAATTTGTGCAACACCTTCTGATTACAAATCAGAATTATATGATGGTTTTAATTTATGGTGGGATGAAGTAGATGATTTTGATTTTTTTACTTTAATTTATAAATCCATAGATAGTGATATTTTGTCACTACTTTTTGAAGAGGATATTGATTTACAAAGAATGGTACTGGTTAAAGATAATACTTCTCAAGATATTAAATTAATCGATACTAACACTCAGTTAATTATTGATAGGTTTGTTTACGAAATTATAGTTAATTACATACGAAAAATTCACAGATTAAAAAAGCACGAAGAGAAAGGTGGAAACACAACCACCAAAAGGTTCATGGTAGATGAAGATAGGGATAACAAAAAATACGCTCGGAAAGAGCACCAAAAAGCACAGTCAACCCTACTCCCTATTGTTTCTGCGTTGACTAATCACGCAAATTTTAAATATAGTTATTCAACGGTTTGGAGTTTGCCTATTTATGTTTTAATGGACGCCGCTGATCGTATTAACGCAATAAATGACTACGAAAACATTATGACTGGGTATTATAGTGGCTGTGTTGATTTAAAGAAAATAAGTAATAAAAGCGTTCTTAATTGGATGCGTAATTTGTAGCACTCAAAGGGGAGTGCTTTTTATTTTATAAGGAGGATTTATTATGTATAACATTGACAATCTTGTACTTGACAGGGTTACTCGTCTTACAAAGCAGGACATTAGTTCAGGCGATATTGAGTGGACAGCTAATCAGATTAAAGATGGCACACTTGAGTGCGGTGGCGAAGCAGTAAATGCTACAGATAATGTCGGTGCAACAATTGGTTCATTTGACAGAACTAAGACTTCAAAATTTACAGCATCTAACTCTGTTATTAATCTTGGTGTGTTTGCTGACCAGTTAGGCACAAAGAAAGAAGTTGGTGCCGCTGATAAGAAGGTTGTAACTAAGAAGGTAGATGTTCTTGAAGCAAACCCTACTGCTAAAACAATTACACTCAACTGGACTCCTCTCACGACAAGTCCTGTAACAGCTATTTGGGCACTTACTACAGAGGGTGGTCTTGGTGAGAAATTTGCAGTCACAGCGAGTAACCTTGCAACAAATAAAACAAACTTCACTATTGCTGGTAAAACTATCACTCTTGGTGATGAAATTCCTGTTAAGAGAGAAGACGGTTCTCCTATGACATTTATTGTTATCTATAAGTGCGAGATGGAGAATGCGGTTAAGATTACCAACTCAAGTGATAACTTTTCTAAGGCTGGTACTTTTGTTCTTGATAGCATTTGTCATGATGTTTGTGATCCATCAACAAAGATTTATACAATTATTGTATTTGAAAGAGCAAAGCTTTCTAACAATTTTTCACTCGAAATTAAACCAGATGGCACACAGCCTATCGAATTTGAAGGTATGACTAACTATTGTTCTAAAGATAAAGAACAGTTCTATGTAGTTATTCCCGAAGACGAAGCTGAGGCATAATTATGGCTATCAGAAAGTGCCTCATTTGTGGTAAAGAATATGAAGCTTGTGTGAACTGTTCTAAATATGGTGGATGGAGGGCAGTTGCCGATACGCCAGAACACTATCAAATTTACTCGATTATACAGGATATGCGTCTTGGTGCTTCTCCGAAAGAACTCAAAGAACAGTTTGCACAGATTAGTAAAGAGGCTACACAATCCATGATGCCAGAAATAAGGGATGTACTTATTAAGGGTAATGTTATTGACAATGGAGTAGCAACCGCAAAGCGAGGAAAAACAGCAATTACAAAGAAAGCTGACGAAGATAATAGTAGTCAGAAATGATGTTCTTATAGGGAAGATGGGATTTTCTCCCTTATCTTCCCTATTCTTTTTAGGAGGTACATAAAATGCGAATTTTAGCGGTTGATCAGGCTCGCAACGGTGGTTGGGCGATATACGACTACGAAAAGCAAAAGCTTGTAGACTATGGCAGTTTTAGTTTTCCTAATGGTAAATACACATTTTCAGAGGCTGTTTGTGAGATTGAAAAGTATATTAGTCAACTTATCACAAAGAGAAAGATTTCAGTTGTATTTCTTGAAGATATTAATTTGAGAGCTAATGTATCAGTATTTAAAAATTTGGCACAGTTACAAGGCGTATTGATTAACCTCTGTGAAAAAAAACATTATTTATACCAACTCATATCACCCTCTGTGTGGCAAAATTATTGCAACGCAAGAGGCAGAACAAGTAAAGAAATTAAAGCAAAAATCACTGCAACTATTACTAACGATAACAAAGCGAAAAAACGAAGCAAAATACTATCATTACAGTATGTAAAGAATAAATATGACATTGATACCGATAACGATAACATTTCGGATGCTATCTGTATCGGAGATTACGCTGTACATAACATTAACATACAGCACAAGGAATGAAAGGATTTTATATATGAAAAAAAACACAAACAAAAAAAAGGATTATAAAGAAATTCCAGTAATGACTTTTGGAAAAATTTATTACGCAGAAAAAAATGAGCCAAAGTTTTATGATTATGTATTTCATTCAGTAACAACAGATGATAAAAAACCTGAAGAAATAGAACACATCTCTTTAAGAATCAAACATAGTATCGGTGCAGTACGCCTTTCAAATATCTGTAGTACAGTAGCGGAAACTGTATTTGATATATCAGAAAACAGATATCTTCCCGAAATTACATCTACATTGATTGATATGCAGATTCTTAGAGAGTATGCAAATTTTGCAATTCCTACTGTTTTTGAAAAAATGTATTCTTTTGTAACAGAAACAGGTGTTGCAGAGTTTGTTAAAAGTAAAATCAATCAAAAAGAATTGGCGTTAATATATGAAGGTGTTCAGAAGAGAATTGAATATATGCAGAAAAAGGAAATCTCCGAAAAGACCTATGAAACTGCATTAATTATGAATCAGTTTAAAGCATTAACTGAAAACATATCGTCTATTGGCGATAAGGTAGACCTCAATAAGATGATGGATATGGTAAACCACATTATCAAAGAGGAAGAAGATAAGCCAAGCAACAGTCCACTTCCCCTCTTCCCTTCTGCTAAATAAGGGGCTGGTGGTATCAAGACTTTCAATTCGTATGACACATTTGTCAAAGCAATTAACAAGGCGGCTTCTCAGGTCTTAAAAACCGATATTGCTCAAGATATTAAAGGCAAATTGAGAAAAAATATCAAAGCAGATATTTATGATACATATACTCCTACAACTTATGTAAGGCGTAGTGTGAATGGCTTAGGAAGCAGCTCCCAAATTCAAGATGTGTCCCAAGAGAGCAATAAGATTATCATAACTTCTGTAGCAACACCAAACCGCTCAGTTGTTACTCATCAAGTGCCAACCACTACATCGGACGCATTGATTCGTTGGATAGCAGGATATAGTCGGAATGGATATACCAGAAAGAGATATAGTTACACCTCTGACTTATGGAGAGCTATCGGATATGATGCCAAAAAATATGCTTTTATGGGGGTTCGTAATCCTATAGCGTCAACGAGAGCAGAACTAAACAATTCAGACTTTAAAAAAAGTATTACAAGAAAAATTATAGCAAAGTTGAAATAAGGTGGTGGTATGTGTGGCAAATGAAAACGATATTTTTGGTATTTCCGTCCAAGTGATAGCTGGAACAAGAAATGAAGACAAAAAAATTTTCAAAAAGAGTGTTGGAGAATTAGCTAAAGCTATTGACGGTATTAAAATATATAATATAGAAGCCGATCAGAGCAAACAAGCCAAAGACCAATTAAAAAAGAGCGTTCAGACGCTATTTGAAAAATCTCTTCAAAACCCTCCAAAAATTCCAGTAGTTACAATCAAAAAGTTTGACTGTAGTAACGCGATGAAGTCTTTGAAGAAAGACATTGAAAAAGCAATTGGTAGTATTTCGGTTGGTGTTACTGGAAATACAATCAAAGCATCTCGTAGTCAATATAACAAGAATAACAATAGTAATCGGACGACGACCGATGTGACAAGTTATCAACAAACCGCAAAAGAGTTAGCTCAGATTCAGAGCAGAATCCAAAGCATTATTGGCGGTTTAAACCTTCAAAAACAAGGATATCAGTTTTTAAATACACAAGATATTGAGAAATTCCTTACGGTATCAAGAAGTTTGGCTTCTGAAGGAAGACAGTTAGAGCAGTCATTATCTCAGGGGTTGGAAGTTCCTGTCGCTGATTTAGACAATTTGAGCCAAAAGGTTGTAAAATTATCGCAAGATGTAACTGCAATCAATACAGAAGGCAGACAGAGTGTTAATGAAATTAATAATATTATTCAAACTGCCCAGTCCTTATATGCCATCCTTGAGAGTCATAATTCAAATAGTGTAATTAGTGCTGAGTCTATAGACAAAACTAAAGCAGAATTACAGGAGCTTATTGATACAGGGAGTCGTGTAGTATCTCCTACTGGTCGCACAAATGAAATATCCGCTTCCGAGTTACAAAGTCAATTAACTGTTATTACAGAAAGCACCGCTGCCTTAAAGGAGTTTCAAGACGCAGAAGCTCTTGTATCACAAGCGACTAATCAATTAACACAAGAGCAAAGCAAAAACTTGCTAACTGTGTCTGAATATCGTACTGCGTGGTCTCAACTTACAACCCTCATATCTAAAAAAGATATTATTGGCGATATGTGGAATAATGGAGAAGATGTACCAAAAGAACTTCTTTCGTCTTTTGTGACAGAGGCACAAGCGTTATCAAACTCTATCTCTAATACTGTAAACAGCAACCGTTCTGAAATAGAAAAGATTCGGAGTGATATTGATACAGTATATGATGACATTCAAAACCGCAGTAAAAATGTAGCGTTTATTCCCGAAGGACAATTACAAGAAGCAAAAGCAGACTTGGAAGATATACGCCAAGAATGTGAAAAACTACTTGAAAATGGTGTATGGAATGGTGCAGATGATTCTTTTATAGACAAGTTTCAAAGTAGGATTAACAATATTAAAGAGAAGCTCAATACCGCCAACGCAACTGGCAAAGCGCAAGGATATCACTATGATATTTTAAATAACTCAGGCGAGGTTGTTAATAATAGTCAGTTGGATAAATATTTGGCTAATATGCGAGCTTTGCGTCAGCAAACAACATCTTTACTTAACGGACACAATATTCCTGACAATCTAAAAAACGAACTTAGTGACTATCTCCAAAAATTTCAATTACTTAACGAAGAAATAACCGCTACAAATCAAGTAACTGGCAAGCTTGGAAATAATGCTGCTTTACATAAATTTGAAACCAAATGGAGTCAGAGTTTAAAAACCGCAAATAAAAGCACAATCGCAAGTAGCAAAGCAGTAGAAACACTGCGTTTGCAGGTTATGAAATTTGCGAGTAGCAATCCTAAAGCTGCCCAAGAATACGCTGGACAAATTGAAACCATTTTAAATCAAACATCAGATGCTACAAAAGTCAGTAGCCAACAGCTTAAATCTTTTCAGTCTCAACTTGCAAATATTAAGACTTCTGCCGAGTCTGCTGGATTGATGGGCTCAACCGCTCTACGCACACTTGCAAAGAACTATCTTAAATATGGTTCGTGGAATTTTATCACTTCGTCTATGAATAAAGCTATTGCTACTGTTCAAGACATGATACACATTGTGACCGAGTTAGACACTGCTATGGTTGAGCTTAAGAAAGTTACAGACAGCACCGACTCGACATACGACAAATATTTAACTACGGCAACTGGCAAAGCAAAAGAGCTGGGTACTACTATTAGTGACTTTGTTACAAGTACCGCTGATTTTGCTCGTATGGGTTATAATATACCTGACGCAACGCAATTGGCAGAGGTAGCAACCATATATGCTAATGTCGGTGACGATTTAGATGGTGTTAGTGAAGCAAGTAGTGACATTATTTCCATATTAAAAGCTTTTAATATGGAAGCTTCATCGGCACAAAGCATTGTCGATAAACTTAATGAGGTGAGTAAAAATATATTGCTCAAAGGTATAGAAATATATCTAAAGAAAAATAGCTATATCGGTTAAAAGCCAGTGATGGTTAAGACCGAGGAAAGACTTTATAGGATAGATAAAAATACATCGGAGGCTTATGAAAAAAGAACTTTTTTAATACAAGTGATATAACAACTTATCCATATTTCACTCATACAGATATGAATTATTAACCAATAACACATTAAAATCTATCCAATTATAAAGAATCCGTAGAGACTGTAATACCTACACTGGTGACATTGTAGGTTGAGCTAAATCCTAAACCTGTGTTTGCAGGCACGGAGAAGATCCAGTCCGAACTCGCACTATAATCTAACAACGAAATGCGAGAACTAAGAGGAAACTACTTAGTCGCCACTATTTATAGTGGTCAAATCTACTTAATTTGTAGATAGTAACAGAATGAATAATTACGCTGTCTCGTCAGGTGATTTAGGCGAAGGCTTGAAGAACTCAGCCGCATCTATGGCTGTTGCGGGCAATAGCCTTGATGAAACCATTGCGTTGCTGACCGCAATGACCGAAGTTACACAGAGTGCAGATGAATCAGGCAATGCACTTAAAGTGCTTGCCATGAGATTAAGAGGTATGTCGGTGGAGCTTAAAAAGGCTGGAGAAGATACGGAAGGAATGTGTACAACAACTTCTGAGCTTCAAGACAAAATCAAAGCTTTAACAAAAACTTCTTCGTCTTCAGGCGTGGATATTATGGACAATGGTTCATTCCGTAGCACCTATGATATTCTTAAAGATATAGCTCTCGTATGGGATGAATTGGCTGATAAAAATAAAGCGTCGTTACTTGAACTTATTGCCGGTAAGAATAGGTCTAACTACGCTTCTGCTGTAATTCAAAACATTGGTACGGCAATTAATTCATTAGATACATCCAAGCACTCAAATGGTTCTGCATTAAAGGAACACGAAAAGTACATAGATAGTATCGAAGGTAAAGTAAAACAATTTCAGGCACAGTGGCAGGAATTATCAACAACAACATTATCAAGTGATATTGTTAAAGGCGTAGTTGATACTGGTTCTGGATTGTTAGGATTTTTAACACAAGCTAATGAATTGCTCTCTCATCTTGGAGCAAACATTGGTACTCTTTCCATATCTGGCGTTTTGTCTGGATTAATGGGAAGCGACAAGGGTGAACCCAAATTGACGGGTTTTAGGAGTATGCCTATCTATTTTGAGAAAGTAGCGTAATCGTGCTATAATCAAGAAATGGTGATGTATGTCGTTAAATGAGAGGTTAAACTGCAAACGGAATGATAGCCGTTCTGGGAAATGGTGATGAACAATATGCCATATGGAGACGAAAGTCAGAAACAAGTTATTGTTCGGCGCATGTCAAAAGCTAACCGCCGTAATAAGCCATAATCAGCATCCAGCCGCATAAGCGGAGGTTCAGAGACTATAAGCCTCTTGAGGTAGTTTCAACGATATGAAATGACCTTAAATTGTATAGTCCAAATCGACACTGAGACAACAGTGACTATCATATAAAAGAAAAGTTTTATAAACAAACAAAAAGAGCAGTATTATAAAACACTGCTCAAATTATTAATTAGAAGGTGGCTTTGCAATCATTACATTGATAGTTCTTGCCTATCTTGTTGCTTGCTAAGCCGAGTGTGAGAGATGAAGCTACTCTACTACTTGTTGAAATTTTAGTAGTACGCAAAGAACCGCAATATGGACATTTAACAGTTGGCTTGGAAGATAATTCATTAAGTCGTTGTTTTGTCACTAAATCCCAGCGTCTGTTGTTATTTAAGTGTTCTTCATATAGACTATTATCATATTCAGGACAGTCTTTAAGGAATTTTTCATACCAAAAAAGATATTCAGCCTCTTTGCTTCCCAAAACATCTCGTTCAAAGTGCTCTCGCTGTAATTGTTCTGTAACTTCAAAAAGCAATTTACGAGGTCTTTTAAGAAAACCAACCCAACAACAATAACATTTCTTATATGATTCCAATGCAGGGTAATTAACTTCTCCACATTTTGGACATATTGCTACTTCAAGCATTAAAACACCTTCTTATTTAATATATTGTGTCTAAGAGAAAGATACTCCAAACATACTTAGACAGTGATAATGGTAAACACATCGGATGGTTTACTACGGCTGCCAAAGCCAGAGCAACGCAAGATATTGACAAGGCTATTGACAAATATAAAGAATATAAAACCTACGCTGAAAGCTTAGATGACAAGGTTTTAAAAAATGCAGTAACTGCTAATGAAGCAGATATACTCAAGCAGTCAAAATTTGCAGAAGCTACTAAAGATTTAAACCAAGAATTATTAAAAGGCATACAATACAACACAGATTATGCCGAATCAGAGAATCTCTTAAGTAAAAATGCTCAATCAATGTCTGGTGCCTTTTCAGGCATTAAAGGCAAGCTATCTTCATTAGGCTCTTCGTTAAAGAATATTGCCGTAGGTATTGGTAATATGTTTATGATACAAATTGCAATGAGTGCAATTTCTTTTGGTTTTGAACAACTTGATAACTACATCAACAGAGCCGAAAACAACCTATCAGACCTTGAAAAAATCACAACAGAGATTAACGACAAAAAAGACGCCTATACATCTCATTCAACATCTGTAAACAAAATCAAAAATGAATATTACGAATTAGCTGATGGTGTTAATTCTTATGGAGAAAATATCTCTTTAACCTCTACTCAGTATGAGAGATATATTGAACTTTCTAATGAGATTGCACAGATGTATCCGGGCTTGGTAAAAGGTTACTCAGCCCAGAATGATGCTATCTTAGAGTGTAAAAATAATGTTGAAGCTCTTAATAAGGCAATGACTGATGAAAAGAATGCTTATTACGAAACTATCGTGTCTAAAGAGCAGGATAGTATTGGCAAAGCGTTAGAAAACATCTGGACTAATCAAGGTATGTGGGGCGCAGATGATGAAACTTACATTACCCAAATTAAAGCACTCGACCAATTTGTGCAGAATCTTAACAAAAAAAAAGATACTCAATTGACTCCTGCTTTAAGTAAAGCGTTAAAAGATGCCGGTATTGAAGATCTTGTTAAGACTGGTGGCGGTACAGAGTATGGTATGTCTTATCTTTATGATGAGATAAACGAAAAAGACTTATCTACCATAATATCGGCAGTCAAAAACCAGCAATCCGTTTTACAGCGTCAAATTAACGATTTGGTAAACAATAGTTTTAAGCCTGTACTTGATGCGTATATTCACTATACTAATGAGCAGTTTAGCACATTAGATAGTAAAAGTCAAGTTCTTATTGAGCAATATATAAATAGTGCTACATGGGATAACTTCTATAGTAAGATTATTGATCCTGAAGCCAGTACAGCAGATAATTTAGAATCAGTTAAACAAACCGTATCTGGTATAATTAAAGCGTTTGAGAATCCAGAATTAGCTGACACATTGAGCAGTGTGCAGTCTAAAATAGACGATATTAAGAATGGCAAGATTGATGTATCAAATTATCAAGATTTGAGTAATCAGATCAAAAAAGTATTATCAAGCGTTGACGGTATAGACACAGTTACCAAAGCATTGTTTGTAAAACTTTTGTTTTCAGATGTCGAGGTCACTGATAATGTAAACATAGATGACGCAATAGCTAATCTTGTCAACCGTGCAACGAAACAAACCCATAATACTAAATCTGCTGCTAAAAATGCACCAACGATTAATGGTATTATACCTGTTACAATACCAGTTGAACTGGGCGGAGTTGATACGAATAGTTTTGTTCGCAGTGTTAAGGAACAGTTTGCTGATGGCACTGGTTTGGAAGAGATACAACAGGAAGCGGCGAACTTGGGTGTTAATCCTTTACAAACAGTATTTGGAAATATTGACACCAACAATCGTGAAGTCTTAGAATGGACAGATTCTAATTTAGAAAAGTACAAAACTGCGATAGAGTCTTGGGGTTCTACTGTAGAAGACATGAAAGGCACCACTTCTACTGTATTTGCTGGATCGGATACATTTGATGGTGTGGAAATCGCTTTTTCTCCAATGCTACAAACGCCTGACGGAGCAGTGTTGTTAGATGCGGACACCGTGTACGAATACATTTGGAGTCTTATTGACGAAGCTGGCGAGGGATGGACTAACGAAGATTTATTAAAATTAGACACTAAAGGCATCGAGATTGATGGTGTTAAGATAAAAAACCTTATTGCTGATATTGGTGACACAGCAGATCATACTGCAAAAACTATGCACTATTTGGGCACAAACGGAGCTATATCTCTTGCTCAAAAAGAAATTCAAGGATTTAATGAGTGGATAGATGGATTGTCAGATGACGATAAACAAATAGTTTATCAGATTTCTTGCGATACCGATACGGCAGACTTTACATTATCAGAATGGCAAGACAAAGTAAAAGAATACACCAAAAAAAATACAGATCTGATAGATAAAGTATCCAAAGAAGAAAAAGACAAAACCAAAGAGTATTTGCAAAGTCTGGATTTTAATACGATTTCTAAGTTGTATAACAAAAAAGATAATATTAGTTCTTTAGAGGATATTAAAAAAGCTGTTAAAGACATAAAAAAAGAAGCAGAAGATAAAGTTACTTTTAAAGTATCTACAGAAGACGCCACAAAAAAAGTTACTTCTGTGTTATCGGCTTTTAAGGCTGTCAAAACTGCTATTAACGAATATAACGAAAACGGAAAATTATCTTTTGATACTCTGGAAGCGGTTTTATCGTTAGACGACTCTTATATAAATTTACTTGTTAATGAACAAGGCGAACTTGATTTAACTTCTGAAAAATTTAGAGATTTAGCCAAAGCTCAATTAGAAAGACTGAAAGCTTCTTACTTACAAGAAGCAATTGACGAAGTAGGCAAACTTAAAAATGAGACACAGGCTTTAGCATATCTTCAAAAGAGTCAAGACAGTGCTGCAAAGTCGGCTACTAATTTGGCGGACAAAAAATGGAAAGAAGCATATGCAACTGCTGCTGCTAAAGACGCTGAACAAGGCACAGGTACGCTATATCAACAAACGGTTATTCAGGCAGAGTCTGCTTGGCGTAAGAAAGCCGCTTTGATTGATTCGTATGCTTCTTCATTAAGTGACTTGTCTACTTCTACAGACGAAGCTACTTCTGCTTCGGAGAAGTACAAAAAGCAGATAGAAAAGGAAGAAAAAGCTCTTGAGAAAAGTAAAGACGCTTTAGAAAAGAAAAAAGAAGCGTTAGAAGATACTAAAAGTGGTTATGAGGATGCGTTGTCTGCGATTGAAAGTTTAGTCGATTGGACAGAAAAGTACATTAAACAGACTAAGCAGGACGAAATAGATGCACTACAAGAACGCAAAGATAAAATTGACGAACTTATTGAAAAGAAACAGGAACTTCTTGACAAAGAAAAAGAAGAAGCTGATTTCAACAAACAGCTCAAAGAGAAAGAAAATGCTGTTGCTTCAAACGCATTGTCTGCTGCTATTACTGGACTGGACGATAGTTCCGCAGGTAAAAAGGCTCACAAAGAAAATGTTGATGATTTGGTTGAGTCCAGAGAAGACTTATATGATTATCTATCAGACTATCAGTATGATACTCGCAAAGAAGCTTTGGATAAACTGAAAGAAGAGACAGATAAGCATTATGATGATGAAATCCAAACTATTCAAGATTTCTTAAACAACGAGGTGTCTTTACACAGAGCTGCATGTAATATGATTGACAATGACAATGGCACATTGTATAACAACCTGTTGTGGTATTGTCAAAATTACACTACAACCACAGAGGCTGAGTTTAACCATATGTGGCAGTCGGCTCAAAGTGCTCTTTCTGAATATGGTACTGCACAACTCAATGTTATGGATTTAATGAATACGCTACAATCTCGCATCTACGATGTAGACTCTGCTATTGATAATGTGACAGGAAGGATTGACAACTACACTTCTCGAATTGATAGTTTGAAGCAAAAAATTGACGAGTTGGGTAATTCTGCACAGGTTACTAAAGCAAAGATTGATTCAGTTAAAGTACAACCATCGAGTATAACAGGTCATGGGTATAAAATTACCTATAACGGCAAAGTGTATAAAACCAACCAAACGAACAAAGAGGATGCTGAAACATATTTCATAAGTCAGATCAGTAAAGATTGGTATGGCGGAAGAGCGCTACCGGCAGGTTCTTTATGGTCAAAAATGAAAGCGTATGCTTCTGGTACCAAATCAGCCAAAGGTGGCTTGTCTATTGTTGACGAAGAGGGCATCGGTTCAGAACTTATCCCTACATCTCTTGGCAATGGCAGATATACAATCTTACCACAAGGCAACCCTGTATTTAGCAAAGCTATGACAAATGAATTGTTTGAATTTGCATCAGCTCCAACTGATTATTTTGCACAAAAGTTTGGCTCTGAGATAACACCGAATGTCGTGAACAATAAATCAACTGTTGTTTCCCCTGCTATTAACATCAATGTGCAAGGTGATGCTACTCAGGCTACTGTTAATGCACTGCACAAGGAGTCTGAGAAAATTATGAATAACACTATCAAAAAACTTATGTCTTATACTGTTAATAATAGGCACTTGTAATAGTTTTTGTCAAACCGAAGAACGATATGCAGCTCCTCGGTTTGACAACATTGTCATATATCTATATATTCGTTCACAGTATTGTTATCGTTATTGTCTATATAGTTACAAAATAGTAATTTGAGCAAGGTTTTAACAAAATTGTTATCAAAACAGTCAAATTTTACTTGACAAGTGTGTGGTTTTGCAATAGACTATATAGTTACATTTAAAAACATAGACACAGGTACTAAGATATGGAACGGATTGAGATATTTTCTATACATAATAACAACATAAGACGAAAACAATTAAGAACTTTTGAAAAAAATATTTCCATTTGGTTTATTGGTATATTGGTTAGTTCTATTCCCATACTATTTAAAACAATGAATTTAGTGTTGCATGGTCATGCAGAAGAAATTAGTTTTGTATCCATATTTTCAGACAAAGATATATTTTTCTCTATTTTTAGCATTGCTACATTGCTACTAGTAGAAATACTTTTAGTCGATGGAGCTAAAGGTGGTAAAGGTTTAAGGATATATTTATTAGGTATGATGACCATCCTGTTAGCATTATATACTATGGCTGTATTTAGTGACGGATGGTATCGTTATTTTAATCAAAATATAGCTATGTGGATAAATATTATATCATTGGCAAGTGTGATAGTCGTAGGTGTGTTACAGTTTTGTAGTCTAGCTACTATCAATTAATGCACGGAGGCATATTATGGAATATTTCTTTTTAATCTTATCTGGAATTGTTGGGCTTTTAGCTGTATTGCATTCGTTAGGACAGTTAATATCTGCTATCAAAAAACAAAAGCAAATCAAATATGAAACACATTCATCTCAAGAAAAATTATACAAGTATGAGCTAGACACAGATGTATGCAATAACAGAATTCGTGGTTCTGTCCGTATGAATCAGGGATACATCAAAAATGAAAACAATGTCAAAGCAGAAGCTGATGAAATTGTGTTTCCATAAGTAGGGGTAGATTATGACTGATTATCAAAATATATTTTATACTTTTTGGGAAAAGTATAATTATGTATATAATAAGCAAAAAGAGTTATGTATATTGTCTGAAGAGTATGATAATGAGTTATGTACATTTGTTCAACCTATTAAAGAGCAAAAAGATTCATTGGATCATATTACGAGAGCTTACAAAGATTATTATGACGGTATTGCTGGTAAAAACAGTACCGATGCAAACATTGAAGATAATTTAGATAAAGCATTGGGGCATATTTTTCGTGCCTATTACGACACGGCGGATTTTTTTAGCATTGTAATAAGGCGTACTTTAAGTATGCACTTGCAGCAATTTACATATAAGCAAATCATTACAGTATGGCGTGAGTATGAAGATAATCGCAGATGGTTAGTAACATTTCCTACACTTATGGCTGGATTACGAAATAATAAGGGTATAAATTCAAGTTTTCATGATATTAAAGAAAAGGTTGATGCGTATTATGAACCAATAGAGCATCTATTTGAATTATTTAACACATTTATGTTGGAAGTTTACCCTAAGTTATGCAAGCGATATGACCCGCCAGTAGATTAATTATTTTAAAACTAAATAGTAAAATATTGTAAGAGAAGATGAAATTTCATCTTCTCTTTTTTATTGCAAAATTAAAAGAAAGGCTGTCGGTTGACAGCCTTTTGTGTTACTTAGATTGTTCCATTTCGTGAGCTAAATAATGTATTGATTCATGATAAGTACACCAATAACTGTTATTAGCCCTTGGTCGGTCACATCCATCTTCAATACAAGTTGATGAACAATTTGAGCCAATTAATGAAAGTAACAGTATTACGCCCACTATAATGCCAATGGTAATCAATTTTCCACTATTGTTTTTAGTGTTATTTGCATTCATTATTCTTCACTCCCTTTTGTTTTATTTTACCATAATATTTTTATTTTTACAAGTAAGAGTATATATTTATCTATGTTTTTATTAAGGAGGTGTTTTGGTTGTATAGAGATTGTTATTTTACCTATAATGATATATACTCAGGTGATTATAATTTAATTTTAGCTTTTATAAGTGACGATAGTAATGAGTTCGCAAGCGGAGGCGAATATGAACCCACTACTGTGACTCTCCCCCATAATGCACAACAGCTTTTATACAATCTTAATTATGCTGAACATCCACTTGAATTTTCAGTTGAAATTATTAGTCCAGAAGATAATATTCCAGCCGAAATAATGATTGAAATTAAAAATTGGTTATTCGGACAAGACGGTTGGAAACGACTTTATTTGCAAAATGAAACATTTGACTATTACCTCAACGCATTATTTATTCCGGACAGTGATATTATCGATGCACGAGGTTATAGAGGTTTGCGTTGTAAGGTACAAAATGATAGTGGATTTTGGTATAAGGACAATGAAGTTGAGTTTAAGGGGGTTGCAACTAAACCGTCAAATACAGGGCAAACATTATCTTTTGAAACTACAATTGATATTGAAGGACAACCTATCAATAACAAAATTTGTCCTGTTATTGATTTAAAGATCGGACACAACTGGACAGAACATCAAATAGATTACACATTATCGAATTATAGAGTATATGTTGGAAATAAACTTAATAAGTCTATGTTCGTTTTCGATGCGAATGTGAATTATCATACAAATAAAGATGCCGTATATGAACTGGATACTAAATATGGAATGGTAACAATGAAAGAACCTAATGAAAAAACTTTTCATTCACTCACTCCCCCATTCATTCAATACAACGGAGTTATTAAAGATAATCTCGATTATGTATCTTTATTTTGGCTTGGCAATGGTCAAAATCAGATTTATCTATACATTAAATCCGCAGATAAAACTGACGCTAAACATAACTATGCTTACGATGTTTTCGATCCCGATAAAAGCTTAGTTTTAAAGTATACTACAATGCATAGGTTGGGTGGTATTTGATGCAAACACGAAATTACGCACAAGAGACTCCCGACATGGTGTTGTATAGACAGAATAAAAAGACCTCACTTGGCTATGTCAAAAATATACACAATTGGACTGCTGATTATAATTTTGGGACAGCTTCGGAAATGAGTTTTGAAGTACCCAAAAAAGTTTATGACACTCGTACCAATAGTTGGATGGATAATCCTAATTATGATAATCTAAAGCCTGATATGCTTTTGTATCTCAATGATTCAACTGAGTATTTTAAATTTACAGGAGAAAGTTATTATGCAGATTATCTGTATAATTTAAAAGGCGGAGGTACACGAAAAGATTATGAGTTATCGTTTGATGTTAATACAGCAATTAACAATTTCAATATTAAAAACGAAACTATGCTTTTTGATATTGGCACTACATATGGTTACGAGTGGGTGTGGGGTGGCACTATTAATGATGGGGTATTTGAAGATTATTCAGAAAGCTTAGACTTGTACAAGCAAGGATGGTATACTTACCAGTATTTAGCCTGTAAAAGTTTTATACCTGTGCATAAAGGCGATGTTATTGCAACAAAATGTTTTAACGGTGACACTCTGCGGTACTCATTTAAAATTCATTACTATAAGGAAGCTAACGCAGATAGCTGGCTTAAATCTGATGATAATTATTATCATGAATCATCGAAACAACCATTCCGAAGATATGTAGATTTTACAGTAAAGGATAGCGATGGTAATGTTGAAAACAATACTGATACTATTGACGAAGGGTATATCCGAATAAGTCTTGTATGTAGTCAAGCAACATATAGCGACAATACTTATCGTACATATATTCCCAATGCCTCTTGGGTGCAAATCTTTTCAAGAGAAAGATTGTGTACACACTTTGAAACAAATAAAAATAAAAACTATGGCATACGAAATGTATGGTGGGTTATTACTAACACAGAAGAAATAAATGATAACGGAAGTAATGCTGTGCTAAAAGTAACAGCCCAGTCTTATGAGATGACTTTATCAAAAAGAGCGTTTTCTTTATCAAACAGTACATTACCACTATTTGTGCCTGATCATATTAACGACCTTGTTACCAGTGATAATTGGTATTACGATTGTTATGGCAACACAAGACATAAACAAAAGTTTGTCCGAGGATTGCTGAATCAAATACTTGACTATCTTCCACAATGGAAAATAGGATATGTTTCGCAAGCCGTGTGTGTTAGGTATAGAACACTTGACGATGTTGATAATGCAAATGTTTATACTTTTTTAAATAATGATATCGCTTCGTCATACCAATGCTATTTCATTTTTGATTCAGAAAATATGACAATTAATATAATAGATGGAAACATAGAGACAGAAGAGCGGCGGTATTATAATACTGATGAAAAATATTTAGGCACTCATTCTAAGGCAATATTAACATGGCAAAATGCAATCAAAAATACGAATGTTCACACAACTGATGATAGGTGCATTAGTGCATTAAGAGTGCATACATCTAACGATCAATACGGATTAGGGTTAATCAACCCCACGGGAAATAATATATTGTACAATTTTAGTAATATTGAAAATCAATTAGATTATGTGGCTGATGACACTAAAAACAGAACCTTAAAAGAAGCTCTTACGGTGTGGCAAACAAACATTGAAAAACAGTCTGTAAAATATGCTAATAACGGGGCATTATTGATTGAGTGCAATAAAAAGAAAATAGAGCAAGCTTCTAAAGTGTCAAAAGCTTTAACAACATACTTAACAGTCGCAGATACAATTAATACACATCTAATAGATAAATATGGGTTTAGTGACAAACCGCTCCCTAACTCTTCAAGTGGAGAGTTGCGTTATGCTTATCAAGTTCTTGTAGATGACCATGTGCGTATTCCGAGTGGAATGAGAAACCCACCATATGATTACATCAATTACGATTGCTATTACTCCAAATCTTTATATACAAAATTGTATTCGGCAGCAGAGACATATTGGAATACAAAAAATGATTATGATAACGCAGTAACCAAATACAACATATGTTATAACAAGATGCAAACAGTAGCTAAAAAGTTTACACTGAATTACAAAACGGCACTTCAGGCAAACAAAGACGGTATTGCAACAATCCTCTCCCCTGCTGAAATTTTGGAACTCCAAAATTACATTACTGAAGGAGATTGGACAAATGACAATATTGTATTTAGTGACACCTATTCCGCTAATGATATTATAGCAACATTACAAGAAGCAATGGCTCAAGCTAAATCTGTCCACGACAATTATCTCAGTAAGCAGTGTTATGAATTTGAGATTGAATCAGCGAACATATTAACAATTCCCGAAATGAAGGATAACATTAGAAATTTAACACTTGGTACAGCACTATCTCTTGAAGTAAAAGACGGTGATTGGCAGTATCCTATTTTGCTTTCAATTCATGTACATCATGGCGATGTATTAGATTTTAGTTTGACATTTAATACAAACTATTCTGCCAAGCCTCTCAAGAAGAGATTTATTGATTGTTTCAATACGATTTCACAAACAAGTGTTAGAAATACAACATTTAATTTTACAGAATAATAGGTGGTGATTATATGATTATTAGACATTTGAGCATTGATTGTGCTTATATTAATAAGGTGCTTGAACCAATCACACAAAGAGAACACGGTGTGACTGAGTTTGAGATTGAGATTAAAAATCACGGTGCTGATATCGACCTTTCGGAATGTACGCTTGCCACCTATTATGGATTAAAGCCAGACGAACACAAGGTAGGCGTTGAGTGCAGAGTAGATAAAGATAAAGGTTTGATTTATTTACCTTTGTATTTACAGATGACAACGGCTGAGGGTGTGTTAAAAGGCATTGTAGAATTACAGTTTCCTGAAGGTAATGTAAGATTTTCAGGCGTTAATTTTAAGGTTTCTTTTGCGCCAGATGACACAAAGATTGAAAGCACTGATGATTTTAGTGTCTTAGAAAACTTCATCTCTAAACCGACTATAGACGGTGTTGTCGGACAGGTATTGTCTATAGACAGTAACGGTGACACTATTTGGTGAACACTTAAAGAGTTTGACGGTGATTATGCACATTTGAGCAATAGACCTTCTATTAATGGCGTTGAACTTAACGGAGATAAGTCACTTGAAGATTTGAACATTAAGCAAACCTATACTGCCGATGATATTCCGTTTGCAGATGGCGAAACTTTTCAACAAAAGTTCAACAATGGTGAACTAAAAGGACAAGATGGTGTTTCGGGTGCTGACGGAATTACTCCGCATATTGGTGACAACGGCAATTGGTTTATTGGCGAAACAGATACAAATAAACCATCACAAGGTACAAACGGCATTGACGGCACAAATGGTAAGGACGGTATCGGGATAACTAATGCTGAAATCAATACTTCGGGTGAACTGACACTTACATATTCCAACGGCACATCTGCAAATCTCGGAAAGGTTGTCGGAGCTGACGAAAATACAAACAATAGCATCAAAGAGTTGAAGCGTTATTTAACAAATATGGGGTTGCTGGTCTTTGAATCATATCCATACGACTGGATGTATGCGATTAAAGACATCCGTGTTACAGAAGAAAGCACTATTGCTATAGGTCATGTCAAACGAACACCTACAAGAAATACTATCGTACTTTATTTAGTTGAAAACGGTGCATTATCGACTGCGAAACTATATGCTAATGTTGATTCTGACATAGCGGGGTATGCAACTTACTCAAATTTAGCTAAAACTATTGCGATGACAGTAAATTGGGATGAAATTCCCTATAATACTGATGTGCAGTTTGGTAAGAATTATGTTCTTTGTTCAGCATGGTGTTATGGTGATACAAGACTTAACTATCTGCTTGATAAAGTCAAAGAAGAAATGAATTTAAACATAGTAAACAAGATTTCGAGTTTTGTGTCAACTGGAAAAGCAGACAAAATTGTTTCTAATGTACAGATAATTGGCATGAATCACACCGATGCTCGTTTGCTTATTAGTAATTTCAACCGACACTATAATGGCGATGATACCGATTTACTTTATATCTACACAACAGACGATACAGGTGCTACAGCAAATCTTATCAAAGGCATAAGAGTTACCGAGGAAACCGGCACTATAACTGTTGATTTATCTAAAGTTGTGTCCGGTGCTATTATGAGATTTGATTATGATTTTTCGGGGATTACTGACGGTACAAGACTGCAAGGCACAGGTACAGGATTCCTTATTAAAAAGAATTGCTACATTTTTGAAAGCGTATCGAAATCAGATTTTGAAAATTATGAGGAAAAAATTCCAATTGATTTTGGATTTTTTGAAAAATTTGCAGTCATTGGTGATTCATATGCAAGCGGTGAAATTTATGTTGCTGACTCCTCACAGAGTAAAGGATATACTGTAGCAGATTATTACCAAAAATCGTGGGGGCAGATTTTAGCGAGAAAATACGGTGCAACCTGCATAAATCTTTCTGTAGGTGGTCTTACAACCCGAACATGGCTTACCAATTCTCACGGACTTGCCAAAATGCTTGCAGAAAAACCACAAGAGTTATATCTGTGTGCTTTAGGAATTAACGATGAAATTTCCCTTGGGGCTTCGTACTTAGGCACGATTGAAGATATCACAAATCATGATTCCTATTCTGATTATCCTGATACTTTTTACGGCAATTACGGAAAAATTATCGAACAAATCAAAGACCACGCCCCAAAATCAAAAATCGTGTTAATGTCTATGGCATATCTTTATAACGCAACAGAGGATAGTTTTACTGTTGCCATAAAAAATATTGCAAATCATTACAATATTCCTTTTATAAACATTAAGGATGACGCTTTCTATGCCAAAGGCAGCATTTACAAAACAGGGCAGTCCTATAATCACCCGACAGCACCTTTGTATGCAGGTATGGCACAAGCAAATGAAAGACTTTTTTGTCGGTGTGCGGTTAGCTATTACGATTATTTTAAGGACTTTACCGGACAGTAAATTTTTTAGCAGATTTTAGGCTATTAGTAAGATGTGCCTGAAAAAATCAGGGCACAGGTACAGGAAATTTTAAATAATTAATAGGAATGATAGCGAATTTGAAGAGTTTTAAAAGGAGGGTTTTAAAGCCAAATTATTCGTTATAGTGTACAAGTAATATTTCTATTTATGAAAATTCAATGTATATATTAACGAAGTGATAAGGAGGAAGATAATGAAAACCTACAATAAAATATATACAGTACACGCTTGGAAAGACAACAACAAGTTTTTTACTGTGACACAAGGCGAGGGTGGTATCAAATATCCTCGTCTTATGGTCGTGGATGATAAAGGAGCAATTGACTTAACTGGTTCGGCAGTTACATACACAATAACTCTCCCTCGTGGTTCTGAAGAAATTGTTGACGCAACAATTATAGACGCTAAGCGAGGCGTTGTTGAATTTGAAGTTAAACCCTCTATGACTGCTTATGCAGGTGTGGGTGAAGGTGAACTTAATATCACCATTGATAACAAGGTTTTGAAAATTAGCGGTATTAATCTCACTATTAACAAGTCAACCAGTGGTCGTGTAATTGAAGCAAGTGAACAGTTTAGTGCATTATTAACCTTGATATCCAAATATTCTAACATTAATCCTGAAAACAAGGATTTGAAGATTTTGGAGAACTCTGATATTACGGACACGGCTAAGAATTATCCAAGCATTGCATATCTCCTAAATAATTTTTGGAGTAACAATAATTTGTCACTATTGAGTGCAACTGCGTATGGTGTTAGCAATTCAGGAGTAGTGACAAGCTTATCGAAAATACCGACAGCTTCGTTAAGTAAAAGATGTCTTTATTTTCCAGCAGGTACTTATAAGTGCAATGGTATTGCTTTGTCTAATATTGATGACTTGACCATTATTTGTGATAATGCTAATTTTGTATTTTACAATCAAGCTACTAATTCGACAGACGCTGCTGAAACGACTGTGCAAGGTTCGTTTTTTAAGTTCACTAATTGTAATAATTTAACAATTATCGGGGGTTGTTTCGATGGACAACACAAAGTGTCTCAGTGTATTACATTAGTTGGTTGTCAAAACAGTAATATCACAAATGCAACCATTAAAGGTGCAGGAAACAAAGCATCTTCATTTGCTGCTGGTATTAATTTAATTAGAGACTGTTCTCAGTTTAATATCAATAATGTTATTGTATCTGACATTAAGGCTGGTACTGTATCTGAGGATACATTTATCCACGCAGTCGGTATAGGAGTGTCAAGTGTTAATGGTGAGTTTAGTCAGCACGGATATATCAGCAATTCTCAAATTAGCAACATTAATGGATACAAAGTTGGCAACAAAGAGCCTGATGGAGATGGTATTTATTTAATTCAAAGACCTTCTGCTGACTGTAGTGGTGATAGTTATATTACTGTATCCAACTGCACAATTACTGACTGTGCAAAAAGAGGCATTAAAGTAAGTACAAGATATACCAACATTGACAATTGTTACATTGATATTGATGGTTGGGGTGCGGCAATTGAAGCACAATACGGTAAGATGACACTTAGAGACTCAACAATACACAATAAGTATGCAAGTTGTGTAACTCTTGATTGGGATAACGGCACTAATTATATTGACAACTGTAAACTTTATGGAGCAGATAAAACTGAAACATCTACGCATGGAGACAAATACACTGGCAATGGCATTGTGCTTAATCAGAGACTGTCTGTAACAGGTACATATTATACCAATGAACCGTGTAGTGTTATTGTACGACATTGCACAATTGAAAATGTGACAAGTCCGTTAAGATCAGGGTATGCAGTAGGATTGACTTATCAATATCAGTCTATCATTTTTGACGATTGTCAAATAGGACATTATCGTGGTGTATCTGCAATTATGTTTGATGCAAGTATGATTTCGGCAATTAATAAATTATCTTTATCTAATGTTAATTATAAGTATGGTACAACTGAAAACGAAGTACAAACTGCAAATAATCAATACTTTGGTTTGACGAATAGTGGTAATACTCTCGATATTGGTTCAACAACATATGTTAAGCCTAATCATATGCTGTACACCAATAATCTTACAGACGATTATAATAAATTGTTTAGAATGTACGACTTGTTAGATAGCGACTTTGGTGAACCAAAAGCTAATGTATCAGATGTGTTAGAGGATGCTCCAAATATTTTATCGTGTACTAATGGTACATACACAAGCAAAACCAATACTCACTTTAGTGTCGTAGCAACAGACAATACATTGAGTATTAAATGCGATACAGCATACACAAGTGGCAAGTCTTTCGTCTATGTTAAGCTTGATTCATTGGAATTGAAAGGCGGTACATATAATTTCTATATAGATAATATTACACCAGTTTCATCAGATGTGACAATTACTTTCGCAGATTCGTCTTATAACATAATTGATACATCTCTGGAGTTAGCGTTGAATAAGGCTTCCAAGTCATTGATTGTAGACGGTGTAACTAAACCTATTACATATTTACGAGTTAAGCTTGCAGCGAACAAAACAATTGATATGCAATGCACTGTATCTCTTGCTAATCGCAATAAAGTCTTAAAAGGCAATCTTGAGGCAAGAGTTGCAGCGCTTGAAAAAATAATACAAACAAAGGAGTAATAACCAATGTGGTGATTGAATGAGTAATGAAATAATTGAAATCATTAAGACTATTAGTGTATGCTTTGGTTGTGCTACTGCTATATTAACAGTGTTGACTGCTATCGTCACTCCTCTACGCCGTAAAATAATCGGTTGGGTGCGAAATACAAACAACACTAATGACACAATAGAGAAACTGAACAAAATTGAAGAAATGTTAGAGTCTCACATTTCTCTTGATACAGAGAAGTGGGATATGTCGGTTAAGTTGGCTGAAGCAGTGAAGGCAGGTTTGAGAAATAGTATCTTAGAGTTGTGTGACAAGTGCATTGCAAAAAATAGTATCACCTCGATACAAAAGCTCAATTTGATTGACCTGTATAAAGAGTATCACAATCTCGGAGGAGACACATATTGTACTGATAGATATAAACTGGCATTACATTTGCCAGAAAAGAATATTTAAGGAGTTGGTTATATGATTAACTGGACAGTAAGATTTAAAAATAAAACATTTTGGCTTGCACTTATTCCTGCGGCACTTCTGTTTATTCAGGCAGTAGCTAAAGTATTTGGGTTTGAGCTTGATTTTGGTGAACTTGGCAACAACCTTACGGCGGTAGTGAATACCATATTTGCTTTGCTTGCAGTGCTTGGTGTTGTGGTCGATCCTACAACTAAGGGTACATCAGATAGTGAACAGGCTATGACTTATGGTGAGCCTAAGTAATTAAATACAATACATAAAATTAGCACTCATCTCTTAATTGAGGTGGGTGCTTTGTAATTTAAAACAGATGAAGGTGAGGAATAATTATGACAAATGCAAATTTTATTGAACTTGCAATATCAGAGGTACGCAGGTATGTTTTAAATCACTTAGATAAGTCAGATGGTACACCTGTTTTTGACATTTTTGTAGTGTGGTCATGTAAGACTTTGCAAAACCACAAATGCCTTATTAGCACAACATTACACGATGGTATGTACTACGAATGCACATACAATGGCGATAAAAACGAAATGTATCTTGACGCATACAAAAAGTTTGAAAACAAAAAAATTATTTGTGAAAGCGAGGAATAATTATGAGTAATTCAAAACTTGTTGATTACACAAAATTAAGCCCAAACCACAGTGGTAAACGCACACACAGTATTGACCGCATTACTCCGCACTGTGTTGTAGGTCAGTGCAGTGTCGAAACCCTCGGCAACATCTTTATGAATACAGCCTGTGAGGCAAGCTGTAACTACGGAATCGGCTATGACGGCAGAGTGTTGCTCTGTGTCGATGAGAGCAACCGTTCTTGGTGTAGTTCGTCAAATGCAAATGACCAGAGGGCGGTAACAATTGAATGTGCAAGTGACACAACCGCACCGTACACGATGAATAGCAAAGTATACAACAAACTTGTTGACTTATGTGTTGACATTTGCAAGCGAAACGGCAAAACTAAACTGCTTTGGTTTGGCAATGAGAGCAAGACGCTAAATTATTCGCCAAAGTCGAATGAAATGGTTTTAACTGTACATAGATGGTTTGCAAATAAATCCTGTCCGGGCGATTGGCTTTACAACCGTCTTGGCAATCTTGCAAAAACAGTAACTGCAAAACTTGGTGGTAAAACAACAGATACGGAGGAAGAAGAAATGATTAAATACGGTTTACATAACACAGCTATACTTGCATTCAAGAAACAGTTGATTACACTCTATAATATGGGTATCATCAAGACAAAGGTTGACAACTCGGACGGTTTCGGAGATGGCACTTTAAAGGCTGTAAAAGAAGCACAGAAAGCAGGTAAGGTCACAGTTGATGGTATTGTTGGAGAAAAGACAATCAATGCTATCTATCATCTTATTAATGACGGTATTCGAGCAAAAGACACCAAAATCGCCAATGCTAAAAGGGCACTTGGCTGACAGACCAAAAGATAACACATAAGTTCGTACTGTGATACTTTAGGGTATACGGTCTTGGTATTTCTGCAATGTTTTTCGAGCTTGTGGGGCATAATATATTAGTGATCGCCCTGTGATAATCTGAGGATTCACAGGCAATTATGACATTTAGTGTCAGCCCACTTGGGCAGATTTGTATAGTGGTAACATCTACCTTTAGATGTCAGGAATGCGAACGCAACTACCTTTCTGTAGAATACAGATGAAATGGTTTAGATTCTTGGTCGTAGCACGATGCCAGCGACTCAAAATAATTGGACAGCGAGCGAAGATAAGACTATGGTTGACCAACATAGAGGAAGATAAAGAGGTGGGTTGGTTTATGGCGTACCAATGGTCATAAACGCCAATTTCGTTTTTTTAGAAAGGATGTTAAAAATGTCAGTGCTTGCAGTACCGATAAGTCAGTCTTTCGAGGTAGATAAAAATAAAGTTAAAGATTTTGACAATCAGTCTCACCACAAAAAGCAATGGATATTAGATAGATTATCTAAGTATAATAAAAATGAAATCAAATGGGATTAAAATAATCCTTTTAAATGATTGTCGCCCACCACTGGCGACTAATAAGTGACTGGCTCGATAAATATGTTTCGCATCCGACCAGCGAATAATAAATCGGTTGAATTTTAATCAAGTTAAAAATTGGTAACAAATGTACATTTGATGACTAAATATAGGTAGACTTTTAGTACGCTTAGGGAGTACTATGTAGGTACAAGGAAAGGTGTATATTGTCGTACACATTCACATATCATATTAGTACCATTATTAAGGTGTGTGTGTTATGTGTTTTTCCTTTAGAAAAAAGAATAAGAAAGGAAGTAACGATATGGCAGTTATGCAAAAACCAAGACAGGCATTCATCCTTGACAGCAAGAAAGCTAATGATTTTTTTAGCATTAAGTCATCTAAGGAGCATAATAAAATCATTGAGAAGAGAGCACAGTCGTTGCGAAAAATTCTTAAAGATGAAACTAAGAAGAAGTAAAAAGTTTGCCAAAGAAGGGTTGTTTAGTTTAAAAAGATTAAATGGTAAAACTTATGAGTATTGTAAAAATTTTAATTGTGGTAACGATTATTTAAACCAGTATGCAATAGATACTTCTACAGACATTACAGATGCTGTGAGCTTTATGTATGTCGATAACAAAACAAATAAAGCCGCATGTATTTATTCATTGTCTTGTTCAAGTATTATACATAACAGTGGCGACAACTTATCTCTTATTCCTGCTGTTGAAATAAAAATGTTCGCATTAGATGTGGCGTATCAACATAGGGATTACTCTGATGATCCAGAGGATGGAACTTATGGAGATGTATTTTTTATCGTTTATAATTTCGACAATTAGAGATTTCAGCGAATCGCAATGTGGATGCGATTATGTGGTGTTGTACTCTGTGCCACAAGCAGAAAGTTTTTACAAAAGGAACTTCTTTGAAAAGTTTGAAAGATATATGCAACCAGACAAATCAATTATTAATACAGACTGTGTTCCTATGTTTCATAGACTATAAGACAAAATAAGGTATCAAAAACCATTAGGTTTTGTATTGAGAGGGTTAATGACTTTCCCATAGTTTTTAAATTTTTAGGGGTAACTCAAATCGAGTTACCCCTATTTTTTTGCATTTCATAATAAAGAAATAGTTAGGAACATACGAGATACCGTACAATTCCTAACTATCAGTTAAGCATACTTGTATTTTTTTAATTTGTCGTTTTTAGTAAATTTTTAGTAAAGTAACGATTGTATTGTTAAATCCTACAATATGCTGTGATAATACGGATTTACAGTTCTATATATTGCGTTTTGCTCTTTTTTAAAGCTTATTTCTATTATAAAACAGAAATAAGCTTTTCACAATATCAAAATTTAAATTAACATTAAATTTTTACAATCTTTAGCATCAGTACAGATAGCCGAAGTGGTCAAACGGATAAACTACAAACTGTGCCTTACCGATTACATCATCAACATCTATAAGACCGATTTTTGTACTGCGGCTGTCCATTGAATCCTTTCTGTTATCACCCATGACAAAAATTTTGCCCTCAGGAATAACTTCCGGAATTTCATTGTCACCTATATTGTTGCCGTAGGTTGAACCCTCTATGTACGGTTCATCAAGAACAACACCGTCAACTATGATTTGGTCGTTGTCATAATCGACCTTAACAGTCTGTCCCGCAACAGCGATAACACGCTTAATAATCGGACTGTTATACTCTGCACCGTGAGAAATAACAACGATATCGTTATTTTTGGGAGTGTAGAATAGATTTGTTACGATAACCTTGTCGTTAGTGGCAAGTGTGTTATTCATTGATCTGCCTTCAACATCAACAAGGCGGAACAAAAAGATAAGGCAAACCACAACAACCGAAATTGCAAACAGGATGCATCTTACCCAGTCATAAAAACCGGACATTGCGCCTTCCTCTTTTGCAACAAGAAATTGTTTTTCGGAAATTGACGGTTTCTTATCCACATACATTTCAGGATTGATATCTGAAGAATCGTTCACACCCTCAGGCTGAAGCACAGCCATATTAGCCTCATTGACATTATTTTTGCTTTTCTTCAACTTTGTCACCTGCTATAAAGAAAAATAGTAAAAAAAGGGACTTTTAAAAGTCCCTTTTGATTTCGTGAATTACTTACGAATCTGCTCTTTAACCTTAGCAGCCTTACCAACTCTGTCACGGAGATAGTAGAGCTTGCTTCTGCGAACCTTACCGTAACGAACAACCTGTACATCTTTAACATTGGGTGAATGGAGAGGGAATACTCTTTCAACACCAACGCCGTAAGCTACTCTTCTTACAGTAAATGTTTCAGCTACGCCACTGCCTCTTTTAGCAATAACAGTACCCTCAAACATCTGGATTCTTTCTCTTTCGCCTTCACGAATGTTTACTGATACCTTTACAGTATCACCTACGCTGAACTCAGGTGTTGTTTCCTTCACGCTTGCTGCAGCAATAGTCTTTAATGCGTCCATTTTTTATCCTCCTTATTTTTCCGACATTCTTACTCAAACGAGCAGCGGACTGTCACATCAAAATGACGGTTAAACCGTTATTTGAACCTCGTCGAGAGTTACGACGGTTTCAAATGCTTTAATATAATACCACATACGGAATAATAATGCAAGTGTTTTTTCAATTTAGTTTAAAAAATCGGAATATATCCCGTCAAGCTCCGATTAATGCGATGATATATTCTCAAGCTTTTTAAGATATTTTTTGAAATAATCAGGCAATTCGGAAGTGAATTCAATATATTCATTGGTTTTTGGATGAATAAAACCGATTTTTCTTGCATGAAGGCACTGTCCTTCAAAATCAACTTTTTCATTCTTTACGCCATACACCTTATCACCCGACACAGGATGACCTATATAAGCCATATGAACTCTGATTTGATGAGTACGACCTGTTTCAAGCTTGCATTTTATATGTGTGTAACCTTTATACCTTGTTATTACCGAATAATGGGTAACCGCATTTTTGCTGTTCTTTTCGATAACACACATTTTCTTTCTGTCTTTAGGATTTCTTCCAATTGGAGCGTCAACTGTTCCCTCATCATCTTTCAGATTACCAAATACAATTGACTCATACTCCCTTGTAAAAGAATGCTCCTTAATTTGTTCTGCAAGAGAACGGTGAGCAAAATCATTTTTTGCAACAATCAAAAGACCGCTTGTATCCTTGTCGATGCGGTGAACAATGCCGGGACGAAGTACGCCGTTAATTCCCGAAAGGCTGTCACCGCAATGATAAAGCAAAGCATTTACAAGAGTACCGTCATAATTTCCTGCGGCAGGATGCACCACCATTCCCTTTGGCTTATTCACAACAAGCAAGCATTCATCTTCATAAACTATATCAAGAGGAATATTTTCCGCTTTAGCCTCATAAGGCGTCGGATCGGGAACATTTACAACAACAATATCACCTTGTGAAAGCTTGTACTTTTTTGAAACAACAGAGTCGTTTACAAGCACAGCTCCGTTCTCAATAAGATTAACAGCAGCAGAGCGTGATAAATCAATATTTGCATCCGAAATAAATTTATCAAGTCTTACACCGCTTGTTTCACAATTAAGTTTAAATTCATTCATTGCTTTTGTTGACCTTTTTTTCGGATTTCATAACATTAGAGAAAAACAGAACATAAACTATAAGAAGTAGTGTTCCGACTGTAATGCAGTAGTCGGCAAAGTTACAAACAGGGGGAAAGAATGAAACGCTGATGTAATCGACTACAAAACCGTAAAAAATCCTGTCAATCAAATTACCTATTCCGCCGCCGATTATAAGTGCCGCAGAAATATAGAACATCTTTCCTGACGGTTTCTTCTTGAACATAATATATATTATTATTGCAATAAGAACAACAGTAACCGCTACGAAAAACCAACGCATATCCGAAAACATTCCGAAAGCAACGCCTCGATTCTCAACATAAGTAAAATCGAGTAACCCGTCAATGGCAGTTACCGAACCTACAGGCTGAAGATAGGTAAGCACAAAATATTTTATTATCTGATCAGTGGCAGCTAAAAGCACACCGATTATAAGAGCAATAACAGGCATTTTATCCTCCATAAACATAAATCGGTGTGTTTTATCACACCGATTTATTGTAATAGCAGTTATTATTTAAGATTCTGAACACAGCGGAAACAGATTGTAGGATGCTCTGCACACTGACCCACCGTCTTGCTGATAGCCCAGCAACGCTCGCACTTTTCACCCTCAGCTTTTTCAGGCTTGATTTCAAGCTCACCGCCGTTATCAACAATTTCAACTTCGGAAACTATGAATGCTGCACAAAGCTCAGGCTCAGCCTTTTTAAGGAATTCAAGTGTTTCGCCGCCTGCACAAAGTTTTACCTTTGCTTCAAGCGAACCCTTAATTGTCTTATCCTTTATAAGAGATTCGAGTGACTTTTTAACATTATCACGGAGTTCGTGGATTCTGTCCCAGAAAGCCATAAATTTATCGTCAACATCAATAGCGATATTTTCGGGAATCTCATTAAAGATAACATGTTCTGCATTCTCATTTGAGGAATGAGGCATGTATTTCCAAATTTCATCTGATGTATACGCAAGGAGCGGAGCAATCATTCTTGTCATTGCGTCAAGGATAACATAGATTACGGTCTGAGCGGCTCTTCTTGAGAGGCTGTCAGCCTTTTCTGTATAAAGTCTGTCCTTGAGAACATCAAGATAGAAGTTAGACATATCAACAACACAGAAGTTGTGAATGCTGTGATATACAATATGAAACTCATAATTATCGTATGAAGTTCTAACCTTTGTGATAAGGTCATTAAGCTTTGCAAGTGCCCATTTATCAATCGGCAACACCTTGTCAAAATCAACCATATCTGTATCGGGATTAAAGTCAGAAATGTTACCGAGAATGTATCTTGCGGTATTTCTGATTTTTCTGTATGATTCGGAAATCTGCTTGAGAATGTCCTTAGAAATATGAACGTCAGTCTGATAGTCGGTTGATGCAACCCAAAGTCTGAGTACATCAGCACCGTACTGCTTAATAACATCCTGTGGGCTGATGCCGTTACCAAGTGACTTACTCATCTTTCTTGATTCATCGTCAAGAATCATACCGTGAGTAAGAACAGCCTTGTAAGGTGCTCTGCCTCTTGTAGCAACGGATGTAAGGAGTGATGACTGGAACCAACCTCTGTACTGGTCGTTACCCTCAAGGTAAAGGTCTGCAGGTGATTCAAGGTTATCACGCTGTTCAAGAACAGCGGCATGTGATGAACCGCTATCGAACCAAACATCCATAATATCTTTTTCTTTGTCAAATTCAGTACAACCGCACTTCTTACACTTTGTACCGGCAGGAAGAATCTCTGCGGCTGTGTGATTGTACCAAGCGTTTGAGCCTTCTTTACCGAATAAGTCAGCAACAGCAAGCATAGCATCCTTATCAATAAGAGCCTCTCCGCAATCCTTACAGAAGAAAATCGGAATCGGAACACCCCATTTTCTCTGACGGGAAATACACCAATCTTTTCTTTCTCTTACCATTGATGTAATTCTGTCCTTGCCCCACGCAGGAATCCACTTAACCGTATTGATAGCGTCAACAGCCTCATCCTTGAAATCATCAACCGAACAGAACCACTGGTCTGTTGCTCTGAAAAGGATAGGAGTTTTACATCTCCAGCAATGCGGATACTGATGGACAATTTTCTTTAATGCAAAAAGTGAGCCGTTTTCTTCAAGATAGGCGGCAATCTTCTTATTAGCCTCATCAGTTGTAAGACCTGCAAACTGACCTGCTTCTTCTGTAAGAACACCGTTAGAATCAACAGGACAGATAATCGGAATCTCAGGGTAATTCTGACATACATTATAGTCGTCAACACCGTGTCCGGGAGCTGTGTGTACACAACCTGTACCGCTTTCGAGAGTTACATGCTCACCAACGATAACAAGGGACTCTCTGTCAAGGAAAGGATGTGCTGTTTTTATATACTCAAGCTCACTGCCCTTTACCGTTGCTACAACTTCAAAGTCTGTTATACCTGCCTCATCAAGAGCAGACTTATAAAGCTCTGACGCCATAACAAGGTATTCATCACCTGTTTTGATTACAGAATATTCAAATCTCGGACCTACGCAAATTGCGACATTTGCAGGGAGTGTCCAAGTTGTAGTTGTCCAAATTACAAACTTAACCTTTGAAGGATCGATTCCCATATTTGAGAAAACGCCCTTATCGTCGGTTACATTAAACTTTACATAGATTGAATGGCAAGGATCTTCAGCATACTCAATCTCAGCCTCTGCAAGAGCAGTCTTACACTCCGGACACCAATAAACAGGCTTTAAGCCCTTGTAGATATAGCCCTTTGTAGCCATTTCTGCAAACACTCTGATCTGTTCAGCCTCAAACTCATGGTTAAGAGTGATGTATGGCTTATCCCATTCACCGATTACGCCAAGTCTTTTAAACTGCGTACGCTGATCGTTAATATAGCCTTTTACGAACTCTTCGCACATTTTACGAAGTTCAACAACAGAAATTTCAGCAGAATTACCGATACCGGCTTTCTTTCTTGCTTTAAGTTCCGTAGGAAGTCCGTGTGTATCCCAACCCGGAACATACGGAGCTTTAAAGCCTGCCATATTCTTATATCTTACGATAAAATCCTTAAGAATCTTATTAAGTGCATGACCAAGGTGAATGTCACCGTTAGCATAAGGAGGGCCGTCATGAAGAATGAACAGAGGCTTTCCCTCATTTACTTTCATAAGATTTTCGTAAACCTTTTCATCTTCCCAATTTTGAAGTGTAACAGGCTCGCTTTTCGGTAGACCTGCTCTCATAGGGAAGTCTGTCTTTGGAAGATTAAGTGTTGAATTATAATCCTGGGACATTTTATATTCTCTCCAATATCTAAAATCTAAATAAAAATCAGTCGGCAGTTACATCGTAGTTATCGCCGAACTTGAGATGACTGAACTTGCTCTGTCTTTTAGGATGAGCAGATACTTCTTCAGTTTCAGCAATCGGCTCAGCTTTCATTTCCGAAGGTACTGCAATCTTAACATCATCTTCAACCTGAGGCTGTGCAGGAGCTGTCATATCCTCTGTAGGATACTTTTCGTCAAGTTCAGCTTTTGAAGCCTCAACATCGGAGGTTGAAGGAAGATCATCAATTGACTTAATATGCTTACTGTAAAGTGAAATAAGTTCATTTCTGAGATTAGCCGCATCTGACTGAAGCTGTAAATAATGCTCTTTCTCGGCAGCAGTCATATTGTTTGCGTCAACAAGGAGAGTCTGAGCCTTTGTTTCAGCATCACGAACAATCTTTGCAGCCTTTTCCTTTGCTTCTCTTATGCAGGCATCAGCAACCTTCTGTGAAGCAAGCAAAGCGTTTCTTACTGTTTCTTCATCTGCTCTGTACTGTTCAACTCTTGTTGCAAGAACATCAATCTTGTGAACAAGGTTAGTTTTTTCTTTCTTCAATTGTTCAAAAGAAACAATGACTTCATCAATAAACGAGTCAACATCTTCAGCTCTGTAACCACCGTTAAGAGTGGCTTTTCTGAAGCTTATATTTTTAATTTCATCAATTGTAAGCATTTATCTGCACTCCTTATTTATAATGTATAACCGAAATTCTCATTCGACCTTTTCCTGTAGTTCCAAGTATACCTTTTAAAACGAATTTGCCTTTTCCGCGAATTGTAAAAACATCATTTTCCTTTAGGTTAAAACTGACATTTTTAGTTTCTTCAAAATTAACACATACGCTGTCCGACATAATGACAGTTTTTGTTTTTTCTCGTGACAGTTTACATACAGCTGCAACAATATTATCAAGTCGTAAAGAAGAAACTATAAATGTTTTTTCTTCTACTCCTCTTCCCTGCGGAAGCTTTGACAAATCAGCATTATCAACCTTAACGCCGACTCTGCCGACTTTTGAAATCTGCGACTTGACATAATCGGACAATTCCGCTTTTACAAATACAACAGCCCGTCCGTCCTCAACAAGAATATCCCCGACAGTTTCACGCTCTATTCCGAGCGACATCAAAGAACCGAGAAAATCACGATGAGTGAGTCGGTCGCATTTTCTGAATGAAAATTCAATGCCGCATATCGGGAACATACTCGTACTCGGTTCGTCAAAAAACAAGCCAAGCATTTTTCTCTCGGAATCATCATACCCGCCAAAGAAAAGGTAGTTGTCGAAATATGCTTTTTTAAGTTTGGAAGCAAGAAGTGCTTGTTTCCTTTCACTCATAAAAGGCATAAAATACGGTTTCTGTCTTGTCAGACAAAGGTCAATACCGTTATTAAGCCGAGCAATCAGCTGTTTGTCATCATCCGAAGTAAACACCGTTGTTCTCAAGCTCATCAAGTAAATCGTCGCCTGTCAGGTCAACATTGCTCGGAATAATGATATATGTATTTGTAGCGACACGCTTGATTTTACCACGGTTTGCATACGCAACACCGCTGAGAAAATCAAGGATTCTTCTTGCCATATCTTTATTTGTATCTTCAAGATTAAGAACTACTGTGTGAGCCTTCATAAGCTCATCGGCAATTGTGCGGGTTTCTTCGCCGAAACGCTCAGGCTTAAATAAACCAACCTGAAGATTGGTGGTAGCATTAATGTTTACGACCTTGTTTCCGCCGCCGAGATCTCTTTCTTTTTTAGTGTTTCTTACAGGTTCTTCTTTATAGTCTTCTTCTGCACCTTCGTCAGCATAACCATATTCATCGTACTCATACTCATCATCGGGGGCGTCCCACATGCGTTTAAACTTATCTACAAAACCAGCCATTATATAATCCTCCTAAAATTATGTATAATTCCTTGCACCGAATAATGCCGAACCAACTCTGACCATATTTGCACCTGCAAGCACAGCTTCGTAATAATCGGCAGACATACCCATTGAAAGAATATTCATATCTATATTATCTAATTTTTTTTGCGAGATGTCAATAAATATATTATGCATTTTATTGAAAAATTCAGAAATTTTCTGTGAAGATTCACAAATCGGAGGTATTGCCATAAGGCCTTTAACTGAAATACCGTCCAATTCGGCAATCTGACAAAGTAATTCTTCAAGCTGTTCGGGCATAACGCCTGACTTGTTTTCTTCTCTGCCGATATTTACCTCAACAAGAACATCACAGTTTTTATTGATTTTTAAAGCCTGTTTTGAAATTTCCGATGCAAGCTTTATTGAATCGACAGACTGGATAAGATCAACCTTGTCGATAATCTGTCTTACCTTGTTTGTCTGCAAGTGACCGATAAACTGAAGAGAACAGTTGTCAAGGTTATACTTATCATACTTTGACAAAAGCTCCTGAACCTTGTTTTCACCTATGTGGTCAAGTCCAAGTGAAATTGCGTGGTTAATAACCTCAGGTTCAACCATTTTTGTTGCGGCAAGAAATGTAATATCCTCACGCTTTCTTCCGGACTTTTCGGCAGCCTCGGCTATTCGCTCATCAATAAATTTGTAATTGTATTCAACGTCAGTTAACAACTTTTCCGTCATACAAATCATCTCCTTCAAGAATTACCTGATCATATAACTCAACTGTTGTGCCGTCAACAAGGTCTTTGCTGTCCGGCTCCGGATCGCAAATAACATAATCATCGTCGGCATACAGAATAGATATCTGTTTGAATCTCACTTCACTTCCGTGAAGCACATATACACCCTGAACCTTAACCTGTTCAGTATGTTTATTGTCATTGTCATCATATGTTGTCTTTGTTACATAGTCATCATGAATAGCCTTTTTGCTGATTCTCAAGCCTGTGTATGAACCAAGACCTATTTCAATCGGTTCCTGTCTTGCCTGAGCAAGGTCGGAATTCATATAGTCACACTCAAGAATAAGAAGGGCGTCGCTGTCTTTTGATTCCTGATAAATCCTCTTGATAGTGGCGGGAATGCTTTCAGACGATGCGTCAGAGAACAGCACCGTAGCGGAACCGTCCCACAAAGAAAGTCTTGTTGCCTCATCAGCCGTAACCTTACAGGCAACATACCATTTCAATCCCGTTACAACCTTGCCTGCAATATTGCCGGACACTTTTGTCTGCTTTACATTATCAAGGTCAGAAAGAGTCAGACGATCAAGATTATTGTAATCAAGCGCATTTTCATATCCGTCACAATGTGAGAGAAAACAACCTGATTTTTCAGTCGTAATATTACCTGTTGATTTTCCCGTTTTGCCTTCAAGAGTGGCTATTTCAGCCTGGAGTTCTGAAATTCTGTCATTAAAGTTAGTGGCTTTGCCTGTGTAAATCTGTCTTTGGTTTATTGAATAAAGCAGATTATTTGTAACATTATCAATATTTGCCAAATCGCCGTCATTGATACTGCGAATTTGTGAAATGATATTATTATTTATATTGTTGTTGATAGTATCAATACCTATGTTGCCGGCCGTGCTTGTTTTTTGAAGTGTCTGCAAATCGGAAAGCTGTTCCTGTAATGCGCTGATTTTTGACTGTGAAGCAGCGTCATCATCATTTGCATATGATTTTGCAATTTCACCGCCGGCTTTTACCTCGTCACCGTCATGCACTGTATATGAAAGCACACCCGAAGTATTATTCTGAATCATATTTTCATCACGGATAATAAATCCGTTTGAATAAATTTTATCCGTGACTGTTGTTTGAACAGCATTTTCAGTCGGATACATTTTAAAATTTATACTTATCAGAAGATAGGCGGCATAAACAACTGCAAGAACTGATAACGCAATCATCAAAATTCGTCTGAAAAGCAATTTATCCATAAAGTAAGCCTCTTTCGATTACAGTCTTTGCATAACTGTATATTTCTTTAAATGAATTATATTCATCAATATAAATCCAATTAATCTCCGAATCCCGCTTAAACCAAGTAATTTGTCTTTTCGCATATCTGCGGGTTTCCATTTTCAATTTTTCAACACAATCATTCAGATTTTTATTTTCTTTAAAATAAGGAATCAATTCCTTGTATCCTATCGCCTTTATTGATGTATAGCTCAGGTCGGAATTAATAACCCGTTCAGCCTCATCAAGCAAACCTTCTTCAAGCATAATATCTACACGCTTGTTTATTCTGTCATAAAGCACCTGTCTGTCACGGCAATTAAGACCGATTTTTACAGTTATATACGGAGACGGTATTTTATGTGATTCTTCAATTTGTTGTGTGATAGTTTTTCCTGTTGTTTTGTAAAATTCAATGGCACGGATTATTCTTTTAAGATTTCTGTTTTCACGAAGTCTTTCAGCCGATTCAGAATCGAATTTTGCAAGCATTTCAAGCAACCTGTCTGTTCCCTGTTCTTCGGCAATCTTGCGAAGTTCTAAGCAATATTCTTCATCCCGTTTATCATCACTGAAAGAAACATTGTTCAGAAGTGAATCAACATAAAGACCTGTTCCGCCGACAATAAACGGTAATTTGCCTCTTGAATGGATATCTGCTATACATTTTGAAGCATCAGTTACATATGACGCAACCGAATAGGTTTTATCAGGCGGAAGAAAGTCCATCATATGATGAGGAATTCCGTCCATCTCTTCTTTGGTAGGTTTGGCTGTTGCAATCTGCATTCCCGTATAAATCTGCATGGAATCGGCAGATACGATTTCACCGTTAAAATGCTTTGCAAGTTCAACCGAAAGTTTTGTTTTGCCTGATGCGGTAGGACCGACAATTGAAACCGTATTAATAGATTTTTCCAAAAAATCACACCCTGCCAAATTGTTTTTCAATTTCACCCTTTGTAAGAACAATGCAAATCGGTCTGCCGTGAGGACAATACTTGATTTCAGGATGTTCTTCAAGGTGTTTTACAATCCCTATAAGCTCCTCAGGCGTACTTTTATTGCCTGCTTTTATAGCTGAACGGCAAGCAACATTGCTGTAAAACCAATCCATTTTTTCGGTAAAGATATCGGTTTTACCCTGAGAAATGTAGCCCGACATCTCGGTAATGCAATCTTCAATTTCAACAGCCGGAATATACTGCGGAGAACTTCTTACAATAACCGTACTGTTACCGAAATCTTCAACTTCAAAGCCGCAATCGGAAAACATATCAAGATTATTAATTGCTGCATCATACTCGGTTTTTCCGAGAGGGACTGTAACAGGTGCAAGTAAAATCTGCCTGTAGTCAGCAGCCTTTTCGGCTTTGAGTTTTTCATAAATAATTCTCTCATGAGCGGCATGTTTGTCTATCAAAAGAATATCTTTATTGTTTTTTTCTGCAATGATATATGTATCGAAAGCCTCTCCGATATATTTGATGCTCGTCTGATTATCGTTTACAAGAACAGGCTCTTTTGATTTCTCAATAGATTCTTCCGAAACAATTACATTAACCTCTTTAGGGCTTACAATCGGACTTTTATCTGTAATACCTTCTGTATCAGTTTTTTCATCTTCGACAAGCGAAGTTGGCTGAATAATTTCAGGCTTGAAAGTTGATTTTGACTTTTCTTCCTCTTTTGCCTTATTTATCGCCTGTTTGCTGAAAATATCAAACGGATTGGATATATCCGCAACTTTTATATCATCAATGGACTTTGTAACAGAACGAATAGCTGCCTCGCCAATCTTCTTATTATCATTAAATGCGACATCCGAAAACGGATTAAAATCATCGGATTTTCCGGATGTAACAACAGGTTTTGCAACCTCAGTTATTGGATTGTCAGGTATCGGTTTAGCATACTGTTTTTGTACAAAATCATTTTTAGGACTTTGCACAACAGGCTTGTTCAGAATGGCAGGAGCATTGTTAAACGGATTAAACTTACTCTGCACCTCATTAAAAGCCGTTTCCTTTTTAAATGACGCTTTTTTACGGCTGTCATACTTCATAAGTGAAGATTTTACCGCATGATAAATCGTATCAAAAACAGGTCTTTCATTTATAAATCTGACCTCAAGCTTTGAAGGATGAACATTGACGTCAATAATTTCACACGGCAATTCGATATTAAGAACACACGACGGAAATTTTCCGACCATAATTGAGCCCTTAAAAGCCTCCTCAAGTGCAACCATAGCCGTTCTGGTTTTGATGTACCTTCCGTTGATAAAAAAATTCTGCATATTACGATTTGGTCTTGAGTGTTCGGGCTTTGAAATATAGCCGTAAACCTTTATTGCATCAAGCTGATAATCAACAGGAATAAGTCCTTTCGCAAAATCTTTTCCAAAAACCGAATATATTGCAGAAATAAGTTTTCCGTCGCCGAATGTACGAAGAACCTGCTTTCCGTCTTTAATGTATGTAAATGCAATTTCGGGATGTGACAAAGCAGTTTTGTCGATTATATTTGAAACTGCGTTACCCTCAGAAACATCTTTTTTCAAAAATTTTGCACGGGCAGGAATGTTGTAGAACAAATCTCTGATAACAAAGGTTGTGCCGACAGGACAACCTGCATCATCAAAGCTCTGTTCTTCACCGCCGTCAATTTCATATGAAGTTCCGATTTCCTCGTTTACATTCCTCGTAATAAGTTGAAGTCGTGACACTGCACAAATTGACGCAAGAGCCTCACCTCTGAATCCGAGTGTAGAAATACTGTCAAGGTCAGATTCAACCTTAACTTTACTGGTTGCGTGTCTTAAAAACGCAACTTTGATATCGTCACGGTAAATACCGCAACCGTCATCGGCAACACGCATGAATGTTGTACCGCCGTTTTTTATCTCAACAGTGATATTTTTAGCGCCTGCGTCAATTGAATTTTCTACAAGTTCCTTTATAACAGACGCCGGTCTTTCAACAACCTCGCCGGCGGCGATAAGTTCTGCAACATGCTTATCAAGTACATTGATTACACCCATTTGTGTCACCTCCTAATATTAAATCATACCCTTGAGTTCGTAAAGCAAGTTCATTGCTTCAATCGGAGTAAGAGTATTTATATCTGTATCTTTAAGCTTTTCAATCACGGGACTTTCAGCCGAACCGATAAGTGAAAGCTGCATATCGTCTGAATTATCCTGCTTTTGAATATTGGCATTCTCTTTTTTATATTTGCCGTGTTCAAGGTCTTTTAAAATTTCCTTTGCTCTTGAAATTACAGACTGCGGAATGCCTGCAAGCTTTGCAACCTCAATACCGTAGCTGTCATCTGCTCCGCCGGGAACAATTCTTCGCAGAAAAGTAATGTCATCGCCACGCTTTTTAACTGCTATGTTATAGTTTTTTACACCGTCAAGGAGTTGTTCCATAACCGTAAGTTCGTGATAATGAGTTGCAAAAAGTGTTTTTGCACCGAGTTTTTTTCTGTCGGCACAAAATTCAAGTACAGCCCTTGCGATGCTCATACCGTCAAAGGTCGAAGTACCTCTGCCGATTTCGTCAAGAATAAGTAAGCTTTTTGAAGTTGCATTTTTAATGATATTGGCAACCTCGCTCATCTCAACCATAAAGGTTGACTGTCCCGAAGCAAGATCATCAGATGCACCTACACGAGTAAATATGCTGTCTACAATTCCGATTTCGGCAGAAGACGCCGGAACAAAACTGCCTATCTGTGCCATAAGAACAATAATGGCAATCTGTCGCATATAGGTTGACTTACCCGCCATATTGGGACCTGTAATAATTGCTACTCTATCATTGGCAGAATCAAGGCTGACATCATTCGGGACAAACGGTGCATCCTTTAATAGAGCCTCAACAACCGGATGTCTCGAATCTTTAATTCTTATAGCGGTTGAAAGGTTCACATCAGGTCTTATGTATCTGTTGTCAGCCGCAACATTTGCAAGTGATGTAATAACATCAAGATTAGCAATGGCTTTTGCGGTTTTCTGAATTCTTTCAAGATTATCCGAAACCGTCTTTCTGACATCATCAAAGAGGTTGTATTCAAGTGCAACCGATCTGTCTTTTGCACCGAGGATTCTGCCCTCTACATCTTTCAAATCCTGAGTAATATATCTTTCACAATTGGTTAGTGTCTGCTTTCTTATGTATGTTTCGGGTACCATGGATTTATATGAATTTGATACTTCAATATAATATCCGAATACCCTGTTATAACCGACTTTAAGCTTAGGAATTCCCGTTATATCACGCTGTTCAGCCTCAATACGGGCAAGAATTCCCTTTGAGTCATTCATATCGCCTGTCACGGAATCCAGCTCTTCGTTATAACCTCTCTTAATCATACCACCCTCACGGACTGTAAACGGGGGTTCTTCAACGATTGCAGAATCAATAAGAGAATGAATGTCCTCAAGCTTATCAATGCTTTTATAAATATATTTAAGATAAACCGATTTACAATCAACGAGCAAATCCGAAATCTGCGGAAGATTCTGAATTGCCCCGCAGAGTGAACGCAAATCTCTTGCATTTGCAGAACCGTAAACGATTCTTGTCATAAGTCTTTCAATGTCAAATATACCCGAGAGTGTGTCTGTAACATCCATACGGAGCATATTATCGTTTACAAGCTCTTCAATTGCACTCTGACGGTTGTTAATTGAAGTTATATTAAGCAAAGGATGTTCAAGCCATGAACGCATAAGGCGTTTACCCATTGCGGTTTTTGTCTTGTCAAGCACCCACAAAAGTGAACCCTTTTTATCCTTTGTCAGCATTGTTTGTGTGAGCTCAAGATTACGCTGTGTGTTGTAATCAAGGCTCATATATTGATTTTCTTTGTAGAACTCAATGTGATTTATTCTTTCAAGTCCCGTTTTCTGAGTATCACGAAGATATGAAAGCAATGCACCGAGAACGCATACAACAACAGATTTGTCAGATACGGTAATGTACTCATCCGCAAACTGTGATTTTACAACATCAGTACATACCGACTCGTCAAATTTTTCATCTTCGAGCATTTCAACTCCTGCCGAAAGTTTCGCTTTAATGAACTTCGGCAGCTCTTTCAGCTTTACAATGTCACCGCCAATAAGAATTTCACGGGGATTATAGCTTGTAAGCTGATTGGTAAGAACATTATAGCTGTCATTACCCCTGATTTCCGTAGCGTATAATTCTCCTGTGGAAATATCGCAAAAACAAAGTCCTATAGTTTTATCTTTAGAATACATACAGCAAATGTAGTTGTTTTTGCTCTCATCAAGCATACTCGATTCCATTACGGTACCGGGAGTAATTACTCGAATAATATCACGCTTTACAAGACCTTTTGCCTTTGCAGGATCTTCCGTCTGTTCGCAAATTGCAACCTTATAGCCCTTTGCAACAAGTCTTGCAATGTAACCCTCACAGCTGTGAAACGGAACTCCGCACATGGGAGCACGCTCGGCCTGTCCGCAATCCCTTCCTGTAAGAGTAAGTTCAAGTTCCTTTGATGCAAGCTTTGCATCATCGTAAAACATTTCGTAGAAATCTCCAAGTCGGAAGAACAAAATGCTGTCTTTGTTTTCTTCTTTAATTTTGAAATACTGTTGCATCATTGGAGATAACTCCGCCATTTGTTTCACTTCCTTAACAAAATTTAGAACCGTTTATCAGCCGCAACCGCCGCATGTAGCACAACTGCCTGAGCATGATGACTGGCTGTAATCAGCAGTTTCGGGATCTGCACCCTCAGCAGACTGCTGAACAATTGCGAGAACTCTGTTTGCAACAACATCAAAAGCAGCCTTTGCATCATTGTAGGCAATCATATTCTCGTTTGACATAATCTGAGAATATGCCTCTCTCATCTCGGTATTAAGCTTAGAAAGCTTTTCCTGATCTCTCTCTTTTTTTGATGCTTCATTGTTTATTGACATTCTTTTAAGATTGAATTCACCGATAAGACGCTGAAGCTCCATATCTGCATCTGCATTCTTCTGAGCGTCCTGCAATTTTTTATATGAGTCTTCTTCCTGAATGAGTCTTCCGAGTTCCCTTGCTTTCTCAATGATATCCATAGTTTTAACCTCCGATTATTTTACAAGCTCACCCTTTAATATCCAGTTGCGAGCCTTTGTTATTTTTACATTTCTGAATGTTCCGATACAGTCCTTTGATCCTTCAAGCTCAACTATTATGTTACCGCTTGTACGACCGCACAATTCACCGTTCTTATCGTTTTCACCTTCAATAAGTACCTTTTCGGTTTTGCCAACCATTGAAGAACAACGCTTTGCCGCAATTTCTTCCTGAACATCAAGAAGTTCACGGAACCATTTTGATTTTTCTTCAGCGGAAATCGGATCGTCCATTTTAGCCGCAGGAGTACCTACTCTCGGTGAGAAAATGAAGGTAAAGAGCGATGTAAACTCAACCTCACGGATAAGCGATAAAGTTTCTTTGAAATCTTCATATGTTTCACCCGGAAAACCTACAATGATATCACTTGTAAGTGAAAGACCGTCAATTTTCTCTTTAGCATAATTGATTATTTCAAGATACTTTCTGCGGTCATAGTGACGGTTCATTGCTTTAAGCACTCTGTCCGAACCGCATTGGAACGGAAGGTGAAGATGCTTGCTTATATGAGTACCCGATGCAATTGTGTCAATAAGTTCCCTTGAACAATCCTTCGGGTGAGATGTCATAAAGCGAAGCCAATAATCGCCGTCAATTGAATCGACCTCACGCAAAAGCTGTGAAAAGTTTACTTTCTCGGAAAGACCTTTTCCGTAGGAATTTACATTCTGACCGAGAAGGGTAATATCTTTATAACCCGACTCAATCATATTTTTAGCCTCAGAAACAATAATATTCTTTTCACGGCTGCGTTCTCTGCCTCTTACATAAGGCACAACGCAATATGTACAGAAGTTGTTGCAACCGTACATAATCGGTAACCAACCCTTGAAAGTGCCGTCACGCTTAACAGGAAATCCCTCATAAAGCTGATTATCGTCATTACCTCTTTCAAACACTCTTTTGCCATCAAGAAGAGCGTTATACATAAGCTCAGGAAAATGGTGCAATGAATGAGTACCAAACACAAGTCCTACAAAAGGAAAGCTCTTGTAAATTTTATTGGCAACATGCTCCTGCTCCATCATACAACCGCACAAAGCAATAAGAATCTGCGGATGCTTACGCTTTAGATTTTTTAATGCACCTACATTGCCGAACACTCTGTCCTCAGCATGTTCTCTTACGGCACAGGTATTGAAAAGTATGAAATCCGCATTATCCGGTTCATCTGCAAACTCAAATCCCGATTGTTCAAGCATACCCTTAATTTTTTCACTATCAGCCACATTCTGCTGGCAGCCGTATGTTCTGATATACGCAACAGGCTTCTCTCCTCTTTTGCGGATATCCATAATTTCAGCTATTAAATTCATATACTCCGATTGTTTTTCGGAAATTTTCTGACTGTCAGGCAAAGAAATGCCTCCTAACCCATTGTATTAACTGTTAGATTATAACACAAGATATACGGTTTTTCAATGTTTTTCACAGGTTTTTCAAAATTTACTTCTTATAAGTCTGAAACAGAGAACCGTATCCGGACGGTATATTACCCACTATTACGGATTGTGCAATTTCAAAATCGGTAGTAAATGTCATTTTGCCTGAATAATCAAGCGAGGTTGTCATTATTTTTGAAGTGAGCAAAAGCTTTATATGGTGGATTGTCTGATTTATTCCCGCTTGTTCAAATGTACTTATAACTTCCGAGGAAAAGCTTCCTGTAAGGTTAAAATTTACGGGAATGCAAGGTCCGACATTTGAGAGTATTGTAATATTCGTAAATGCACCGAGAGGTATTTCAATTTCATTGTCATATACCTTAGCTATTTCCTTTTGGACAGCTTTCGTGATATCGGCTTTAATTCTGTTGATTTTGAATGAATCCGTTTCGATAGACTGCACATTTCCGTTTTTATCACAATTAATCTTTGCAATATCACTGTAAGAATAATTAAGCTTGTCAAGTGTATTATTCACTGCATCACAGACAGAATTTACAGACAATATTTCAGCCTGAATTCTTATGTACTCCGGTCTGAAATCTGACAAATGCACCTCGCAGAAAACAGTAACACCGATAATCAGTAAAACCACAGAAAGAAGTATTTTCTTTAAAAGAACAAATTTTCTTTTACACCTTTTTCTGTACAACATAAAAACACCCCTCGTATATACTATACGAAGGGTGTTTGTTTTGTTAATTATTCTTCTGCGTCCGAACAACCGCCGCATGATGCACAATCGGCATCACACTCGTCATCTTCCTCATTGCTGAAAAGCTCTGAAAAATCAAACTCAAGGTTCTCACCGCAGTTAGGACACTCGATTTCGCCTTCAAGAAGGACATCTTCGGAAACATTAAGCTTCTGACCGCATGAATCACAAGTTACCTCATAAAAAGGATTCTCTTCATCATCAAAATCGTAATCGTCATCTTCATCGTCATAATCTTCAATGTCATAGTCCTCGTCATCGTAAACATCAGACTCAACATCAGCAAGATCCTGATCAATTTCATCAACCTGAGCGCTTAACTCATCGTAAAGTTCTTCCATGTCAGATACTTCAAAAGCCATATCATCAAGAAGATCAACGATTGCATTAAGAACCTTTACTTCAGGTTTTGACTCATCAAGCTCAAGACCGTCGCAAAGACCGCGAATGTAAGAAATTTTTTCAGTAAGATTCATAACTGATTCTCCCGCAGAAATTATGCTCTGCCCATATATTCGCCTGTTCTTGTGTCGATCTGAATAACTTCGCCCTCATCAATAAAGAGAGGAACTTTAATTTCAGCACCTGTTTCAAGAGTTGCAGGCTTTGTAGCGTTGGTTGCTGTGTCACCCTTAAAGCCGGGATCTGTCTTTGTAACCTTAAGTTCAACAAAGTTCGGAGGCTCAATGCCGAATACATTGCCCTTGTAAGAAAGAACCTTGCACACCATATTTTCCTTAACAAACTTAAAGTTGTCGCCGAGAACGCTCTTGTTAATCGGAATCTGCTCCCATGTTTCTGTATCCATGAAGTAGTAAAGATCGCCGTCTGAATAGCTGTATTCCATATCCTTTCTGTCAATGAAAGCTGTGGGATACTTATCGTTCGGGTTGAAAGTTTTTTCAACTACTGCGCCTGTAATAACATTTCTGATTTTAGTTCTTACAAATGCAGCACCCTTACCGGGCTTTACATGCTGGAATTCAATGATTGATACAACCTGACCGTCCATTTCAAATGTAACGCCGTTTCTGAAATCACCTGCTGATATCATTAGTAATACCTCCTAATTATCTTTCATACGGAAATACGGTAATGTATGCCGTAATATAACAATTTACATTATACATAACAATGACAAAAAATGCAAGACTTTTATTACACAATAATGAGTTCTTTAGGGAGTGAAACAAAGTTTTTGTACCCTGTATCAGTCACGCAAAGCATATCTTCAATGCGAACACCGAATTTACCCGGCAGATATATTCCCGGTTCATCGGTTATTATCATACCTTTTTTCAGCATTGTTTCACTTCTCGGAGATACAACGGGAGATTCGTGGATATCAAGTCCTACACCGTGACCGGTTGCATGACCGAAATATTTTCCGTAACCGTTTTCCGAGATTATATCTCTTGCAATTTTATCGACATCAGAACATTTTGCTCCGGGTTTTACGCTGTCAAGTACAGCAAGCTGAGCTTTTAATACGATGTCATAAACCTTTTTCATTTCTTCGTCAGCCGACTTGATTGCTACCGTACGCGTAGTATCGCTGTGATAGCCGTCAAAAATTGAGCCGATATCAAAAGTAAAGAAATCTCCCTCACTGACAATATCATCTGACGGAACTCCGTGAGGCAATGAAGTCTTTTTGCCTGTAATCGTGATGAGATCAAATGAAACACCTTCACCGCCGTTAAGCTTTATGAGGTGTTCAAGCTCAAGTGCAACCCTGCGTTCGCTGACACCGGGTTTTAGGTAATTCAACACCTCAAGATATGACTTTTCGGTTATCTCCTGCGCTTTAGCTATTTTTTTAATTTCTGATTCATCCTTGATACATCTGATTTTTTCAATCTTATGATCAAGACTGCCGTCACAAACGCACTCAATATTATTTTCCGAAAAAGCCTTTTTAAAACGATTATATTTTTCAACCGTAATATCGGATGCCTCAAAAAATACATTCACAACAGAATTGTTCTTTAATTTGCTTATAAGGTCTTTAAACAACTTAGTAAAGCAGACAACCCTGCATCCGCTTGATTTTTTTAAAGCAGCCTCATAATATCTGAAATCAACAAAAAGGACAGTTTCATTTTCAGTCACAAGTAAATAGCCTTCGCTGTGAAAGAATCCGCAAAAATAGCCGATATTCTTCTCATTAGTCAACAAAACAGCCTGACTGTTACTGTCAAGAACCGTCTTTAAATTTTCAAGCCTTTGCTCAAATAAAGAGTTTTGCATTACATCAAGTCCTTTAATGCATTAATTGCGAGAAAGTAACTGTTTTTGCCAAAACCTGCAATCTGACCGACACAAACAGGTGCGATTACAGATGTATGTCTGAACTCTTCTCTTGCGTGAATATTAGACATATGAACCTCTACAAAAGGAATCTTTACACAAGCAATGGCATCTCTTAAAGCATAGCTGTAATGTGTGAGAGCGCCTGCGTTAATTACAACACCGTCAAAGTTACCCTTTGCCGAATGAATTTTATCGATAAGATCTCCCTCGTGATTTGACTGAAAAACTTCGGCTGAAAAGCCGTTGCTTTCTGCATATGAAATAATCTGCTTTTCAATATCGGAGGCAGTTTCTTCTCCGTATATTCCTTTTTCACGAACGCCTACCATATTGAGGTTTGGTCCGAGTATAACAAGAATCTTTTTCATAGTGTCACCTTTTTTCAAAGAAATATGAAGATAAAACAAAAAGCGGACAGAATGCTCTGTCCGCCTGTTTGATTACCTGTATTTGCGTTTGCGAGCTGCTTCGGATTTTTTCTTACGCTTTACAGAGGGCTTTTCATAAGCTTCTCTTTTGCGAACCTCAGCAATAACGCCAGCTCTGGCACACTGCTTTTTGAATCTTCTTAAAGCACTTTCAAGGGATTCATTCTCTTTAAGTCTAATCTCTGCCATCTATCTTCCCTCCCATCTGCCACCGGGCATGGGTAATTTGCATATAATTGCAAATGTTATTATACATTATAACTCGAATAATGTCAATAGCATTGTAGAAATTTAGGTCAAATTAATTTTAAAAGTTGAATTATGGCTTAACAACAAGGTTTACAAGTTTCTTCGGAACAACAATTTCCTTAATAATTTTCATTCCGTCAATAGACTTCTTGACATTTTCATCATTCTTTGCAAGATCAAGAACAGCATCCTTGTCTGCATCAACAGGAATGTTAAGCTTAGCTTTAATTTTGCCGTTTACCTGAACAACAATTTCTACACTTTCGTCAACGCATTTTGACTCGTCATATTCAGGCCACTCAGCTTCGGCAAGAATACCGTTACCAAGCTTACAAGCCTCGTAAACTTCTTCCGTAACATGAGGAGCAAACGGATTAAGGAGAATTGAGAAAATTCTGAGTTCTTCCTTATTAATTGACTTTACATTTGAAATATCGTTGATTAAAGCCATAAGAGTTGCGATAGCAGTATTGAACTTTATGTTTTCAATATCCTCGCCAACCTTTTTGATTGCCTTGTTAAATGCACCTTCAAGCTCAGGTCGGATTTTATCACCGTCAATGAGAACACTCTGAAGATTCCAGTAACGCTCAACGAATCTGCGACATCCTCTGATGCTTGCCTTACTCCACGGAGCAGCCTTTTCAAAGTCACCAATGAACATTTCATATAAACGCATTGTATCTGCACCGTATTCGTCAACGATTTCATCGGGATTTACGACATTGCCTCTTGATTTACTCATCTTCTCGCCGTTTTCACCGAGAATCATACCGTGTGAAGTACGCTTAGCGTATGGTTCCGGAGTAGGAACAACACCGATATCATAGAGGAACTTATGCCAGAAACGGCTGTAAAGAAGGTGGAGAGTTGTATGCTCCATACCGCCGTTGTACCAATCAACAGGTGACCAGTAGTTAAGAGCCTCTTTTGATGCAATGGCATTTTTATTGTGCGGATCCATATATCTAAGATAGTACCATGATGAACCTGCCCACTGAGGCATTGTATCGGTTTCTCTCTTAGCCTTACCGCCGCAGCAAGGACAGGTTGTGTTAATCCAGTCTGTCATCTTGGCAAGCGGAGATTCTCCGTTATCAGTCGGTTCATATGACTCAACCATAGGCAGTCTGAGCGGAAGGTCTTTTTCATCAATCGGAACATAGCCGCACTTCTCACAATATACCATCGGAATAGGCTCGCCCCAATAACGCTGACGGGAGAATACCCAGTCACGGAGTTTGTAGTTAACCTTTGAATGGCCCTTACCCTCACTTGTGAGCCAATCAATAATTTTCTTCTTTGCTTCATCAACAGTAAGGCCGTCAAGCATGCCCGAGTTAACCATAATACCCTTGGCACAATCTGTGTAAGCCTCTTCCTGAACATTGCCGCCTTTAACAACTTCAATAATAGGAAGGTCGAATTTTTTTGCAAATTCCCAGTCACGGGTATCGTGAGCAGGAACAGCCATAATAGCACCTGTACCGTATGATACAAGAACATAGTCAGAAATAAAGATTGGGATTTCCTTATTGTTTACAGGGTTTATAGCATTAACACCGTCAATTCTGACGCCTGTCTTTTCTTTAGCTACCTCTGTTCTTTCAAAGTCAGACTTACGAGCGGCAGCCTCCTGATACTTCTTGATTTCGTCCATATTAGAAATCTTGTCAGCCCACTTTTCAATCATTGGGTGTTCAGGAGAAATTACCATGTATGTAGCACCGTAAAGTGTATCGGCACGAGTTGTATAAATTGTAAGTGTGTCGCCTGTTGTAGTTGTAAAATCAACCTCCGCACCCTTACTTCTGCCGATCCAGTTCTTCTGCTGTGCTTTTACTCTGTCAGGATAATTTACAAGGTCAAGGTCATTGATAAGTCTGTCTGCATATTCTGTGATTTTAAGCATCCACTGTGACTTAACCTTGTGAACGACTTCACTTCCGCAACGCTCGCAAACGCCGTTTACAACTTCTTCGTTTGCAAGAACGCATTTGCATGAAGTACACCAGTTTACATTCATCTCCTTTTTATAAGCAAGACCGTGCTTATAGAGCTGAATAAAAATCCACTGAGTCCACTTGTAGTATTCGGGATCTGTTGTATTGATTTCTCTGCTCCAGTCAAAAGAAATACCGAGTGACTGAATCTGCTTTTTAAAACGGGCAATATTCTTCTTTGTTACAATTTCAGGGTGAATGTGATTCTTGATCGCATAGTTCTCGGTAGGAAGACCGAAAGCGTCCCAACCGATAGGATAAAGAACATTGTAACCCTCAAGTCTGCGTTTTCTTGCAACTGTATCAAGTGCTGTGTACGGACGGGGATGACCTACATGAAGGCCCTGTCCAGACGGATACGGGAACTCGATAAGAGCATAAAACTTTTCTTTTTCTGTGTCATCACTTGCATGGAACACACCTTTATCTTCCCAGATTTTTTGCCATTTCTCTTCTACGGCTTTATGATTGTATTTCAAAGTAACCCCTCCTGCAATTAATCAACGATACCTGTCAGGTCAACGCTTTCGCCGTCCTGCCAAAGTCTTTCAAGGTCATAAAAATCACGGGCCTCATCATCAAACACATTGACAATAACATCAATGTAGTCAAGAAGAATCCATGAATTTGATCTGTAACCTTCTATATGACTTACCGAAATTCCTGCCTGATCAAGCTTGTATTCAACCTCATCGGCAAGCGCCTTGACATGGGTTGAGCTTGTACCTGTTGCAATTACCATATAGTCGGCAAGAACAGAAACATCGGCAATTTTTATAATCTGAATATCAAGTCCCTTTTTTGAACTCAGGGCTTTTGCTGCAAGTATTGCTTCATCGTAAGAACTCATTTGTTTTTTCCTTTCGTTTGGGATATTTGCAGAACAATTTCATTATAGCAGGCAACTTCATCGGGATGAATCGCAAGCTGTCTTTTAGAAAGATCCTTGAATGTAAACTGATAGCCGTAAAGCATAGCCTCCTCAAGGCTCTTTTTAGATTTCTTTCTCATTGTTGCCACACCGCTGTATGTACGCTCCTCGGAAGTAAAATCAGCGGTAAAAATAACTTTTTCCAAAAGACTCATTCCCGCTCGTCCTGTTGTGTGATACCTTATTGCGTTGAGTATATCTTCATCGTCAATGCCAAGCTCATCACGGACAACAATGCTTCCGCTCATTCCGTGCCAAAGCTTTGGTGCATGAAGTTGAACATTGTCTAAAATTATACCACTGTCGATAATAATTTGCAACTGCTGTTCCTTTGGCATTTCTTTGGTTATATCATGCAAAATACCGGCAATCTCAGCCTTATTTTCATCAGCGCCATAATGTTTTGCGAGCTTTTTAGCCTCTTTCGCAACATTTACACTGTGACTAAATCTGTAATCGCCCATTCTTTCACGGATTATTTTTTTGTAATCAGAGATATTCAAAGCACTCACTTCCGATATAAATTATTTTTTATAATATAATCGTAAACACTTTTATCAAGCATACCGCTTATCAAATCAAATTCATCAAGGTTATCCCTTATGAATGTTGACGATACGCTTATTACGGGATTTGGCAGAATGACTGCATCTGCTCCCATAGGTTTCAGAACATTCTTGTAGAATTTTTCAAGTTCAGACTTATTTTCATCATCACGGGGAATTGTTATTATTGACGATTTTTCAAATATAATTTTGGGATTTTTCCACCTATCCAGAGTAAGGAACATATCTGCACCCATTATTGTATATAAGTGATCATCAGGGTAAATTTCTTTTAGCTGTGTAACAGTTTCGTAGGTGTAGCTTTTTCCCTGTCTTTTAATTTCGATATCGGACACAGAAAAGTTTTTCTTTCCCTTGCACGCAAGTTCACACATATTAAGGCGATCGTTTTCGCTTGCAAGATTCTTGCTTATTTTGTGCGGCGGAACAGCCGTAGGTATCATAATAATACGATCAAGTCCAACGCTGTCCATACAATACTCGGCAAGCATTATGTGTCCTTTGTGAACAGGATTAAAAGTTCCGCCGAAAACACCTGTTTTCATAATTACTTCTTTGCCTTTGGAAGCTCGATAACAGGCTCATCATCGTTTCTTCTGTAAAGTACAAATTTTGAACCGATTACCTGAACAACATCCGCAGAACATTTTTCTGCGATAGCTTCGGCAGCTTCTCTTGATGAATATGCACTGTTTTCAAGAACCTTACCTTTTATAATTTCTCTTGCCGTAAGAGCATCGTCTGCCTGTTTGATGATATTATCCGTAATTTCACCCTTACCAACAATAAGAATTGTATCAATACGATTTGCAAGTCCTCTGAGAAATGCTCTCTGTTTGCTGTTCAACATATATTAATTCCTTTCAAATCAGTTGTTTTTGAAATAGTTTTCAAGTTTAGCTTTAAGTTCTGTCAAAGCCTTTCCTCGATGACTTACGGCATCCTTTTCTTCGGCTGAAAGCTCTGCAAAACTCTTGTCGCCAAACATAAAAATCGGATCATAGCCAAATCCGTCTTTGCCGATTGGCTCATAACCAATTTTACCTTCACAAATACCCTCGGCTGTTATCTTTGAACCGTCGGGAAGAATGCAACAGATTGAAGAAGTGAAGTGAGCAGAACGCTTGTCATCATCGACATTTTTCATCTCATCAAGAAGTTTAATGTATCTTTCTTCATCTGTCAAGCCTTCACCGCCATAGCGAGCCGTGTAAACACCGGGTCTGCCGTCAAGAGCGTCAACACACAAACCCGAATCATCGGCAACAGCCGGAAGTCCCGTTTTTAAATAAGCCGCATTAGCTTTGAGAAAAGCGTTTTCGGCAAAAGTAGTTCCGTTCTCCTCTACATCATCAAGAGTTATTCCCTCTTCTTTCGGAGTAACCGCATTGATTCCGAGCGGATTAAGTATTCTTTCAAGCTCGACAAGTTTCTTTTTATTATTGCTCGCAATTATAAACTTCATATTCATCATTCCTTAATGCTGAAAAGTGCGTCTGCAAAAGCATCCGGATTAAACGGCTGTAAATCGTCAATTTGCTCGCCTACACCGATATATTTAACAGGGATTCCAAGACCGTCCTTAATTGCAAGAACCACACCGCCTTTTGCAGTGCCGTCAAGCTTTGTAAGAACAATGCCCGTAATTCCGGTTGCCTGTCTGAACTGCTCAGCCTGATTAACCGCATTCTGACCTGTTGTCGCATCAAGAACAAGAAGCTTTTCTTTTGACGCATCCGGAAGCTCACGGTCAATTACACGGTTGATTTTTGCAAGCTCATCCATAAGGTGCTTTTTGTTATGAAGTCTGCCCGCAGTATCACAGATTATTACATCTGCATGTCTTGCCTTTGCGGCTGAAATTGCATCATAAATTACAGCAGCAGGATCACTGCCTTCTTTCTGCTTAATAATTTCGCACTTGCTTCTGTCTGCCCAGATTTCAAGCTGTTCAATTGCGGCAGCTCTGAATGTATCGGCTGCGGCAAGAATAACTTTTTTACCCTCTTTTGAAAGTGCATTTGCAAGCTTACCGATTGTAGTTGTTTTTCCTACACCGTTCACTCCGATTACAAGAATAATTGACGGAGATGTTGCAAGATCAAGTTCTTCACCGCCTCTGAGCATATCGGCAATAATTTCTTTGAGAAGCGAAGTAATTTCAGACGGATCTTTTATACCTTCCTTTTTTACTCTTTCCCTGAGTTCTTTACAAATCTTTTCGGCTGTCGGAACACCTACATCGCCCATAACGAGCAATTCTTCAAGTTCTTCAAAAAGCTCATCGTCAATTTTTGTAAAAGATTTGAGCATTGAGTCAATCTGACCTACAACCGCATCACGAGTTTTTTTCAGTCCCTCTTTAATCTTTTTGAAAAATCCCATATTATCACTGTCCTTATAATTACTTTGAATCTATACCGAGTTTTTCCGCAACTTCAGTTGAACGAAGTTCGAGTAATTTTGAAATGCCCTCATCCTGCATTGTAACACCGTAAAGCACATCGGCTTCTTCCATTGTACCACGGCGATGCGTAATGAGAATAAACTGTGTATTATCTGTCATTCTGCGAAGATATGCGGCAAAACGATAAACATTTACATCATCAAGAGCCGCCTCTATCTCGTCCATTACGCAGAACGGAGCAGGTCTTACTTTCATTATAGCAAAATAAAGTGCAATTGCAACAAGCGCTTTTTCACCGCCTGACAACGCCTCCAGATTTATAACAATCTTACCCGGCGGATGAACAAGAATATCAATTCCGCTTGTCAGAATATTTTCCGGATCCGCAAGCGAAAGTGATGCTGTACCGCCGCCGAAAAGTTCTTTGAAGGTGTAGGTAAAGTTCTTATTAATCTGATCAAAGCTCTCGACAAACACTTCTTTCATCTGCTTTGTGAGGTCAGTAATAAGCTTTTCAATCTCTTTCTTTGACTTTTCAACATCATTTACCTGTGCGCTCATAAATTCATATCTTTCGGAAACTTCTTTGTACTCTTCAATAGCGGATACATTTACATTTCCCAAAGACCTGATTTTTTGTTTAAGCTCGTTAAGTCGCCTCTGCGCCTGTTTTGAGTCATCAATTTCAACAGCACAATCTTCTGCCTCTCGTCTTGTCAGTTCGTATTCTTCCCAAAGCTTTGAGATAATATCATCATACTGCTTCTGAATGTTGATTTTTCTCTCTTCAAGTCTGGCAAGCTCTCTGCCGGAGGTTTCACGCTCTGATGTTTTATCACGCTCAATCGTTCTGATTTCAGCACTGCGTTTTTCAAGCTGTTCTCTGTCAGCATTGATTTTTTCAATAGCTTTTGAGCGTTCATTCTGATTGGCAATCAACTTTTCAATTCCTGCATTTGTACAATTTATAAACTCTGTCTTTTCAAGAATAACACTTTTGATTCTCTCAATCTCTTGATTTAATTCTGCTTTTCTTTCAAGGTTTTCATTGCCTGTTGATTTTGCAAAAACAATATCCGAATTAAGAGCGTCGATATCCTTTTGCGAAGAAACAATTTCAAGTCGCAGATTCTGTAACTGCAAAGAAATTTCTTCACGCTTTTTTGTAAGCTCTGCTCTGCTGCCCGTAAGTTCATTTACCTTTTCTTCGGCAGCAAGGATTTTCTTATTGAGTTCAACAAGGAGCTGCTTTGCGGAATTTTTATCTTTTTCAAGAGTTTCAATTCTACGACGACAATTTGTAATTTCATTCATTGAATTTTCAACAGAAGCACCTGCATTGGCAAGTTCGTTGTCACAAGCTCTCTTTTCAGCCTCGAGTCTTACAAGGTCTTGTCGAAGATTTGAAAGATCTGCCTGTGAACCGAGAAGCTGAGCCTCAAACGCCGAATATTCACGAGAAATTTCAATACTTCTGTTTTCGGCATCTTTTGACTTCTGTTCAAGGACGGTAGTCTGCTTTTTAAGTGTTTCAATCTCATTTGCTCTGCTGAGAAGTCCTGTGTTTCTGTTAAGCGAACCGCCTGTGAGTGAACCGCCGGCATTAACAACCTGACCGTCAAGAGTTACAATTTTAAATCTGTAAGAATATTTCTTAGCAATTGTTGTTGCGCAGTTCAAATCCTCTGCAATCACAATTTTGCCGAGTAAGGAATAGAGGATTCCGTTGTATTTATTATCGCATGAACAAAGATTTGCAGCAACCCCTACAAATCCGTAGCAATCTTCAAGACCGTTTTCACGGAGTTCTCTCGGCTTGATTGTATTAAGCGGAAGAAATGTTGCACGACCACCGTCAACGGATTTAAGATATCTAATTGCCCGCTTTGCATCCTCATCGGTTTCGGTTACAATGTTCTGCATAGCCGAACCGAGAGCAGTTTCAATTGCAACTCCGTATTCTTTCGGAACTGAAATTACTCGTGAAACAGGGCCGCATATTCCGTGAACCTTGCCGTGACTTTGAGCATTGACAACTGTTTTTACGCTCTTTGAAAAGCCCTCAAGATTACGCTCAAGATTTTCAAGGAACGAAATTTTTCTCATATGTTCCTTGACATCAAGCATAAGTTTGTTACTTTCTTCACGGAGTTCGTCTTTTTTCTTTTCTTTTGAAGACAGTTTAAGCTGTAAACCGTCTATTGTATTTTTCAGCGATTCAATTTTTTCTTCTGCAACACCGATTTTATTATCATAATCTTTTGAAATATCGGCAAGTTCTTCAGACTGCGTTTTCTTTTCGTCATTTGATGAAATTAAAGATTCTATTCTTGAATTAAGTTCCGATACCGTGCTTTCGGCAGTCATCTCGGTAACTCTTGCATCAGCCGACTTTGAAGTAAGAACAGAAAGTTCGGCAGTAATTTCCTGCAAAACATCACTGCTTTTACCCGAAGTCGTATTAATTTCGTTAAGCTGTTCCGAAAGCTCACTGTACTTTTTCTTTTTAGCGATTATATCAGCGTCAAGTTCCGAAATTTCTTTTTCCTTATCGGCAATTCTTTTTACAAGTTCATCCGCATTGACATCAAACTGTGCAATATCATTTTTTATTCTGTCAATATTTTCATTGTTATGCAGAATATCATTCTCCGCAACAGACACAAGAGAACGCTTCTCTGAAATCTGCGATTCAATATCTGTGATTTCGGTTCTGATATTTTCTATTTTAGAAGAATACTCACCGTTTCTTATGTAAATTTCTTCATTTTCGGTCTGAATTTGTTCAAGTGCGGTTTCTGCGTCATCATATTGAGATTTTGCAATTGAAATTTTCTCATCCTGAACCTTTAATTCATTTTGCGAACGGTCAAGAGTTAGAAGCCAGAGTGCAATTTCAAGACCTCTTTTTTCTTCGGAATATTCAAGAAATTTTTGAGCTTTTTCAGACTGCTTTTCAAGAGGACCGACTCTTTCTTCAAGTTCGGTTACAATATCACGAAGTCTTAAAAGGTTGTCCTCCGTGCTTTTCAGCTTTCTCTCAGCGTCAATTTTTCTGTATCTGTAGCGAGAAATACCCGCAGCTTCTTCAAAAATCTCTCGTCTGTCCTCACCTTTTGATGAAACAATGCTGTCAATCTTACCCTGCCCGATCATTGAATAACCGTCACGACCGAGGCCTGTGTCCATAAAGAGTTCGTTGATGTCTTTAAGACGAACAGCCGCTTTATTGATAAGATATTCGCTTTCACCGCTTCTGTAGTATCTTCTTGTAACGGCTATGTCATCACCGTTAAAATCAAGGGCACGGTCTTTGTTGTCAATATTCAGAGTAACTTCGGCATAGCCCTGTCTTTTACGCTTATCTGTTCCGTTAAAGACAACATCTTCCATTTTGGCACAACGAAGGCTCTTCGGGGACTGTTCACCGAGAACCCAGCGGATAGCGTCACTGATGTTACTTTTGCCTGAACCGTTAGGACCGACAACCGAGGTAATTCCCTGTTCAAAAGATAATTTAGTTTTATCGGGAAAGGTCTTGAAACCTTGAATTTCCAAAGACTTTAATCGCATCAGCAAGCTCCTATTTTAAATATAATTCATATTTCTGCAAAGAATCGTCAAAACAAACCGAAAAATTATATCCGAGTTCGTTCAATTTGTTTACATTACTTCTCTTTTGTCCGAGAAATTTTGACAGAGATTTAGAATTGATAACAACCGTTTTAATTTCATTCAAATCGGGAAAATCTTTTGCTTTTTCGATAAACTTATCATAAAAAAGCTTATTTTCGCACAATTCCTTAAAAGCCGGGTGATAGTTGTCACCGTAGCTGTTATTTACAAGGCTGTCGGAATAATGAAGTCCGAGCCTGATAATTTTTATATTGTTCTTTTCAAAAAGTTCAATCAGCTTTGAACAAAGGCTGACGGACTTTTCAAGACTATACGGTGTGTATTCTCCGTTAAGGTAAAGTTCGGCAAGCTTTGTATCTTTCATAATGACCGTAGGATAAATTCTTACGGTATCGGGATTTATTTTCGCAAATGTTTCGGCTGTGTGTAAATCCTTTTGAATATCTGATTTATACAGTCCCGTCATCATCTGCAAGCCAAGTGAAAAGCCATAACTTTTAATAAGCTCTGAGGATTTGAAAACACTTTCAGCGCTATGTCCTCTGTCATTTGCAAGCAGTACATCGTCTGACATAGATTGCGCACCAAGTTCAATTGATGTCACACCATAGCTTTTCAAAATATCAAGAATTTCTTTATCAATATAGTCGGGACGGGTAGAAATTCTTATTCCGCAAAATTTATCTCTGAACTTTTTAGTTGCATCAAGGAGAGATAACATATAGGTTCTGTCAATAGCTGTAAAACTTCCGCCGAAAAATGCAATCTCAGCATTTTTGGTGCGTTCGCCCAAATCAGAAGCCGCTTTACCAAGTGTCTGTTCAACATCAAGGGGAGTCGGCTGATATGCCTGACCTGTTATCTTATTTTGATTGCAAAAACTGCACATATGCGGACAACCGTTGTGCGGAATAAAAATTGATACATTACTGTGTTTAATAACCCATCAGCTCCAAAGCTTCTCTGGCGGCCTGTTGTTCCGCTTCTTTCTTACTTCTTCCGCCGCCTTTGCCGATTACATTACTGTTGAGATGAACTTCAACAACAAAGTGTTTGTTGTGGTCAGGACCGCTTTCACCCACGAGAACATATTCAAGCTGTTCACCGGGATTCTTCTGGATAATCTCCTGCAAGGCGGTTTTATAATCGTTAAGTTTCTTCTTCTTTGAGTTCTTGATTGCAGGAATTACAAAATTAAGAATATGTTTCGACGCAGGATCAATACCACCGTCAATATAAATTGCTGCAATCAAAGCCTCAAAGGCATCCGAAAGAATTGACGGGCGTTCTGCACCGCCGTTGTTTCTTTCGCCTTTACTTAACACAAGGTACTTTCCGAGTTCAATCTGCTTTGCAAATTCAAAAAGAGTTTTCTCGCAGACAAGTGACGCTCTGAGCTTTGTCAATTCGCCTTCGGGAAGTTCGGGACAATGCTTGAAAATATAATCGGAAACAACAATTGAAAGTACCGCATCACCGAGAAATTCAAGTCTTTCATTATATTTTATGTGTTTAGCCTTATGTTCATTTGCATAAGAAGAATGAGTAAGTGCCTCTGTAAGCAAATCTGTATTTTTGAATGTATAGCCGATTCTCTTTTGTAAATCTTCCATTATAAAACTCCTAAAGCAACATTATTTGCAAAAATTAAAGTGATGAAGAGATCGCTTCAATAGCGTTTGCTTTTACATATTCAACAGAAAGTCTGATAGCATTCTTAACTGTAACAGCCTTGGCACTTCCGTGTGCTTTGAACACCGGCTTTGATGCACCGAGAATAGGCGCACCGCCGTATCTGTTGTAATCAAAATGCGTTTTCATATTTTTTAGGTCCTTCATAACAAGACCTGCTGCAAGTTTGCCCTTGACGCTGCCCATAAACATATTTTTAATCTGATTCATCATTACAAGAGCAACGCCCTCATATGTTTTGAGAATCAAATTACCTGTAAAGCCGTCACAAACTACGACATCACACACTCCGTTCGGAATATCCCTGCCTTCTACATTTCCGATGAAATTCAAGTTGCTGTTCTGAAGAAGTTCATGCGTATTTCTGTAAAGTTCTGTTCCCTTGTGTTCTTCTGCACCGACATTGGCAAGTCCGACACGGGGGTTTTTGATACCCATAACCTTTTCCATATATATTGAACCCATAACAGCAAACTGATACAGCATTTCGGGACGACACTCAACATTTGCACCTCCGTCCATAAGCATAAAGAATCCGCTTTCAGACGGCATAACAGGAGCAAATGCAGGGCGTTTAATCCCCTTAATTCTTTTTATTGCAAGAGTTGCACCGACACACAATGCACCGCTGTTTCCTGCACTGACAAATGCATCGCCCTTGCCCTCGTTAAGCAAGCGAAGACCTACAGCCATAGAACTGTCCTTTTTTTCTTTAAGAACGGACTCAGCAGAATCTTCCATTGTGATTTTCTGTGTGCAATGACAAATATCAATATTATTCATTGAAAGTGAATTTTCCGAAAATATATTTTTAATTTTGGTTTCATCACCGGTCAAAGTTACATTTATGTTATATTCGGCAACTGCCTCAACACAGCCTTTGATAATTTCCAATGGAGCGTTATCACCGCCGAATGCGTCAACAATTATGTTCATTCCATTCACCTTAAATATCCTTTAAATAATTATCCAAACTTTTTAATGCTCTTGTAGAATAAACTGCACCACGCTCTTTTTTATTCCTCGGTCGGTTTTCAAGCTCCGGCAAAACTCCGAAGTTTGCACCCATTGGCTGAAACTTTTTAACCGACGAATCAGAGATGTATGCCGAAAGTGCGCCAATCATTGTATCATTTGGTAATGTAATTGTGCTTTTCCCCTCAGCAACTCGACAAGCATTTATACCTGCCATAATTCCCGAAGCTGCGGATTCCATGTATCCTTCAACACCTGTAATCTGACCGGCAAAAAAAAGACTATGATTGTCCTTAACAGAAAAATCGCTGTTAAGTATTCTCGGCGAATCAAGAAAAGTATTTCTGTGCATAACACCATAACGAACAAAGTCTGCATTATGAAGTGCAGGAATAAGCGAAAACACTCTCTTTTGTTCGGGAAATTTAAGATTAGTCTGAAATCCTACAAGATTGTACATATTGCCGGCTTTGTTTTCTTTTCTGAGCTGAAGAACCGCCCAAGGTCTGTGACCTGTCTTTGGATTCACAAGACCGACAGGTTTCATAGGTCCAAAGCGAAGTGTTCCCTCGCCTCTTTGTGCCATTACCTCAACAGGCATACAGCCCTCATACACCTTCGGATTGCTGACATCGCAATCATGCAAAGGAGCTCTTTCTGCCGATATGAGTGCATTGTAGAAGGTTTCATATTCCTCCTTGTTCATCGGACAGTTGATATAATCGTCACCGTCGCCCTTATCGTATCTTGATGCACAAAAAGCGTACTCCATGTCAATACTTTCAGCGGTAACAATAGGAGCGGCGGCATCAAAAAACGAAAGTGAGGAACCGAACATTCCTCTTATATATTCGGCAAGCGGTTCAGAAGTAAGCGGTCCGCTTGCCACAACCGTGATTTCATCTTTCGGAATTTCACAAACTTCTTCTTCGTAAACCTCAATAAGCTCACAGCTCTTTATCCCTTCCGTTGCAAGAGAAGAAAAAATATCCCTGTCAACGGCAAGCGCTCCGCCTGCAGGAACTTTGCAGGCATCTGCACACTTCATAAGGAAAGAATCGAGTCTGCGCATTTCTTCTTTCAAAAGCCCTGCGGCGCTTTCAACACGCATGGCTTTAAGAGAATTTGAACAAACAAGTTCAGCGTATTTCTCAGTATGATGAGCAGGCGTTTTTTTATTCGGTTTCATTTCATAAAGATGCACTTTTATTCCGCAAGAGGCAATCTGCATTGCCGCCTCACAACCTGCAAGTCCTGCACCGATTACATTAATATGCATTTATTTATCATCCGTATCTGCTGTTTTAGTATAACCACATCCCTCTGTTGCACAGAACAATGTCGGCTTTTTGCCTTTTTTCTTGAAGAGAATTCCTCCGCACTGCGGACACTTCTCGTTTGTTGGCTCATTCCAACTTACAAAATCACACTTGGGATAGTTGGAGCAGCCGTAAAAAATTCTTTTTGTCTTGGTACGCTTGATAATGACATCGCCGCCGCACTTCGGACACTTAACACCCGTTTTTTCTACATACTTAATGATGTTTTTACATTCAGGGTATCCGGGGCAGGCAATAAATTTACCGTATCTGCCGACTTTAACAACCATCTGACGACCGCACTTGTCACAGATAATATCGGTTTCGTCTTCTTTTAAGTGAAGCTTTACGCCTTCCATATCTGCTTTTGCTTTTTTGAGAGTTTTATCAAAATCTCCGTAGAAATTGTCAAGCAAAGCATGCCACTCTTCTGTTCCTTTTTCAACCTTATCAAGGTCTTCCTCCATCTGATTTGTAAATTTTACATTTACGATCTTTGGAAAACGCTCTTTCATAAGATTGGTTGTAACCTCACCGAGTTCCGTAGGAACAAGGCTTTTGCCCTCACGCTTAACATATTCATGACTTGTAATTGTTGTAATAGTTGCGGCATAAGTTGACGGTCTGCCAATGCCGTATTCTTCAAGCGCTTTGATGAGTGACGCCTCCGTATATCTTGCAGGCGGCTGTGTAAAGTGTTGATTTTTCTTCAACTCTTTACATCTCACAATCATATCTTTTTCAAGTGGTGGGAGCTGTGTAGTCTTTTCTTCTTCAACATCCTTGCTTTCCACATAAAGTGTTGTAAAGCCTTCAAAATCGACTCTGTATCCCGACGCCTTAAATGTATAACCGTTGGCAACAATATCAGCCTGTGTTGTTTTCTGGATACAATCAGCCATTTGTGATGCAGTAAATCTGTTCCAAATGAGCTTATAAAGCTTATACTGATCCGATGTAAGGCTTGCCTTTACGCTGTCGGGAGTAAGAGAGGGCATTGACGGTCTTATAGCTTCATGACCGTCCTGTGCATTACTTCTTGATTTAAAAAATCTTGGCTTTGGCGGAAGAAACTTTTCACCGTAAGAATTTTTTATGTATTCGGTTACCTCTTCAATTGCAACATTTGAAATTCTGAGTGAGTCTGTTCTCATATAAGTGATAAGACCGGTTGCACCCATACCTTCGATATCAACGCCTTCGTAGAGTTCCTGAGCAACCTTCATTGTTCTTCTCGACTGGAAACCGAGTTTTCTCGATGCTTCCTGCTGAAGAGTTGATGTTATAAACGGAGGTGCAGGAGATTTCTTTCTTGTACCGTTCTTAACCTTTGTAATTACATACTCGGCATTCTGAAGATCAGCCTCAATTTTATCAGCCTGTTCACCGTTGGTAATCTTAATCTTACCGTTTTCATCGGAATATAAAGATGCAGAAAAAGATTTTCTGCTGCCCTTTGGGATGAACTTTGCATCAATCGACCAGTATTCCTCAGGCTTAAATTTTCTGATTTCCTCTTCCCTGTCAACAATAATCCTTACAGCAACAGACTGAACTCGTCCTGCAGAAAGACCTCTTCTGATTTTCTGAGAAATAAACGGACTGAGTTTATAACCGACAAGTCTGTCAAGAATTCTTCTTGCCTGCTGAGCATTTACAAGGTCAATATTAATTGATCTCGGATTGCTCATACCGTTTGTAACACCGGATTTTGTAATTTCATTGAATTCCACACGGTTAGTTTCATCTGTGGGTAAACCAAGAATATAGGCAAGATGCCAAGAAATTGCCTCTCCCTCACGGTCAGGGTCGGTTGCTAAATAAATATGCTCGCTTTTTTCAGCGGCTGATTTTAAATCATCAACAAGTTTTTCTTTTCCTTTTATAATTTCATACTTTGGAGCGAAGTTCTTTTTTATATCAACACTTAATCTTGATTTAGGCAAATCACGGACATGACCCATTGAGGCAACAACCTCGTAACCGCTACCAAGGTATTTTTTAATTGTTTTTGCCTTAGCAGGTGACTCAACAATTACTAAATCTGACATATGTTTTCACTGCCTTTCTGCCCTGTTATGTGTAAAAGGGCAACGGAATATCGGATAACGAATAAGAATATTCGGTAAATATCATTTTAAAATATAATTTCTTCCCTGTAGTGCCGAAACAAGATCTTTCATTTCAAGCATCGTAAGTGCGGTAAGCACCTTAAACACAGGGATTTTCAAATCAGCTGAAATTTTATCTATATGAACAGGCTCATTACCGATGTATTCATATACATCCTGAGCTGTTTTTGGCAAATTTAAGTTTTCTTTATGAACAGGTTTTTGCACAACCGTTTCTGATTTTTCTGATGCATACGGCACTGCGGTTTTAGCCGGCTGTTGATCATTTTGTTTATTAACATAAATTCTTGCAGGAGCTTGTTTTCTTATACCTTTAACAGGAAAATTGCCCGTATCAGCAAGAGAAATATTGTCAATATCAAATTCATCATCAGTGGTTGCATACAGGTTGTCAAACTCGCAGAGTATGTCCATAAAATCGGTAACGGGTATTGCAAGACCTTCTTTAATAAGAGCGTTTGAACCTTCATTCTGAGGGCTGTTATTTCCGAGCAGAGCAAAAATTGTTTTGCCTTGTTCTGCGGCAAGATTTGCGGTAATAAGCGAACCACTCTTCTTTCCCGCTTCCATAACAAGCAATCCGTCCGATAAAGCGGCTATAATTCTGTTTCGGGCAGGAAAATAGTAATTCCTCGGTGTTTCATCAGGCGGATACTCTGTAATGACAGCACCTCTTTTTGGAATTGTACTTCTAATGTCTGAATTTTCCCTGAGATATGAACAATTAAGTCCGCAACCTCTGACACAAATTGTAATTCCGTCCGTAGCAAGTGCGCCTCTGTGCGACGCACCGTCAACACCTAATGCGCCTCCGCTGACTATAATTGTTCCGTATTTTGAAAGTGCATATGCAAAGCGGTAAGAATTTTCTATTCCATACTTAGTTGCTCTGCGAGTACCGACAATACCGATTGAAAAAGTATTGTCAATATCAGGCATAACACCGTTTACATATATGAGAGCAGGAGGACATTCAATATTGTAAAGACATTTTGGAAACAATTCATCGTCAATGCATAATATCGAATAATTGCATTCAATACATCTGTCTACGATTTTCTTAGCGTCATCAAGACCGGTTGAAGCAAATCGTTCAAGGTCTTTTTGTGAAAAAATTCCGCAAAGACGCCACTCCGAAATACCACCGTAATAAAAGGCAGACACATCGGAATACATTTCGGATATTCTCTTTACCTTTGGATTATTATAGCCTATCGAAAGTGTAATCCAAATCCAGTAACAGGCATTACGCGAAATCATTTCATCATTTCCCACATTATTATTGACGCCGCAACGGCGGCATTAAGCGACTCGGCTCTTCCCTCCATAGGAATAGTAATTTTATGTTTACAGGCACTTATTGTTTCTTCTTTAAGACCGTTTCCTTCATTACCTACTGCAACAATGCAAGGTGAAACAAAGGGAGTCGTTGTAATCTTATCAGCCGACACCGATACGACCGCCGCATAAGATTCAAGTTCACTGTGTGCATTCAGATAACCTGAAATTGTATCCGAAACAACAAACGGAAGCCTGAACACTGCCCCCATACTGCCTCTTACAACTTTAGGACTGTAAATATCGCAACAATCGGCAGAAAGAACAATACCGGTAACATTCAGAGCCTCAGCCGTTCTAAGAATTGTACCTAAATTGCCGGGATCCTGCAGATTATCGAGTGCCAAAAATTTGTCACCAGTCTTTATTTTATCAAAACAAGCAGTTTTGTCAAGTGCTTTTATTACACACAGAAATCCTTGAGGCGACTCTGTATCACACATCTGATTAAATATCTTATCAGATACAATGAATGTTTTGTCGGAATATTTTTGCAGTTTTAAAAAGTCATCCGCATATTTCTCACTGGACTTTTCACTTGCGAAAAAGGTGTCAATACATGCCTTACTGAGCATTGCATCCATACAAATGCGAACACCTTCTGCAATGAAAAGTCCTGATTCACGCCTATATTTTGCACTTTTCCTGAGCTTTACGGCATTTTTTATATTAGAATTATCTTTGCTTGAAAGTATAGTCATAAAACCATCCAATTTTCTGTAAAAAACAATTGCGTTTGGGATAACCCAAACGCAATTACAAAGTAAGTTAAATTAAGCGTTCTTAGCCTGTTCAACAAGTGAAGTAAAAGCAGCAGGGTCTGAAATTGCAATTTCAGAGAGCATCTTACGGTTAAGAGCAATGCCAGCCTTCTTCAAGCCGTTCATGAAAGTTGAATAATTTGTGCCGTTAGCCTTGCAGGCAGCCGAAATACGAGTAATCCAAAGACGACGGAAATCTCTCTTTCTCTGCTTACGGCCGATATATGCATAATTGCCGGACTTCATAACAGCCTGTTTAGCCATTTTAAAGTGTCTTGATTTTGCACCCCAGTAACCCTTAGCAAGCTTTAATGTCTTTTTTCTTCTTTTGCGAGTCATCATCGCACCTTTTACTCGTGCCATTATATATTACCTCCGTTTATGTTAGTTAGTAGTCCTCAATGATTATTTGTAAGGAATAAGACGCTTGATCTGAGCTGTGTTTGTCTTATCTGCAGCAACAGTCTGACGAAGACCTCTTTTACGCTTTGTTGTCTTCTTATTCAAGATGTGACTTTTGTTAGCGTGAGCACGGATAACCTTACCGTTCTTAGAAAGTTTGAATCTCTTTTTGGCACCGCTGTGAGTTTTAATTTTAGGCATATTAGTATCCTCCTTAGCTTTAATTACTTATTAGTCTTTGGTGCAAGAAACATAAGCATATTTCTGCCTTCAAGCTTTGCAGGCTTTTCGACAACAGCTGTTTCACTGCAAGCATCAGCAAATCGTTTCATTGTTTCAAGACCGATTTCAGGGTGTCCCATTTCACGACCTCTGAAACGAATTGAAACCTTAACCTTATCGCCGTGTTTGATAAACTTCAGAGCATTATTAAGCTTTGTATTAAAATCGTGCGTATCGATATTAAGAGAAAGCCTTACTTCCTTGATATCAACAACTCTCTGATTTTTTCTTGCTTCCTTTTCCCTTTTAGCCTGTTCAAAACGGTATTTTCCGTAATCCATAATTTTGCATACAGGAGGATTGCTCTGCGGAGCAATTTTAACCAAGTCAAGGTTCTTCTGTTCTGCCAAATCAAGTGCTTCTTTAGCTGACATAATGCCAAGCTGCTGACCATCAGAGCCGATAATTCTCAACTCTTTGTCACGGATTTCTTCGTTAATCTGAATTTCTTTCTTGCTGATGGGTAAACACCTCCAAAGTCTCATAAAAACAATAAATGCGGACAGAAACACTCCGTCCGCATAACAATACTAAAAAACTTCGGTATTGACCCGTGCAGACGGCACCCCACAGGTGAAAGCATCTCTGCTTTGCTTTATTTTACCTGACTATTATATTACATATACATTTGTTTGTCAAGCGTTTATTTCGATAAAATAAAAATTTTTTAACTCGCTATTGCAATTTGCAATATTTAAAATTTCTTAAAAATTAAAACTCGAAATTCGGTCAAACTGAATTTCGAGTTTTCTGCAAACCGAGAGCAGAGAAGTCATTCTCTGCTCCGATTATTATGCTTTGTACGCCAAAATAATTATTTAACCATGCTTGCAACTTCTGCAGCAAAGTCATCCTGACGCTTTTCAATGCCCTCGCCCTTTTCAAAGCGAACGAATTTCTTGATTTCGATAGAACCGCCAAGCTCCTTAGCAGTATTCTGTGTGTACTGCTTGATGTTGATCTTATTGTCCTTAACGAACTCCTGGTCAAGAAGGCAGTTCTCCTTGTAGAACTTACCAATCTTACCCATAACAATCTTGTCAGCAATCTGCTCCGGCTTACCTTCGTTGATTACCTGCTGACGCATAACTTCTTTCTCATGCTCGATGATTTCTGCAGGAACTTCACTCTCATTGAGGTAAGGAGTGTTAAGAGCTGCAATCTGCATTGCAACATCCTTGCCGTATGCAACAAACTCCGGCTTTGCAGCGAGGTCTGTATCAAAGTTAACGAGAACGCCAATCTTACCGCCTGCGTGTACATAAGCAACACAAGCACCTTCCATACGCTCAAAACGACGAATCTGGATATTCTCGCCAATTGTGAGAACCTTTTCCTGAAGCATTTCAGCGATTGTTTGCTCTGAACCTGTTGCCTTGAGTGTGAGGAGAGCCTCAACATCAGCAGGGTTCTGCTCGATAATTGTGTTAGCACAAGCCTTAACAAAATCCATAAATGAATCGTTCTTAGCAACAAAGTCTGTTTCAGCGTTAACTTCTACAACAACACCTACTGAGAGGTCATCGTTTGTGCAAGCGTATGCAACGCCTTCTGCTGCTATTCTGCCTGCCTTCTTAGCCTGCTTAGCAAGTCCCTGTTCTCTTAAAAAGTCAACTGCTTTATCCATATCACCGTCGGCATTTGTGAGTGCTTTTTTGCAATCCATCATGCCGCAGCCTGTTTTTTCTCTTAATGTCTTTACATCCTGAGCTGTAAATGCTGCCATTTTGAAAACATCCTTTCAAATAAATTTATATAAAACGAGGTTATAATCACAAATGATTATTCAGCTGTCTCTTCCTCAACAGCTGCAGCGCCCATGCGGCCCTCTCTGCCTTCGATAACAGCATTAGCCATTGCACCTGCAATAAGCTTTACTGCACGAATAGCGTCATCGTTACCCGGGATTACATAGTCAATCTCATCAGGATCGCAGTTTGTATCTACGATAGCAACGATCGGGATATTGAGCTTCTTTGCCTCTGAAACGGCAATTCTTTCTTTTCTTGGGTCAACAATGAAAAGTGCGCCGGGCATCTCTGTCATATCCTTGATACCGCCCATGAACTTCTCAAGCTTCTCAATTTCGAGGTTGAGCTTAATAACTTCCTTCTTAGGAAGAAGATCAAATGTGCCGTCTTCCTGCATAGCACGGAGCTGCTTTAAACGAGCAATTCTTCTTCTGATTGTTGCAAAGTTTGTGAGCATACCGCCGAGCCATCTTGCGTTTACATAGTAAGCGCCTGCACGCTCTGCCTCTTCCTTAACAGAATCCTGAGCCTGCTTCTTTGTACCTACAAAGAGAACGCTCTTACCTTCTGCTGAAAGCTCACGAACAAAGTTGTAAGCTTCTTCAAGCTTCTTTACACTCTTCTGAAGGTCGATAATGTAGATACCGTTACGCTCAGTAAAAATGTACTCAGCCATCTTAGGGTTCCATCTTCTTGTCTGGTGACCAAAGTGAACACCTGCTTCAAGAAGCTGTTTCATTGAAACTACTGCCATAATAAAAATCCTCCTTAGGTTAAAACCTCCGCTGTGCCTTTGTTTTTATCAACGCAATAAGCAAATTCTATGAATCTGCCACCCTGTTGACAAGCATCAGCGTGCGAATTGCCTGTATATTATACCATAAAAGTAAAAAAAATCAAGTGTTTTCGAAAAAGTTTTTTCAAAAACACCTGATATTTTCTTAAATATTAAATTGTATTCGGAAACTCCGATCAATACCACAAATCAAAGAATCTTACATTACCGATGCTTGTGATGTAATTCTGTGATTCATGCCAGCTGCTTGAACCGACATAGAAGCAAAGGACTCTGTGCTGAACTGCCGAGCCGTTCTGATCAAAGATAAAGGAAACAGCATCTTTTACATCCTGATTCGGTGCATAAGCAGTCGAACCGTAATACTGATATTCCGAAATAATTCTGTCAATTGATGTTGTGTTTGAACGGTTCATTGCGTCACGGATTGACTGTGCGATAAGGGCACAGCCTGTGTAACCCATTGAACCACCTTCGCCCATTACAAGTCTTTCGAGTTTCTCTCTGTCATAGCTTGAAAGAGAAACAGGAGAAGGACTGTAGGACGGATCCGGATTGGCGATACTTACAAGGTAGCCACTCTGATTACTGTCTGTATAGCCGTAATCCGATGAATTAGATGCGGAACTGCTGTTGTCCGATGAACTGTCAACATAGCTTGTATAGCTCTGTGAAGTTTCTGACTCCGAAGGCTCTGACTTTAAACTTTCAGCCTTTTTGGAAGCCTGTGAACTTTCAGCTTTCTTCTTCGCAGTTTTTGCAGATTTAGTTTCCTTTTCAGTTGTTTTCTGTGTAGTCGCTGCGGATGTTGTAATCTCTTGGGTTACGGGGGCAGTAGTTTCTTCAACGCAGTTATCTGTAATAACGAGTGAAAAATCATTGATGTTACCGACTGCAAGCGAAGCAGCACGGCTGTCTTCAAAAGCATCTACATCCGGTGCAAGAGTTGTTGTCGGAACAACAAGAGCAGCTGCCGCCAGAGATACCGCAATAGCATAGGATAATGCCTTAAAGCCTTTGCGTTTTGACTTCTTTTCGGGTTTGCGAGTTCTCTTTGAACTCTCCGAATTGTTGTCACATCCGTAGTGTTTATAGTTTGTCGCTCTCAAAAATTTATCCTCCCTGTGATTTTTGCACATTAAGGTAACTACTATAACTGCCATCAAAAGCAAGCGTATATACAAGATGTAGTTATCTGTTTAAAAATGTGCCAAGTCCTTTAGTCGTAAAATTTTATCAAACACACAATTGCAATTGTATTAAAGCACAAACTTTTGAAAATTGCAAGTTTGACAGGGGAAGATAAATTGTAACAATTGTAACCGAAATGTTACTTATGTGGTTTTAATTTCTTAAAAAAATAATGATTTGTGCATTATGCATAATTTAACGAATATTTCTTAGGTTATTTTGCCTTAATGCGAAAATTTGAAAAAATTCAAAATTTAGCCCCAAAACGGGGTTTTTTCGGCTTTTTTACTGGCTTTGGAGTCTGGCAACTGATGATTACCGTATCCTCTCCTATGAGGTCAATTTTCTCCCACGGAATTATGTAGTCCTGACATTTTCCCACCAAACTAAAAAATCCCGGTCTGCCGAAAATAACAATTGACACAACAGTTGCGCATTTGGTATCCACAATAACATCGTCGATAAATCCTATTCTCGTTCCGTCACAGGCGCTTATGACTTCCTTATGTCTTAAATCGGTAAATCTGCAATTCATATAACCACTCCGAAATCTGTTTTTGATATACATATATATGAAAAGGAACGGTCATTATATTCATTGACATTTATATAATAATTTGTTAGAATTGAATCACAGTATTTTCGCAAAAAAAGGAGCGATAATTATGGATTATGTATTTATGACAGATGCCTCCTGCGACCTTACACAGGAGCTTGTTAACGAAATCGGCGTTGAAGTTCTTCCGATGGAATTTCATATGGAGGACAAGTCCTATCTTCATTATCCGGATTGCAGAATGATGAGCCTCTCGGAATTCTACAGTAAGCTTAAAGAGGGTATTGATTCAAAGACAACACAGATTAACTATGACAGCTTTTACAAGAGCTTTGAAAACTATCTTAAAGCCGGCAAAGATATCATTTACACAGGCATTTCAACAGGTTTGAGCGGAACATACAACACCTGTATGATGGCTGTTAAGGATTTAAAGGAAGTTTATCCGGACAGAAAGATTATTGCAATTGATTCTCTTTGCGATTCGGCAGGACTCGGACTTCTCATCTACCTTGCAGGCAAAAAATACAGCGAAGGCGCTACAATTGACGAACTAAAAGAATACATTGAAGACACCCGTATAAAAGTATGTCATTGGTTTGTTGTTGAAGACCTTGATCAACTCAAGAGAGGCGGTAGAATTTCCTCTGTTTCCGCAACATTCGGCAAAGCTTTGCAAATTAAACCGCTCATCAGTGTTGACGATGAAGGTCATCTTATCAATGTTGCAAAAATCAGAGGTAAGAGCAATGTTGTTCCGGCTCTTGTAAAACACCTTGAAAGAGACGCCGAAAATCTCAAAGACAGCGTTGTTATGGTTGCCCATGCGGATAATCCGGAAGGCGCCGAAGAACTTAAAAAGGCAATCAAGGGTAAGTGTAAGGAAGTTGTCATGACGGATATCGGTCCTGTAATCGGTACTCATGTAGGTTCGGGAATGCTGGCAGTCCTATTCCTCGGCACAAGAAACCTTAAATCATAATCAAAATACAGCAAAATATGTAATAAGCGTGCAGTCTGAATTAAACTGCACGCTTTTCTTTTGTCAGTCCCTTGTGTAATATAAAAGGCACATTACACTTACGCCGACAAATCCGCCTATAAACAATCCGATAATTAATCCTGCAATCAATAATTTACCTCCTGACCATATTTTGACAATTATTATTTTCCGCTTGTGAGATAATAAGCAAAGGTAATAAATTTAATGGAAATGTTATTAGAACAGCATTCCGCAGGGGGAATAAAATGAAATCTGTTTACATAGATGTACTGATTACCGTAAATGTTTTCATTGACTTTATACTTATTTTATGCACCAAAAAGGCGCTTTGTATCAACACCTCGTTTAAAAAAATGTTGCTTGCGTCGCTTCTGGGGGGAGTGCAAAGTCTTATTGCACTTTTCCCTCCCCTGCCTTTCTTTTTGAATATACCTATCGATGTTTTATGTGCCGCCGGAATTGTGTTATGTGCATTCGGCAAGTGTCCGTTTAAGTGTTTTATCAAACGAATATCCGTGTTTCTTTCTCTCTCATTTTCATTCTGCGGAATTATGATGTTTCTGTACAACGCTTTCAAACCGAAAGGTATGGAAGTATACAACGACACAGTGTATTTTAACATTTCTCCCGTCCTCCTGATTATTTTAACTCTTGTCTGTTATTATATTCTCAAATTGACGAAAATATTGACGAAGGGGGGCAACGGTTCGGGAGTTTGCAAAGTTGAAATCAAGGTTAACGAACAAAGCTATTTTTTCCCTGCAAAGATTGATACGGGTTGCAACCTTGTTGAACCGTTTTCGGGAAATTATGTCATTATTGCTGAACAAAATATTTTTGATGATTATGTTCCCGATGAAACCAAAACAAGGATTATTCCGTTTGAAAGCCTTGGCGGAAACGGAATTGTAAAAGGATTTCCTCCCGATGAAGTTAAAATTGACGGCAAGGAAATCTGCAAAAGCATTTATATAGGCATATGTAATGATGTATTGAAAGGAGATGTTAAGGCAATCATACCGTACGAACTTGTAAAAATATCAGAATAGGAGCAATGTTATGTTTTTAATGAAGGTTATTCAGAAAATCCGATTTGCACTCGTTATTGAAAATGAAATATTCTACATTAACGGCAGTGAAACTCTCCCCCCACCGCTTACACGAGAAGAAGAACAGCATATTATGGAGAATATTGCAAAAGGAGACAGTAAGGCAAGAGAACCGCTTATTGTCCACAATTTAAGACTTGTGGTATATATTTCAAAAAAGTTTGAAACTCCGAATGCAAGTGCGGAGGATTTGATTTCAATAGGCACAATCGGGCTTATCAAGGCGGTGAACACCTTTTCTCCCGAAAAGAATATTAAGCTTGCAACCTACGCATCAAGATGTATTGAAAACGAAATTCTGATGTTTTTACGAAAATCATCGCAACTGAAAAATGAAGTGTCGATTGACGAACCGCTGAACACGGACTGGGACGGCAATGAACTGCTTTTATGCGATGTTCTCGGAAGCGACCCTGACACGGTAAACAGAAATATTGAATGCGAGCTTGAAAAAAGTCTTGTTTTGCAGGCAGTTTCAAAGCTTCGTGACCGAGAATGTCTTATTATGGAGTTAAGGTTCGGGCTTAACGGACGAAAGGAACACACGCAAAAGCAGGTTGCCGACAAGCTTGGAATTTCGCAGTCCTACATATCAAGGCTTGAAAAGAAAATTATTCGCCAATTAAAAATTGAGCTTGACAAAGCAGTATGATTTTTGTCTGAACCTGAACCAATAACATATTTCGTATTAAAAACGAGAGCAACAGGCAATTTTGTCCTGCTGCTCTCGTTTTTATAAAACAGTATCTGAGGGATTGGTGACAGTATCAGAATCATTATTATCTCCGTCACCCATAATATCGTCAATTCCGTCTTCAATATCATCCATAATATCCGAACCCGAATTTCCTGTTTCATTTTCTTCGTTACCGATGAAACCGTCCGAATCTGAAACTTCTCCGTTTTCAGTCATACTTTTTGAAGTTTCCTGGGTATTTGATGTTTGTGAAGTCTGACTTGTTGTGTCAGTCATACTGTCGTTTTTATCATTGCCGCAACCTGTGATAAAACATACTGAAATTAAAGCTACGGCAAACAGACCTAAAAATTTTTTCAAACTAATCAATCCTTATAAAAATAAAATGGTACTGAATCAACAGCACCATTATTATTTACGGAATTTTTCGTAATATTTAATTTGGAATTTAATAATTTTAATCTTTGGCAATAACAAGATGAGGGTACGGAATTGTGATACCGTTTTTATCGAACTCTTTCTTGACATTTTCTTGCAGGAAGAAATAAACCTCGTAGTAATCATCAGGAGTTGCCCATGCAAAAACCTTAATCTGCACTCCGCTGTCAAGATGTTCACCGACTCTTACAGTAGGTTCGGGATCTTTTAAAATCATCTCATTTGTTGCCATAAGGTTGAGAATAATCTCACGCACCTTGTCGATATCATCATCATAGCTTACCGAGAAAGTACAGTCAACCCTTCTCTGCTCAACCATTGTGCAGTTTACAACATTGTTTGATGTAAGTCTTGAATTAGGAATTGTCACAAGCTTATTATCAAGTGTATGCACGGTTGTTGAGAAAATATTGATTTCCTCAACCGTTCCTTTTACTCCCTCAAAATCAAGAATATTACCCGACACAAACGGTTTGTTTATCAAAATTACAAGTCCGCTGACAACATTTTTCAGCAAATCCTGTAATGCAAGACCTGCTGTAAGGGCTGCCGCACCGAGTGCCGTAATAAGCGACGCAACATTCACACCGATTGTCCCAAGTGCAGTTACTGCAACAATGAAATAGAAAATCACCTTGAGAACGGACAATACAAAGCCTTCGGCTGTACCGTCCATTCGTGATTTATTAAGGATTTTTCGGAGAATCCCTATAATCAACCTGGTAATTATATATCCGATAACAATTACAGCTACACATACAAGAGCCTTTGAAAGATATTCAAGCAACTTTTCTTCAGTGATATTCATACCTACACCTCTGCATCAACAAGAAATTCGGAAATCTTCTCTCCGTTCTCATAAACAGAAACCACTATATTGCCGTTTTCATCAAAAGAAACGCTCTTACCTGTGCGAACACCGTTTTCGTAATTACTCACATCAATAAGATTTCCGTTTCTGTCAAATCTTGCACCATAGCCGTCAGGAGTATTATTATCCCACTTACCCGCATGCATTGTACCGTCACTCAGTCTGTAACCGACACCGCCGCCGTTGCGTGCATTATCGGTCCAGTTTCCAACATAATTTATACTGCCGTTGTTATAATAGCAAACACCGAATCCGTTGCGCCTGTCATCAAGGTATTCACCGTCATATGAGGTCATACCGTCAGGAGAAACCGTTCTGCCTCTGCCTGTTCTGCAATTATTTTCATCAAGATTACCGAAGTAGGTATATCTTCCCGATTTAGTAAGAATCACCACATCACAATGGGGTTCTTCTTCGTTTACAATTTCAGGATTTTCTTCATCGGATTCTCCTGTCGGCACATCATCTATTTGGCAATGTGTGCCGATATTTGCTTCAACTTTTTCAAAATCAGTTTCTTCATTTTCGGAAGCTTCACCGGAGCTGTCAACAGTTACAACATTTTCGGAATCTTCTGTCTGTTCATCTGATGTTTCTGCGACAGCGTCTGTATCATCTGGAATTTCAAGTTCTGAAATTTGAGAATTTTCTTCAACCTCATCATCCGAAAGCTGTTCGTCTTTCTCGCCTGTTACAATTTTAACTTCCGCCGGTTCAAAATCTTCTTCGGCAGTATGATTTATAATTTCACCGAACAAATCCTTATTTGTCTTGTGAGCCTCAACAAGAATTTTCTCGATAATATCGTATGCCGAATAATCTTTCTTACTCACGGGTTCAGCCGTGTCGGAAACATTTGGAATATCTTCGTCCGTAAGATAAGTGCAATCTTCGAGATTATAAGCATTTTCGGGAACAAAATCATTTTTGAACAAATCACCGTTAAACACAAATCCGCTGTTGCCGTAGGATTTTTTCTCCGTAAACGGCATATCTGACGGTAAAAAACTTGCATCATACCAGAGCATACCCACATTTGAATATATCAAAACCCTTGAATTTTCGTTTGACTGCTTATCAGACGGGAAAAGAGTTTTTACGGAAACAATCCCGTTATCGTCAATATCTTCGGTGACAAGAGTTATAATTCCGCTGACTTTGCGTGGATATATTCTCGTGATAAGCTTATCGGCAATGCTTCTGTTAAAATATTCCGTGCGTAACCATGTATGATTACGGTCAAAAAATTGTCTTTTGAATACAATTCCCCTGTCATTGTAAGTTATAACAGAATAAACTCCGCCTGTTGCCCTTTTTACGGACTGATAAGGAAGATTATCCCTTGTTACCTTCCACGAAAACGGTTCATTCTTCGTCAGCAGACAAGACATCTTGTAATCCATACCGTGAAGTTCGATTTCGGTAATTTCTTTTTGCTCTTTGCAGCCTGAATTAAAATAGTTTGCACGGACACCCGCAAGTGCATCATTCTTAAAATCAAGTTTTTCATAGTCTGAAACAAGAACGGAATATATAATTAAGCCGTCAGTCAGCTTTTGAGATTGTTCAAGCATTATGAATTATTCCTTTCAAGAAAATTCTGTGTAGCGTAACCCTAAAAGAAAATAAAGGGCGAACAATGTCCGCCCTGAAATAATCGAATTATATTTAAATCAGATAGAAATTGTCATAGCAATCTTGTAAAGCTCTTCATCAAACACACGAGGCATATCAAGTGCTTCGTTGATATCAAGATCAACAATCTTGCCGCCCTGCATTGCAACAACTCTGTTACCGATATTCTGCTCAAGAAGTTCAACAGCCTTAAAGCCCATCTGGCTTGCAACAACTCTGTCACGAAGTGTCGGAGAACCGCCACGCTGTACATGACCGAGGACTGTAGCTCTTGCCTCGATACCAAGACGCTGTTCTACATACTTTGCAAGATCTCTTACACCGCCGACACCCTCGGCAACAACAACGATAAAGTGTTTTTTGCCTGTTTTCTGAGTGTTGATGATTCTTGCGATTACATCTCTTTCGATATTGTACTGAACCTCAGGAACGAGGATAGCTGTAGCACCTGTTGCGATACCTGTCTGGAGAGCAATATCACCGCAGCGTCTGCCCATAACCTCAACTACAGAACAACGGTCGTGTGACTGTGCTGTATCACGGATACGGTCAACCATCTGAATAGCTGTGTTCATAGCTGTATCAAAACCAACCGTGTATTCCGAACAGGCAATATCGTTATCAATTGTGCCGGGAACACCGATACAGTTAATACCGGCGTTTGTAAGGCAACGAGCACCTCTGAATGAACCGTCACCGCCGATTACAACAACACCGCTTACACCGATACTTCTGCAAAAATCGGCAGCTCTCTGAATACCGGCAGGAGTAGCGTACTCTTCGCTTCTTGCTGTGTAAAGCATTGTACCGCCGTTACCGATGATATCAGATACACTTCTGAGGTTCATTTCCTCAACATCACCGTTGAGCAAACCATTATATCCACGGTAAACACCGTAAACCTTCATTCCTTTATTTATACCGGCACGAACTACAGCTCTGACAGCCGCATTCATACCGGGAGCATCGCCGCCGCTTGTTAATACTGCAATTGATTTCTGTGTCTGTGACATTATAATCTACCTCCATAGGTTATTAACTTCTACCATTATAATACAATTGTTTTTTGTTTACAAGTGGATTTTCGCAATTTTAAAAAAATAAAAGATTTTATTACAAAAGCATTTAATCCTTTTTACCGTTTTGTTACAAAAATATGTAAATTTGTTCATAAACACACTGCTTTCACCTCTCTATTTCGATAAAATAACAATATTTTGTAACAAAGGCTGTAAGTTTGTTGACTTTTATATAATATTGTTTTATAATTACCCTTGGATAAGAGACAGATTTTGTGCCTGTCTTGCGACAAGTCACCTGAGTGACAATTTTTCGGGAGGATAATTTATATGACTAAGTTATATCTGGCTATTCCCTGTTATAACGAAGAAGAAGTTCTGAGGGATTCGGCGGAAAAACTGCTAAACAAATACAGCACGATGATGGCAGAGGGAAAAATTTCTGCCGACAGCCGTATTGTGTTTATTGATGACGGCTCAAAGGACAGAACATGGGAGATTATTTCAGAACTCCATACAGAAAATCCTATTTTCCAGGGCATCAAGCTTTCAAGAAACAGAGGTCACCAGAATGCACTTCTCTGCGGTCTTATGACTCTCAAAGATAAGGCTGACGCTGTGATTTCAATTGACGCAGACCTTCAGGACGATATCAACACCTTTGATGAAATGGTGGCAAAGTACGAGGACGGTTGCGATGTTGTATACGGTGTTCGTTCTAAAAGAGAAACAGACACATTCTTCAAGAGATTTACAGCAGAAGGATTCTACAAAATTCTTAATCATATGGGCGCTAAGGTTATTTTTAACCACGCTGATTTCAGACTTATGAGCAAGAGAGCGCTCAACGCTTTTTCATTATATAAGGAAACAAACATCTTCCTTCGCGGTATGGTTCCGATGATTGGCTTTAAGTCTGATATTGTTACATATGAGCGCTCCGAAAGACTTGCAGGTGAAAGTAAATATCCGTTAAAGAAAATGCTTGCACTTGCGTGGGAGGGTATTACATCTCTCAGCATTCAGCCAATCAGAATGATTACATGGCTCGGTGCAATCGTGTTCGGCATCAGCCTTATTATGATTATCTACTCACTCATCAGCTTTTTCTGCGGTTGGACTGTAAGCGGTTGGTCAAGCCTTTTATGTTCAATTTGGGCAATCGGAGGACTTCAGCTCCTTGCAATCGGTGTTATAGGCGAATACATCGGAAAGATTTATATGGAAACAAAGCGCAGACCAAGATTTATTGTTGACAAAGTTCTTGATGACGATGAACAGTAATAGAAGCACCAAAGTCCTGACCAGAATTTTCGGCGGAGTATTTACGGTTTGTTTTGTTTTTCTGTTTGTAAATATTATCATAATCGGCTTTGACGGAAATGTTGACAGAAGATTCGATTCATTTTCAAAGATGTTCATTCTTTTGATTTTTGCCGTTTTGACCGTCGGAATATGTGCATTGTATTTTCATTACACCTCCGATAAAAGCTGTAAGAAGATTAAAGCGAAGTCGAGATTTGAATTTAATGATAAAAATACCAAAAATGTTATTTTTATCGGATGCGGTATTCTTCTGATTGTTGAAATTATTTTTGCGTTGCTTACCGATTTTGAACCTGTTGCCGATTTGCATAACATCAAAAGATATGCAATGTATTTTTCAACCCACGGCAATTTCAACCTCATTGAACAGGATTACGCACGCGATTATCAGTATCTTGTAAGATATCCTAATAATATGGCATTGCTTTTGATTGTGTCGCTTGTCGGAAGATTAAATTACCTTATATTCGGTCATTATGTTGATTTTGCACCTGTTGTTGTTAATATTTTGGCGATTAATATTTCAATAATGCTGACGGCATTTACAGCAAAAAGACTTTTCGGCAACAAAAAGGCTCTTTTTGTACTTGCTTTTTGTGCGTTATTTTTACCTTATCTCACCTATCTGCCGTACTATTACAGCGATTCAATGTCGATGCCGTTTCTTATCGGAGCTGTTTATCTCATTGTTTCCGCATTACAGGTTGACAACAGAAAGAGTATGTACGCAAAGCTTTGTGCTGCAGGTGCATTGATTTTCCTCGGATATAAGGTTAAGGGCAGTCTTATCATACTGTTCGCAGTCGGACTTTTATTGTTGTTCTTGAAATTCAGATTAAAAAAAGCAATCTGCCTTATTCTGGTGTTTACGGCAGGGTTTGGTGTGATTGGATTCGCATACAATACAGCCGTTGACGCTGTCAATCCGATCACGAAACAGCAGTATGAAAAATATGAATATCCTGTTACTCACTGGCTTATGATGGGGCTTAAAGGTCTTGGAAAATACGATGAGCATGATGACTATTACACTCGTTCATTTCCCTCGAAAAAAGAAAAACAGGATGCTAACATTAAGGTTATTAAAGAAAGAATAAAAGATTACAAATTTAGCGGTTTGTATGAACATATGATTGAAAAAGCTGTTTGGACATGGCAGGACGGTACATATTACATTTCGTACCATAACAGAAAGCCAAAGAATGATAATATTCTTATGGATTTTCTGCATATTGACGGAAAGTACAACAAGGCCTTCCAAAATTACAGTTCGGCTTTACAACTGTTCATTTTATTGATGATTTGTATTTCGGCATTAAAAACTCTTATCAAACCTAAAGTTGATGAGATGCTGTTAATCAAAGGAGTTGTATTTGCGGCATTCCTTTTCTTCCTGTTATGGGAAACAAGGTCAAGATACCTGTTTGATATGACGCCTCTGTTTATTCTGCTTACGGTTGACGGTATGGATACCGCAAAAGCTTTTCTTGATTCATTCAGAAAACCTAAACAACAAACAGAAAAACAGGCATAATTTAATAAAGTTTTCAAGTGACAGCCGAAACTGTCACTTGTTTTTTGTTATAAAATCAATGTTACAACATTACAAACTTTTTCATTAAAAATCAATATTTTCGTTTGCAATTTATTGTAATGATGCCTAAATTATGCTATTATTATATGTGCAATGATTTGCAAATTTCAAGCTTGAAAGGTAAAAATTATGGATTATGAAAAGCTGAAAAAGAGGGATACCTCGCTGGACATTTTGCGAATAATCGCAGTCTTTACCGTTTTATCGGTTCATTTTTTCCTACACAACGGATTTTACAGCCAGACAATCGAAGGTAAGCCGATGTATGTTGCTGTTGTAATGAGAACCCTGTTTTCCGTTTGTGTTCCCTTGTTCATGTTGCTGACAGGTTATTTGATGAGTAAAAAAGAACTGAGTAAAAAGTACTATTCGGGAATTACGAAAACACTTGTTGTTTTTGTAATCTCAACACTTGCGTGTATGATTTACAAAAACATTGCACAAGGTGATGTTTTTGACCTGAAATCATTCATACTCGGAACGCTTGATTTTACCGGTTCCAACTACTCCTGGTACATTGAAATGTACATAGGGTTGTTTCTGCTTACACCGTTCCTTAATCTTGCTTACGGAAAACTTAAAAGCAAAAAGCAAAAGCAGGTACTCCTTGTAACGGCTGTTTTTCTGACAATCATCCCCTCGTTATTTAATATTTTCAATTTTGGTTCACTTGATTGGTGGACTAATCCGACTTCATCTGATGAGTTTCAGAAACTTGTCCCAAGCTGGTGGCAGGGATTCTACCCCGTTGCATACTACTTTGTGGGTTGTTACATAAGAGAATACGGATTGAAAATGAAAACAAGAACAATGCTTGTACTCTTTGTTTTTTCACTTTTCATATTCAGCACATTCAATTATTTCAGAAGCTACGGCACAACATTCAAATCGGGTACATACATTTATTGGTACGGATTTGAACCGTTTGTTTTATCTGTACTGCTTTTTCTCTTAATTAAGAGAATCAAGACCGATAACTTCCCGAAAGCCGCTAAAATTGCACTTTGGAAAGTTTCTGACCTTGCACTTGGAATTTATCTTATTTCCTTTATTTTTGACAGCATTGTTTACCCCGTACTCTGCGAAAAAGTAATATTAATGCCTGACAGACTTCCGTATTACTTTGTTACGGTTCCGATAGTTTTTGTGCTTTCCGCCGCCGCATCATTTATTATGAATCTTGTTGCAAAACTGCTTATTGACGGTTTTAAATCGCTTGCGAACATAATAAAGGATTTGCGTTCAAAGCCTGACAAAGGAAAGTGGCAGCACATAATTTTTGCTGTGCTTATGGCTTTTGCTATTGGATTTTCACTTTGGAAATGCTATTACGGTTTTGGCGGTAACGACGAATCGTTTTATCTTACAATTCCGCACCGATTAACTCTCGGTGATTCGTTACTCGGTGACGAATGGCACCTCACACAGCTTTCAGGATTTTTACTTTTGCCGTTCGTATGGCTCTACACAATGATTACGCAATCTACTGTCGGAATAATCTTTGCGGCAAGAGTTTTCTATGTAATCTGTCACGCTGTTATTGTGTGCGTTATCTATTCAAGACTTAAAAAGTACGGATATTTCTCAGTATTCGGTTGTGCGCTTTATTTCCTCTTTACACCGTTTGACATTATGGCATTGAGTTATAACACAATGGGACTTGACCTAATTGCGCTCACGGGTGTTTTAATGGCAACAGCCGATTATTCAAAAAAATTACCGCTCATAATCAGCGGACTTGCATTTGCAGGCGCAGTTCTCTGCTGTCCGTACCTTGCGGCAGTTTATGTAATGTATATTATTGCAATAGGAGTTCACTATGTAATTAAGAAAACTGCCCTTAATAAAAATGTGTTCAATTCTGAACTTTTCTCGATTAAGACTTTTCTGTGGTTTACCTTGGGAGCAGGAATACTTGCGGCTATTTTCCTTGTATTTGTAATTTCAAGAGTAAGTATTAATGAGATTTTCTCAAATCTCCCCTATCTTCTTGCCGATCCCGACCATCCGCAAATGGGCTTTATGGCAAAGATGAATTACTACTTTAAAACAATCGTAGAATGTCACACTCATTTTAAATATGTACTTATGGCATACGGTGCCACCGCAATTGTTATGTTGCTTGACAGAAAGAGAAAACAACACCGTTCGGTTTATCTTATTCTTACAAGTGCAATCGTTATTTTGTCGCTTGTAATGTTTATGCCGACAATGACAAGCGTTTACTACAATGCGATTATGTTCCCGATGATTTTCATGGGCATCACAGCGTATGTTCTTTCTGAAAATAAGCAAAGAGAACTGTTTGCTTCACTCTTTGTTCTCGGAATTTTTTATTCTGTTGCATTGTGTTTCTCTTCAAATCAGTATTTTTATGTAACTGCAATGGCTTGCACCGCATCAAATATTGCAAGCTTTGTATTCATCGGCAACCTGATTAAGGAAATGAAAGCAAATCCCGATAATCTTGACTACGCTGTTCCGTGTAAATATTTAGCATTTGTGATGACTGCGTTTCTGATTATTCTGCAGGCTTGTTTTCAGATTACCGTCAAGGCAGAACATTGCTTCTGGGACAGTGAACCGAAACAGCTGACACAGACAATTCAGAACGGCCCTGCAAAGGGTATAAAAACAACACCGAATAACGCACAAACCTATGAGCAGATTTATGCCGATATCAGTCAGTATCAGAATCTTGAAAAAGGAAACATACTGTTCCTTACGCAAAAAACATGGACTTATCTTGCGGCGGAGGATTTTCCTTACGGAACGCTTTCGGCATATGTTACGGGGGAAAATCAGAACAGTCTTGCAAGACTTCGCTCATATTATTCGGTAAACAGCAAAAAAATTCCGAAATATATCTACATTCCGAAGGACTCAGAGTGGGATAATCTTCAGCAGATTCTTCATGAGGCACAGCAGAACGGTTACTCTTTGAGCGAAAACGAAGTTTCGTATAAACTTGTAAAATAAATAATATTTTACAGATTTCAGACATAAATATCACGCAGGGATAAAAATTATGATTTCTGCGTGATATTTTTTTGTTTTTCAGCACATATTCTTGAAAATGTACAAATAAAAAACTTGTTTTTTTTTGTGAATTATGGTATAGTGAATTATGATAGGCAAGAAGGGCTTGTCACAGAATTTGGTCGCATTTTTGTGAAATTTTAAGTTGGGGGCATAATCATGGATATTAAGCAGACTTATAACGAATGGCTTGAAAACGCAGTTGAGGACAAAGACCTTAAGGCAGAGCTTGAAAGTATAAAAAACAACGAAGATGAAATTTATGATCGTTTCTACACAGCTTTAAAATTCGGTACCGCAGGCCTCAGAGGCATTATCGGTGCAGGTACTAATAGAATGAATATTTATGTTGTTCGTCAGGCTACACAGGGACTTGCTAACTATGTGCTTAAAAAGTACGGCAATGGTTCTGTTGCAATCTCTCACGACAGCAGAATTAAAGCAGATTTATTTATGAATGAGGCGGCAAGAGTTCTTGCGGCAAACGGCATTAAGGTTTACATCACATCAGAACTTCAGCCTACTCCCGTTCTCTCTTACCTCGTTCGTTACTTTAAATGTCAGGCAGGTATTATGGTTACAGCCAGCCACAACCCTGCAGCATACAACGGCTATAAGGCATACGGTGAGGACGGTTGCCAGATGACTGATGTTGCCGCAAACACTGTATATGACGAGATTTCAAAGCTTGATATGTTCAAGGATGTTAAAATTGCCGATTTTGACGAGGCAGTTAAGAACGGCATGATTGAATATGTTGACGAAAGCGTTTATGACACATATCTTGAAAAAGTTATGGAACAGCAGGTTAACCCCGGCGTTTGCAATGGTGCAGACCTTAAAGTTGTTTATACACCGCTTAACGGTACAGGTAATAAGCTTGTAAGAAAGGTTCTCGGCAAGATTGGTGTTAATGATGTAGTTGTTGTCCCCGAGCAGGAACTTCCTGACGGCAACTTTACAACATGTCCTTATCCGAACCCTGAGATCAAAGAAGCACTTGCAAAAGGTCTTGAGCTTTGTGAAAAAGAACAGCCTGACCTTCTCCTTGCAACCGATCCTGACGCTGACCGTGTAGGTATTGCCGTTAAGGATTATGACGGCAGTTACAGACTCATTTCAGGTAACGAGGACGGTGTAATGCTCACCAATTACATTCTCTCTTGTAAAAAGGCAAGCGGTAAGCTTCCTGAAAAGCCAGTTGTAGTAAAAACTATAGTTACTACAAAACTCATCAACAAGCTTTGCGAAAAATACGGCTGTGAACTCAAGAATGTTCTTACAGGCTTTAAGTATATCGGTGAAGTTATTCTCAACCTTGAGAAAAAGCATGAAGAAAACAGATATCTCTTTGGTTTTGAGGAAAGCTACGGCTATCTTTCAGGCACATATGTAAGAGATAAGGATGCTGTTGTTGCATCAATGCTCGTTTGCGAAATGGCAGCTTACTATAAGAAACAGGGCAAGTCACTTGCTGAGGTTATAGACGGTCTTTACGAAGAATTTGGTTACTACCTCAATCAGACATACTCATTCGAGTTTGACGGTGCCTCCGGTATGCAGAAGATGGCTGATATTATGACAGCTGTAAGAGATAACACACCAAAGAGCATTGCAGGCTACGATGTTGTTAAGGTTTCCGACTATTTTCTCAGGAAAGAAACAGATGTTGCAACAGGCAGCATTACCGACATTGACCTTCCTAAGTCAAATGTTATTGCTCTTCACCTTGCGAATGACAACGCTGTTATTATCCGTCCAAGCGGAACTGAGCCAAAGATTAAGCTCTATATTACTTCAGTCGGTAAGGATAAAGATAATGCTGCAGAAATCTGTGAAAAGCTTGTTGTTGCAAGCAAAGAGATTCTCGGCGTTGAGTAATTGGAATCGACATATAATAGTTGCACCTAAATTTAAGGGGACAGATTTTTCTGTCCCCTGTTTTTATGTGTATTTTATCAAAAATGCAACTCCCCTATTTGTCCTGTTAATACATTGTATAACACTCAAAGCAGAGGTGACTGCTGTTGCAGTCACCTCCGTAATCGGTTGATTTATAAATAGCAATTTTTAAAGGGGTATGTTGTTATTTTAAATTAAATAATATGCCCTTTGGACTCATCTCCAATATCGGATATTATGCCCTTGACAATAATAACTTTGTATTACATTGGACTTATCTCCGTTCTTAAATTTGAATATAAAAGTCTTTTGACCGTTAAAATTCATAATATCAATCAGTACAAAGATTGCTTAAAAGCTTATCAACTTTTCCTCAGAATCAATTGTACCTGTCCTTAAACTAAGTCTTTGGAATTTTGGACTGTCAGCCTATATTGTCATCGGAATTAACTCCTTTTACTTTAGCTTCGACTAATTGTGTTTATACATCTGAGTATGTATACTGCAATCAAACTATAAGACCTAAATTCTCATTGGAATAATCTCCTGTTGTTTGCAGATTTCTATGTCATCCCGACATTTTCTTTACTGCTAATCAATGCTTTATTTACGACTTATATTAACTTTTCGTCAAATCAATATCAGTAACCGTATACCGTCAATTCCCGTTAATGGATTTTATTTTTGACTTTGTATCGGTTTAAAATCTCAAGCATACATCGGAATATCTCCAATCTTGTCGCATAAGCGAGATTCAATTTAAGTTCTTATCTCATCGGAATTATCTCCTGACACTTTAGTTTACCTTGAATTTTAGAAATCAGATTGAAATTTACGGTTTCACTCTGTACTATAAGTTTCCAAATTTACATTCCGTTTGAACTGCTTATTAAATTCAGCCTCTTACATTCTTTAAATTCAGACTACTCTGTGTGCCGTTGTATAAGCTGTTCATCCATTGGTTTTAGTATTAATTTCCATTGGACTTATCTCCGTTTCGGACTTATTTTGCTTAAATAACGATTAAGCTTTCATTGGACTAACCACCAATTTTTAGATTTCAATATATATTAAGTTATAATTAAAATTCCGTTCTCCCGAGTATTAAATTCGATAACCTTTAATGCTTAATTGGACGAATTTCAATCATAAGATGTAGATTGCTAAAGACGAATTCGGAATGCTCTTGCGATTAAAAATTAATAAATATGTTTTATAACATCAAAATAATCAGCTGTTCCGACAAAACAAGTAAGAATTAGAAGATCATCTCTTAGAATACACGGGCTGTAGAGTTAGGTGGCAAGCTCCGCATATAATCTCTGATTTGTTTGAAGTAAGGTTTTCTTGCTTTCATTTTTAAAACCTCCTTAAGTTCTTTTCTTTGTCTATATTATACAGTTAGTTGTCCACATTGTCAACACTTTTATTAAAAATATTTATAATTTTATTTTTAGAAAATCTATTGAAGTAAAATTTACATTGTGTTATAATGAAAATGTTGGGGTGTTTATCAGTCGGCAACTTTTTTGAGTGCCGACTTTTTTCTTTTTTATATACTTCAAAATGCCTAAAATATTGATTATAACTAAACTTTAGTGTATTATTATGATGACATAAAGTATTAAAGAGGTCATAATTGTGAACGATAAATTGCATATCAGAACGGCACAAATAAGCGACGCCGAAGAATTGCTCGCCATATACAAACCATATATTGAAAACACGGCAATCACATTTGAATACAATGTTCCAACCGTTGAAGAATTTGCAAATCGCATAAAAACTACGCTCAAAAAGTACCCTTATATTGTAGCCGAACTCAACGGAAAAATTGTCGGCTATGCGTATGCCGGAGTTTTCAAAGGCAGAAAAGCGTATGATTGGTCAGTTGAAACAAGTATTTATATCCGCCTTGAGAATCACGGAAACGGAATCGGCAGAAAACTCTACGAAAAGCTCGAAGAAATTCTCGCAAAGCAGGGTGTGACAAATGTAAATGCCTGTATTGCGTACACTGAACATGAGGATAAACATCTGCATAACGACAGTGTTTGCTTTCACAAAAAACTCGGTTATAAAACTGTCGGTATTTTTCATAAATGTGCATACAAATTTGATAAGTGGTACGATATGATATGGATGGAAAAATTCATTGCCGGACACAGTGCTAATCCAAATGATATTATCCCCTACCCTATGCTGAATTGTTAACAGAGCCATAAGATATAAGTATCCCCGAAAAGTTCGATAAAAAACTTTTCGGGGATTGAATTTGTCAATAAAAATGGGTACTGTCTTAATATTGCTTACAATTACTATAAGCTGAAATTTTTAATAATATACCACTTAATAATGCAAAATAGAATTATTTTTCAAGCTTTGCAAAACTGTCTTTGCAGACATATCCTGCATATTCTCCGAGATCAATTTGCTTGATATCGTGACTTACATGTCTTTCGCTTACAGGAATCATTTCCATATAGTCCCCGTAAAGATACTTCAGGTACTTATCATATTCTTTAGGAATGGGCAGTTTTGCATTTTCAAAATCAACCCATATTGCCTCATCAAGCCATTCGGCAGGGAAAGCTCCTCTTGAAACATTTCTTCCCATACTGTCAAACAGATATTTCGGATTTTTCATATTCTTATGAAGTGAAATAAGTTTGTTTTGAACCTTTTGCAAAAATCCAAGCGGAAAAATCTTTCTCAGGATATTCGCACACAAAGAAGAAAATCTGCTGTTTGCGTTCACCGAAGTGCCTCTCCACTTATCAAGCACCAGCCATCTTGAGCTTGCAGTTGCTTTCATATGAATTTTTCGTAAGAAAGCATTGTTTGAAGTATAATCCTGTGCAAGCACATCAAGAAAAATTCCGTTATGAATATTTGGAAATCTTGATGTAAACTCAGTAGAAAGCAGAGTATCGTTTATTCGCAGTTTTGTAAAAGGAAAATGGCTGTCTTTTTCATTTTTTTGAGTCTGTGCAAAAAGATAATTCGGGAGTTCACTCGGCAATACCGAAAGAAACCTGTCGTAATCTTTTCTAAGCATCATAACATCTGCATCATCGTCCCACGGAATAAAGCCTTTATGCCTTACTGCACCCAAAAGACTTCCTCCGCCCAGGAAATACTTAATGTTATGCTTTTTGCAAATTCTGTCAACCTCAAGTAAAAAGCCCAGAAGTATCTGTTGAATATCATTAAGCTTGCCGTCATATGAATCGGAAAACATAAATATACTGTCATCATCCATTACCTCGTGTCCCGAAATAAGGAGTGCGTCCTTGTAGTTGACCATTGATAACCAACCAAGCTTTTTAAGTCTTGTGCAGTCAATGGCACAGCCGTCCGTAGAATCACCTGCAGAAGTTATGTTAACCTCGCACTCATCAAAAGCATCCGAAAGCGTAAGTGAAAATTCTGCCGAATTTACGGTTGAACTATCTGAGCAGGCGTTATACACCTGATTGTTCTCCCCGTTACAAAGAACAAACAGAACAGCAGAAATCAAGTCATTAACACTTATATAAGACACTTTAGGTGATCTATTCTTAACATTCAAAGATTTTCCGTGAACAGCCGATTCCAGCATATTCCTTACAAAATCGGAACTTGAATTTGCAGATATAATCTTGCCGCTTCTTACTGCTTTGATTGAAAAATCATACATATGAGATGCAGAAAAATAAAGATTCTCAACGGACTGAATCAGCATTGCTTTTAATGAATCCGAATTAAAAGCGGAATGTGTTTTTTCTTTTTCGGAAATAACAAAATCTTTTCCGAGTGTTCCGTAAATTGAGGCGTCTGACACAAGAACAGTTTCTTTTATCTTTAACGCATTGACAGCCGAGATAATATTATTTGCCCTGTTGATATGATTTTTAAATACATCAACACCTTCAACTCTATCAGAAAGCAAAAATCCCGTTTCAATAAGTATATCTCCGCATTTATTAACCGAATTAAGTGAAGAATACTTTACAATGGAAAAATCTGATGAATCGATATAATCGAATCTCCTGTCATAACTTTCGTTATCCTCTACAAGCAAAAATACAGCTATGCCTGCTTGTTTTTTTAAGTTAACCATGCGAAGCGATGATACAAGAGAAAAGGCGAGTTCTCCGCCTCCTGCTATAAAAACAGATTTTCCGAATAATTTACGGATGTTCAAATTCTTATAACGCAAAGCTACAAGTGCTCTGTCCTGTTCAAATTGGTTAAGTAACAACTCAGACATAACTGTATTCCTAATTTCTGTTATTAATTTTCTTCAAGAATTCCGACTGCTCTTCTTATTCCTTCTTTAAGGTCAACAAGAGGCTTCCATCCAAGGCTGCAGAGTCTTGAACTGTCAAGAATTTCGGGAGTTTTTGCAAGAGCGGAAGTATCAACCTCAGGCTCTTTTTCATCTTCGGGATTGGCAAAAGCCAAAGTCATATTTCTCTCAGGGAAAACCTCACAAGCTGTCTTTGCAAAATTTCTTATTGTTGTATCTGATTTTTCATAAGAAATGTTATACGGTGTAACATTTTCACCGTTAAGCATAATGTATATGAGAGCAGAAACCGTGTCTGTAACATAGCAGAATGAACGGTTAGCCGCACCGTTGCTCTTGAGAAGAATATTTTCGTGACGAACAACATTTGCAATAAACTGCGCCCAGACACGATCATCCGTAAGACTGCTGGCGCCGTAAATATAGCTCGGTCTTGCAATCTTTACATTGAGTCCAAACTGTTTGCAATAGCTTGCGGCAAGAGTTTCAGACGCTCTCTTACCCACTGCATAACAATTTTTATATGAAGTAAAATCAATATAACCGATATCATCTTCGGAAATACTGTTTTTACCGTTGTGCAAAGCACCGTACACTTTAAGGCTTGAAACAACAAGTACAGACTCACTTTTGCTTTCAAGAGCAAAATCAAGAATGTTTGATGTACCGCTGAGATTTGCGTTAATAGTGCCTACAGGATCGGTTTCAAATTGAATGTTACTTGCCTGACTTGCGGCATGAATAATAAAATCTGCTCTCTCACATTCAATCTTATTTGTAACATCGGCAACAACAAGCTCAATGTCATCTCTTTCAAGAAGAACGCCAAACTTTTTCTCGGCTCTCTCTCTGTTTCTTACGAACGCAAGGAGCTTGATGTTATTGTTATAAAAGTCATTTCTTGCGAGAAATGTGAGTACAAGATAATAACCGATAAATCCTCCTGCACCGGTTATAAGAACAGTTTTACCGTTAAATCTGTTCCAATCAACATTTGTATTTGTAATTTCTTTAATATCGGAAAAAACCGTCTTTTTTATATTACTTTGAACATTATAATCCATATTTAAGTTCTTCCTTTGCAAACTGCTTGTAGTTTTCATAATAGAACTGTGATCGCAATGTTGTGAGATCCTCAGGTGTTGTTACCTTAATGTTGAATCTCTCGCCAAGGAAAAGATGAACCTTTTCGCCGAGCTCAATAAAAAGTTCACTTGAGGAAACAGGGTTTGTAATACCTCTCTTGTAAGCTTCTTCGTGAGCCCAAAGAATTCTTTCCATTGTATATCCCTGCGGAGCCTGTGTAATGTACATTGTACTTCTCTGGTAACTCTTGCCGCAGGTTTCTCCGTCCTCACTGTAAAGAAGTGAATCAATACTCGGAGTAACAGGAACGGCTGTTTTGTACTTTTTTGTATCCTTAATACAGTTAGTGATGAGTTCTTCGCTGAGCATAGGACGAACACCGTCACAGATGAGGATGATATCCTCAGGATCTTTTGAAAATTCGGCAGTAGCCATTACGCCGTTGTGAATAGAATCAAAACCGTTAGCACCGCCCGGAACAACAGCCTTTACCTTTGGAACATTGAATGCCTCAATAAGCTCATTAAGGTAGCCGATCCAGTCAGCCTTACAGGCAACAACAATCGCATCAACCTTAGGATGACGGGCAAAATGCTCCATTGTGTGAATAATAATCGGCTTTCCGCCAACCTCAAGAAACTGTTTAGGCATATCGGAATATTTCATTCTTGCACCGATACCACCTGCAAATAACATAGCTGTAACCATAGTAAGACAATCCTTTCAAAACACAAATCAGACTTCACTTTACAAAATGCAGTCAAATTTATTTTTTAACAGCAGAATTACGCAGTAAAAAACGCATCTGCACTTTGATATAACTATTAATATGATACCACATTAATGCATTTTTTGTCAACAAAAATACTTTGTACGAATGTTTTAATCAACTTTGCCGGTTTACGGTGAATTTCTTATACCGTATTTTCAAAATGCTTTTTATTTAGGCACATCTTTTTGACGCACAATTTAATATTTTTCATACCTTATAAAATTAATGCGGGAAAATGCGGGAATGAGTAAAATTGTTTCATTCTTTATTCCCATTTTTCTTTTAAGTATATATAAATACAGAAAATTTTGATAAAATAGAAAAAATTGCAGAAAGCTGTGTTATTTATGTTTGACAAAAATTTGATTGATTTATCGGTTATGTCTACCGAGCAGATTGACAAGATTATCAGAAAAGCTAAAAAGATTATGCAGAGTCCCGCCGACTATCGACACGCCTGTGACGGCAAGATTCTTGCTACATTATTTTATGAACCGAGTACAAGAACACAGATGTCATTCCAGACGGCTATGCTTAAACTCGGCGGAAGAACAATCGGTTTTGACAATCCGATGAATTCATCCGTTTCAAAGGGCGAAAGCCTTAAAGATACAATTACAATTGTCGGCGAATATGCCGATATTATCGCAATGCGTCATCCTGTTGAGGGTACTGCCGCTGCGGCATCTCTCTATGCAGGTGTTCCCGTTATCAACTGCGGTGACGGCGGTCACCTTCATCCAACTCAGACGCTTGCCGACATTATCACTCTCAGCTGTGAAAAAGGCAGACTTGATAACCTCAGAGTAGGTGTATGCGGTGATCTTCTCAACGGCAGAACAGTTCATTCGCTTATCAAGACACTTGCAAAATATCCGAACAACAGCTTTGTACTTATCTCAACAAAGGAACTCAGCGTTCCGCTTTATGTTATTGACATTCTTGAAAAGAACGGCTGTAAGTATGAAATTTCTCATAGTCTTGCAGATGCAATCACAGACCTTGATGTTCTGTATATGACAAGAATTCAGCGTGAGAGATTTGCAAGCGAAGAAGATTATCAGGCACAGAAAAATGTTTTTGTTCTCGACAAAGAAAAACTTGACAAGGCAAAAGAAGATATGATAATTCTTCACCCATTGCCGAGAGTAAACGAAATTACAGTTGATATTGATGATGACCCGAGAGCGTTGTATTTCAAACAGGCTCAGTACGGTATGTACGGCAGAATGGCACTTATTCTTCTGCTTTTGCAGGATGATGAGTTCTTTGTTGAAAACAGACCGTTTGTTGTATCGAATCATCACTGCAACAATCCGAAATGTATCACACAGCAGGAGCCATATCTTCCGAACCTCAGCTACGAAAAGCTTGGTATGGTAATGTGCGGTTACTGCGACAAGAGAATAGACTGAGGTGTATTAAATGAGTGAGCATAAGAAAAAGAAAAATCCGGCGGCTACTATGATGATGACCTCTCTCGCCTATATCGTACTCGGCATTGTGACGGTTGTCTTTCCGCAAAAGGTGCTTGATGTTTTGTGCTATGCACTCGGCGGTGCAATGACTGTTTACGGACTGTTCAACATAATTTCTTTCTTTGTTGACAGAGAAGGCGGAATGTACTTTGAACTTGTAATAGGCGTTATTTCAACCGGATTCGGTATATTTGCTTTGTTTTCACCCACTTCAATTGCGGCAATAATCAATATTCCGATTGGCATTATCATTATTGTTGACAGCATTATGGATATGAAACATTCGCTCACGCTGAGATCGCTCGGTATGAGAAAATGGTGGATTCCGTTTATTATAGCAATTGTAATGATTATGTTCAGTCTTACAACAATTTTCTTTACAAACATTTTTGGTGCATTGCTTATGATTGCACTCGGAATTGCGCTTATTTATGAAGGTGTTTCGGGATTTTCACTTATTATTCTGCTCAGCCGTTATCACAAAGAATACGACCGCAATCAAAGAATGATTGATGCAGAAGCAACCGATATAAACTGAATATGATTAAACCGTCCGCAGATTTTACGGACGGTTTTCTTTTTATACGGTAATGTATGCGCCGAGGTGGATACTGCAAAGAATACATTCTTTAACGGTAAGTTCTTCGGACTGCTCCATCGCCGATTTGTACAAATCAAGTTGCTTCTTGTAAAGTCCTGCAAGTTTTGTTATATCTTTTACCCTGTCGGTTTTGTAATCGACAATAACAAGCTTTCCGTCCTCAACAAACGCAAGATCAACCGCACCCTGAATTATTACTGTTGCATCGGTTTTTACACCTTTATATTCATCGAATACTTCCGACGGTTTAAGCCTTGCGGTAAATCGTTTTTCACGCATTACAAGCTGTGATGCAATTATACGGTCAATTAGTTTGGTTGACAGAAATTCATTAAGTGTTTTTCTGTCAATCATATCAACCTGTTCCTGTGTAAGTTTTCCGTCATTTAAAAGACGGTCAATTTCAGTGTCAAGACTTGCTCTTGCCTGTTCAAAATTGCAGTATTGCAAAAACTTGTGGTGAGCAGTACCTCTTGCAACAGGAGCGGAATTTTGTTCAGCTATGAATAACGGCTTTGAAAGAATCTTTTCAAAATAATCACTGTTCTGACTGTGTGCAATATCGGATGCACTGACCTTTTGAGGGAGTGAAAGAATATCCCTGTTTCTGTATTTGAAATCAAGATTCTTTTTCAAAAGTTTTGCATAATCAAAAGTATCATCGGATACATCGGCAACCTGTAACAGATTTGTTGAAGTAATATCGTCCTCAAAGACATTATCCTTATCAATCATTTTTTCATCAACGATAATCTGCAATTTCCAATCTGATTCTCCGTTGTGCAAAATTACCTTTGAACCCGGCATAATATCGTTACGCAGATTATTGAGTGACGGGTGAACTAATGCACAAAGACAGAGCCAGTCGCAATAGCTTTGACAGCTTGTGACAGTATAGGGTTCAATTACACTTTCGGACACAAGCTTTGAATACAACCTTTCAAGATAATCACTGCACTTCTTTACTGCACCGACACAGATAAGCTTTTCCTTTGCTCTTGTGAGTGCAACATAAAGCACACGCATTTCCTCGGCAATAAGGTTTTCTTCAATTTTAAGCCCTGTTGCAAGGCGTGGGAATGTGTTATAAACAACACCATTGCTCTGAGTCTTGATGCCGAGTCCTGCCTTGCTGTCGAGAAGAATATCGTTTCTAAGGTCGGTTTTATTGAATTGGTGGGTTATGTCGGCAATAAAGCAAACCGGAAATTCAAGTCCTTTTGACGCATGGATACTGAGAACTCTCACGGCATTTGCAGAGTCACCCTCATTTTGTGATGATGCGTCAAGGTTTGTCTTATTGACAATAAGCTTGTCGGTATATGAAATAAAATCAGAAAGGGTTTTATAGCCGTTGCTCTCAAAACTTCTTGCATATTCACGTAACAGCTCCAGGTTTTTAAGTGACGAGTCATTACCGCTGACTGCAAGAGAAATAGACATAAATCCCGTCATTTCACACGCTTTTGAAATGAGAGCGTCAACGGAATTTGTACAGGCACAATCACGCAGAATTTTAAGTTCATCAACAAATTTTCTTGCCTTATCGTTTGTTTTTGCATATTCACAGACAGAAGAGTAAAGCGAAGATTTTCTGCTGTCACAACGCATTTCGGCAAGCTCATCGGGAGTGAACGCATACATAGGACTGCACAAAACCGACAAAAGCGGAATATCAATCCCCGGGTTGTCAATTACACGCAGAAGGTTGAGCATAATTTTGATTTCAACTGCATCAAAAAAGCTTGACTTATTCTCGCTGTAGGCAGGAATACCGCTGTTGTTCAGAGTGTTGACATAAGTTGCGGCCTTTCCGCTTGGACTGCGAAGAATTATTGCAAAGTCGCCGTAACGGGCTTCACGCATTATATCTCCGTCCTTAACTCTAAAGCCCGAATTAATCATATCGTGAATTTTATCCGCTATGTACTTTGCCTCAATTTCTTCTTTTTCAAGGTCTGAGTTTTCGGATTCAATCAATGAAATTTCAAAATTGCAATCATCAGACTTTGGAAACTCAGCACCGTTTACCAGCCTTTCATCGGAATTATATTCCATTTTTGCGGATTCCTTGGTCATTATTCTTTCAAAAATAAAATTGACCGCATCACACACCTCAAAACGACTGCGGAAATTTCTGTCAAGAATTATAGTTGCAGGATATTCGGGATTTTCTTCATTGAATCGTTTATATTCGTTTTTGCGTTCAATAAAAATTTCGGGCTTTGCCTGACGAAATCCGTAGATGCTCTGCTTTACATCGCCAACCACAAAAAGATTGCTTTCATCATTGCTTACCGACTTGAAGATAAGGTCTTGAACATCATTTACATCTTGAAATTCGTCAACCATAACAGCATCGAATCTGTTTGAAATCTCCTGAGCCTGAACAGTTTTGGTATAGCCGTTATCATCATCGGGCTTTGCAAGAAGTTTTACAGTAAGCGATTCAATATCGGCAAACGAGAGAATATTTTTCTTCGCTTTGAGTTCGGAAAGCTTTTTGTCATATGCACGAACAAGTGTAAACAAGGTAGATATGAACCTATGAAGCTGTGACAATTCAAGCCTTGCATCTTCCTCACTCCAAAAAAACAATGATTGGAGTTTCTTCACCGTTTCTTTGACCTCATCTCTGTTAGATGAAACAGAAATTTTAATCGGATTGTCCTTGTATCCTTTCGGACTTTTCATTCTTCCTGTTTCAAAAGAAAATATTGCCTGTCTGATTTCATCCCATGATGAAGAAACAAATTTTGATTGAACATGGGTAAAATATGCCAAATCACCGACAAGAAGGGGTTCAACTGCATCCTGAAGTTTTTCGTCATCTTTTAATCGAAGAATAGAATTTTCAGTCAGATTGATTCCGTGAAGCACGGCACTCAGAGCATAGTCGATTATAATTTTGCCCCACACAGTTTTTTCAATATCGGTTTCCAAATAGTTTTCGAGCATATCATCAAGCCATTTATCGGGGAACGGCTGAGTTGTAAGAAACTCGGATATTTTAAGGACTGTTTCACGCAGTTTTTGGTCGCCTTGTTTTCCTTTAAAAAGATCAAGCAAAGAATAAAAGCAGTCATCTTCGCTGTCATAAAAGCTTTCAAATGTATTATCAAGTGCCTCTTGTCTGAGAATTTCAAGCTCACCCTCATCGGCAATACGAAAATCTCTTGCAACATCGAGCGTATGAAAATATTCACGGACAATATCTCCGCAAAAGCTGTCTATTGTAGAAATATTTGCACTGTACAAAAGCTGTCGCTGTGCAAGCAAATGAGCGTTATACGGATCATCTTCAAGAAGGTTGTTGACTGCCGCCTGTATTCTTTCACGCATTTCGGCAGCCGCCGCTCTTGTGAATGTTACGATAAGAAGGCGGTCAACATCAAGGGGATTTTTCTCCCGTGTAATAAGCTTTATTACCCGCTCTACAAGTACGGCAGTTTTGCCCGAACCGGCGGCAGCCGATACAAGCACAGAACCGTCTGTTGCATAGATTGCATTTTTCTGTTGCGGAGTCCAATTTCTTGACATTACTCTTCCTCCTTTCCGTTAATTTCGTTTGTAATTTCTTCGATAACGGTCTTGTTATCGACAGAAAAACAAGTTATCGGGTTACTCTGTCTGTAGGCACATACGCTGTCGTAAGGGCAGTATTCACACGAATCATGACCGCCTTTGAGCGGTTTCGCCTCAATGTTGCCGTTATAGATATTTTTGCCCATTTCAGCGATGAGCATATCAACCTTTTTAAAGATTTTACCGAATTCTGCAAGTGTTGCAAGGCTTGTTGAAGAAACAGGTTCGCCCGCTTTAATTTTTACAGGAATGTATGTTGCGACGTCTGTCTTATCCATTCCGTGAATTATTTCTGTATCTTTGAGCAAAAGTCCGTTCATCTTGAGCTTTTTATTAAGTTCATCGGGCAGCTTGTCAATTGATTTCAGACTGTCTGACGAAATATACGGAACGGTTGCAGGCATATACAAAATCCCGGCAGGTACAATTTCTCCGTATTTGTCGCCGCCCGAAGCCTCGATTGAATGGAGATACAAAAGCATCTGAAGATTGATTCCGTAGAGAATATCGGAAAGCTTAAACTGTTTTGTGCCTGTTTTATAATCAATAATACGCAAATATGTTATATCGGCTCTCTGCATAATATCTACTCTGTCAACACTTCCGCAGACTGCAATTTTGTGGCCATCGGGCAGTACGATTGTATATGACGGAATATCCTCGCCAATTTTAAGTTCACAATCGGCAACAAAAAATTCACTCTGGGAAAGCTCCTCCATAATATGTTTCATCAGATACATCACATTATCAAGAATTGTCTTTAGGCGGTATGTGAATGAATTTGACTCAAGCTGTTCTTCACCGAAATATTTAACTGCATATTCCGCAAGATATGCACAGACAATTTTTTGGAATTTATCTTCTTCAAGCGATAAATACTCTTCCTTAGTATATTCGCCGAAAAAGCGTTCAAGTATATAATGAACAATCGTTCCGTACTGCATGGGGTTGATTTCTGCTCTTTGTCTTTCCCGAACATTCAAGCCGTAATTACAAAAATAGGAAAATCTGCAGAGATTGAATTTTTCAAGCTGTGAAGCTGAAATATTGAGATTTTTGCCAAAAAGCTTTTCGGCATTTTTCTTGTCAAATATCTTAAAGGGAACTTTGTCCTTTGCATTTATGAGCGAATCAAGCTTTGCAGAATATTCGGGATTTTGTGCAAAAATTCCAAGCAATGATTCGGGCACTTTTTTGCCTTTTCCGATCATATCGGCAACTGTATCAAAAGCAGGGCGGAGTGCGTACATACTTTCTTTTTTACCGTCAAAATCAAATTTGTCATATGCAATGATATTTTTAAATACCTTTTTACATTGCAGGACAATTTCGGACGGCTGATAGGTTGTTCCCGTTATGTCCGATGAATAAAAAGATACGGAAAGAAACTCACTTGCAGAGGTCATACAGGAATATGCCATAAATGTTTCAAGGTTATTGTATGCGGCAAAATCGTCACCGAGTTCAATTTCGTTCATTGCAAGCATCTTTAACTCAAACGGTGAGAATATGCCTGATGTATGCGGTATTGCCGGGAAAATTCCGTCAACACAGCCAATGAGAAATGACGCTTTCTGCTTAGAAATTCGTACCCTTTGAGCGGTTGTTATCGTTACGCAATCTATTGTTCTCGGGATATCGGACAATTGCATTGCGTTAATCTGTAAGCTCAAAAGCTCGTAATAACGCTTTACAGTCATTGTTTTTGTACCGATTACAGCGGCGGTTTTGTCAAGAACAGCCATAAACATATTCCAAACTCTTATCTGCTCCGCACCCACCGATTTATCGTACGAGCGTTCAAATTCCGCATACATTCTGCGTAATGCATCGGGAACTTTAAGTTCTTCAAGAAGGGCATAGAACAGCTTTGAAATTTCAAGTCCGTTTTTATCCTTCGCATTTTCTTTGAAAAGGAGTAACGGTTCAATAACTGATTCACGCAGATTTTCAACCTTTGCAAGAACCTCTCTGTCATAATCCGAAAACCTGTCAGAATAGCCCTTTGGATTCTGAACAAATTTATTTTTAAAAGCCGAACCTGAAACATTCCATACAAAGAGGTAGTTTTCAAAAAGGCTTATTTCTTCAACAGAAAATTCAGTTAAACCCGATTTCAAAAGTGCAAGCACATCTTCTCTGTCAAAATCGTAAATAAGGCATCTGAAAATGGAGTTTACAAGCCTTATTACGGGTTTTACATCAATATCTGCGTGTTCATCGCTGAAATACGGGATTTCGTATTTTTCAAGAATTTCGGACAAAACACCTCTGTACGGTTCTGTATCGTGACAAATTACGGAAATGTCGGAGTAGAGATAACCTTTTTCTATAACAAGGTGCTTGATTTTACCGGCAACATATTCGCACTCGTCATACATATCAACGGCATTGTAAACGCAGATGTTTTTTGGAACAATTTCAAGTGGTTCAATGTGCGGTCTGAAAATATTCTGTTCAAGCAAAGCAAGGTTATCATTTTTAAAGCGGTGCAAATCGGTAAGCTTTATCGGAGCTTTAATATCAACTCCGTCACGCTTTGCATATTCCTTGAGAATTTTATATGTCTGTTGTGAGGTTGCAAAAACCTCCTCAGAACCGTCCGTAAGAGGATCAAGAGTAAGGGTAAAATATGTAGCGGTACAGTCACGAATAAGGCTTCGTACCACCTTGAGCTGTTGCATTGTAAAGCCTGAAAATCCGTCAAAGATTATCGTATAATCCCTAAGAACATTATTCTTTAAGAGAATATCATTAAGCCTTGTCAAATCATCCATAGGATCAATATAGCTTTGGCTGACAAGAGCGTCGAATGTATCGCTTATGAGGGCGGTTTCGTTAAGTTTTGTCTTTAAGGTTTCATCGCAAACTAGCATTGACGCACTTCTGAGTTCATCGCTTGTAACCGAACTTTTCTTCAAATCGGAAACAGTCTGCAGCATAACATCAACAAGGCTTTTGTTGCCCTTTGATGAAAGCAGCCGGAGTTTTTCGGTAAGTTCTTCAAGCGCAAGGCTCATTACAACGGCTCTTGTACCCTCGTCAATAACATTATCGGCTGAGTTTCCCGTCAACTCAAAAACATATTTGCAAAGTCTTGAAAAACCGAATACAAGAACTTTTTCGGCTTTTTTTGCACCGAACACATCAAGCAAGGTTTTTTCACATTCAAATGTGCTCTGGTCAGGCACAATCAGCATTACAGGAAGATTGCTGTCGGCAAGTTCGCCTGCAATCTTCAAAGTCTCGGTACTTTTGCCGCTGCCGCTTTTTCCGAGAATAAATCTCAACATTTCATCACTTCCATAAATTTAATTTACAACAAAGTAATTTTATTTTAAATATCTGTACAAATAATAACATATTCCGTGGGTTATTTAAAGAACTTTGCAGTTGTTAAACAAAAATTTTCTGAAAAAGTTCTACTATGAAAAATTTATATTCCACCTTATCATCAGTTACTACGCTGTATTCATCATCCGAAAGAACATCTTTTGCCCTGTCTTTTCCCTCGTCCGCCGTTGAAATGCAGATTGACGGGTACATTACGCACCACCAATTATGACCTTTTGCGTTGCCGATTGTTATGCGAAGTGCGTCATACATTCCGGCAGGCAGAGTATAGCTTTCGTAATGGCGGGTATCAAAGTGCATATTGACAATTTCAGCTTTTACAGGATAGTTATAGCCATTTTTGTACACCTCATTTTGTGCAATTTCTTCTATAGTTTCAAGGTTTGCTTTTACAAATTCTTCGGCATCCGACTTTGAATTTGCCGTATCAAAAAGAATTTTTGTCCTTTCAAGAACCTTGTCACGCACCTTGAGTTTCAGAGTCTGATCTTCTTCCGTGTCTGAATTTGCAAGTATGTGAAAACGAAAAACATTGTTAGGGATTTCAGCACACACCGCCTGAAACGGAATTACCGAATAGAGTGTTGTAAGTACGAATGCAATTATTGCTGATTTAATTAAAAGTATTGATTTATTTGTTTTCATAAAAATAACCTGTCCTCTCTTGAAATAAGTATGGACAGGTTATTGTAATTTTAATCAGAATTATTAAATTTTATCAAAGCACCTTACAGCCGTCCGAAACGGGCTTGCAGAGAAAAACTTCTTTGTAGCTTTCAGAAAGCTTGTCATAGCACTTCTTGGCTCTGCGTGATGAAGTGAACACACCGAACACGGCTGAACCCGAACCGCTCATACCTGCTCCCCTTGCCTTTGACTTGAGCATAATACCCTTGATTTCATTAACTTCCGGAATTTGCAGAGCAAGTTCAAAGTCATTGAAGATTGTTGTTGAAATCATAAACATATCTCTGCTGAACAGTGCCTTAACCATTTCATCGGTATAGCAGGCGTGAGGATTGAGTGCGTCAACCTTTTTGTATGCATCGGCAGTAGACACGCTGACTGAGTCGGGTTTGCAGATTACAATGCTGTCGCAACGAAAAGAGGCAACTTTTTTGATTGCAGTACCTATTCCCGTGCAAAGCTTTGTTCCGCCCTCAAGGCAGAAAGGCACATCCGCACCTACTTTTTCACCGATTTCTCTCATCTCTGCCGGCTTGAGCATTGTTCCGAACATATTGTTCAAGCCTAAAATAACAGCCGCACCGTCACTGCTTCCGCCGGCAAGACCTGCCTGTGTGGGAATTTTCTTGTCAATGTCGATATGAATGCCCTTAACATCCGTTTTGCAATAATCAAAGAACTTGTAAGCCGCCTTTGCACAAATGTTTGAATCGTCGCACGGCACGCCCTCACAGTTACATGAAATTGTCACCATGGTGCTTTCATTGTCTGTGATTGTGATTGTATCATACAAATCAACGGCCTGCATAACAGTTGAAATATTGTGATAACCGTCTGCTCTCTTTGAAAGAACATCGAGAGAAAGATTTATTTTTGCAGGAGCAAGAACTTTTACTTCCATATTTTAACCCTTTTTCAGTTCATCAAGAAACTCTTTGATTCTTTCAAGCGCAATTTTAAGATGCTTGATAGAATATGAATATGACACACGGACAAAGCCTTCGCCCGATTCACCGAACGCAGTACCCGGAACAACGGCAACATGCTTGTCCACAATAAGTCTTGTACAGAATTCCTCACTTGTAAGACCTGTGCTTTTGATACACGGGAACACATAGAATGCACCCAAAGGTTCAAAGCAGGTGAGTCCCATTGCGTTAAAGCTGTCCACAACAAGCCTTCTCCTCATATCATACTCGCCACGCATCATCTCTACATCCCTGTCACCGTTGCGCAGAGCCTCAATAGCAGCATACTGTGCGGTTGTAGGAGCAGACATAATTCCGTACTGGTGGAGCTTTGTCATCTGAGCAATAACAGGAACAGGACCGAGTGCATAACCAAGCCTCCAGCCTGTCATGGCATATGATTTTGAAAAGCCGTTTACAACAATGGTGCGCTCATACATACCGTCGATTTCAGCAATTGAAACATGGTTCTTATTGCCGTATGTAAGCTCACAATAAATTTCGTCCGAAAGGATAAAAATGTTATGTTCCTTAATTACCTCTGCAATTTTTTCAAGATCTTCCCTTTCCATAATTGCACCCGTTGGGTTGTTTGGGAACGGAAGTACAAGAAGCTTTGTCTTTGGAGTAATTGCGGCACGAAGGTCTGACGCTTTAAGTCTGAAATTATCTTCGTTTTTTGTGTTGATAATAACAGGCACGCCGTCTGCCATCACCGTAAGCGGTTCGTAACAAACAAATGAAGGTTCGGGGATGATAACCTCATCACCAGGATCAAGCAATGTCCTGAAAACAAGGTCAATTGCTTCGCTGCCGCCGACAGTTACAAGCGTCTGCTTTTTGGCATCATACTCAATACCGAATCTTCTTTTGTAGTAAGCTGCAATTTCTTCACGAAGTTCGGCAAAGCCTCTGTTCGGAGAATACCATGTCTTACCTTTTTTCAGACTGTTAATGCCCTCTTCACGGATGTGCCACGGCGTCTGAAAATCGGGTTCGCCGATACTCAGAGAAATGACATCGTCCATTTCGTTAGCTATATCAAAAAACTTACGGATACCCGAAGGTTTTACCGTTGAAATCTTTTTATTAATAAAATTATTGTAATCTATCACAGAATTAAATGCCTCCCGTCACGCTTCTCTTCATCGCTGAAGAGGCACGCTCCTCTGTCCTTGTAGCGACGCATAATAAAGTGTGTACCCGTTGAAAGCACACCGTCAATTGTAGAAAGCTTTTTGGCAACAAACATTGCGATATCCTGCATTGACTCCCCTCGTACAATGAGAGCAAAGTCATATGTACCTGCCATAAGATAGAGAGATTCAACCTCTTCAAAGCCCATGCAGAGTTCTGCCATTTCGTCAAAGCCTGTTTCCTTTTTAGGAGTTACCTGAAGTTCGATTAAAGCCTCAACATAGCTGTCATCAACCATATCCCAGTTTACGACTGCCTGATAGCCCTTGATTACCCCCGAATTTTCGTATTCCTTAATCTGCGCCTTAATGTAATCCTCAGGCTCGCCGAGCATTGCCGCTATTTCCGCTGTTGTAAAACCGGAATTTTCACTTAAAAGCTTTAATAATTTGTCCATATTTATTCCTCCCTGAGAATATATTAAACGCAAAATTTTGCGTTGCAGGCTGAATTTGCAAAAAGCGACATCAAAGGATGTCGCTTTGACAATTTCAATTTTTAATATTTATCTGCGCTGTTTGCACTGTTATTTGCTTGCTCTGTGGCAGTTCACATGGCTTTAGCGGTGGGAACTGTCTGCACATAGATTATACAACCTGTACCTCTCGCTTGTCAACTGTATTTATCATATTGACGCATAAGGCGGTCATCAAACATATCAATTCGTTTTGCGCATCGGCAATTTCAAGTTCGCATTCTAAAGGGCGCTTGATGTGGTTGCATATCTGTGCGTTGTCAACATCAACAATGCTGAAATTTTTTGAAATTACATCACCGAGAATTCTCCAATTATTGCCGTAGAACCTGCATTGAACCATATTGTTGGTCATAAGCACCACGAGGGTTGCCGCTGTTTTGTCTGTTTTTAAGGTAAATGAATTTACCCCTGCAACAGGCAACTGTCGAAGTCTTGCAACAAGGTTTTTATTCTCATCAAGAATATTAAGCCTTACAATGTTGTTGACAACACCACGCATACTTCTCTTTCTGCGTTTCATAACAGCAGTATATTTATCCCTGCCCAATTCATCACGAATCAAAAAACAAACATCGGACGGAGATACATCTCGTGTAATAAACAATTTCATAAAATCACCGTCAAAATTTTATTTCTTAATCTTCTTCAAGATTTTCAAGCCAAAGATTTACACACGCATCACTCGGCATTCTCCAATCTGAACGAGGCGAAAGTGTTACAGAACCAACCTTCGGTCCGTCAGGCAGACATGAACGCTTGAACTGCTGAGTAAAAAATCTTCTGACAAAGGTTGTGAGCCACTTTTTGATTGTGGCATTGTCGTATTTTCCTGCAAATGATTTCTTTGCAAGGTAGTATATTTTATTCGGCTCAAAGCCAAATCTTACCAAATAATATAAGAAAAAGTCGTGGAGTTCATAAGGACCAACCACATCTTCGGTTTTCTGTGCAATTTCGCCGTTTTTATCTGGCGGAAGAAGCTCGGGACTTACAGGGGTGTCAAGAACATCAAGAAGAACGGTTTTTAGAACTCCTTCGCTGTGCTGTGCCTCATAGGCAGTGAGATAGCGAACAAGGGTTTTCGGAATTGACACATTTACGGCATACATACTCATATGGTCACCGTTGTAGGTTGCCCAACCGAGAGCAAGCTCAGAAAGATCGCCTGTGCCGATAACAAGACCGTTATACTTGTTTGAAAGATCCATGAGAATCTGCGTTCTTTCTCTCGCCTGTGAGTTTTCGTAGGTTATATTTGTAACGCTTTCATCGTGGTTGATATCTGCAAAATGCTGACGAACAGCTTTTGTAATGTTGATATCTTCAAAAGACACTCCGTAAGCCTCAGCCAGAAGCTGTGCGTTTGATTTTGTACGCTTTGTTGTGCCGAAACACGGCATTGTTACAGTATGAATATTCTTTCTGTCAATACCGAGCATATCAAAAGCATGAACGCAGACGATAAGAGCAAGCGTACTGTCAAGACCTCCTGAAAGTCCTAAAACCGCATTTTGAATTCCCGTGTGAGCAAGTCTTGTTGCAAGACCTGTTGCCTGCATTGTTATAATCTCCTCACAACGAGCATCAAGATCTGATTTGTTTGACGGAATGAACGGAGTCTGAGAGAACTCTCTTGTAAGTTCGGTATGTTTTAACGGCATATCAAAATATACCGAGGTAAAGTTATTGTCATCACTTTTTGTAAAAGTATTTGTCTTTCTGCGTTCTGCCGAAAGTTTCCGAACATCAATATCGGCATAGATAATGCCTGTTGTAAAGCGCTTGCTTTCTGCAAGCAGAGATGCGTTTTCGGAGATTATGTTCTGTCCCGAAAATACCATATCCGTTGTGCTTTCGCCAAAGCCCGAATCGCTGTAAATATATGCACAACAAAGCTTACCGCTCTGCATTTTTACAAGGTCACGGCGATACTGTGCCTTGCCTATTACATCATCCGATGTTGACGGGTTGCAGATTATAGTTGCGCCGTGTTTTGCGTGTTCAACAGACGGAGATGCGGCAACCCACAAATCCTCGCAAACTTCAACACCGAAGCTGAAATCACGCATTTTGTCACAACAGAACACAAGATTGTCTGAAATTATGGTTTCAACGCCTGCATATGAAATTTCATCGTAAAGATTTTTTCCGCTTGTGTAATGACGAACCTCGTAAAATTCGCTGTAGTTAGGGATGTTGACCTTAGGTACAATACCAAGGATATCGCCCTTATAAATTACTGCGGCACAATTGTAGAGTGCCGATTCAATTGCGACGGGAACTCCTGCAATTGAGATTATGTCAAGGTCTGCTGTTTCTTTAAGAATTTTCTCAACTGATTTCTCAGCCGCATTAAGCAAAACACGCTGATAAAACAAATCGGAACAGGTGTAGCCCGTTACGCAAAGCTCGGGAAACACAACCAGTGACGCACCGTTTTTGTGTGCCTCTTTAATCTGTTCAATAATATTTATTGTGTTGGTTTTACAGTCTGCAACCCTGATTTTCGGTGTTGCGGATGCAACCTTGATGAAACCGTATTTCATAAATTATACCTCACAAAATAATAACCGCAGAAACAAAACGCTCCTACGGTTATTATACATCAAATTTTCCGATTATACAAGCATCAGAGCATTGTTCTTGTTACCCGTCTGAGTCTTTTTCCGTGAAAAAGATACTGACTTTCAAGCGTCGGTTCAAACTTTGTGATGTAGCAACTCATATATCCCATAATCAGCCAGAACCACACCACCATAAACGATATGTCATAAAGCAATGCCTTTTCAAAGCAGGCAAAAATCAAATATGCGAAAAGAAAAGCAAACAGACAGGGATAAACATCGTCACGATATGTTTTTTTCTGCAAAAACAGGTGCTGTGCGGAGTGTTTTGCAAATCGAAAACCGAAAATTCCGAAAAGAACAAAACCGATTACACCTGTTGAAACAAGAATTGTAAGAAAACCGTTATGCAAATCACTTTTGTGATACGAATATTCCAAAGCACCGTTTGAATATTCGGCACTGTAGAGAACAATATTTCCGTTGGAAATTCCGATAATCGGCGACAGTTTGAAAAGATTGATTGATTCAAGCCAAAGCTTCTTTCTTCCGCTGTCAATGTTTTTGTTTTCGTGTGAAAAGGTGATTTTATCCTTTTCAAGCTGTTCTCTCTGTTCGGGAGTCAGTCCTTCCTGCACAAGTTCGCTTTCGGTTTTGCCTAAAAGCAAATCGACAACAGAGGTTGTCTTTGATACAACAACGGAAAAGCCTTCCTGACAAATCGTTCTGAACATCAAGGCAGAGCCTGTAAGGAAAACTCCCACAAGAAACAGCGCTGTAATTTTCAAAATAATTTTTGAAGGTGAAAGTCCCGCCTTGTCGGCAAAGAACATATAAACTATATAAACAATTGCATATCCGAGAGCAAGCACAAGTGAGGCATTTGAATCGCACAGAATGAGCGAAAACGCATTTGTGGCAAGACAGGCTACAATCCATATCTTACTGATACCGGGTTCAGGAATTTTTTCGGCAATTCTGCGCATAAAATGCCCTTTTGAAAGTATATGGCAACAGAAAATCGACACCACAGATATGAAGCCGAGGAGATTCGGGTTGACATAACAACCGGTGAACCTGTTTTCGTAAACGGTAAATTTAATCCAGTACCATTCAAATTTAAAGCCGAACATAAGGCAGGTTATGCCGATTATGTTCATTACCGTGGTTGCGTATAGTATGAATTTTGCAATGTGATAAAGCTCTATTCTGTAATCAAATTCAGGCTCTGTATGCATTCCGTAAAAAAGAAAAAAACACATTACAACGTGCAGAAGCATAAGAAGGCTGTAAAGAAATGTCTGTGAAAAATTGATGAGCATCGTAAATACCGTTACGGCAAGAAATGCTCCGATCCATATTCCGAAGCGCAGTTTAAAAAAAGTATTATTATGTCTTTGATTATATACCGAAAGGCATACACCCCATATAAAGAGAAAAACAAGAAGTACATACGCAGGAATCTGGAGAAACGCAATGTTTGTAAAAAACAAATCTATAATGTAGATTCTTCTAAAAAGCGATGAATCGGAAAAAAATCCTCTGAGCTTTTGTTTAAAATCGGTCATCTGAATACTCCAATCAAAACGAAATCAGCTGAAAACTTCTTTTACGGTTTTGAACATCAGCTTTATATCGGAACCAAAGCTGAAATTTTTGACATATGAAAGATTGAACTTCATTTTTTCGGGTAGAATTTTTTCAACATAAACCCTGTCAACATCTATCTCGCCTTTCAACAGCTTTTCTTCGTCCTTATACATAATTGACGCCAACGAGGTTATTCCGGCAGGCATAAGGAGTGTTGCAAGATATTCGGGTTCGTACATATCTACATAATGCTGAACCTCCGGACGGGTTCCGACTATTGACATACTGCCCGAAAGAACATTGAAAATCTGCGGCAGCTCATCAAGACGATATTTTCGCAAAATTCTTCCTGTTTTTGTAACTCGGGAGTCGCTGTCGGTTGTGACAAGTGTTCCGAGCCTGTCGGCTCCCGTTACCATTGTACGGAATTTAAGAATTCTGAACTTCTTTCCGTAGGTTGTAACCCTTTCCTGTCTGTAAAACACAGGACCTTTTGAGTCGGTTTTAACTAAAATCGCAATAATTGCAATCGGAATGATGAGAAACACAAGAAGAATAACAGAAGCAAAAATATCAAGAATTCGCTTTAAAACAAAACTTCCCTGTTTTTTGCAGAGAATGTCATAGTATTCTTTTACTTCGGCACACTGAAACTGCGGCGGAAGCTTTTGAAATGATTTCATTAAATAAAAAACTCCATTCTGTGTGTATATTGAACATACGGCGGAACGGATTTATGCGATAAAAGTTGATTTTTCCTTATTTTCCCACACTAATCCATTATCAAAAGCATTATATATCTTTTAAAATCATTTTTCAAGGCTATTTGTCTTACAAAAAGTTTACAATAAAAAAATTTAACACAACGTAAAAACCGACGGTATGCAGCCGTCGGTTTTTAGGTAATTTTATGGAGTAATCAAGCACATAGAAAGGAAGTTGTTAGTTAATTAATATTGAAATATGATTTATCGTGTTTATACTATACCATACCTTTTAGTCATTGTCAACACTTTTTTTTAACTTTTCCATTTTTTTAATACTTTTTAATTATTTCAATCAAAAGTGTTAAACATCTTGACTAAACGCTCAAAAAATTGTAAAATAATTACGGTGAAAAAAGCAAACCCAAATTTCTTAAAAACCGGAGGCTCTGGAATGGCTAACGAATATACACCCGACCTCATTACCCTTATCGGTGATGACGGTAAAGAAATAGAATTTGAAATTCTTGATATCATTGAAAACGATGAGGGCAAGTTTTATGTACTCTACCCGTTCTTTGAAAATCCCGAGGATGCTGTAAATGATTCGGGAGAATATTATATTTTTGAAGTTACCGAAATTGACGGCGAAGAAGAGCTTGCCGAAATTGAGGATGATGACAAGCTCGACAGAATTGCCGCCGTTTTTGAAGAGCGTTACAATGAAGAATTTTATGATGAAGATGACTAACAGTTCATTTTTCTGCATATAAATAGTATTGCAGGACTAAAGATTAATAGGTTTGAATTCCTGCCCGATACGCGAATGATTTTAAAATAACCCTACAACATTTAAATCGGGAGCTTAGCTCCATTGAACGGTGTGCAGACCTCCCGTTTTCTCGGAAGAAGGGAGCCTGAAGTTCAAGGGCGGGCACCCACCTGTCACTCAAGTAGGCAGGTTATTGCAAAAATCATACGGTCGGGCGGGTTTTTTATTGTTATTAAAGCTATAAAAAATATAAATAATATATAAACAGGAGCAGTAATAATATGAATATTTCCGTTTTAGGTTGCGGACGCTGGGGCAGCTGCATTGCCTGGTATCTCGACAAAATCGGTCACAATGTTTTAAGCTGCGGACTTGCCGACGCACCCGAATTTATACAGCTTAAAGAAACACACAAAAACGACTATCTCACCTTTCCAAAGTCAATTGAGGTTTCTTCGAATCTTGAATATGCGATTGAAAGAGCCGAGGTTATTATAATTTCGATTTCATCGCAGTATCTGCGTTCGTATTTTGCAGATATTTCAAAGTACAATCTTGACGGCAAGACAATTGTCCTCTGCATGAAGGGTGTTGAGGCAACTACAGGCAAAAGGCTCAGTGAGGTTGTCGGTGAATTTGTTGACGAAAGCAAGACACCCGTTGCAGTTTGGGTAGGTCCGGGACATCCCCAGGATTATGTAAGAGGTATTCCGAACTGTATGGTTATTGACAGCAATAATCACGATATTAAGGAAAAGCTTGTAAATGAATTCACAAGCGACCTTATCAGATTTTACCTTGGAACGGATCTTATCGGCAGTGAAATCGGTGCTGCCTCAAAGAATGTTATCGGCATCGCCGCAGGTATGCTTGACGGACTTAACTACACCTCACTAAAAGGTGCGTTAATGGCAAGAGGCACACGAGAGATTGCAAGACTCATTAAGGCACTCGGAGGCAATGAGATGAGTGCTTACGGTCTCTGTCATCTCGGCGACTATGAGGCTACCTTGTTTTCAAAATGGAGTCACAACAGAATGTACGGTGAAAGCTTTGCAAAGGGAGACAGATTTACAAAGCTTGCCGAGGGTGTTATGACATCAAAAGCGTTATACAAGCTCGGTCAGGAATACGGTGTTGACCTTCCGATTGTTGAGTCTGTATACAAGGTTTTATTCGACGGAACAGATATCAAAGAGGCACTCGGAACTCTGTTTATGCGTTCTGTCAAGAAAGAATTTTAATCGGGCAGGTACATAATATGGGTAATACTAAAGCTAAGAACAATTCAAATAAACCTAAACAGACTGGAAAAACGGTTACTTCTGTCAAAAAGCAGAATACAGTCGAGTATGTTATTGTAAACATTCTTTGTCTGTTTGTATTCATAGCATTTGCATACATAGCAATTATGAGCTTTGTGCAGACAAGCGTGTTTGATTCGGCAAATTACGGCAGTGAAGTAATTTTGTATCAGACGGATAACATTGCACTGAACATCCTGTTCACTTCCCTGTTTACCGTTTTTATATTCAAAATGAAAAAGCATTGTGACTTTTTTGCAAAGGTCAATCTGAAATATATGCATATAGGTCTTGCGGCGTTCGTCATGATTGTGGGACTTGTCTGGATATTCTCGGTAACCTCTGTTCCTGCGGCTGACAGCTACAACATCTATGAAACAGCGTCGCAGGCGGCTAAGGGCAACTATTCGTCATTCCACAATAACAGCGGTTTTTACAACAGCGATTTTTACAGCGGATATTCTTACTACAACTTCTATCCGTTCCAGCTCGGCTTTGTTTTCATCAGCGAAATTTTTTACAGAATTTTCGGTACGGACAGTACAATGCCGATTCAGGTATTCAATGTAATGTGTACAGCCGCCGCTTATATAGGTATTGTAAACATCACAAGACTTCTTTTCAAAAAGCGTTCGGTTGAATTTATTACAATTCTTCTGCTTGCCGGCTGTTTTCAGCCCGTACTTTTCTGCACATTCGTTTACGGCAACATCATCGGAATGTGCTTTGCAATCTGGGCATCATACTTCCTCATCAAGTATTTTCAGACAAACAAGTACCTGCTCCTCATTCCGTGTGCTGTACTTCTCGTTATTTCAACACTTGCAAAATACAACAACCTGATTTATCTTGTTGCGTTTGTTGTTATGCTGGTTATTCACACAATTAAGGCTAAGAAGTGGCAGAGCATTGCGTTTGCACTTGCAATTTGCATTGTTGTTGTCGGAACAAGCAACCTTGTTATCATGAGTTATGAGAACCGTTCGGGAGTGAAGCTTTCAAGCGGTGTTTCACAGGCTATGTACCTTGATATGGGCATTAACGATTCATATATGGCTCCCGGTTGGTACAACGGAATTGCCCTCAACGATTATAAAAGCGCAGGTCTTGACGCAAAAGCCGCAAATGCACAGGCTTGGACCAATATAAAATCAAGAATGAATTACTTCGGTAAAAACACAAACTATATGATTGACTTCTTCTCGAAGAAAATTATCAGCCAATGGAATGAACCGACATACGAAAGCATATGGGTTAGCAAGGTCAAGTCTCATACAAACGAGCTTAATTGGATCGGCAACGGAATGTATGACGGCAGTATCGGACAGTTCTTTGAACTGTACTTCAACTTCTATATGCAGATTCTTTTCATTGCGTTTGCGGCAGGAATTTACTTCTTGTTCATTAACAGAAAGACAAATATTGAAACCGTACTTCTCCCTCTTGTTATTCTGGGAGCGTTCGGATATCACCTCTTATTTGAAGGCAAGTCGCAGTATGTGCTGACTTACATAATTCTTATGATTCCTACTGCGTCTTTTGCATTTGAGTGTATTCTTAACGGCAAATATACAAAAATCAAAGAATTTGTCGGAAAACTGAAAGAAATTCCCGACAGTAAAGAAAGCGAAAAAGCCTGATAAAATGATTGAAGCGGACAGTTAATCATGTCCGCTTTTTCTTTGCTCTTTTTTGACAAATGCGATACCCGTACTGCCCTCTCCTATATGACTGCCGACAACACAACCAACGCTGACAATACTGCCCTCAACAAAAGGAATTCCTTTTGATATTATGAGCTTTGATAAATACAATGCCTGATTTTTTGCGTTTGTGTGCATTATATACAACGGATAATTTTGATCTATGCCAAGCTTTTTCAACGACATCAGCATATGATTCATACCGTGGCGCATTCCGATTGTTTTCGCCTCAAAGGCTACACTGCCCGAACCCGTAATGCTGATTACGGGTTTTATTCTTCCTGTTGAGCCGAGTAATGCGGCGGCATTTGTATGTCTGCCACCCCCATAGAGGTACTTCATATCGTCAATACAGGCATATACCATAATTCTGCTTCTGAACCTCAGAAGATGTTCGGCAATTTCTTTTGCTGTAAACCCGTTGTCACGCAGGCGAAGTGCCTCGTTTACAAGAAGCTTCTGACCTGCCGAAGCAGATTTGCTGTCTATCACATAACACCCCTCATATTCGAGCAAATCTCTTGCAAGGACTGCACTCTGATATGAACCGCTCAATGCCGAAGAAACAGTTATCACCACAACCGATTCGCCGTTATCTCTCGCCTTTTTCAAAGCACATTCGTAGACATACGGCGAGGGTTGAGATGTTTTCGGCAAAGTTTTCGACAGCTTTGCAAGCCTGTAAAAGCGTTCCTTTGAATGTAAAAAATCATCCTTATATTCTTTTCCGTCAATATACACAGATAACGGAATTATAGAAATTCCGAATTTTTCACTTTCTGAATGTTCAAAATCGGCGGCTGAATCGGTAATAATTCTGACCATTTAGGTATCACCTCAAAAATAATATCTTGAAATATTATTTTCAAATTTACCTTTATTATGCAAAAATCCCGACAGCAAAAACTGTCGGGAGGTGATTTGCATATTCAATTTCCGAAATTATTAATTCCAATACCGTCAAAGCCCATTTCATCCAAAAGGGACTTGTACAAATTTACATCTTCATCCGTGTATGACATACGGTTTTTGATACCAGATTTAAAATTGATATTTCTGTCTACAAAAAGCCTTTTTCCCCACATATGACACCATGAAATCGGTAAAAGAAACGGTGTTTTTTTTACATATGGATACTTATACTGCATTTCGGATTTTGGTGGAAATATTGAGGACACAAGATATGAGAATTTTGATTTGTTATTCACTGTAATTGTCTTGTGGGAATTTATCATCGTGCCGACATCTACCCTGCCGAGTGTACCGCTGAGCAGAATATATTCTTCGATATCATCAAATTTAAGTTCAGCCTGTGGCTTTGAAAACCAATTGAATGCAATCTCACGAACACGCTTTTCATACTTTGCAATACCGATTTTTTTCAAGCATCACATTAAGATAGTCATAATCAAGCTCAGATTGATGATTTTTCAAGAAAACATAGCTGTCAAGCACCATTCTTGCTCCCATTCCGCCGATTCTGAAATGATTCGAGTTATGAACAAGCATATAGATATAAAAGTCCTCATGGCTCATTTCATATGAATAGCTGTAGCCGTCACGCTTTGTTGAACGGTCAAGCTGATTAACAAGCAACGGATAAGATTCCTCGTTTTCATGGACAAGAGTTGCATGCATTTCAATGTTCATCATCGGTTTTTTTTCAAAATGATACTGGTTGTCATCTTCATTCAGAAAAGTGTATCCGAGTTCGGAAAATACTTTTTTGACCGAATCAACCTGTTTTCTGTCAAAAAGGATATCTACATCTGACACGGAACGAAAGTCGGAACGAGGATATTCCTTTTTCATAAAATAGCCCTTTAAGGGAATATTCTTGATTTTGTTTTCATCAAAAGCCTTGAGAATTTTCTCGGTTTCATATGAGAGATTTCCGTCAATCAGCATTTCAATCGACAAATTCTGCTTGAATTTTTCATATACTTCGGGCGAAACATACTTTTTGTCGAGCGACAAAACCGCATTGGCAACAAGCGATTCGACACTGCAATAGTTTGCAAGCATTTTTATCGACTGCCATTTTATCCCCTCATAAGGAATCGGAGGTGCTGTTCCGTTTACAGACGATGAAACAAGCTCAAGCAGATACTTAAATTCAATTTTTTCGTTATCGTTAAGATGTTTCCTCATTTTTTCCCTTTTTTCGTTTTAAGCTTTGAGAATGCATTTTTACTTCTTGACACAGTTGATGCAATAACCTTTCTTAACGGTTTTGAATAGAACATAACTTCAAGGTATGCTCTGTACTTCATTGAGTCAATCGTGTAGGGCTTGCCCTTTCTGTAAAAGGCTGTTACCACACCGATTACATCATCATCGGTAATACCTTTTTCAACGGCAAACTGATTGTCACCGCACATAGTATAACTGCCGTCACTTCCGAAATTGACGACACGGTGCAATACATACGAGCCGTCTTTTCGCCTGTATAAAGGCAAGTCAAAAAGATGAAGTCTGCCCTTCGGTTTTGATAAAACAACCGTATCGTCACCGTCTCGGAGCATTGGAAGCATACTTGTTCCCTTCGGATTGAAAGTAACCGATCCTCCGGCCTCAAGCTTTTCGGCTATAATCTGCATTACATCATCAAGACCTACTTCTTTATTCAAGAACATCAGCCTCTCTTAGCTTTTGAATAAATGTATCAATATCGGAACTCGCCTTTTCTTCGCTCACTTCATACTCATCAAGCATTGCTTTGAGCAAATCAGCCTTTTCGCAATCGTTTTGGAGCTTTTCAAAAAGGAATGCACCCGTTTCATTGAGGTTGATAATTCCGTTAAAATCAAGTGTCAGCTTGTTTACTGGAACTACAACATACGAATCAGCAACCTTTCGCAGAACAAAATCTTCTTTTATCTTCATAAAATCACCTGTTTTCCGTGTGAATTTTTCATCCATATTTAAATTATAATATACCTTTCGACAAAAAGCAAGGAAAAGGATTTGAGCATAAAATTACCGCAGACCTTTTAAGTCTGCGGTAAAAATTATCTATAATATTACAAGCTTACGGGATTAGTACATTCCGCCCATATCAGGTGCTGCCGGAGCTGCCGGAGCTGCAGGCTCTTTGATGTCTGTAACAAGTGATTCTGTTGTAAGAACCATTGCTGCAACAGAGCTTGCGTTCTGGAGAGCTGAACGAGTAACCTTTGTTGGGTCAACGATACCTGCCGAAACCATATCTGTGTATTCCTCTGTAAGAGCGTTGAAGCCATAGCCAACCTTGTTAGCCTTCTTAACATTATCGCAGATTACGCTGCCCTCAAGACCTGCGTTAGCAACAATCTGACGGAGCGGTTCTTCAAGTGCTTTAAGAACAATCTTAGCACCTGTCTTAGCGTCACCCTCGAGAGTGTCAACGAACTCTGCAACAGCCGGAATAGCGTTCATGCAAGCGATACCGCCGCCTGCTACGATACCCTCTTCAACAGCAGCCTTTGTAGCGGCAAGAGCATCCTCAATACGGAGCTTCTTTTCTTTCATTTCAACTTCTGTTGCAGCACCAACCTTGATAACTGCTACGCCACCTGCGAGCTTTGCAAGACGCTCCTGAAGTTTTTCACGGTCAAAGTCAGATGTTGTTGTTTCAATCTGCTGTCTGATCTGAGCAACTCTGCCCTTGATAGCTTCCTTGTCACCTGAGCCGTCAACGATTATTGTGTTTTCCTTTTCAATCTTAACCTGACGGGCAGTACCGAGCTGATCAACTGTTGTATCCTTGAGTTCAAGACCGAGGTCGGATGTGATAACCGTACCGCCTGTGAGTGTTGCGATATCCTGAAGCATTTCTTTTCTTCTGTCACCAAAGCCCGGAGCCTTTACGGCAACACAAGTGAATGTACCTCTGAGTTTGTTAAGTACGAGAGTTGTAAGAGCCTCGCCCTCAACATCTTCGGCAATGATAAGGAGCTTCTTACCCATCTGAACAATCTGCTCAAGAAGTGGGAGAATTTCCTGTGTAGTAGAAATCTTCTTATCTGTGATAAGGATAAGCGGATTGTCGAGCTCTGCAACCATCTTATCTGTATCTGTTACCATATAAGGAGCGATGTAACCTCTGTCAAACATCATACCTTCAACAACCTCGCTGTATGTTTCGGCTGTCTTTGATTCCTCAACTGTGATAACACCGTCTGTTGTAACCTTTTCCATAGCCTCGGCAATAAGCTTGCCGATGAATTCATCCTGTGATGAAACTGTTGCAACTCTTGCGATATCATCTGTACCGGATACCTGCTTGCTGTTCTTCTTTACAGCCTCAACTGCAACATTTACAGCGTCTGCAATACCCTTTTTAAGTACCATTGGGTTAGCGCCTGCAGTTACATTCTTCATACCCTCTCTGATGAGAGCCTGAGCAAGAAGTGTGGCAGTTGTTGTACCGTCGCCTGCGATATCGTTAGTCTTGATAGAAACTTCCTTTACAAGCTGAGCGCCCATATTTTCAAAAGGATCTTCAAGTTCAATTTCCTTAGCAATTGTTACACCGTCATTTGTGATGAGCGGAGCACCGAACTTCTTATCAAGAACAACATTTCTGCCCTTAGGTCCGAGTGTGATTTTAACGGTATCAGCGAGCTGGTCGATACCTTTCATTAAAGCTTTTCTTGCATCTTCGCCGTATGCGATTTGTTTAGCCATTGTAAATTACCTCCGTATATTTAGTTAATTATTCAAGAGTTGCAAGTATATCCGACTGGTTTACGATTGTGTATTCTTCGCCGTCAATCTTTACCTGTGTGCCTGCATATTTACTTGCGATAACCTTATCGCCTACGCTAACATACATCTTTACTTCCTTGCCGTCAACAACACCGCCGGGGCCAACAGCAACAACTGATGCGAACTGTGGCTTTTCCTGAGCAGCAGATGAAAGAATGATACCGCTCTTTGTTTTCTCTTCAGCCTCTTCAACTTTTAAAACGACTCTGTCGAGTAATGGTTTGATTGTCATAAATACAGCCTCCTGTAAAAATTTTAAATTGCTTTTAATCAATTAGCACTCTTGTTCCCTGAGTGCTAATTATATTTTATACCATTTTCAAGAAAAGTCAAGAGAAATTTGACTATTTTTGACCTTTATTTTGTGACAGTTTTCTGAAACTTTTTCCAATCTCTATTTTATCGAGTATTTTAAGATAATCAGTAACTATAACTGTTTTGTATCAATAAAAAAGACGGACTGCAAAAAGTCCGTCTTAAACATTGTTATTAATTCTATCTGTTTGATGATTGAGAACTTGTCTGTTTCTTGCCCTTGCTGACAACAAGAACTACCGTTGAACCGTATTCGAGAGTATCACCCTCAACATGTTCTTTGTAGCGGATTACCCTTCCCTCAGCAACCTTGTCACTGTACTCATATTCTGCTGTTGCAAGAAGTCCCTGAGCGGCAATGTCGGATGCAACGGTATCAAGTTTTTCACCCTCAACCTTCGGCAGAGTCCTCATCTGTGATCCCTTGCTTACGCAAACACTCACTACTACGGAATCTTCCTGAGTAATTTTTGAACCTGCGGCAGGAGTCTGTGACATAATCTTACCTTCTGCATAATCATCGCTGTACTCATCATTAAAAGTTCTGTATATTGTAATACTGCTGTTGCTGTCAACACTCTTAACAGCCTCTTCATATGTCATTCCGATATAGTTAGGAACAGTAGCACCTGTCCACTCTGTGCTTTGAGTTGAGCTTACACTCGCATCAGTATTATTCGAGAACATTCCGGCAAGCGGATTCTGCATAAGCCAGAACACACCGGCAATACCGAGAACAAGAACCGTGATAGCAGCCGCAATAATAATAATTGAAGCGTGTGACATACCGTTTGAAGTCTTGCGTGTACGCTCTGACTTTGTGAGGTTCATGCTTGCTGTTCTTGAAATTTCGTCCTGAATTGCCTTTGCTGTATGAGCAACGGAAAGCTGTGAACGAAGCTCGTCAAAATCTGTAATACGGTTTTCACGCTCAACCTGCAAACCGTTAGCAAGAGCCGAAACAACATGCGGAGGAAGTCTCTTTACGGTTGTTGTACTCATAAGAAGCCGGCTGTCCTTACGGCGTTCTACCGCACTCTTTGGCATATGACCCGTGAGAGCATAGAAAAGGGTTGCACAAAATCCGTAGATATCCGTAATATCGTCAAGAGGAAAATTGTCGTCATACTGTTCGGGAGCCGCAGCGCCTGAAAAAAGCTGAGATTTGAGAGGCGTGCCTCTTTTACGCTCATTTTCCGACGCAAAGCCTGAAATCTTAATTTTACCCGATGCTGTGATATACATATTCTTAGGTGCGATAGCATAGTGACCGACACCTCTCTTGTGAAGAGCCTCAAGCGCAGAAATTACAGGCATAAAAAGCGGACGGGCAATATCCCATTCAAGATGACCGTTACTGCGTTCAACATACTCCTCAAAAGGAATAAGATCCTCGTTTTCCTCAACAACATAAACTGTGTTATTTTCTTCAAAAATGTTGTGAACATTCATAAGAGCGGAAAGCTCACGGAGTTCTGAAAGAATCCTGTAATAGTTAAGAAAATCGTCCTTGAGTTTATTATATACAAGGCGGTTTTCATAATTTATTCTGACCTCGGTAGTTCCTTCTTCACGAGAAAAAAGTCCGATAGGAAGAAATTCGCAGATGATTACAATGTCACCTGTCTGCTTGTCGTGGCTTATATAGCGTGTACTTTCGCCGTTGGTATCAATTCCCGCACCTACGATATAGCGGTTCTGAAGAATTGTTCCGTACGGTAAAAAAGGAGCTTGCTGTTTTTCAGTTGTATCAAATCCGCAGGACGGACAAATCTTGTTGTCACCTATTTCCTGCATGCATCCCATACACAATGACATATTATTACTCAACTCCAAATAAGTATCAATTTCAAATTTTGTCTGAAAAGAATTATACCATAAAAACATATTTCTTTTCAAGACTTAAAGGTGTTAATATAGTTACAATTTTGTTATTGCAAAGCTTTACAAAGCAAATTCTTTGCAAATATTGTTGTATAAAAAATGTGGTGGAGATAACGGGGCTCGAACCCGTGACCTTCTGACTGCCAGTCAGACACTCTCCCAGCTGAGCTATACCCCCATATAATGTTGACATTGCTTTTGACATATACAATATACATTTGCAAACAATGTCAAGCTGTAATTTTAACAGTCTATCAAATTAATTATAAGTATTGCATTTCCGTCATATATGTCAATTGTTGTCATATCGGAAGTGAATACATTTGAAACACCCAGAGTAACGCTGCTCGAAACACAGTATCTTTCAAGAGGATACTTTGTTCCCGAATAGCTTACGCAGACACTCGGACATCCGAAAGGGAAAAGCGAAAATGTTTTGCCTTTAAAGTTTTTATATTCATAATGACCTACGGGAAGAAATTCTATTTTCTCTTTTTCAGAAAGGAGAACGCCCTTACTTCCGTGTTCGTAAATATAAGAGAGAACCGCCACATTTGCAAAGCTATGGTCAAAGCGACCGCCCAATGCACCGAGAATTGCTATTTCGTCAAACCTTTTTTCAAGTGCAAGGTCAACAGAGTGCATTGTGTCGGTATCATCCTTTTCGGGAATAAGTCGGACCGTTTCGCAGTTTGGAAACAGTACATCAGGCTCGGAATCAAAATCTCCTACAACAAGGTTCGGAGTAATGCCTGCCTGTTTTGCAAAATTGCAGCCTCTATCGGCACATATCACATAGTCATCAGGTTTTATAACCTCGGACAAAAAATCCGAATTTGTGTCAGGCGAGCCTGCAATAATCACACAACGCATAATTACTCCTTTATCTGCCATGATTTAATGTCCTTGACCTCGTTATACATCTGAACATAACTGCGATGACGGGTTTCTTCAATTTCACCGTCAGAGAGCGCCTCAAGAATCCTGCAGCCTTTTTCACAGGTATGCGAACATGAAGTAAACATACACTCCCCTAAATATTTTTCAAATTCAGGAAAGCAATATTGCAGCCGGCTTTTGTCAATCATTTCGTAACGCTGAAGATCAACGGTTGAAAATCCGGGTGTGTCTGCCACAAAACAACCGTCAAGTTCAAACAGTTCAACAACTCTTGTTGTATGTCTTCCTCTGCCGAGTTTTTTGCTTGTCTGCCCTGTTTCAAGAGAAAGCGATGGAAAAAGCTTATTGAGCAATGTGGACTTGCCGACGCCGCTGTTACCGATAAAGGCTGAAACCTTGCCGGACAGATAGCTTTTGAGTTCTTCGGTTTGTGAAGAATCATCTTCCGAACAAAGAAAAACCTCAAAACCTGCGTGTCTGTAGATATCGGCAATCTTATCTCCGTTTTCCAGATCATTTTTTGTAACGACAATTACGGGTTCCATATTATTGTTCACCGCCGCCGCAGTCATTTTGTCAATAATCGTAAAATTCGGCAACGGTTCAACAGTTGAACACACGAGAAGAAGAATATCAAGATTTGCAAGAGCAGGTCTGCGGAGCTTGTTTTTGCGTGGAAGAATTTCTTCTATCGCACAAAAGCCGTCATTCGGAACAGATATATTTACCCTGTCCCCCGCTACGGGAGAGTTTCCGCTTTTGCGAAAGCTCCCCCTTGCCTTACATTCGTAATCCTCGCCATCGGCACGGACATAGTAAAATCCGCCGATTGATTTCATTAAAATTCCGCTTTTAGTATCCATACTTCACCGATTAAAGTTCAGGATCATCCGTAACCGGCTGAACGGTCGTGTCAGGCGCTACATACGGATCTGTGTAATACTGCGTCGGCGGTTCGGTTTCGGGAGGAGCGGTTGTCGCACGGACATAATCATGTGACGCCGTAGTGGTTACCGCTGCCGATGCAAAGTCAACCGAATACTCTCTGTAAGCCTGACCGTCAAGCTGAATTACTACAGTTGAAGTGCCTGAGCCCTTGAGCTCAAGAGTATAGGTCTTGTTATATTTCGGAACAAGTGTCTTTGAATTACGGGAATCAACTGCTCCGTCAACAATTACAGTCATATCGACTGAATCTTCAACATCCGACGGAAGGTCAACGAAGATATTAACCGTGTTTTCGTCACCGAGTCCCGAGCTTACAGTCAGGGTTACAACAGAGCCTGCGTCAACCTTGCCGTACTGGAGAGGCGACATACCGAGGACTGTATCCTTTGGTTCTTTGCTTTCATCATCCTGTACTGTTTCAACGGTAAGTCCGAGATCAACAAGAGTCTGCTTTGCTTCGGAAAGCATAAGTCCGTCAACCGACGGGAGTGTAACCTGTTTGGTTCTCTCACCGCTTGCAATATATACATATACCGTTGAACCGATTGTAGTTTTTACACCTGCTTTCGGGAAGCACTCAATTGTGTAGCCCTTTGGTGTTTTAGTGTTTTCTACATAGACAATTTCAGGAATAAGATTCTTTTCCTTGAGAGCCTGAGAAGCCTCTTTTTCGCTGTAATTGGTTACATAAGGAACAGAAACCTCTGTGTCCGTTCCGTTTACGGTTACCGTGATTGTTGAGCCTGACTTAACCTTCATTGAACCGCCCTTAGGCTCTTGATCAAGAATTACGCCCATTTCCTTTGACTCATCATATTCACTCTTAACCTCAAACTTAAAATCATTCGGGTTATTTTCTTTTATTGAAACAAAGGATTTGCCGACATAATCGGGAACTTCAACATCCTTAGCCTGTGAGGTTGAGCAGCCTCTGAACATTGCAAGTGCAAAGAAAATTGCACATACTGCAACAGCCGCAATTACAATACCCTTGACCGCATAGTATGACGGCTTATGTTCCTTTACAAAATCCTCATCGGCAAACTGTTCTTCTTTAACAACAACATCGTCCTGCGGCATATCAACTACTTTGGTTGCCTCGTTGTCAATTTTATTTCTTACCCCGCTGTCACGCAGAGAGTGAACAAACTTTGTGGGCTGATTATCAACAAAAGACTTGTTGCCGTAATCAAAAACGATTGACGGATTAAGTCTGAATCTTTCGATATCAGAAAGCATTTCTGCGGCAGAAGTGTATCTGTCGGACGGAAGCTTTTCCATTGCCTTCATAGTAATCTGCTCAAGACCTATCGGGATTCCAGGATTGATTTCACGAGGATGCTTCGGTGTTGACTGCAACTGCATAAGCGCAATTGTAACGGCACTGTCACCGTCAAACGGAAGCTTTCCCGTAAGCATTTCATAGAGCATTACACCGACAGAATAAATGTCCGTTTTTCCGTCAGTTGCGTCACCTCTTGCCTGTTCAGGGGCAATGTAGTGAACAGAGCCGATTGCCTGTTCCGTCATTGTGCGTGTCGATTTATCGGAAAATCTTGCAATACCGAAATCGGTAACTTTGATTGTACCGTCCTGCAACAGCATAATATTTTGCGGCTTTATATCACGGTGTACAATTCCGCACTCGTGAGCGTGCTGTAAAGCCTTTAGAATCTGTGCGGTCAGGTGAATTGCGTCTTTCCACTCAATAATGCCTTGCTGATCAATATATTCTTTGAGGGTAATGCCGTCAATATATTCCATTACAATATACTGAATCATATCGCCAAAGCTTACATCATATACCTTTACGATATTCGGATGTGAAAGCATTGCGATGGCTTTTGATTCATTTTTGAAACGGCGGATAAACTCCTCATTGTTGAGATACTCGTCTTTAAGAATTTTTACGGCAACTTCACGGTCATCGACTGTATCGGTACAACGGTAAACATTTGCCATACCGCCGACACCGATAAGCTCGTGGATTTCATATCTTCCGTCAAGTCTTTTGCCCAAATATTTATCCAAAACGGTCAACTCCTATCCTTAGTAAATTACGGTAGCTGTGATATTATCAGAACCTCCGCCGTCTTTCGCCTTGTCAACAAGCTTTGTGATAAGACCTTCGCCACGGTTTTCATGGCAGATTTTGACCATATCTCCTGTTGTGACGCAATTTGAAAGTCCGTCGGTACAGATGAGAAGAACATCACCGTAAATAAAGTTGGCTTCAATATAGTCAAGGCGAACGGACGGTTTTATGCCGAGCGCCCTTGTTATAAAGTTCTTGTTCGGATGATTTTGCGCCTGCTCATATGTAAGCTCGCCTCTTCGAACCATTTCCTGAACAACGGAATGATCCTCTGTAAGCTGCTTGATTTTACCGCCTCTGATAGCGTATGTGCGACTGTCACCGACATGAACAACATGAACGGTTGTATCTTTTACAAAGACAAATTCACATGTAGTTCCCATACCCGTGAGCTCGGGATCTTTCATGGACATTTCAAAGACTTTCATATTGGCATTGACAACAATTTCTGCCATAAGCTCGCCAATCTGCTCCTTGGTCATATCATCTTTGTACAAATCGGTAATTTTGGTGCTGATATAATCAACGGCCGTTGCGCTGGCAATATTACCGCCGTTTGCACCGCCCATTCCGTCACACACAACTGCCCAGACACAGCTGGGAGAAATAACTCCGAAGCGACAGTCATCCTGATTCTGATTACGAACAAGTCCGATATCACTTTTGCTGAATACTTCCAAGTTATTTACCTCCTTCTTCAATATGCTTTCTTTTGAGCTGACCGCACGATGCGTTTATGTCACTCCCGAGTGTTCTGCGCACGGTTGCTCCGATATTTTTAGCAGCAAGAATATTTATGAATGCCTGCTGTCTTTTAATATTGCTTTTTAAGTAGCCTGTTCCCTCAACAGTATTGACGGGGATCAGATTAACATGGCTTTGTGTACCCTCAAGTCGTTTTGCAAGCTCTCTTGCGTTTTCATTGCTGTCATTAACTCCGCTTATCATAGAGTATTCAAATGTAACTCTGCGACCTGTTGTTTTGAAATAATCTGAGCAAGCTTTTAATAATTCTTCAATAGAATATTTTTTTGCAATGGGCATTGTTCGCTGTCTTATCTCATCGTTCGGTGCGTGTAATGAAACGGAAAGCGTTATTCCGAGATGAAGCTTTGCAAGCTCATAAATTTTCGGAACTATACCGCAGGTTGAGAGCGTAATATGTCGCATTCCAATGTTAAGACCGTTGTCGGACGAAACAAGTCGGAGAAATTTTACAACATTATCAAAATTATCAAGCGGTTCACCCATTCCCATAAGAACAATGTTAGAAATTCTTATGTTAAGGTCACGCTGTGCGGCCTCAATCTGACCGAGCATTTCCGACGGTGCAAGACTCCGTGAAAAACCGCTTTTGCCTGTTGCACAAAATGTACAACCCATTTTACAGCCAACCTGTGTTGAGATACAGATTGAATATCCGTGCCTGTAACTCATTACAACAGACTCTACACATTCGCCGTCATTAAACGAAAAAAGGTACTTGACTGTTTTATCATACCTTGAAACAAGTTTTTTTTCAATATTTGCAACAGAAATGTAACTACTTGATTTCAAAAAAGCCTTTAAATCGGCAGGAATGTTACGCATATTGTCAAAATCGGTCACATTTTTGTACAACCAATCATAAATCTGCTTTGCTCTGAATTTTGGAAAACCGTTTTCTGTGACAAATTCAGTCAGCTCATCAAGCGTCATTGACTTGATATCCGTTAAATTATTCAATTTGACGCCTTCTTTCCGAATAAGCTGATGTAAAATCCGTCTGTTCCGCAGGTGTGCGGCATAAGTGTTATTTCGTATGGTTCTTCATCAAATGCACGGGTAATTCCGTTTGGAAGTTTTAACGGTATTCCGTAAAAATCGGGATGTTCCTTAAGAAAACGCTTTGTGTTTTTATTGTTTTCATCAGGATTCAATGTACAGGTAGAATAGACAAGCTTACCGCCTACTGCCAGATTATCCGCACTTGCGCAGAGAATCCTGTACTGCAAATCCGGCAAATCGTTGGAAATAAGGTCGTCCTTGTATCTGATTTCGGGCTTTCTTGACATGATTCCAAGACCGCTGCACGGAACATCGCAGAGGATTCTGTCCGCCACAGGAAGTGCCGTGTCATTGGTTGACGCATCACGCAGAAGCGTTGAAATACAAGTGATGCCAAGCCTTTTAGCACCTGCCGAAATCAGTTTCAGCTTATGGTCGAACATATCGCAGGAAAAAATTCTGCCACGGTTGTTCATATACTGAGCCGCCGAAAACGACTTTCCGCCCGGTGCGGAACATACATCAAGCATAATATTGCGAGGCTTTGCGTCAAGAAAATTCACACAAAGCTGGCTTGACGCATCCTGAATATGAAAAAGTCCGGACTTGTACGCTCTGAGTCTTTCAACCGAGCCTGTATTTTCAAGATAGAGTGCGTTGTCGATAAACGGGATTTTTCCCGCAACAACGCCCTCATCGGATAATTTCTTAATTAATGTGTCTGCATCTGTTCTGAGGGTATTAACACGACAACAAATTTTGGCTCTGCCGTTAAGAGATACCAAAAGCTGTTCGGCATTATTTTCTCCGTAAGAATTAATCCACAATTTTACAATGTTTTCGGGAACAGAATATTTTACCGAAAGATATCGAACCCTGTCCTTTTCATCGGGTAGTGTATATTTATCCTCTGCCCTTGTGATATTACGAAGAATTCCGTTTATGAAACCCGATGATTTCTGAAGTTTGTGCTTTTTGGCAAGATTAACGCTTTCGTTGACTGCCGCACTGTCGGGAACTTTGTCCATAAACAAAAGCTGGAGTATTCCAAGGCGAAGAATATTTTTTGTTTTTGTTTCAATTTTCCTTAACGGAATTTTAGAATAAGACCTGATAATATAATCAAGCGTAATTCTTCTTTCCAGAACGCCGTAAACGAGTGCTGACACAAAAGAGCTGTCAACACCCGAAAGACGGTTTTCCTTTATGGCATTATTCAAAGCAATATTTGAATATGCTCCCTCATTTTCAATTTTAAGCAGCACATTCAGTGCAATATTGCGTGTGTTTGCCATTTTAATCTCCAAAATAAATTATCTTCTGCGATTGTTCGCAATTATAATTAATCTTAAAAGCTGCATAATTGCAGTAAGAGCCGCTGCAACATATGTCATTGCGGCTGCCTGAAGCACTCTCTTTGCTCCTGTGTATTCTTCACCGTAAAGAAGATCGCCGTTTCTGATTGTTTCAAGCGCTCTTTTTGATGCATTAAACTCTACGGGAAGTGTTGCGATTGTAAAGAGTACGGAAAGTGCAAACAGGATTATACCTATATAAAGAAATACAAAACCTACTCTCTGTGTAAAGCAAAAACCGACTATAATAAAAATCCAACTGAGGCTTGAACCAAGTCTTGCAACAGGAAGAATAAACGAACGGATTCTGTTAGGCAGATAATTTTCTGCGTGCTGAACTGCATGACCTGCCTCATGACAGGCAACGCCTACAGCCGCAACGGAGGTGCTGTTAAAAACCGTGTCGGAAAGTCTGATTACATTTGTTCTCGGGTCAAAATGATCTGTCATACTGCCTGCAACATGTTCAATTCTGACACCTGTTACACCGTGCTGACGAAGAACATATTCAGCCGCCTGAGCGCCTGTCATATTTCTTGAATTTCTTATCTGTGAATATTTTGAAAAAGTTGTTTTAACTTTGACCTGACAAATCAATGTTATTATGATACAAGGAACAATAAACACAAGATAGGTCATATCAAATCCGTAAAAGAATCCCATAAATCAAACACCTTTCTGTCTGCATATTGCAGACGGGAATTTTTAACCGATTACATCGCCGACAGAAAGCCTGTGGCCGGCAAGGAATGCCTCGGCGGTCATTTTCTTTTTGCCCTCAGGCTGAATTTCACATAGCTCAACCGACTTTTCACCGCAGGCAACAATCAGCGGTTTTGTGCTGATTACAGTTCCCGCTTTTCCGCTCTTTTCACAGAGCAAAGAAGAGTGAACCTTTATCTTTTTACCGTTAATTTCGGTTGTGGCAATCGGCCACGGATTAAGTCCTCTGATTTTATTATGCACCTCAAAGGCCGGTTTTGTAAAATCAATCGGACAAAGCGACTTGTCAATTTTTGAAGTGTGAGTTGCAAGGCTTTCGTCCTGCTTAATCGGAGTGATTTCGCCCTTTTCAAGAGCAGAAAGTGTGTCAAGAATAAGCTCTCCGCCCATAAGAGAAAGACGGTCAAAAAGCTCTCCCGAGGTTTCGTTCACACCGATTTCCGTTTTGACAACTTTCAGAATGTCACCTGTGTCAAGTCCGACATCCATTTGCATAGCCGTTACACCGGTTTCCCTGTCACCGTTTAATACGCTCTGCTGAATAGGAGATGCGCCTCTGTATTTAGGCAAAAGCGAGCCGTGAAGATTGATGCAGCCGTACTTTGCGGAGTCAAGAACCGACTTGGGAAGAATTTTTCCGTAAGCCGCAACAACAATGACATCGGGATTATATTTATTGATAATTTCAAGAGGTTTGCCGTCCTTAAAGGTTTCGGGCTGATACACGGGAATGTTCAGCTTTTCTGCGCACACCTTGACATCGGGAGGAGTCATTATCATCTTTCTTCCCCTCGGCTTGTCGGGTTGTGTAAACACGGCACAAACCTCATGTTCCGAATTTGCAAGAGCCTTGAGTGCAGGTACGGCAAAATCGGGAGTACCCATATAAATTATTTTCATATCTTCACCTGTTTATCAGCTATTCATTTCTTCAATTTCGGCAGGAGTCAACATTCTTGTTGCAACCTGAGTAAAGAGAATTCCCTCAAGATGGTCGAGTTCGTGACAAAAAGCCTTTGCAAGCAAATCCTTGCCGTCAATAACAAATTCGTCACCGTGTCTGTCCTGAGCCTTAACCTTTACATAATCGGGTCTTACTGTGTAACCCCACTTGCCGGGAATTGAAAGACAACCCTCAAGAGTTTCCTGCTTGCCGCTGTAAGCGATGATTTTCGGGTTTACAAGCTCAATCGGACCTTCGCCGACATCAATAACCACAACTCTTCTTAAAATTCCGACCTGAGGAGCGGCAAGTCCCACTCCCTCAGCCTTGTGCAAAGTTTCAATCATATCGTCAATAAGATCTGCAAGGCGGTCATCAAACTTTACGACAGGTCTGCATTTTTTTGTGAGAACGCTGTCGCCCTCTTTTACAATTTGTCTTAAAGCCATAAATTATATCCTTTCACTAACAGGTCAGAGCGTTCATATCCGCATATGTACTGACCTTTCCAAATTCCTTATTCTTTCCGAATTCTATCATAACCGCTGAGAGCAGTCCTCTGAAATCACGGTTATTTTTACATTTTATTATAAGTTTATATCTGAATTTGTTGCTCACTTTCACAACATTTGCAGGTGACGGACCGAGTATTCTCAAAGGCATGGCAGGGTATTCGCTTCTTGCGTGACTGACAAAGCGCTGCAAAAAGCTGTTAGCTGCTTTCATTGTAAGCTGCTGTTTTTCACCCGAAAAGCCGATAAGACAGATATCCGCAAAAGGCGGATAAAGCATTGCTTTTCTGACCTGAATTTCGGTGCTGTAAAAGGCAAGATAATCCTGCCTTGCCGCCATAGAGATTATGAGGTTGTCGGGAGTGTAGGACTGAATAACAGCCATACCCTTTGACGCACCTCTGCCGCTTCTGCCGACTACCTGAGTTAAAAGAGAAAATGTTCTTTCGTAGCTTCTGTAATCATCGGCATACAGCATATAGTCAGTGTTGAGGACCCCCACAAGCGTCACATTGGGAAAATTGAGTCCCTTTGCAACCATTTGTGTTCCCACAAGAATATCGTACTTACCGTCTGCAAATGCCGTTATCATCTTTTCATAGGATGATTTTGAAGATGTTGTGTCGGTATCCATACGCAATATTCTTGCATCGGGAAAAAGCTCTGAAATTTCACTTTCAGCCTTTTGAGTGCCGGTTCCGCCAAATCTTAAAGATTTGCTGTGGCAGGACGGACATTCTTCCGTGTAAGGCACGGAATATCCGCAGTAGTGACACATCATTCTGCGGTTGGCGCTGTGATATGTGAGCGATATTGAACAGTTGGGACACACAACAGGTTCACCGCACATTCGGCAGGTTACAAAGGTGTTGTATCCCCGTCTGTTTAAAAGCAGAATTGACTGCTTGTTATTTTCAAGATTATAGCGCAGATTTTCAAGCAGGGTTTCGGAAAATCCCGTTACATTGCCGTTTTGCTGTTCAACATTCATGTCTGCGACAACAACCTTCGGCAAAACCGCATCGCCGTATCTCTCAGTGAGCGTGTTAAGCGAATATCTTCCGTTTTTTGCGTAGTAATATGATTCAACCGACGGAGTTGCCGAGCTTAAAACAAGCAAGGCATTATCGTAGCTGCATCTGAATTTTGCGATTTCTCTTGCATGATATCTGGGGGAGCTTTCAGACTTATAGCTGTACTCCTGTTCCTCGTCCATTATGATAAGACCGACTTTTTCAAACGGAGCAAACACGGCACTTCGTGTTCCTATAACGATTTTTGCAAGACCTTTTTTTACACGCTTGTATTCATCAAGCCTTTCACCGAGTGAAAGTGCACTGTGAAATACGGCAATCTGCTCGCCGAAACGCTTTGAAAAGGTTGAAACAAACTGCGGTGTAAGCGAAATTTCAGGCACCATAACGATGATTCCCTTGTTATCGTTTATTACACGCTCAATCAGTTTCATAAAAACGCTTGTTTTTCCCGAACCTGTAACACCGAACAAAAGGCTTGTATGCGGTTTTGAATCGGCATATTCGGCATATAGGTTATCGCAGGCTGTCTGCTGTTGTTCTGACAATGCAACAGGGGCAAGACTTTCGTCCTTCGTCCTGTCCTCAATACGGAACACTTCTTCGTCATAGTAGTAGATAAGACCTTTTTTATAAAGTGCGTCCGTAACGCCTGTTGTGACACCCGTGAAGTAACAAACCTCTTTAACGGAAGTTCCGCCTGTCATTTTGATAAGGTCGAGAACGGCTTTCTGCTTTTCGGTAAGCTTGATATTGTCGCTGTCGGCAAGTTCGGTCGGAGCAGCCATTTTCATAACCGCATCCGAAACCTTTCTGAAAGCCTCATCTGATTTGTAAAGATAGCCCGACTTTACCATATCTTCAAGAATAACCGTGTTATCTAATCCGAAATCATCAAGAATTTTATCGGACTTTACGGCTTTTCTTTTTGAATGAAGGTAAGCAAAAATTCTTTGCTGTTCCTCGGAAAGCTCTTCTTCATCTACACCCTCACGAACACCGTAAAGAGTTGTGATTTTGTAATTTATACCCGCAGGAAGCATTGTTTTTACCGCATCATAATAGGTGCAGAAATAATGCTCTTTCATAAACTCGGCAAGCTTCAAAAGTTCTTTTGACAGGACAGGTTCGTCATCTAGAACGGAACAAATGCTTTTGAGCTTCTCAACAGAAATGTCATCACTCACGGGAGAAAGCTCAAAAATTATTCCCTGTTTCTTTTTGTTGCCTCTGCCGAACGGAATGAGAACCCTTTTGCCGACTTGAACCAAATCGGTAAAGGCAGACGGTACAAGGTAGTCAAATAATTTGTCGAAAACATATGTTGTGTTTTCAACGGCAACTTTGACTGTTAAATCAGAGTTCATCTTCGTCAGGCTCAAGAATGTTGATTTCATGACCTTCGATTTCCTTGATTGCGATAAGAACAGGCTTATCCTCTGTTACAATCTGTTCCTCTTCAAAAGTCTGAGTAATTTCTCTTGCTCTTTTTGCAACGCCTACAACAAGTGCGTACTTACTCTGCTTACCCTGTAATAATGAATCCACATCAACTTTATGCATAATAATTCTCCTCTTAAAATATTTTATGTTAATTTTCTTTGTATATTATTTAATGAGGTTTTCATCCTCTTTATGAAGAATATCGAGAACCTCATTTATTGCTGTTTCAAGGTCGCCGTTTACCACATTGTACTTATATCTGTCCTTGTAGCTGATTTCCTCGGCAGCCTGTGCAAGCCTTTTCCGAATAGTTTCTTCATCCTCTGTACCTCTTCTGCGAAGCCGTCTTTCAAGCGACTCCATTGAAGGCGGAAGAATGAAGATACTGAGAATGTCGGGATATTTGTCAAGAATCTGAAGTCCTCCCTTGACCTCAATCTCAAGCAGAACATCATAACCCTGATTGAGCATATCTTCAACCTGCTTTTTAGGTGTACCGTAGAGATTACCGCAAAACTCTGCATGTTCAAGATAGCCGTCTTTTTTCAGAACATCGTTGAACTGTTCTCTTGTCAAAAAGTTATAATGAACCCCGTCAATCTCTCCCTCTCTCGGTTCTCTTGTTGTGTTTGAAACCGAAAGACGGATATTTTTGTCACGGTCAAGAAGTTCCTTGATTATTGTACCCTTGCCTACACCCGATGAACCGGTAAACAAAATAAGATTTCCTTTTCTGTTAATGCTCATCCTTGTTTTCCTCACTTTCGTCCGTTCTGTTCTGAATTGCCTCACATGAAATTGCCGAGAGAATAACATGATTATTCTCGGCAACAATCACCGATTTGCATTTTCGTCCGCAGGTTGCATCAATAAGCAGATTGTTCTGTTTTGCATCCTGAACAATTCGCTTTACGGGAGCAGATTCCGGAGCAACTACTGCAACAATCTTGTCGGAGCTGACAAGATTACCAAAACCGATATTAATAAGCTTCATCTGTTCACCTTATTCGATATTCTGAACCTGTTCACGGATTTTTTCAATCTCACTCTTGATGTCAACAACCTTATGTGCAAGAATTGCATCCTGAACCTTTGAACCGATTGTATTTGACTCACGGTTCATTTCCTGAATGATAAAGTCAATTTTTCTGCCGACAGGCTCGTCATATTCAAGGAACTTTGAAAGCTGGTCAAAGTGGCTGCGAAGTCTTACGGTTTCCTCCGCAACGGCTACCTTATCCGCAAATACGGCAACCTCTGTGAGAACCCTCTGCTCATCAACCTTGACATCATTTTCAGCAAGCGTCTGCTTGATGCGTTCCATAAGTCTTTGTTCATACTCGGCAACAGTCTGCGGAGAACGCTCCTCAATTTCACCAACAACAGAAAGAATTGTGTTGGCTCTTGAAAGAATGTCCTCTTTCATCTTCTCGCCCTCAGTTTCACGCATTGCAACAAAAGCGTCAACTGCAATCTTTGCAGCTGAAAGAACATCGGCAGTAATTTGATCCTCGTCCTCAGGCGCTTTGTGAACCGTGAAAACATCGGGAAAGCGTGAAAGTGAAACTGTTGAAACATCATTCGGAATATCATACTTTTCGCTGATTTCCTTAAAAGCGTTGACATATCCCGAAACAAGCTGATGATTAACAGTTACATCACAGGGTTCTTCATCGGACGCACCGATTGATACGAACATATCAATCTTGCCTCGTGAAACCCTTGAATTTACATAGTTTTTAAGTTTGTCGTCAAGAAATCCGTAACTTCTTGGGGTTCTGCAGGAAAATTCAAAATAGCGGTGATTCACGCTTTTGATTTCAACGGTAATCTCCCGACCGTTGATAACGGTTTCACATCTTCCGAAACCCGTCATAGATCTGATCATTTCAAAAACTCCCTTCGTAAAATTATATTTTCGGCATTTAAGCTTTATTTTTTATATTTACATCAAATTTATCGGCATTTATTTTCTACAACATAGATTATAGCACCACAGGCGATATTTGACAATGGAGTTATTACAAAACTGTAATAACTTTTTTTATTTACATCACAAAGGTGTGTGTGATATACTTAATAAGATAATTATACTTTATTGACAAAGGAATGATATTAATGTCAGGACATAACAAATGGAGTACAATCAAGCAGAAAAAAGGTAAGAACGATGCCGCAAGAGCTAAAGTATTTACAAAAATCGGCAGAGAACTTATTGTTGCAATCAAGGAAGGCGGAAGTGCCGATCCTTCCGTTAACTCAAGACTCAAGGATTGTATTGCAAAAGCAAAGGCTGCAAATGTACCTAACGACAACATTGAAAGAATCATCAAGAAAGCGTCAAGCGATGCAGATTCAACAAACTACGAGGCTGTTACATATGAGGGCTACGGTCCAAGCGGCGTTGCCGTAATTGTTGAGGCACTTACAGACAACAGAAACAGAACAGCAGGCGAAGTAAGACATTACTTTGATAAATTCGGCGGGAATATGGGTACACAGGGCTGTGTAAGCTTTATGTTCTCAAAGAAGGGTGTTCTCGTTATTGAGCGTGAGGACCTTGAAAAGGATGAGGATACCGTAATGAGCGATGCTCTTGAGTGCGGTGCATCAGACTTTGAGGCTGACGATGATGTATTTACAATTTACACAGAAACAGATGATTTCGGCGCTGTAAGAGATGAGCTTGAAAAGCTCGGCTACACATTCGTTTCTGCTGAAATTGAAATGGTTCCAAGCACATATACAAAGCTTGAGGACGAAGAAACTGCAACTAAGATGCAGAAGATGCTTGATATGTTCGAGGATAACGATGATATCCAGAATGTATGGCACAACTGGGAAATGGACTGATAAAGTTTATTTCTGACAAAATAAATTAAACCGCTCCGATTGGGGCGGTTTTTGTTTTGTCAATTTTTTTGTCTTGAAATTAAGACAAGGTCACGGTTATCTGCTTCGCCGTCAAGGTTAAAATCGGCGGCTTTGAGATATGCACCGTCTAATTCTGCATTATCACAGAGGTATTTTTGCAAAAGCGTGACATCCTTTGAATTTACATTGCCCTCGCCCGTCACATCTCCGCAAACTGCAATGACATAAGTCCTTGAAGCTATAACGGCAGTAAAGCCTGTTTTCAGCTTTCCGCTCTTTGCAAGAGTACCGTCCGCCTTATATACATTTTCGGCAGAAGTTTTGTTTTTGAAATCGGAAACGGTTTCTCCGCTGTAAATCCCGTAAACTATACCGTCAGAAAACAGGTATTCGGAATTATTCGGTTGAATATCTGATTTAGAAGAATTGTGATCATCATTACTGCCGTCATTGCCATTTGTTTTCTTTTCTTCAAAATCACCCGAGCCAAATACCTGAACCGTTCCGTTATCAAGCAAAACAGCACATTGATTTTTGTAAGATACAACAGCAGTTGCTCTGTCGGGAATTGACACGCTTTTTGTTTTTTCGGATGTTTTCAGATTAAGTCGATAATTCACGGCAGAATATACTTTTCCGTCAGATACCGAAACATTTTCTGCTGTGGCATTTGAAACATAATCCCTTGAATTATCTGACAGCGAAACAATAAACCCGTCTTCGTTTATAACTCTGTTTATTCCTGCGTTATAAATATTTTTAAGTTCACCTGTATCGGCAACATAGGTTGATGACGATTGCGAGAGCTTGTAAATTGAACCGTCACAAAGTCTTGCGTATGACTTTCCGTTATTATTAAAAACCTCGTTTACATTGTCTGAAAAAGTTATTTTCGACTTTTTATCAGATGAAAAATCCCTGCACGCAACATAAGATTTCAGGCTGTCGGTCTTGATATAGTAAATGCGATTATCGGTTACCGAAAAGGAATTGGTCATAAAATTTTCGTCAACAAAAGTGTTCTGTGAAACATTTCCGTTATCAAGATTAAGAGAATACACTGAATATTTGTTAGTGAAAGCATCGTCAAAAACAAGTGCATAAGTGTAGTTTCCGCTCTGTGACACACTCCTTATCCGACCGCCGACAGAAAAATTGTATGCAGAAAAATCGGGCACAAGCCTTGCTGAAAACACTGTATTTCCCGAAAATGCGCACACAAATCCTCCCTTGCCGTTGCTGTCACTTTTTACAGACGAACAAGCGGCAAGGTCAGTCAGATTGTATTCATCATACGCACGGCTTCTGCACACACCGAGAAGTGTGATAAGCATAACAGCCACAGCAAGGGAAATCAGTCGTTTCATAGCCTGTACCCGATTAAATTAATTTAAAACAAAAGGGCATCCTTTCGGATGCCCACAAAAGTTCTGATTATTCAGCAGCTTCTTCAGACTTAGCAGGTGCCTGCTCGTCTTCAGGAAGAAGTGCACGCATTGAAAGGCTTACACGCTTCTTGTCGAAGTCGATTGCAGTAATCTTAGCTTCAACAACATCGCCAACCTTGAGTACATCAGCGGGCTTTTCAATTCTCTTGTTTGCAATCTGAGAAATATGGATAAGACCGTCAATGCCGGGGATGATATTTGCGAATGCACCGAATGTTGTAAGACCAACGATTGTAGCCTTAACAACTGTTCCCTCGGGATAGTTGTTCTTGAGGATTTCCCACGGATTGTCTTCAGCATTCTTGAAGCCGAGAGAAATCTTCTTTGTTTCCTCATTGATATCCTTTATGTAAACATCAACTGTATCGCCTACATTAACAACCTCGCTCGGATGCTTAATGTGTGTCCATGAAAGCTCTGAAATGTGAATCATGCCGAACACGCCGCCGAGGTCAACAAATGCGCCGTAGCTTGTAAGTGACTTAACAACGCCCTTGTAACGCTTGCCAACTTCGCAGGTTTTCCAGAATTCTTCACGCTGAGCAGCTCTCTGCTCCTTGAGTACGCTGCGGATTGAACCGATAGCTCTTCTGCGTCTGCCGTTCTGTGAAACTTCGATAAGTCTGAAATCAACATCCTGACCTACGAGGTCTTCAAGGCTCTCTTCACGAGTTGCTGTTGCCTGTGATGCAGGGATAAAGATTCTTGAGCCGTTGTAAAGAACGATTACGCCGCCCTTAACTGCCTCAGTAACCTTGCCGGAGAGAACCTCCTGTGACTCTGCCTTTTCTTTGAGCTCTTCCCAACCCTTCTGTGCATCTACTCTGCGCTTTGAAAGCATGATAGTGCCTTCCTGATCATTGGTCTTCATAATAAGAAGCTCAATAACATCGCCTACTTTAACTACATCTTCGGGTCTTGCGTTAGGATCGTTTGAAAGCTCTGAAGCAGGAATAAAGCCTGTCTGCTTTCTGCCGACATCTACCTGAACTTCGTTGGGAGCTATGCTCAAAACTGTGCCCATTACCCTCTCGTTTGTATTAAAGTTTTTGAGGGACTCCTCAAGCATCTCCTCAAAAGATGGTTCCAAATTTGTTTCACCGGATTTTACTTCACTCATTGTATCCAGTACCTCCTTTATTATCCTTGCAGGCGTTGAAGCACCCGCAGTTACGCCGATTGATTCGGCAACCGAAACCTTGTTTAAATCAAGCTCGGCAGCGGTTTCGATGAGAACCGTGTTCTCACACTGTCTTTTGCATATATCAAAAAGCTTTCCCGTGTTGGAGCTGTGCCTGTCGCCGATTACAACCATAAAGTCGGATTCGGCGGCAATCTGAGAAGCTTCGGTTTGCCTAACTTGCGTAGCATTACATATTGTATCAAATATTTTTGCATTTGTACATAGCTTTTTTATCTTTTTTACACATTTTTTCCATTCTTGTGTGTCAAATGTTGTCTGTGCGACAATTTGCACCTGCTTATTATTCTCTTTTAGAATATTTGGCAATAAATCATCAAGCTCTGCCTCGTTATTAAATGTGTAACAATTACTTGCACAATGACCTATTATACCGCAAACCTCGGGATGATTTTTATTTCCTGCAATCAAAACAACATCATTTTCAGGGTTTGTGTTTGATACAATCTTGTGGATTTTTTTAACAAAAGGACACGTTGCGTCCTCAAAGTTAATTCCTCTTTTTACAAGAGAATCAATAACGCTTTTTTCAACTCCGTGTGAACGGATTACAAGCGTTGTATCGTCAGTAAGCTCATCAACTGCTTTAACGGGAGTGCATCCTCTTTCTTCAAGCTCGTGAACCATTTCCATATTGTGGATAATAGGTCCGAGGGTTGCAACCTTTATTCCTTTTTTAAGCAGTTCATTTACGATATTGATTGCACGGTTGACGCCGAAGCAGAATCCTGCCGAATCAGCCTTTTTTATACTCAATTAAATCCTGCTCCCTCATTCTTTTGATTTCGTCCATGATCATGGTTGTTGCACCTTTAAGTTCCCGTCTTCCGCTGTCCGGAGTAAGTCCGAGCTTTTCGGGTGTGAGAGGTTTGCCGAAGTGGATAACTCTCTTTGCAAATGTATGCTTTTTGTTGCCTACAATTGTGATGCAGGCAGGCACAACAGGCACCTGCATCTGCTGTGCAACAAGAGCACATCCGCTGCGGGGACGCATAAGCTCGCCTGTTTTGGAACGACCGCCCTCAATAAAGATTGTCATAATCTCACCGTCACGGATAAGATCTTCGCCTGTCTTGATAGCCTTGCCGTCACCTGCACCCCTTTCAACGGGGAATGCACCGAGCGCACGGATTAACGCACCGAAGAATTTATTTTTAAAAAGTTCAATTTTTGCCATAAAGAACAGTCTGCGCTTTTTCTGCGACAAACCGAGAAGAACCGGATCTGAATTTGATATATGGTTACTTGCAATAATCATGCCCCCCACAAGCGGAAGCGGCTCTTCAATTATAGTTTTATATCTGTACAAAAGTTTGAAAACAGGCTTGCAGACAGCTCTGCCGACTGCATAAAGTGCCTTTGACTGACCCATCAGATATTCTCCTTTATAACGGAAATTATTTTTTCAACCGACTGCTCAAAATCAAGCTCTGTTGTGTCAACGGTAATGCAACCCTCGGCAGGCTTGAGCGGAGCTGTTTTGCGGTGAGTATCGTTGTAGTCACGGGTTATTACATCGTTTAAAATGTCGTCGTATTTTACATCCATACCCTTTTCAACAAGCTCCTTATACCTTCTTTCGGCTCTTGCCTCGGGGGACGCTGTAAGAAAAATTTTAACCTGTGCATCGGGCAGCACAACCGTGCCGATATCTCTGCCGTCCATAATTACATCATGCGTCTTTGCCATATTTCTCTGCAAATCAAGAAGATATGCTCTTACAATCGGTACGGCAGAAATTTTTGACGCCATCATTGATGCCTCCGGAGTTCTGATGAGTCCGGACACATCTTCGTTGTCAAGCAGAACAATCTGCTCGCCCTTTTCATTGAATGTTAGGTCAACTGTGATTTTTGAAAGCAAATTCTTTACCGCATTTTCATCTTCTGGAGCTACGGAGTTTCTTGTTGCCGACAGACCGATTGTGCGATAAAGCGCTCCTGTATCAACATAAATACAGTCAAGTGCCTTTGCAACTCTTTTTGCAATTGAGGATTTACCTGCTCCTGCAGGACCGTCCAAAGCGATTGCTATTGACATAAATTACATCCTTTCAATCAAATATATTATGTATAATCAAATCAGATATATGCACTGTTTTCTCCGGCAAGCCGTCCGGTACTCCATGCAATCTGGAGATTAAAACCGCCTGTGTAGGCGTCGCAGTCGATTACTTCACCTGCAAAATACAGGCCGCTTACAAGCTTGCTTTCCATGGTTTTCGGGTTGATTTCGGAAGTTTTTACACCGCCTGAGGTTATGATTGCCTCCTCAATCGGTCTGAAACCGCTGATTTCAACCGTAAAGCATTTGAGAATTTCACAAAGAGCGTGTCGCTCCTCTTTTGTAATTGAATTACACTTTTTGTCAAAGGGAACTCCCCAGCGTTTGAGAACGGGAACTATGATTTTTCTCGGCAAAAGCTTTGAAAATGCGTTTGAAACATCACGGTTTGAATTCTCTTTGAAATCATTCTGAATACGCCTGTCGAGGTGTTCAAAATTAAGTGCCGGCTTGAGGTCAATTTCCGCAATATAACGGTCGGGCTGAATATCACGGATGTGCGAGCTTGCCGATAAAATCATCGGACCGCTCATTCCGAAATGTGTAAAAAGCATTTCGCCGAAGTCGCTGTAAACAGTCTTTTTACTGTTCTTATCAACTATTCTGAGCGCAACATTTTTGAGGGCAAGTCCCTGCATATCCTTGCATTGTTTATCACCGGAGGTAAACGGCACGAGTGACGGTTTGAGCGGAACGATTGTGTGTCCTGCCTGTTTTGCAAGTGTATAGCCGTCACCTGTTGAGCCCGTAAGCGGATAGCTTTTACCGCCGCAACAGATAATTACGCTGTCGGCATAGTAGGTGTTTTCTTCGCATTTAACGCCTATAACGGCACCATCCTCAAGAATAAGAGCGTTTGCAGTATCACACACGATTTTACAACCCGATTCAACGGCATAATCATGCATTGTATCAACAACATCAACCGATTTGTCGGATGCGGGGAACACACGATTTCCCCTTTCGGTCTTTGTTTTAAGTCCTTTGGATTCAAAAAATTCGATTGTATCCTCGGGAGTAAATGCATTGATTGCAGAATAGAGAAATCTTCCGTTTACGGGAACATTATTGATAAAAGTCTGCACATCGCAGTTGTTGGCAAGGTTACACCTTCCTTTGCCCGTTATCATAATTTTCCTGCCGACACGCTTGTTCTTTTCGATTATCGTAACTGATGCACCATAGAGCGCCGCAGTTGCACCCGCCATAAGACCTGCCGCACCTGCTCCGATTACCACAACTTTTTTACTTATCATCATCTTCTATATTACCCATTATTTCTCTGTCACGGTTGGTGTAAACTCCGTCACGGTTCCACACAAGTTCAAGTCTGCGGAATGTGTCGGAAACCTCATCTTTCTTTTTAAGCACGGTTGCAACAATAAGAGCATTGATAAGACTTAACGGTGCAACGAGTGAGTCTACAATTGACGCCATATCGCTTCTTGCAATAAGCACGGAATCGGCACTCTGAACAAGAGGAGAAACCATACTGTCCGTGATTGCAATTGCGTGAGCGCCTCTTGAACGGGCAAAGTCCATTGCCTCAACCGACATTGAACTGTAACGGGGAAATGAAATACCGATCATAACATCTTTGTCGGTGATTCTGAAAATCTGTTCAAAGGTTTCGGTTTGACTGCCGCTTGTGATAACACGCACATTGTCAAAAATCATTTCAAAATAGTACGCAAGGAAATTTGCGATTGCGGCTGTTGAACGCACACCGAATATGTAAATACGCTCTGCCTTGCAAATTTCATCAACTGCACGGGCAAAATCCTCATGAGATGTTTCTTCAATTGTTCTGCGGATTTTATCGATATCCTGATTAAGAACGCTGTCAAGCACATTGTCGTTGCCGATACGGTTGGAGGTAACTTCAATACGCTGAACAGATGTGAGCTTGTTGCGAATCATCTCCTGCATTGCTTTTTGAAGCTTAGGGTAGCCGTCATAGCCGAGCTCGGTTGCAAAACGAACAACCGTACTCTCGCTGACTCCAACAGTTTCACCAAGCTTTGATGCGGTCATAAATGCCGCCTTATCGTAATGCTCTTCAATAAAAAGAGCAATCCTTTTTTGTCCCTTTGAGAGGGAATTCATCATTAAATCTATTCTTGTGAGCAAATGAGTAATCATTTTTTTAATATCTCCCATTATAAATAGTAAAACAGACACACTGTCTTAACCAATTCATTTTAACACAAGAACTTGCAATTTACAATAAGATATAAATTAAATTATTGTAAATTTTACGAAATTATGAAATATGCGTCGGTTTATGTTGCAATAATAAATGTTGTATGGTAAAATTGTTTAACAGAAAGCAAATGACGGAGTTGATAAAAATGATAGCAGTTATTGATTACGGCGCAGGCAATATCCGCAGTGTTTACAAAGCGTTAAAGCATATCGGCTGTGAATGTGTGATTACAAGAGATAAAGACGAAATTATGAATGCAGACGGTGCTGTTTTGCCGGGTGTCGGTTCGTTTGGCGATACAATGGACACAATGAATTCATACGGCATTAAAGACACGGTTATTGAGTACATAAACAGTGAAAAACCGTTTTTAGGCATTTGTCTTGGACTTCAGCTCCTCTTCCCCGAAAGTGAAGAAAGTCCGAATGTAAAAGGTCTTTCGGTTTTTGACGGTGCAATCACAAAGATTCCGTCAGGCGAAGGCTTAAAGATTCCGCACATCGGTTGGAACAGCCTTAAAATCAATGAAAAGAGCAAACTTTTCAAAGGCATCGAACAGAATGCATACGTTTATTTTGTTCACTCATATTTTTTGAACGCAAGCGACAGGAGCATTGTTTCGGCTCAGACGGAATACGGTGTTACGATTGACGCCGCTGTTGAAAAAGGCAATGTTTTTGCAACTCAGTTTCACCCCGAAAAAAGCGGCAAAACGGGACTTAAAATTCTCAGAAATTTTGCTGACATTGTAAAAGGCAGGGAGGAATAAATATGTACGCAAAAAGAATAATTCCATGTCTTGATGTAAAAAACGGCAGAGTTGTAAAAGGTATGAGTTTTGTAAATCTTGTTGACGCAGGCGATCCCGTTGAATCTGCAATGCAGTATGACAAACAGGGTGCTGACGAACTTGTATTTCTCGACATTACCGCATCAAGCGATTCAAGAAACATCACCATTGACATGGTTGAAAAGGTTGCAAATTCAATTTTCATTCCGTTCACGGTCGGCGGCGGTATCAGAAGCGTTGAAGATTTCAATGTCCTGCTCAGAGCCGGCGCAGACAAGGTGTCCGTAAATTCAGCCGCTGTTCATCGTCCCGAACTCATCAGCGAGGCGGCATATAAATTCGGCAGTCAGTGCGTTGTTGCCGCTATAGATGCCAAGAGAAACGGCGACAGCTGGGAAGTTTATGTGAACGGCGGAAGAACTCCTGTCGGTATGGATGCAATTGAATGGGCTGTAAAATGCGAAAAACTCGGTGCGGGAGAAATTCTCCTTACAAGCATGGACGAGGACGGTCAGAAAAAAGGCTATGACATTGCACTTACAAGGGCAGTTTCCGAAAAGGTGAACATTCCCGTAATTGCAAGCGGCGGTGCGGGCGCACTTGAGCATTTTTATGATGCTTTTACGGAAGGCAAGGCTGACGCAGTCCTTGCGGCATCACTTTTTCACTTTGGTGAAATTCCGATTCCCGAACTTAAAAAATATCTCAACGAAAAAGGAATTCCCGTAAGGCTTTAATTTACATACAAGGTTTATACAAAAGGCGGTTATGCAGAATATGCACAACCGCCTTAAAAGTTTTTAAGATTAGATTTTATCGTTTAAGCAAGATTAACTATGATTTTCTGAATCAATGTTGCATCTGTAATCTCAATAATGCCGTTACCGTTTACATCGGCAATCTTCATTGTTTCTGCATCAAAATCTTCAAGCTTTACGATGTATTTCTGAACAAGTGTTGCATCAGCAACAGTTACACTGCCGTCACGGTTAACATCGCCCTTGAGAGTTTCATCCGATGAAGAAGAACCTACAACGAATGTCTTTGTTGACTCTGCCTTGTTGCCTTTTGCATCAACTGCAACCACACCGATTGAATATGTGCCGTCAGCCGACGGAGTCCATACACATGAATCTGTGTTTGAGTTCTGAACTGTTTCACCGTTAACTGTGAATGAATAAGTTACATCACCTGTAGCGTGATAGCTTTCTGCCAAAAGGGTGACAGGTGTGCCTGCACTCTGTCCTGAATTGAGGTTTGCACCGAAGTTAACTTCAAACGGAGCTTCGTTTACTTCTGTGTCGGGAAGAAGCGCACCGATTCTTGCAAGCGGAACTGTGATATTGTCGACATCTTCTTTCTCGTGTGAGGTTGAAGGATCGTAGCTGTACTCAAGATTTGCCTGATCAAGCATTGAGGGATCATGCGGAAGTGTATCCATACCCGATGTGCCGTATGTGAGAATCTGCATTGCACCGATACCCTGTGTTTCAATGTAGCTGCGGTCAATACCTAAAGTATTGAGCGGAACTGCAACTTCGTAAACATAGCCGTATGAGTTCTTGTAACCTTCATCGAAGAAGTCAACCCAGTTCGAGTTCATATCGAGGTTATCTCCTAATACTCTTGAGCCCTTTGGAGCGTTGATACCGAAGAGTGATGTACTCTTTGTTCCGTTAGCGTATTTGATTTTAAATCCGTTTTTATTATCCTGAGCCTGAAAGCTTGTTACACCGATTGGAATTCTTGTGTCATAGTTGAACATATATGTTCCGTCTGTGTCCTGAGTATCCGCCTTGAAGATTGAAGCACCGCCGTTTGAGTTGTTGGAGTCAAATGCAACAAGTGTGTCTATATGAGTTGTAAAGCCTGTGCCTCCGTCTTTTGCAGTGCCGTTTGTGCAACCCCATACGAACGGATTGGTATACACAGAACCGTCCTTGTTTGTACCTACTGCCTTGCCTGTTGCCTGCTTTGCAGGGTCAATTGACAGAGCAAGATACATAGGAATACTGTTTCTCCAAGGACGAGCCTCATTTGATGCGGCAAAGTTGTCCTCGGGAGAAGTTATGTATGTTGTGTTAGCCAGTTCAATCAGGAAATAAAGATTATCGTCGTCCCATGCACTGTAGAGAGCATAAGCATCCCACGGCTGTTCATGCATTGAAGAAGGCATATAAACTCGGGGATCATCGTTTGCAACACCCTGAGCAATAATCATTGAGCTGTCCCAGTCGCTTAAATCACCGTCAACAGAGATTGTCTTATGCTTGCCGAGCTGCATTTCAGGGTTTGTGCCGTAATAGCCGCCCTCAGGCTCTGTTGTGTGGCCGTCTGATTTAGCGGAGAAAGTTGTCTTTGACGCTGTAAAAGTCTTTTTGAAGGTATATGTCTGCTCCGTTTCAACCCCGTCTGCACCTGTTGCATAAAGTGTAAGCGTAACTTTTGAATTGCCGATTTTGCCCTCACCGACTTTTACCGAATCACCGTTTACAAACTCTTTCTTAGCTGAACCGTCAACTGAGTAATAGCCCTTGTCGGCATTCTTTAACGCAAGCTTTACATCAAGTGATTCTGTTGAAAAAGACGTATTGTTTGCTGTAAGTGTGTAACCGTAAGCGTGATCATCAGGCTTGCCGTAATCAATCCACTGCTTTTCGGCTGTGAGCATTTTGCATTCGCCGGCTTTGAGTGAAAGACCTGCTGCCTCAGGATACTGCTCCTTGCCGTAGCCTTTTTCAAGACCGTTGTTGAAGATGATTTTTTCCGATTTAAAAGAAGACGCAAAGCTTGCCTTATAAAGACCGCTGTCCTCTTTTGTCATAAGCTCTCCCGGCCATTCGGCATTTTCCTTTGTGCCGTATGCGTAAACATAAACATCCTTCCATCCGTACTTTGAGTTGTCAAAGTACACCTCTGAACCTGACGATGTTGCTGCCGAAACACCACCTGCCGACACGACAAGTGCTGAAAGCACCATGAGTGCGGCAAGAATAATGCTCGTGATTTTTCTTGTTCTTTTCATTTTGATTCCTCCATTTCATAATTGTGGGCAATGTGATTGCTTTTATTATAGCATTTTGCACTTGTTTTTTCAATTCATTATCACATTTTTGTTTCTTTGTACAAGTTATTGTGCAGAGTTTTGTAGACTTAATTAAATAAAGCTTATTTTTGACTATGTCGCAACATATTTTAACCATAAAAAATCCGCTGACATAAACTGTCAGCGGATTTAATGTTTTGCAAAAACAATATTTAAATAATCAGTTTTCTTTTCTGTAGAAAGGTTCAACACCCTTTACTGCATTTTTTGCAAAATCCATTGAATACGGCATCATTGAAAGCTGGATTTCATCGTCAAGGAACGGATTTGCAACCTTGCTGATTGCATCGAATGTGCTTTCCATATCACCGAAGAAATCAACCACAATGAAGTAGCTCTTTTGACCGTTCTGCTCAATCAAGCGAAGATATGCGGCATTTACTGTCGGCTCTGTGCTGAAATGATTAATAAGAGCAGCCATAAGATCAATCGGATATTCTTTAGGCTCGCCGAGACTGATTGGTGAACCCGGTTCGATTGTCTGATTTTTGAGTTTCATATAGTCCTTCTGCTGTTTGAAAGAATGAACCATCTGTTTCGGGAATGTTACGCTCTTTCCGAAAGGATTGATTACAAAGCCCTTTACATCAGCCTGAGGATCCATTACCATCTGGGCAATACTGTCAAAGTCTGTAACAACCTTCTGTGCATTTTGAGTGTCTTTCCACTTGAAAAGTTCCTCTGTGTCCGTAAATACACCGAAAAACTTTTCTTTGTTGCCGTTTTCAAGAAGTCTGAACTGAACCTGAGTTGACTGCTGCATAACAGTCTGACCGTTGGTTGTCTTAGCCTCTGTCTTTGGTGTTACTTTCGCAGGGAGAATGAATTTCGCCTTCATAACCTCATCAATCATCTTGTTGATGTTTTCGGTTGTGTTGTCATCCTGCATCTTTTCAATAGCGGCTACGAGGTCTGGATTCTTGATTTCCTCTGCCGGCACTTTGCTTCCTTCCATTTTTGCGCCTTTAAGTTCGCTCATGCTTTGTTACCTCCGTTATTCTGCTGTATAATTTTTGTCGGGAAATACTGCAAATCGTCGGACACTTCACCGTCAAAGAAAATAATATTCGGTGAATTCAAATCTCTTTTGATTATGCAGTCGTAAGTTCCGTCTTTTTCTTTTTGTTTCTGCACCGATGTGTGGTTTTGCATTACAGACATCGGTGCAAGCGTAGCATAAAATTCATCTTTTACATATAAGTGAATTCAAGTCTTTCGTAAGTTTTGACGCCTTCGGCATTTTCCGCACGAAGCTCAAGCTTTGAAACATCGCTGTCACCGTGCTTGATTGTTACTTTGTCACCGTCTTTGTACGAAACAGCCTTTCCGCCGTCAAGGGAATATGTGGCATTATCTGTGTTTGAACAGGTGAGAGTTACCTCGTATGTATCATCGCTGTGTGTAAACTCTGTTTTTGAGTCAACACCAACACTTGCAGGTCTTGCATATTCAGTGTATCCCTCATTATAAAGAACTACAACTGAATTTTCAGGGATATCCGTATCACAGGTAATCTTACCGTTTTTAACAGTATATTCGGTTTTGCGGTCAACACGGTCAACATATGTTCCGTCAGCAAGATTTGTTTCAAAATCAACCTTGAGAGCATCGTTTGTATTGACAATTACAGCTCCCTTTGTACCTCTTTCAATCATAAGAGCAGTTGAGTCAAGGTTAGGATTAACGAGATTTTCGTCTTCACCTTTCATTGCTGTTCTGAAGAAATTCACTGCGGAAACACGGTTGTCCTTATACATATCGTCACCCTGCGTGCCGATTCGGTTCATGCCCCATGAATTGTCGATTGAACTGTTATACGGACGGTCAAAGAAGAGCGGTGTTCCGTCTTTTCTTGCCGTGATTATTGCCCAACCGAGGACAACCTGTTCACTGTCGATATTGTTGTATGTGCAGTCATTGATGTAGTTATCGTGGGATTCAACCCATGTTACGATATTCGGGTCTGCATTGCCAATCCAATAATCAGACACAACCGCCGTATCGATATTGCCGCTTGCAATTCCCGAACGAATTTTACTGCCGTAGGTGCTTGATGTGGTTCTGCCGATTTCTTTTATATAGTCGGCAAGTCTGTCATTGTCGCCCTGAAGCACTTCGCCGTAGATAAAAAGATTCTCTGCGTTATCAACTTCTTTTGTTGCTTTTTCCCAGAAGTTATTTTTAAAGCCGTCATCTTCTTTTGGATCATCGGAAAGTCCGATATGCTTTGCCGTGTCATATCTGAAACCGTCGGCACCGCAGGCAATACAATCGTTAATGTAATTAAAAAAATACTTTTGAAACGAAGGTCTTTCCGTGTTGATGTCGGGAAGTCCTCCCATCTCATACGTGGTGCAGGCAAGTCTGTCGCCGAAATCATTAAGGGGCGTTCTGCCCTCCTTGTGATAAAGGGTTTCAAGACTTCCGCCGCCGGCCTCAATAAGATCTTCGCTTACCTCATCGGTTGCGGGAGTAGTGTGGTTTGCAATTACATCGACAATAACCTTTATACCATACTTATGGGCCTCATCGCACATTGCCTTAAATTCATCACGAGTACCGAGCTGATAATTACCGATTTTGAAATCAGTCGGCTGATAGTGATAGTACCACTTTCCGTTGCCGTAAAGATCCATACCGCCGTCTTCGCCCTCAAGACACTCGTTAATCGGAGATGTCTGCACAGCCGAAAAACCTGCTGCGGCAATATCCCCCATTGACTCCTTTATTGTGTTGAAATCCCAACAAAATGCTTGAAGAATCGCACCGTCAGCCACCTTGTCGGCTGTTTTGTAGTCAATTGACGCCGGCTGAGTTTGTGAGCAGCCCGTACCCGATACTGCAACGGCAGTAATCATAAGAGCCGAAAGAATTCCTGCTGATATCTTTTTAAACATAATTCACCATCTTTCTGTTTTAACTTACTTGAGATACAGTATAACATAAATGATATGATTTTTAAATAGTTTTTGGCATTTTTGCCATATTTTTTTATTAAAACGCCAATAATGACACAAACTGTGTTTTTGAGCAAAAAATCGTTACAATGTTTACAATAGAAAAAAATTGAATATTGTCACAAAAGAAAAATTGTTGTATACTAAAAATATAAAAATGAAAGGAACAGCTGCATGAGTCACGCGATAATTATTCCTATTTATTGTGAAAACAGAAACACAATCATCCTCTGCAATGAATTACAGAATTTTGGAGCTGAGCATATTGTTGTTGTCAATGACGGTCTTAATCCCAAATCGGAATATTTTAACGAATTGACAAGTATTGGCTGTCATCTTGTTCACCTGAAAAATAACAACGGCAAAGGTGCAAGCCTTAAAGCAGGCATCAAATACGCTCACGATAACCTTTATAATATCACGGGCTACATTACCTGTGACGCTGACGGACAACATACTGCAAATGATGTTATGAAAATCAGCCGTATGCTTGACCTTAGAAACGGCAGTCTGATTCTTGGCAAAAGAGATTACAAAAAGTCTAAAATGCCGATTAATATACGAATCGGAAACAGACTGTCCTCGGCATATTTCAAGGTTATTACGGGCAAAAGCTGCAGGGACACTCAAACAGGACTGCGAGGTATTCCTGCATTTCTGTATGATACGGTGATGAAAACAAAGGGCAGTCGTTTTGATTTTGAAATGAATTTTCTCACAAAATGTGCCGACATGAGAGTCCCGTTTTACTTTGTGAACATTATAGCCGATTGCTCAAACTGCAGCAGCAATTTTCGTCTTATTAAGGACACCTACCTTATCTACAGAACTCCGTTGAGATTTGCGACGGCATCAATCGGCTGTACGATAATCGACCTTGTTTTGTTCACGATATTTGCGTATATTCTGCCGTCACATATGTTTTTTAACATTATGCTGGCAACGCTTATGGCACGAGTTGTTTCGGGCGGAATTAATTTTCTCATCAACAGAAAAGTCATCTTCGGCAATACGGATAACGGAGCAAAACAGGCACTCAGGTTTTTCATTCTGTTTTTCTGCATAATGTGTGCAAGCTCACTTATTGTATCGGCACTTTGGTTTTTACCGATTCCCGTTACACTCACAAAGGCGATTGTCGATCTTTTGTTGTGGACGGTCAATTACAAAATGCAGAGAATATGGGTTTTCAAGGACAGCAACAGACTTAAAAGAACTCCCAAAAGCAAAAGAAAATAAAACAAACGAAAACGGTGACACGAAAATGCCACCGTTATTTTTGTATAATTTTCAGTTGCTGTCAATATTTACAAAACCTCTGCCCTTTATTGCGCCTGCAGTCGTTACGATAATAAAAGCATTGGGATCAACATTTTTGATTCCCGATGTGATTTTGTAAGCCTCTTGAGGACGGACTGCGCACATAATAACTTTCTTATCATTACCGCTGTATGCACCCTCGCCGTTGAGGTATGTTACACCTCTCTTTAGGTTTTTCATAATATTGGCACTCACTTCTTCATAATTATCCGAAATTACAAACATGAGCTTGCCGTTACCTCTTGAAGTACCGTAGCTTACAGCATCAATTACCTTTATGCTGATAAAAATTACAAGCAAAGCATAGAGTACATTTTCAATGCTGTGATAAACAAAGAATACCATTAAAAGCACAAGAATATCGGACACAAGGATTATCGTACCAGTTGAAATGAACGGAAAATGCTTGTGAAGATTCAGTGCGATGATGTCTGTACCGCCTGTTGAACCGCCTCGGTAAAAGATAAGACCGAGTCCGAGACCGTTAAGCACTCCGCCGAATCCTGCGGCAAGAATTGTATCGCCCGTATATGCAGGCAAAATCGGTGTAAGAACATCAATCATAACAGAAACAAGTGCCGTTGCAACAAGGGTTCTTGTAAGAAAGCCCTTTCCGTTCTCGATAAATCCCCAGATGAAAAGCGGAATGTTCATCACAAAAATCATAATACCTATCGGCAACGAGAACATATAGTTGAGCATTGTGGCAACACCCGTAAGTCCTCCCGGGGCAACATTGTTAGGTGATGTAAACATTGCTACCGATATGCCGTAAAGAACTGCTCCGGCGAAAATTACAAGATAATCAAAAAATAGTGTTCCTGCCTTTGCAAGACGGGAATTCGGTTTTAAATTCGTTTGCATAAAATCACTCCCCGAAACGAGTATGTATAATTATTTCAAAAAGCTGATTTATTCTGTCAAATTCTTTATTAATCTGCAAGTATCCGAAAAGTGCTTCAAGTCCCGTTGCACTGTGATAATCGGCAACAGAACCGTTTTTGGGAGTACATTTCGGTGCGGCATTTCTGCCTCGCTTATAAACAGCAAGCTCCTTTTCGGTTAGAGTCGGCATAAGAATTTTTGCAAATTCAGCCTGACTTTTGCAGTTTACAAGCGAAACCTTTATTTTATTGAGTTCTCCGACACTGCGGTTAGCCTTGCGAACAAGGTATTCACGCACAAGCAGGTCATAGACGCCGTCACCCACAAAGGCAAGTGTAAGCGGAGAAATTTCATCGGCTAATGAATGAACAGATGTATTTTCCATATTAACTCCGTATCACGCAATATTAATCCATAAAGTCAAATTCAAGCTCATAAATTGAAACCGTGTCGCCGTCCGAACATCCCTTTTTTCGGAGTGCGTCAATTACACCGCCGTTTATGAGAACTTTTTGGAAATAGTTAAGGCTTTCGTAATCGTCAAAATTGATACCCTTCATGACCTGCAACAGCCAGTCAGCCTCAACGGTATAGATTCCGTTCACATTCTTGATTATAACAGAATGGTCATCAAAATCATCAACGGTCACAATAGGAGCAGGCTCAGCCTCATAGTGAGTGATTGGAGGAAGTTTTGAAAGCATTTCCTGAATCTTTTTGAGGAGCGGGTCAACATCATAGCGGATCGCCGCCATAATCGGGAAGAAATCATAACCTTGATCTTCGACAAACTTCTTGAAGTCTGCAATTTGCTCATCGGTTGCCATATCGCACTTGTTGCCTGCAACAACCATCGGACGCTCTGCAAGCTCTGGATTAAATTTTGCAAGCTCATTGTTGATTGTTATGAAATCCTCTTTCGGATCTCTGCCCTCACTGCCCGAAACATCGACAATGTGAACGAGCATACGGCAACGCTCAACATGGCGGAGGAACTGATGTCCAAGACCTGTACCCTGCCATGCACCCTCGATAAGACCGGGAATGTCAGCCATAACAAATGATGAGCCCTCGCCCATTGACACAACTCCGAGAACGGGAGTGATTGTTGTGAAGTGGTAGTTCGCAATCTCAGGCTTTGCCTGTGAAACTACGGAAACAAGGGTACTTTTTCCGACATTCGGGAAACCTACAAGACCTACATCGGCAAGAAGCTTGAGTTCAAGAACCACATCAAACTCTTCACCCGGAAGTCCCGGTTTTGCAAAACGGGGAACCTGACGGACAGGAGTTGCAAAATGTGGATTACCCCAACCGCCTTTACCGCCTTTTGCAACGATATAAGGTTCATCACCCGAAACATCGGCAAGAATTCTTCCGCTGTTCTCCTCTTTTACAACAGTTCCGACAGGAACACGGATAACAAGGTCTTCGGCATTTTTACCACGGCATCTGCCGCCTCTGCCGTTTTCGCCTTTTTTTGCGGCATATTTTCTTTTATAACGGAAATCGGCAAGTGTTGAAAGGTTGGAATCGGCAACAAAAACAATGTTACCGCCTCTGCCGCCGTCACCGCCGTCGGGACCGCCTGCCGCTACATATTTTTCACGGTGAAACGAAACGGCACCGTCACCGCCGTCTCCTGCTTTTATTTTAATTTTCGCTGTATCTACAAACATATTTTTCTCCGTAACAGTTTTGCTGTTTAATTATCAGTACAAATGTAAAGAATCTCAGACCTGTTTGTTATTAGTATAAACAGAAATGTAAAAAATAAGGGTGGATATAAAATCCACCCTCATAAATTTTGAGATTACTGCTCAACAGGATAAACGCTTGCACGCTTTCTGTCTTTGCCGACACGCTCAAATCTTACAACACCGTCAATCTTTGCGAACAGTGTATCGTCAGAGCCTTTGCCTACATTTTCACCAGGGTGAATATGTGTGCCTCTCTGCTTTACAAGGATGTTGCCTGCGAGAACCTTCTGACCGTCTGCACGCTTAACGCCAAGACGCTTTGATTCACTGTCACGGCCGTTCTTTGTAGAACCCATACCTTTTTTATGAGCGAATAACTGAATGTTTATTTTAAGCATTACCTTACACCTCCGAAAATTTAACTTTAATAAAATTTTTGTATTGCTCCGAAAGAGCAGTTAAGTGAAGCTTTAAGCCTGAGAGTATATCACAAGCCTTTAAAGCATCATTCGGTGACATTCTTACTTTCATAAGACCGTCATCCTCGGTAACCTGTGCATTAATATGCAAAATCTCGGTGACAGTGTTTGCAGTCATATATGCGGCAGAACTGATTGCCGCACATACAATATCGCTGCCCTCTTCGGCAAAGTCGGAGTGCCCCGATATTTCAAAACCGCAAATTATATCATCTGATTTAAAAAATGTTACCGTAGTCATTTTTAGGCTTCGATTGAAGTAATCTTAACCTGTGTGTAAGGCTGTCTGTGACCTTTTGCTCTCTTTTCGCCCTTCTTAGGCTTGTAAGTGCAAACTCTGATTTTTTTGCCTTTACCGTTCTTTACAACTTCACCTGTAACCTTAGCACCCTCAACGAGCGGTGTGCCAACCTTGATGCCGTCGTCTGTGCCGACTGCCACAACATCAAATGTTACTGTGTCGTTTGCTTCTGCGTCAAGCTTCTCGATGAAGATAACCTCATCGTTAGTTACCTTGTACTGCTTGCCGCCTGTCTGAATAACTGCGTACATTTTAGTACCATCCTTTACATTGGGCTCGCTATGTGCAGGTGGAACGAATCACTTAAAACCCACAATATGCGGCTTATATACTATATCACAAAGAAAACTTTCTGTCAACAATTTTCCCGATATTTTTTGAGTATATCAAATGTTATTCTGTATTTTGCAAGCCTTGAGAGTATTTTTCATAAGAGTTGAAATTGTCATAGGACCTACACCGCCCGGCACGGGTGTGATAAACGAGCATTTATCCTTGACATTTTCAAAATCAACATCACCGCAGAGTTTGCCGTTTTCATCCCTGTCCATACCGACATCAATCACAACCGCACCCTCTTTTACCATATCGGCAGTAACAAACTTCGGTCTGCCGACTGCGGCTACGAGTATATCTGCCTGTGAACAGATTTCAGCAAGATTCTTTGTTCTGCTGTGACAGATTGTTACCGTGCCGTTTTCGTGGAGCAAAAGCATTGCCATAGGCTTGCCTACGATATTACTTCTGCCGATTACAACGCAGTTTTTACCGCTTACTTCAATATTGTAGGAATGGAGCATCTCCATTACGCCTGCAGGCGTGCATGGAAGAAAATCATACTCGCCGAGCATAATTTTGCCGACATTTACGGCATGGAATGCGTCAACATCTTTAAGCGGGCTGATTGCCTCAATAACAGCCTTGTCATCAAGGTGTTTCGGCAACGGAAGCTGAACAAGAATACCGTTGATATCCTTCTTATTGTTGAGAGTTTCAACAAGGTTTAAAAGTTCTTCCTGTGTTGTTTCTGCCGGGAGTGCATACTCCTCAGACTTAAAGCCTACAAATTCACAAGCCTTTTTCTTGTTGTTTACATATACTCTTGACGCCGGATCGTCACCTACGATTACTACCGCAAGACCGGGGGTTATTTTGTGAGTTTCCTTTAACTCAAGCGTCTGCCTCTTTACCTCTTCCTTTACCTGTGCCGATACCTTTTTTCCGTCGATAATCTGCATAGAAAGAATCCTCCTTTTTTCTGTTTATAATTAAGAATACAATACCTGTTATAAAAATTACTGCCGAAAGAACCTGTGACACCCTTATGTCTGCTCCGAAAACTTGGAACGGAAGATAAAGGCTGTCTGTTCTCAGTCCTTCAACAACTGTTCTTTCAAATCCGTACCACACAAGGTACATAAAGAAAATCTGTCCCGAATATTTCTGCTTATATTTTCCGTAGAAATGGAGAAGTACAAATCCGAGCAAACACCACATTGATTCATAGAAGAAACACGGGTGAACTCCTATGTTGTCTGTTCCCTCGCTCATCATTCTCCAGGGCAAATCCGTAGGAGAGCCGTATGCCTCCTGATTCATAAAATTGCCCCATCTGCCTATTCCCTGTCCGATAAGGAAACCGACCATTGCAATGTCAAGAACAGGCATGATTTCCATTTTCTGTATTTTGGCAACAGTCAGACCGCCGAGCAACGCACCGATTATTCCGCCGTAAATAGCAAGTCCGCCGTTGTTGATATAGAGAATTTCAATCGGGTTCTGTCCGTAATAATCCCATTTGAAGAAACAGAAGTACAGTCTTGCACCGATAATTCCCGTTATCATTCCTGCAAAAACACAGTTGACAAGCTTTGAACCGTCAACCTTGTAACGGGGAGCACTTTTCCACGCATAAAGTACGGCAAGCAAAAGTCCGCAGGCGATGATTATTCCATACCAATAGACCTTGTAATCACCGATTGAAAATGCAATCGGGTTAATATCAAATTCCCAGCCAAATCCGGGAAACTGTACATGATACGGCATAATTACACCTCATCAGGCTGTTTTACAACAGACAAAGTACAGTTGTCAACATCGAGCATCTCGGCAAGCCTTGCGTTGATATCCTCAAGCTTTGCATTTGCAACCGCATCAATGTAGGCAAAAATTTCGTTACCCTGCATTGCGTAGTCGATGATTGAATTTGAAATTGCACTTACTGAGTTGAGCGATGAAACCGAATCGCCATAAACAGATTTTCTTGCAATTTCAAAGTCCTCTTTATCAATACCGTTTTTCTTAATATCCGAGATATACTGTTTTATCATCTCAGCAGCCTGTTTCGGCGCTCTTGATTCACCGCCGAAGATTACCGAGCAATAACCCGGACCTTCAAAGAGTTCATAAGAAAAGCTTGAATTGATGAGGTTTGAATCCATAAGATTTCTGTAGAGTATGCTCGTGTTTGATGCAAGTGCCGAAAGAAGAATATCTGTGCATGCAAGCTGCTTTTCGTTAAGAGGCTTGTCTGCTTTCTCTTTGAAGCCGAGATTGAACAAAGGCATTGAAACAGGGAAAGTCTGCTCAACATAAGGTTCTTTGATTTCATAAGGCTCTGTTTCAAAATAGTTTTTGATTTCCTTTTTCTCACAAGGCTTGAGCATTTTGTCGGCAACTTTAAGCACACCGTCAACCGTTACATTACCCGCAACGCAGAGAATCATATTATTGAGGTTGTAGAACACATTGTAAACTTCATAAAGCTTTTCGGCTGTAATTTCCGCAATTGTTTCAACCGTACCTGCAATATCAATTTTTACAGGATGATTGTGGTACATACCCTCAAGCATATTGAACATTACTCGCCAATCGGGAGAGTCGTCGTACATTTTGATTTCCTGACCGATAATGCCCTGTTCCTTTGCAACTGTCTGAGCCGTAAAGTAGGGATCCTGAACAAAATCAAGAAGAATTTCAAGACTTTCATCAAACTTGTCCGTACATGAGAAAAGATAGCAGGTTTTTTCAAAGCTTGTATATGCGTTTGCATTTGCACCTGTTTTTGCGTATCTTACAAACGCATCGCCTTCTTCACTTTCAAAAAGCTTGTGTTCAAGGTAATGGGCGATACCGTCGGGAACTGTAATTATATCGCCGCCGTTTACGGAAAACTTTGTGTTAATACTGCCGTAGCGTGTGCCGAAAATTGCATATGAAGAAGTGTAACCCTCTTTTGGATAAACAAAAATTGTAAGTCCCGATGGATGTTCAACTTTATAATAGCTGTCACCTGCAATTTCCGATTTGATTTCTGTAATATTCATTCTGTCCGCCTCCCTTACTTATTTTTGAGAACATAAACCGTATCGAGCAAGAGCTTGTTTGCGGCATTTACAATCTGCTCTTTTGTAACGGCATTAACCTCAGCGGAAACTTCTTCAACAGTTTCAAGGTCACCGTTAAAAATTCTCCCTGTGTACCAGTTTTCAATACCGCTTACGCTGTCGCTGCTTGACTTGAATGAATTAACAACAGCAAGCTTTGTTGCCTCAATTTCAAAATCTGTAATTTCGCCGTTCTTCATATCCTCAATTTCTTTGAGAATAGCTTTTTCGGCTTTTTCAAGATTTTCGCCCTCAACACCGCTGTTGATGTACATTATGCCCTTAATTGAATCATAGGAGGACGAGCAGTAATAGCAAAGGCTCTGCTTTTCACGAACATTGTTAAAGAGTTTTGAGCTTGCAGTACCGCCGAGAACAGCACACATAAGTCTTTCGGCAACCGCCTCTTCATCACCTGCGGAAATCTGTGTTCTGAATCCCATGACAAGTTTTGACTGTGAGAGTTCCATTTCCTCTGTAATATGTTTTTCTTTTGAAACATTCTTAACAACATCAGTAGATGAAGTCACAACATTTCTTTCGATATTTGCAAAGGCTTTCGCAAAAACCTCCTTCGCCTTATCGGCAGGGCTGTCGCCTATATAGAGAATCTCAAATTTTGCGGTTTTGAGAAGATTCTGCCATGCCTTGCAGAGTGATTCGGCAGTTACGGCCTTGATTTTTTCGGCTGTACCGTAACGCTTGATTCCGAAAACCTCATCCTTGCACATATGCTTTATAAGCTGTCCCATTGCATAGATTCGCTTTTCGTTGAATTCCGAATCAATCACATCAAGAAGTTGTCTGCGTTCCTGTTCAAGTTCACTTTCAATAAAAGCGTTGTTCTTGACATTAGGCTCAAAAATCACGCTGCACAAAAGCTCCGAAAGTTCTTTGGCAATGCTGACATCATCAAGAGAATATCTGTCATCAAGACCTGATACGGAAATTTTAATTACCTGGCTTTCACCGTGTTTTGAAAGCGATGAAGTGAGGTCTGCACCGTAAAGTGAGCTGAGTTTTTTGCTGAGAACAGTAAAATCGGGATATTTTTTGCATGAACGAACAAGCAATCCGCCCACAAGCGCATTCTCCGACGCGGTTTCGACAGAAAGCGGAACAACAATATTCACGCTGATTTTCATAGTTTTAAAACGGCTGTCCTTAATGTTTGTAAAGTAAACACCGTTTGCAATTTCATTTCTGTTGATGAAATTCATTTAATCAACTCCGTTTTCAGATTATCAGTCATATTGTATCACATTTTGATTTATTATAAAAGAGATATAAGAAAAAATCACAAAAGTGCAATAGCAATTTGAAACAATTTTACTTTTCCGTACAAGGCTATCGACATATTTTCCGAATTTTACCTGCATAAGAATCTGTTAAGTTTGTTGCTTTTAATTGTATCATAAATAAAAACAAATGCAACTATACGAATTTATTGACAAACTTGTCTGCCGATTTTCGGAAGTATTGACATTAAATTCCGGATTGCGGATTTATTCTTTGTCTTTGCTTATCGTATGATGACCGAGAAAGTGCCTGTTTTTCAAAAGCAGGCATTCTGAAAGAAATACGGCACAGCGGTTTCTATACCTACTATGCCGTATTCACTATATTTCCATGACAGAGCGTAAAATATTACTTATCTTTAATTTTGGCAGAATGTTTTTTACTCTTACCGAATGCCGTTACTCCTTTCATAACGCCGCCGCTGATAATCAGCAATGCAATCCACAAAATAAGGTTGCTGTTGTCGCCTGTCTGAGGAGACTTTGAATCATCAGGCAATTTAGCCGTTACGGTGTCAGCCTTTTTGATTTCTTCGGTTGGCGCGTCTTCATGAGCAGAGATTGTCTTTTCGCAGTAGTCGCAGATATGGTTTTTATCCTTATCTACATGCTCAGAGATTGTCTTTTTGCAATAATCGCAGATATGGTCTTTATCTGCGTCATTATGCAGACATACATATCCGCATTCTCGGCACACACCGTCTTTCCACTCATGTGCTTCACTTGCCACAATCACAGCACCACAGCAGTTCCATTTTTGTTCGTGATTAAAAGCGGTTCTTGTCGTCCACTCCTGTACACCGCCCTTGTGGTTTGTTCCGTCAAATTCTCCGTAGGCTTTACCGCAGATATCACATACCGCCTTTTCGGTACAGGTGGCATTGCCGCCTGAGCAATTTTCGGTTTCAAAAGCATCGCATCCGTCCACGGTACATTTTCGGGTATGCTTACCGTCATTGTCAGATACCCATTCACCAAAGGTATGACCGTTGTTGACTGTTACGGTCATCTCTGCATTATTGCCCGATTTGTCGGTGACAACTATCTTCTGCTCGCCGTTTGTCGGTGGGAGAACAAAACCTCCGTCTGCATCAAGCGTAACCACCGTACCGTTTACGGTAACGGTATCAACATACTTCTCATCAACAATAACGGTTTGTGCCTCACAATAGGTCTTGCCGTTCTCAATACCGCTGATTACAGGCTGAATATTATCAAGCGTTATACGGTCGGAGCGAAGGTATGTTATATTAATATTTTCATCAACAAGCATTACATAAACAATATATTCTCCGTTGGGGTCTATGCAAAACGGCTCTTCATATGCACGGAATACAAGAGAGTTCAGTTCAGCCTCGGAAAGCTCCTTATCTGTTACCAAATAGGATACAAACACAACTCCGCTGTTATCTACGGCATTTATAGTTACCTCCTGTGTATCCTTAAAGAATATGCCAAAGGTAAGCTTGTTTAAGAATTCATTCCATTTATTTGTGCCTATGATAATTTCGCCCGTCGGCTTTTCGGTATCTTTCCACCGTGCCGTGATTGTAATGTTTTCGGCAGGCATGGTTTCGGGGATTTCCTTATCCCATCCCTTAAAGGTATAACCTTTTCTTGTCGGGTTATCAGGGGCGGTAATTTCTGTACCGTAATCCTGTGTAATTGGTGCAATCTCACTTCCACCGTTGGTATCAAAGGTGATTGTGTACTGATTGGCGTTCCACACAGGATAGAGCGTCAGCGCCTCGTTTTGTGTATAAACGTCTTCAAAGCCATACACCTTTTCGCCGCCGTCAACGGTTGACCAGCCTACTTGCGTATAACCCTTGCGGGTGAACAAAGCGCCTCGCAGGGTAAGAATATTGTTGTGGGGTTTCATATCCGTCACCGCACTGCCGGCGCCGTATGTGCCGGGGAGGTAAATCACCTCATAGTCTCCAGTGATCGAAAGCATGGAAACATCGGCAGGTACGGTATCGCCGGGTTTATAGCAGTTCCCATTTTCATCCGACCAATACAGCTGCGCGTCTTCCGAAATGCCGTCCGGGCGGGGCAGTCCCTCGGCAGAGGGTGCAGTAAAGCTCTCGCCGTTTTTCACGATAATGTTGATCCAGTTCTGCTGCTCGCCGGGCATAAATTTACCCGTCCGCAGCTCAACCGCCTTTAGGCTGTCAGCGGCAAGATCTGTCGGCAGCTCGAGGACGGGGCGGAAACCAGCGTCCCGCTCCGGAAGGGTTGGCCTTGCCCAAAATGTAGCCTGTGCAGCGAAGTGTCCACCACGAGATAGATACCATCCCTCGACATTCCCAGTACCTATATCCTGGCCGAAAGAGCGCATTTTATACCAGTTTTTGATATAATCGGCTGACTTCTGATAGATCGTATCCCATTCATTGTCAATTGGTGCAAGACCAGAGCCTTCTCCTTCATTACGGTGATGGTCTCCAACAGATGGGGCGCGGAGCGTATAGTTCACGTTACTCGCTGTATAGGTCTGGCCATAAATCAGGTTCATTTCTGCCAACGTCTCCCGCTGCAAAGAACATTTCACGTTATAATCTGCAATAAACAAGCTGTGCTCGTAAGGGGTGGTATCCTTGTCGGCTTCATTTTTCAACGAATATGCATCCACCGTGCCCACATAAGTAAAGGGCACATAGTGCAGGGTGCTGTCCGGCAGATTGCTGTTTGCCGTGCCGGGAATATCCATCGCCGACAGGTCAAAATAGTATCTGCCGCCGGGGGTAAGGGAAAACTGTTCTGATAAAACAAACTGCGCCGTGAGCTTGGTAACGTCCGCCGGAACACTGGCACCGGGCGCGTAGAGCTTACCGTTGCTTCCGAGCCACATGAAGTAGCTGCCTGTATTTCCGTCCGGGCGGGTCAGACCATCGGATGCGGGAGCGGTAAATGTACTGCCGTTTTTCACGATGATTTGAATATCCTCGGAGCTATTACCCAGCTTGCCACCGTTTAAGTCGAGGGTAACGACCTTCAGTCCGTCAGAGCTCAGTGTGTCAGGGTTCAGGATTTCAAGCACGGGGCGGAAACTGACGAGCGGGAGGAAGTCCGTAGCATCGTCGTCGTTCCAGCGTCGGCCCGAATCGTACCCGCGAATCGCACGGAGCGACGAGTTGTATCTTGTTGTGTCCTGCCCCCACGAATATATGCCATTCCAGTTTTTGATGTAGCCGCTGTCCTTGTCCAGTATCCTGTCCCATTCGTTGCTTTGGGGCGTACCGCGTTCTGAATCACCCGAGCCTCTGTTATCACTTCCCACGGACGGCGCACGCAGTGTATAGTTCACACCTCCTGTGGCATAGTCCTTGCCGAAAATCAGACCTGCGGTATTCAGGTCATCCCAGCTTACCGTATGCGTTACGGCATAGTCCGCAATGAATAGGCTGTGGGGATATTTATTCTTCTGAGCATACTCCTCGGTGGTTGCCATTTCCGATGTGAGCTTATAAGCGTTGACCGTGCCTGCATAGGTAAAAGGCACATAATGCAGGGTGCTGTCCGGCAGATTGCTGTTTACCGTTCCGGGGATGTTCATCGCCGAAAGGTCAAAATAGTATCTGCCACCAGGGGCGAGGGTAAACTGCTCGTCAGGCTGACTTTCCACCGTCAGCGTGACATCCGCAAAAGCACTTGCAAGGTCGGTCTTGCAGTCACCGTTATACTGCTCGCTGAATACCTTCATGGTATAGTCGCCTGGTGCAATGTCAGACGGGATTTTGATTTCAACCGTTCCGCTTTTGGCAGTAGGTTGTGCTACTCTGCCGTAATACTGTGCGCCGTTGTTATCCGCCAGGATGACAGAGATATATTCATTTTTCCCTGTGGTCGCCCCTTTGTAATTCAGCGTAACGGTATCGTCGGGGGCGGCGCTGACAGTTTTTTCCGTTACAGCAAAATTGCGTCTACTATCTAAAAGCGTCAATTTCCACTCGTTTCCGCTGTATTTGGAAACTTCTGCCAATCCTCCGTCAGGCTTTCCGCCCACGGCGGCAGATGCAAAAAGGACAGAGTTCAGATTTAAGTTAAAAGCGGGACGAACAGTCCGATGATTATTGAAAATGAGGACAGAGAACCCAGAGTATTGGACAGAACCCTCACTACGCACGACGGCGAGACGATATTTATCGGAGCCGGGGGAGCGCAGCCACCAACCGCTATCCACCCAATTCGGATGTGCAGGATTCAAGGCACGCAGATCGTTGTTTACAGCAATAGCCTCTTTTGCGGAAAGTGGCCAGAATACAGCGTTATCCACCTGCCCTCCCGCTACACAGTCGGTATTCTCTCCGTCGTAACTTCCGCTTGTCAGCGTCCGTTTCTTTACGGCAGCATTTTCTTCTGTCGTCAGCTTTTCCGCAAGCGCATCTATTGTGGCTTTCAAATTACTCGGTGCGTATTCGTTGTTTAATATGGTATCGACAAATGGTATAACCCCCATAGCGCCTGCCGCGAGCAGGGTAATATCCCCTTGTGCGCTTGTAACACCGCTTCCGTCATAGCCGATAACTCGCCATGCAGCGGGATTATTTTCATGGTTTTGCCCGAAATACACAGTCGGTGCGGTCGCTGTGTTTACATTTTTACTTAACACACTTAGTGGATCTGCACCAAGCTGTATCGCAGCAGAGCCCTCTGCCCCAACCTCCTCGGCGAATACGCTTATCGGCGTAAGGCAGAGCATCATGCATAAAGTCAGCAGGATACTAAGTATTCGTTTTTTCATTTTTCGCCACCTCCGTTATATAAATTTAATCAAGAGCGGTTATTGTAATAGTACCTCTAAAGCCACCGAGATAAGTATTGTATGCCGAATTTTCAAACCACAACTGCAATGTAATGTCTTTATTTGACGCATCATACATTCTGTTGAAATTAAAGGAATGTTGATCATTGGTATACGGTATTTTTGCCCCGTCCCTTTTTATTCGTGTAAGCTCCCTGCACAGATCGTTATCATAACCGTCCGTCATCTGAATAGAGTAATTGCCGCTGTTGTTAAATTCGTTTGAACCAACTTCGAGAGAACCGCTTAAGCAGACATTGTAAATATGTCCTTTTTTGAGGGTAATATTATTCATGTAGGATGAAATCAAGCCGCCCTTGTTTATTTTTTGGTAGACAGAAATATTGACACGACTGTTATTCAGTACTGTCCTCGGAGCGTTTGCCTCTCCGTAAAAATATCCCGAACAGCTGCCGTTCTGACCTGCATCACCCTTGTCGCCTTTATCTCCCTTGTCACCCTTTTCGCCTTTTTCACCGGTGTCTCCTTTGTCTCCTTTTTCACCGTCAACTCCTGTGGCTTTCACTCCCGTATCGGTCGTTCCGATCCACCAGTTGCCGTTTTCACCGATGAACGGAGTGTTGCCGTCTTTGCCGTCAGCGCCGTTTTGTCCGTTTGTTCCGTCCTTACCATCGGCACCGTCTTTACCGTCAACACCGTCTTTGCCGTTTATACCGTCCTTGCCGTCTGCGCCGTCAAGACCTTTCAAAATTGAAAGATCGTAAAGGTTAAGCCATATTTCATCGCCGACATAACGCCACTGTAGGTTATTTTCATTTACACGGAACTCAGGTGTTTTTCCGTTTGCTCCGTCCTTACCGTTCTGTCCGGCATCTCCTTTATCTCCCTTGTCGCCTTTTTCACCGTCAACACCTGCGGCTTTCACGCCAATGTCGGTCACTCCGAGCCACCAGTTGCCGTTTTCACCGATGAACGGCGTATCACCGTTTTTGCCGTCAATACCATCGACACCGTTCTTTCCGTCGATTCCGTCTTTTCCGTCAAGACCTTTCAAATTTGAAAGATCGTAAAGATTTAACCATATTTCGTCACTGACATAGCGCCATTGAAGATTGTTTTCATTTACACGGAACTCCGGTGTTTTCCCGTTTGCTCCGTCTTTACCGTTCTGCCCTGTGGGTCCCTTTATATCGGAAATGGCAACAAGGTTTTGCCAGTCTTCTCCCTCATAGCGCCACTGTATATATTCTGTTGTTCTTTGTACCTCTATGTTTTTGCCGTCAATGCCGTCTTTACCGTCAGTACCGTTTTTACCATCAGTACCGTCTTTGCCGTCAAGACCGTCTTTGCCGTCAGTGCCGTTTATTCCGTTAGTACCGTCTTTGCCGTCAGCACCGTCTTTGCCGTCAGCACCGTCTTTGCCGTCAGTACCGTCTTTGCCGTCAAGACCGTTTTTACCGTCAATACCGTTCTTTCCGTCAGTACCGTTTTTACCGTCAAGACCGTTCTTTCCGTCAGTGCCGTCTTTGCCGTCAGTACCGTCTTTGCCGTCAATGCCGTTTTTTCCGTCAAGACCGTTTTTGCCGTCAATGCCATCTTTACCGTCAAGACCGTCTTTTCCGTCAGTACCATTTTTGCCGTCAATGCCGTCTTTACCGTCAAGACCGTTCTTTCCATTAGTACCGTTTTTTCCGTCAGTACCGTCTTTGCCGTCAATGCCGTTTTTTCCGTCAGTACCTCTGAGCGTGTTAAGAGCTACAAGATCGTGCCATTCCTCTTCGGCGGTATCTCTCCATTGGATTGCTGTGCCGTTGTTTCGCACCTCCGGCAACACGGCTTTGCTATTTTCCGCCTTGCTGCATACGGCAGCAAATGCAATGCAAAGTACGATGCAAAGCACAAGACAAAGTGCGGTAGTAATACAGTATATTCGTTTTTTCATTTATCATTGCCTCCTCTCAAATATTGTGAACGGTATTTATCAGCAAACAGGGCAACACCCTGTTTTAAGACCTCCATTTGGGTTTTTAAATAATATTCATCCTCAAACATAGCATAGTGTACACAGGCACGGACAAATATAAAAATGAGCGGTGTAATTACCGTGTACGGAATGCCGATTTTCGGCTCAAGTCGCTTTGCATACTCGGTATAGCGCTCATTTACCCCCTCAAAGAATTTCTTGCCGTACTCAATATATTTCGGATGGGTATAGACCTGATACATCAGCCGATATTTCTTGCCGTGCTTCTTTGCGGTCCAATACGGAACCTCTTTCACAAATCGAACAACATCCTTCGGGTCGGTGGGAGCTTTTTCCATAAAATCATCCTCGACCTTTTCCATACAGTATGCAGTTGATTCAATAATCAGTTCATCAACACTGTTGAAATAGGAATACAGATTTCCCGTTGTACAGCCACACGCTGCCGCCAAAGCCTTGATGCCCGTACCGGTCAATCCGTTTTCAGCATAACATTCAAAGCATTTTTCCATCATTTCCCTCTTACGCTCGTTGTGCTGTTCCTCTGTTGTTCTCATAATATTCGCTTCCTTTAGATAACTAATCGATTAATTAATTATAGTATAGCACAGAGCTACGGAAATTTCAACAATTAACTAAGAAAAAATCGCAATATATTAAATTTTTATCACATCTGTCGGAAACTTTACTGCTATAGCAGTACCCTTTTCCGAACTCTCTTCCACACGAATTTTACCATTGTGCAGTGCAACGATTTCCCACACCAAAGAAAGTCCCAATCCAACTCCGCCGTATTCTCTGCTTCGGGATTTATCCACACGAAAGAAGGGCTGAAAAATACTTTCTCTGTATTGTTCGGGGATGCCGTAGCCGGTATCCGCAACCGTAATAACAAGCTGATTGTCTTTGTGCATTACGGTAATATTCACTGTACCGTCAAAACGGTTGTAGCGTATAGCGTTTTCGGTCAGATTATATAACAAACGGTAAATCAGCGTGTCACTGCCTGTCATAACAGCGTCGCCCGTGCTTTCAAGTGTAACATTGTTCTTCTCTGCAAGTGGTGCAAGGTCAGTAAAAATCTCTTCTACCATAGGACCTATCTCTATGCGGTCGGCACACGATACTGTCCGCAGCTCGCTCATTTCCAACAGGGTTTTTGTCATTTGTGTCATTCGTTCGGTCTGCTCACGCAACAATCGGAGAAACTCCGCCGTTTCAGGCGATACCTCGGGATGCTCTGCCGAAAAAAGTTCAAGCTGTGCCTGCATAAGCGAAAGCGGCGTGCGCAACTCATGTGCGGCGTTTCCCGTGAACTGTCGTTGAGCGGTAAATCCCTCATCAAGACGGTCAAGCATCCGATTGAACGACTTGACAAACTGTCTCAGTTCAGGCGGAACTTCTTCGGTTATCTTCATATCCGTCAAATTGTTAGGTTGAACCTTTTCAACCCGAGCGGTAAAAGTACGCAGAGGCTTCAGTGCATGCCCGCTTAAAAAATACGCAAGAACACCGCCTAACAATGTTGCCGCCGCCGTAATATACCAATTGGTAGCGATAAAGGATTCCTGTGCTCCGTTAATTACAATAGTCAATTCACGATCAAGCTTTTCGTGTTCGGGATCGAAAAAGTCGGGTTCTCCTTTGTCCGTATCACCGTAACCTGTAACATAAGAGCCTATGGAATCCATATAATGGCTGCCGGAATAGCCGATAAGAACATTCATAAAAATGCAGGTGGCTCCGATAAGAAGTGCTGTCATCAGAGTTATGCGCCATTGCAAGGATAGCTTTTTCATACTTTTTCTTCCTCCATAACATATCCTTCACCAATGCGATTGCGAATCGGGTCATAGCCGAGTGCCGCACGCAGTTTCTTTCGTAATGCAGAAATATGTACTCTTATTGAATTGCTGAAATTGTCAACACTGTTATCCCAAACATGGTCGAGCAGTTCTTCCTGACTGACGGGGCGACCTTGATTAAGAAGTAAATATTCAAGTATTCCGATTTCTTTTCGGGTAAGTGACAGCTCCTGACCGTCAGCAACGGCAACACGGGCTTTGGTGTCAAAAGCAACCTTTCCACAGTTCAAAACAACATTGTTTTGTGTAAACCGCCGGCGAGTCAGACTGCGTATTCTTGCCTCAAGCTCCTCCAAATGAAAAGGCTTTGTCAGGTAATCGTTTGCTCCGGCATCCAGCCCCTCCACCTTGTCGGCAACCTCACAGCGTGCCGAAAGAATTAACACTCCGGTATCTCTGTCGGTTTGTCGCAGAGTTCGCAGTACCGTCATCCCGTCTGCACCGGGTAAATTCAGATCAAGTAAAACAAGATCGTACTTTTCTATTCCGAGCAACTCATTTGCTTTGTTTCCGTCATAGCAAAAATCAACGCTGTATGCCAATCTTTTTAGGCTGCGAACAATTGTATCGCACAGCGCACGCTCGTCTTCAATTACTAAAATACGCATAGAAACTCTCCTTGTTGTGTTTTCATAATTCTTTGATAATTTAATTATATCATTATATCGCTCAGACATAAAGTTTTTGTTAAGTTTTCGTTCTTAACAGGGATTTTACATCCTATGTGCTACAATGAGAGCACAAAAGAAAGGAGTGACCGAATTGACTCGAAAGAAAAAAGCCGTATTTCAGATCGTGCTGATTATCTGCGGAATTACGATGCTGTGTTACGGAGCTCTGCGTGGAGAGGCAGAAACCGTGTTAAGCAAGGCAATCCGGCTGTGTTTGGAGTGTGTGGGAATTGGATAACAAAGAACCGAAGAAAAAAAGAGGCGGTGTATCGCAGTTTCTCTCACGCTTTCGATGGCTTATTCAAGCAGGAGCAACTTTGCTGAGTAATATTCATCTGCCGAATTTATTGAAGGGCAGAATTTATCAAGGCAACGGAAAGGCTGTTTGCGTTCCGGGACTGAATTGCTATTCCTGCCCTGCGGCATCGGGCGCCTGCCCAATCGGCTCGTTTCAGGCTGTGGTGGGTTCGTCAAAATTCAGTTTTTCATATTATATCACAGGATTCCTCATATTGATAGGAGTTCTGCTCGGGCGTTTTATCTGCGGTTTTTTGTGTCCGTTCGGATGGCTTCAGGAACTGTTACATAAGATACCGACAAAAAAGCTTTCCACTAAAAAGCTGAAGCCGCTGACATACATAAAATATGCAGTTTTGCTTTTTGCAGTAGGTTTGCTGCCAATGCTCATTACAAATGATGTGGGTATGGGAGATCCTTTTTTCTGTAAGTATCTTTGTCCTCAAGGGGTACTCGAGGGAGCAATCCCTCTTGCCGCCGTCGATTCGGGAATCCGCGCCGCACTGGGTACGCTCTTTTCGTGGAAGTTTGGCATATTGATTGCGGTAATCGTACTGAGTGTACTTTTCTACAGACCGTTCTGCAAGTGGCTGTGTCCTCTCGGTGCATTTTATGCATTGCTTAACAAGGTGTCGCTTTTCGGAATGAAAGTAGACAAACACAAATGCATTTCCTGCGGAAAGTGTGCCCAAGTATGCAAGATGGATGTAGATGTAACCAAAACTCCCGACCACACCGAATGCATACGCTGCGGTAAGTGTATCCGTGCCTGTCCCACCAAGGCGGTCAGCTTCCGCTACGGCTTTGGCAAAGGAAAAGAAAATGATTGTACCGCTGAAAAAGCGGAAACAGCAAAACAAAAAATTGAAACAGAAATTGAAACAGAAAAGGAGTAAATACCATGAAAACAACAAAAATTTTAACCTTACTGACTGCCTTGGTGATGTTGTTAAGCTTTGCCGCCTGTGGCACAGCCAAAGGCAATACGACGAATACTACTGCAAATAAGAAAAGCGAAACGGCTATGCTGACAGCTGTGAATCCAAACACAAAAGACGAGGCCGCCGACCTGCATCAAAAACTGATGGCACAGGAAAATGCTATTCTTTCCGAAAACAGCAAACTTTGGGAAAAGGTATTTCTTTCAGCCGATAAGGGTATGGCGAAGATTGAGGACGGCGGAAACTACGGTGATTTTCTTCTGAAAACGATTGACGGTATCAAGGATCAGTTCAGTGCAGATGAGTTGAAGCTGCTTAATGAAGGCGCCGAAGAGATTAAGGAAATTGAAGGAAAGCTGACGCTTTTGGAACAAAAATTTCCCGGATGCGGAGAAAAACCGTCTGATGGAGATATGAGCGTTCCGGCGGAAAACGGTAAGCCCATCGAAAAGGATAATCTGAAGAAATTCCCGACATTTGACGGCAAGGATCTTGACGGAAACGAAGTTAAGAGCGGTACGCTTTTTGCAAAAAATACCGTTACCGTAGTAAACTTCTGGTTTACCACCTGCAATCCCTGCGTGGAAGAACTTGCCGACCTGGAAGCTCTGAATAAACAGCTTGCAAAAAAAGGCGGAGCAGTAGTCGGAATCAATTCATTTACACTTGACGGTGACAAAACGGCTATCTCTGACGCAAAGAATATTCTGGCAAAAAAGGATGTGACCTACAAAAACATTTGGTTTGATTCAAAAAGTAAAGCCGGAGAATTCACATCCGGATTGTACTCCTACCCCACAACTTATGTTGTCGATAAAAACGGTAATATTGTGGGAGAGCCGATTGTCGGTGCAATAACCTCAGAAAAGCAGTCTGAAAAGCTGCAAAAGTTGATTGATCAGGCAATTGCAAACAGCAAGAACTGATGTGTGCCTGTCCCGACAAAGTATCAATAATGCATATTTTCAGGTTCTGTAAATTTTACATATAGATTTCAACAAATATGCCAATAATTAAGCCCATACAATTTTTCGTACAACAAAACCTCCTGCAACGGATTTTACTCTGTGCAGGAGGTTTATTCTTATTCCGATATTTTTTATTTCATCATTATATCTGTATAAAAATTTTACATAGCTGTAAAGCGGTTTGTCATCACAATAAATTTGTATTCTGTTCAAGCCTCCTTACAGCAGTTGTTCCACCCTATTTTATTGTAGAGTTTGTTGCTGTCAAAATGCAAATATCAAAACTGCCGATGCGAGAAAAAGTGCAAAAGTAATCGGCTGAATTTTTATGTATTTCTCCACTTTTTTAATTTGCTCATCAGAAAATTGATTCGAGTTTGCAACATTTTTGTAATCACGATATGAAAATGCGAATATAAAAATCGACACTATAACGAACACAATATAAAACAAAAACAAATAATTCTCCAGCAACGAACCGTAGTACTTTGTTATCAAAGAAAATGCAAAGCAAGCTGTCTGGAAAATCGGAGCTAAAATACAGGCTTGGATTGTTCTGTCGCATTTATCCTCCGGTCTGTCATCCTCTTCATTGGGTAAAAAATAATCATCTGCAAGGCTTGAATTAATATGAACCCTCTTACGGTAGAGTTTTAATAAAGCTGCAATCAACAGCAATAAAAACATTGCTAAATTACTGTAAATATAGATTGAAAATTCAATATCGTGAAAGACATAAACTAAATCTGAGTCGCTATACATAGTTAAAGCATAAAAATAAGCATTAACTATAACTACCCAAGCATATATTCTTTTAACCTTTTTAAAAAGTATGCATATTGTTGCAAAGTGCATTGCAAACAGCAAAAGCAACAAAGATATAAACACAATCAAATCATACGGATTGTGTGTTTTAAAAAAATTCATAAAAGGATAAAAATTCAAATACAACGCAGTTGTGGGAAACATAGTTAAATCCGAAGTAATTATGCAATAACCAATGTTCACAAACAGCAATAATATAAATAAGCTTTGTAATCCTACGACAATTGAATAATAAATTTTCTTTGCTTTCATTTAAAACATCCTATCTGTTATTTTACTTTTCATATTTGACTATATCAAAAAGAATTCAAACGAAATCAATAATGTGTATGGTGATATCATGGCTGATGAGATTAATACACAAAGGAATTTTTTGGTCAATTCGTTTTTTACGAATACTATTGACGAAAAAATCACAATGTCGGCAACAAAAGGCTTTGCTGTAATAACTGCTCATATTAAATTCTTCTTGAATGTATTAGATTGATTTTTAGTGATTAAGTGTGTATAATGTATATTGGGAGGTATCTATGGGAAAACAAAATTATTTTTTCAGCGGAATTACGGACATACTGATTCTTGCCATTTTGTGTGAGCATGACAGTTATGTGTATGAAATTGTAAAATTCATAAAAGAAAAATCAAACGGATGCCTGTCCATATCTCAGAACACCGTTTACGCAGTCACCTACAAGCTTGTTAACGAAGGAAAAATCAGCGAATATTCAAAGCTTGTCGGCAAAAAGCGCACACGAATTTATTATCATATTGAGGACGAAGGTCGGGCATATTATGAAAACCTTTTGGAGAGTTTTCATAATGCTTACAGCGGTGTAGAGAGCATTTTAAATATTTTAAAAGAGGACAAGGGCAATGAACAATAACGGGGATTCCCTATGTTGTCAAAAAAATAAGGACAGGCAAATACATCAAAAGACTTATTGCGGTTGTACTTATTCTTGCACTCATATCAACTGTTACATACTGCATTGTTTTGCATGAAGACCATCAGATTACAAAAAGACAGGAAGCTGTTATAGCCGAAGATGTAATCGAATAGTATAAATTCCGTTCGGATATTTTTAAAATTTACAGACCGATTTCAAATTTGATTTTGAAGTCGGTCTTTTTTTGTATATACGCTTCTTACGCAATGAAAATACATATTCTGATTGTATTGTATCAATAGACATTGTAAAAAGCAATACTTATTAATATTTTTCAAATAACAAATTATTCATTTTTCCATATCACTTGTTCATTAAGCTTGAAAGTAATTTTTCATACTTTGCATTGATTGTAATTTGCGTTGCGGTATTGAATACAAACGAAGTTACTCCGTCATCACAACCATAATCGTCTATCTGTCTGACGGTGCAGATTCCGTTTTCCAGCGACAACGGTAATCCCGTGATATTCTCATTACCGCTGTGCAGCAATTCTATACTTACTATGAAGTTTTTAATGATTGCGGATTTTATTGCGGAATCAAATACAGCGTTACCGTCAATTTCAACGCTGTCTTCAAAAGTATCAGTTTCAATAAGTTTCTCCATTTTTTGATTATATTTTGAATCATACTCGATTCTGAAGAAATCTGACACTGTTTTTACAATTACACCGTCACAAGTTCCGTCTGTATTGTACATTTGAATTGCAACCTCATCTTCGTTAAGTGCAATAATCTTGCCGTAAATAAACTTGTCACATTCATCATCTGTGTAAAAACTGCAATTTTTATTGCTTTGAAAAGCTTTTAATAATTCCGAATACATCGTATCACCTCATAAATTTTTCAGCTTTGTTTGATTTATCTTTATATTGTCTTTCATTTTATCTTAGTGTTAGCATCTAAATAATACAAAACAAAATGAGATATCCCCTTTAAGTGTTGTATAATAAAAAAAAGGAGGAATTCATTATATCACAACAAAAAACTCATCACACCAAGCAATTCAAGTTGGATGTTATCAACTATCGCAAAGAGCACCCTGATCTTACACAGGTTGAATGTGCAAAGAACCTGGGTAATTGTTTGAGAGGGTATCTTCTCTGCCAGCAGCTTAGTTGACAGAACTTCTCATTTTATTTTGTGCTAAATCTTGACACAGAACCAAGTATTTTTAATTTCACTTGCTTCTCACCCCTAATTACTACTTAATTTCTTAGTGTTAAAAATAATACATATTATGGAAAAGATAAAAGTTAGAATTGAAACGACCATAATCGGAATTTCATATGTCGCAAAATCAAAATATCTAATATTATATCGTATAAATGTAACTGTAAAATTATAAGCTGAATGTATTAGTATACCAGGTACTATTGAATTATATTTATCAACAAGGTAATTAAAAATCAAACTCAATAAAATTGCTGACAATACTGTGAATATAGATGATGAAAAATGAATAACACCAAAAGTCAACGAAACTAAAAGTGATGATACCCATATTGGAAAAGCCAATTTTAGTTTTGAATAGATTAAGCCGCGAAATGTAACCTCCTCTACAATTGGAGCTAATATACTCTTGGCTACAAACAAAAAAACTACATTTATTCCATTGACTGATTTGTGCAAATCATTTGTATTTGAAACAGTATCTTCTCCCTGAAAGAATGGTATACAATTTAATAGAATTATAAAAATAAAATATACTGATAATCCTAAAAGAATAAAAGGCAATGCCGAACGCAGAGTTATTTTATTTAGTTTTATACTATCAACAAAATCATATCTCTTTACTTTTAGAATAAAATAAAAAATAATCATAATTAATGAACAAGCAATTATCTCCATAACATAGGTTGACATTTGAGGGAGATTTAAATTTATTTTACTAAAGCATACATATATAAATGAAATTATTAATGCACATATTATTGGTGTAAATGAAAAAATAAAAAAATAACTCACCGATTCACATATAGCTTTAAACTTATTCAAAACTATTCCTCCTATTAAAAACTAATTTTATATGATAACAAAACTGATTTTTGACAGAAAGTATGCAGGGGTACTATAGGTATTTAAAAACAATCTGTCAATTGAATCAAACAAATTTATGATGTAATAGTATTTATTCATAAGAAATTTCTTTCCGAAAAAAATAATCAGCCGATTGATATGTGATTAAATTTACTGTAATCAATTCCTGCGCTTTTCAAATTATCAAATTTAGAATATTTGAAATTGTTATTGCAATCGACCATAATAATGGTATCATTGTTTAACAACTCCATTATAACATAATCATTCGAAGAATAACAATCCTCAATTTTATCAGCAAGAAGTTCTTTTGAACCGTTCAGAACATCCTCACCTTCTATCATTCCGCTTGCGTCAACCATATTTTTATCAATGACTTTAACACAATCCTTTTCGCCATCAGCAAGGTTGTGCCAAACAAGAAGCGTATCGTTTATTTTGACTGCATATCCATCACGGTTAACCGAAAAATGTTCTCCTACTTTAAGATTTTTATAAGATTCATAATCATCAATCGAAGAATCACAGGCGGATAATAAAAAAAGGATACATAAAGTACTCACTATTGTACAAACAACTTTTTTAAGCATAAAAACACTCATTATCATTTTCAATATATTTCAGTATCTTTTTGACAAACACTAAAAATTTTCTTCATAATATTTTAAAAATTCATCAGCCTGTTTGTTTGGATTTGCTGATTTTATGTATTTTGTAATACTGCAATTGCCGTACCAAACCGAGATATATTTTTATTACGGATAAAAAAGCTCTTTAGGCAACAAAAATGTGTAAGGTGCGGTTACTATTGCCATTGTAAGGGATGCAATTATTTTCTGCTTTTTAGAAAGTCCTTTATTGTTAAATGACACACGATAATTAAAAGCAAAAATAAAAATACTGCTAAACAGAATACCGCTGACAATAAACAAAACTCCGTAGACGCTGTCATAACAGGAGTGGTTGGTTGCAAGATATATTCCCGAAAGAATTTGTTTTCCGATATCATTGCCCTCGTAATATTCCGCACCTGATCCAATAGATATTGCCATTAGATACAACACACCTAAAAAATCAGAAAGAAATCCATACAGAAATACGGGAATTATTGATTTCTTATACAATTGCCAAGTGAATTTCTTGTAAATAAAAATTGAAATTATTAAGAGAACTATTGAATCTATTATGAAATTCCCTAAGGCTGATACAATCCAAAGAGTGGGAACAAAGAAGAACAGCATAAACGGCGGCAAAATCATATTGTATAATTTAACATCTTTTTTCATAATATCACCTTCTTAATGATTATTTTCAGTTCACTATATACCAATTCGGTTTATGATAACAAATCAGCTTATTGCGAGCTGATCAATTAAGTAACCTTTCACCCATGAATTAGCCACTCCTCGAGGCAAAATGTAGTTTATTGTGTAACAATACAAGAAATTCTTTGTTGTAAGCAGTTCGTCATAATTTTTATCATAATGATATAACAGATACACTCTCGCAAAGATATCATTATAAAGTTTACTGAAACAATTTATATTTTGCTTATAACCGTGTTCTGCCATAAATGAATCAAATTGTTGCACAAATAAATTTTTAAGGCAATCTCCCATAGTATACTTCCTATCTGATTTCGATATTTTAAATACAAAGTAATATTATCACCAATGAAATGCAATACAACAACATCAGCAGTATATGCATTACAATTAGTTTGCATTTATAATTTTGGATTGATGTTACTTTTATATTTTGATTTTCCGATTTTATAAAATCAGAAATATTGTATGCCGTATGATACACTATACCTATACCTAAACACACATAAATAAAACAAATAAGGAATGCAGACTTGACACCAAAATATATTAGAAAACTACAGGTAATCGGCGGAATAATTGCATAAACAGTCGGCAAAATCAAAGGCTTTTTCAAGGTATGGTAATATTCCTTTTTATTTTTCTTTTCTGCATATGCAACAGCCTTCATAGGGTTGTCATATTGCCTATCCATAAATTTTGCATACTTTGAAATTTGAATAAAAAAGAGAATTCCGCAGAAAATGGAGCAAGCAATTCCAAACCATACGCACAAAAGAAGTTCGTTTGCTTTTTCTTCATATGTGAGATTATTTACAGATTGACCGATTAAATCGGAATCAAGCAAAATAGGTATAATTGAGCCGATTAGCAAGCACCAAATTGACGTTATACCGCTTGCAAGCCACTTTTTCATGTTATCCGATGAATACATTTTAAACAGCCAAAACAACATAATTAAAGTTACAGCTATTAAAACAATTGAAACTGAAATTTCAAAAGGGTTATGACTTACAACAAACCTTGACACAAACTGAATCGGCAAACACAGACTTGTCAAAAAGATGTTTTCGGTACAACTCATCAAGTTTACAATAAAATTAATTATCGTAGACATTACAATGAATAACAACAAAAGTAAATGAATTTTTTCTACCGACTTAATATTTTTGTAATTGAAATTTTTCATAGTTAACACCATCATTTTAAAGAATCGTAAATGCAATTGAAATTTGCAATTTCTTTCTCGTTGTACGGTGAATCGGGGTTGTATTCATACTTTGACAAAATCCACTCAATCAGCGTGATATCATTGCCGCTTTTAACAAGGCAATTGTCGAGCAAATATCGAATTACTGTTTCACGATTGTAGAAAAATGTACCTGAATACATTAGATAATCACACAACAGAATTGTATGCTTGGGTGTATTCTCATTTGAAACCACATAAAGAAGATAACAAAACATATCTCGGTTATCAACCGATGAAAATTCTTTTTCAATGTTCTCAAGTGTATATTCAAAGTCGGATTTTTTAAGTTCGTCATATACAAACTGAAAATCTCCGTGTTTGATTTTATTTTTTAATTCTTTAAAATTCGGCATAATATCACCTCATTAAGAGTTCAATTTGTTATATTCATTAATTGCAATATAACTAAACAAATCATTCCCGTTTATAAGACACAAAACGCAATTTGCACAAATGATTAGACACATCACAATTGCTATAATATCAATACCAAAAGCTAAAGTGTGTTTTTTAGTTATGTACTTATTATGCAGTCGAGTTGCAACTAACAAAATTATTGAAATTAACACAACATAATGAATAGCTTTTATCGTACCTAATATTTCATTTGCACCCATAAGTGTAATAATTGTCAGATAAATACTTTGTGATATTAACAAAACAAATGTAAGAACAGATACAAAAACCGACTCCGTTTTCGGCATTTTTTGACTACCCTCAGACAGTAATTGTTTGCAAACAAATACATCTAAAATCACCACAACGCACAATACTGTTGCAATAATAATTTTCATTGCAACAGAAATAAAAAACGGATGCAAGAACAATATGAAATCAAAAGCAATACCGCTTATTAATAAAAGGGTATTCAGAATATAATAGCAATTTAATTTGGTTTTCATAACTCTCTCCTTAAACACCAAATTTTGATAAGTCTATATTACAGCAAATATCATTAAAATATTTTATCAGCATACCATACTTCTAAAATCAAAAACAGATATTATAATTTTAACAATTCAATTATAACTATGAAGCGTAAATAATTTCAGCAGTAATGACCGTTAAAAATCATCATGCTTTCTTACTGTATTTTCATGAATTTCAGCTTATTGCGAGCTGATCAATTAAGTAACCTTTCACCCATGAATTAGCCACTCCTCGAGGCAAAATGTAGTTAATTGTGTAACAATACAAGAAATTCTTTGTTGCAAGCAGTTCGTCACAGTCGCATTTATCAGCAATTTTAACAGGTTTATTAGAGCCGACTTCGAGTTTCCATATACCGTTATAGGGGCTTTCAACCGTTTTGAGTATTATCGCCGATTCTGTTTTCTCGGATATGTAGTAAACACAATCGTTATTGGATGTAATAAATTTAACATCGGGATGCTGAATTGTCGGATAATTTACATCTTTATCAAGACATACATTGTTTACGGTTTGGGTTTCATCGCAAAAGAAATAGAAAGTGTCTTGGCATACCGTTACATAGTGAATTACGTTTACATAATTTGCATTTTTACTTTTGAGCAATTTGCAGGATTTCAGGTCATATTTTTTGAAAATATACTGCTTTACTACTTTGAAGCTGTAACCGTATTCATCTGTTTTATCCTCAAAAATACGCTCCGCAATATAGAGATTGCCATCTGAAATATTTATATAATAAATCTGATTATCAAACTTAATATCTCCTATATTTTCAAGAGTATCAGAGTTTTTCAATATTACGGAATCATTCTTTGTATAAGCAATAACTTCATTGTTACAAACAAAACTTCGGCAATCGGTGTCTAGGATTTTTCGTGTGTTTGTTGTTGTATCAAGACAGCAGAGCTTATTGCCGTTAATATAGAATAAATTATCGTTAATCAGACAACCGTTTGAAGGCAAATTTACGGTTGAATTGTTTTTTGAATCATAAGCCGTAACCTTAGTTTTTCTGTAATCTGCCGCTGCAAGCGTTCCGTCATTATAGGACAGGTAACTGTTGTTAAAATATGAATCTGTGTCGGAATCGTAAACCATATTAAATGAAGGATTATAAAAGAAAAGCAAATATGCAGATACAACGCAGGCAACTGTCAATACGGATATTAAAACGAGAGTACATTTCTTTTTCATAAGTATCACCTCTTTGCGCTTTTATTATACTATTTTAAAGCAATATTTGTCAAGATTTGTATTAGTTATTTTAATACATTAATCCCGATTTTTTAAATAAAAATCGGGGAACAGAAATTATTTTATCTGTTTCCCGAATGTGTTTTATAAAATATTAAATTCAGTAAATTATTCTTTTACAATGTTTTCAAATGTGTGCCAACCGAGAACTGCACATTTTACACGGGCAGGCATATGAGAAATGTCAGACAATGCTCCGCCCTCCTCAAGCTCTTCAATTTCTTCGTCAGTTGCTTTGCCTTGAATCATTTTAAGGAAAATATCTTTCAGATGTTTGGCTTCATCAACTGTTTTGCCGATAATCAAATCAAGCATAATATCGGCTGACGCCTGGGAAATTGCACAGCCGTCACCTGTAAACGAACCGTCTGTAATCACACCGTCTTTGATATTAAGATTAAGCACAATGTCATCACCGCAGCTTGGATTCACACCCTCAAGGCTTGCCGTTGCCGTATCAAGCGGATGTTTGTGCATTGGATGAAGATTGTGATCGGTCAGGATTTCATTGTAAAAACTTCTGTTATTTTCCATATCCCATTCTCCTTCTGACAGATGACACGCTGTTCAAAAACGCATCAATGTCATCTTTCGTATTGTAGAAATAAATGCTTGCCCTTGTTGTTGACGGAATGCCTAAAAATTCCATCAAAGGCTGTGCGCAATGGTGTCCTGCACGGACTGCAATACCGTCAGCGTCGAGAATACTGCTGACATCATGCGGATGAACTCCGTCAATTGTAAAGCTGATAATTCCGCAATGCTCTTTCGGATTGTTGCTTCCCTGAATATTGATGTGAGGAATTTTCATAAGTCCGTCAAAGGCTCTTTTGGTAAGCTCTTCTTCAATACCGCCAATTGTATCAAAACCAATATTTTGAATATATTCAATTGCGGTTTTCAGCCCCCATGCGCCAGCCGCATTTACCGTTCCTGCCTCGAATTTATGCGGTAATTCGGAATAGATAACCTTGTCCCTTGTAACGGAATCAATCATCTCACCGCCCGTTAAAAACGGCGGCATTTTTTCAAGAAGGCTTTCTTTGCCGTATAATACACCGATTCCGAAGGGTGACATAAGTTTGTGACCGGAAAATGCAAGAAAATCCACATCAAGCGACTGAACATCAACGGGAATGTGCGGAACGCTCTGTGATGCGTCAAGCACAACAACTGCACCGCATTCCTTTGCAAGCTCTGTTATACGCTTTATGGGAGTTTTGCAACCGAGTACATTTGATATGTGAGTTACTGCCACAAGCCTTGTACGCTCCGAAAAAGCCTGTTTCAGCTGTTCTTCGGTAATTGTGCCATCGGGGTTGCATTCAATGTACTTTACCGCTGCGCCCGTTTTTTCTGCAACGACTCTCCATGGCAACTGGTTGCTGTGGTGTTCCATTACAGTGACAAGAATTTCGTCACCTTTTTTTAGAAAATTCATTCCGTAGCTGTAGGCAACAAGATTGAGGCTTTCGGTTGCATTGCGTGTAAATATTATTTCACGCTCCGACCTTGCATTAATGAACTTTCTGACTGTTTCACGGGATTGCTCATAACATTCTGTAGCTTTGAAGCCCAAATCATAAAGTCCACGCAGAGGATTTGCATTGCATTTTTTGTAGAACTCCATTTCCGAATTTATAACTGATTCAGGTCTTTGAGCAGTTGCGGCACTGTCGAGATAGACTACAGGATTTTCTCGCAAAAGCGGAAAATCTTCCTTAAAGTTTTTCATTTGCATAGCCTGTAACCTCCTCCAGACAGGATTTTGCAAGCGTTTCAAGCTCTTCATCACCGATTTTTGAGCATAAAGCGTCAAGCTTTGCACGAGCCATAAGGTTACAAGCCTCTTCTTCGTCAAGCCCTCTGCTTGCAAGATAGAAAAGCACATCATCGGACGGTCTGCCGATTGACGCACCGTGGTTGCCCTCAACATCCTCTTCCGCACAAAGAATGAGCGGTACGGTCTGATTGATTACATCTTCGCCTAAAATGAGAACATCTTCGTTCTCGTCGCCTTTTGCACCCGATGAGCCGAGTGGGAAATCAATTGTACCACGGAATAATTTATGTGCTTTATCTCTCAAAACACCTCCGGCATTCATTGAGCTGACGGTCTTTTTGCCGATATGCTCGGCGACATAGTTCATATCAAGCAACTGCTCGTCCTTGCAATAGTAGCCGACATTGAGGTCAAGATTGCTCTGCCTGCCCAAAAGCGTTGTCTTTGTGCCTGTATAGGTTTCATTTCCGCCGATAAAAAGCTGTAATATCTCTGCGGCTGCATTATCTTCACATTCTGCACCGACATCGTTTATAAAGCGGAAATTTTGCGAAAGGAGATTAAGCTGTACGAGTCTGATTTTTGCGCCTTTTTCAGCTTTAAATTTCGTTCTTACGGCACAAATACCGTTTGCATTCCACGCTGACTGCATTGCCATAAACACGGTAAGCTGTGTGTTTTCGGGAGCGTAAAGTTCTACATCCGCAAAAGCGTTTTCACCATTTTTGCAATTAAAAAACAGCTTTTCGCTTTTTGTTTTATCAGCCGATATTCTGATTTTTTCAGACTGTGATATTTTTGAGATTTCGTCAATCTCCTCGCCCATACCTGTCTGAATATTTGCAAATGAATCCCGAATTTTTGAATCGGAATTGTTTATATATTTTTCGATTATTTCTTTTTGAACAGGAATACTGTTCCAACCGTCAACGGGAATATTTCGGATTTTTGCCCGATTCACTCCCAATCGGTTCCAAGTGGGTGACGGAAGAAAGTTCACTGTTAAGTCTTTATTATCAACCATAATGTCCTCCTTATCCGATACTGCCCTTCATCTCAAGCTGAATGAGATTGTTCATTTCAACCGCATATTCAAGCGGAAGTTCCTTTGACACATTGTCTGCAAAACCGCTGACTATCATCGCCCTTGCATCCTCTTCACTAAGACCTCTTGACATGAGGTAGAATACAGCCTCATCGCTGATTCTGCCTATTTTCGCCTCGTGACCGATATCTGCGTGCGGAGTTCTGATATCCATTACAGGAATAGTATCTGAGCGTGACTTTGAATCAAGCATAAGTGACTGACATGAAACGGCAGATTTTGCATTTTCGGCAGACTTGTTTACAACAACGGAGCTTCTGAATGTGCTGATTCCGCCGTCTTTTGAAATTGACCTTGTGTTCATAAACGAAGATGTTTCTTTGCCGATATGAACTACTTTTGCGCCTGTATCAAGGTTCTGTCCCTTGCCTGCAAATGTAATGCCCATAAACTCCATTCTTGAACGGTCGCCTTTTAAAATTGTCATCGGATAAAGGTACGACACATGAGAACCGAATGAACCCGATACCCATTCCATAGTACCGCCATCTTCAACAAGCGCTCTTTTGGTGTTAAGGTTGTACATATTTTTTGACCAGTTCTCAATTGTTGAATATCTGAGTCTTGCATTTTTCTTTACAAAAAGCTCAACGCATCCTGCGTGAAGATTTGCTATGTTATATTTCGGAGCAGAACAACCCTCTATAAAATGCAGGTCTGCACCCTCGTCAACGATAATGAGCGTGTGTTCAAACTGACCTGCACCGGGTGCGTTAAGTCTGAAATATGACTGCAACGGAATTTCTACCGATACTCCCGGCGGAACATACACAAACGAACCTCCTGACCATACTGCACCGTGAAGTGCGGCAAATTTGTGGTCATTCGGACGGACAAGTTTCATAAAATATTTTTTTACCATGTCGGCATATTCGCCCTTTAACGCACTCTCCATATCGGTATATACTACGCCCTGTGAGGCAACCTCTTCACGAACATTGTGGTACACAAGCTCGGAATCATACTGCGCTCCGACACCTGCAAGGGACTTTCTCTCTGCCTGTGGAATACCGAGCCTTTCAAATGTATTCTTGATATCTTCGGGAACTTCCGACCATTTTGCGGTCATCCTTGTGTTCGGACGGACATAGGTTGCAATATCGTCCATATTAAGTCCGTCAATGGGCGGTCCCCAGTTTGGAACTTTGAGTTCATTATAAATTTGAAGTGACTGCAAACGGAAATTCTGCATCCACACGGGATCGTTCTTTTCCTTTGAAATTTTTTCTACAATTGAGGCATCAAGACCTGATTTGATACGGTAGGCATCATTTTCTTCGTCTTTGATATCGTAGACACTTCTGTCAACATCATCGACATATGTTCTTTCTTTCATCTTAATACCTCCGTCAGAACCTTTCTGCATAAAGTTCAAGATACTTCTCAAAACCGTGTTCATTGATTTCATCAATCAACGATGCGTCGCCTGTTTTAACTATATGGCCGTTTACCATAATGTGAGTATAATCAACTTTGAGAGATTCGAGAATACCTGTGCTGTGTGTGATGATGAGCAATGCACCGTCACGGTTTTTCTGATAGTGTTCAACGCCCTTTGAAACTGTGCGAACCGCATCAACATCAAGACCCGAGTCTGTTTCGTCAAGAATTGCAAGCTTTGGATTGAGTAAAAGCATCTGCAAAATTTCTGCTTTTTTCTTTTCACCGCCCGAAAAACCTACATTTAGATCACGCTCGGAATATGACGGATCCATCTGCAAAAGCTCCATTGCCTGTCTGAGCTCTTTTTTAAAGTCCCAAAGGCGGATTCTTTTGCCACGGTTCTTTTCAAGAGCATTACGAATAAATGATGAAAGTGAAAGTCCCGGAACTTCAAGAGGACTTTGGAATGAAAGAAAAATTCCGTCCTTTGACCTTTTATCGGGTGTTTCATCGTTAATGTTTTTTCCGTTAAAAAGTATTTCGCCTGAATTAAGCGTATATTTAGGACTGCCCATAAGTGCAAATCCAAGCGTTGACTTACCTGCACCGTTAGGTCCCATAAGCACATGCGTTTCACCTTTGTTTATACTAAGATTTATATCGTGCAGAATTTCCTTTTCCTCTACACTTACAGTCAAACCGTTTACATCAAGTAATTTGTCTGCCATTTCATAATCCCACCTTGTTATATTATCAACCCACCAAAGGAGTGGATAATTAAAATATAACCTTTTCAACCCATTTTGTCAATGGGTTGGTATTGCATTTTTATCGTTTTTTGTATATAATCAAGGTATATAAGCAAAATAGGCTTACAAAATATGCAAGCCTTGCCAAAAGGGGATAATTTTATGCTGATTTCAAGTAAAGGTCGTTACACGCTGTATGTGCTTGTCGATCTGGCAAAAAACGGGCAGAACAGATATATTCCGCTCAAAGAAATTGCAGAAAGACAGAATATTTCCAAAAAATATATGGAAGGCATACTCAAAACCCTTGTTGACCGCAATCTGCTTGAGGGCGTAAAAGGAAAGGGCGGCGGCTATAAGCTGACCAAAGAACCAAAAGATTATTCACTCGGTGAAATTCTCAGGCTTACGGAGGGCGACCTTGCGTCTGTCCCCTGCACTTCAAAAACTCACGAACATTGCAATCATATGGAATCGTGTCCCTCACATCCCATCTGGCAACAGCTTGACAATTTAATCAACAATTACCTTGACAGTGTAACTCTTGCAAATTTGCTTAATAATGAATAAAATAAATACGCACAACCTCTTTGCTTTTGTGAAGATAATGTGCTATAATAACAATAGACAGATATAATTTAAGTTATTTTTGCACAAATTAAGCTGTCACTACGAATCTATCAGCAAAAGCAGGTGATTTTATGGCTTTCGATACATTTGACGAGGGTATTAATCCCGGTGGAATGAGAAGCAAAAACGAAATTAAAACCTTGATATGTTATTTGTATAATTCTGTAAAAGAAAATATAGACAAAGGAATTGTCATACAGGCAATTCTAAAGCAGGGGCTTGCCAATTATTTTGAAACAAGTTCCGCCTTTGACGACCTTGTTACAAACGGTAACCTTGTGCCTGCCGATGATGAACACAAAACATATGCGCTCACGGAAAACGGTGTTGAAATTGCAAAACAGCTTGACAGCATTCTTGCGTACTCTATCAAAGAAAAGGCATACGCTTGTGCGGTTAAGCTCCTTGCCGTAAAGAAAAATGAGATTGAAAACAAGGTTGATATTGTAAAAAGTTCAAACGGATTTACTGTTAAATGTTCTGTATCCGGCGGTGATATGGATTTGATGAAGCTTGATGTTTATGCTCCCGAAATGGAACAGGCTCTTATTCTCAAAAAAAATTTTCTTGACAATCCGAAAAAAGCGTACAAAATTATGCTTGCGCTCCTGACCAAAGACAAAGAAACCGTCGGTGAGGCTCTTGAGGAACTTTACGGCATTGTATAAAATTTCATACAAACAATTAAGGGGCTGTCGATGTGACCGCCCCTTCTGTGATTATTCAGAAAAAAAGATTAAGACCGAGCATAAGCGTTACTCCGGGTATTCCTCCTATTATTGATACCAAAAGTGATAAAAGGCTTATGGGCAAAGTTACGCCCGTAAAAACTCCCGTCAGATTGACCGCAAACAATGTTGCCGCTCCCAAAGTCATTGAAAGCAGAGAGCGTTTGAACGGGTGCTTGTTTTTGCCGAGAAAGTGCAAGATTGCGAAAGTTATAAATGTTACAAAAATAATCAGACATATTCCCCACCAAGGCATTTTTAACAACTCCATATAAAAAGTAAAACCGCCAGAGGATTGCCCTGACGGTTAATTTTATGCTGATTATTAAGTTAATATGCTTACAGTATACCGAACTTTGAAAGCACATTAAGTGCAATTACAAAAATTACGAATATTGCAGCAAAAACTTTTGTCCAGCGTGAGAGGAACGCATCAATCGAACGAGCCTTATTCTTTGAGAAATAAGAATCGGCAACACCTGTTACAGCACCGATACCCTGCTGATTACCCTCCTGAAGGATAATTACAACGATAATGGCAACAGATACGATTGCGAGCAATACGCCTAAAACAATGCCCCAAATGCTCATTTTTATCTTCCTTTCATTTTAATAAATACGAATAAAACAAATTCTGCTTTAATAACTGTTTTATAATACCACATAAACACAGCTTTTTCAAGAGATATTACAAGATTTTTATTAATTTTTTCAAAATCAAATCAGCGAAAGCTGTTCGTCTTTTGAATCATCATTCACGGGCAACGCACCTCTTGCAGGAAGTGAACCTGTTCTGTAACGCTTTGGATTTGTAAAAGTACCGTCTTTATAGCGTTCTATGCTGAAAAGTCTGTGACCTTTTTTGGGTTTGAGAACGGCAACACCCTGTGTTGAACGGGTTGTTTTGAGAGCGAGTGCACCCGTGTGAATAAGGAGCATATTTCCCGATGACGCCTTGAAGAGTACCTCTTCGTCCTCAGGTATATAGAGAAGTCCGACAAGCGGAGATTTGTCGGAATATGCGCCCGTGAGCTTTTTACGGTTAGTCTTTGTTGCGTAGGATTCAAGCGGAACTTTTGCGGCCTTGCCGTTTTCAAAAGCAAAGAGCAGCATACCCTTGTAATCTTTTGTAACAACCATTTTCACAGCATTTTCGCCTTCGTCAAAACCAAGCTTTGCGGCAACATAGTCACCGAGTACGCTTGCCTTTGTCTGTGCAAAATCGTCAGCCTTTGCCTTATACACCTGACACTTGTCTGTAAAGAACAAAAGGTCGCAGTTGTTTGTGAACTCAAGCTCCTGAATAATTTCGTCACCGTCTTTGAGCTTTTGTTCACCGCTCATTCTGAGCGACTGCGGAGTAATCTTCTTGAAATATCCCTCTTTTGTAAAGAAAAGATTAACAGGATAATCGGGAATCTCGACTGTCTCTTCCTCATACCTTGCAACATCGTCATAGATTATGATACTCTTTCTCGGCTGACCGTATTTCTCAGCAATTGATTTGAGTTCTTTGACAATGATTGTCTTGATTCTTGCCTTGCTCTTTAAAATTTCGTCAAGCTCGGCAATCTCTTTTTCAAGGTCTTCAAGGTCTTTTGTACGCTTTAAAATGTATTCACGGTTAAGGTAACGAAGTTTTATTTCGGCAACATATTCAGCCTGTATCTCGTCAATTCCGAATCCAATCATAAGGTTTGGCACAACCTCGGATTCTTCATCGGTTTCACGGACAATCTTTACTGCCTTGTCAATATCGAGAAGAATTTTTTCAAGACCTCTTAAAAGATGAAGCTTGTCAGCTTTTTTGTTGCGGTCAAAATATGTTCTTCTTCTGACGCACTCAATTCTGAAAGCAATCCATTCTTCAAGCAACGCCTTTACACCGAGAACTCTCGGAACACCTGCAATAAGCACATTGAAGTTGCAGGCATAGGAATCTTCGAGTGTTGTAAAGCGGTAAAGCTTTGTCATAAGCTTGTCGGCATCAACGCCACGCTTGAGGTCAATTGTAATTTTAAGTCCGTCAATACCTGTTTCGTCACGAATATCGGAAATTTCCTTGACTTTACCCTGCTTTACAAGGTCGATTACCTTTTCAATGATAACCTCACAAGTTGTTGTAGCAGGAATTGAAAGAATATCTATACAGTTTGCAGACTTGTCATAGACATACTTTGCACGGAGTTTGATGCTTCCTCTGCCGGTTTCATAGACTTGATTGATGACATTTTCGTCATAGATAATCTGACAACCGCCTGTAAAATCAGGAGCCGGAAGAGTTGATTTTATATCATGGTCGGGATCACGTATAAGTGCCGCTGTTGTTTCGCAGATTTCACGCAGATTGAATGAACAGATATTTGACGCCATACCAACGGCAATACCTGTGTTTGCATTTACAAGTACAGACGGAAATGCAACCGGCAAAAGTGACGGTTCTTTCATTGTATTATCGTAGTTATCTACAAAATCTACGGTATCTTTGTCTATATCACGAAACAGCTCGTTGCAGATTGCGTCAAGCTTTGCCTCAGTATAACGGGATGCCGCCCACGCCATGTCACGGCTGTAGAATTTACCGAAATTACCTTTTGAATCTACATACGGATGCAAAAGTGCCTCATAGCCCCTTGAAAGACGAACCATTGTGTCATAAATCGCAGAGTCGCCGTGAGGATTGAGCTTCATTGTTGCACCGACAATGTTTGCCGATTTTGTTCTTCCGCCGTTCAGAAGTCCCATTTTGTACATCATATACAGGAGCTTTCTGTGCGACGGCTTGAACCCGTCGATTTCGGGAATTGCACGGGAAAGAATTACGCTCATTGCATACGGCATATAGTTCTCTCTGATAGTGGAAACTATTGGCTGTTCCACTATTTCACCCGCACCGTTGATTACACCGTGAGTTTTTGACGGTGAAGTTCTGCGGGGAGTCTTTGAAGATTTTTTCGCCATTTATTTCCACCTCCAATCAGCTTACATCAAGCTGGTCAATATATTCGTTGCCGTGTTCTACTATATAATCTTTTCTTCCCTGAAGATTGTCACCGAGAAGAACATCAAAAATTTCCGCTGTCTGTTCTGCATCGGCAGGAAGAACCTTGATAAGTCTGCGTGACTCGGGGTTCATTGTGGTAAGGTTCATCATATCGGGTTCGTTTTCGCCAAGACCTTTTGAACGCTGAATTGTGAATTTTTCCTTGCCGAGCTGTTCAATGAACTTATCCTTTTCAACCTCATCGTATGCAAAATAAACATCGTTTTTGGATGTAATTTCATAAAGAGGCGATTCGGCAATAAACACCTTGCCTTCTTCAATGAGTGTAGGTGTAAGTCTGTAAAGCATGGTAAGTAAAAGAGTTCTGATCTGGAAGCCGTCAACATCGGCATCGGTGCAGAGAATAATTTTGCTCCAGCGAAGTGCGTTCATATCAAAGCTTGAAAGATTCTTGTTTGCTTTTGACTTAACCTCAACACCGCAACCGAGAACCTTGAGCAAATCGGTAATGATTTCGCTCTTAAAAATCTTATCGTAGTCGGCTTTCAGGCAGTTAAGTATTTTACCTCTGATTGGCATAATCGCCTGAAAATCGGGATTTCTTGCCTGTTTACATGCGCCGAGAGCAGAGTCACCCTCTACTATGAACAGTTCACGCTGTTCCGTGTCTTTACTTCTGCAATCGACAAATTTTGCAACACGGTTTGTTATGTCGAGATTGCCAGAAAGCTTCTTCTTTATATTAAGTCGTGTTTTCTCAGCATTTTCACGGCTGCGCTTATTGATAAGCACCTGTTCGCAGATTTTTTCTGCCTCAAGCGGATTTTCAATAAAATAAACTTCAAGACTCTGACGGAGAAATGCAGTCATAGCGTCCTGAATACCCTTGTTTGTAACCGCCTTTTTGGTCTGGTTTTCATATGATGAAACACTTGAAAAAGACGAAATAACGCACACAAGGCTGTCCTCAACATCGTCATACTTGATTTTGCTTTCGGTTTTGTTATATTTATTATTCTGTTTTAAGTAGCTGTCAATCTGGTAAACAAAGGCGTTCCGCACCGCCTTATCGGGAGCGCCGCCGTGTTCAAGCCAGCTTGAGTTGTGGTAGTATTCGGTGAGATGCACTTTATTTGAAAATGCAACCGAGATATCCATTTTGCACTTATATTCGGGCTTATCGTCACGGTCACGGGTTTTAACCTCGGTTTCCCAATGCTGAATTGAACTGAGTCCGTTTTCACCGACTACCTCGGCAACATGGTCAACAATACCGTTTACATAGTTATAGCTTGTTGTATCAAAGCTTTTGCCGTTCTGATTGCGGAAAACAAATTCAATTCCTGCGTTGACAATAGCCTGTCTTTTCATTATGTCAAGAAAATATTCGGGCTGAATGTCGATATCCGTAAAGACTTCGAGGTCGGGTTTCCAATGAATTTTTGTACCCGTATCCTTTTTGCTGTACGGCTCTTTTTTGAGCTTGCCGACAATCTCGCCTTTTTCAAAACGGAGAGTGTATCGGTAGCCGTCACGGCGGATATCAACATCCATATACTCGGAGCTGTACTGGGTTGAACAAAGGCCGAGACCGTTCATACCAAGGGAAAATTCGTAGCTTTCACCCTCGTTGTTATTATACTTGCCGCCGGCATAGAGTTCGCAGAAAACCAGTTCCCAGTTATAGCGCTTTTCGTTTTCGTTGTAGTCAACGGGAATTCCTCTGCCGTGATCTTCAACCTCAATTGAGCCGTCGGAATAGCGTGTAACTGTGATTTTTTTACCGTAACCCTCTCTCGCCTCATCTATTGAGTTTGAAAGAATCTCAAACACGGAGTGCTGACAGCCGTCAATACCGTCCGAGCCGAAAATTACGGCAGGACGCTTACGGACACGGTCAGCACCCTTTAGCGTTGTGATACTGGTATTATCATAATCGGTGGTTTTCTTTCTTGGCATTTTACTCTTCCTTTATCATTTTTCACCACGCAGTTTTTTGATTTTATCACGCAGATATGCGGCGTGTTCAAATTCAAGCAACTTTGCGGCAGCTTTCATTTCCTTTGTCAGTTTTTCTATTAACTGTTGTTTTTGTGCCTTTGAAAGCTTTTTTGTATTTTTAAATTCACTGTCATCGTGAGTAGAAATTTCAAGTATATCGCTGACCTTTTTGACAATAGTCTTTGGAACGATGCCGTGTTCAACATTATATTTATTCTGAATTTCACGGCGGCGCTGTGTTTCGGTTATTGCAACCTTCATTGACGGTGTTACGCTGTCGGCATACATAATAACCGTACCCTCGCTGTTTCGTGCGGCTCTGCCGGCAATCTGAATAAGCGAACGGGTTGAACGGAGAAATCCCTCTTTGTCGGCATCAAGTACGGCAACAAGAGAAACCTCGGGAATATCAAGTCCTTCACGCAGAAGGTTGATTCCGACAAGAACATCAAATTCTCCGAGTCTTAAATCACGGACAATCTCCATTCTTTCAACGGTGTCAATGTCATGGTGCATATAACGAACCCTGATACCCAGCTTTTCAAGATATGCGGTAAGGTCTTCCGCCATTTTCTTGGTAAGGGTTGTGACAAGTGTTCTTTGATTTTTGGCTGTACGGATATTGATTTCGGACACAAGGTCATCAAGCTGACCTTCGGTAGGTCTTACCGAAATTTCAGGATCAAGAAGTCCTGTAGGTCTGATAATCTGCTCTGCAACAACAGCCGATTTTTCAAGTTCAAAATCGCCCGGTGTTGCACTTACATAAACAGCCTGATTTATTTTTGAATAGAATTCGTCAAAGTTGAGCGGACGGTTATCAAGTGCAGACGGAAGTCTGAAGCCGTAGTCAATAAGGCTCTTTTTTCTTGCATAGTCACCCGCAAACATTCCCCGTACCTGTGGAAGCGTTACATGGGACTCATCGACAAAGAGCAGAAAATCATCGGGGAAATAGCTTAAAAGCGTGTACGGCGATGAGCCCGGCGCTCTGCCCGACATTATTCTTGAATAGTTCTCGATACCCGTACAAAATCCGATTTCCTGCAACATTTCCATATCGTACCTTGTACGCTGTTCAAGTCGTTGTGCCTCAAGGAGCTTTCCGTTTTCACGAAAATATGCAAGTCTTTCCTCAAGCTCCCTGTCAATTTCCGCAAGAGCCTTTTTCATCTTATCTCCCGACACAATGTAGTGTGACGCAGGATAGATTGCGGCATGTTTCAGAATCGCTTTGAGTTCACCCGTAAGCGGATTGATTTCGGAAATTCTGTCAATTTCATCTCCGAAAAATTCGACACGGATTATAGAATCGTTTGATGCGGCAGGGAAAATTTCAACCACATCACCACGAACCCTGAATTTATTACGGGTAAAGCTTACATCATTGCGTTCATACTGCAGTTCAACAAGCTTTTTTACAAGCTCATCACGGGACTTTTCCATTCCGGGACGGAGTGAAATTACCATATTTCGGTAGTCAATAGGATCGCCCAGGCTGTATATGCAAGAAACCGAGGCAACAATAATTACATCTCGTCTTTCGGAAAGTGCAAGCGTTGCGCTGTGGCGGAGTTTATCAATCTCATCATTGATTGAACTGTCTTTTTCAATATAAGTATCCGTCTGTGCAACATATGCCTCAGGCTGATAGTAATCGTAGTATGACACAAAATATTCAACCGCATTTTCCGGAAAGAACTCTTTGAACTCACTGCAAAGCTGAGCCGCAAGAGTTTTATTGTGTGCAAGCACAAGTGTCGGTCTTTGAACCTTCTGAATAACATTTGCCATTGTAAAAGTTTTACCCGAACCCGTTACACCGAGAAGAGTCTGTTCACGGTTGCCTGCATTTATACTGTTTACAAGCTTTTCGATTGTCTGCGGCTGGTCGCCTGTCGGCTGATATTTTGAATGAAGTTTAAATTCCATAATACACATCACATTCCAAATACGGATTTTTTTATTATGTTTCCTGTTACAAGGCCCTTTATTACAAAAGTCCTGTAACAGAAAACATATCCGAACAAAATTTCGATTTTAATTATAGAACAGATGTTTTAAATTGTCAAATGTTTCTTTTAAAGAACATTATTACTTTTCATAATAGAAGATGTTCCCCGCAAGCCTGCTTTCACGGAGAGAAACATAATCATCATCGGTTATTATGAAATGGTCGATAAGCTCAACTCCGACAGTTGCAAGCGTACTCTTCAAAACTATTGTTGTGTCAAGGTCGCTTCCCGAAGGCAGAGCTGTTCCGCTGGGATGATTATGTGCTATAAACGCAGTTTTGGCATTGTGACGAAGTGACAAATCAACAATTTTTCTGACGGGCATATCGGATGAATTGAGCGAACCTTTTGAAATTATATCAAAATAAATCATCTTACCCTTTGCATCACCGAGCATGAGAGCGACACATTCGTTTGTCCGACCGATAAATTTTGCTTTAAATATTTTACCGAGATTTTCATAGTCGATGATATTATCATGCGACATCTTTGATTCGGTATAAAGCCTTGCCATTTCGGGCAACATTTTGAGCAATGCGGCGGCATTTTCAGACAGACCGAATTCCTTCATAAGCTCGTCAATCGGAGCGTCACACACTCCGCCGACAGTGATATAACGGTCAAGCAGACGATGTGCAAGAGGATTTGTGTCCTTTCTCGGAATAGCATAGTAAAGGAACATTTCAAGAGCCTCGTGCGTTTCAAACACATCAAAGCCGTTTTCTATGAACTTTTTACGCATTCTTTCACGATGACCGCTGTGTTCGTTATCGGTTGTCCGTGCCATATTATCCCCACCGCAAAATAAGTTTTTTCAAACTTTGGGGGCGGATAAAACCGCCCCGACTGATTAATATTAATAATTAAAAGCTGTAAAAGCTGTTATTCCTTTACGCCGTACTGCTCATAGTAAGCGTCAATAGCGGCTTTGAGCTTGTCGTCAATAATAACCTTGCCCTTGTATTCCTTGTTGTAAAGGTGTTCAACAACCTCTGCCATTGTTACGATTGCAGTTGTTTTAAGTCCGTACTTTTCTTCAATCTCGGAAAGTGCGCTCTTTGTACCCTTGCCACGTTCCATACGGTCAACGGAAACAACAAGACCGATTGGGTTTACATCGCCCTGAGCCTTGATAATCGGGAGAGTTTCTTCAATTGAAGTGCCTGCTGTTGTAACATCTTCGATGATAACAACCCTGTCACCGTCATTGATAGGACTGCCGAGAAGAATGCCCTTGTCACCGTGATCCTTAACTTCTTTTCTGTTTGAGCAATAACGGATATCCTGACCGTATTTTTCGCTGATTGCGATAGTTGCGGCAACAGAAAGCGGAATACCCTTGTATGCAGGTCCGAAAAGAACATCAAAATCAAGACCGAACTTGCTGTTGACAGCCTCTGCATAATACTGACCGAGACGACGGAGCTGGGCGCCTGTTCTGTAGAAACCTGTGTTTACGAAGAAAGGAGTTTTTCTTCCGCTCTTTGTAACAAAATCGCCAAATTTGAGAACCTGACAATCAACCATAAATTCAATGAATTCCTTTTTGTAAGCTTCCATCAATAAAACCTCCGATACAAAATAGCTTTCGGACAAACATCTGTAATATCCGACAGTTTTACATAATTCAACATTGTAAATTCTACCACAATATCTCGTTTTTGTAAATGACAGTTACACAGCTGTAATCAATCGTAATGTTATGTTAAAACAGAAAAAGACTTCGCAACAGAGTACGAAGTCTTTTTTGATATAACTTTAATTACCACTGAGAACAAATCTCCCAGTTATCCAAAGATGTCGCAAATTCGCTTTCATTTTTTACGATTCCACGGGAATAAAAATATATACTCGGATCAACAATATATTTTTGTATAAGAGTAGCATCTTTAACACTTACCGAATACGAATCCACATTTACCTTTGCCCTTAATTCTTGTGCACCGGTAAAGTTTACCTCACCAACTATATATTTTTGAATTAATGTAGCATCCGATACGCTGACAACACCGTCTCTGTTTACATCACCCTGAATAATATCTTTACAAGTCATTTCATTGTAGATGTACAGCAGCTCATAGAAGCACTTACTTATATACTTCTGTTGTTTAACTGTATAATCATAATCATATACACTACCCCATTTGGCAGGTTCTAAATCAGAATCAATAACCCTTAATGCCTGAAGAAGATTATCTCGCTTTTCGATAAATGTATTCCACTGTTCGTCAGTGTACCAATTATTATAGTTTTGCTCGTGTACTGCAACATAACAGGTTTGTTCAGCATAACAAGGACTTATCCATGGATTTTCATAAAATTCTTTTGTTTCGTCATACTTGTTTTGCAATTCAACGGCGGTTACTTCTCCCTTTTCGTACTTGTACGCTACATCAAGAAGTTCATCTGCTAAATCACCGGATTTATTATAATAATTTCCTGCATAAGGTCTTTTACAACCGGTCGACATAAGATCATTGATAATATGTTGTGCATAGATTTCGCACTCACTGACATCAATTTCATCATCCGAAACAGCAGAAACCGGCAGAATTGTTATACTTGAAATTAACACAACTGCAATCAGCAAAGCGCTTAATCTCTTTTTAATACTCATAATAATCTCCTTTCAAAAAATAAAAAAGTAAACTCACGACCATACAATAAATCGATTATAATTTTATTGTATCATTTAAGACAGCGATATCTAATTTCATTTTCATAATATCACTTTCAACAATATTTGTCAATAATTACAAGAATAAATTTTTGGACATTAAAAAATTTATTTAATCAAACAAAATTATACACCAATTCTTTTGCCGCAAGCGACAAAATTACGCTTGACTTTATAGAACAAGTGTTCTATAATTGAATAAAAACAAATGTTCGAGGTGATGCGTTGTGAATATTAATTGTGCCGTTGACAAAAGCAAATATAAAAAAGACAGGGTTATTCTTCACAGCGACTGTAACGGATTTTATGCGAGCGTTGAGTGTTTGCATCATCCCGAAATCAGAAACAAACCTGTTGCCGTGAGCGGTGATGCGGAAAATCGGCACGGAATTATTCTTGCTAAAAATGAGATTGCGAAGAAGTATAATATAAAAACAGGTGAGGCAATCTGGCAGGCAAAACAGAAATGTCCCGACCTCATAACCGTTCCTCCCCACTTTGATTTGTACAAGCGATTTTCAAAAATGGCGAGGAGAATTTACAGTGAATACACCGACAAAATCGAGCCGTTCGGACTTGACGAGGCATGGCTTGATGTTACCGACAATAAGAATATGAACGGCAAAGAGATTGCACTCGAAATTAATCGCCGTATAAAGCAGGAACTCGGAATAACCGTAAGCATCGGAGTCAGCTTTAATAAAATTTTTGCCAAATTCGGAAGTGACTATAAAAAGCCTGACGCTATAACGGAAATCACACGGAAAAATTACAGAGATATTGTGTGGAACTGTCCTGCAAAAGACCTTTTGTATGTTGGCAGAGCAACGGGCAGAAAGCTTGAATCTATCGGCATTTATACGATTGGAGATATCGCAACCGCAGATGTTACACTGTTGCGGTCATATCTTGGAAAATGGGGCGACCTAATTTACGGCTTTGCAAACGGATACGACTCTTCCCCTGTTGCCCATATGAACGAAAACAGCGAGGTAAAGTCAATCGGTAACTCAACCACAACGCCGAAAGATATGGTAACCTTTAACGATGTAAAACAGGTTATATTCGTTTTGTGTGACAGCGTTTGCAGAAGAATGCGTGAACAGGGTTTTATGGCAAAAACGGTTTGCATTACGATTCGTGACAACGAGCTGATGTCATTCAACCGACAGCACACAACGGAAATCCACACAAATCTTACAAAGGATATAACAAATACGGCTATTGAGCTTTTCAAAAAAAGCTATAAAATGGAAAAACCGCTGAGAAGTATCGGGGTAAGCGTTACGGATTTTATTCACGATGATCAGCCGCACCAGATGAGCCTTTTGCGTGATGAAAAGCGACTTATTCAGAACGAACAGCTTGACAAAACACTTGACAGATTAAAAAAGCGATTCGGCAATTATGCTGTTCGCCCTGCCGTTTTGCTCGATGACAAGGAGCTTTCGGATTTTAACCCAAAGGAGGATCATACAATTCATCCTGTCGGATATTTATGATAACGATGCATCTTAGGCGAAAAATTAAAGATGTTTCTCTGATTTTAAGGGAGGTAACAAGCTATGAAAAAGTATGTTAAAGTTACTGCCACATTTGATTGTGACGGAGATCTTATCCCCGAATATATTGTGTGGGATGACGGAAGGAAATACCGCATTGACAAAATTTCCGATGTGCGGTATGCGGCGTCTCTCAAAGCAGGCGGTGCGGGAATACGCTACACCTGCCATATTCTCGGCAAAGAACGATATCTGTTTTTGGAGGAAAACAGGTGGTTTGTCGATGCCAAACAATAAGCGGAGGATTATATGCATAAGGTCAAAGCAAAGGGAATTTTATCTGCCGCAAACGGCATGAACATTTACAGAGGATGTCAACACGGATGCATTTATTGTGACGCACGCAGTAAATGCTATCAGATGAATCACCGATTTGAAGATATTGAGGTGAAAGAAAATGCCCCGGAATTGCTTGAAAACGCTTTAAAAAGGAAACGCAGAAAATGTATGATTGGTACGGGTGCGATGAGCGATCCGTACATTCCCCTTGAAAAAGAACTGAAACTGACACGAAGATGTCTTGAAATAATCAACCGCTACGGATTCGGTATAACCGTACATACAAAATCGGCATCTGTTATGAGAGATATTGACCTGTTTACGAAAATAAACGATAAAAGCAAGGCTGTGTTACAGATGACGCTTACAACGGCAGACGAAAGCCTTTGCAGAATAATTGAACCGAATGTTTCCGTTACTAAAGAAAGATTTGAAACACTCAAGGCATTTCACGAAAACGGTATTCCGAGTGTTGTGTGGTTTTCTCCGTTTTTACCGTTTATAAATGATACGAAAGAAAATATTGACGGACTTTTAAAGTATTGCATTGACGCAAAGGTTAGTGGAATAATATGCTTTGGCATAGGTCTTACTCTGCGTGACGGTGACAGAGAATATTTTTACAGCCGGCTTGACAAACACTTTCCGAATATGAAAGAACGATACATTTATACATACGGAAATTCATATCAGCTTACGAGCGGTAACAATAATGTTCTGATGAACAGGATTTCAGAAGTTTGCAGAAATCACGGAATTATGTTCGGAGTTGAAAATGTGTTTTCGTATTTGCATAAGTTCGAAAGCAAAACCGAACAGCTAAGTCTGTTTGACGGAATATAGAAAAATAAAAAAGATATACGGCAGAAAATTTTACCGTATATCTTTTGTTTTTTAAGTATTCACTGTTTTACAAATGTGATTTCATAGTCGTTATATTTAAGCACAACAGCCGAAACTTTACCGTTCTTTTGTGTGAGTGCGGCGGAAGTATTTGTTCCGTCATCAAATGACAAATTGACTTTGTCCGAAGCTGACACGGTATATTTTCCGCTGTGAGTTCCATCATCCGGACTTCCCGGCGAAAGCCATAAAGTAAAAGTGCCGTCATCGGAAAATGACATAGAACCCTGATAAGCGCTGTAATTTGTGTTGTAAACCTCACTCATTTCAACCTCATCACCGCTCGCATTCTTAGCACCTTCAGGAATCCATGCAGATGAGGTAAGCTCGGCGGTTACTGACGGTGAAAGCACATTAACGGCAACGATTGCCGCAATGATAAATACGCAGGCGGCAATAACCGATGAAACAATTGCTGTTGTTTTCTTTTTCTTATTCTTCTTTTTTACAGCCCTGTTAGCCTCAAATTTTGCATAGTCAGGCTTTTTAACAGATTTTTTACTCATTTAATCACCGATATTTTACTTAAAAGATACAATAATTCCGCCGTAGTTTACGGTAATTTCAGCAGGAACATCACCGTTCCATTTGGTTACGGCAGCAATAACATTTTTATCGTTGGAATATGTTATTACAACGGAGTCGCCCTCAACTATGTACGCACCCGAATTTGCCGATGCACTTGTGATTCCGTCAATGAATGTTCCGTCCTCATTAAAAGTAAATCCACCGCCTGAATAAGCAGAACCGAAAAGATCTCTCAAAGAATATTCTTCAGAAGAATTTTCGTCTTTTGCATAGTACGGAATAAGAGTTGCACTGAATTTTGGCTTTTGCTCCTCTCCGCTGATTGTCGGAACAACAATTTCACTGTCATTTGAAGATGTTTCGGCTGTGTATCCCTGTTCTGTCGGCTCTTGTGAAGCTTCACCTGATTTGGTTGCAGACTGTGTGGTTTCGGACACAGAGTCGGAAACATTCTGTGTTGAGTTTGTATTATCGGCGGTTGTTGAAGCAGCCACAGTCGGTACTGTTGTTGCCGAATTATTATTTTTACCCGAAAGATTCATAAACAGGATAACCGCACCTGCAATTACTGCAACAAGTACAACAACACAAATAATTATTATCAATGATTTTTTTGAACTTTTAACTGCGTGTTTACCGCTCATTTTGCGTTCTTCCTTTCTTCAGCCTCTTTTTTAAGCTTTAAAAGATAACTTCTTTTCATCATTTTTCCGTTATAGAAAATAAATTCATCACCGTCAGCCGATTCATCAATTTCAAGATCCGAATAATCTTCTGCAACAGGCTCTTCATCATCACGGAACTGACCTTTGCGTCTGTTCTCCATTTTCTTATCAATTGTCTTGCTCTTTGAATCCTTGTCAACAATCATTGAATACATATTCTTATAAACTGCAGAATTGATTATAAAAGATAAAATTGACGGAACAATGAACAATGCAAGAACAATTGTGAAAATGATGAGCAGTACCGGAGTAAAACTGCACATAAGCACTGTTGCACAAACGAGAAATAAAATAAGAATTCCGAAAACTGCAAACAGATTGTGTTTAAGCTCACCGATTGTCATAAGTGCGCTGTTTTTGTAAATATCCTTCATCTTGATATCAAAAGTAACCGTCATAGGCGGAACATAGAAGAACATAAACAGAAAGAAAATTGCAATTAAAATACAAATAACAAGCGGAACATAAAACATTCCGTTCTTTGAACCGAGTCCGAGATAAAGCACAATTGAGTAGTAGCTGATAAAAACAGCGGCATACATCACAACGCCGTGTATAAGAAATCTGAGCAGATTTTCCTTTATTCCGCCGATGAAATTTGAGAAAACATCAACATTTTCCTCTCCCCTTACCATATGGGAAGTAACCTGAGTTACGCCGGCATAAAACGGAAAAAGCGGAATTATCGTAAGAAAATATATAAACATTGAATTAAGACCCGTAATGGTATTAATCAAAAAGAAAATTCCGAATATTACGGCAAACGGCAATGCAAAAAGCACATTCGTTAGCAAAAGTCGTGGTAAATTGTGAAACAATGACGAGAAAAATCCTGTCAATGCTACAGCGTTCTTTTCCGATGCCATAGCGCCCTCCAAAATTAAAAATTGAACGCTCCCGAAAACAAGCACCACAAAGCCGTGTCCAGCAAGGTTGAACAAAAGGTCATTATGAGTGCCGAAACAGATCGGGAACAAAAATCAATCACCTCATTTTTCAAAGAATTTGTTTGATGAGAATGACCGATTAAGCTGAAAAACATCTGTTTTGAAATTTCAAAAGCATATGCCGACAGCTTTACAAGTGCCAGACAGAACAAAAATGTTCCCGGCAACACAACGAGCAGATAAAAACCTGCTCCTTTAAGTGAATATGTAATAATAAGATATGCCGCAGTAAGTCCTGTTCCAAAGCCTTTAAATGCTGAAACAAACGGCAAAAACGGTATTCCCCACGGTGCAAGTCCCAAGAGGAATACAACCGTGAGAAATATAAAATCAGATGCAAAGCAGGCACAAAATGTGCTGACGGCATTCTGACCGAGCCTCGCATCAAGATTTGTAGTAAACAGAAAATCAAGGGAATCAAGCATTTGCTTATCGGCTTTTGATGCATAAATTGAACCGAAAACAAGTCCGGTAAGAAAAGCCGAAACAAAGATAAGCACCACGGAATATCGCCTTATAAAAAATCTGACATCAGACTGTGAAATTCCCTTTGATCTGCGAAAAAGATAACGCTTTTTAAAAGAAAATACAATGCTTTTCATAAAATACATTCCTCTCATTGGTTGTCCGTTAAAATATATGAGGAATGTATTCATTTTATGTTAAGGCAAAATTATTTGCCAAGCTCCTCTGCCCTCTTTGTACAAGCGTCCATGCCGTCAAGAACAGCCTCATAAAAACCGTGTTCTTTAAGCTTATCCATAGCGGCAATTGTTGTGCCTCCCTTTGAGCAAACCCTGTCAATGAGTGTTTCAACAGGCTCACCGCTGTCACGGAGCATTGCTGCCGAACCCTCAAGAGTTGCACAGACAAGGTTCATGGCCTTATCATAGTCTATTCCGCAATTCTTTGCGTAATCAGCCATAGCCTTTGCAAAAAGATAAATATAAGCAGGACTGCTGCCGTTTACCGCAATTATTTCATTCATATGGCTTTCGTCAATATATTCGCAAACACCGCTGCCTGCAAACATATTGTAAACGATTGTTTTGTCATCATCGCTGATATTCTCAGACGGACAAAGGGCTGTTGCACCCTTTTTGAGCAAGAGAGGCGTATTAGGCATAACCCTTACAACAGGGCAGTCACACTCAAGACCTTTTCTTACATATGCAATAGATATGCCTGCGGCAATTGATACTACGGTTTTGGCTGTTGTAATGCTGTTTTTGAGGGACTCAAGAACTTCGGGATAATTCTGCGGCTTGACTGCAAGAACAACAATTGAGCTGTTCTTTGCAATTTCATCGGCAGATGTCATTACATTTGCACCCATATTTTTCATAGCGGCACACTTTTCTTCGCTTACATCAAAAACATTGATAAAATCAGCCTTGCCGTCGTTTTGTGCCATAAGACCTTTTATAATGGCTGTTGCCATATTGCCTGCGCCTATGAAACCTATTTTTTTCATTTTAAGACCTTCTTTGCAAAAATTAATATCAGATACCGAAACTCGGGTTTGAGTAACATGAGAAATGGAAGTGGTGATAATTGTGCTGACCGTCACGGTCATAATCGCCGTAGAGGAATGTTTCCGCCTCGTCAACTCTTCTGTACAAAAGTCCCCAATAGCAAGAACCTGCCGCATGGTGATACTGCAAAAGTGCATCAATGAGGTTCTGCTTATTGACATTATTCAAATCTCTTGAACCGCCCGAAGCAGAAACATAGTCCTTGTGGATATATCCTGTTGTGCCGTTTGAAAGCTTAACTTTATACCAGTTTGTGTTATAACGCTTGCCGTCAACAAATTTAAGTTTTGTTCCGTAGTTCATACGGGTAACAACGGAGTAGTTAGTTCCTGCACCTCTTCTGAGGTTTACATCTGAACCTGTAACCGTACCCGAAGCGCCTGCTTTGATAGTACCGCTTGAACCTGTGTTCAAGAGAACAGACTGAAGTTCAGAATCATTGTAGAACACACCGCTGCCTACATTGTATGCAAAGCACACAAGTGCGTCAAACTGTCGCTGATTGAACTTTATGCCGTTGTTTACAAGGTAGGAATTTGTTGTGGTGGTATATCCGCCCTTGTTCACGGTCTGGCAAAGATAAGCATATGCCTGATTTGAAGTTATGTTGTTGTAGAACTGTTCGCCTGAAATTACAACCTTACCGTAACCGAGTGTAGGATCGGTTGTAATGCTGTCTGCTGTGACTTTTGAGAGAAATCCCTCATAGTTTGCAATAAGCTTAATTACCTCATCACTCGCTCTGCGCTCAGCACAGGCTGTGGTGGTTTTATTGGTTGTTGAGGTTACAAACACCTCGCCCTCACCGCCGCCTGCCGTGGTGTAATACTTTGATTCGGTTTTAAATTTAGAATATGCCTTAACAGACCATTTTCCTGATTTTGAAAGCTTTTGTGTACCTGTCCAGATATAGGAGTTACCGTCTTTAACCTTGCTTGTTGCGGTTACCTTATAAGAGGTTGAGCCGTTTGTAACTACAAAATACACGCCTACCCTGCCTGTGTCGGTAATAGCCTTAAAGCTTACATTTGAATTAAGCGGAGCGGAGTTTGGTGACGCATAGCAGAAACGCACGCTCTCTCTCGGCATAACATGGATAAGACAGGTTGCCGCACCGTATGATGTTGAGGCTGTGATTGTTACATAGCCCTTGCCTACCGTGTCAACAACACCGTTCTTAACTGTTGCGATTTTCGTATTTGAACTTGACCATGTGACACCGCTTGTTCTTGATTTCAAAAGCATTGACTTCTGCCACGGAAGATTTACATTACTGTTGGATATATTTACAGATGAGCCGGATTTTACGGTAATTTTGCAGGTTGCAGAATGCGAACCGCTTTTCGCAGTAATTGTTGCAGAGCCTGCTTTCTTGGCTGTTACAATACCTCGAGAGTCAACGGTTGCAACGCCTGTATTTGAGCTTGACCATGAAACACTTCCGGACGCTGTTGCAGTAATTGCAAATCTGTTGCCTGTGAAAATTGATTTGCTTGATACGGAAAGCTTAACAGATGAACCTGTTGACGGTTTTGCGGTTGTAGGCCGAGTCGTTGTAGGCTGTGTCTGACTGTTCATCTTAACATAGTCTTTCTTTACATAGCCTGTTTTTGAATTTGATGTAAGCTTAATATTATACCAATCATTGTTATAAAGCTTTGTGCTTACAAAAGTAACCTTTGTATTTACTCTCATACAATCAACGACAGAATAGCTTGTACCGGCACCGCTTCTGAGATTTACATAATCGTCTGTTATATAACCGCTTACGGTTGACGCTGACGCAGTCGGCTGAGTTACAGGTTTGGTTGCCTTTGTTGTAGGTTGTGTTGCCTTTGTTGCAGGTTGGGTTGAACTGTTAATTTTTACATAGTCTTTCTTTATGTAACCTGTTTTAGCAGTTGAAGTAACCTTAACCTTATACCAGGCGGAGTTGTAGAGTGAAGTGCTTACAAAAGTAAGCTTAGTATTCTTTCTCAGGCAATCAACAACAGAATAATTTGTGCCTGATCCTCTTCTGAGATTTACATAATCATCAGAAACATAACCTGTTACGCTTGATGCCGTTGTCGAAGAACTTACGGCAACATATTCCTTTGTAACATAGCCTGTCTTTGAATTTGATTTAAGCTTGATTTTGTACCACTTTGAGTTATAGAGCTTTCCGTCAACAAAAGTAAATTTTGTGTTCTTTGCCATACAGGTTATAACCGAATAATTCGTGCCTGCACCGCTTCTCAGATTTACATACGACGCATTTATATAGCCTGATGCGCCTGCTGATACGCTTGCGGAAACCTCCTCGGTTGATTGAGCCGCATTAGCCGAAAATGCAGTTATTGCAACAGCACCTACCGATACTGCCATAAGAACCACAAGGGCAATGCAGACTATGCGGACAAACAATTTTTGCTTTTTCATTTAAGTACACCTTCTCAAAACTTCTTTGAATTATAATTACTTGTGAAAATTACCGAATATTTTTCCTCTTAATCTGCGAACATACTGCATAACAAATACGGTAATTGCATAATCATAGAGCAAAAAGAAAATATTTCCGGCAATCAAAAATGCCCACGGAACATAAAAACCGAAAACGGTAAATTCATCTGTCGGAATTGACAACAGCCATGTTGCGACAAAGAACGAACCGATGGCGGCAACATTAAATACTGCAAACTTAAGTATGTATTGAACTGCCCTGTTTTTGATTTTAAATTCAAAAGCGCCCTTTAAAATCGGATAATAGCCGAAAAGTGCAATGAAATATATAACAGCCTCTTTATCGCCGGCAAGGAGCGTTGAAAGCACGGCAGTTACACAAAACACACCGATTGCCCATCCATAACCGTATTCAACAACTATGCAGGAAATGAGAATTCCTGCAAGACAGGGCAAAGCGTATGTTCCGATTGGAACGAGAGATGTCATCATCATAAAAACGAGTGAGAGCGCCGCAATAATTCCGCAAACCGCAATACGCATTGTCCCCTTTTTGATACCGTTTTTCTTCATATTAACATCCCATTCTGCAACAATCACACAAGCAGTTTGCACACATCATTCCTGCACAAATATCGCAGAATGATGAACCTGTTGCGTTAGGATTTGTTTGAGTATAACCGCCGTAGTTGTATGCTCTCTGGTTCTGCATATTGTTAAGAGCAGCTCGGTATTCCGTGTTGTTGGGGTCCATATTACACGCAGTTGTGAAATATGAAAAAGCCTGTTCAGACCAACCTCTGCGGTATGCAATCATACCCTTGAGATAATGCCATTCGGCAGTTCTCATTGACTGTGCTGTGTTTTCAAGAATCTGATCGGCCTGATCAAGAAGTCCTCTCTGAATGTAAATTCTTACATTGTAGAACTGTGAGCTTGAAGAATTTGCGTTATAGGACGAACTGCCTGTTGAGCCTGTACCCTTACCCTTCTGACGCATCTGATTAATCATATCGTATGCCTCATTAATCTCCTTCATTTTCTGCTCCGCAACATCCGCAAGAGGGCTGTCGGTGTAGTTATCGGGATGATATTTTTTAGCAAGGTTTCTGTACGCTGCTTTTACTTCTTCATCGGTAGCTGTTTCAGACACACCGAGAACCTCATAAGGATTATTCATTATTGACCTCCGTATCAAGTTTGCTTGTTACTCTGTTTTGTGATGCAGGGAATCCCAAAAGCATCATATTATCTAAAATCCCCTTAAAATCGGTAAAGTTCAAAAGATTGTAGGCATCGTATGCCCTTGCAAGTGACTGATTCAGCACCGCTTTTATAAAATCCGATGATTTTACCTCACCTGTTTTCTTGTTTACAAACGGGTTAAATCCGTTTGATTTGATATCTTTTTCTATATCATCTGCGGCATCGACAAGATAAATCCACCTGCCGATATGATAGCCGAATTCATAGAGAACTCGTTTTTGAATTTCATCATGAGCCTCAGCCGACAATACAGCAGCGAGCATTAATGCCGTTGGATGAGCCGACATATCTACAGACGGCTTTTCCGAATGTTCAGCATCATACTGCATTTTCATCATATCAGAAACTGCTTTGTCCATATCGGGATACTTATCTGCCGCCTTTTTCCTCTGATGAGAAAAGAAAGGCTTTATGATTCTGCACAAAAGCTTTTTAAAAAATCCGCTGTCCTGAATATCATCAATGATTTTATAATAAACCGATATCATTGAAAATGCGGCAGCCTTTCTGTATGCGTCACCGGAATCTGTTGCAAACTTGCATTTTTTAAGAGGATTACAGGTGCATCTGCCGTCTTTAAAGCCTTTGCATGAACGGTTTAGCGACATTAAAAGCATTGCATAAAATGTGCAGTCATAGCTTAGCGTAAATCTTGTAAACACGGAGTAATCCTTACCCATTTGCCTGCAAAGACCGCAATACACAGCCTTATAAGCCTCGGATTCACGAACAAGCAGTTCGCTCTTTTGAATCTGCAAATAACCAAACACGGATTTTCTCCTTTATACAATAATACATAGTATATTGTACAACAAAACAGAGTTAAAAGCAACAGAATAACGGTATATTCTTTGGATAATCAGCCAAAATGAGCTAATTAACGGGAAATGTTGCAAAAATTTTCTTCTCATATTATAATCATAGTGCAGATGTTCTCTTCTGTTAAGAATTGAATGTCAAAAATTATTTGCAAAACTAAAAAGGAATTTGCATATTATGAATGTTTACGATTTTGACAAAACGATTTACTATGGGGACTCAACAGCCGACTTCTATTTATTCTGCCTTAAAAGGCATAAAAAAATACTCACTCTTGCCCCATCGCTTTTGGGAGCATTTTTAAAATTCTATGTATTCAAAAAAGGTACAAAAACTGATTTTAAAGAAAAAATGTACAGATTTCTTACCTATTGCGATACTGAAAAGGATGTAAATGATTTCTGGAAGGAATACATAGGAAATATAAAACCGTTTTACCTTGAGCAAAAGAAAGATGATGATGTAATTATTTCGGCATCACCCGAATTTTTGCTGAAACCCGTTTGCAAAAGGCTCAAAATAAAAAACCTTATGGCGTCAAAGGTAGATATGCACAGCGGAAAATATTCGGGTGTAAACTGTCACGGCAAGGAAAAGGTAAAACGATTTTATGAGGCTTTTCCTGACGGAAAAATTGATAATTTTTATTCGGACAGTTACAGTGATTCGCCGCTTGCGGAAATTGCAGAAAAAGCTTTTATGGTTGACGGCGACAAGGTTGAAGGTTGGATATTCTTTAAATAATTTTTACGGAGCAGAAATCTGTTCCGTATTTTTATTTTTTTCGGGTTGCCAAAACATTGAGCCGTGTTTGTTTCGGGCAAACGTTTCAACGGTTTTACCCGTTGAAATAGAAAAATTGCTATATGTCATACTTCCGTCCTCGCCAATGCGGCTTGTTCATCGTCATACTTTCATCAACGCTCTCCCTAAAAACAGTCCACCGGACTGTTTTCTTAACGGTCGCCTTCAAGTCCCGTCACACCGCTTGACGGTAAAATAAAAAGCAGTCAACACAAATGTGTCAACTGCTTTTTATGGTGCGAGTGACGGGACTTGAACCCGTACGTCGTGAAACACACGCCCCTCAAACGTGCCTGTCTGCCTATTCCAGCACACTCGCATTTATTAGATTTTTGTCGGTTTCTTAACTCAACAATCAAGATTATATCATAAGGCATTTAACTTGTCAACACATATTTGAAAGTTTTTTCAATTTTCTTACATAATTTTTTCTCTATCTGCAAAAAACGCATAAAAACTGAAACTTTATGCTTTTACAAGAATGACATCGGGATAGGCTGTATCCCGACATCATCCTATTTTTTGGCAATCAGCCGAGAATTTTTTCTGCAACTTTTGGCAATTCATCGAACGAACTAATTGTATATTCGGGATTTTCCGTTGTGCCGAATCCGTATGATGCAAACACGAACGGTATTTCTGCATCTTTTGCTGCAAGCTGATCGCCGATTGTATCGCCGAGATACACGGCCTTATCAATGCTGTTACGCTCCATAACAAGCTTTATATTCTCTCCCTTTGTCAGATTTGTTCTGCCTGACATTTCAAAATCGGAGAAATATTTTTCAAGCTTATGAGCAAACAAAAATGCCTCTATATATCCGCATTGACAATTGCTGATTATGCCGAGGAAATAATTCCTTGAAAGAATTTCAAGTGTACTTTCAAGATTATCATACAAATGACCGCCCGTTTTACGAAGTGACGGAATCTGTTCCGCACAACACTCCTTTACAATTGCGACCGAATTTTCAAGCGTAAGTTCGGGCAACATTATTGACGCAATCTGTTCAACCGTTTTTCCCATATAGCTGTTCATTTCTTCAAGTGTAATTTGCTTTGTTGTTTCTTTATGTTTTTTAAGTATATCGTTCCACACAGGCAAAATCACATCACAAGTGTGCCACAATGTGCCGTCAAGGTCAAATAAAACTGCTTTTTTCATAAATTCATATCTCCAAATTAAATATGTTTAACGGACTCCCGTTGCCAAAAACGATATTAGCACAACGGATTTTGGTTGTCAAGGTATGGTGCTGTAGATATGTTACTTTACCTGTGGGTGTCCGATAAACGCCCTTACTGACTACAAAAAAATTATGTGGTAAAAAACAAGTCCCGTCACACCGCTTGACGGTAAAATAAAAAGCAGTCAACACAAATGTGTCAACTGCTTTTTATGGTGCGAGTGACGGGACTTGAACCCGTACGTCGTGAAACACACGCCCCTCAAACGTGCCTGTCTGCCTATTCCAGCACACTCGCATTTATCCCTCACTATTTTCGTGAGCAGTATTGATTATACGGTAAAACTGAATTTTTGTCAATACTTTTTTAAAAGTTTTTTAATATTTCTTTCCCCTGCATTGAATTGCAACACAGGGGAAAGATTTTAGATTCTAAATAAATCAGTTTTCCTAACTTGTAGCCTTTTTGACCTTCTTTTCAAACTTATCAAGACAGGTATTCCAGTTATCGTATGACGGGTCGTTACGCTTATCTTTGAAGAGCTTTGTATCGTCAAGATACTTTCCGATATAATTCGTCATCTTCACCGCACCGTTATAGTTAAGGTGATCGCCTTTATCCTTTGTATCCTTTTTCCAATCAATCGGGATATCGTCACGGAGAAGATTGGTATCGATATAATCAACACCGAGATCCTTTGAAATTGCTTCCATAGTGTTATGTCGCTGGTAGTTCCAGTTTTTTGTGCTTGGGGTACTTATCAGCACAAGTTTTGTACCGTGCTTTTTACAGAATTTCGCAATTTCGTTGAGATACTTTTTGTTGGTAGAAAGTATCGGTGCAGAAACATCGGAATACTTCATATATTTCTTGATAGCCTTATCTGTCGCAGGCTTAGACTTTTTAGTAAAGTAATAACCTTTGTTTTCCTCGTTCGCAGTATATTCAACTGTAGCCGAAAAATCCTTGAGCTGAAGATTCTTCCAACGGTCATGATATCTGAACACAGGAAAAATCTGCTCTGCCTTATATGTGATTTCATCCTCAAGATAAGATTTTCTGAAAATCGCATTGGTTTCAAGGAACACAATCTTCGGACTTTGATTTTCAAAAGTTTTTTTCAAAAATTCCATTGAGTACACAAGCTTTTGAGCCGGAGAAGAAACATCATACGAGGTAATTCCGTAGTCCCTCCAGATATTGAGCGGAATGAACGAATGATACACCTCGCTGTCACCGATAAATACAGTGTCAATACTGTCTTTAGGTTCACTGAAAATACCGTTTGCTCTCGGATAATGAATGCCCGATGCCTTGTCATTTGACTTTGGCTGAAATATGAGTGAGGACACCTGAAGTAATCCGAGAAGTATTGCAACAAACAGGACACAGCTGACAATTCTCTTAATTATTTTCTTCATAATCAGACCTCCTTAGAAGTTCGCATAAATCGGATCAACAGGAACATAGCCCTTGCCGTAAGCACCGAAGATTATGATGAACATAATAAGAGCGTAAACAGCCGCCCATCTTATAACAACATTTCTCTTTGCAATTGCGCCACGCACACATATTCCCTTTTCATTGAGAACGCTGATTACAAAAATAAGAGCAAGCGCAATAAGCACAATCATAACATCATGCATATCAATTTTAAGCTTTTTCATAAGCTCATAGTTAAGGCTTGAAAAGCTGAAATCGGTCACCATTTTTCCAAACATTGAAAGACCTGTTGTAAGTCTTTCTGCTCTGAAAAACATTTCGCCGATAACAACAAGTATGCATGTACGAACTATCTGAAACACTTTGTACGCAAAGCATTCGGAATTGATGTGAAGCTTTTTATTGAATGCGGTAACCGCAGGGGCAATGATGTTACCCGACAGAATAAGCACAAAGTGGTACATACCGAAGAATATGTAACCCCACGCAGAACCGTGCCACAGTCCGTTGCAGAACCATACACAGAACAACGCTATGCTTCCCGCAAGCAACGGACCAAAGTGGTTGCCGAGCTTTTTGCGTGCGGAAGATGTAAGATTTTTCATCGGCTTTGACATGGTGACGGGATAGAAGATATAATCCTTGAACCATGTGCCGAGTGTAATATGCCACCTTTTCCAAAATTCTGAAATTGATTTTGAGAAGAAAGGTCTTTGAAAGTTTTCGGGCATTGTAACGCCGAAAATCTGAGCAACACCCATTACGGCATCCATTGTACCGGAGAAATCGCAATAGAGCTGAATTGTATAGGCAATTGCTCCGAGAGCAATTATTCCGCCCTGATAGTCATCGTAATGGCTGAAAATCTGCTTAATCATAGGATTAAGTCTGTCGGCGATTACGAGTTTTTTCATAAGACCGAAAAGAATACGGACTGCACCGAGTTTTAAGTTTTCAAACTCAATTTGCTTTACATTCCACAGCTGATTGGCTGTCTGACCGTAACGGCAGATAGGACCTTCTACAATCTGCGGAAAGAAAGACATAAACAACGCAAGTCTTAATATGTTGTCATCGGCTTTAATAAGTCCTCTGTAAACATCAAAGAGGTACGATACAGCCTGCAAAGTAAAGAATGAAATACCAATCGGCATTATATAACTCGGAATATCAAACTGAATCGGAATATTCAAAAGCAATAACAGCGAATTTACATTTGTTGTAAAAAACGGTGAATATTTGATTACAAGCAGACCGCCTATCATAAGTACGGCGGCAAACAACAGAACTCTGCGACTGCGGTGGAGATATACCTTTTTAAGAGCCTTTTTCTCCTCCTTAGGCACAGCCTTTAGCGCCGCACTTTTTTGCGTTTGAATCCTGTCAAGCCACAAGCCGAAATAATGGACGCCCATTATTATCAGGCATAAATAGGCAATCAACTGACCGCTTATCAGCCAAAAGAAAGCAAAACTTGCAATAAGCAGAAAATACTTTCTTGCTTTTTGCGGAATGACGGCATACACAACAACTGAAACAGGCAGAAAAATGACAAGAAACGCTACCGAAAAATATGAGGTCAGCGTATCAAGGCTGCCCGCCATCAGTAATGATGGAAGATCCATCTTATTCCTCCTCTTGGAGTCTTTCAATCATACTCCACATTGCCTTTACTGAATTAAAGTTTGCAGGAACAACTTCCACTGCAGGAACTGTCACATCAAAAGCGTCCTCAATCTCAGCAATAAGAGAAATGATTGAAAGAGAGTCAAGATAGTGACCGTCAATAAGGTTTTCGCAGCCTTCGTAATCTACATCCGGTTTAATGTCCTCTAAAATCTCAATAAGTTCATCCATTTTAATTCGTTTCCTTTCTGTAATTGGGTTTGTTTAAATTAAATGTTTCAAAGGAATCACGGACACAAAGATATGTTCCGTCCTCCTTTTTTATGTAAACCGAGGGAATGTCACGACTTAAAAACAAAGAAATTCCCTCTGTCATACAATAAGCGCCTGTATTTTCAAAACAAATTACATCACCGATTTCAATATCAGGCAAAGAAATCTGTTTTGCGATTATATCATTCATTGAACAAAGTGAACCGCAGATATTCCATGATTCGGTACACGGCTCGGTTTCTTTTCTGCAAACCGAAAGGTACGGCTGTTTCATTGCCATATGCTGACCGTAGTACACAATATGGTTCATTCCGCCGTCAACAAGGAGGTAGTTCTCCCCTTTGTTGCACTTTTTATCAACGATATGCGTGTAGTATTTACCGCAGATTGCGGCAATGCTTCGTCCGAGTTCAAGCGTGATTTTCGGCTTTGAAGTCATCTCATTCAAAAGCTGTGCAAATCCGCCGATAAGCTCGTCTTCATTTATGGTATCTTCCTTGAAATAGGTTGCAGGGAATCCTGTGCCGTATTCAAGCTCTTCTGCGGAATAATCATATTTCTCTTTGAGAAGAATAAGAAGATTGTCAAGTTTGTCAATTTCTCTCTTGAGTTTTTTAAGAGAGGTTTTCTGTGTTCCTGAAAAGAACTGAATACCGAGTATGTCGAGATATTCAAATTCGTTTCTTTTTGAAATAATTTCTTCGATTTCTTCGGAATTAATTCCGAACTGACTTCCGTTTGTAAGTCTTAAAAGCAAAGAAATTTTCTTTTTATATTTTTCGGATAATTCTCTGAAAAGATTAAACTGTGTAAGTGACTCTACGGTGAATATTCTGTCGCATTTTCCGTTTGCAACCATATTTTCCATAACTTCGGGAGTTTTGTACACACCCGAAATCACCATCATTTTATCAGGAATATCAAGTAAATCGCAGATTTCAGCCTCACCCGGTGAGCAGATTTCAAAGCGGTCAACATCATTTTCAAGTTCTGCCGTAATAAATGTGTTCGCCTTGATTGCATAGCAGATTGCAACATCTTCGGGAAGCATTTTTCTGAGATATGCTACTCTGTCTTTAAGAGTTTTTACATCAAAAACATAGAATGCAGTTTTGTTCTGCTTTAAAATTTCGTTCATTTTCTTCTGCCCCCTGCAATTTCAGCAAGCTTTTTACGGTCAATTTTGCCGTTCTTTGTCAGCGGCATTTCATCAACCCTGCGGATAACGCCCGGAACCATAAACGCAGGCAAATCCCTTGACATTGATGCGGCAAGCTCGTCCTTTTCAATTGAGCCTACGAAAAAGCCCTTGAGCCTTGATTTTTTCTCATCAAAAATACAACAGCATTGCTCAACACCGTCAACAGCCGACATCTCACGCTCGATTTCCTCAAGCTCTATGCGATGTCCCATATATTTAATCTGGAAATCCTTTCTTCCGCTGAAAACAAGTTCACCATTTTCGTTGTATCTTGCTAGGTCGCCTGTCCTGTAAATTAATTCGGGATAGTACGGATTAAGCGGATTCTGAACAAAAGCCTTTGCATTCTGTTCGGGATTTGAGTAGTAACCGAGTGCAAGAGCAGTGCCTCTCACGCAGATTTCACCGACTTTGCCAACCTCTGAAATTCTGTTATTATTCTCATCAAGAAGAATAACATCTTCATTGGGGAACGGTTTGCCTATCGGAATACCGTCTGCATAGTCGCAATTGTTGTCGAGAATATGGTATGTGCAGTTACAGGTGATTTCCGTCGGTCCGTAAAGGTTGACATACTTTGCATTTGGAAGATGTGAACGGAAATTTTTAAGCGCCTTGAGCGGCATAACCTCACCGCTGAAAAGAATCTTATTAACGGTTTCGGGAGTTCTGTAGTCAAGCGCATGGAATGTGCTGATAAGGCAGAGAGCCGAAACAGCCCATATCATAACAGTAATCCTGCGGTCACATATGAAATCAATGAGTTCGGCAGGAGCGGAGAACATTCTCCTCGGCACAACAACAAGAGTTGCGCCTGTTTTAACAGCCGAATAGATATCCTTGACGGACACATCAAAATCAAACGGTGCTTGATTTGCTATTACATCGTTATTATCAATGCCGAATATTTCGGTAAAATGGTCAATAAAGTCAATTACACTTCTGTGACACACAACAATTCCCTTTGGAGTGCCTGTTGAACCGGAAGTGAAATTAATATAAAGCGGATCTGTGTCAATTTTATGGCTGCGGATTTCGCCAAGCTTTGCATAATCAGGCTCTGATTTTGCCAAATCTTCAAAGGTCACAATTTTTCTTTCAGAGAAATATTCTTTCGCTGTTTCAAGCAAGCTTTCAGAAGTTACAATCACCTTTGGATTGAGTACGGAAACTGTGGTCTGAAGTCTGTTCTGCGGAAGCTCCGTGTTGAGAACAGAATAAAATCCGCCTGCATACACGGCTGCAAAAAATGCCGCTACCGCATCGGCGCATTTTTCCATATATATGCCTACTGCATCTCCCGATGCGATAAGTTCAGAAAGGGCGGTTCCGACAGATGAGCTGAGTTTTACAAGCTCGGAATATGAATAGGAAACCTTTTCGTCAGTTACCGCACATTTTTCGGGAAAGTATTCGGCTGAGTTTTCAAGATAAGCCAGCACACTGCTGTTCATAGCTGCACCTCATTATATATCTGTATATTAATTATCAAATTATAAATTCGTTGACCAAATATTATATATTGCAAACGCACCAATATAATACCACAAAATTCGTCAAAAAGTATCACAAAAATGTCACAAGTAAGCGATTATTTGTATTTTCAGCAATTTGCACAAATAATCAGTCAATAATCGGCAGTTTTACTTCAAATACGGCACCGTCAAGGTAGTTATACGCTGTTACGCTGCCCTTGTGAAGATGTATAATCTCATTTGCAAGCGACAAACCGATGCCCGTTCCGCCGTCACTGCCTTTGTAGAATCTGTCGAAGATATGTTCAATATCATCACGGTTTATACCGTTACCGTCATCCTTGAATCGGATATAAACATATTTCTGATTGGTTTCGCAGGCAACAGTAATTTTCTTTTTTGAATATTTCAGACCGTTTATTATGATATTTCGGAATGCCCTTGCCATTTGATCTTCATCACATTTTACATAGATTTCTTCATCGGGAAATTCAGGCACAATGCTTATGCCGTTCATCTGCTGAACAGCATCAAGTGACCGAAAACAATCGTAAAGAACCTCTTTTATGTCAAGCTTTACAAGGTCAAGTTTAAAATGTCGTGAATCAATTTTTGAAATTGAAAGAATTTCCTCAACAAGACCTGTCATTCTCTCGGTTTCCTGCATAATTATGCCTGCGGCATTTTGCGGATCTACAACATCCATTTCAATGCCCTCGGCATAGCCTTGAATTGCCATGAGAGGGGTTTTGAGTTCATGAGAAAAATTCTGAAAGAATCTGCGCTGAGTTTTCTGTGACTCCTCGATTTTAACACCGAGTCTGTAACCGATTATACTCATCACAACAATTGCGCAAAGAAAAATTGCTGAAATAAGCCAGTTGAGCGAACGGGTATATTTTACGATATGGTCGATATTTATGTACATTAAATACACAGGCGAATCGTTTTCATCGGATTCTGCATCGTCCCAATAATCATAATTCTGCGGTTCTTCATAAACGGTAAATACATAATAGCCGTTATCTGTTTGAAGTGTATATATTTGTTCTTCGGATATATTGTGATTCTTAACCCATTCGGTGAGTTCGTATGTACTTTTTAATGAAGTTGAATTTGAGCCGACAAGGCTGTTGCCCTCGGAGGTATTTTTGTCATTAAGAGCGTCTGTTACATCAATATAGTAAATATCCGAGGTGAAATACGAATCCTGATAACCGCTTTCAAACTTTTTTTGAAGAGTCGATTCTTCAGTTAATTCTTCATTAGAATCTTCTTCATAATAATCCGAAAAATCATCTTCGCTCTCGTCGTTGCTGTTAGAAATATAATGCTGATAATCAATTTCGTATTCAAGAGCGTCTTCTGCCTCACTTACGAAGTGGAACGGCAAAACTATATTTAAAATTCCTGCAAATGCGAAAAAAAGTAAAATCATTGACGACCATACAATAATCAAAATACGGAATTTTATGTGTTTCACTTTTTATCCTCCGCAATGCTTATTCTGTAACCAAAGCCCCATATCGTGCCTATGCTGACATTACTGCCTGCAAGGCTTAACTTTCTGCGTATTCTTCGCAAGGTTTCATCTGTTACACGGGTTTCAACTTCGGTATCAAATCCCCACACACCTTCAAGAATTTCTTCTCTTGAAAATGCCTTTTTGGGTTCTTTTAACATATATGTAAGCATTTTAAGTTCTGTTTTGCTCAAAGAAACAGGCTTGCCTTTGCAATAAAGGCAGTTTTCCTGCGCCGAAAATCTAAGATTGCCGATTTTAATATCAGAAAGCTCCTGACCTGTCACCTTTTTGGTGTTCATATCCATTCTTCTTAAAAGGGATTTTACTCTCATTAAAAGGGTTGTAAGTCTGAACGGCTTTGTCAGGTAATCATCGCCCCCGAGGGTTATTCCCCTTACATAGTCATATTCGGAATCTTTTGCGGTCAGCATAATTATAGGAACATCCGTTATCGTTCTGAGCTGACGGCATATTGTCAAGCCGTCTGTTCCGGGCATCATTATATCAAGAATCACAAGTTCACACGGTTTTTTAAGGAATTCCTCCATAAGCTCGTCACCGGTTTCAAATGCGGTAACGCTGTAACCGTCACACTCAAGAAACTTTGTAATAAGGTCACGAATGTTCTTTTCATCATCCGCAATATAAATTGATGCACCCATAGTAAAAATGCCCTTTCTGAACAGAACCGCAAGTTTTAAGTATAATTTTCATCACAATCATATGTATTATACCAAATTTCAAAGTAAAAATCCACCGAGAAATGAATCTGAATTGTAATAAAAGTGTCACAAAATGTATTAAACAGAGTAATTGCAATGAAAATTTTTTTGAAGTTGACAAAATAAAAAAATTATAGTATAATTTCCGAAATATATAATGGTTTAATTGGAAACGCACATTTCTCCTTAAGGAAATGATAACGAACAACACTTATATGTTTACTAAGTTATCATTTTTATAAAGGAGATTTTTTATGCCAAAAACTAAATTTCAGGAAGTTATTTTTACGATTATCATGGTGTTCTTTATGGTTTATGCCATGATTTGCTACAACACAGCTCTTAATATCGGCGAAATGAAAAACGAAGTTTTTCTTTCCGCATTCAAAGAACTTTCTTTTATGGGGCCGATTGCATTTATTCTTGACTTTTTCATTATCGGTCACATTGCCAAAAAGCTTGCTTTTAAGATTGTAAACCCTGCAAAGGATAATCCTTTCTTCCTTGTACTCGCAATTTCTGCAATTTCGGTTATCTTTATGTGTCCTCTTATGAGCCTTGCTGCCACTCTTATTTTCAAAAATGCGGGTGTTGAGATTTTTTCGGTATGGCTTGAAACTACCACACTCAACTTCCCTATGGCACTTTGCTGGCAGTTGTTTTTTGCAGGCCCGATTGTCAGATTCATTTTCAGACATATTTTCAGAAGGTCACTTACAGCAGACAACACACATTGATTACACAATTACAAATAAAAATGCTCTGTACCGTTTGATTTGGTACAGAGCATTTTTGTTTTTGCATGATTTTTAATCTTCAAAAAGCGAATTCATCAGATTTTTAATTTTTTCTTTTCTGGCTTTTGTTTCATCGCTGTTCAGAAAATAGCTGTTTTCCTGAAAGTTGATTACATCGCCTTCTTTGATATTTTTCGGCAGGGCTTTAAGTTCAAGATTCACCATATCGCCGTTTTCACACTCAAGAACAGCCTTGTCGCCTTCTATTCTGTCAACAATAAATTTTTTCAAGCTTATTCATCCCTTTTCATTGAAGTTTGTCCCGTTTTGATTGTCACACCTGAACCCTCGGTTGAAATGACAACTGTTCCGTTTTCATCGGTTCTGTATGTTTCAACTCCGAATTCATCAAGCAACTTTAATGTGCTTTTGTGCGGATGTCCGTAGCTGTTGTCCTTGCCGAGTGAAATAACCGCATATTTTGGATTTACCTTTTCAAGCAACGCTTTTGTTGTTGAAGTTCTGCTTCCGTGATGACCTACTTTAAGAACTTCTGCACTCATATCTGCCGTAACGGTTTCAAGCTCTTTCTTTTCGGCATCTCCGAGGAACAGAAAGCTGTCGTTTTTGTAAGTTATTTTTAGAATTACAGAGCAATTGTTCAGATTATCCTCGTCAATTGTTACGGGAGCAAGAATATTTATGCTGAAATCGTTGTCATCAATAATATTCATACCCGCTTTGGCTGACTTGACTTTAAGTCCCTTGTCTGCAATTGCCGTGAGCAGATTCTCATAGGTCTTGGTTGTGGTTGTAACCTTAGGCATATAGATTTCGCCGATATTATTATGCTTTACAACATAAGCCATTGAACCGATATGGTCGGCATGAGGGTGAGTTGCAACGAGATAATCAATATTTGTGTATCCGAGATTATTGATATATTCGGTAATACTTTTGCCGTACATATTTTCGCCTGCATCAATCAGCATACACTTTTGATTCAGCAGTTCAATAAATATGCTGTCACCCTGTCCGACATCAAGGTAATGAACCGATAATGTTCCGATTTCTGAAACAGTTGTTTTGCTTTCCGAATCGGAACCGTTCACATTGATATTGATTGAACACGAACAGAGTGCAAGACAGATTACAGCAAACAATGCAGTAAGCTTTAAAATCAATTTTGAATTAATTTTAATTTTTAACACCTCACAATTCTGAGTCTTATTGTACAATAAACAAGTCAATATTTCAAGAACAGAAAAAGGAGAGCCTTTGCGACTCTCCCCTTTCGATTATAATTATGCGGTTTTGCCTGTATAAAGCTGATAGTATCTGCCCTTTTGTTCAAGAAGCCGTTCGTGTGAACCACGCTCGATGATTCTGCCCTTTTCAAGAACCATAATACAATCTGAATTCTTGATTGTTGAAAGTCTGTGGGCAATAACAAAGGTTGTTCTGCCGTGCATAAGCTTATCCATGCTGTCCTGAACCATCTTTTCGGTACGGGTATCAATTGAACTTGTAGCCTCATCAAGGATAAGTGCGGGCGGATCTGCAACAGCGGCTCTTGCAATCGCAAGCATCTGGCGCTGTCCCTGACTGAGATTGCCGCCGTCACCTTTGAGCAGGGTGTTGTAGCCGTCAGGAAGTTTTCTGATAAAGCTGTCTGCATTGGCAAGCTTTGCCGCTGCGATAACCTCTTCGTCTGTTGCATCAAGTCTGCCGTAACGGATATTTTCCATTACGGTATCCGTGAACAGATGTGTATCCTGTAAAACTATACCGAGTGAACGGCGAAGGTCGCCTTTTTTGATTTTGTTGATATTGATTCCGTCATAACGGATTTTACCGTCCTGAATATCATAGAATCGGTTAATAAGGTTTGTGATTGTTGTTTTGCCTGCACCTGTTGAACCGACAAACGCAATCTTCTGACCGGGTTCTGCGTACAAATCAATATTGTGAAGAACGATTTTATCATCTGTATAACCGAAGTCAACATCGTCCATAACAAGCGCACCCTTGAGTTCACGATACTCTGTTTCGCCTGTTATGCTGTGAGTATACTTCCAAGCCCACATACCTGTTTTTTTCTCAGTTTCAACAAGCCTGTCGCCCTCTTTGCGTACATTAACAAGTGTTACATATCCGTCATCAACCTCAGGCTCTTCGTCAAGAAGTTTAAAGATACGGTCTGCACCTGCAAGCGCCATAACAATTGAGTTAAACTGCTGGCTGACCTGATTGATAGGCTGGGTAAAGCTCTTGTTAAATGTGAGGAAGCTTACGAGTTTACCGATTGTAAATCCGAGGAAATTGTTGAGAGCAAAGATACAGCCTACGATTGCACAAAGTACATAGCTGATGTTACCGATTTGTGCGTTAATCGGCATAAGGATATTTGCAAACTTGTTTGCATTGTATGAACTGTTGAAAAGCCTGTCATTAAGCTCATTGAATTCTTCAATGCTCTTTTTTTCATGGTTAAATACTTTTACAACCTTCTGACCGTTCATCATTTCCTCAATGTAACCGTTAGTCGCACCGAGGTCTGCCTGCTGTTTTGCAAAAAACCTTCCGCTTCGTGACGCAAGCTGTTTTGTTACAAAAAGCATTAAGCCAACCATTACAAGTGTAAGAATTGTAAGAGGAACACTGAGTGTAAACATACTGACAAGAACGGCTATGATTGTAATTCCGCTGTTGAAAAGCTGAGGAATACTCTGGCTGATCATCTGACGGAGGGTGTCAATATCGTTTGTGTAAACGCTCATGATATCGCCGTGAGGGTGTGTGTCAAAGTATTTTATCGGAAGGCTTTCCATATGTTCAAATATCTGACAACGCAAATCACGCATTGTACCCTGTGTTACATAAACCATAATTTTTGCGTAGATAAACGCCGACGCCGCACCGATTGCATAGAAGATTGCAACTCTTAAAATTGCTCCGAGCATCGGTCCGAAGTCACGGCTGCCGCTCTGAATCATCGGAGTGATGTAATCGTCAATAAGATTCTGAATAAACAATGAACCCTGAACATTTGCAAGTACGCTGATGAGGATGCAGACGAAAACAATAATCATCTGAAATTTATATTTTTTGAAGATAATACCGAATAGTCTTTTAAGAACCTGACCTGAATTTTCAACCTTTTGTGCAGGTCCTCGGTTTCTTCTTCCCATTGGTCCCGGCATAATTACAGCTCTCCTTTCGCATCAAAATCACCGTTGCCGCTTGTCTGGGCAACATAAATTTCATTGTAAATCGGACTGTTTTTGATAAGTTCTTCGTGAGTACCCACTGCGCTTATCTCACCGTCATCCATTACAATAATCTTGTCTGCGTGTGAAACGCTTGATACACGCTGTGAAATAATCAGCTTTGTAGTATCGGGGATATTCTCGCTGAATGCCTTGCGGATACTTGCGTCCGTTGCGGTATCAACTGCACTTGTCGAATCATCAAGAATAAGAATTTTCGGATTTTTCAGCAAAGCTCTTGCAATGCAAAGACGCTGTTTCTGACCACCCGAAACATTAGTACCGCCCTGTTCGATTTTTGTGTTGTACTTATCGGGGAAGCTTTCGATAAACGCATCTGCACAGGCAAGCTTGCAGGCATTGACGCATTCTTCCTCTGTAGCATTTTCGTTGCCCCATCTGAGGTTGTCAAGGATTGTACCGCTGAAAAGAACATTCGACTGGAGCACAACCGAAACCTTGTCACGCAGAGTTTCGATATCATAGTCACGAACATCTTTTCCACCGACCTTAACAGAACCTTCGGTTACATCATAAAGTCTTGCAATAAGGTTTACAAGGCTTGTTTTTGAAGAACCCGTACCGCCGATAATACCGATTGTTTCGCCTGATTTGATTTTTAGGTTGATATCGTTGAGAATCGGTTTTTCGGCTTTTGTGTTGTATGAGAATGAAACATTGTCAAACTCAATGCTTCCGTCCTTAACCTCGTAAACAGGGTTTTCGGGATTTGCAAGCGTTGATTTTTCATTAAGCACACCTGCAACGCGCTTGCCGCTTGCAAGGCTCATTGTGAGCATTACAAACACCATTGCCACCATAAGAAGATTCATAAGAATGTTCATACAATATGTGAGCATACTTGTAAGTTCACCTGTTGTAAGCTCACTGCTTACGATCATATTTGCGCCAAACCAGCTTACAAGGATGATTGATGCGTATGAAGTAACCATCATAATCGGTGATACTGTTACCATGGCATTTTCAGCCTTAACAAAGAGTCTGTAAACATTGTCGGCTGCCTTGCGGAACTTGCCAACTTCGTGTTTTTCACGAACGAAAGCCTTTACAACTCTGATTGAAGTTACATTTTCCTGAACGCTTGCGTTGAGTTCATCGTACTTTTCAAAAACCTGACTGAAATACTTGTATGTTGCCTTCATAATAAAGGCAAGAACAACAGAAAGTAAAATTGTTGCAATGAGATAAATACAGGCAAGCCTTGCATTGATGATGAATGTCATTGCCATTGCACAGATGAGCGATACAGGCGCTCTGAAACACATTCTTAAAAGCATCTGATATGCATTTTGAAGATTTGTTACATCCGTTGTCATACGGGTAACAAGTCCTGCGGTTGAGTAACGGTCAATGTTGGCAAACGAGAATGACTGGATATTTGCAAACATTGAGCGTCTGAGGTTTCTTGCAAAGCCTGCTGAAGCTTTTGCACCGTAGATACCGCCCATCATACCTGCAAACAAGCCCGTGAGTGCAAGTGCACCCATATAACCGCCCGTTATGAATATGTGCTGCATATCGCCCTTGTTGATACCGTCGTCAATCATTGATGACATAAGAAACGGAATAATTGTTTCAACAATTACTTCGAGTATCATAAAGAACGGAGTCAGAACGGATTCTTTGACGAAACCTTTGATATTTTTTGCCAAAGTTTTTATCATACTTATCTCCTTCCGTTTTAATTTGCATTTTCAAGTCCGCTGAGAATTTTATTTATAAGAAAAAGAAATTGTTTCTTTTCTTCTTTTGTCAGCAGACTGTCAAGCAAAGTTTCGTTTTTGGTTATCATATTTTCGATTTTGTAATGAAGTTCAATACCTGTTTCGGTCAAGACAAGTTTTTTGAGCCTTGCATCACTTTCAACGCTCTCCCTCGTTATGTAATTTTTCTTTTCCATAAGTTTAAGAATACTTGTAACGGTTGAACGGGCAATTGAAAATGCGTTTTCAATATCTTTTTGATAAACATCTTCATCACGATGATCATAGAGATATGCAATAATCCAGCCGTGCATAAGAGTCAGCTTATCCACACCCTTATCCTTGGCGGAATAGATTAACTTTCTCTGCAAAACCTGATTAAGCACCTTGATTTCGTGACCGATTGAATCATTAAAGCGTTTGTTGCACTTACAGCTTTTTACGCTTTTGTCATCACACATTATTTCACCTCCGAAATCACACTTATGAGATATTGTTCTATATAGAATAGTTCGATACAAAACAATTTGTATCAGTAATTATAGCACCTTCATTATGAATGTCAAGAGAAATTACAAATAATTATTCAAAGTTTCACATTGCTGTCACAAATCAAAAGCGACAGCTAAAATTACAGCTGTCGCAGTTAAAATCATATTCACTTTGCACAAATTATGACAATTGTCACTTTTTTAGGATTTCTGTCGCATCACGGATATCGGGGGTTTTATCACCGTTGATATCGCAAACAAAAAGAGCATACTGATTTTCGTCATAATCGTCAAAGGTCAGGTCTTTGATAAGATACTTCTGAATAAGCTCAGCATCCTTTTCATCTGTTTTTCCGTCAATGTTGAGGTCTTTCATATTTTTGGGAACGCAACCGCCGTCAAGTACAAAATCAATACCGCTGTCGTTCATGAGTTCATCGGCTCTGTTTTTGTCAACATCAACAATGTAAAGTCCCAATGTGTCAAAGCATTGATAAACATACTTTGCATCCTTTAAAATCTCGGCTTTCTTTTCTTTTGCCCTGTCATTTGTTATGCCTGCACCTTGAAGATGTGAGTCAAGCTTTGCAATCATCTCCATTGCGTAATCGTTATCCGTCATTGCACGGTCGAGATCAACACCGTTTGTCATATAGAACCAACCAAGCGAACCCATAACATATAGATTATTCACATCAAGTCCGCAGTAAACGGCAATTTTCCCGTCCTTGTACTGACCTTTTTTCATCGACATTTTGGAATAGCCCTTGATTATACTGTAACCGAGCTTCATTCCGTCCTCGCTGATATAGCCAAGGTCAAACGCCGCTGCATTCGTGCATGAAAGACACGCTCCGCCGATGAGCATTGCAAATACGAGCAATATTGAAATCACCTTTTTAGAAAATTTTCTTTTCATAAAAAACACCTCCATTGGTAGTATCACCGAACGGAAGTGTTTTATTTTGATTTATTTACTTTTATTTGACTTATTATTTTTTCTTTCTTTTCTTATTTGATTAAGCTCTGAACCTTTGGTTTTTACCTTTCTTTTAAATTTTGCAACGGTAAACACTTTTATCCTGTCATGATAGACATAATTGATTTCCGCACAAACCATAAGACAAACCATAAGAAAGTAAAACCAGATCATAATAACGGCAATTCTGGTAAGACCTCCGTACACGGAAAATCCGTTGAAATCCGACACATAAACCGAAATACCGAACGAAAGCACATACCACGAAACCGTGCAGAGAAACGCACCGGGCAACTGTGACTTAAAGCCGTATTCCTTATGCTCGCTGCGTGAGATGTTCGGAAAGTTCCTGTAAATCAGGGCAAACAATACCGTCAGAAACAAAAAGATAAGTATATATCTGAGATGATAGATTATTCCGATTATGTCCGGCAACGATTTTAAATGCGGTGAAAGGAAATCGTTAATTGTTGAACCGAGGACAATAAGTACAAGTGACGCAAGCACAATTACAAACAATGCAATTGTGTAGAACATCGCCCTTATTCTTAAAAAGAACCAGTTTCTGTTTTCGTAAGCGTCATAAATTCTGTTAAGACCGTTTGTGATTGCGTGGATTCCCTGTGCCGCCGACCACAGAGTGACTACAAGCGTTACAAGGGAAATTCCCACAGCACTTTCATAGGCAGAGGTCAGAAAGTATGTTAAATCATCGGCAATTTTTGACGAAAACACACTGCTGAGTCCGTGATAAACAAAATCAATCGGAATGTGCAGGTTTTGCAAAAGTGACACAAAGAACATTGAGAGCGGCACAGCCGATAATATAATAAAGAATGCCGACTGTCCGGCAATTGCAAAAATATTATCGTGAACGCATTTGCTTGTTATCGGTTCAAATCTGCCTGTTATTCTTTTGTAAAGTTTTATCGCCTTGTCAACGAATTTTATCCTCAATGTGTCACCTCCCCTATTTCTATATGATAATTATTTTATACCGTTTTTCTTCATCTGCACATTATAAGAAATTCTTGTGAGAAGTTTTTCGGGTGCAAAATGTCTGAAAAACGACACCGCTTTCATTTCAAAGCCGGGTGTGATAATCATTTTGCCCTTCATGGTCATGTCAACGGCATACCTTGCGACAAACTTCGGGTCAAGTCCTCTTATGCAGAATTTTACATCCGCAACATTATTGAAGTTGGTTTTTACGGGACCCGGGCAAAGTACGGAAACCTTGACATTTTTATTATCCCTACGCATTTCCTCATGAATCGCCTGAGTAAGACGGACAACATAATTCTTTGATGCATAGTAGCTTGCAAATGTCGGTCCTGCAAGAAATCCTGCGGCAGAACCTACATTGAGAATATATCCGCTGTTTCTCTCCGCCATATCTTTAAGAAAAAGCTTTGTGAGAATGTGAACCGTTGAAACATTTGTGTGAATGAGTTCAAGCTCTCTTTCAAGCGGAACATCCAAAAATTTTCCGTATGCTCCAAAGCCTGCGTTGTTGACAAGAAAATCAATCTGTTCATTTTCATTCTTAATATGCTCATACAAATCCATGCTGTCACTTTCTCGTGAAAAATCAAGCGTAATTACCCTGACATTCACATTTGAAAGTTCCTCTTTCAGCTTGTTAAGCTTATCTGTTGAGCGTGATACAAGAATAAGGTCATAACCGAGTTCTGCAAGATATCGGGCAATTTCTTTTCCTATGCCCGAACTTGCGCCTGTAATCAAAGCCTTCATTAGTTTTCATCATCCTTCGGTTTTTGTGCTATGGCACAAAGCCATGTTGTACCTTCCTTAGTGTATGTGTTTATGTTTTCAAAGCCTGCCGATTCAAGTACGGCTCTGATTTCCTGCGGAGTTACCGACTTGATATTCAGCATATTTTCAACCTTTTCCCACTTGAACGGATCATCGTCTGTTCTGAGCATTTCAAAAAGCAGCATAACCGTTCCGCCCTGTTTGAGAACACGAAAAACTTCTTTTACATCATTTTCCTTATCAGGCCAGAAGTAGTAGGTTTCAACTGCCGTGATATTATCGAATGTATTGTCATCAAAAGGCATATCGGATACTGATGCCTGAAGAATTTTCGCTTTGTTGCAGAGTATATTTTTTGAATTGAGTTTTTCGGAGGATTTTACCGAGAGTTCGGAATAGTCGATTCCGTAAACCTTGCCGTTGGCAACAATTGAGCAAAGTCGGTCAACGGTTTTTCCGCCGCCGCAACCTATGTCAAGTACAGTTGCGGTGCGTTCGATATTCATATGTTCAAGTCCCCATGAGGTGAGGCTTGAATGACCTTTATTCATAGCCTTAATCATCATTTTGCCCCAAAAGCCGTTTGGCTTTTTAGCATTCTCCACCAACTTGTGGTATTTCATAAAAATCACTCCAATCTGAAATTTTCATCTGTTTACTGTCTTATTATCTATTATTTTCTTTTTCTTCCTGTTGAATTAAGTTTTTGAAGCAGAAGTGCAAGGAAAAATGCACCGCCTACTATAACGATGAACCAAACAAATGACATATACAACGGTTGATTCATCACACGCAAAAACGGGTATGGACCGTCAACTGCACCGACTATATTAAGTATAATAAGCAGAATCGCATATATTAATGTAGGGATTGTAGCCGTGAAAGCTGATTTTGTGTTAAGGTGAGGTTCTTTTTCAAAAAGCACAAACGATAAAATTGTAAGAATCGGACACAAAGTATGTAAAAAGGTGAAGTCTTTGTTAAAAAGCATATAGAGCCAACCGTTTATGCCCTCTCCACGCATCGGAGAAAGTACAGCAAGAACTACGACAAATGTTACCGAAAGCAGAGCCGCCGCCATATATTTGAACATTTGAACCGAGTGCGGAATTTCTTTTCCGCTTTTGAGATATCGCACCTGAAAGCCTGCCATAACCGCACAGGCAACAAGTGCAAACAGGTTGCTGTCCTCAGTGTAATATACAAGCGGATAGCAGCCTAATTTGAAAAACACGATAATTATTGCGGCAATCTCACAAGCGATAATCGCAAGATTAAATACCAAAGCCGTCTTTGTTCGTTTAATTTTAAGAATATTTTGCATTTTAATTCCTTTTCTATTGTTAGTTTCTTTCAATCAATGCCACGCTCTCTACATGGTAGGTTCCGGAGAACATATCGCAGGGGGTGATTTCTTTGGGGGTGTAGCCGTTTTCTGTGAAGAATTTTAAATCTCTTGCGAGGGTTGCGGGGTCACAGGATACATAGACTACACGGCTCGGCGACATTCTTGAAATTGTCTTTACAAGCTCTTCACCGCAGCCTTTTCTCGGTGGGTCAAGAATTACGCAGTCGGGTTTTAAGCCCTCTTTTTCAAGCTGAAATGCGGCATCTGAGGCATCTCCGCAGATGAATCGTGCATTTTCAATGCCGTTTGCTTTTGCATTTTCATTTGCATCCTTCACGGCATCTTCAACAATCTCCGCACCGATAAGCTGTTTACAGGAATCAGCCATTGTAAGACCTATTGTACCCGTTCCGCAGTATAAATCAAGCAGAATTTCGTCAGATTTAAGATTTGCATATTCTTTTGCTTTGCCGTACAGCTTTTCAGCCTGTTTTCTGTTGATCTGCCAGAACGAAAACGGTGAAATCTTAAACTGCAATCCGCAAAGTGTGTCGGTAATATGGTCACTTCCATAGATTGTTCTGTTTTTTCTGCCAAGAACAACATTGGTTTTTTCTCTGTTAGAATTAATAATCACACTTTTTAACTGCGGAAGTTCGGATTTGAGCATTTTCACGAGTAAATCTTCCTGTTTAAGACCGTTTGCGTTGACAACATAGCACACCATAAGCTCGCCCGAAACCTCGCCAATTCTGATATAAATGTGGCGAAGTCTGCCCTTGCCTGTTGTTTCATCATAAATTTCCGTGTTAGTTTTTGCGATAAAATCTTTTGTGATTTCAATTACCCTTGCAAAAATTTCGGGCTGTAAAATACAGTCGGTGCAATTGATTATGCGGTGGCTGTGGAATGAATAAAAGCCCGTCACAACATTTCCGTCACGGTCAAGACCGACAGGATACTGTGCCTTGTTGCGGTATCTTGTGATATTATCCGACGAAATAATCGGCTTGAAAACAACATTATCAAGACCGCCGATGCGTGTTACCGCATCCTCAACTCTTTGCTGTTTTATTTTGCATTCTTCTTCATAAGAAATATGTCGCCATGTGCAACCGCCGCACTTCATAAAGTTTTCGCAGTCGGGAGTAATTCTCGCCTTGGACGGAACAAGAATTTCTTCGATTTTGCCGAAAGCGTAGGTTTTCTTAACCTTTAATATACGCACATTGAGTTCGTCACCGATTGCAGAACCCTGTACAAAAACGGCAATGCCGTCATCTGTTCTTCCGACTCCGCTGCCCTCGGCAGTTGCCGAAGTTATTGTAAGGTTTACAATATCGTTCTTTTTTAAAGTCATTTTATCACTCTGCCATTTTATGTGTATTTTTAGTTATAATCCTATTCCCCTTTATTTTAGCATTTACTCTACAATTTGGCAACAATTAAAACACAGTATCCGTACAATACACAAAAATTGCACAAATATCAAATTAGGTATTTATTTTTTTGTCCATTCGTCTTATAATATGAGTATTGCAGTTCTGTCACGGCATTGCTCTTTGAATGCAAATCAACCTGTGTTCCGACTTAAATACAGGCAAAGCGGAATGATTTTTCTGACAGACAAATATACTTATCAGGAATGGAGTGGACTATTGTGAATTACGACAGTCTTATGGATAACATAAAAAGAATACATTTTATCGGTATAGGTGGTAGCGGAATGTGTCCGCTGGCTGAGATTCTTCACCACGAGGGTTACGAACTTTCGGGTTCGGATATGAACGAGGGTGAAACTCTTGACAGAATTAAGGGTTACGGCATTCCCGTATTTATGGGACACGCCGCAGAAAATATCAAGGGTGCAGAGCTTGTTGTTTACTCAGCGGCTGTTAAGGAAACTAACCCCGAAAGACAGGCAGCAAAGGAACTCGGTATTCCGTGTATTGAAAGAAGCGTAATGCTCGGTATTGTTACAAGAAGATACAGAAGAAGTATTGCGGTTTCGGGTACACACGGCAAAACAACTACAACAGCTATGCTTTCACAGGTGCTTATCGGCAGCGGTTTTGATCCGTCAGCTATTATCGGGGGAAAACTTCCGTTCATCGGCGGTAACAGCTATGTCGGTCACAGCGATGTAATCGTTTGTGAGGCTTGTGAGTATGTTGACACATTCTTACAGCTCAATCCGTTTATTTCGATTATTCTTAATATTGACGCAGATCATCTTGACTACTTCAAGAATCTTGACAACATTAAGAAGTCATTCAACAAATTTGCTCATCAGACAACAGGCTTGCTTGTTATCAACGGTGACGACGAAAACACCCTTGATGCCGTAAAGGATGTTGAGATTGAGAAAATCACCTACGGTTTTGGCGAAAACTGCGATTACAGAGCTGAAAACATCAGCGCAGACAAGGGTGTTCACGAGCAGTTTGACCTTTACTTCAAGGGTGAGAAGCTCACACAGATTAAGCTTATCGTTCCCGGAAAGCACAACATTTATAATGCACTTGCCGCTGCGGCTACTGCACATTATCTTGGCGCTACTCCGAAGGAAATTTCCGAGAATCTTCACAAGTTCGGCGGTGTTCACAGAAGATTTGAAATTCTCGGCACACCTGACGGAATTACTGTTGCCGATGACTTTGCTCATCATCCCACAGAACTTACCGCAACACTCAATGCCGCAATGAAAATGGGCTTTAACAAGGTTTGGGCAATATTCCAGCCGCATACATTTTCAAGAACAGCCATGCTCCTTGACGATTTTGCGGAGGCTCTTAAAATTCCGGATAAGGCAATTATTTCGGCTATTCTCCCTGTTCGTGAAACAAACACATATAACATCTATTCTACTGACCTCGGTGCAAAAGTTCCGGGTTCTGTATGTCTTGACACATTTGAAGAAATTACCGACTATGTTTGCAAGAATGCAAAAGAGGGCGACCTCATTCTCACAATGGGCGGCGGTAATGTGTATATGTGTGCCAATATGATTTACAAACAGCTTAAATATATGGAAGAAAATAAATAAGATTTTTAAACAAACAGAAGAACCGTGCCATAAAAGCACGGTTCTTTTTTCTTTTATTGAATATTTAAGCAAAAATGAACAAAGCTCCGTGCGGTTACGGAGCTTTGTTCGTTAAGAGAGAGTTTTTTGTCTACAGCTTTGGCTGTATGAATATTTATATAAAAAGCTAAAAAGCTTGTTGGCTGTTATTGACCGAACATATAGTTCCAGATTGAGTCGCTGTCACTGTTATCTGAACTTTTGCCCTGTGATTGTGACGACTTATTCTGTGTTTTTGAATTGCCTGTTGAAGAACTGCCGCTCGGTGAATATTCTGCAAGAGTGAGCTTGAGATTTGCAGTCTTACCTCTTCTTGTAACGGTAAAAGTTACTGTATCTCCAACCTTTGAATCCTTGAGGGCTGTTTCAATGTCTGATTTTGAAGAAACACTTGTACCGTTTACTGCGGTAATCATATCGCCTCTCATAAATCCTGCTTTTTCTGCATTAGAACCGCTTGTTACCGAAAGAACATAACAGCCTGTGTTGCTGAGTCCGTAGTAGAATGCGGAATCGTCGGATGTAATATCTGTAAGCTCCATACCGAGGTCAACCTTGCCCTTTACATAACCGTATGTTTTGAGATCGTCAATTATATCAAGAACATTGTTAATCGGAATAGCAAATGCAATACCTTCAACCTCTGTTGCACTGTCCTTTGCGTTTACAATACCGATAAGCTCACCGTTTGAGTTAAAGAGTCCGCCGCCTGAGTTACCGGGGCTGATCTGAGCGTTGTGCTGGAGAAGCGTCATACTCTTACCCTCAACCGTTACCTGACGGGCAAGTGCGCTGATAATACCGTCTGTTACTGTACCGCCGAGCTGTCCGAGCGGATTACCGATTGCAACAACATAGTCGCCTACTGCAAGATCTGAGCTGTTGCCCATTGTTGCGGCTGAAAGACCTGTTGCATCTACTTTAAGAAGTGCGATATCGTTGTCCTCATCACTGCCGATTATCTTAGCCTTGTATGAAGTTGCACCGTCACGGAGTGTTACCGTGATATTCTCCGCACCTTCGATTACATGGTAGTTTGTGATGATGTAACCGTCCTCGGAAATGATAACACCTGAACCTGCACCCTGCTGAACATACTGCTGAGCAAATCCGCCTGTTACAACGCTTTCGGTAGCAATTTCAACTACGCTGTCTGCTGTTTTCTTAACAATTTCGGAAGTTGTTCCGCTGAGAGCGGCATTGCTTGTGGTTGATGTGCTGTTTGCGGATGCCTGCTTGATGTTTACACTTGAAGATGAGTTGTTGTTAAGTGATGATGCAAGCATACTGCCGCCGAATCCTGCACCGCCGCCGAGAATGATTGCAGCTACAAGCATTGCTGCTACAAAACCCTTTGATGCGGGTTTCTTCGGCTTTTTAGGCTTTTTAACTTTTACTTTCTTAGCCTTTGGTGCGGAATACTGTTGATTTGCATACGGTGAACCCGACTGTGAGCCGTATGGATTCTGTGACGGATTGCCGTATGAATAGTTGTTAGTCTGCTGTGAAGAATATTGGTTTGAAGAATACTGTGAACCGTATGAATCCGATGAGTAGTTCTGTGAAGATGTACCCGATGCTGTGTTTGAAGAATAAGCACTTTCATAACGGTTAGGGTTGTGTGACGCATTCTCGTTGTTACCGTTTATATACGAATGGCGGTACTCACCCGAATTTGCACTTGATGTTGAATTTGTGTTCCACTCATAAGAGCTTTCTGTGTTTTCTGCAGTTGATGCAGACTGTGAATCTGATGATGAATGAATATCCTGATAGTTGTTGTCAGCAGTATTATTATCTGACGAATAACCGTCATAACCGTTTTTATTGTTTTCAAAGTTATCGTTCATAACTGTACCTCCGATTAAAAGTTATATTTTCAAAAGACTTCATCGAATGTCGGTGTTGTTTTTTGATGTTGTAGATATAATAAAGCCCCAAAGTGAAAAGTATATGAAATACGGCTGAATTAATGTTGAAAGCAAGAAAATAGTATGTGAAAATTCAGTGTGCGTTGTGAGGAGTACGACACAATCATCTGTATTCACGAAAAAAGGGCAGAACAAAACGCTCTGCCCTATATAATGTTTAAGATAATAACAAATTTAAATATCAGTTATCCTTAATCTGATATTTACTAAATAATCCGTCAACAATACTTTTCATATTATTGAAGAACCTATTAGTAAGTTGTATGAACACACAAAAGAATATAATTACAAAGCCTACACCTTTAAAACGAGGATTAAGCGTTCCTGTCAAAATAAGATTACAACCGATAAAGAAGAGAAACGAAAAGATTATGAAAGCAACAACCATCATCGGACTTGGAATCATTCTGACAGTTAAATCAGAATATCCAATTTTCTCCTCAATATTTCCTATAAAAATCGGACTCAGGCTATAAATTCCACCGTAATTTTTAGCCGGTACAAATTTCATTTTAAAGCCCTTATCCGTAAATTTTACATCATAGGAGTAATCCTCTCTCTTAATGTCAGCACCATACTTAGAATTACTTTTAATTATATCATTTATGTGTTCTTCGGATAAAGAAAGTTTATAATGAAGTTTATCAAAGAATTTTATAATCATAGAAATAACTCCATATACAAAAGGCACTCAGTTTGCCGAAACGGTGTTCACCTGTTCTTTTGTTTCGGGCTTCTTTTCAACCTTCTTTTCGTTAAGCTTTTTCTTTACCGAAACTTCGTCAAACTTCTTTTTGAAGGATACTCTGCCGTTGAACTTTTTTCTGCAATACTTGCATGAAAATTCGGCGGTAAAGCTTTTGTTGTGAAGTCGCCACTTTGAAAGCTGAACAAGCGGTTTTCCGCAATCTTCACAATCGAAAAACATAACGCTTTTGTCAACATCGGGACTGTTGATATCTGTAACAAAATGATTTTTGAACAGCAGTCTGTCATAGAATTCGTCACAAACAGCATCCTTAATGTACGGCTTTAACGGATACTTACCGTAAAAAGCCTTCATACATTCCAATGTTAGGTACACATCGGCAAGCGCCCTGTGCTGATCATCTTCCGAAAAATCAACACCTGCCATTTCGGCACAGGCACCGAGTCCCAGCTGACAGGATGAATCGTGCAAATCAAGACAATCTTCACAATAGCTTTGCAGATTGCAATAGCGTGAGAGAAACGGAAGTCTGATTCTGCCCGTGTAGTAGCTGTAGTTTTCGATAAGAGCATGAAGGTCGGAGTCGCTCCATGTCATAAGCACACCGTCACCCAGAAAATCCGAGAACAGGCTGATTGCTTTGATAAAGCTGACGCCATCGTCCTTCAACTCTTCATTTGTTATTTTAGTAAGCTGTTTTACCTTACTGCATAGCTTTTTGCCGATTTTCGGAGCAACAAGCATTGTAAAGGTGTCGCATACATTCAGTTCATCATCAAGCTTAACCGCACCGATTTCAATTATTTCATTGACAAATTTGTGCAGAACCTTGCTGTATGAACCGTTCCATTCAAGGTCAAGAATTACATAACTCATTATTTTAATTATTTCTTACGGAATGCCTGTTTCATACGCTGTTCTTTTGAAAGAATACGCTTACGCATACGGATATTTTCGGGAGTAACCTCAACAAGCTCATCATCAGCAATGAATTCAAGGCACTGTTCAAGTGACATAATTGTCGGAGGTGTAAGCTTGAGGGCATCATCAGAACCCGATGCACGGGTGTTTGTGATGTGCTTTTTCTTGCAGACATTAACTGTGATATCCTCAGACTTAGGACTTGCGCCTACAATCATACCCTCGTAAACAGGAACACCGGGTCCGATAAAGAGTCTGCCTCTTTCCTGAGCGGCATAAAGACCGTAGGTTACAGTTTCGCCTGTTTCAAAAGCGATAAGTGAACCCTGATGGCGGGTTACGATTTCACCCTTGTATGGCTCATAACCGTCGAATACATGGTTCATAATACCGTTACCGTTTGTATCTGTAAGAAATTCGGGGCGATAACCCATAAGACCTCTTGACGGGATTCTGAATTCAATGTGAGTAACACCGCCTTCACGAGTACCCATATTGATAAGCTCACCTTTTCTTGAACCGAGCTTTTCCATTACAGGACCGACATATGTGTCGGGAACTTCGATGATAAGAAACTCCATAGGCTCATGAAGCTTGCCGTCAATCATCTTTGTAATAACCTGCGGACGGGAAACCTGAAATTCATAATTCTGACGGCGCATTGTTTCGATAAGGATTGAAAGGTGGAGTTCACCTCTGCCCGATACCTTGAATGTATCGGCGCTGTCTGTTTCTTCAACACGAAGTGCAACATTTGTTTCAATTTCCTTGAAAAGTCTGTCACGAAGGTTACGGGAGGTTACATACTTACCCTCTCTGCCTGCAAACGGTGAGTTGTTTACGATAAAGTTCATTGAAACCGTAGGCTCGTCAATCTTTACAAACGGAAGCGGCTCAACGCAATCGTTTGAACAGATTGTTTCACCGATGTTGATATCCTGAACACCGCTTACGCAAACGATGTCACCAACTGTTGCAGTGTCACATTCAACTCTTTTAAGTCCTTCAAACTGATAGAGCTTTGCAATTCTTACATTCTGAGTTGTACCGTCTGTGTGACAGAGAACGGCAGCCTCTCCGTTCTTTGCAGTACCTCTTTCAACACGGCCTACACCGATTCTGCCGACAAACTTATCGGAGTCAATGTTTGAAATAAGGAGCTGGAGTCCTCCGTTCATATCACCCTGAGGAGCAGGGATTTCTTTTACAATTGCGTCAAAGAGAGGTTTCATATCCGTACCGGGTTCATGATAATCCTCTGATGCATAGCCGTCACGGGCAGACGCATAAATTACAGGGAATTCAAGCTGATCTTCGTCGGCACCGAGTTCGATAAAGAGGTCGAGAACCTCGTCAACAACTTCCTCGGGTCTTGCACCGGGACGGTCGATTTTGTTAAGAACAACAAGCGGCTTTTTGCCGAGGCCGAGTGCCTTTTTAAGAACAAATCTTGTCTGCGGCATACAACCCTCAAATGCGTCAACAAGCAATACAACACCGTCAACCATCTGGAGAATACGCTCAACCTCACCGCCGAAATCGGCATGACCGGGGGTGTCAACAATGTTAATTTTGATGCCGTTGTACATTACGGCTGTCGGCTTTGAAAGGATTGTGATACCTCTTTCACGCTCAAGGTCATTAGAGTCCATTACTCTTTCTTCTACATTTTCATTTGCTCTGAAAACACCGCTCTGCTTCAAAAGCTGGTCAACCAGAGTAGTTTTGCCGTGGTCAACATGGGCGATAATTGCAATATTTCTTAAATTCTCTCTTACATCCATAAAAATACCTCGTTTTGCTAAAATCACTTAAATCTTATTGCATACATCAAGCATTATAACACTATAAAAGCTAAAATTCAATTTATATTTTTCATCACCTTTTATGCTAATATCCGACACTTTTTGAACATTTTTCCGATAGAAAACCGCAAAAAATATTTTTTAGTGAAAAAATAACGATTTTTGCTTATTTCGTGTGATTTTTTCTTTACAATATCTCAAGATTGTTATATAATTAACATAGTGTTTTGCATTTTTTTGCAGGACTGAATTATGATAGGCATTAATTTTTAGGAGGTAATATTATGGGCTACACGATTGCGCAGAAAATCATCAAGAATCATCTTGTCTGCGGAGAAATGACCGTTGGCAGTGATATCGGTCTTAAAATCGACCAGACTCTTACTCAGGATGCAACAGGCACTATGGCTTATATCGAATATGAGGCTATGGGCATTCCGAGAGTAAAAACAGAAAAAAGCGTTGCTTACATTGACCACAACACACTTCAGACAGGTTTTGAGAACGCCGATGACCACAGATTCATTCAGTCTGTTTGTAAAAAACACGGTATCTATTTTTCAAGACCCGGCAACGGCATTTGTCACCAGGTTCACCTTGAAAGATTCGGTAAACCGGGAAAGACTTTAATCGGTTCTGACAGCCACACTCCGACGGGTGGCGGTATCGGTATGCTCGCAATCGGTGCAGGCGGTCTTGATGTTGCTGTTGCAATGGGCGGCGGCGCATACTATATTACTATGCCGAAAATGGTAAGAGTTAATCTTACAGGCAAACTCAGTCCGTGGGTTTCTGCAAAAGATATTATTCTCGCAGTTCTTCGTGTTATGAGCGTTAAGGGCGGCGTTGGCAAGATTGTTGAGTACGGCGGAGAAGGTGTTGCCACACTTACAGTTCCCGAAAGAGCAACAATCACAAATATGGGTGCAGAGCTTGGTGCTACAACCTCTGTATTCCCGTCTGATGAAACAACAAGAAAGTTCCTCAAGGCTCAGGGCCGTGAGGAAGACTATACAGAGCTCAAAGCTGATGACGATGCAGTTTATGACGAAGTTATCGAAATCAACCTTTCAGAGCTTGAACCGCTTGCAGCCTGTCCGCATTCACCCGACAATGTTAAGACAATCAAAGAGCTTGAGGGCAATAAGATTGATCAGGTTTGTATCGGTTCATGTACAAACTCAAGTTACCTTGACCTTATGAGAGTTGCTCACATTCTCAAGGGCAAAAAGGTTGCAGACAATGTATCGCTTGCAATTGCTCCTGGTTCAAAGCAGGTATTTAATATGCTCGCTCTCAACGGCGCACTCGGCGACATGATTGCAGCAGGTGCAAGAATCCTTGAAAGTGCCTGCGGTCCTTGTATCGGTATGGGACAGTCACCTAACAGCGGCGGTATTTCTCTTAGAACATTCAACCGTAACTTTGAAGGCAGAAGCGGAACGGCAGACGGTCAGATTTATCTTGTATCTCCGGAAACTGCGGCAGTTTCAGCAATTAACGGTGTATTCACAGACCCGAGATGTCTTGGTGCGGCTGCTGAGATTGAAATGCCAGAAAAATTCCTCATCAATGACAATATGGTTATTGATCCCGCTCCTGTTGAAGAAATGGACAGCGTAGAAATTCTCCGTGGCCCTAACATCAAGAGCTATCCCGAAACTCATCCGCTCACAGATTCTATCGAGGCATCGTGTTCACTCAAGGTCGGCGACAACATTACAACCGACCATATTATGCCTGCAGGTGCAAAGATTCTTCCGCTCCGTTCAAATATTCCGAAAATTTCAGAGCATTGCTTTACAGTATGCGACAAGGAATTCCCAACCCGTGCAAAGACACTTGGCAAGAGCATTATTGTCGGCGGTGAAAACTACGGTCAGGGTTCATCCCGTGAGCATGCGGCTCTCGCTCCCCTTTTCCTCGGTGTTAAGGCTGTACTCGTAAAGAGCTTTGCAAGAATTCACAAGAGCAACCTTATCAATGCAGGAATTCTTCCGCTTACATTTGTAAACGCAGAAGATTATGATAAAATCAAGCTTGGCGATATGCTTGAACTCCCGAATGTTAAGGACGAAATTGCAAACGGCAAGCAGGTTACTGTTGTAAACAAGACAACAGGCGACACAATTGTTGCTGACTGTGAGCTTTCAGACAGAACAAGAAACATTATCATTGCAGGCGGTCTGCTTGACTACACAAAGGAGAACAGCTGATATGGAAAAAATTAAAATGGTCACTCCTCTCGTAGAGATGGACGGCGACGAGATGACAAGAGTCATCTGGAAACAAATTAAAGACATTCTCATCACACCTTATGTTGACCTCAAAACAGAATATTATGACCTCGGTCTTGAGCACAGAAACGAAACAGACGATCAGGTTACGGTTGACAGCGCCAACGCAACAAAAAAATACGGTGTTGCCGTTAAGTGTGCCACAATCACACCTAATGCCGCAAGAATGACAGAGTACAACCTCAAAAGTATGTGGAAATCACCTAACGGTACGATTCGTGCTATCCTTGACGGTACGGTATTCAGAAGCCCGATTCTTGTTAAGGGCATTGTTCCCTACATTCCTACATGGAAAAAGCCAATCTGCATTGCCCGTCACGCATACGGTGATGTTTATAAGAACACAGAGATGAAGGTTGAGGCAGGAAGCAAGGCAGAGCTTTGTGTTACAAAGCCTGACGGTACCGAGGAAAGAAGCACAATCTTTGACTTTAAGACTGACGGTATTATTCAGGGTATGCACAACATTGACAAGAGTATCTCATCATTTGCCCGTTCATGCTTTAACTATGCACTTGATCAGAAGCTTGATGTTTGGTTTGCTACAAAAGATACAATCAGCAAGATTTATGACCACAGATTCAAGGACATCTTCAACGAAATCTTTGAGAATGAGTACAAAGAGAAGTTTGAGAACGCAGGTATTACATATTTCTACACACTTATTGATGACGCTGTTGCAAGAGTTATCAGAAGTGAAGGCGGCTATATGTGGGCTTGTAAGAACTATGACGGTGATGTTATGAGTGATATGATTGCAACTGCATTCGGTTCGCTCGCAATGATGACAAGCGTGCTTGTTTCTCCCGAAGGCATCTATGAATACGAGGCTGCTCACGGCACAGTTCAGCGCCACTACTACAAGTATCTCAAGGGCGAAGAAACTTCCACAAACTCTGTTGCAACATTGTTTGCATGGACAGGTGCTCTCCGCAAAAGAGGTGAGCTTGACGGTCTTGACGATCTTATGAAGTTTGCAGACAAGCTTGAGGCAGCAACAATCAAGACAATTGAGGACGGCATTATGACAGGCGATCTCTACGCTATCTCGACACTTGAGAACAAAAAGAAAGTAAACACAGAAGAATTTCTCAAGGCTATTGACGAGCGCCTTGCAGCATCTCTCTGATTTTAAAGTTAAAGGAGCATAGTGAGTAATGTCTAAGAATGACAGTATTTCAATGTCGGTTATCAGGCGTTTGCCAAGATATTACCGCTTTTTATCAGAACTGAATGACCAGAACATTGACAAAATTTCTTCAACTAAGCTTGCACAAATTATGAATGTGACCGCCTCACAGGTAAGACAGGATCTTAACTGCTTCGGCGGATTCGGTCAGCAGGGTTACGGTTACAGCGTAAGTCAGCTGAAAGAGGAAATCAAGAACATTCTGGGACTTAACAACGATTACAAGGCCATTCTTATCGGTGCGGGTAATCTTGGTAAGGCCGTTGCAATGCATATGAATTTTGAAAAACTCGGTTTTGAGCTTATCGCTTGTTTTGACAGCAACGAACAAAAAGTCGGTTCAAAGCTCAACGGAATTACAGTTAAAAACGAAAGTGAACTTGACGATTTTTGTAATAAAAATCATATTGACACAGCGTTTTTGTGCATTCCCCGTGTTTGTGTTGAAAATGTTCTCGATAAGCTTTATTCACACGGAATCAAGAATTACTGGAATTTCAGCCACTATGATATAAATGCTCGTTATAATGATACTATGGTAGAGAATGTTCATCTCAGCGACAGCCTTATGACTCTCTGCTACAGAATGAACAACAACTGATAAACCAATGACTCCCCGACAGTTTTTATAAGCTGTCGGGGAGTTTTCCGTTACAAAGCAATAATAACCTTTTTTAGCGATTAAAAGGGCTGACCGTTTAAGGTCAGCCCTCTTTTGCAATTTGTGTTTGTGATTTAAGATTAACCGAGTGTAACCTGCTCAGCGATTGGAGCGTTGGGGTTAGTATCAGGGTTATCTGTGTAGAATGTAAGGTATGTACCGCCCATAACAGCAGAGTCATCAATTACAATCCACATTTCGTTATCTACAAAGCCCTTGTAGTCAATTGTTTGGTTAGTAGCGTTATCGGATACAATTACATTGTATGTACCTGCTCCCTTATATGTGAAGCTGTAATCAAACCAACCGTTTTCACCTTTAGTCATAGGATCACCCGGCCACTCTGACATAAAGTTGCCTGAGTCTTTGCCCTTGAGGTCTGAACCCCATATCCAGAGATATGGCGTCCATGTAAGTGAACCGTTGTGCTTTACGTGAAGTGTGATGTCAAGGCTTGAAGCGATGTAGTAGTAGTTTACCTCAGCATCACCGTAAGGAATTAAGCCAGACTGATTTTCCGGCATTCTGTCAGGATCAACAGCGTAGCCAACAACCTTGAATGCAGTTGACTTATATGTGCTGCCTGCTCTGCCTGCGAATACGATTGAATCAGTGAGCTTCTGCTGTTTTCCGTCAGCGTCTGTGTAGTAGTAGTTTACTGTTACTTTACCGGAAGATACAGGAATTCCAACAACATACTTCATTATCATTGTTGAATCTTCAACGTTGAAAGTACCGTCATAGTTTAGGTCAAGAACCGATTCATCAACTGTAGGAGTTTCAAGCTTTACAATATACTTCTGAAGAAGTGTAGCGTCAATTACATTAACTTCACCGTCACCGTTGAAGTCAGCGTTCTTGAGTGATTCAGGAATGTAGTCTGTGTAGTAGTATGTAACCTCCTGCATATCGGAAGTATATTTGCCTTCTGCATTTCCGCCAATACGACTTACGATGTATGTATCGGGAACAACTGCACTCGGAACTGTTACATAACCTGAGCCTACAGAACCCTGAAGGATTACAGAATCTTCAAGCTTTTCGCCTGTTGCTTCGTAAACATAGTTTACTTTTACCTTACCTTTTGAAGAATGGATGCCTGCCGACTCATAGCCTGCCTTGTCAACAGCTACGATAGCCGAACGAGCAGGTACTGTGAATGTTGAGCCTGTCACCTCGCCGAGTGAGTCAAGACCTGCTGTTTCACCGTTAGCGATAACAACCCAATCTGTTACGGATGTATCCGAAAGAGTTACATCTGCAGCTGTGGTTGCATTGTTATAAATAACAGCCATCTTGTTCCATTCACCCTCAACATCGTTCTGAATTGTGAATGAAATCTGATTTGTTGAAGCAGAAACCTTTTTTGTGAATGTGTATTTGTCAGCATATGAATTATCCATAGCTGTGAGAGGCGAGAATGCTGACTTAATCTGCATCATACCCTTGTAGTAAGAAACTACATCGGCATAGTCAACAACATTCTGCCATTTAATCATATTAAGGTCGGCTGCCGACTTGTAGCTGTTTGTGTCACCGTCTTTTGAACGAGCCATTTCTTCACCGGCAAGTGTGAATGAAATACCCTGTGATGTGTAGATAATTGCACTTGCAAGCCTGTTCATCTTAACAGCCTCGGAATTTCTCTCTCCGTAGTCTGCCAGACCTGTTGACGCAATAATCTGATCGTAAAGTGTTGCGTTATCGTGACACGCATCATAGGTTACGCACTGTGAAGGAGCCTGAGCCTTCCACTTGTATGTACCTGAGCTGTTGGCACGAACACCGTAGCTTACACCCTTTGCGGATGACTTTGAGCCCTGTATAAAACCAACATCGTTGATTTCCATTGCACTTCCCTTTATACCGTCACGGATGCCGTCATTGAAAATAGCGATTCTGTCGCTGAGTCTTGACGCATTAGCCTGTGTTGCAGGATAGAATTTTGTGCCTGAGCAAGTGTTAGTCGGGTGGTAGGAGTCACCGCCTGCCCAGCCTTCACCCCACATTGTGATTCGTGGGTCAATTTGGTCAAGCGCTTCTCTTGCCATATTCATTGTTTCAACATCCATAAGACCCATAAGGTCAAAACGGAAGCCGTCAACATGATATTCGTTTACCCAATACTTGAGTGAATCAATAACATACTGTCTGTACATTGCACGCTCTGTTGCACCTTCGTTGCCGCAACCAGAACCGTCTGAGAATGCGCCTGTTGTTTTCATTCTGTAGTAGTAGTTAGGAACAGTGTACTGGAAGCATGAATCAGTTGAATAAGTATGGTTGTAAACAACATCCATTACAACAGAAATGCCGGCGTCATGGAGAGCCTTGATCATTTCCTTGCACTCTTTGATTCTTACTTTACCGTCATACGGATTTGAAGAATACGAGCCCTCCGGAACATTGTAGTTTACCGGATCATAACCCCAGTTAAACTGAGAATCATCGCCTGCCTCATTTACTGACTGGAAGTCATAGAACGGGTTAAGCTGTACTGTTGTTACACCAAGTTCCTTGAGGTAATCAATACAGGTTGAAACCTTGCCCTCGCCGTTAAGAGTTGTACCTGATTCTGTGAAAGCAAGGTACTTACCTCTGTTAGCTTCACTTACGCCCGAGGCCTTGTCATAAGAAAAGTCCTTGATATGGAGTTCCCATACTGATGACTTTGTTGATTTGTCAAGAAGAACATGGTTATCGTTTGACCAGCCCTCAGGATCTGTCTCGTCAAGGTCAACAATCATTGAGCGCTTGCCGTTTACGCCTGTTGCCGTTGAGTATACATCCTGTGTTTCATAAGTCTTTGTTGCGTCTGAACCGATGTGTGTTGTGTCTGTTGTTGTGACTGAGTATGTGTAATAATAATCCTTCCATTCGCCGACGAGTGTAATCGTCCAAACACCGTTCCACTCACCGTCAACGAGCATTTTTTCAAGTGTGTAGCTGGCAACTTTAGATGCACCCTGCTCGTCATCCGAACCTTTTGTAAAGATATTGAGCTTAACACCGGTTGCTGTCGGTGACCAAACCTTGAATGTTGTAGCATCTTTTGTGTAAGTAACACCAAGATCATTGCCGGAATAAGCATACTGAGCGTCAATATCTTCAGCAGCCTTTGTGTAAGAATTGTCTCTTGCGTAGTCGCTTGAAACTGCCGAACTGTCATCGGCTGTTGCGGCAAAGCTTGATACAACTGCTGTTGAGGCAAGCATGCACGCTGCAAGAACTGCAGAAACAATTTTCTTCGTAGTTCTCATAGATAATATTCCTCCTTTTAATTTTTATAATCTATTCCGTCAGCATACGGAAATAACTACCTTTAATTAATCTTCTTCAATATCAAGCTCTGCCATAATGCGTTTTTTACGCTTGTTTGAAGAATAAATAACCGATGCCGCACACAGAGCAATTATAAGACCGGTGCCGACATACACAAACGGAAGCATCTGCTTGAGCGGATCGGGGTTTGACGAGTAGCTGAACACTACATTGATTTCGCCCGATTTAAATGTTCCGTTTGCCTTTTCGGGAACGCTTACAAGATCTTTTTCCTCATATGTATTTTGAGAGAGTGAATAAGCCTGTCCTTCAACACCTGTGATTGTCTTTGTATCAAGAATTTTACCCGAATCGTCCATATAAATGGCATTGACTCTGCAAACAGTCTTATCCTCATCATCAGTTACACGGGTATATTTGTATGTAACGGTCTTGCTTGCGGAATCAAGCTTGCCTGCACCGTTTGTCGGGAGGTCGTCAAGAACAAGCTTGTAATTTTTAATTGACGGAAGGTCGGGAGTATAATACTGCTCGCCCTTTCTGTTTTTTACAAGAAAAGAATCTTCAATTTCCGTATTATTTGTTTCGTCAACAAACTTTACGGTAACTGTTGACATCTCACCGTCATATTCTTCAACATAAACCTTTGCATGACCTACCTGATCCGTGAACACACCTTTGATTTCACCGTCGGTTTTCTTAACATCATAATTAAGAGTTGACGCAAGATTTGTCACATCATAGCTTGTGCCGAGCTCGCCTGTGAGCGTCTGTGACTTGATGAGTTTTTCGGTTTTGTTGTCATAATAATCAATGACAACAGCGCCCTCATCATCCATAATTCCCGCAGAATCATAGCTCTTTGTGTCAACCATAATAACGGCTGAATGAGCTTCAACCTTTACGCTGTTTGTAACATTCTTTATGTTGCGAAGTCCTGCTGTCTTGTTATCAGCAAGAACAACCCAGTCGCCTTTTGCGGTAACATTCTGTGCGGAATCGGAGCCGTTGAAGATTACGCACATCTGACTCCATTTTCCGCTCTCGGTGTTATTTATTGTGTAACCCATAACACCCTTTGGAACATCGGAAAGATATGCAAGGCTGTTGGCTGTTGCAGCAGTAGAATCCGAGAATGCCGCAAAAGCGTCACGGATTTTATAAAGACCTCTGTAATATTCAATTACATCTGAATAGAGATCGACATTTTCCCAGTCAAGCATATTTTCTTTTCTGCTTGACGCATAGCTGTTATCATCACCGTCTTTGCTGCGACAAAACTCCTCACCGCCGAGTGAGAACGGAATACCCTGTGAAGTAATAACAATTGCCGCAGAAAGTTTGTTCATTGCAACAAGATCTTCATATCTTTTGCGATATTTACCGTCGGCACCGTAAACCGAGCCGACAAGCTTATCGTAAAGACAAAGGTTATCGTGACATGACGCATATGTTACGCATTGTGACGGAACATTTGCCCAGCCTGTTGTTGTGTCACTCTGACCTGCTATGCCTGTTTTCAGGTTGGCTCTGCGTGAACCTTCCTGAACAAAAGCACCGTCCGTACCGCCTGTACTGCCCTTGATTGCATCACGGATTGTATCATCAAACGCACCGATGCGGTCGCTCAACTGCTTGAGATTTTTCTGACTTGCCAATACTGTGCCTTCGTCACAATTGGTTGCCATATCCCATGCCTCACCGTACATAAGAATCTGACTGCCGCTGCCGTCTGCATAAAGATTGTCAAGTGCGGTACGAATTGAATTCATAGTTGTTACATCATGAAGTCCCATAAGGTCAAAGCGGAAACCGTCAATGTGATATTCGCTTGCCCAATATGTAACGGAATCAATCATATACTTTCTGAACATAAGATGTTCGCTTGCTGTATCGTTTGAACAGCCCGAACCGTTTGAGAAAGTTCCGTCATTGTTCATTCTGTAGTAATAATTCGGAACTGTTCTCTGAAGCCAAGAATCAGAGGTGTAGGTGTGGTTATAGACAACATCCATAATTACACCGATTCCGGCATTATGAAGTGCCTGAATCATCTGCTTACATTCCTTGATTCTCACTTCACCCTTTTTAGGATTTGATGAATAAGAACCCTCGGGGCAGTTGTAGTTGACGGGATCATAGCCCCAGTTGTACTGGTCCATAATGTTCTTGCTCTCGTCAACAGAACCGAAATCATAGAACGGCATAATCTGCACATACTTAACGCCGAGCTTTTTCAGATAGTCAACGCAGGTTGAAGATGCACCCTGAACACCGTTGACTGTTGTACCTTCTTCGGTAAAAGCAAGGTACTTGCCACGGTTAGCCTCACTCACGCCGCTTGATTCGGATGATGAAAAGTCTGCTACAGAGATTTCCCAGACCGACGCATCAGTCTGATTCTGTACAAGCACATGCTTATCATTTTCCCAACCATCGGGATTGGTTGTGCTTAAATCGACAACCATTGAGCGTTGACCGTTCACACCGCACGCCTTTGCATAGACATCGGCCGTTTCCTTGGTAGTTTTTCCGTGTGTTACCGAGTAGGTATAATATTTGTTAAGCAGGTCACCGTTAATTGTAACGGACCACACGCCCGTTGTTTTGTCAAGCGACATGGCTCTTGACATTATAGAACCTGCATCTCCCTCATTATCACTGCCGTGTTCAAAAATATTCACACGAACAGACGCCGCATTAGGCGACCATACCTTGAAGGTAGTTGCCTTTTTTGAGTAAGAAGCTCCCAAATCATTACCTGAATATGCCGACTTATCCAGATTTGCAGCATATGCCTGATAATCTGTTACAGTTTTCTTTTCCGCTGCCGAAACATCAGCCGCACACATTCCTGTAATCATCATAGCTGTCATTACTCCTGCCAATAATCTTTTTAGAAACAATCAAAAATGCCTCCTGACTTATTCGGATATGAGCAAAACAAAGGTTACAATCAGCACTGTTTTACAATAGTCCATACGAATTCCAATGTTAGCATTTCATTAATTCATTTTATCATATAAGGCAATATATTTTAATTCCGATTAAGAATATAGCAATTGATAAAGGCTTTATTGTTGTAGAATTTTCTTTGACAAATATGTGCAGTATGCTGAATTTCTAAAAGTTTATTTTTAAATTTATATTAAGCAAAGAAAAATCCGTCAAATAAATACAATTCGACAGTTAAATTTACTAAATTTATGAATTTTGTTATCAATAGAAAAAAATTCCCCGACCGCAGTCGGGGATGACAGAATCACAATCCGTAGGTTGAAGTGTTGACAATTGCACTCTCAATCCGAAGAAGTCTGTTATATTTTGCAACTCTGTCGGTTCTGCACGGAGCACCTGTTTTTATCTGTCCCGAATTAACCGCAACGGCAATATCTGCAATGGTTGTGTCCTCCGTTTCACCGCTTCTGTGTGAAATAATCGTGCGATAACCTGCCTTGTGAGCCGTGTCAATTGCATCAAGCGTTTCCGTCAGCGTTCCTATCTGATTAATTTTAATCAAAATGGCGTTGCCTGCTCCGAGCTCTATGCCTTTTTTAAGTCTTTTTGTGTTTGTAACAAACAAATCATCGCCGACAAGCTGAACTTTGTTGCCGATTTTTGAAGTAATATTCTGCCAACCGTCCCAATCGTGTTCGGAAAGCGGATCTTCGAGCGAGATAATCGGATAATCAGAACAGAGCTTGTCAAAATAATTAATAAGTTCGTCGCTTGAAAGCGAATCGCCTCTCTTTGGAAGAATATATTTCCCGTCGGAATACCATTCGGAAGATGCGGCATCGAGCGCAATTTTAATTTCATCGGTAGTATAACCTGTTTTTTCAATCGCTTTAATTATATACTCAATTGCATCCTCATCACTTTTCAGGCTCGGTGCATAACCGCCCTCATCACCTACACCTGTTGACATATTATTCTCTTTTAGAATTTTGCCGAGTGTATGGTAGATTTCACAGCACTGCATCATTCCCTCGGAAAAACACCTTGCACCGACAGGCATAATCATAAATTCCTGAATGTCGATATTGTTTGACGCATGAGCGCCGCCGTTGAGAATATTCATCATTGGAACAGGCATTCTGACCGCATATGTTCCGCCGATATAACGGAATAACGGCAATCTGAGATTCTTTGCCGCTGCTTTTGCACAGGCAAGCGATACGGCAAGAATAGCATTTGCACCGAGCAACTCCTTATTTTCCGTGCCGTCAAGTTCTATCATTTTGCTGTCGATTGCACACTGGTCAAAAGGTGAGTCGCAACAAAGATTAGGCGAAATTATGCTGTTGATATTTTCAACGGCTCTCTGCACACCTTTGCCGAGATAGCGTTTTTCACCGTCACGAAGTTCAACCGCCTCAAATTCTCCCGTTGACGCGCCCGAAGGGACAGATGCTTTTGCAAAGGTTCCGTCGGAAAGTCCTACCTCCGCCTCAACCGTAGGATTTCCTCTTGAATCAATTATTTCTCTGCCGATTATCGTATCTATTTTTATTTCCATTTATATGCCCTCTCGTATTGAAATTTTATAACATAAACCGTTTTCAGATATTTTTAATCTGAGCAACGCTGTGTTTTGTCTGCATTGTTATTTTTCCGTACACGGTTTATTTTATGCAGGAGTAACGCATTTTTGTCACAGGCATATATTGTTACTATGAAAAGCAAGGAGGACAGATATGGAAATGGTTCAGTACACCGTTCGTCCGGGTAATACGCTTTTTGGCATTGCGCAGTTCTTTCAGACAACGGTTAATGACATATTAAAATACAACAACATTCAAACTCCTGACGCTATTTTTGTAGGTCAGGTTCTTACGGTTCCCGCCGGTAGTGCGGAAACGCAGTATCATGTTGCCCGTCCGGGCGATTCGCTGTGGATAATTGCACAAATGCACGGAACAACCGTTGAAAATCTCTCACGGCTTAACGGACTTTCAAATCCGAATGTAATTTATCCGGGGCAGATTATAAAGGTAAGATAACAAAGGAGGACAGCTTTCTGTTTGGGAAAGCTGTCCTCTTAAAATTTCATTTGATTATTTTCTGTGTTTTCTAAGATAATCGTCAATCTGATTTCTGTCAAAAATTCCGAGGTCATCGCAACCTGCAAGATATTCGTTATGATGGCGAACCTCGTGATGAAGTATTTCAACGAGCTTTTTTCGGTATTCCTCATTATCAAGTGAGCCGTAAACCCTGTTGATTGAACCGTAGTAAAACACAATTGCATTGCCGAGAGAATTGCGTATGTACTCACCCAAAATGAACAAATCATTGTTAAGTGCTTTTGGATGAACCTTTAACTGCGGAAGAAGTGAAATCCCTCCGTTTAAATCTCTGTATAATTCATAAGGCATGGAATCTGCAATTTCGTCAAGCATTGCGCCGCATTCATCAAAAGTAATCATAAAGTCTGATTAATAGTCAAGATAGTCCTTGAGCTTTCTGCTTCTTGATGGATGACGGAGCTTACGGAGAGCCTTTGCCTCAATCTGACGGATACGCTCACGGGTTACATTAAACTCCTTGCCGACTTCTTCAAGAGTTCTGCTTCTGCCGTCCTCAAGACCGAAACGGAGTTTGAGAACCTTGGCTTCACGGGGAGTGAGGGTTGAAAGAACATCCGAAAGCTGTTCACGGAGCATTGTGTGTGATGCGGCATCGGCAGGTGCGGGAGCATCGTTATCGGGGATAAAGTCACCGAGATGGCTGTCTTCCTCCTCGCCTATAGGAGTTTCAAGTGAAACAGGCTCCTGAGCAACACGCATAATTTCACGAACCTTATCAACAGGCATATCAATTTCTGCGGCAATTTCATCGGCAGACGGCTCATGACCGTTCTGGTGAAGAAGCTGGCTCTGAACCTTTTTTACCTTGTTGATAGTTTCAACCATATGAACAGGAATACGGATTGTACGAGCCTGATCGGCAATTGCACGGGTAATAGCCTGTCTAATCCACCATGTTGCATATGTTGAAAATTTAAAGCCCTTTGTATAGTCAAACTTTTCTACAGCCTTGATAAGGCCGAGATTGCCTTCCTGAATAAGGTCAAGAAACTGCATTCCCCTGCCGAGATAACGCTTTGCAATTGAAACAACAAGACGAAGGTTTGCCTCGGAAAGACGCTGTTTTGCGGCAACATCACCGTCAGCGATTCTGATTGCGAGGTTGATTTCTTCTTCGGAAGAAAGTAGCGGAACCCGTCCGATTTCTTTAAGATATACCTTTACGGGATCGTCAACCGAAACGCTGCCTGTTTCTGCAATCTGAGCGTGTGAGTCGCCGTCTTTGCTTTCATCAAAGCCAAGGTCGATATCGTCAATTTTAATATCTCCCGAATCCTCTACGATTTCAATGCCAAGCTGTGCAAGTGAATCATAAAGCTTTTCAAGCTGTTCGGGATCAAAGTCAATTTCACCGATTGCATCAAGAATGTCCTGGTTTGTAAGCTGACCTTTCTGCTTACCGAGTTCCATAAGTTCTCTTACGACTGTTTTCTTATCGGGTGTAGCTGCCATACTCATTTTCCTTTCCTGCGTTTACTGTTTCTTTTTCCTTATTTTATCAAGATATGCCATAAGCTCCTCATTTGAAACATCGGCTAAATCGCCGGAATTGAGCTTTGAGCTTTCCTCGTTGATAACATTTATGTATTCATTCATTGCCTCAGCGGTTGACGCCCCCGGAATTGCCTGTGACATCAGCTGATAAAGCTTTGAATTTTCATCCTGTGTAAAATCTGCCGCCGTATTCGTAAGAGGATCTTCTCCCCTCTCAATGCGAGCGCTGAAATATTCAAAAAACCTCCGCATCAGAGTATTCTGAAATTGTTCGGGCTTTACCCTTGCAGAAATCTCCTCATATGCATCGGGATTGTTTAAAAGATAAACCAAAAGAGCTTCTTCGGCACTTGAACTGCGTGGCTTTTGGAAATGCTCGGGATTGATTTTATCATTTCTTCGGCTGAGTTCAAGCTGAATTTGACGAGCCTGTTTCTTTTCTTCTGCCCTTTCACCTCTGCGTGACACCCTTGACACCTGCTGTTTGAATGCATTTTTGTCAACTCCGAGTTCGGATGCAACCTTTGAAGAATAGACATCCCGTTCAATCGGACTGCTGATTGTTGCAATCAGCTTTGCCGCCTCCTCAAGAAAAGCAACCTTGCCCTCCGTCAGCTGAATATTGTGTGCATTTTTTAGCTTTTGCAGTCGGTATTCAACATCGTTACCGCATTTGTCAAGCAACGCTTTGAATGCGGCAGGGCCGTCATTACCCTTTGATTTGATAAATTCATCGGGATCCTTACCGCTTGGAATTGTAAGAACCTTAACATTAAGTCCCGAATTTCTGAGTATAGGAATTGCCCTTGCGGTAGCCTTTTGACCTGCCTCATCGGCATCGTAACAGATAATCACCTCATCGGCATACCGTTTCATCAAAACAGCCTGTTCACCTGTAAGAGCCGTTCCCAGGGTTGCGACGGCATTTGTAAAACCTGCCTGATTCACAGCGATGACATCCATATAGCCCTCGCAAAGAATCAGAGTTCTCTTGCCCGAATTTTTTGCGTTGTTGAGTGAAAACAGGTTTGCACTCTTTTTAAATACGGGGGTATCGGAGGTGTTGAGATATTTAGGCTTTGCATCGGACATAATTCTTCCGCCGAATGCAATAACATTCCCTCTCAAATCAATAATCGGAAACATAACACGGTCTGTGAATCTGTCATAGATTCCGTTGCCGTTTCTGTGCCGAACCGCAAGATTTGCGGCAACAAGTTCGCTGTCATTAAAGCCTTTTGATTTGAGATGATTACATAGTGACGACCAGTTATCATCGGCATAACCGAGTCCGAAATGACGGATTGTTCTGTCGGATAAGGCTCTTGAATGAAAATAATCAAGACCTTTTCTGCCTTGCGGAGAACACAAAGCGGCATAATAAAACCTTGCCGCCTCACGGTTAGCTTCAAACACTCTGTTTCTAAGACGGCTCATGCTGTCATCATAGCTGTTTTCGGGCATTTCAAGTCCTGCCCGCTGTGCAAGATACTTCACGGCATCGACATAGTCAAGATTTTCAATTTTCATAATAAAAGAGATGACATCTCCGCCTACTCCGCAGCCAAAACAATAGAACGAACCGTTTTCGGTATAAACATTAAAAGAGGGAGTTTTTTCGCCGTGGAACGGACAAAGACCGACCATATTTCTTCCCCGTCTTTTGAGATTGACATAACCCGAAACAACATCCGTGATATCGTTTCGCATTTTTAAATCCTGCAAGAAACTTTCAGGGAAAGCCATAAAACTCCTCCTCTCGCTTACCTATTAGCTTTTTACGAAATTTTTTTGAATATTCCTTTAAATATTTGAAATTATTTTGAAAAGTATTTCATTTTTTAGCTTTTGAGGTCGAAAGCATAAAAAGTTTTGTCATAAAGAAAACTTTATAACTCAACGGCATAATATTTTTCCTCATCAAAAACCGCCTGAACCTCACCCGCAGTTGCATCTGCAAGCTTTTTGTTAAGCTGTGGCAGTAAATCGGGTTTAATATGGAATTTAATCAGCACATCGCCTTCATAGACAGTATCGTCAACAGCACCGCCGTTATCAGTTACAAGTGCCGAAACCTTGCCGTACCGGTTGTATGTACAACGAGCAGAACAGACAAGACAGTTCTGCATCATAACGATTTTTGCGGCATCAAGGGCAATTTTTGCACCGTGAGAATATGCTCTCACAAGTCCGCCCGTGCCAAGCAAAACACCGCCGAAGTAGCGGGTAACAACAACACATACATCATAAATTTCATTTTTTACAATTACATCAAAGCAAGGCATACCGGCTGTACCCGAGGGTTCACCGTCATCGCTGTAACGCTTTATGTTGCCCTCACGCAGAGAATAGGCATAGACATTGTGAGTTGCGTTCCAATGTTCACTGCGTTTTTCGTTGATAAAATCAACAGCCTCCTGCTCACAGGTTACAGGCTTGCAATAGCCGATAAAGCGTGAACGCTTTTCAACAAATTCGTCTTTTGCGTTACTTAAAACGGTTTTGTAATCCTTTGCCATAATAATACCTCAATTATACAGACACTCTGCACACGGTTATGCAAAGTTTCCGTAAAGTAAACAAGGCGGCACAATGTGCCGCCTAAACAATTACATAATAAATTATTTATCCATACCGAAACGCTTCTTGAATCTGTCAACGCGTCCGCCGGTATCAACTAATTTCTGCTTTCCTGTAAAGAATGGGTGGCATTTTGAACAAATTTCAACACGGATGTCCTTCTTTGTTGAACCTGTTTCAATAACATTACCGCAAGCACAAGTAATTGTTGTTTTCTCATACTTAGGATGGATATTCTCTTTCATTGTTTTCACCTACCTGACATTACACAATTAACGGATTAATTATACAACATAATATTGCAAAATGCAAGCGTTTTTAAAAAATATTTATTTTATTTTGGGATTGCCTGTTTTTGGAGGTAGCTTTTGTACTCTTCAAGGCACATTCCGTAGGAACGCATACGCTTTGCGTTTTCAACCCCCACATATCTGTACAGCGAGTCTGACGGATTCATTCGTGTTACTGAGGTTTTGCTTTCGGTATATCTCTGAACAAATCCGTATTCAACGCAGTTTCGCTCAAGAAATGCCTTTGAACCCGAATTTGAAAAATCAAATTCAACAAGCAATCCCGTCTGTGACTCCGACTGTCCGCCGTGAGGCGTGGTTTTTAAGACCTCCGCCTCTGCTCTGACAGTTGTATATTTTGATGATTGCAACATCTTTTGAAGTTCGGACTGAAACCTTTCTTCCTGTTCATCATAACTCACATATGCAGTCTTGATTTTAAGCTTGGTGCCGTTTTCTTTTGACGCTTTCAAAAGATTCTCAAGCGGTTTCAGTGCGTCCCTGTTCACTTTGAATCCGTTCACGGTTTCAAGATCGGGCACATAATCCTTATCAAGCTGATTTGCGCTGTCCACAACCGTCAGCAGCATTTCGCTTTCTGCCTGAATCTGTTCGGGAGTTTCGGGATTACTTTTCTGATTACTTTTAAGTATTGAAAAAATTCCGAACGCAATAGCTGCGACAAGAATCACACCGATACAAGCTAACGCAATGTACCTTCGGCGCGGATTTGATACGGGAAGAATTCTTCCCGTTCTCTCCTCAATAAGCGCCTGTTTTCGTCTGCGTTTTGATTCTCTGTAGCTGTTTTTATCAAACGGAGTGAATCCTCCGGACATCAGCATCCCTCCGAAAAAATTTCAGAATTATTTTTCTTTTGTATCTACTTCGTTCTTAACAAGAGCAACAAATTCGTCAACAGACATATTCGGGATTTCTCCTCTTTTTCTTGAACGAACCGTAACTGTTGATGAATTCATCTCGTTGTCGCCGATTACAAGAATATACGGAATTCTTTCAAGTCTTGCAGCCTTAATCTTTGGACCGATATTTTCATCTCTGCTGTCAACAGTAACTCTCATACCGAGTGAAGTAAGTCTGTCTGCAATACCCTGTGCATACTCAACATTACCCTCTTTTATCGGAAGAAGTCTGATCTGCTCGGGAGCAAGCCAAAGCGGCATTACACCGGCAAATCTCTCAATCATATATGCAAGAGTTCTTTCAAAGCAACCGAGTGAAGTTCTGTGAATAATATACGGAAGCTTCTTCTGACCGTCCTTGTCGATGTAGTACATACCGAATCTTTCGGCAAGGAGCATATCAATCTGGATTGTAACAATTGTGTCTTCCTTACCGAATACATTCTTGTACTGAATATCAAGCTTCGGACCGTAGAATGCGGCCTCGTCAATACCGACCTCATAGTCAACATCAAGGTCATCAAGAATAGTTTTCATAACAGCCTGTGACTCTTCCCACTGTTCCTTTGTACCCTCATACTTATTATTCTTGTTTTCGGGATCCCACTGTGAGAATCTGAAAGTACAGTTTTCAAGAAGTCCTACTGTGTCAAGGAAATATTTAGCAAGCTCAAGACAACCCTTGAATTCCTGTTCAAGCTGATCGGGACGGAGAATGTAGTGTCCTTCTGAAATTGTGAACTGACGAACACGGATAAGACCGTGCATCTCACCGCTTGCCTCGTTACGGAAAAGTGTTGATGTTTCCGTAAGACGCATCGGAAGGTCACGATATGAACGCTGTTTGTTAAGATAAACCTGATACTGGAACGGGCAAGTCATAGGACGAAGTGCGAAGCATTCCTTTTCTTCATCATGCGGATCGCCGAGTACAAACATACCGTCAAGATAATGATCCCAGTGACCTGAAATCTTATAAAGATCTCTCTTTGCAAGAAGAGGAGTTTTTGTAAGAAGACAGCCCTTTGACTGCTCAACATCTTCAACCCATCTCTGTAAAAGCTGAACAACTCTTGCACCCTTTGGAAGAAGAATAGGAAGTCCCTGACCGACATAGTCAACAGTTGTAAAGTATTCAAGTTCACGACCGAGCTTGTTGTGGTCACGAAGCTTTGCTTCTTCAAGCTTTTTGAGGTGTTCTTCAAGCATTGACGCCTTGGGGAAAGCTACACCGTAAACACGGCAAAGCTGTGCGTTGTTTGCGTCGCCTCTCCAGTAAGCGCCTGTGCAGGCAGTGAGTTCAATAGCCTTGATCGGTGCAACACTCATGAGGTGAGGACCTGCGCAGAGGTCGATAAACTCACCCTGTTTGTAGAATGTGATATGCTCGCCCTTGTCGGAATGTTCCTTAACAAGTTCAACCTTGTAAGGCTCGTTCATCTCTTCAAGTTTCTTTTCAGCCTCCTCGGGAGAAAGCTCAACTCTTTCAAGCTCAAGACCTGATTTTACGATTTTCTTCATCTCAGCCTTGATTTTTTCAAGGTCTTCGGGTGAGAAAGGCTTTTCAACATCAAAATCATAGTAAAAACCGTTGTCAACGGCAGGACCGATTGCACACTTTGCATTCGGATAAAGTCTTTTTACTGCCTGAGCAAGAACATGAGAGGCTGTGTGCCAGAAAGTTTTCTGACCATCAACATTATCGAATGTGAGAAGTTCAACCTTACAATCTTTTTCAAGCGGTGTTCTGAGGTCACAAAGGTCGCCGTCAACCTTTGCACAACAAACAGACTTGTACAAGCCTGCACCGATTGATTTTGCAATTTCGGCAGGAGTTGTACCGTTTTCAAATTCCTTGACTGCTCCGCCTTTTAATTCTACATTAATCATAACCATTCTCCTTTTTAATATGTGATGAAAACAAAAAATCCCAATATTCCAAAACGGAATATTGGGACGAATAAATCGTGGTTCCACCCAAGTTCGGCTTAAAGCCCTCTTGACGGTTTTAACGCAACCAAACGCCGTGCCATTTCCTGCACAGTCTTAAAGGTGGTAACTTGCAATGCTTTTTGCGAAATATCACAGCAAATAATTTCGCTCTCTGGAAAAAGCAGGACTACAAATCATGTCCTCATCAAAAATCAATTTTCTTTTCATTTGTATAGTACCACTCTAAAACCTGAATGTCAACACCTAATTCGATGTTCTTAATTATTTTTTATCTTCAAGTTCCTTGAGAAGTCTGTCGATTTCGCTCATTCTGTCGTCTGAAACCTCTGTGTCTTCAACAGGGGCTTTAACAGGAGCTTCTGCCTTTACAGGCTCGGTTTTTTCCTCTGAAACATCAAGACGCTTTGCGTACACGGGTTCTTCAGGAATTTCAGGCTCTGCAGGAGCTTCTGCAACAGGCTTTGCAGTTTCCTCTTTTAAAGGCTCTGTGGCAATTTTTTCTGCAAGCTGAGTCTGATTTTCATCGCCGTAGCCGAGAACAAGACCGTCATTTATATTTTCGTTTTTGATTGTTGCATCGTCATATTTTTCCTCATCGTAGCCCATCACAAAATCGGAAAGTCCCTGTGCAACTGCCTCGTAGCTGTCATCGCTTGCAGGAACATCATCTTCCTTTTTATCGGAAACAACAAGCTCATCGTAACCGCCTGAGCTGATATAGCTGTTTTCGTATGTATCATCATCTTCGGGAAGGCTTTCGATAATCTCAACCTCCGCCTTTGTAAGGCAGCCTGCGAACATTTCAACAGAAAACGAAACAATATAAATGCCGAGAACAATAAACATAACTCCGTTCACAAGAGCACTGATGCCTGTGTTTTCAACGGATGATGTCAAAACAGCACCGACACCGTATGAAAGTGAAACAGCGGCAGCGGGCATACCGTAAATAAAGCAGGCTTTAACAGGGTTTCTGCCCTTTACCCTTGAAACAACCATTGAACTTGAGAAAAGGTAAAGTGTGATGAAAATGTAACAGAAGAGCGGTGTCATATCGCTTGCTGAGATTGAAACCTTTGTTGCGGCGAGAAATTCCGAAACGAGTTCACTGCATCCCCAGAGTGCAGGGAAAACAAAGAACATCGACACATTTGATACGATTGATTTGCCTGAAAAATGCACCTTGCCGATCATAATCATAGCAATAGCCGCAGGAATCGAGAACAGAGCCGCAATGATGCTCAAAAGATAATTATCCGTGTTGCCCGGAGTTGCGTTAATCAAAGCCAAAAATGACGAACCGACAATCGCAATACCCGAAATTACTGCAAACGCACCCGAAACAAAATTCTTTTTAACGGGATATACGGGAGCCGTCTTTCTGTCAAAAAGGTTAATTAAAACACAAACCGCAAAAAGCCCGAGTATGATTTCAATTATGAAATAGTTAATGCCCGACTTGTTCATGCCGAACAACAATCCGTTGCCGTCAACTGCGAACATACTCATAATTTTAAGACCTATAGCAGCTGTTACAGCCGGAATAAATGGTATAACTGAATATTTGGTTTTCATAAAAATCTCCGTTTCTGTACCGTAACAAGACAATTTTAAAAAACGACTTTGTTACACGATTATTGATATGCCGCCGAAAAATCAAACAGCAAAAGCAAATACAAAATGAATTGTAAGTAATTATTATTTCGAATCAATCATATATTATTTTAAGCCAACATAACCGTTATGTCAAGAAAAAATAAGTCACAAAATACAATAGTATTATTTATTTTTTTGTGCGAAATAAAGGAGCATGGTAATGAAGGAAAAATTAATTGCAGTTGTCCTTCTGCTGATTCTTACGGCAATCCTCCCCATTGCAGTTTCAAAATGTTCTGAACGGTCTTTTGCAAAACCGACAGTTTCAACATCCGACACCCCCGAAAAGCCAAAAGATTCGGGTGAAATTCTCTGTGCATTGACGGCAGGATTGTATAAAGACAGCTACTCTGCCGAAACACTAAAGGCAATTGCAATTCTTATGAACACAAATTACAAAGCTAATCCCGATTCTTTCAAGGCAAACGATTTTCTGTATGAAGAAAACGCATCGGGAAGTATAAAGGATGTTTACGGTGAAATAAAAAAATCCGCTGAGAGTGCAAAAAACAAAACGCTCCGCAAAAACAGCGAAGCGTTGTTTGTTCCCTATTCCGAAACTTCAAACGGTACTACATACAAAAACGAAAATTACAGGTATATTCACAGTGTTGCATCTCCGTGGGATTGTTACCAAACCGATTTTGACGCAAATGCCGAATGTGTCGGAGTGAGTCTTTCGGGAATTGATTACCTTTGCAAAAACGGCTACAGTGCCGAAGAAGCATTGCTGTGGTATCTTCCCGATTTTGAAATTGCTGACGATTAATTTACATAATAAGACGCAATATGTCTGAGTTTATCCCTTGCCTTCATAATGTGACGGGAAACCGTTGACGAGTTGACTCCCAGCTCTTTTGCAATCTCCTTTTCCTTTTTGCCGTTGAGATAGTAATCTACAATACAGATTCTCTGTCTTTCGGTAAGCTCGTTCAGAACAGCCATTGAAAGAATTTTCTTCATCTTATCACGGGAATTTTCATTTGTACTGCCGTGCCAAAATCCCGAATCCGACATTAATCTGTGTTTGTTGTTATCTGTAATATGTATAAATTCTCTTTTCATTTTATCATGCTCCGTAATATCTATCCATAAGATGATTTGAAATGTGAATGCATTCATTATAATAAATCTTGTATTTTGCAATTTTCAAATCAAGTTCTTTTTTGTTGATTTCCGATTTGCCTCTTTTTTCTGCTTTGAGTCTGTCGATAACATCCTGAATGCTGTCGGCAGTATTTTTATATTCCATTGACCATTCAAAATAATTAACCATACCGATATCCTTTCCTTGATTTTATTCATTTAGAAGGTCGGCGGGGCTTTCAACCTTCTAATTCCATTATACAGAACATATCGAACAAATTCAAGAACATTTGTTCGATATTATAAGTGACATACATTCACTGTCCCTTTGTACGGACTATGCTCTGTTTTTTCAAAATTTCTTTGTTTATGACATATAATTCGGATAATCAACAAAAAGATTTTGCGTTTTTACCAAAATTTTGGTGTGTAAATCAATTACAAAAGCATAATAAAAAGTGTATAATAAAAGTAATCGTGCAGCATTGAATGGCATAAGTCCGGATTTTCAATACTGCACATTTTTTGTGTCAAAAACATCGGAGGTTATATAATGGAAAAAACGCAAAAAATGAATAAAATGGGAACTGAAAAAATAAGCAGGCTTTTGCTTACTATGGGTGTTCCGATGATAATTTCAATGGTTGTACAGGCTGTGTACAATATCGTTGACAGCTACTTTGTAAGCTGTATGAAAGATCCGAATATACCCGCACTCGGTGATTATGCGGTAAATGCACTCACGCTGGCATTTCCTGTTCAGATGCTTATGGTTGCGGTCGGAGTCGGTACGGGAGTCGGCATCAACTCGATTTTGTCAAGAAGTCTTGGTGAGGGCAATAAAGAAAAGTGCAGTAAAATTTCGGGCAACTCAATTTTTCTTGCACTTTGCACCTGTGTTGTATTTGTGCTTTTCGGAATTTTCGGAGTTGACGCATACATAGCCTCACAAACAAGCGATCCGATTATCACATCAATGGCTGTTTCGTATCTGAAAATCTGCACCTACAGTTCACTGGGCGTTAGTATGTACATGATTTTTGAAAAGCTGTTACAGGCAACGGGATATACAATGCAGACAACAGTTGCGCAGATTGTCGGTGCGGTTGTGAACATGATACTTGATCCGATTATGATTTTCGGTTGGTGCGGTTGCCCGAAGCTCGGTATTGACGGTGCGGCTATCGCAACGGTTATAGGTCAGTTCATTTCATTCTTTATTGACGCATATTTCTATTTCAGATGCAATTCAAAGCATTTCAACACATCATTAAAGTATATGAAACCCGAAGGCAGGATTATCAGGCAGATTTATCAGGTTGGTATCCCCGCTATTATTATGCAGGCGCTTATGTCGATTTTGACATACAGCATTAATGTTATTTTTGTAAGAGTTTCAACGGATGCGGTTACGGCTTACGGTATCTACTACAAAATTCAGCAGTTTGTATTTTTTGCCGCATTCGGCATGAACAATGCTATGATTCCGATTATAGCGTTCAACTACGGCAAACAGGATAAAAAGCGAGTGAACGACAGTATTAAATACGGACTTATTTACACGGTATCAATTCTTTGTGCAGGAATTATAATTCTTCAAATTTTTGCAAAACAGATACTCGGAATATTCTCTCTTACAGAATCGACAACCGAACTTGCAATGCTTGCAATTAGAATTATCACACCCGGATTTATATTTGTCGGTGCTAACATTGCGTATCAGGGAATTTTTCAGGCACTCGGCAACGGTGTGCATTCGCTGATACTTTCGCTTGTACGACTTATTGTTGTTCCTCTGCCCCTTGCATACATCTTTTCATGCTTTGATTTTGCATCTTCAATAATCTGGATTGCATTCCCGATCGGCGAAGCTGTAGCCTTTATCGTTGCACTTATTTTTATGGCAAATATCCGCAGGAAAAAGATTAATCCAATTAAAAATGGTGTTTAACAGTAAAAACAATATTTCTTATTGATTTACTTTTTGTTTATTTTGTATAGAGCCAATTATTAAAATCATCGTTTTTGTCGGGTAATTTAAGATTCTAAAAAAATACTGTACAAACATCTTCTTGATTTTTTGTACAGTTTGTCTTTTCGACTGTATGAATATTAGAATTGCACCCTCTCACCTTGAATTTACCCCTAAAAATCGGTATAATATAAGACAATGAACAAAGATAAAGTTCAAAACTTTAATCTTACCTGTTCATTAAATATTCGGCAAAAATGTTTGCTTCTTTATTGAAACATTCATTTTCATAAAACACACAATCGCGAAAAGGATCGTCATTTGACGGTCTTTTTTGCGTTTGAGAAAAATTCATAATTACATAATTTCTGCATAAAAATCGGAGCCGTGAAAAATCACGACTCCTTTTTTTGCTTTATCTTATTTTTTCAGTATAATCAAGTGCTATCCATCCGGCACCGCTTTTGAGTTTGCCCCACTTAGCTGCACCTGCACCCGACTTTTCATCAACTATCGTGTACGCTCCGCCCTTTGGAACAGCACCGTTCACATCGTAATTTGTACCAGGACCTTTACGGATATTCACGCCGTTTGACGAGGTTATTCTCACGATATAACGCCTGAAAGCTTTATCCGAACCCGCTTTTGAACTGTCTGAGCCTGCAGAGTCAGTTTTGTATTTCACATCAAAATAATTGCACATACCCTTGCAGATTGCCTCTCCGATTGCAACTGTATTCTTGCGTATCCAATCCGAGCCTGTCACGGTGTCGTGAAACTCGCATTCAACATACACGGTTAATGCCTTCGGCACATTGATTTCGTAGAGATCGGTTTTGTAGCTGACTGAATCGTCCTTGCCGGGCGAGATTGCTCCGAGGGCAGACTTTACCGCCTCGGCGGCCTTTCTGCCGTTTGAGTTCAGGCAAAACACTCTTGTACCGCCCGTATATTTGCCGTTAAACGCATTAGTGTGGATCGGCATATGAATGTCTGCTCCAAACTTATCCGATTCGGGACAGCGTGTCTGCATAAGCGTACCCGACTTTGCGACCATAACATCGAATCCGCAACGCTTGAGCGCTTTGGCTGCTGCGGCGGCAATTTTGTCGCACTGAGCCATTTCATTCGTACCGCCCGTTGCATAGGTGTTGCCGTTTTGGTTTGACGGACTGAGATATATTTTTTTACTCATTGTCTTTATCTTCTCCCTCTTTTAAATTCATTACTGCCGATGCACCTGCCGCAACAGCCGCAACAGCAAGACCGATGAGAGCGTTCTTTACAACATCACCGTCGTTAAAATCAATACCGCCCAAAGCGAGCGTTACATTGGTGATAAGATAACCGAGAGCAGTCTGAATAAATGTTCTGAACGCTCTTTTTAAACACGGCTTTTTTAAGCATATTTTTATTTTACTCATTATATTATATTTTCCTTTCCTTGTTTTGTTCGTTTTCCAAATCCGCTATTCTGTGTTCCGCTGTTTTGATTTTGTTGTCATTAACTGCCTCGTGCTGCTCAATAAGATATACACGCTCAACAAGATTATTATGCTTGTCAACCTTTTTTTCGAGCTGTTCAATGCGATAATTTGATAATCTTGACGCTGTAAAAATGCCTGCAAGTGAGCCGGCAAGAGTTCCTGCAAATGAAATCAACGCTATAAGAATTTGGTCTGTCAAAAAAATCACCTCCCACTTACAGGCTCAAAAAAAGGAGAAATTGCACTAAACAATGCAATTTCTCCGAAATTTCTTTATATTTATTTTTTAAAACGATTATTTTTTCTTTATAAGAATTATAACAACGGTTTAAGATACTGTCCCGTAAATGATTTTTCAACCTTTGCAACCTGTTCGGGAGTTCCTTTGGCAACGATTGTACCACCGCCGTCACCGCCCTCGGGACCGAGGTCAATAAGATAATCGGCTGTCTTGATAAGGTCAAGGTTGTGTTCAATTACAACAACCGTGTTTCCGCCGTCAACAAGAAGCTGAAGAACATCAACAAGTCTGTGTACATCGGCAATGTGCAAACCCGTTGTCGGCTCGTCAAGAATATAAATTGTCTTGCCCGTACTGCGTTTTGAAAGCTCTGTTGCAAGTTTTACACGCTGAGCCTCACCGCCCGAAAGCGTTGTTGCAGGCTGACCGAGCTTTATATAACCAAGGCCTACTTCATACAGGGTTTTCAGCTTTCTGTAAATCTTCGGGATATTTGAGAAGAACTCCATTCCCTCCTCAACGGACATTTCAAGAACATCATTGATTGACTTACCCTTGTACTTTACTTCGAGAGTTTCACGGTTATATCTCTTGCCCTTGCAGACCTCACACGGAACATAAACATCTGACAAAAAGTGCATTTCAATTTTGATAATACCGTCACCCTGACAAGCCTCACATCTGCCGCCCTTTACATTGAATGAAAATCTGCTTGGTGTAAAACCACGCATTTTCGCATCGGTTGTAGCGGCATAAAGCATTCTGATATCCGTAAACACACCTGTGTATGTTGCAGGATTTGAACGGGGAGTTCTGCCGATAGGACTTTGGTCAATGGCAATTACCTTGTCAAGATTTTCCATACCCCTGATTTCCTTGTGCTTACCGGGGATTGTCTTTGCTCGATTAAGGTCACGGGCAAGGGCTTTATAGAGAATTTCGTTTACAAGTGAGCTTTTGCCCGAACCCGAAACACCTGTTACGCAGACAAATTCACCGAGCGGAATTTTAACATTGATATTTTTAAGGTTATTTTCAGCCGCTCCTCTGACTTCAAGAAAAAGTCCGTTGCCTTTTCTGCGCTTTTCGGGAACGGGAACTTTGCGTTCGCCCGAAAGATACTTGCCTGTGATTGAATTCGGACATTGCTTAATCTTTTCAACATCACCGACACAGACAATTTCACCGCCGTGAATACCTGCCCCGGGGCCTACATCCACAATGCAATCTGCGGCATACATAGTGTCCTCATCGTGTTCAACAACGATAACAGTATTTCCGAGGTCACGAAGTCGCTTTAAGGTTGCAAGAAGTTTTTCATTGTCACGCTGATGAAGTCCGATACTCGGCTCGTCAAGAATATACAGCACACCCATAAGCGAACTGCCGATTTGCGTTGCAAGGCGGATTCGCTGGCTTTCACCGCCGCTGAGTGTTCCCGAGCTTCTTGAAAGAGTAAGGTAACCAAGTCCTACGCTCTTGAGAAAGTTAAGTCTTTCGTTAATTTCTTTTATAATTTCAGCACCGATAATCTGCTCTTTTTCTGTAAGATTGAGCTGACCTACAAAGTCGAGTGCGTCAATAACCGACATTTTGCAGAAATCGGCAATGTTAAGTCCGCCGACTGTTACTGCAAGGCTTTCGGCTGAAAGTCTGTCACCGTGACAGAGATCGCACGGAATTTCTGCCATATACGAGCGGATTTCATCCTTAATCCAGTTACTGCTTGTGTCATGATAACGGCGTTCAAGGTTGTTGATTATACCCTCAAATTTATGCTGATAAGTACCTCCGCCGTAAACAGATTTTTTATTGATTGTCAGCTCATCATCACCTGTGCCGTAGAGGATTTTGTCGATAGTTTCCTTCGGGAGATTTTCAAGCGGTTCATCAAGCGAAAAATTGTACTTTTTCGCTAAAGCCTCCATATACATTGCGGCAATTGTACTGCCTTCCATTGCCCAACCGCTGCCCTTGATACCGCCGTCACGGATACTCTTTGACATATCGGGAATAATTTTGTTCTCATCAATTTTGAGGAATACGCCGAGTCCCGTACACTTTGGGCACGCACCGAACGGATTGTTGAATGAAAACATTCTCGGTGAAAGCTCGTCAATGCTCACACCGTGTTCGGGGCAGGCATATTTTTGTGAAAAAGTCACATCCTCGTCGCCGTTGAAGTTCACCGTAACAAGACCGCCGCCAAGCTTTGACGCTGTTTCGATGCTGTCTGAAAGTCTTGATGCTATTTCAGGCTTGATTACAAGACGGTCAACAATGATTTCTATATTATGCTTTTTATTTTTCTCAATCGGAATATTTTCCGACAAATCATAGATGATCCCGTCAACTCTTGCACGGACATAACCTGATTTTCCGGCACTGTCAAGAACCTTTGCGTGTTCGCCCTTTCTGCCCCTTACAACGGGAGCCATAACCTGAATTTTCGTACCCGTTTCATAGGTCATAATCTTATCGACAATCTGGTCAACTGTCTGCTGACGAATTTCCCTTCCGCAAACCGTACAATGCGGAACACCTATTCTTGCGTACAAAAGGCGGAGATAATCGTAAATTTCCGTAACCGTACCGACCGTTGAACGGGGATTCTTTGAAGTAGTTTTCTGATCGATTGATATTGCAGGCGAAAGTCCCTCTATGCTTTCAACATTAGGCTTGTCCATCTGACCGAGAAACATTCTTGCATAGGAAGAAAGGCTTTCAACATATCTTCTCTGTCCCTCGGCATAGATTGTGTCAAACGCAAGCGAGCTTTTGCCCGAACCCGAAAGTCCTGTAATTACGACAAGTTTGTTACGGGGAATTTCAACATTTACATTTTTGAGGTTATGCTCTTTTGCACCTCTCACAATAATTTTATCCTGTGCCATTTCATCTACCCTTTACTGTGTCAAACACCTGACACAACTTCATACATTCGTTTGAATTTTGATTCATATACACGCATAGCCTCTCATTGCGAGAGGCTATGTTTATTTGATATTAACCTTCTGTGGACTCGTCAACCTTTGTTTCGGCTGAGGGTTCTTTGTCGGCAGTTTCCTGCTCAACTTCTTCGGGTTCTTTATATGTGCCGTTCATTACGGCAGTAAAGTCCTCGCTGCCCATCTTCTCATGCTTGATAAGATATTTTGCAATATCGTGGAGCTTATCCATATTATCGCTGAGAATCTTAGTAGCGTCGCCATATGCCTTGTTGACCATATCAAGAACAAGCTGATCGATTTTAGCGGCGGTAGCCTCGGAATAATCCTGAGTTCTGCTGCCCATATCTCTGCCGAGGAATACGGAATTGTTGTCTGTGCCGTAGCATACACAACCGAGTTCCTTAGTCATACCGTACTTTGTAACCATTGCACGGGCTGTTTTTGTAGCCTTTTCAATATCGTTTGACGCACCTGTTGAGATGTCATCCATAATAAGTTCTTCGGCAACTCGACCGCCAAGACTTACAACGATATCCTCATACATACCTCTGCGTGAGTTGTATGACTTGTCCTCACTCGGGAGCGGCATTGTGTAACCGCCTGCCATACCTGTCGGGATAATTGAAATCTCGTGAACAGGGTCCTGAGTTTCGAGCTTATCAAAGAGGATTGCGTGACCTGCCTCATGATAGGCTGTGAGCTTTTTCTCTTTCTCACTCATTACTTTGCTCTTTTTCTCTGCACCGACAACAACCTTGACTGTTGCCTCCTTGATTTCGTCCATAGTAATGGCTTTTTTATCTTTTCTTGCGGCAAGAAGTGCGGCCTCATTAAGAAGATTTTCAAGGTCTGCACCTGTAAATCCGGCTGTTGTTTTAGCAATAGTCTTGAGATTTACATCGGGTGCAAGAGGTTTCTTTCTTGCATGAACCCTGAGGATAGCCTCACGGCCGTTTACATCGGGATAGCTTACAACAACCTGACGGTCAAATCTGCCCGGACGCATAAGAGCCGGATCGAGAACATCGGGTCTGTTAGTTGCGGCAATAAGGATTACACCCTCGTTAGCACCGAAACCGTCCATTTCAACAAGCAACTGGTTAAGAGTCTGCTCACGCTCATCGTTGCCGCCGCCAAGACCTGCGCCTCTCTGGCGACCTACGGCGTCAATCTCATCAATAAAGATGATACAAGGCGAGTTTTTCTTTGCCTGATCAAAGAGGTCACGAACACGGGACGCACCGACACCGACAAACATCTCAACAAAGTCTGAACCTGAAATTGAGAAGAACGGCACACCTGCCTCACCTGCAACAGCTCTTGCAAGCAATGTTTTACCTGTACCGGGAGGGCCTACAAGGAGAACACCCTTTGGTATTCTTGCACCAAGTTTGTTATACTTTTCAGGAGCCTTGAGGAACTCAACAACCTCTGCAAGCTCTTCCTTTTCTTCATCGGCACCTGCAACATCATCAAATGTTGTCTTGCGCTTTTCATCGTTTGTATTCTTAATCTTGGCTTTGCCAAAGCTCATTTCCTTGCCGCCAAGACCTCCGCCGCCCATTTTCTTCATAATGAGCACCCAGGCAACGATGAGAATAATCATAATGATTAGTGTCGGAATCATTTCCATAAGTATGGAATTATCCGTTGCACGGGTAAGGTTATGCGGAATTTCATCAGTTGACGCCGGATTGTAGTACGGCTTGATGTCATCAAGGAAACGCTGAATATCGGCAAGCTGTCCTTTTACAACAATCTTTGATTTTTTACTGTTCGAGCGGGTTTCCTGCTGTTCAGTTGCAGTCTGAGTAGCAGTTGTTGCAGATTGAGAGTCGGAATCGGTTGATTTGATGGGACTCATACCCTCTTTAAGGGTAATTTCAATCTGACCTGAACCGTAGTCAATGTTAAAACTGTCAACCATATCCTGAACAAAATACTGCTCAAGCTCCGAGGTTTTCGGTGAAGTTGACTTATTTGTGCTCAGCACAGCCGCTGTTATAATGATTATCAGAATGGGAATTCCGAGATAAAGCAGCAGATTGCGCACTTTCTTTTTATTGTCCAATGCTGTCACTCCTCTGTATAGTATTATTTTTCCGAGGTGGAAATATGTAATGCCACGAAAATTTGCGGCTTATTTTCGCATTAAAATCACGAATAAACTGACGGCTTTAATACGCCTACATAAGGAAGATTTCTGTACTTTTCGTCGTAGTCAAGACCGTAGCCGACGATAAATTCATCCGGAATTACCGCACCTGCGTAGTCAATATGGATATCGGCAACCCGTCTGTCCGGCTTGTTAAAAAGTGTACAGAGCTTTACTGATTTTGCCTTCTTGGCTTTGAGATATTTTGTGATAAAGTCAAGAGTATTGCCTGAGTCGATAATATCCTCAACAATGAGAATATCCTTGCCCTCAACAGACTGGGAAATATCCTTCTGAATATTAACTCTGCCTGAGCTTACAGTACCGCTGCCGTAGCTTGAAGCAACGATAAAGTCGATTGAAAAATCAAGATTAACCTTTCTCATAAGGTCAACCATAAAGGCAACGCTGCCCTTGAGCAGACCGACCATTATAAAATCTTTGTCATTATAATCTTTTTCAATCTGTTTTGCAATAGTGTTCACAATATTTTCAATATCTTTTTCCGAATACAGAATTTTTTCAATATCCTTATGCATAATTAACCCTCTTTGTCTATATTTATGAGTAATTTTTCGGTTTTTTCGGTGTCATCTGCCTTTCCCTGCAATGAAACACCAAGCTTTTCACACCACAAAACGGTGTTGGATACCGCAAGCAGTAACAGCCTGTCCCTCATTTCGGACGGGATTTTCTGTTCGTTAAAAACCTTGCGGAGCGGTTTTGTGACCATGCGGTCCGGATATGTAAACCTGTCGCCTGCTCTGCGTGTGCGAAAAACAGGATTTTCGCCAAGCCGCTTTTTGGAAACGAGGTTATTTTGATTTGTTTCTTTTTCGGTAATTTCATTTACCGTGTATATTTTTCCGTCATAAGAAAAGGTCATATTATTCTTTAACGGAATTTCATTAAAATCAGGAGAGTTTTTGGAACATACAAAGCGGAGTATTCCCTGTTTTGAAACGGCTGTGCATTGTTTTGACAGTTCAACGCTTCCTCCGTTTCTGATTATTTCACACAATAGTAGAATTGTTTTTCTTTCGGGAGAAATGTTGCAATTATTCTTTAACAGAATAAACAACATTTCCTTCAGAACGGCAGAATCAAGGCTCAACAGCTTTTTGCAGTCGTAGCCAAAATCACCTTTGCAGTCACGCATGGCTTTTTCGGCACATTTCTTAATGAAAGCAGCCGATTCTCCTGCATTTTCACTCAAGCCTAAAGCCGTCCGTTCAAAAGAAGGATTCAGCTTTTTAAGACACGGAATAATGTTATGCCTAATGTAATTTCGTGTGTAATCATCGGCAAGATTCGTACTGTCGGTAACATATTCAAGGTTGTTTTCCTCGCAATAGCTTTCAATGTCACCTCTCGAAAGTTCAATCAGCGGTCTGATTATGTTCCCCCGTTTTGGAGGAATTGCCGACAAGCCTGTCAAAGACGCACCCCTTGCAATATTGAATATCAGCGTTTCGGCATTGTCGGATGCCGTGTGAGCGGTTGCAATCTTTGCACAAAGTTTTTGCGAAAGTTCTTCAAAGAAAGCGTAGCGGACATTTCTTCCGCAAAGCTCTTCGCTGATTTTCTGCTGTTTGGCAAGCGTGGGAACATCAACGCTTTTTATGAAAAGTTCCGTGTTAAATTTCTTACAAAGAATTTTGCAGAAATTTTCATCACGCTTTGCCTCATCACCACGGATATTGTGGTTGATATGAGCGGCATAAATCGAAAGATTGTATTTTTCTTTCAGAGAAACAAAAACGCTTAACAAAGCCGTGGAATCAGCTCCGCCCGAAAGTGCAACGATTACGCTGTCGCCTTTTTCAAGCAAGCCGTATTTTTCAACGGTTGCTGTAACACGGTTAAGCATCTCGGTTGTCCGTTCCCGTAAAGCGCATGAACTCGCCCTGCCAATGCAGTTTTACAATATTAGTTTCACCGTGACGGTTCTTTGCTACGATACACTCGCCCGAATTCATATCGGCTGTCGGTGCGGCAGAATCCTCTCCGCTCTCTTTGTCATAGTAGCCCTCACGATAAAGGAACAATACGATATCGGCATCCTGCTCGATAGAACCCGAATCTCTCAGGTCGGCAATCTGCGGTCTGTGGTCATCACGCTTTTCTGCAGCACGGGAAAGCTGTGACAGGGTGATTACGGGAACATTCATTTCCTTTGCAAGAATTTTCAGATTTCGTGTAATTTCCGAAATTTCATTTACACGGCTGTCAATCTTTCTGCTGCTCGACATAAGCTGAAGATAGTCGATTACAACGAGATCAAGGTTGTGAAGTCGGCGAAGTCTTGACTTCATCTCAGGAATTGTAATACCAGGAGTATCGTCAAGATAGAGGTCGGTTTTGCTGAGAATATCGCTTGCGGGGATAAGTCTTGACCACTCCTCCTCGGTAAGCTGACCTGTTCTCAGTTTTGTACCGCCGATAAGCGCCTCACTTGAAAGCAGACGGCTTGCAAGCTGTTCCTTTGACATTTCAAGCGAGAAAAACGCAACGGTCTTTTTAGACTTACACGCAACATTTCGTGCAATATTGAGTGCGAAACTCGTTTTACCCATACCCGGTCGGGCGGCAAGAATGATAAGGTCGGAACGGTTAAGTCCCGTAATCATTCGGTCAAGGTCGCCTATGCCCGTTGGGATAGGTTTCATACTGTTGTCGGTTTCGCTGTTGAGTGCGTCAAGTCGGTCAAAAGTCTGTAAAATTACCGAGTTGATACGCTCAAGACCGTGCTTTTCATTGCCCTGTCTGATGTCAAAAATCTTCTGTTCTGCCGAATCAATCAGAACCGAGGGATCATCATTGCCTGCAGTTGCGTCATCAATAATTTCTCGGGACGCCGTAATAAGTCTGCGAACATTGTACTTTTCCGCAATAATCTTCGCATACTCCTCGGCATTTGAAATTGACGGACAATTGTTGACAAGATCCATAAGGTAGGTTTTTCCCGTTGTCTCGTCAAAAGCCTTATTCTGTTTTAATTTTTCAAGCAGAGTGACAAAGTCGATGCTAAGGCCGAGTCCGATCATCTCCTGCATCTGTGCAAAAATCAGCTTGTGCAAAGAAACATAGAAATAATCGGGGCTTTTCAGAGTATCAACAACCTTGTCAAAGGTGTCGCTTTCAAGAATGATTGCACCTAAAACCGCTTGTTCCGCTTCGGGGCTGTACGGCAGATGAAGTCCGTCATAACTGCCCGCAAAATTTAAATCAGCCATTTTTACTCCTGTTTATTATGCCTCGGATACCTGAACATCAATCTTTGCAGAAACGCCTGTAAAGAGCTTTACCTCTGCGTGATATGTACCGAATTCCTTAATGTCGCAGTCAAGAACAACCTTGCGCTTGTCAACATCAATGTTGTACTGCTTTTTGATTTCCTCGGCAACCTGCTTTGAAGTTACGCTGCCGAAAAGTCTGCCGCCCTGTCCTGCTTTTGCAGTCATCTTGAAGGTTTTGCCCTCAAGAGTCTTTTTATCATGTTCTGCCTGAGCCTTTTGGGTTGCAATTTTATAATTTTTGGAATTCTCGGCATTCTTATATTCATTCATAGCCTGAGCGTTTGCCTCTTTTGCAAGCTTTCTCGGAAGGAGAAAGTTTCTTGCATAGCCGTCAGACGCTTCAACAAGCTCGCCTTTTTTGCCGAGTGATTTTACATCCTGCATTAAAATTACTTTCATAACCAATCAACCTTTCTTACGAGTTTTCCTCATCATCAAGTGTGTTGTCAATTTCAGACAGCAACTGTTGATAAGCAAGCTCTTTTGTAGTGTTTTTAAGCTGTGTCGCCGCCATGGTCTGATGACCGCCGCCGCCAAGCTTTTCCATTATAATCTGAACATTAACATTACCGTAGCTTCTTGCTGAAATGTTAATTTGACTGTTGTCTTCAAAAAGAACGAAGGATGCGTCAACACCTTTGAGGTTGAGCATTTCATCAGCCGCCTGAGCCGACGCAAGCCTTATATCGCCGTCACCGCTCGGCGCAATCGAAATTGCACAGCCACGGTAAACATGAGCCTTGCACACAATGTCAACCTTTTCACGGTAGGTTTCGATATTATCGGAGAACATACCCTTTACGGTGAGTGTGTTTGCACCCCTTTTTCTCAGATAAGCCGCCGCCTCAAATGTGCGCACACCTGTTTTAACGGCAAAATTCTTTGTGTCAAGTGTAATGCCTGCAAGCATTGCGTCAGCCTGAACATATGTGAGCGGAGAATCATCAAGACAGCTGATTATTTCACTGCACATTTCACAGGTTGAAGACGCCGAGGGTTCGTGACAGAACACAAGAGCGTTGTTTATGTAATCAACCGCCTTTCTGTGGTGGTCGATAATGATAACCTTTTTACATTTTTCGTAGAGCTCACTGCTTTCAAGAGAACGCTTCAGGTGCGTGTCAACTATGATAAGAAGCGACTTCTGGGTAAGTCCCGAAAGAGCGGCTTCCGGAGAAATGAATATATCGGTGTCGAGCTTTTCATCAGTATATTCAATGAGCTGTTTTGCCATTGAGGTTTCTCGGTTAATGACAACCTTTGAATAACGCTTGAAAGTTTTCTCCATTATGCATTGAAGTCCGATTGCCGCACCTACGCAGTCAAGGTCGGAAAACTTGTGTCCCATAATAAAGATCTTGTCGCAGTCGGCAACAACACGGCTGATTGCGTTTGCAATAACTCTCATACGCACCTTGCTTGCCTTTTCCGCTGCGGCAACCTTTCCGCCGAAGAACTCGTATGTATTGTCTTTTTTAATGACAGCAACCTGATCGCCGCCTCTGCCCAGTGCCATTTCAAGGGCTTTCCTTGCGTTGAGCTCGCTCTCTTTGATGTTATTATAACCTCGGCAAAGACCTACCGAGATTGACGCACTGTGGTTGTTTATCGTGATTCCTCGGATAGTTTTAAGAATCGGAAACTTATCGGCTGCCATTTTTTCAACATCGGCATCTCTGAAAATTATCATATAACGGTTGTTGCCGATTTTTTTGTAAAGAGCCGAATACTGCTCCGCCCACTTTTGCAGGCAAACTTCAATATCGAGCATTGCCTCGGAAAACGACTCGTCCGAGTTATCGGAAAAGTCCTCTGCATTATCAAAAACGGCAATCGCAACGCACGGCTTGGAAGCAAGATATTCCCTTGTAATCTGCTTGTAATAGGTGTTTTCGATAAATTCACAGACAGCGCCCTCGCCTGTAGAACGGCAATAAACCGTGTATTCTCTGCCGTCAATGGCAACATCACAGCCCTCACCCTTTTTCAGACAGTCAATTTCTTTTCCCGAAAGGTAGGCTTTGATATTATCGCCCTCTGCACCCTTTCCGCCGCACATAGCCTTGCGGAATCGTGAATTGCACCATACAATGTCACCCTGTCTTCCTACAACGGCAACAGGGCAACTGAATTTTTCAAGGTAATCTTCGTTAATACCCTTTATACTTCCGACTATATTTTTTACCGTACTTTTTACATAGCTTGTAAATCGCAATGAAGTTATAAGCACAACGGCTAAGGAAAGAACAGACACACCGAGTTCGATATAGAACACAACAGGCGAATAGTCATAGCTGACAACAGCCATGGCAAACATTATCACCGAAAAAATTATGAACCACGGTGTAAGCGTCCAATTTCTTTTTCTCATGTCAAACCTCTGTTAATAACAAAATAGCAAAAAATAAATCAGCGAATAAAACTTAAACCTCCTGAAGAATAGGAAGAATCATCGGAGCTCTCCTTGTACGCTGACCGATAAGTTTTGAAACATCATCCTTGATTCTGTTCTTAATAATGCCCCATTCGTGAACATTATTCTCTGCACAATCCTCAAGAATTGCAAGAGCGGTCTGCTTGACCTCTTCAAGAAGTCTTTCGCTCTCACGAACATATACAAATCCTCTTGAAACAATATCGGGACCGCTGATAACATGACCGTCATAAACATCAAGAGAAGCAACAATAATGATAAGTCCGTCCTGTCCGAGGTGCTTTCTGTCACGAAGAACGATACTTCCGACATCACCAACGCCAAGACCGTCAACGAACACCTTGCCTGCCTGAACAGGCGGAAGCTCTTTCATATAATCCTCGTTGATTTCAAGAACACTTCCGACATCACCGATATAAATGTTCTTGCGTTCCATACCGAGAAACATTGCAAGGTCGGCATGTTTTCTGAGGTGTTTCTGTTCGCCGTGAACAGGGATAAAATACTTTGGCTTTACAAGCTTCTGCATGATTTTGAGTTCCTCCTGACAGGCATGACCTGAAACATGAACTTCATACATTGACTCATAAATTACCTTACAACCCTTTTTAAGAAGTTCGTCAACAACATTGCCGACTGTTTTCTCATTACCGGGAATCGGATTGGCTGAAATTATGATGAAATCACCCTCACCGACCATTACCTTGCGGTGGTCTGAATATGCCATTCTTGAAAGTGCGCTCATCGGCTCGCCCTGACTGCCTGTTGTAACAAGAACAACCTGCTGCGGCATATACTTGTCGAGCATATCAATATCGATAAGAATATTTTCGGGAAGATGAAGATATCCGAGCTTTTGTGCAACATCCATATAGTTGACCATACTTCTGCCAGAAAAAGCAACCTTTCTTCCGTACTTTTCTGCACAGTCAATAATCTGCTGAACACGGTTTACATTTGACGCAAAAGTTGCAATTATAATTCTGTAATTTTCCGCACTCTTGAAAAGATTGTCAAGGCTGTCGGATACAGTTCTTTCCGTAGGGGTGTATCCGGGTCTTTCGGCATTTGTACTCTCCGAAAGAAGTGCAAGAACACCTTCGTCACCCACTCTTGCAAAGCTTGAAAGGTCAATCATATCACCCGTGATAGGTGTGCAGTCAATCTTGAAGTCGCCCGTGTGAACAATAGTACCGCCCGGAGTGTGAATTGCAAAAGCAACAGCATCGGGAATCGAATGGTTTACATGAATGAAGTCAATCTTCATACAACCGAGCTTTATTGACTGACCTGCATTTATTACATTAAGCTGAGATTGATTGTAAAGACTATGCTCCTTGAGCTTGTTGCCTACAAGACCGAGCGTAAGCGGTGTACCGTAAATCGGAACATTCACCTTTGAAAGAAGAAAAGGCAAACCGCCGATGTGATCCTCGTGTCCGTGTGTAAGGATAATACCCTTAACTCTGTCGGCATTCTGTTCAATATATGTGAAATCCGGAATTACAAGGTCAACGCCGAGCATATCCCCGTCAGGAAATGCCATACCGCAGTCGATGATGATTATATCGTTTTCACATTCAACAAGGGTGATGTTCTTGCCTATTTCGTTAAGACCGCCGAGAAATGCAATCTTAATTGACGGCTTCTGAGCATTCTTTTTTGGATAACCCTTTGACTTTGACGGATATTTCTTTTTGCCGTAATTTGACTTTCCGTTCGATTTCGGCTGAAATCCGTCATCATTTTTCTTATAGTAAGCGTTGTAAGAATTTTTACCCGAACCGCTCTTTTTTGAAGCATTATTTTTAGAGTATTGCTTCACATTCTTTTTGCCTTTTGAGTACCTTGACTGTTTAAGCATAAAGTTTTCGTTCCTCTTTTCTGTACTCACAAATCTACCTCCGTTTTCTGAAATATGTACTGAATAAAAGAAAAATAAATATATCAAAGACCTCTGAGCGCCCGTGAGGTCTTAATTTATTTATAAAATAAATTCTCCGTTCTGATAACGGTGAACATCTGTATTTATAATAATATCCGCAAAATATACGAATTTTATTCCCGTAATTATGGCAACACATAGCTACCCTATCATAGTTTTTCATTTTATTTTACCGCATATCCTACTGCAATGTCAAGAAATTTTCATAACAAACACAAAATCCAAGGCTTGCAATCCGCATAACAAAGGCAATTTTATGCATAAAAATTTGAAATTTCCGTAAAATAAAACCCGTAAGCGATTTTTTAATTGCAATATTATGTATAAATTTCAAAATTTGTTCAAACACCTACCAAAGTTATCAGAATTATATCAAATAATGGGTTGCAATTGTCGTTTCAGCGTATTATAATCTATAGTGCGGATTTTAATATTTTGAATAATTAGTACACTCTGAATTAAAGGAGAATTATTTTTGAAACAAGTTGAAATTTTTACAGACGGTGCTTGCAGCGGAAATCCCGGTCCCGGCGGTTGGGGTGCTGTTTTAAGATATAACGGTCACGAAAAGGAAATTTCAGGCGGTGAGGCAAACACAACCAACAACCGTATGGAGCTTTCGGCTGTTATCAATGCACTTGCTCTGCTCAAAGAACCGTGCAAGGTAACGCTTTACAGCGACTCGCAGTATGTTTGCAACGCACTAAAGCTCGGTTGGGCTAAAAAGTGGAAAGCAAACAACTGGATGCGTAATAAAAAAGAAAAGGCTTTGAACCCCGAACTTTGGGACAGGCTTCTTACCCTGTATGATACTCACGAGGTTGAAATTGTGTGGGTGAAAGGACACGCAGGTCATCCCGAAAACGAGCGTTGCGACAGACTTGCCGTTGCAGCCGCAAAACAATTTGCATAACAATAAACTTATATAAAGGTGGATATAAAATGAGATATGTTTATGCCGACAACTCGGCTACTACAGCACTTTCGCCGAAGGTGCTTGAAAAAATGATGCCATACCTCACCGAGGTTTACGGAAACCCGTCAAGCATTTATACAATCGGTGCAAAGGCAAGGGCTGCCGTAGAAACTGCAAGAGAAAACATTGCAAAGAATCTCGGTGCGGCTAACCCGAATGAAATTTACTTTACCTCAGGCGGAAGTGAATCCGACAACTGGGCGCTCAAGGGTGTTTGTCACGCTCTCAAGGCAAAGGGCAAAAAGCACATCATTACTTCAAAGTTTGAGCATCACGCTATTCTTCACACATGTGAGGCTCTTGAAAAGGAAGGCTTTGAGGTTACTTATCTTGATGTTTACGAAAACGGTATCGTTCATCCCGAGGATGTTGAAAATGCAATTCGTGAGGACACGGCTATAGTTTCGATTATGTATGCAAACAACGAAATCGGTACAATTCAGCCGATTTCAGAAATCGGTGCAATTTGCAGAAAGCACGGCGTTCTTTTCCATACAGACGCAGTTCAGGCGGCAGGTTATGTGAAGATTGATGTTCAGAAAGAAAACATTGACCTTCTTTCAATGACAGCACACAAGCTCCACGGACCGAAGGGCTGCGGTCTTCTCTACATCAGAAAAGGCGTAAGAATTGAAAACCTCATCTACGGCGGTGCTCAGGAGAGAAACAAGCGTGCCGGTACCGAAAATGTTGCAGGTATTGTCGGTCTTGATGCCGCACTTCAGCTTGCAGTTGATGGTATGGACGAAAGAAACGCAAAGCTTGAAAAGATGCGTGACAGACTTATTGATGGTCTTTTAAAGATTGAGCGTTCAAGAATCAACGGTGACAGAGTTCACAGACTCCCCGGCAATGTCAATATGTGCTTTGAGGGTATTGAGGGTGAAAGCCTTCTTTTAAGACTTGACCTCAAGGGTGTTTCGGCATCATCGGGTTCTGCATGTACATCGGGCAGTCTTGATCCGAGTCATGTACTTCTTGCAATCGGTCTTCCCCACGAAATTGCTCACGGCAGTATGCGTCTTTCATTCTCTGACGACAATACAGAGGAAGATATTGATTATATTCTTGAAATCGTTCCCGAAATTGTTTCGTACCTCAGAAGTATGTCACCTCTTTGGGAAAAGATTAAAAAGCAGGAAGCTCAGGGTTGATTGACAACCCGTTAAAATTCGTATAGAATTGAATAGATATTCGGCAACAATATATTCAGGAGGATTAAAATGGCTTATTCGGAAAAAGTAATGGATCATTTCGCTAATCCGAGAAATGTAGGCGAAATTGAAAACGCAGACGGCATTGGCGAGGTCGGTAACTCAAAATGCGGCGATATTATGAAAATGTACATTAAGGTTGATAACGATATCATCACAGATGTAAAATTTAAAACATTCGGTTGCGGTGCGGCTATTGCAACAAGCAGTATGGCAACAGAGCTTATCAAGGGCAAGTCAATCAATGACGCTCTCAAGCTCACAAACAAGGCGGTTATGGAGGCTCTTGACGGACTTCCGCCTGTCAAGGTTCACTGCTCTGTTCTTGCAGAACAAGCAATCAAGGCAGCTGTTTCGGACTACTACAAAAGAAGAGGCGTTGATCCCGAGCCAATCGTGGGCAATGTTCCCGAATGTGACAGCTGTGGCTGTGAAGGCTGATTAACTTAAAATCATACATCTGCCCGACTCCGTAAAAGTCGGGCATTTTTTTGCTCCCGATTATACCGTAAAATCAGTTGCACAAAAAAACGATTGAAATCCGAAAGGAAATCAATCGTTTTTTATTTGTGTGATTATTATTTTGCAATATATCAGCCGATTGCGGCATTAAAGATTTTTTCGCTGTTTTTCATCAATCTGTCAACCGCCTGCTGACCGCATTTTTGGGCAATACATTCGATTGCATCGGAATAAAGCTCAGGTGTATTATGATTGAATGAATGTGCGTCCGTACCAATAATGTCGATAAGTCCTGCACTTACAAGCTTTAACATTCTGCGGCGTTTCATCATTGGAGCTTTCTTTGTATAATTTGAAATATTTGTCTGAATAACAACACCGAGCCGTTTTAAATCTTCAATCACATCAGGATTGTCAACAAGAAAGCTGTAACGCTCAACATGAGGAATTACGGGAATAAGCCCCTGTTCGCTCATAAGCCTGTCGAGCATTTCATACGAATTGTCCGAAAATGTTGCATTATACGGAAACTCAGTGAGAATATAGTTTGAATTTCCGTAGTTTATACCTTTGATATTTTCATTGTTGAAAAGATACTTTGTAACATAAACCTCTGTTCCGAGAACGATATTCATACCGTTCGGAATGTGCGGTTTGAATTTTTCAAACTTTTCCGCCCTCTCGGCAATAAAATCTTCAAGGCTGATCTCATTTGTATAAAAATGAGGTGTAAGACAAACATTCGTTACTCCCTGATTTTTAAGACAGGAGAGCAACTCCAGACTGTCCTCAACCGTTTTTGCACCGTCATCTATACCCGGAAGAATATGAGAGTGCATATCGAAAAGCTGCATACCGTTCACCAATTAAAGTGCCTCACAAACACGGTCGCCCATTTCGTCACAGCCAACCTTTGTGAAACCCTCTTCATAGATATCGGGCGTACGGTAGGTTTCAAGAACCTTTGCAACAGCTGCCTCAATTGCGTCTGCCGCCTCGCTCTGATCAAGTGAATAACGGAGCATCATTGCAACAGAAAGAATTGTAGCAAGAGGATTTGCAATATTCTGACCCGCAATGTCAGGAGCAGAACCGTGGATAGGCTCATAAAGACCGAGCTTGCTGCCCGAAAGGCTTGCAGATGCGAGCATACCGATTGAGCCGGCAATCATTGATGCCTCGTCAGAAAGAATATCACCGAAGATATTTGATGTGAGAATAACATCAAACTGACGGGGATTTCTTACAAGCTGCATAGCGCAGTTGTCAACATACATATGGTTAAGCTCAACCTCGGGATAATCCTCGGCAACTCTCTTAACTGTTTCTCTCCAAAGTCTTGAAGACTCAAGAACATTTGCCTTATCAACGCTTGTGAGCTTTTTATTTCTCTTCATAGCAAGGTCAAAAGCAACTCTTGCAATTCTCTCAACCTCACCGACTGTGTACATTTCCGTATCCCAAGCCGCAGGCTGACCGTTAACTTCTTTTCTGCCTCTTTCGCCAAAGTAGATACCGCCTGTAAGCTCACGAACAATCATAACATCGAGGTTGCCGCCGATAATTTCATCCTTGATAGGTGATGCACTCTTGAGCGGTCCGAAAATAACCGACGGACGAAGATTTGCGAAAAGTCCGAGTGCGCCTCTGATACCGAGAAGTCCTGCCTCGGGACGGTTGTTACCCGGCTGTGAATCCCACTTAGGACCGCCTACCGCACCGAGAAGCACGCTGTCCGACGCCTTACACTTTGCAACTGTTTCATCGGGGAGCGGAACGCCTGTTGCATCAATAGCACAACCGCCGAGAAGTGCCTCGTCATATGTAACGCCAAAACCAAATTTTTCAGCGGCACAATCAAGAACCTTTACAGCCTGATTTACGATTTCAGGACCGATACCGTCGCCCTTTAAAAGAGTAATTTTATAATCTGCCATTTTTATATCTCCTTAATCAATTGTTTATCAATGGATATTATCCCACAATATACGGCAAAAGATTGTAAACTGTGCTACAATTCTGCCAAAGTTTCAAAAAATCAGTCATTCTCCGACGGAAGCGGAATCGTCTGAAAAACTTCACAGACTTTGTCCCTCTGCCAAAGTACGGGAGTAACTCTGAGTGAGTAGCCGAAACCGTTGTCCATTGTCCATTCAAACGGTTTTGCCTGCGGAAGTCCGTAGACTGCAAGCAAGGTCATAATAACACCGCCGTGAGTGACAATTACACTTTCGGTTGTGCCTGTTTTCATAAGTCCCTCAACAATGCTTTCAAACATTTTGCATACTCTGCGTGTAAAATCGGCATTGCTCTCCCCCCTCGGAGGTTTTACGGAAGAATCGCCTGCGAGCCACTTTTTAAAATCGGAATCGTTTTTCAGCTCATCGGCAGTTTTACCCTCCCATTCACCGAAATTACATTCAGAAAGGTTGTCGATAACAAGCGGATTTTGTTCGGGATAAAGAATTTTTGCGGTTTCGGTACAACGCTTTAACGGACTTGTGAACACAACCTGCGTACCCGGATATTTGTACTCATAATCGAGTTTTCTCAAATCCATTCTGCCCCTGTCGGAAAGCGGAGCGTCTGTTGTTCCGATATATTTCCCCGCAAGTGTATCATCAATCGAACCGTGTCTTATAAAATGAATTATATATGATTTCATAGCTTCTCCCATAAACCGACTTTCAGCAAATCGGCACTTGATTATTTACAAAAAGTAAATTTTGTATTATACTGTCTGTATAGAAAGTATATTGCTGTAAATGCTTTCAATGCACTAACTATGCACTATATATTATTAGAGCAAATTCTGCTTTGCTTTTTCTGACAATCAAGTTAATTATACTATCTTTAAAAATGAGGTGTCAAGTCTTGAACAAAGATTTTCCGAGAATTATAACATTTCTTCGTAAAGAAAGAGGTTTGAGTCAAAAACAGGTTGCAGGCGATATGGGAATTTCGCAGGCACTTTTGTCACATTATGAAAAGGGAATCCGTGAATGCGGTCTTGATTTTCTCGTAAAAACAGCCGAATACTACGGTGTTTCAACCGATTATCTTCTCGGCAGAACCGTACAGAGAAATTTCACAGCCGATCCTTTTGAGGCTGCCGAAAAAGAGGTTGTCATCAATACCGAAAAAGGCAGTATGATCAACAAAATAAACCGCAGTCTTTTGATGAACACCACCTCGGTAATCTACGATTTGCTTGCAAAAATCGGCAACAAGCACCTTACAAACGCAGTCAGCAACTACCTTATGAGTGCCGAATATGTAATTTTTCGCACAATTTATAATTCCGAAAAAAATAACTCGCAAACTATGTTTTCGCTTGATAAGAACCGATACAGAAATCTCACGGACGCATCAATGATTCTTGACCTTGAAATCATCAACGAACTTATTGAAAACGATAAGCTTACCCTCACCCTCTCTCCCGATGTTATTTCGGTATGTTTTGAAAAAGACGCCCCGTCACTATTCAACCTAATTCAATATTCTGAAAGAAACATAAAAAATGTCTATGCAGGAAAAAGATAACTTTACTTACAACAAACAACGGTCGGTTGGCTTGGAGTTTTTCTCAAGCTGAACCGACCGTTTTGTTGTCTGTTTATTTTCTTTTACAGCATTATCCGTATGTAATGCGGAATTATGCGTTAAGACCGAACGAGATTGATATTGCGTTATTTATTTCGTTCATAGAATTTTCATCAACAGTACCCATTTTTTCTTTGAGCCGTTTTTTGTCGATTGTTCGTACCTGTTCAAGCAGAACAACGCTGTCTTTGGCAAGTCCCGAGCTGTCAGCGTGCAACGGAATGTGGGTAGGCAAATTCGCCTTTGACTGCTGACTTGTAATTGCGGCGGCGATTACAGTCGGACTGAATCGGTTTCCGACATTATTCTGAACAATAAGCACAGGTCTGATTCCGCCCTGCTCAGAGCCTACAACGGGACTCAGGTCGGCATAATAGATATCTCCTCTTCGTATATTCAAGGCTTTCACGCTCCAAATAATTGTTTACTTGTATTTTTGCCTTTCCAAAAGCTTTTATACAGCTATTACATAATATTTTTGAGCGTAAAATTTGTGAATCGGTTCAGCCGTTTGCATCTTTCACATCGGAAAGCACCATTTCGTAATCTTCGCCGTCAACGCTGATTTTGCTTATACAACCCTTTGAATTTGTGCTGACAACGGCTTTGCCGAACGCTGAATCAAGTCTGTATGTACACACATCTTCGCACTTTCCCTCAAAAACCGCCCTTCCGTCTGCAATTCCGTATAAAATTTCTTTTGTAATATTCGGGAAACTGCTTTCGGGAATGTACGCTTCATCGGCGGAGCAAATCATATTCTCCCTTGAAATTTCAAGATCAGAACCCTTATATGTAACCGACAAACCGCTGACCGTGTTCGGAGAATCAAGCGAAATGTTGATGAGCTTTTTGCCGCTTACCGACAGCTTTCCCGTGATGTTCATTTTTCTGTATTCACAGCTGAAATCGGCAATAAACGAGGATTTCGGAGAAAGATTTTCCTGCACTTCATCACACCCCGAAATAACAAAAACAGGCATAACAAAAAGGACACATAATGCAATCAAGATTTTCCGTGCCATAAGACACCTCCCGATACATTATATGTCCTGTGAATTTTTTAATACATTGTACAAATAAGTGTGTGGTTTGAAATTGATAATTGAAATACTTACTGTTCTTTAATTAAATTGCAGAAGTCTTTTATTTCTTCCAATCTGTTTTCTAAATCTTCTTTATATTCAACTCCGCACAATCCTAATTTCCCGCAAGGCTCAATTTCCAAATGTCCGTAAAAATGTTCTATATTGCTGATAATTCTTTCGCACTCAGGCATACTCGGACCGGTTCTTAACGCAATTGTGTACCCCTTTTTACCACTTGATAATTTTGCGTGTGGCTCATGCGTATTGCACCAAGGAGTACACCTATCTATAAACACCTTGAACTGACCCGGAATATCAGCCCAATAAGACGGTGAAACCGAAACAATTTTGTCTGCCCAATCATATGTTTCCATCAATTTTGTAACATCATCTTTTTGAAAACATTCAGCAGTTTTGTGGCATTTACGGCAACCTCTGCACATCTTTATTTCAAAATCATCTATACATACGGTCTTTACTGTATTCCCATTTTCAACATACTGTTTAACTGTATTTACAATTTCTGCTGTAGCTCCATTTCTCACAGGGCTGCAATTAATCACTAATATTTTCATATTTCACCTTTTATTTATCACAAGATAAAAGTTTCTTCTTAATACAAAGCCGTAGGGGCGGATATTATCCGCCCGTCATGATAAATTTATATATTTGATAGAAATGTTTATATATAACGAATGTCATTTATAAACTGTAGTGGCGAACCTCGTCCGTCAATTGATTTAGTTGCAAAACCAAATCAAAATGAGTAACGCTTTTTATTCTTATAAAGAACAATTCAACTTACGATTGATTAACTATTTTGTATATATTATTTCCTGTTTTTCTCTCAAAATAATTTTTTAATCTTATGTTTGAATTCCATTTTTCTTGCGGGTAATAACCATATCTTTGTTTTACATCTCTCATACGATCTTCAATATTCAACACACCGTCACTGCCTGCCAACGCATCGCATAACTGAATTAATTTGTCATAATCATCCATATTTACTTTAGCAAGAGCAGTTTCTATCAATTCAAGTTCTTCATCAGAAACATCGAATTTACCAATGTATTCCTTTACGGTTGAATTATTAAATGAATGTGTCAGGCAAATTTTTGCGACCTCATCATATCCCAATGACATCATATATGTATATCCGTCATAAACATGACCTAAATGCCTAACACCAAACTTTCTGCCAATATCATGGAGTAACCCTAATATGTATGCCTTTTCCGAATCCAAATCTTCACATAATTCCGCAATCTTTTCAGCGCATTTTGCTGTAATGCGACTGTGATTTACCCAAGGACCCGAATTACATTGTTCAGCTTCTTCTAATATTTTTTCAGCTTCCGCTCTTGTCGGCATCATTTTTATTCGCCTCCATAAACAGAGTTATATGCAAAACATTACCTGACACTACTGCATAAAAGTAATTTTGTGACATTTATATTTATAATCTGACTTAATATAAATTTTGTGCTGTTACTTGCGGACGGATAATATCCGCCTCTACAAAATCGTCATCATTTTCAAAACTTTTATCGCAACAAAATTCCTGTTTCTTACTTGTATTTTAAATCAAAAACCGCAACGCTTGTACGCAAGTGGGATGCAATTTATCAGGTCTGTGGGGAGCATTGAGATTTTGCCGTATTTTTCGGCGGCAATGTCGCCTGCAAGACCGTGGAGATATACTGCCGCTGCGGCTGATGAAAACGCACTTGCGCCCTGAGCAAGAATTGATGCGGTCATTCCTGCAAGCACATCACCGCTGCCGCCTGTTGCCATTCCCGAATTGCCTGTCGGGTTCACAAGCACCTTGCCGTTTGGCGAGGCAATTACCGTTCCTGCTCCTTTGAGAACCGTTACAACACCGTACTTTTGTGCAAAATCGAGGGCAACTCTCTCCCTTTCCGCATTTACAAGCGGAGTTGCAAGACCTGTAAGTCTTGACATTTCGCCCGGGTGAGGAGTAATTATAATCGGTGCTTTTTTCCTTAAAAGAATTTCAGGCTGTTTTGCAACACAATTGAGTGCATCTGCGTCAAGCACAAGCGGTGTTGTGGAATTTTCTATAAAAGAAAATACAATTTTTAATGTATCGTCGCACACACCGAGTCCGCAACCGACAAGAGTTGCAGATGATTTGCACGATTCGCTGACTAAAAACGGAACATTTACCTTTGAGATTCTGCCGTCTGCATTTTCGCTGAGAGGATAGTAAACGCTCTCAAGAATCGTTTGAGCAACAATCGGGTAAATACTTCTCGGCAAGGCACATTTTGCAAGACCTATGCCCGTTCTTAACGCACCCTTTGCCGACATAACCGCCGCCCCTGCCATTCCGTAGCTTCCGCAAACGCAGAGCAATGAACCCAGAGTTCCCTTGTTTGCATCATCGGGGCGTTCAAAAATTGCACTTTTTACAACATTTACATCTGTTACTGTCATACAATCAACTCATTTTTCTTTTATAGAATAACTGAACCACAATATTCTTGTTGAGGTGCGGTTTCATACCGTTGAGAATATCCTCGTTCGGAGTAAAAACGAGAAGACATCTGCCGTATGCAGGACTGTTGAAAACGGCAAAATAGTTTTCGTCCTTGGAGTCAATATCTCTTGCGGCGATGAAAGTTTTGAGAAATCTCATCTTCTTGATTTCGGTATCGTCTTTTTCAAGTCTTTCAATCTCGTTAATCTGAACCTTGCACATGGTTTTTCTTTTGCGCAATGCAACAACCTTTGCAATTTCAAGCTCATTGCCCGAAACCGAATATTCAAAATCGACCTTCTGAATACTGAACACATACCAAACAGCATAAATTCCGCCTATAAACACAAAAAAAGCCACATAGATAAGATATGCAATTGTTGCAAAAGCAAGTAAAAACAATGTTGTCGGCACTAAAATAAGCAAAAGCACCGAAACAATTTTTATAATCAGATTTTTAGGTTTGTTAACCCGTCTTACAACCTGTTCGTTAAAATTATTCAATGTATTTTCTCCTTTATGATTGATATTTCATATGATATCACAGGCTGTTGTTTTTTTCAACAAAAGATACAAAAACTCTTGCAAAAAAAATGTTTTGGTGTTATCATAGAAAAAGATAACATGATGACGAAGAAAGTAGCGTTTGCGTGATACCGTCAAAGAGAATGTGTGCCGAGGCTGAAAGCATACAACGGCGTTGCAGGTGTGAAGTTCCCTTCCGAGTGGTGAGGTTGAAATTTTCAGTAGATCTCAACGGCTGACTCCGTTACAGGTTGTGAAAGTGTCTGCTTTCGGGAGTGTTTGCTTTGATGCAAAAATCAGGGTGGTACCACGGATTATTTCGTCCCTGCGTAATTGATTTTACGCAGGGCTTTATTATTTTTACGGAGGTAATTTATGAACGAGAAATTATTAAGTTTAAAAGACGAAATCAAGTCAAGACTCGGCGAAACACAAGATTTGACCGACCTTGATAAAATCAGAGTTTCTTATCTTGGCAAAAAGGGCAGCATCACGGCTCTTTTAAAGGGTATGAAAGACCTTCCCAACGAGGAAAGAAAAACTTTCGGTGCTGAGGTAAACAAGCTCAAGGCACAGGCCGCACAGCTTATTGAAGAAAGACTTGCGGAACTTAAAGAAAAGGAAATTCAGCGTGAAATCGCCTTGATGCCGCAGTTTGACATTACATCGCCTGTTGCGCTTGCAAGGGGTTCTTATCACCCAATCACCCTTGTTCAGAGAGAATGCGAAAAGATTTTCTCATCAATGGGATTTAACATTGAGGACTACTCCGAAATCGTAACCGACTACGAATGCTTTGAGGCTCTTAACATTCCGAAGCACCACCCCGCAAGAGATATGCAGGACACTTACTACCTTGACAACGGTCAGCTTTTAAAGTCACACACATCAGCCGCACAGAACGCAATTCTTAAAAAGTACGGCAAGGGACTTATTGAAAACGGCACACCTATAAAAGCCATCTTCCCCGGCAGATGCTTCAGAAACGAGGCTACTGACGCTTGTCACGAAAACACATTTTTCCAGATGGAAGGCGTTATGGTTGACAAAGACATTTCAATTTCAAACCTTATCTACTTTATGAAAACAATGCTTTCCGAGGTATTCAAAAAGGATATCAAGGTTAGACTTCGCCCCGGCTTTTTCCCATTCGTTGAACCGGGTTTTGAACTCGACATCAGCTGTCTTATCTGTGGCGGCGAGGGTTGTCCGTCATGTAAGCACAGCGGTTGGCTTGAGCTATGCCCCTGCGGTATGATTCATCCCAATGTTCTGCGTGAGGGCGGAATTGATCCCGAAAAATACACAGGCTTTGCGTTTGGTCTCGGTCTTACAAGACTTGCAATGATGAAGTACGGAATCAAGGATATCCGTGACCTTAACAGCGGCAGTCTTAAAGCACTTTCACAGTTTACTGATGACGAATAAGAGAGGAGATACAAAATGTTTTTATCTATGAACTGGATTCAGGACTTTGTTGATTTGAGCGGTCTTGATAAAATTGAACTTATCCGCAAATTTTCTCTTTCCACAGCTGAGGTTGAAAACGATATTCTCCGCAAGGGCAGTGAAATCAGCGGTATTGTTGTAGGTGAAATTAAGTCGGTTGAAAATCATCCCGATTCAAAGAAACTTCATCTCCTCAAAATTGATGCAGGCGAAGATGAACTTATTGATGTTGTCTGCGGTGCTCCGAATGTAAAAGTCGGTCTTAAAACCGCTTTTGCAAAGGTTGGCGCTAAAATCGGCGAAATCACGATTACACCAAGAGCTCTTGCCGGCTTTACATCAAACGGTATGTGCTGCAGTGAGGCTGAAATCGGTATCAGCGATGACAACTCCGGCATCATGGAAATTACAGATGATGTTAAGAACGGCACAGACCTTAAAGACATTTATGAAATTGACGATATCGTTTTTGAGGTTGATAACAAGTCGCTTACAAACCGTCCCGACCTTTGGGGACACTACGGAATCGCAAGAGAATTTGCCGCACTTGCAGGCAGAGAGCTTAAACCTTTTGACCTTGACGATTTAAAGGCGTATGACGGTCTTAAAAAGATTGATATGAAGATTGAGGACACTCTCTGTCAGAGATACAGCTGCTTACAGATTGAGAACATCAACCGCAATGTAAGCCCCGTAAATATGAGAATCCGTCTTTTCTACTGCGGTATGAGAGCAATAAACTATCTTGCCGACCTTACAAACTACCTTATGCTTGAAATGGGACAGCCGATGCACGCTTTCGATTCAAGAAAGGTTGAAAAAATCAGAATCAAGCGTTTTGACAAGCCTTTCACTTTTAAAACACTTGACGGTGTTGAAAGAAACATTGACGAAAACACACTTATGATTTGCAACGGCAACACTCCTGTAGCAATTGCAGGCATCATGGGCGGTCTTGATTCGGAAATTGTTGACGATACAACTACCCTCACACTTGAATCTGCAACATTCAACGCAGTTTCCGTAAGAAAGTCAACAGTAAGACTTGCTCACAGAACAGACGCATCAATGAGATATGAAAAATGTCTTGATCCTGAAATGACTGTTACTGCAATTGCAAGATTTGTATATCTTCTCAAAAAGTATGACAGCGACATCAAGGTTGTTTCTTCGCTCACAGACGAGTACGCATTCAGGTATGACACAGTTGTTCTTGACTTTGACAAAAACTTTGTTGACCGCTACACAGGCATTGAAATCAGCAACGACAGAATTGTTGCAACACTCGAAAGCCTCGGCTTTAAGGTTGAGCTCAACAACGATAACTTCAGCGTAACGGTTCCAAGCTGGAGGGCAACAAAGGATGTTACAATCAAGGCTGACATCATTGAAGAAATCACCCGTATTTACGGCTATGACAACTTTGAAATTCACACAACACGCTCTCCGCTCTATCCCGTAAGAGCAAGCGTTGTTAAAACTACGGAAAACAAAATCAAGGATATGCTCGTTAAGAGATACAATCTCCACGAACTTCACTCATATGTATGGGCATACAACGATGAACTCAAGGCAATTGACATTCCTGTTGAGGATAATGTTAAGCTTGCAAACGCAACTAACCCGAATATTGAAACATTAAGAAATTCAATTGTTCCCACACAGCTTTGTCAGATTAAATCAAACCTTTCATTCTCAAACGATTTCGGTATTTTTGAAATCGGCAGAGTTGTAAACGGTCTTGATGAAAACGGTCTTTGCATTGAGAACAAAAAGCTTGCAATCACACTTTACAGCAAGACAAGAAATGTTAAGGACATCTATTTTGAACTCCGTGACATTCTCGCAGTTGTAACGGATGAAATCAAGCACAAGGCTCTCACATTTGAAAAGGCTGAACCGACTCACAGCTACGAACACCCCGTAAACCTCTATTCGGTATGCCTTGACGGCAGAAATATCGGTACAATCGGCATTGTTCATCCGACAGTAAACAAGAAGATTGACAAAAAAGCCGCAATTGTATTTGCAGAAATTGATGTGAACGCTTATGCAAACACAGAGGCCGCTCCGATTGTTTATGACGAACCGTCAAAGTTCCCGCCGATGGACTACGACATCAGCGTTGAAGTTCCTCAGGGAATGTTCTTCTCACACCTTGCAGAGTGTTGGAAAAACGAAGGCGGAGAGATTCTCAAAAGCACAAAGATTGTTGACACATATGACACAGATACAGTTCACAGCGTAACAATCCGCTTTGAGTTCTCATCAAATGAAAGAACACTTTCATCAGCCGAGGTTCAGAAGATTATGGACAAGATAATTTCAAATCTTTCTGAAAACGGAGTAAAGCTCAGAGGCTAAAAATTATGGGGGCGGTTTTTCCGTCCCCTTTTTGTGACATAATCTGACAAGCATAAGATAAAATTAAAAAATATTACTGCTGTTTTATCACACAAAGCAATGTTTTTGACATTGAAATAACATAAATTAGGCATATTTATTAAAAAGTGCTTGAAATTTACTTTGAAATATGGTATAGTAGCAGAATAGGAGGTGTTTCAGTATGTTGGATAAAACAATGATTTTTTCTCTTGGTGAGGAAAAAGATGACCAGATAAAAGCAGGGCTTACAATCGTTTATGATGCCCTCCGCCAAAAAGGATATAACCCTATTAATCAGATTGTGGGATATATTTTAAGCGAGGATCCGACCTATATTACGACATATAATAACGCTCGCAACATCATCAGCAAGATCGACCGTGACGACCTACTTGAAGCACTGGTAAAATCGTATCTTAATGTTTAAGAAAGGATGATGCCTTGTGGCAGATACCAAAAAGACCGAAAAGAAATTTTCGACTTACAAGGGCAGACCGCTCGTTCGTTGCAATGACGAGATTTACTACGGCAGTATGGAAGAACCGTATGTTATAAGAATGCAAATCAAAAGCAAAAAGGATGTCAACGGAACTGAGATTGCCGATAAGGTAACAGTTCAGCTAATGGCTACAGACCCTTATCTTTCACCGAGAAAACAGCTTGTTAAGTCAAGCGAGAAAAAGGGATTGTTCCTTGCTATGGATATTGCAGACATTTGGCTTGAAAGAGCCCTTGCAAACAAAATGTAATTTAACATTGAATTTACGGAGTAATCGGTTTTGGTTACTCCGTTTTTTCTTATGTAGAACAACATCTTTGTTGCATTTATAAAACCAGTCTTATCACAAACTTTTTACCGTTACATGAAAAGTGTATAGTGGATGTTCCCATACAAATGATTACAAAACTTTGAAATTTTATTATACATAAAAAGCACTCTGCATTTCTACAAAGTGCCTTAATTTAAAATATTAAGTTCAGAATAAATCGCCACGCTTTTTTATTCTTTTAAAATCCTTTTTAAACAGGGTATGATACTTAATCGTCAGCATTCAAGTCCTCCATAAGCTCGCTTAAAGAATTAAAAGGACCGTGAAGATTTTTGCCCTCTCTGACATCCTGCATAGCCTGCAAGGTTTCTGCATTTGGCTTATCAAGTTTGATTTCAAACGGTATGCCGTTCTCCCTGACAATTTGTTTGAGATAGATATTGATTGCTGTTGACATATTCAAACCAAGTTCGTTAAGCAATGTGTCAGCTGTTTTTTTAAGATTTTCATCAACTCTGACATTCAGATTTGTTGTTGCCATAAAATCAACTCCTTTATATCTGTATATGTATAATACCACATACAAATTACAATGTCAAGCAATTGTAATTACGCTGTCATTATTTTGCACAATTTTACATACAATAAAACAAAGGTCGGGAAACAGAGCATTTCATTTTACACACTCTCTTCCCGACCTTAATTTTCAATTTTACATTTTAAATTTTCAATTTACTTTGTATCCTGCGTCCTCTACTGCTCTTTTAAGAACGGAATCTTCAACATTTTTTGACATTGTAAGAACGGCTGAGCCTTTCTCGTGGCTTACTTCTGCCGATTCAACACCGTCAATTGCCTCAAGAGTTTTCTTTACTGTTGCCTCGCAATGCGGACACATCATACCTTCGATTTTCATTGTTTTTTCCATGGTTTTATTCTCCTTTTTATTTTTATGTTTTATTTTTCTGTCATGCTTTGAGCTGTGAACCTTAACAAAATTAAGCCTTAATGCATTTGTTACAACACAAAAGCTTGAAAGGCTCATTGCCGCCGCACCAAACATCGGATTTAACTGCCAGCCGAAAAGATTGATAAATGCACCCATGGCTAGCGGAATACCGATTACATTGTAAATAAATGCCCAGAAAAGGTTTTCGTGAATGTTACGGAGTGTTGCTCTGCCAAGTCTGATTGTTGCAGGAACATCTGCAAGGCGGCTCTTTACGAGTACAACATCTGCCGCATCAATTGCAACATCCGTTCCCGCTCCGATTGCAATACCCAAGTCTGCGCTTGTGAGGGCAGGCGCATCGTTAATGCCGTCACCAACCATTGCAACCTTGCCGTATTTTTTCAGCTCTTTTACATTCTTTTCCTTACCGTCAGGAAGAACTCCTGCAACAACTTCGTCAATGTCTGCGTTTTTCGCAACGGCTTTTGCGGTTTTTTCGTTATCGCCCGTAAGCATTACAACACGCACACCCATATTTTTGAGTTCATTAACAGCCTGTTTGCCGTCCTCTTTTATTATGTCTGCAACAGCAATAATACCGAGAAATTTATTTCCTTTACAGAAATACAGTGGAGTTTTGCCCTCTTCCGCAAGCTGTTCAGCCTTTGCTTTTTCGTCTGATGAAATTTCAGCAAACTGTGAAATATATCTGTAATTGCCGCCGTAAACGCTTTCAGAGCCGATTTTTGCGGTAAGTCCGTTACCCGTTACGGCATTGAACTCAGTCACGGCGTCGCCGATAATATGTCTGTCATTTGCATAAACTACAATTGCCTTTGCAAGCGGATGTTCGCTTGATTTTTCAAGAGCAACGGCTGTTTTCAAAAGCTGGGTTTCCGAGATATTTTCGGCTGTTACGATATCGGTAACGGCGGGTTCACCCTTGGTAACCGTGCCTGTTTTGTCAAGAATAACCGTGTCAATTCTGCCTGCCGTTTCAAGCGAAACTGCGGTTTTAAAGAGGATTCCGTTCTTTGCGCCGACACCGTTGCCGACCATAATCGCAACAGGGGTTGCAAGTCCCAATGCACACGGACAACTGATTACAAGAACGGAAATGGCCCTTGCAAGCGAAAATCCTACACTTTGACCGAGCAAAAGCCACACGATTGCAGTAATCACGGCAATTGTGATTACCGCAGGAACAAACACACCTGATACCTTGTCGGCAATTTTTGCGATAGGCGCTTTGGTGGCAGACGCATCGCTGACCATTTTAATAATCTGCGACAGCGTTGTATCCTCACCGATTCTCGTAGCCTCACAGCGGATATATCCCGACTGATTGATTGTTGCGGCTGAAACCGTATCGCCGACAAGCTTGTCAACAGGAACGCTTTCACCCGTCAGCGCTGATTCATTGACGGCACTTTCACCGTCAATAACAACTCCGTCAACAGGAATACTCTCACCAGGACGAACTGCGAATATATCGCCTTTTTTCACCTGCTCTATCGGAACAGTTTTTTCGGTATCGTCAACTACAATCGTAGCAGTCTTTGGTGCAAGTTTCATCAAACCTTTGAGAGCGTCGGTAGTTTTGCCCTTTGAGTGAGCCTCAAGCATTTTACCGACTGTGATGAGTGCCAAAATCATTGCGGCTGATTCAAAATAGAACTCGTGCATATACGACATAACCGCCGCCGAGTCACCTCTCACCTGTGCATCGGTCATCATAAACAACGCAATTGTGCTGTAAACAAAGGCTGTGCCCGAACCAAGTGCAACAAGCGTGTCCATATTGGGAGCAAGGCGGATAATCCCCTTGAATCCGCTGACAAAAAATTTCTGATTAATCACCATCACTATGCCTGACAAAATCAGCTGAACAAGTCCCATTGCAATATGGTTGTTGTCAAAAAATGACGGCAACGGCCATCCCCACATCATATGTCCCATTGAAAAATACATCAATACTGCAAGGACAATGAGCGATGCGATAAGTCTTTTTCTGATTTTGGGTGTTTCGGTATCTTTGAGAGAATCCTCTGCATCGGGCGATTTTTTCTCTTTGCCTTTCAAAGACGCACCATAGCCGGCATTTTGCACGGCTTTTATAATCGCAGACGAATCAGCTGAACCGTCAACATTCATTGAATTTGTAAGCAGACTGACGGAACAGGAATTTACTCCGTCAATCTTTGATACCGCCTTTTCAACACGGGCAACACAGGCGGCACAGCTCATACCCGTTACATTGTATTGAGTCATAGTTTCTCCTACTTCATAAGCTTTTGCAAAACACCGACAAGCTCGTCGATTGTTTCATCGTTACCTGCCCTTATGTCATCTGCAACACAGGTGCGGATATGATTAGCAAGCAACTCCTTGTTAAAAGCGTTGAGTGCCGCATTGGCGGCGGCAACCTGTACCAGAATATCGGGGCAGTAGGCATCTTTTTCAAGCATACCCTTTATCCCCCGTATCTGACCTTCAATACGATTAAGTCGGTTTACAAGCGACTTGTATTCTTTTTCGGTACGGTGCTTGTGTTTTGCACAATGTTCACACTTATTATTCTCCATAATATCAACCTCATAATTTCAAAATGGGATATATTATTCAAAGCCCTTTAAAATACCCCCTGTAGGTATCTTACAGTTATGATTGTATACCCCATTGGGGTATTTGTCAATAGGTTAATTACAGAAAAAACTAACAAAAAATATACAAAAGATAATGTTGACAATGTTATTACATTGTGATAACATAATAATAAGGAGATGATTTTATGGCTATGACAAATATAAACATCAGAATTGATGCTGACAAAAAATTAAAAGCACAGGAACTGTTTTCATCTTTAGGACTAGATATGACTACCGCCATCAATCTTTTCATTCAGCAGTCGCTTGAATTTAACGGTATTCCGTTTACTATTCGCAAATATAATGCAGAAACCGAAGCCGCTTTTGCCGAAGTTGAAGAGATGAAAAAACATCCCGAACTTTATAAGAGCTATAGCAGTGCCGATGAATTATTTGAGGATTTGGATAAATGAAATATATAATCAAACCCACAAATCAATTCAAAAAAGATTTTAAAAAAATTAAAAAGCAAAACAAAGATTTGAACATTCTGAAGAAAGTAATTGATATGCTCGCAAATGACGAAATTCTTCCTGACAAATATCGTGATCATTTGCTGATAGGAAACTATAAAGGCAAACACGAATGTCATTTAGAGCCTGACTGGCTGTTAATTTACGAATATTTAGATGATGAATTGATACTGTTTCTTACAAGAACAGGTTCACACAGCGATTTATTTTAACAAAAAAGCAGGGTACTAAAAATGCCCTGCTTTTATTGCATAAAAAAACACCGTACAAAATGTACGGTGTTAAAAGCTGTTATTAAATTAGTCAGCTGTGTAAGGAAGCAAAGCAAGGTGACGAGCACGCTTGATAGCAACTGTAAGCTCACGCTGATGTCTTGCGCAAGTACCTGTTACACGGCGAGGAAGAATCTTTCCTCTTTCTGACATATAACGACGAAGACGAGCAATATCCTTGTAATCGATATTCTCAACCTTGTCAACACAGAAGCCGCAAACCTTCTTGCGAGCTTTTCTGCCACGGTTCATTGGTCTGTCTGCCATGATGAAGTTCTCCTTTCAATGAGAATTATTTAAATTAAGTTGAAGTTAAAATGGTAAATCATCGTCCAACGGCATATCCTGAAAATCAGAGTTTGAACCGCTCTGATAAGACGCAGGTGCCTGCGGAGCAGGTTCCTGATGATAAGCCTGGTTTCCGCCGTAAGACGGAGCACCGTATGACTGATTGCCGCCATAGGACTGATTGTAGCCGCCTGCATTGTTGTCACGGCGTTCGCCTGTGAACGAAACATTGTCTGCTACAACCTCAACAACGTAACGGTTTGAACCGTCCTTAGCCTGGAACTGACGGCTCTGGAGCTGTCCTTCAACAGCAATGAGAGAACCCTTTCCAAAGTAACGGCATACAAATTCCGCTGTACTTCTCCAACATACAATATTAAAGAAGTCGGCTTTACGCTCCTCGCCCTGCTTTACATAGTTGCGATCAACTGCAATGCTGAAGCTTGTAACGCTTACGCCTGTGTTTGTTGTTTTTAATTCAGGGTCAGCTGTAATTCTGCCCATTAAGATTACTCTGTTTAACATACTTTTCCTTTCGTGTTCGGGTTAACCCCTACAAATTGATTATTCGACTTCCTTCTTGATTATCATTGAACGCATTACGCCTTCTGTGATCTTGTAGATACGGTCGAGCTCTGCAGGGAACTCAGCTTCACTTTCAAAATCGAAAAGAACATAATAGCCTTCGCTCTCTTTGTTGATAAGGTAAGCAAGCTTTCTCTTGCCCCATTCGTCAACATTCTTCAAAGTGGCATGCTTCTCAATGAGAGCCTTGAACTTTTCAACGATGGCCTGGATACCTTCTTCGCCCTTCTTCATTGAAATGATCATTACTGTTTCGTAATTAGCTGTTACTGCCATTAATATTGCACCTCCTTCTGGACATTATGGCGGTTTTCACCGCAAGGATTGTTATGTACACAACATAACAGATTCATTATAACATAAAATCACGGTTTGTCAACATTTTTTTACTGTTTTATTAATTTTCACTTCGAGCCGATATAATAAATTTCTTCACTTTTTCAAAATCTTTACCGTTGCCGTTTGAATTTTCAACACCCGAACTTACATCAACTCCGTCAGGCTTAACGGCTTTTACGGATTTTGCCACGGTTTCGGGATTCAGACCTCCTGCAAGCATAAACAATTTATCATCACGAGGCAGATTTTCAAGCATTGTCCAGTCAAAGGTTTTTCCGCTGCCGGGTTCGTGTGCATCAAAAACATAGCCTACAATGTTCGGGTTCATTCTGTATTCGTCAAACTTTTCAAGGTCGCTCACATTAAACGCACGAATTACCTTTAAATACGGATTTGAAAGCACATCTTCTCCAACCTCACCGTGAATTTGAATGTAGTCGAAACCGCAGTCATATGCAGTTTTCACCTGTTCAAGAGTCGGTGAAACAGTTACCGCAACCGACAAAACATTTTTATCAAGCGTTTCAATCAGGCTCTTGGCGGTTTTGGGAGAAATATTCCGCTTACTCTTTGAAAAGAACATTACAAAGCCCGCAAAATCGGGTTTGCAGGCATTTACTATCTTAATGTCTTCGGCGGATGTAATTCCGCAAATTTTAACTTTCATAAACTCACCTACAAAACAATTGTACCATATCGAATTAACGGTTGCAATAAAAAAAGACAAAGGACAGTCTATGTGGCTGTCCTTTGTCAATATCGGGAAGTAATCCAATTACTTATTAGCTGTTAAATACGCCTGTTGAAAGGTAACGCTCACCTGTGTCGGGGAACAATGCAACGATTGTCTTACCTGCATTTTCTTCACGCTTGGCAAGCTCAATTGCGGCTGCAAGAGCGGCGCCTGATGAGATACCTACGAGGATACCTTCTGTCTTTGCAATATCATTTGCATTTGAGAAAGCGGCTTCGTTAGCAATCGGAAGAATTTCGTCATATACCTTTGTATCGAGAGTATCGGGAACAAAGCCTGCGCCGATACCCTGAATCTTATGAGGACCGCCGTGGCCCTCCGAAAGTACGGGAGAAGTCTGCGGCTCAACTGCAACAACCTTTACATCAGCCTTCTTTGACTTAAGGAAGTTACCCACACCGCTGAGTGTACCGCCTGTGCCGACACCTGCAACGAAGAAATCAACATTGCCGTCAGTATCCTCCCAGATTTCCGGACCCGTTGTATCAAAATGAGCCTTAGGGTTAGCAGGATTCTCAAACTGACCGAGGATAATGCCGCCGTCAATTTCCTTTTCAAGCTCTTTAGCCTTTGCAATTGCACCGCTCATACCCTTTGTACCGTCAGTAAGAACGATTTCAGCACCGTATGCCTTGAGGAGGTTTCTTCTCTCAACGCTCATTGTTTCGGGCATTGTGAGGATTGTCTTGTAGCCCTTTGCAGTAGCTACAGATGCAAGACCGATGCCTGTGTTACCTGATGTCGGTTCAATGATTGTTGAACCCTTTTTAAGCTTACCGCTCTTTTCAGCGTCCTCAACCATAGCTTTTGCCACTCTGTCCTTAACACTGCCGGCAGGGTTAAAGAGTTCAAGCTTTGCAACAACCTTTGCCTTGAGGTCATATTTCTTTTCTATATTAACGAGTTCGATAAGCGGTGTTCTGCCGATAAGTTCTGTTACACTTGTATATACTTTGCTCACAAAAATCAAGTCCTTTCAAAATTCAACAAATTAAAATCAGTCATCAAGTGAATCAAATGCTTCCTGAAGGTCATAGATAATATCGTCGATATTCTCTGTGCCGATTGAAAGTCTGATAGTGTTTGGCTTAATGCCCTGTTCTGCAAGCTCTGCCTCGCTGAGCTGTGAATGAGTTGTTGATGCAGGGTGAATTGCAAGAGATTTAACATCTGCAACATTTGCAAGAAGTGAGAATACTTCGAGGTGGTCGATGAATTTCTTTGCAGTTTCAGCGTCACCCTTGATTTCAAATGTGAAGATTGAGCCTGCACCCTTTGGAAAGTATTTCTTGTAAAGTGCGTTGTACTTGCTGTCAGGAAGTGAAGGATGATTTACATTTTCTACCTTCGGGTTCTTAGAGAGGAAGTCAACAACCTTGAGTGCATTTTCAACATGGCGTTCAACACGAAGTGAAAGTGTTTCAAGGCCCTGGAGGAACATAAATGCGTGGAACGGTGAAAGTGTAGCGCCTGTATCTCTGAGGAGAATGGCACGAACATAAGTTACAAGAGCAGCGCCCGGAGCGGCCTCTGTAAATACTGCACCGTGATATGATGCGTTAGGCTCTGAAAACTGTGGGAACTTGCCTGATGCAGCCCAGTCAAACTTACCGCTTTCAACGATTACACCGCCGAGAGCCGTACCGTGACCGCCGATAAACTTTGTTGCCGAATGAACAACGATATCTGCGCCGTACTCAAACGGTCTGAGAAGATAAGGTGTAGCGAATGTGCTGTCGATTACAAGCGGAATCTTGTGTGAATGAGCAATGTTTGCTACTTCTTCAATATCAATAATATTTGAATTGGGGTTACCGAGTGATTCAATGAAAACAGCCTTTGTGTTTTCGTCAATTGCATTTTCAAATGCGTTTTCTTCGTCAGGATCAACGAACTTTGTTGTTACACCGTACTCTGAGAATGTATGCTCAAGCCAGTTGTATGTGCCGCCGTAGATTGTCTTTGCGGCTACGATGTTGTCGCCTGCTTTTGCAAGAGCCTGAAGTGCATATGAAACTGCCGCTGCACCTGATGCAACTGCAAGAGCTGCTGTGCCGCCCTCAAGAGCTGCGATTCTCTTTTCAAAAACATCCTCTGTCGGGTTTGTAAGTCTGCCGTAGATGTTACCTGCATCTTTGAGTGCAAAGCGGTCTGCAGCGTGCTGACTGTTGTGGAATACATAAGAAGTAGTTGCGTAAATCGGAACTGCTCTTGCGTCTGTTACAGGGTCTGCTGTTTCCTGACCGATGTGAAGCTGTTTTGTTTCAAATTTAAGATTTCTTTCGCTTAATTTACTCATTTTAATGTCCTCATTTCATTTTAATTTTAATTTCAGAAGTTATGTTGCGGATTTGATGTGTCCCGTATCACATTCGTTCATTACTGCAACATCGTTTGAATCTGAGATTTTTCATTTGGATCACCTTTCCCATATTTCCTATTTGATTGGTGGGTTTTAATTGGATTGTCTATATCATACCACAGATTTTTTATTTGTCAATAGGTTTTTTGAAATTTTTTCTTATCTTTCCTATTGGTTTAGTAGGTTTGCTGGGTTTTGATTATTGAAAAGGTCGAAAAAGCCGATATTCAAGCCGATTTTTAAATTTCAACCGTTAAGCAGTCAATTTGAAATTTTTTCTGATTTTTTAAAACTAATATTCAAAAGCATCATTTGCAAACGGCAAAACACCGCATTACCTACTAAATTGCTGTGTAAACAACAAAAGCACCCGTAAAGGATGCTTTCGGATTATATTAAATTACATAGTTATCTGCCGAATTTGCAATAATGTCGGCAAGAGTAATGTTGTCAACAACATCGTCAATAGCCTTCTGGAGTTTCTCCCACACAAAAAGCGTTGAACATTGTTCACGACGATCACAGGTATTTTCATTACCCTCAAGGCAAGCCACGGGTGCAAGACTGCCCTCGGTAAGTCTTAAAATCATACCGACGGTATAATATTCGGGTTCATGAGCAAGACGATATCCTCCGTTTGAACCTCTTGCGCTGAGCACATAACCTGCCTTTGTAAGTACGGTAATAATCTGTTCAAGGTATTTAAGCGATATTCCCTGACGGGCGGCAACCTCCTTTAGGGCTACATTTTCCCCTTGTTTACACTGAGCAAGGTCAACCATAAGTCGGAGCGCATACCTGCCCTTTGTTGAAATTTTCAAATTAACCACCCTATTCATATATTAATAATATGATTAAAGCATATCATAAACGGCTGCATATGTCAATGAGCCTGTTGCACAACAATAACCTATTTAACTTGTAAGAAAACACAAAAAGCGGGAGCGAAAAACGCCCCCGCAGAGTTTATATATGAAGTTACGACGATACACCGCAAATCAGTGTTACAATTCTTACTGCAAACAAAGCAAACGCAACCCACATAATCGGATGAATTTCTTTGATTTTGCCTGTAACAATCTTGAGAATAACCCAAGTAAGGATACCGAACATGATACCTGTTGCTATTGAATATGCAAACGGCATAAAGATGATTGCTACGAAACCGCCGACTGTATCGGCAATGTCTGAGTCAAAATCCATCTTTGTAACATTCTTAATCATAAGAAGACCTACAAATACGAGTGCAGGAGCTGTTGCAAATGAAGGAATAGCAAGGAAAATCGGATAAAGCGGAATAGCAAGGATAAAGAGAATTGCAGAAGTAAGAGCTGTAAGACCTGTTCTGCCACCCTCTGCAACACCTGTTGTTGACTCAACATAAGATGTTACTGTTGATGTACCGAGGCAAGCACCAAGGCATGTACCGAGTGCGTCAGACATAAGAGCACGACCTACACGGGGAAGTTCGCCCTTTTCATTGAGGAGATTACCTTCCTGAGCAACACCGATAAGTGTACCTACTGTATCAAAGAGGTCAACAAAGAGGAATGCAAATACGATAACGGCAAAGTTAAGCGCATGCTGTGCCACATAACCGAAATCAAACTTGAAGAAAGTTTCTGTTGCCATGTTCTGGACAGGTCCGAATACAGAGTAGTTTGCAAAATCAGGAATGAGCGATGCACCCTGATACCAACCGCAAAGCTGAGCGATGATGCCAAGAACCCATGTTGCAAGGATACCGATAAGGATTGAGCCTTTAACTCTGTAGTGCCAGAGTGTAGCAACAATGAGGATACCGACAAGTGCAAGAACCACCGGAGCAGAACCAACATCACCGAGCTTAACGAGAGTTGATGACTGAACAGCCTTGCCGTCATAGTAAGCGTCTGTTGTGATAACGCCTGCACCCTTAAGACCTACAATTGTGATAAAAAGACCGATACCTGCCGAAATACCGTACTTGAGGTTCTGAGGAACCTTGTTTACAAGTGTTTCACGGAATTTGAAGATTGAGAGGATAATGAAAATAATACCCTCAACAAGGATAGCTGTCAAAGCTACCTGCCATGGATTTGTGATACCCTGCTCTGCAAGCTGCGGAACAACTGTGTATGCAAAATATGCATTCAGTCCCATACCGGAAGCAAGAACTACAGGATAGTTGGCATAAAATGCCATGATGAGTGTTGCGAAAGCAGCCGATACAGCTGTTGCTGCAAAGATTGCATTCGGATCCATTCCTGCGGCAGAAAGAATACTCGGGTTTACAGCGAGTATGTAAGCCATTGCAAGGAATGTTGTAATGCCGGCAATAATCTCGGTTTTGACATTAGTGCCGTTTTCTTTCAGTTTGAAAATCTTTTCCAAAAGAAAGCCCCCCTAAAATATTTTGTCGAAACACGACATAGTTAAATTGTAGTTTATTCTTGCCAAAATTTCAAGTGGTATATTATACAAATTCATTGCAAAAATCAAGTTTTTGATTGCTTTGTGAAGTTTTTTGAGGAAAATCAGGTACAGGCAATTATTGAACATTTCACGAATAAAATTATATAACGATAAATTTTAGTTTAAGGGGTGCTGTTATGATTGAGTTACTCGGATTTCTAGGACAATATATATGTTTTTTCATTCTTCATGTTTGCGGAGGCGGTTCGTTTCCCAAACCTTTAACAGAAAAGCAAGAGCGTGAATGTCTTGAAAAAAGTGCAAACGGCGATATTGCGGCAAGGAATATGCTTGTTGAACACAATCTGAGGCTTGTCGCACACATAATAAAGAAATATTACGGAACACAAAGCGAACAGGATGACCTTGTATCAATCGGCACAATCGGTCTGATAAAGGCAATCAACACATTTGACATGAACAAAAACATAAAATTAAGTTCTTATGCAAGCAGATGCATTGAAAACGAAATTCTTATGCACTTCAGAAATGCAAAGAAAAGTGCTCAGGATATTTCTTTAAACGAAACAATTGATACCGACAAGGACGGCAACCCTCTCACCCTTCTTGATATTATGTCGGTTGACGATAATATAATCGACAATCTTGATTTGAAGCTTAATTCAAAAAAACTCGGTCAGTTCATAAAAGAGGAACTTAACGAGCGTGAGCAAAAGATTATTGTACTGAGGTACGGTCTTGACGGCAAGGAAGCCATGACTCAAAAAAGTGTTGCCAAAATGTTAGGCATATCCCGTTCCTATGTCAGCCGCATCGAAACCAAAGCGTTAAAACAATTGCGAAAACGATTTGAAACAAGTTCTAATTTGTGAGATAATATGTTATTTAAATTCATCAGGGGTGTTCATCGAATGCCCCTGTATATTTCACAACAAAAAAATTCTTGACATATACCAAACTGCGTGATATAATAACAATGTTGCAGATAAGCGGATGTAGTTTAGTGGTAGAACTTCAGCCTTCCAAGCTGATCGTGTGGGTTCGATTCCCATCATCCGCTCCACACTAAAAGGTACTCGAAAATGAGTACCTTTTCTTTTTGCATATTAAAGAAATAAATCAATCTGATGGGAATCGAAAGCCCGTTTAGAAAACAGTTCAGCGAACTGTTTTTAGGGCATAGCGTTGAGGTTGGGCGCCTTATTAATTAGCCTAAATTTGACTTATTACCAAAAATTTTCAATTTTACGCTATATTTCTATTATATTTCTTGCAAAATAGATTTATTTATGATATAATTTCACTGTAAGATAAATTATTCTTACAGCAAAATAAACAAAATATACTAAATTTCTACTTTGCTAAATCAAATAGATTTTTGGTCACATGCGAATTGTTTATAATAATGGAGCGTGGAAGTAAGCATGGAATATAATAATAGCGATAATAATAAAACTAAAACGGATAATAGTGTTAAAAATTTTCATACCGAACTAGAAACAAACGATGTACCCTTAAACGAGATACAAAGCATTCCTACTCAATTAGAATTGGTACAACAAGATAACCAATTCTGTAAATACTGTGGTACAAAAATAAAATCCAATTTTGATTATTGCACAAACTGCGGTAGATCTACGAAAGATGAGAATATTACTTATTGTGTAAAATGTGGACTTATTTTATCGGGAGATACGACATTTTGTCCTAGATGTGGTAAAAAAACAAAAAGCAAATCTAATTGTGATAGCACAAGAAAAATTGTAAATAAAAAGAAGAGAATTATTATAGTATCAATTATTGTCGTACTTATTGTTGGCATAGTTGGAAGCGTTTGTTTTACTGTTATTCCTGAAATATTAACAACACCATATCAAATTATGGAAGAAGGAAATTATGAAAAAGCATACGAAAAAGCAAACAATGATGAAAAAGAAGAAGTTCTCTGTGAAAATTTGGTTGCGGTATGCAGTGAAACGGTAAAAGATAATTTAAAAAATCCTAGTTCTTTTAATTTGCAGAATGTATGGTTTGATAAAGATGAAGGAAAGTTAGTTTTAAAAATAGGAGGTACAAACAGTTTTGGAGGAATGATAAGTAACTATTCTTTCTTCAAGTATGATAAAAGCAGTAATAGTTATGAATATTATAGTTCTGTTGATAGTCTTGATAAAGAAGAATATAAATCCTATGATGACAGTGATGACTTAGTTGAAAAACTTCTTGATAACGTTACAAAGTCAGAAATTAAAGAAATTGTACAAAATGATTCACTTAAAATTACCAATGGTGTTTCTGAAAGAATAAATAAATTAAATCAAGAAAATTTACTTGACAAAGTACAATTACTTAATCAAGTTAAGTTGTTGTATCCCGAAAATCATGATTAACTTATGATAAAATCATAAAAGGTACTCAAAAATGAGTACCTTTTCTTTTTTGCAAATTTTAATGTAAACTTGTATGGGCGCTCATTGGGTGCCCGCCTTAATGGCAGAACTTGTTTAAACACATATTTTTTAATATGATAAAAACCGTGTATTCAAATTTGCACGCAATGCGTGCAATCGTGTGCATTGCACACGAATGGGAGAACACGGTTCTCCCCTACAAAATGACAACTACTTTGTTTCATTTATATGCTTTGCTTTTTCATAATGTTTGCACCGTTACTTGCGGGCGTCCGATGAACGCCCCTACTGACACGCATATACTTTTATATATAATATGGTCGGGCAACACGGATTTTTATTTTGCAATCCATATACCCGACCATAATTTTCAACTTTCCATTTTCAATTTTCAATTGAACTGCGTTTACCAATACACAATTATTCTAATACAGAATTATATTAGAATCAAAACTTTTTCTTCAATTTGGCAAGCTTTTTTTCGGCATCTTTATATCCGCCTTTGACGGCTTTTTCGTAGGCTTTTACTGCCTCTTCCCTATTGCCTGTTTTTGCATAATATTCACCCAACGCGAATGACGCTGACGCTATGCCGTTATCGGCGGCAATTTTATAGTACTCCATTGCAAGTTTCGGATTGCGGGTAACACCTCTGCCGTCCATAAGAATATCTGCAATTTTGGACGCTCCATTCGCACTGCCAAGATCTGCGGCTTTTTTGTACCACATAGCCGCCTGTTCGGGATTTTTGACACCGTTCACGGAAAATTCAGCCATCCACAATACGGCAGGAAGATAATCGAAATCGGTTGCAAGGGTATTCATTATATTTTTAGCACGGGCAACGGTTTCAACGGTCGGATTTTTCAAAAGCCGTCTTGCCTTCATATATTCAAGCTCGCACATTTCTTTTCTGTTCTGAACGCTTGTACCGTGCAGAATCGTGTTTACATCGCTTTTAAATTCGCCGTCATTCGGTTTTTCAGGGGACTGATGTTTTTTCATTTTATCAAACAAGCTCATAACTCTCCTCCTTACCGTTTTCTGCTTACCATATATTTCACTTTAATATTACGAATACACAATTTTTATCATATCAAAACATTCAGAAAAACATATGATAGCATCAAGGCTGGCGGATGATATCCGCCCTTACAAGTTTGTCATTCTACATTAAGATTATAAATGAAAACTGCGAATTTATAAATCTGTTTGGGCATTATATTCAAAAAGCATATTGATTTTATCCTTAAATTCGATTATAATTTACTTGTAAACATAAAAACCACTTGTTTTTTAAGGAGATAACGATGAATATATTTGACAACATTGCCGCTAATCTTTCATTAAAGTATGAAAATTCGGAATTTTATAAAAACAAACTCATCAAACGATACAAGCCACTCATCACACCGGGTGTAAAGTCACAGGACGAGCTTATCATTTCTCTTGAAAAGCACTTTGACCTTGAACTAACCGACAAGGCTGTTATGAGCAAGACTTTTCTTGAACTCTGCGTTATGGGCAACATTGATTGCGATGAGCCTGATATGATTGATTTTGAGATTTACAGGGTTGTGAGAAATTCAAAGAGCGAGGCGCTTTATGCCTGCGAGAAATATGACCTCGATGATGACGATATTTTCATCATCTTTGAGGAGCATAACAACTTCTTTATCAGTAACTCGCAGATTGTCGAGATGCTGCTTATCATCAAAGAGGGTGTTTCTGCCGAGGACTATGAAAATGAAACTCCCGAATTTCTCAACTACATCCGTGTCTGCCGCTACTTCTGCCAGACAAACTTTTTTAAGCTCAATAAGGCTGTTACATATGACGAGTTCGATATGATTGACATTCCCGAAGATGAAAGCGATTCTGACGATGCCGATTATTTTGACGAATCTGATGATGAAACTGACAATTTCACAGATGCAATTGAGTTTTAATTTTTGAATTTTCACTTTTTAACTCTAACAAAATAGCAAAAAATTACGAGGAAGGTTTTGTACCTTCCTCGTTTTTGTTTACTGCAAATCACTTTCTGAAAGATGAATTCTATCAAAAGTAGCGTCTTTAAAATCGTCTGGAAATGCATTTATTACCAAGGTATGTAAGTTGTAGTAGTACTGAATACCATTTTCATTAAATACATATGTTGTTTCGTTGCTGTTCTTACATTTTCCAACCAACCTGTTAGAAACAACAGGATTTGCGTCAATCAATGGTGCAATCAAAATAGCCGCCAAAACACATAATATCACTACAGGTATCACTATTTTTATTGGAGCAGGTTTCTTTTTCGGATTAACCTGAACAAAATTCTGAGAATATTCAACATTTGTACTACTATCTGAATTAGCAGAATTATTTACAGTCACATTTTGAACATTACTGTCTGTTGTGTTTGTCACAGGTTCAGTTGAACTATTAACACTGTCACCTGGCTCTGCCGCAGAAACAAATTATTCAAGAAACGAGCTTATCAATGTAATTCTCAGTCACGGCGTTGAAAACATCATAATAGAATAATCTAACTGTTTGGGAAGGAGAAATCCTTCCCTTTTTTCATACTACGGACTGAACCGCAACAACTTTAAAGCAATGTTCCTCATTGTCTGCATAAATCTGCGCCGAGAAGAACTCGTCCATATTGCAGAAAAGTCCATACGATTCAATTCCTACATCTTCATCCCTGTCAAGGCGAGCAAGTACTTCGTTGATTTCATCGGTAAATGCAACGATTTCTCCCACATTTTCGGGAATCCACTGCACACCGTCAATTCCGATTATCATTTCCTCATCCCACTTTTTGCGGCACTTTTTAAATGCTTTTTCATCATCAACATAAATATATCTTTCGATTATATTCTTGATTTCCTCAGCCTCATCGTGATACTTTTCAAAATCAAATGCGATAACAAGAAACATTTCACTATTCCACAAATTTGAAATTGCGAAGTCCTTTTTCTCAACAATGTCGCCAAAATCAAAAACATTGTCCATACAGGTTTTATCGTCAATGTACTGGGATAACCACAAATCAATGCCGTCAAAATAAGCTATTTTTCCGTACTTGAAGTCCTTTTCGCCAGAATTTTCAAGGCAATCAAAAATGCTTGGAACTCTATCAGGAAAACACGCCACCGTGATAAATTCCTCATCGGAACAGTTGCCGATATTCACAAATTTTCCGCTGCAGGTGATGTCAATTGTGAATCCGCCGTGATTACCGAGCTTCTGGATTATCTCGCCCGCACTTTCGTCTTCGATTTCAAAAAGCGTTTCATCGCCCTCAATATCAATATGCAAATCAAAGTCAGCATTTTCACATCTCTTCGACATCGTTGCATAGGAAAGCAGCGCCAAAAGGTATGCACGGATACCCTTGATTGCTTCGGGATTTTGCGGTGCGTTTTCAAACACAAGCTTTTCGTGGATCTTTCTTTTACAATTCATTAACATAATAATTTCCGCCTTTCATTAACTTAGTAACAATTACTGTTATTGCCCTTTTAATTAGGTTTTTCCTTTCCTTTTCTTTAATAATATTATACCATAAACCACTGTCCCATTATCTACCCTCTGCTCTAAAAAACGGCTTATTTATGCGGTTTTTTTGCGAAAATTCTTCATTTATTAAAAACAGAGCATCTTGACAAATGTGTGAATTTTTTGTATAATCAAAGAGTTTGTTTTTATAGGAGAGAATTCGTTTATGGAAAGAGAAAATTTTAAATCCCGACTTGGGTTTATCCTTGTAAGTGCGGGTTGCGCTATCGGAATCGGCAATGTGTGGCGATTTCCGTATGTTGCAGGACAGAACGGCGGCGGACTATTTGTACTTTTGTACCTAATCTTCCTCGTTCTTATGGGAGTTCCTGTTTTGACAATGGAACTTGCAGTCGGAAGAGCGAGCAGAAAAAGTGCTGTTCTCGGCTACAAAAAACTTGAAAAGCCAAAGAGCAAGTGGCACATTCACGGCTGGTTCTGTATGCTCGGATGCTACCTTTTGATGATGTACTACACCACGGTTTCGGGTTGGATGACGAGCTACTTCTACAAATTTGCGACGGGTTCATTTGAAAGCGGAATGACCTCGGAGCAAGTTGGCGGAGTATTCAACGAATTGCAGTCAAATCCGCTTGAAATGGTAATTTGGATGGCGATTATCACCGTCCTCGGATTCCTTGTTTGCAGCAGAGGTATTCAAAAGGGCATTGAAAAAGTCAGCAAAGTTATGATGATTGCGTTGCTCATACTCATTCTTGTACTCGCAGGCAACAGCTTATTCCTTTCGGGTGCAGGCGAGGGACTCAGCTTCTACCTTATTCCCGATTTGGACAAGGTGAATGAAATCGGACTTGGCAATGTTATTTCATCCGCTATGAATCAGGCATTCTTCACACTCAGCCTTGGCATTGCGGCAATGGAAATTTTCGGCAGTTATATGTCAAAAGACCACGCTCTGCCGAGTGAGTCAATCAAAATTTGCGCACTTGACACATTTGTTGCGATTATGGCAGGTCTTATCATCTTCCCCGCTTGTTTTTCATACGGTGTTCAGCCCGACCAAGGCCCTGCTCTGATTTTCGTAACACTTCCGAATGTGTTCGTAAATATGGCCGGCGGAAGAATTTGGGGTACTCTGTTCTTCCTGTTTATGACTTTTGCGTGCTTCTCAACAATCATTGCCGTGTTTGAAAACATCATTTCGTTCTGGATTGATATGTTCGGCATCAGCAGAAAGAAGTCTGTTCTTATCAACACAATCATCATTCTTATCGCAAGTTTGCCGTGTGTGTTTGGTTTCAACATTTGGAGCGGTTTCCAAATTTTCGGTCAGAATGTTCTCGGTATGGAAGATTTCCTCGTAAGCAATATCCTTCTTCCTGTAGGTTCGCTTGTGTATCTCCTCTTCTGCGTTACAAAATTCGGTTGGGGATTTGACAACTACCTTGATGAGTGTAACACCGGTAAAGGCATTAAATTTTCAAAGGCTTTAAAGCCGTATTTCAAGTATGTACTCCCTGTTCTCGTACTGATTTTGATTGTTCAGGGATTCATAAAATAAGTTAATATATTTCTTTAAAAGCAAAATCCCGACAGTATGTTTTTGATACTGTCGGGATTTTTTATGTCCGCATTTATTAAATTTACTTTTTACGATTGAACTTTTTCACCTTTTCGGAAAGCTCGACAAGCTCTTCTTTTGAAAGTTGGGGAAGATGTTCAAGGTCATCAAGAAACTTTGCACTGCTTTCATCAGCACGAAGTTTGGTGCTTTCGACATAGTAGCTTGTGATTACGCCCGGAACTACTGCAATGATAAGAATTGAACATATCGAAAGAAAGATTGAAAGCACTCTGCCGACAAGCGTTGTTGCAAGCACATCGCCAAGTCCGATTGTTGTGGCAACGCTGAAGCAGTACCATATGCTGTCAAAAAGCCGAGTTATGTTCGGTTCAAAAATCCATATTGCAACACTCACCGCAAAAAATACGATAACATAACTGCACAAAAGCTTGATTGCGCCCGTCCGTTTGAGGACAATTTTCAACAGTCTTGTCTTTTTCAAAGCACCACCCCATTTGTATAAATTATAGCAATTTAAACAACCTCCGTCAAGGCAACAGTTATGCACCTTTAAAGCAGAATTTTTGAAAGTAAATTCGCAGTATGTATTCCATAGTAAAGCACATAAATTTCATATCATAAGACAAAGCACCTACCGATTTTGGCAGGTGCTTTTTTTCGTCCCCGCTTGGGGATGGGTTGGTTCTGCGAAAAAAAACAATGATTTTGACTTGTTCAATGATTTTTCGTCCCCGCTTGGGGATGGGTTGGTTCATAACTGCATAAAGTGTTGGAATCAGCCTATTGAATTTTCGTCCCCGAGTGGGGATGGGTTGGTTCATTAAAAATCAAGCCTTGTCCGTTTTGTGGACGATTTTCGTCCCCGCTTGGGGATGGGTTGGTTCGAAAACTTATTTGAGTGAGTTTTTGAAGAATTATCCATTTTCGTCCCCGAGTGGGGATGGGGTGGTTCGGTAAAAGAAATCGTAGAAACTAAGAAGATTGAGCGATTTTCGTCCCTGGGCGGGGATGGGGTGGTTCGGCAAGGTCAGCAATCTTTGATAGTAACCAATTGATTTTCGTCCCCGAGCGGGGTTGAGTTGGTTCTCGCCAAACTGTTGTCAAATTCAAATTTTGAATCCGTTTTCGTCCCCAGTGGGGGATTGGTGGTTCGATGTTGAGCAAATTAAGGACACCTGCCTTACAAAGTTTTCGTCCCCGAGTGGGGATGGGTTGGTTCCTGATTCCGGAATTGGCTATCACTTGCGAAAGGCATTTTCGTCCCCGCTTGGGGATGGGGTGGTTCATCACGCTTATCAGACTACGAAAAGAACTGTAGCGTTTTCGTCCCCGCTTTGGGATGGGTTGGTTCTTGCCAAAGCTGACGAAATCAACGCACAACAGCCATTTTCGTCCCCGCTTGGGGATGGGTTGGTTCTGCAGATTTTAACAGAAATTTTAAAAAATCAAGTAATACGATATAGACACAATAAACAACTGTAAACAAACCATTAACTATACTTATCCAATCACTCAAACAAATATATGAAAAGGCAAGTGCGAAACACTGGTACAAATAACGATTTCATAACACTTATTTATTGTTTTCGCACTAATTGTACACAAATTTTTAAATAAAAGCAAGAGGTTTTGAAAAGTGGTGACGCTAAAATAAGCTATTTTGATATTTTTACAATTTTTCTTAAAATTATTTTGTGAATAATGTTGAAATATGTGAAAATAAGTGATATAATTATGCTAAATTGTACAAAGGATGTTTTATTGTTATGCTGACAAAATTAAGAATGTATATAACAAGTGATGATTTTGAAATTACACGGCATATTTCTTCTGTTTTACACGGAGTTATTATGTCGGTTATTGATACAGATTACGCAAACATTCTTCATAACAGCAACCTTAATCCCTTCAGCACAAGCCTTGTTAAAAATGGCGATGAATGGTGTTGGACAGTTGCAACTGTCGGTCAAGAGGCATACAATAAAATATTCAAGGTTATTGCTGACAAGAGCTTTTCGTCATTTGTACTAACGAGCAAGGAAAACGCTGTTGTAAACATTGTCAAAAAGGAAACATTTGAAATTCCTGTTGAAAATCTTTTGAAAGCAACTTTTAATGACGAGCCGTCATCTGTTTTGAAAATCTCATTTGACACACCTGCTGCTTTTAAAAGCAAAAACGACTATGTTATTGTTCCCGACCTGCACCTTGTTTTTCAAAGTCTTATGAAGAAAGCAACCGCCGCAACAAGTGATGATTCTTTTTTTGACGAGGAAACACTTGACGCACTTGTGCAAAACAGCAAAATTATTTCGTATAATCTTCGCACCGTAAAATTTAGCCTTGAGGGCAGAAGAATTACGGGATTTACAGGTTACATATCAATCTATATAAAGGGACCTTCACTCTTAAAGAATTTTGCTAAAACCCTGTTCAGATTTGGCGAATACCTTGGTGTAGGAATTAAAGCCTCAATCGGAATGGGAGCGTTGAGCATTAAGGAGGATGAAAAATGAATGACAGACAAATAAAAATTGTTTGTTCTGCACTTTTGCATGATATTGGAAAGATTGTTTATCGTTCCGGTGTTAAAATAAATCACAGTGACGGCGGATATGAGTTTCTTAAAAATGAAATTGGTCTGAATGACAGGGATATTCTTGACGCAGTAAGATGCCATCACGCAGTTCCGCTTTCAAAGGCAACTCTTGATGATGATTCGGTTGCCTATATTACATACATTGCCGATAACATTGCCTCGGCAGGTGACCGCAGAGAAAATGAAAACGGCGAGCCTGGATTTGCAATAAACACACCTCTTGAAAGTGTATTTAACCTTCTTAACAACAACAATCAAAAGCTGTATTACAAGCCGGCTATGCTTGATGATTCAGGTGATTTTATAAATTGTCCCAGCGAGCAAAAAGAGGAGTTTACCTCAGGATATTATTCGGCAGTAAAGGAAAAGTTTAGAAATCTGCTTACAACAATTGATTTTTCAAAGCCTGTTGAGCAATATGTAAATTCACTGCTTGAACTCTTTGAAGGTCTTTGCACATATATTCCCTCCTCTACTTCTACAAAAGAGGTTGCCGATATTTCATTATTTGACCATTCAAAGCTTACCGCTGCATTTGCGGGATGTATATACACATATCTGAAAGCTAACGGTATTTCCGACTATAAAACCGAGCTTTTTAAAAATTCCGAAAAATTTTATGACAAAAAAGCTTTTATGCTCTATTCCCTTGATATTTCGGGAATTCAAAAATTCATTTACACAATCAATATTCAGGGTGCTCTCAAAACTTTGCGAGCAAGGTCTTTTTACCTTGAGATTTTTATGGAGCATATTCTTGATGAGCTTCTTGACAAACTTGAGCTTTCAAGAGCAAACATAATATATACAGGCGGTGGACATTGCTACCTTATTCTTGCTAACACTGATGAAACAAAGCAAACACTCGATGAATTTGAAAAAGCTGTCAACGGATGGCTTATTGATAACTTTGCAACAGGTCTTTATGTTGCAGGTGGATATGCCGAATGCAGTTCAAATGACATTCAGAACAAGCCTGACGGAAGTTATGCAGAACTGTTTGCTGAGATAAGCAAAAATATAAGTCACAAAAAGCTGCACAGATACAGTGCAAGTGATATTCTTAAACTAAACAGTTCATTTTCCGGTGACGGAAAAAGAGAATGTAAGTGCTGCAAATCGCCCTCATTCCTCGTGAAATCAATTTCTGATAACGGACAGGAAGAATACAGGTGTGAATTTTGCAACAGCCTTATTAAATTATCAGACGATATACTTAACAAAGAATTTTTTGCTGTTCTGAAAACAACTCAAAAAGCGGGAATTAAGCTTCCTTTTGGTTGCAGGCTTGTTGCCGATGACGCAAATTCTCTTAAACAAAAGATGAAGGACAGCTGTGAATATGTAAGAAGTTATTGCAAAGGAAAATTGAATATCGGACAGGATATTTCATCTCATCTATGGGTTGGTGATTATCATGCAAAGAATAATCAGACAGATGAGCTTGCCAAAAGTTCAACCGGCATTAGCAGAATTGCCGTTTTGCGTGCTGATGTTGATAATCTGGGACATGCTTTTGTGAGTGGATTTGACCGTGATGATTGCGGAAGAAAATATGTTACACTCTCACGAACAGCATCACTTTCAAGACAACTTTCTCTCTTCTTTAAACATCACATAAATTCAATTCTTAAAAACGGAACATATGGTAACATTTCAAAATCAGGCAAAAGAAATATTTCTATTGTATATTCAGGCGGTGACGATGTATTTGTTGTCGGAGCATGGGACGATGTAATAAGCTTTGCCGTTGACCTTACCGATAAGTTTCGTGAATTTACCGAGGGAACATTAACAATATCGGCCGGCATAGGAATTTATGACTTCTCCTTCCCTATTAGCATTTGTGCGCAGGAAGTTGACAAACTTGAAAGTATGTCAAAAAGTTATTCAAAGCATAATAACGACAATCCCGAAAAGAATGCCGTTACTCTGTTTGACACAAAAGATGTTTTTAAATCAGAGTTGCTTTCAGGAATTGAGTTGAAACAAACATACAACTGGATTGATTTTAAAAACAAGGTCATTGCAGAAAAGCTTGACACATTAAAGGAATTTTTTGGATTCAAAGTTGAAAAAGATGATTCCGACAATGATTACGGTGCAAGTTTTCTGTACAAATTGATGTTTCTTCTTCGTAATTCAGACACAGACAAAATCAACTACGCAAGGTATGTTTATCTGCTTTCACGAATGGAACCGAGTAAAAACAGTACGGCCGAAGCGGTTTCAAAGTACAGAAAATTCTCTGAAAAAATGTACGAATGGATTAAAAATCCCGAGGACAAGAAACAGCTTTTGACAGCTATATATATTTATGCTTATCTTGTACGAAAGAGAGGTAACTGATATGGGATATAACAATTATAACAATTATAGCAACAATAATTACAATAACCATAATAACCGCAATAACAATTTCAACAGAAAGTCAAGTTATCAAAAAGCTGAGCCCCTACCCTATACGAAACTCAGCAACAAGAATTATGTTGATCTCGCCGAAAAGGTTATTAAACATATAAAAGATACAGAAAAGCCGGCAAACATTATCACAACAACAAAACTCAGAAGTATTCTTTCATTAAATTCAGAAATTTATAATATGGTCACTCATGACTCGAAAGAAAAATTGAGTGAGGAAATTGAGGCTAAAATACAATATTTGAAAGTAAAAGTTGTTTATGAAATGGGACGAGAAGTAAGTGTAAAAAATTTCTGTGAAAACGCACATCTTCTTGAATGTATAAATGATATTGACGGAACAAGGACAAGTTATATCCTTTTTGCAAGATACTTGGAAGCGCTTGTTGCATTTAGAAAATACATTATCGGAAAAGATAAATAAGGAGTAGCAGTTATGTATATAAAATTGATGATTTCAGGAAATATAGAGGTGCTGACAGGTATGCATATCGGTGGCGGAAATGAATTTTCTGCAATCGGAGCTATTGATTCTCCGGTAATAAAGGACCCTCTTTCTATGCGACCGATTATTCCGGGCAGTTCATTAAAAGGCAAAATAAGAACACTACTTGCTCGCAGTATGAACTCTAACCCAAATGCAAAGCACAGCGATGATGATACAAAAATAAAAAGACTTTTTGGTTCGCAGGAAGAAATCAGCAGACTGATTTTCAGAGATTTAAAACTTAGCAATGCGGATGAACTTATTGGAATGGGTGCTGTTTCACCTACCGAAGTAAAATTTGAAAATACAATTAACCGCATAAGCGGTGAGGCTATGCCCAGACAAATTGAGCGTTCAATAAGCGGTTCAATATATCCGTTGGAAATTGTGTATCAGGTTTCCGTAAACGATTCAGATTACAAAGAATTACTTGAGGATATTTCAACACTCTGCAATGGTATGCGTCTTTTGCAGTATGATTATCTTGGCGGTCACGGAACAAGAGGATATGGTAAAATCAAATTTTCAGGTCTTAACATTAAATCTGTTCTCGGTGATGTTCATGATAATATTCTCAATGAATGCAAAGCATATCTAAAGGATGTTGAAGAATGAAATACAAGGCATACAAACTGAGTTTCCCCTGCGGTGTACACTTTGGTGAAAATTCTCTGGACAGTTCAGAAACTCTTTTTCATTCAGACAGTATGTTTTCAGCACTTTGTACTGAAGCGTCAAGAGAAGGCAACGATTCTGTTAAATGGTTGTACGAGATTTTTAATAACAGACAAATTATAATCAGCGATTTGTTTCCTTTTGTTGGCAACACAATGTTTCTTCCAAAGCCTGTATGTCGTATTGAGGCTACCGCAAATGACGGAGATTCAGTCAAGAAAAAGCAATTCAAAAAACTAAAGTATATATCTGCAGATTCTCTTGACGATTATTTAAAAGGCAATTACACGTCAAAAAATGACCTGGACCTTATTGAACAGCTCGGCACGCATGAACTTCGCACTTCCGCTGCAATGCGTGGCGTAGAAAACAATCTCATATACAATGTCGGAGTTTTTAACTTTAATAAGGGCTGCGGTTTATATATGATTGTCGGCTACTGCAATGAAAAAGACTTGGCAGTATTTGAAAAGTATCTTATGTCGCTTTCGTATTCCGGAATAGGCGGAAAGCGTTCAAGTGGATTAGGCAGTTTTAACTTAAACTTTGCGTCATTACCTGATAATCTTCTGCACCGTTTTGAATCAGTATCTTCAAAATATATGACACTCTCTACTGCACTTCCGAATGATTCTGAAATTGAAAAGTCTACACCCGAGTCGGAATACATTTTAGTAAAGCGCAGTGGATTTTCATCTCCAAACGGACAATCTCCAATCAGAATTAAAGATTTGTATATGTTTGGTGCAGGTTCATGCTTTGGAGTAAAGTTTGACGGTTGCATAAAAAATGTAAGTACCGACCAAAGCAGAAACATCTACAGATGTGCAAAGCCTATGTGGATAGGAGTATAAAAATGAGTGATTATCTCAAATCTTACAGAGTATGTATTAAAACACATTCACCGCTGTATATCGGCAGCGGTTTGGAATACACAAAAAAAGAATATGTAATACAGGGCGGGACTGTAGGGATTGTTAATCTTCAGAAATTATCAGTCTTGATTTATAAAAAAGGACTTTTTGAAAGCTATTCAGACTTTATGACAGGCAGCAATAAGGACCTTTATGGCTGGCTAATTCAAAACAGATTTACTAAAGAAGAAATTGACAGTGTAACAGATTATTCATTCAGCGGTAATAATGTTAATCTTGACAAACAACACGGCATTAAATCGTGTATAAAGGATGCTTTCAACAAACCATACATTCCCGGAAGTTCTATCAAAGGCTATATACGAACAGCTCTTCTTGCTTATGAAATTCAAAACCACCCGGATGTATTTTATAAATTTAAAGAATTTCCTAATTCAAGAGAAGTAAAAAATTATAAAAAAGAGCTTAAGCAAACAATTACATCAATAGAAAACGCAGTTTTTGAAATCCCAATAGACAATAAAAATAGCAAAAGTAAAATGTCTGGCATTATCATCAGTGACAGCGAACCTGTTGATACAGAAAATCTTGTACTTTGCGAGAAAATCGACCTGTTCCCTAACGGCAAACATAGGTCACCAAATATATACTATGAAGCAATTAGGCCTGACACAAAAATTTGGTTTACTCTTACTATTGATGAAACAAAATGCAGCTATACAAAAGAAGTTATTATGAATTCAATAAAGCTTTTTGCAAGTCAGTACAGCGAATTTTTTCTTTCAAAGTTTGACAAAATCACACCATTCAAATACACAAATACTATCTGGCTTGGCGGAAACACAGGATACCCTACAAAAACTATCGCATACAATCTTTTGGGTAGAAACAAAGGTTTGGATGAGGTTTCTGAAATTATGGAATTTATGTTCAGAGGCAAACATACTTCCGATATGGATATGGGTGTTTCTCCGCATTGCTTAAATGCTACGAAATACAATAACCAATTGTGTCATATGGGCGAATGTACATTAGCCTTTACAAAAACGGATAAATGACAAATAATTATATGACAGGAGGTACAATTTTGGGAAAGAAAGTTTTATATTCTGCTGTTGGCGGAACTGATCCAATAGCTAATTTTCGTGACGGAAGTATGCTTCATATCTGCAGAATATACAAGCCTGATGAAGTTTATTTGATGATGTCACAGGAAATAAGCAATCACCACCGGCATGATGACCGCTACAGATATTGTCTCAACAAATTATCCGAAATGATAAACCATAAATTTAATATTCATGTTATTGAATACAGAGATTTGACAGATGTAAATATGTTTGACCCTGTATACGAATGTATTGCAAAAGATATTGAATCAATCAGAAACAATCTTAATGAAGATGACATATTGTATGTTAATGTTTCATCCGGCACACCCGCTATGAAATATTGCCTACAAATCATTTCTGCAGTATCAGATTTTAATATCATTCCTATAATCGTGTCAACTCCAACAAAGAAAATGAACAAGCATGAAGAGGACAAAGAAAATTACGATTTTAAAGATTATTGGGAGCTTAATGAAGATAATGATGAAAATGAATTTGAAAACAGAGCCAAAGAAACCACGAGCAGTGTATTCTATGCTCTTCTCAACAAGATTACAATTAAGAAATTTATCCTGAATTACAACTATTCTGCCGCACTTGAGATTATCGGTATCTTAAAAACTAATCTGTACAACAATGCTATTCCTCTTATTGAAGCGGCACAGGCCAGAGTACAAAGAAATATTAAAAAGTCATACAAAACACTCACCGACGCAGGATTTAGGTATCCGTTTGAACTTACAGACAATCGTTTTAAAGTTTTTGAATATGCGCTTGAAATAGGAATAAAACTTAAACACCACGAATACAATGATTTTGTCCGTTCATTAACACCTCTTATGACTGATTTGTATATAAGAACATTGGAAAAGAAATGCAGCATCAAGTTAGAGGACTATATTGTTTCAAACAACAAAAATACCACGAAAATGATATGGGATGATACAAAAATATGTGGCACCGATATGCAGGAATCACTTAACAATAAATACGGAAAATTCCATGGTGGTATAGTGTACAACACACACCTTGTTGCAATAATCAAAGATTATATCTATAAAAATCATATGGAAAAAGAGAAATTTTCAGAATGCATAAGTATGCTAAGCAATGTTGAAGAAGAACTCCGCAACCCTGCTGCGCATACAATGGTTGCTTTTGATAAAGAAAAAATCAAAAAAATCACCGGAAACTATCCTGAAGAAATCTATAACACAATAATGAATCTTATGGCTGATTTGAATATCCCTGTTATAAAAAGGAATTCCTACGATGAAATGAATTTAATTTTGATTGACGCAATCGACAAATACAACGAAAATATCAATACTTAACAAACTAAAACCGCAATCGTCAAACCTATTGATTGCGGTTTTTTATTGTCATATTTTAACACACAATTATTTTCAAATCACTAAATAAAACCGACCTGTCATAACAACAAGTCGGCTTTACTTCTGAAATATAAAATGAAATGAAAAATTAAAATTAACGATTAATCGGAATATTTTCTGATTTTGAGATAAATTCCCCTGTCATCGGCAATTTTCTGACAAGCCTTGATGTCCTCCTCGGGGATTGTATCTACGATTGAAAACTGCGTATGTTCAAAATATTTCTTTGCATCCTCTGCAAATTTGAGCATTGACTCATACGCATGGTCAAAAACAGGACGGCAAACTTCGTCATACTTTTCCGATGAACAGGTATTGAGGCTGATTGAAACAGAATCAATATACTTTGAAATCAACTCAGCTGTGGGCTTGTTGTTGATTCTGTCAGAAAGACCGTTTGTGTTGAGTCTGAGTTTGATGTCGGGGTGCTTTTCCCTTACATATTTTGCGGTTTCAAGCATATTGTCAAGAGCTGAAGTCGGTTCGCCGTAGCCACAGAATACAAGCTCCTTGTAGCCTGTGAAATCAAAATCATCAACAGCCTTTTTAATATCCTCCATACTCGGATCATGCTTGTGCCAGAGTGTATCTGCACTGCCGACCGAATCGGTATTGTTGCGGATACAGAATGTGCATCTGCAAGGGCATTTGTTCGTCAGATTAGCATAGATAGATGTTTTGTACACATAAAGAATATCTGCCATTATGTTTTCTTCTCCTTATTGAAACTCACATTAAAGCGAGAGTTTTTTCTTGAAATTGATTTTATCAAGACCGATGCCTACAACAATGTAGATTAATGCTCCTACACCGGGCTGCAACCAGCAAGTGGGAAGTTCCGCAATTGCGGCACCAAAGTCATACATAAGACCGTTTGCAATAAAGTAACCGCCGATTGTAACGATTGTTGTTGGAATGAGCATAAGAAGTGATGACGGACTGATGATTTTTTCATCTTTGCCACGCTTCTTCATCGCCATTCTGCAAAGCACAAACGGAACTGCGTTGACAGCCTTGATAATAGCTGTTGGAATTGCCCAATGCGGATAACCCGAAATAAGGTCGGCAAGAGCGCCGCCGATTGATGATGCGATAATTCCGAAAGGTCCGGGAAGAATACTTGCGGCGAGATAAATCATAGAGTCGCCTGCATGAGAGTATCCAAGCGGTGACGGAATCTTGATAAAAGCAGTTGTAACGGTAATAAGAGCCGCACACATTGCCGTAATTGCAATCAGCTTTACATTATATTTTGAATCGGTTTTTGAAACAGTTTTAGCAGTCATAGTAATTTCCTCACAAAAGCATTTTTAAATGTTTTTCAAATTCAATACCCTCGTTGCGGTGAATACCGAGTTTAACGGTTTCACAAAGAGAGGTCTGTATGAATTTTACCGCCAGATTTACGGTATCTTTCAGGCTGTCACCACGGAGCAGTCCCGAAAAGACAACCGAGGCAAACAAGTCACCTGTACCCGAATAACTTCCGCCCGTCTTTTCACAGCTGACACAAAACACCTCATCATCGGCTGCAATAAGATTGTTAATCTTTGTAACCTCATCGGAAATTTTATGCTCAATGCCTGTAACAATCACGGTTTTCACCTTGTAGAGTTTCAAAAGCTTTTTGGCAAGCTCTGCAACCGTATCGAGAAAATCGGGAGAATCGGCATTTTTAATCAGTTCTGAATAGTCGGTATCGCACAGAATACAACATTCGGTAAGGTTCGGGGTGATTACATCGGCAACAGAAACGAGTTTTTTCATCTTTTTGCCGAGAGTTTCGGTATAAAGACTGTAGGTTTTTCCGCCGTCACCGAGAACCGGATCCACAAGTACAAGCGTGTCGTCGGTTTCAAAGCTGTCTATAAATGAAAGGATTTTGTCCACCTGCTTTTCGCTTGAGAGGAAACCCGTATAGATTCCGTCAGGCTGAAAGCCAAGTTTTTTCCATTCACTTGTGTAATAATCAAGCTTATCAGTGCAATCGTTGCAGTAAAAGCTTTCAAATCCCGTCTGACTTGTCAAAACGGCTGTCGGCATAGGACACGCCTGAATGCCCATTACGGACAAAACAGAGATTGCCGCCGTCAGCGAGCACTTGCCAAGTCCCGATAGATCATTGATTAGTACAGCTTTTTTTGTCATCATACCACGCCTTAAAATTTCTGAACAGTTCAACATTTATCTTGTGATGTTGTCATTATACAACACCACTGTCATTATTTGTATGTACAATTTTCAGAATTTTTATAGGTACAGTTTGTAAGATGCAAAAAAAGACACCTCACATTGAAGGTGCCTTTTCATATTTATAAACTGATTTTCTGTTAAAACTCATAATGTGACCACATAGAGATTATTTTTACGATTTTTTCTTCCTCATAAACCATATAGACAAGTCTGTGCTGAGAATTTATTCTGCGTGAATAGCATTGTTTCAAATTTCCGATAAGCCGTTCATAAGGCGGTGGATTTTGAAAAGGATTTTCGCTGATAAGTTCAAGCAAATTCTGCACATTACGCTTTAATGCAGGATACTGCTTGATTTTCTCCTTATCCTTTTGGGCTGATTTTGTAATCATCAGCTTGTAATCACCACTCAAATTCTTCACACTCCTCAAGCGGAGTTTCAATTCCGTCCTTTAATTTTTCACTCATACCGGGAATTGAATTAAGATACATTGTTTCAACAAGATTATTATAATCTTCTTCACTTATAAGAACAGCATTTCCGCTTTTGGTGCTGATGTTTATAGGTTCATTATACTTTACAGTCTGATCAATCAATTCAAAAATTTGTTTTCTGAAATTAGTTACATTAGTATTAATCATAAACGCACCTCCTACATTACTATATGTACATTATAGCGTACATATAATAGAAAGTCAATATTTTTACAACAAAATTCCGCAATCGGTCGGGTTGGTTTTCTTAATCATATGTCCCGCTTCGTGCATTGTCGTGGCAGTTTTGGTTTGTCGGGGGGGCATTTTTGGCTTTATCAACAAAGCAGACATAAAATGATTGTACAGTTTACCAATATAATTAAAGGTCGGAATATTGTATAATTATTTACATATTCTATTTATTGCGGGTTGATATGTATGTGGAAAGAACTTCGTACACAGCATGAAATTGACAATTTCATGAAAGAAATTATCGGATTTCACGACAGTTGCATAAAAGAAATAAAATATTCAAGCGGTGCTTATGTCGAAAAGAATCTGTCAATGTCGCCGGTAAACACAAAGCGTACATTAACAGTTCTTATTCAGCGACAATTTGAGGATATTTCCGCACTTGAACTTGAGTTTTCGGAACTTGAGTATATAAGAATGTACCCTGTAAATCCGGACTACACCTGTGAAATATTGGACGCATCATTTTTCATAAAAGACGGTCTTATTTATTGGTGTGATAACGGTGATGTAAAGGAAGACGACATACACAATTATAAAGGCACGGTCATCTGCTCAAAGAAAGTTCGTTGGAGAAATGCAAGCGAGCTTATCGGTAAAAGAGATTTTTATAAAAGTGCAAACGAATAACAAACAGCTATTTAAAAGCAACGAAGTTTTTGCTCCGTTGCTTTTTTGTTAACCTATAAAATCATTAAAAGATTTTTGTGCTATATCCGATACTATTCTCTGCATTTCGGAACGGGAATTTGCGTTTCTCGCTCTGTCAATGCAGCTTTCACGGTACTTTTTCGGCATACTTGAAAAGACAAACATTGCGTCGGGATTTTCACCGAGTGCCATTGTAAAACCAAGCGGCAAATCCCATTTTTCTCCGAGTATTTCAGCAGTTCTGTTCACCGTAATCACCCCTGTTTTAGTTTTTGCATAGGGATTTAAGATAAAACAGAGAATAATCGGAAATCATAAACCGAAAATAAAATTACTTCTGCTCTGCAACAACAGCAAAGAATACAAGGTCGGAGTCGCTGTCATTAATAAGGCTGTGTGTATGACCTTTCGGGCAATAGTGGCACACGCCTGCTTCAACCCTTTCATACTCGCCGTCCATAAGCACCTTGCCTGTTCCCTCAATGATGTAGAACATTTCGCAGTTGCCCTCGTGAGTGTGAAGTCCGATTGACGCACCGCTTTCAAGGCGACCGTGCATAATCATATTTCTGTCATCCGTGAATTTCTTTACGGCATATGCCTTTTCTCCGCCTTTAAAATTTGGCAAAATCTGCTCTTCCATATGCTTAAAATCAATAATCATATTTCTTGTCCTCCTGATTAAATTGAAATTTTAAAGTTCTTTATAATAAGGACAGATATCCTCATAGTGACCGTCTTTCATCAAAAAGCCTTTCGGAATAACTCCGAGTTTTACAAAGCCGAGGCTTTCATAAAGATTTCTTGCAGATGTGTTGGTTTTTACAACAGCGTTAAACTGCAAAATTTTGAAGCCGTATTTTTTAGCACGCTCAAGGCAATCCGACACAAGCTTTCTGCCGACACCTTTTCCCCTTGCAGAAGAAGAAACCGCATAGCTTGCATTACAAATATGACCGCATCTGCCGATATTATTTGGATGAAGAATATACATTCCGAGAATCTCGCCGTTTTCATCGACTGCAACTGCGCAACAAGTTTGCTCTGCAAAAAACTTTTTTCCGCTTTCAAAATCGAGTTCTTCAGTCTGCGGAAAGGCAACTCCGTCCCTTACAACTTCATTCCATACGGAAATCATACCATTAATATCATTTTCCCCGTATTCTCTCACGGTAATACTCATTTTCAGTCACCTCGGGTTAATTTTAGCACTATAAGTTAAAATTTTCAATCCAAACGGCTGAAATATTTACTATTTTTACCTTTTTAAAATTGCAAATTAATCTTGAAATTTGTCGAAAGATACTGTATAATCTATTTATAGAATTGAATAAGAATGATCTTATCAAGAGTGACTGAGGGGACAGGCCCTGCGAAGTCCGGCAACCTGCGTATGCAAGGTGCCAAATCCTGCGGTATTTACCGAAAGATGAGTAAACACAGCACCTTTCGGATGAACGGTGCTTATTTTTTTGGAAGGAGTTTTCTAAATGGCTAAACATTTATTTACATCCGAATCTGTAACGGAAGGTCATCCCGACAAAGTGTGTGACCAGATTTCCGACGCAGTTCTTGACGAAATCCTCTCTCAGGATAAAAACGCTCATGTTGCCTGTGAGGTTACAGCTACAACAGGCATGATTCATGTTATGGGTGAAATTTCAACCGATTGCTATGTTGACATCGCAGATGTTGCAAGAAAGGTTGTAAACAACATTGGCTACAACGATCCGAAGTGCGGTTTTGACGGCAACACCTGTGCGGTTCTCACATCAATTGACGCACAGTCACCCGACATTGCAATGGGCGTAAACGAAAGCCTTGAGCTTAAAGACGGCGAAAGCGATACTGACAATCAGATCGGTGCAGGTGATCAGGGCATGATGTTCGGTTATGCGTGTGATGAAACACCCGAACTTATGCCGATGCCAATTTCTCTTGCCCACAAGCTTGCAAAACAGCTTACAAAGGTAAGAAAAGACGGCACTCTTTCATATCTCCGTCCCGACGGTAAGACTCAGGTTACTGTTGAATATGACGATGACAAGGTTGTCGGCATTGACACGGTTGTAATTTCAACACAGCATGATGAAGATGTTACACTTGAGCAGATTAGAAAAGACCTTATCGAGTATGTTATCAAACCGATTATCCCTGCTGAGCTTATGAACGAGAACACAAAGATTTTCGTAAACCCGACAGGCAGATTTGTAATCGGCGGCCCGGTCGGCGACTCAGGTCTTACAGGCAGAAAGATTATTGTTGACACCTACGGCGGATTTTCTCGTCACGGCGGCGGTGCATTCAGCGGTAAAGATCCGACAAAGGTTGACCGCAGTGCCGCTTACTACTCAAGATATATTGCAAAGAACATTGTTGCCGCTAAGCTTGCCAAGAAGTGCGAAATTCAGCTTGCATATGCAATCGGTGTTGCAAAGCCTGTTTCAATAATGGTTGACACATTCGGCACATCAAAATATTCAAACGAAGAACTGGCAAACGCTGTTGAAAAGGTATTTGACTGCCGTCCGCAGTCTATCATCAGACAGCTCAAGCTCACGGAAACAAAGTATCTCCCACTTGCCGCTTACGGTCATATGGGCAGAGAAGAACTCGGTGTTGAATGGGAAAAGACAAATAAGGTTGACGAGCTTTTAAAGGCTGTCGGCTAATAGAATTAAATTGTTCGATAATTTCGGGAGTAAGGTTTGTGTACAAACGCAAATTCTTGTTCCCGATTTTTTTATTTTAAAAAATATTGTTGATAAATTGTACAAACAATTACAATGCTACGCTCGGGCGTGATATGTTTTGTGGGCATTACAAACTATCTGCCCCTACATTCTCATAACAACATATATTTCAAATATAAACGCAAAAATCCCGATTAACTTTTTACGGTTAATCGGGATTGTAATTTTTATACGGATATTATTTTAATTCTTAACCAGAATTAAACTTCTGCAATAACCTCAACTTCAACAAGGACATCCTTTGGAAGCTGTTTTACTGCAACACAGCTTCTTGCGGGCTTTGATGTGAAATACTTGCCGTAAACCTCATTGAAAGCACCGAAATCTTCCATATTTTTTAAGAAACAAACTGTCTTAACAGCTTTTTCAAGTGAACTGCCTGATGCCTCAAGAACATTTTTAAGGTTTGTGCAAACCTGTTCTGTCTGAGCCTCAATTGTTGCAGCCTCAACATTGCCTGTTGCAGGGTTAATTGCAATCTGACCGGATGTAAAAACAAGACCGTTTACCTTTACAGCCTGTGAATACGGACCGATAGCGTCGGGAGCATTTTTAGTATAAACCTTTTCCATTATAATGACCTCCTGTCAATATATTAAAAATTACTGATTAAACAAGCTTAAAGCCTGCGTCAACAAGTGCATCACGAATTTCTTTAATCTGAGCAAAATCTCTTGTTTCAAGAACAACACGGAGGTAACAACCGTTTACATCCGTACCCTCTCCGCCTCTTTCGTGGTGGATAGAAATTACATTTGCGCCCTTTTCGGCAATGATATTTGAAACGGCAACGAGCTGACCCGGCTTATCCTGAAGTTCAACACAGAAAGTCTGCTGTCTGCCTGTCATGAGAAGTCCACGCTTGATAACTCTTGAAAGGATTGTAACATCAATGTTACCGCCTGATACAACGCAAACAACCTTCTTGCCCTTAACAGGGAGCTTGTTGAACATTACAGCAGCCAAAGGAGCTGCGCCTGCGCCCTCGGCAATCATCTTCTGTGACTCAATAAGCTTGAGAATTGCAGATGAAATTTCGTCATCGCTTACCGTTACGATATCGTCAACATACTTCTTCACATATTCAAATGTATGCTCACCCGGTTCTTTAACCTGAATACCGTCGGCAATTGTAGAAACGCTGTCAAGATGAACAGGCTCGCCGTTCTTGATTGACTCAACCATTGAAGGAGCGCCCTCTGCCTGAACACCGTAAACCTTAATGTTAGGATTAAGGCTCTTGATTGCACAGGCAACACCCGAAATAAGTCCGCCGCCGCCGATTGCACATACAACAGCGTCAACATCGGGCATTTCATTCATAATTTCGATACCGATTGTACCCTGACCTGCAATTACATTTTCATCGTCAAACGGGTGGATAAATGTATAGTTCTTTTCATCACGAAGTCTTAAAGCCTCGTTATAAGCGTCATCATAAACACCCGGAACCATACAAACCTCGGCTCCGTAGTTCTTAGTAGCCTCAACCTTTGAAATAGGTGCACCGTCAGGCAGACAGATAAGCGACTTGATACCGTACTTTGTAGCAGCAAGTGCAACGCCCTGAGCGTGGTTGCCTGCAGAACAGGCAATAACACCTCTTGCCTTTTCTTCTTCGGTAAGCTGAGAAATCTTGTAACCTGAACCTCTTACCTTAAATGAACCTGTAATCTGAAGATTTTCGGGTTTGAGATAAACATCACAATCATCACAAATACCCCTTGCCTGAACGATATTAGTCTGTCTGATAACATCCTTCAAAACATATGATGCGTGATAGATTTTGTCTAATGTAAGCATACCAATTACTTCCTTTTCTATATGTATCCACTGCTTATTTTAATACAACAAAGCTTTAAAATCAAGTTTTTTTGGAATAAACAAAGGGAATTTTTGCAGGATTTTTTAAAGTCTTATTCATAATTCGCAAACAGAATATAAAATATTAATGATGAACAAATAAAAACACCTGCTTACAAGCGTAAACAGGCGTTTCTATGAAATTATGAAATTGGTATTAACTAATTGAATACTTACAGCCTAAGTTAAGCAAGTGATGCGCCAAGCTTTTTGCAAGCCTCAAGGGCGTCGTCATCGGGAGCATCGTTACAGATAACGCTTTCGCAAACAAGGTTTGCACCGTCACCCTTACAGGTGTCCTCCCAGTTTCTCATCCATTCGCCGTCACCCCAGCCGTATGAACCGAAGAGGGCAATGCTTTTGCCGTTTAATGCACTTTCACATTCATTGAAAACAGGCTCAAACTCGCTGTCCTCAAGAACCTCCGCACCCATTGCAGGACAACCGAATGCAATGCCGTCAAAATCGACAACCGATGAAGAATCAAAATCGTTTACATTTGCAAGAGTAACTTCTGCGCCTGCGGACTTTGCACCCTCGGCAACGGCTTCCGCCATCTGCTCTGTGTTACCTGTACCGCTCCAGAATACTACTGCTACTTTACTCATATTATATACTCACCTTTCAGTTTTTGTACTTGATTACACTTTAAGTCAGTTACACGCAACCGTCAGTTTCTGAATAGGTGTGCCCTGTAACCACTTAGAGTAATAGATGTCAGAACATTTTTTGAATTTGGCGAACTCTTTGGCTGCTTTTTCTTCATTACCGTAAACCTTCCAGCAACCTGAATATTTACAGCAATTTCCTTTATGAAGAATAAAGCCACGGACATCTTCGGGAGGATAACCGAGGAACAGTCCGATTTCGTGCGGGAACTCGGTTGAGTCTTTAAGTCGGTGGCGAAGCTCCCTTATACAGCGTGCGGCATCGTGTGAATGATACCCCTGCGACTCAAGCAGCTTGCACGCATATTCATCGGACAAATCAACAGCAAGCTTGGACGGGCGAAAAATATAGATTAAAGCCTTTCCGTTGCTGAACTTCAGTGGCAGAACTTTTATTCCCTTTTTGCATAACATTTTATTCAGCTTTCTCACATCACATTCGCACTCAAGCCGTGATGAGTACGGGCAATTAAAAAGGTTAGCCGTCTTTATTCCTGCAAGCGTTGGGGAACAATGCTTGATAATTAAATCTTCTGACATCTTTTCCTCTAAATAATTGAATGAATGATTTGAATAGAATTGAATAAATACACCACAGTGATTATCCGATAATTGTTTTGCAGTTAGCTTTTGCTAACTTAATTCCATAAGCAAGACTATTTTGTTGTCTTTATCTTGCAGTTAAAATATACCATCAATCAATGTTGTTATCGGCTCTTAAAAGGTTTTCTACGCTCCAAACGGACAGACAATTTCAGCAAAGATTTAGGGACAGCAAACGCTGTCCCTGAAAGGAGAAGAGATATTATGAATAATTACCCGGCAAAGTAATCATCAAATACTCTGCGGATATTTCCGCAGTCTGTCAGAAAAGAATATAGGCGTATCTTTTCGACAATGTTATTATAGCACTTTACAAAGTCTTTTTACTGCTCTTTACGGACATATAAGGCTCTGTTCAGACGAGCGATTTTCTGTACTCGTTCGGCGACTTGTTCATCACCCTTCTGAAAGCACCCGCAAACTTACTGCCGTTGTTGTAGCCGACAATTCCTGCAATTTCAAGAACACTTTTGTCGGTGTTTTTCAAAAGCGAGGCGGCCTTTTGCATTTTACAGTTCGTTATGTAGCCGTTAATCGTGTCGCCGTAGACACCCTTAAAACAGATCTTGAGAGAAGTTGAAGAGATGCCGAGCATATCGGCAAGCTCCGTAATTGTTATATGCTCGTCAAGGTGAGCAAGCAGATATCTTTTTGCCTCTTTTGCGGCGGTAACCTGTGAGCGTGAAAAATATCGTCTTTCCTCACTCTCACCCTTGTATTCAAGACCACTCAAAAACAAAAGAAGTTCAAGCACCTTAACCTTGTGATAACCCTTTCGGATATTTTCTGGAACGGAATAGAGTTCCGAAAAAATATGCTCAATGCTGATATTTTCACGCATAATTGAGTACGGCTTTTCGGAACAGAATTTCATTTCAAGCTCTTCGGGGCTGACAAAAACATCGTCAAGAATACACGAAAAACACCTTGGCACACGGTTCATATCAATTGCAACCGACACACCGTGGTAGTGGCTCAGCGGACAATATCTGTGTCGGATGTTTTCCGTATTCTTCTGTATCGACAAATCACCCGACGCAAGGTAAAGATATTCGCCGTTTTTGTATTCAAACTCGATTCTGCCCTCCTGACAATGCGTGATGATGAGCATTTCTCTTCCCTTTGCAAGATTAATGTCACAACTTTGCATATGAACATCGTAATACACAAGCTCAATGCCTGAAAACACAGGGTACACGGTGACCTCGCAATCGCCTGTGCTGTCCTGTGAACGGTATATGCTGAACGATTCGCAATGTTCAACAGTCTGTATCATACCGTATAGATTGTCAATTTTCTGCAATACTGCCATAAGCTCCCAAAAACCTTATTCCGCCTTCATAACGGTGTATGCGCCTATATCGTTAACTGTCTTTTTGAGGAGTTTTTCCTCAATTTCTCTTTTCATTCTAACCGTAACTCTGCCGGAAGAAACATCGGCTTCCGCCCACACACCGTCAATTGAATTGAGTGCGTTTTCTACTCTTGCGGAACAGTTTTTACAGACCATTCCGTCAACAACAAGAGTTTTTTCATAGGGATAATGTGACTTATCCTTATCGGCAACCTTGTTTTTCTTAACGCTTTCGTCACTTGCACCGCAACATCCGCTTGCAAGCTTTTTCTTGTAACTTCTGATTACGAGAACCACAAACGCAATGAATGCCACGGCAAGCAAACCGTAAAAAACATACTCCATATTTATCTCTCCTTTTATTTTTTACGATTCAGAACAGTTCTGAATACACTTTACACCGTAAAATTTCTTCAACACCGAATTCATAATTTCAATAACAAACAAGAAGGGGTACAGCTTTTTAGCTGTACCCCCTACAAAACATTTACTTATGATTATGGCAGTCACCGTGACACGCACAGTGCGCACAGTTTGCACCGCAGGAGGATTTGCCCTCTTTTTTGTCTTTTACCATACGGGCAACCACAAAAGCAATCACGGCAATAACAATTAATGCAACAATGATTGTGCCGATATTAGCCGCTAACCATTCCAACATATTTATTCCTCCCATTTGTTAATCAACAAATTTATTACTTCTTAGCCGGCTTAACTTTGAGAGTTGTAGCCTCTTTGTAAGGTCTTACGAGCATATAAATCATAAATGCAAATACTGCAACGGCAAAGATAAGACCGATTACATTAAGACCGCCTGCAAAGATTGAACCGAACTGGAATACCATAAATGCAATTACATAAGCAAATACACACTGGTAACCGACTGCGAACCAGAACCACTTGATGTTGTTCATCTCTCTCTTGATAGCACCCATAGCGGCAAAGCAGGGAGCACAGAGAAGGTTGAAGAGAAGGAACGAGAAACCGCTGAGGCCTGTGAATGCAGCACCGATTTCTGCCCATCCGCCCGGATAAAGGATACCCATTGTACCAACGATGTTTTCCTTAGCAACAAGACCTGTGATGGATGCAACAGTTGCCTGCCAGTTGCCCCAGCCGAGCGGTGCAAAAATCCATGCAAGACCGTTACCGATTGCGGCAAGAATTGAGTTTCCGATTTCGTCATCACCGAGCATACGGAATGTACCGTCAACAAATCCGAAGTATGTTGTGAACCAAACAAGGATTGTTGAAAGAAGGATGATTGTACCGGCCTTCTTGATGAATGACCAGCCACGCTCCCACATTGAACGGAGAAGGTTGGATACTGTCGGAAGATGATAAGCCGGAAGCTCCATTACAAACGGAGCAGGATCTCCTGAGAACATCTTTGTCTTTTTAAGCATAATGCCTGAAACTACGATTGCAGCCATACCGATGAAGTAAGCCGATGTTGCAATCCACGGTGAACCACCGAAGATAGCTCCTGCAATCATAGCGATAAACGGCTGTTTAGCACCACAAGGAATGAATGTTGTTGTCATAATGGTCATACGGCGGTCACGCTCATTCTCGATTGTACGGGACGCCATGATACCCGGAACACCGCAGCCTGTGCCGACAAGCATTGGGATAAATGACTTACCCGAAAGACCGAACTTACGGAAGATACGGTCGAGTACGAATGCGATACGAGCCATATAACCACAGCTTTCGAGGAAAGCAAGGAAAAGGAAGAGTACAAGCATCTGCGGAACAAAGCCGAGAACCGCACCTACGCCGGCTACGATACCGTCAAGGATAAGACCGTTGAGCCAGTCTGCACAGTTGATTGCATCAAGGCCGTTGCCGATAAGAACAGGAATACCGGGAACCCAGATTCCATATGTTGCGGCATCGGGAGCGCCGTAACCCTCTTTATAATCTGTGTTGAGGTAGTTTGAAACAGCCTTTTCAAGATCAGATTTCTTAGTGTCGGGAGTTTCTGTAATTTCAAGAGTTTCTTCATCCTGAACAGAATATGTAACGCTTGCGTCTGAAGGTGTGAGATTTACGAGTTCTGCAAGAGCAGCCTTAGCGGCATCTTCGGAATAATTTTCAGATTCAAGATCAACAGCTTCGGCAATGTCGTCATTTCCGTACTGAGCATTGAATGCCTCGATAATTGCATCTGAATCACCGTAGGTTTCTTCAGCCTCGGCAGCCTGTGATGAGCCGATACCGAAAAGGTGCCAGCCGTCACCGAAAAGACCGTCATTTGCCCAGTCAGTTGCGGCAGTACCTACTGTCTGCATTGAGATGTAGTAAACAAGGAACATAATAACCGCAAAAATCGGAAGACCGAGCCAACGGTTGGTTACAACCTTATCAATCTTGTCCGATGTTGTAAGCTTACCCTTGTTTTTCTTCTTATAACAGCTCTTGATGATTGAGGCAATGTAGATGTATCTCTCATTAGTGATGATACTTTCTGCGTCATCATCAAGCTCTTTTTCAGCCGCCTGAATATCTTTTTCAATGTGGTCAATAACATTCTGCGGAATGTCAAGCTTTGCAAGAACCTTGTCGTCACGCTCAAAAATCTTGATAGCGTACCAACGCTGCTGTTCCTCGGGCATATTGTGAACAGCAGCCTCTTCAATGTGAGCGATTGCGTGTTCAACTACACCGTTAAAGCTGTGCATGGGAATTGTCTTTGTTGAGCCTGCGGCTTTGATTGCGGCCTCGGCAGCTTCCATAATGCCTGTGCCTTTAAGAGCCGAAATTTCCATAACCTTACAACCAAGCTGTCTTGAAAGCTCATCAATGTTGATTGAATCGCCGTTCTTCTTAACAAGGTCAATCATATTGATTGCCACAACAACAGGGATACCGAGTTCTGTAAGCTGTGTTGTGAGGTAAAGGTTTCTTTCAAGGTTAGTACCGTCAATGATATTGAGAATCGCATCGGGGCGTTCACCGACAAGATAGTTGCGGGCAACAACCTCTTCAAGAGTATAAGGTGAAAGTGAATAGATACCGGGCAAGTCCATGATTGTAACATCCTTGTGCTTTTTGAGCTTACCCTCTTTTTTCTCAACAGTTACGCCGGGCCAGTTACCGACAAACTGATTGGAACCCGTGAGTGCGTTAAACAAAGTTGTTTTACCGCAGTTAGGGTTACCTGCAAGAGCAATTTTAATTTCCATATATCAGTTATCCTCTCTTAGATTAGCAAAAGCTAACCGTAATGTTATAAAAATACGGGATTTCTCCCGTAGGATTTGCAAGTCCGAATTACTCAACTTCAATCATTTCAGCATCGGCTTTTCTGAGCGAAAGTTCATAATTTCTTACAGTAATTTCAATCGGATCTCCGAGCGGAGCAACTTTTCTGATGTAAATTTCAACACCCTTTGTGATGCCCATATCCATAATTCTGCGTTTGACAGCGCCCTCACCGTGAAGCTTAACAACCTTTACGGTTTCACCTACTTTTACCTGTTTTAAAGTTTTCATAACAGTCTCCTCCATCTAAAATTGAGCATAAAGCCGTATAAAAACACCTCTCGGAACAATTCCGCCGTGTGTTTGTTACATAGAATCAAATCATAATTTTACGAGCCATTTCTTCGCTGATTGCAACTCGTGTTTCCTTTACATTAACAATAACATTTCCGCCGAGTGACGAAATAACGGTAACCTCTCCGCCGGCAACAAAACCGAGATTTTCAAGGTGCTTTTTAACCTCGGGAGAACCTCCGACTTTCTTTATAATATTGGTTTCACCTGTGTTAGCAAACATCAAAGGCATCATAAAATCAATCTCCTTTAAGTTAGCAGATACTAACAATATTTGTTAATCAAAGGTTAGCTCTCGCTAACCGATTATATGGTACTATAAAACTCGAAATATGTCAATAGGCTTGCGAAAAAATTTTATTTTATTTTGAATTTTGGCAAATTGAATATTTCACGCCTGTAATTCGGATATTATTTTTGTTGATTTCGGTAAATCGTTTTTTCATAATTATTGAAAGCACAATTAATTTTATTGATTTTTTGTTCATATCATGATATGATTAGACAATGTAAAGGAGTGCAGACTATGCAATTAAAAGAATCAGGTGAAATGTACCTTGAAACAATATATGTTCTTTCAAAAAAGAGCAATTATATAAGATCAATTGATGTATGTGAAGAAATGGGATATTCAAAGCCGAGCGTCAGCCGTGCCGTTGGTCTTCTCAAAGAGGGCGGTTATCTTAAAGTCGGCGATGACGGCTCGCTTATTCTCACCGACCTCGGCAGGGAAATTGCAGAAAAAACATATGAAAGACACACCGTTCTTTCAAAGCTCTTTGTTATGCTCGGAGTTAATCCCGAAACTGCCGCCGCAGATGCCTGCAAAATGGAACACATTATCAGCGACGAAACCTTTGCCGCATTGAAAAATCACCTTGAAAATCATATGCAGTAAAAGGCTGAATAATTACCGAATATTACACACAAAAGGCTGACGAGAAATCGTCAGCCTTTGTTTTTACTCAACTGCTTTCAATAAGGCGATACACTTTTTCCGACCAATCCCATACCTCGGTAAATTCAAAATCACCGATTTTTATAAGCATATTTTCCCCACCTTTTTGAACGCTGAAATTATGTGTCTAACTCATAGTAATAAAGCGTGTTTGTGTCGGTGTCATAAACTCCCAATACAAAATTAAGCGACGCTCTTTCAAGCATATTCGTAAGGCTTTTATCTTGTTTGTCAATCAACATTGAATAGCCGTTCTTTATTTCGGGTATGAGCGAATTGCCGTTTTCATCACACACAAAACCACTGTAATCGCCATATAACAAAGCCTGAACCGTTTCATCGGACGGCAACGGCGCCCATACATTATTATTTTCAATTTGCGTTAAAGCGCTGTCATCTGAAAATTTAATTTTGGCAAAGGTTGCTCCGTCACCGTTAAATCCACCGTGCGTTTCAAACGATTCCGCAACTTCACCGCTTGAAACATTAAGTTTCAGATTATAGGCGACCGTATCTTTATCACCACACCCAATCAACAAAAATGCAAAAATAATAATAGCACAAATTATTGCAACCGCCTTTTTCATAAGCACACCTCGTCATTGTAAATAACATCAAATGAACTTTGTTAGCCAATTATCCAAGAATTTCACCTGTTCAGCTGTATGAAACCAATGTTCACCGCCATTCATAACAGTAAGGTCAGCGTTTATCTTCTCTGCAAATTTATTGATTATCTCAAATGATGTAAGGTTATCATTTTCACCGTATAAAATTGAGGTGGGTACATTCCAAGAAATTTGGTTTTCACGAACATAGCAAAGATATTCCCAAGATAAAGTTTCACCAAATTCAGTAGAGATTGTTTTCTTATCACGAAGTTCATTCTCTGTTACATTCGCCCATTTCATCATATTGGTAATGAGGTTTTCCATATCTACAACAGGCGAAATAAACATAGCTTTGTCAATCTGTTTATCTGAAAAGGCATTCATAGAATAAAATGCACCTATGCTATTCGCAATCAGAACTATATAATCATAATTTTTGCAATAATTATCGAACAGATTTGTAAATTCCTGTTTTGCATCCCACGGTGTTTCTGATTTATAGTCAAAGCCTATAACATCATATTCAGGTAGCAAAGGTTTGTAATGCTCCGATTCTGTAGCATTACCACCCTTTCCGTGTACATATACAGCCAGTCTACGCATTTAAAATTCTCCTTTTGCGGAACAATATCAACGCTTGCGGAATAATGCAAAGGCGATTTGCGGAACAATAGAAGTGTCTTTTTGCTTTATTCGCATTAAAATTTCATTGTGAGAGAAATTCTGTTCTTTTCGGGATCAACCGAAAGAACCTTTACATTTACAACATCACCGACTTTGAGAACTTCGCTCGGGTGCTTGATGTACTTATCGCAAATCTGCGAAATATGAACAAGTCCGTCCTGATGAACACCGATATCGACAAATGCGCCGAAGTCAATTACATTTCTGACCGTGCCTTTAAGCTCCATTCCCTCTTTCAAATCCTTGATGTCGAGAATATCACTTCTGAGCATTGGTGCTGGCAGTTCATCACGGGGATCTCTGCCCGGTTTGGAAAGTTCCTTTACAATATCGTCAAGGGTTGGAAGTCCGATTCTGAGAACATCGGCAAGTGACTTTGTTCCCTTTGCCTTTACTCTCTGCTGAATATCGGAGAAGTTGCCTGATTTTATTTCTTTGTCGGAATATTCAAGAAGTCCTAAAAGTTCTTTTGCGCTCTTGTAGCTTTCGGGGTGAACGCCTGTGTTATCAAGCGGATTTCTGCTTTCGGGAACACGCAAAAATCCTGCACACTGCTCAAACGCTTTAGGTCCGAGTTTCGGAACTTTCTTGAGTTCTGCTCTTGATGAGAAAGCACCGTTTTCTTCACGGTAAGCAACAATATTCTTGCACACGGTTGCGTTAAGTCCCGACACTCTCGACAAAAGTGCAGGCGATGCCGTATTAAGGTCTGCACCAACCGAGTTTACGCAGTCCTCTACAACACCGTCAAGTGTTTCACCGAGTTTTTTCTGCGGCATATCGTGCTGATACTGACCGACACCGATAGCCTTAGGCTCAATCTTAACAAGCTCTGCAAGAGGATCCTGAAGTCGTCTTGCAATTGACACGGCACTTCTGAGTGTGAGGTCAAGGTCGGGAAGTTCTGTTGCGGCAAGCTTTGATGCCGAATAAACCGACGCACCTGCCTCGCTGACTACCATATAATAAACGGGGTGGTCAGCCTCTTTGATTGTTTCGGCTGTGAACATCTCGGTTTCTTTGCTTGCAGTACCGTTGCCGATTGAAATAATATCAACATGATGCTTTTTGATGAGGCGGAGCAAGGTCTGCTTTGATTCCTGAATTTTTTTGTCTGAATGTGTAGGATAAATTACGGTTGTATCAAGCACCTTGCCTGTGCTGTCAACAACGGCAGTCTTACAGCCTGTGCGATATCCCGGATCAAGTGCAAGCACGGTTTTGCCCTTTACAGGCGGCTGCATAAGCAACTGCTTGAGGTTTACGGCAAAAACCTTCATAGCATTTTCGGAGGCGGTATCTGTAAGGTCGTTTCTGACCTCACGCTCAATTGAGGGATAAATAAGTCGCTGATAAGCGTCTGTGCAAGCCTCACGGATAATGTCTGAACAAAGCTGATTTTTGTCTGTAATCATTGCTCTGAAAATTGAATTAAGCGGTTTTTCGCTGTCGGTTTCAACGCTGACTTTGAGAAATCCCTCTTTTTCGCCACGATTCACGGCAAGCACTCTGTGACCTGCAATCTTTTTAACAGGCTCTTTGTAGTCATAATAATTTTTGTAAACGCTGTCCTTTTCTTCATCTGTTGCAACAGACACAAGCACACCGTTTGCGTTTGTAAGATTTCTTATTCTCTTACGGATTTCCGCATTATCCGACACAAGTTCTGCAATGATATCCATTGCACCCTGAATTGCATCTTCAACGGAGGTAACTCCCTTTTCTTCGTCAATATAATCAACTGCCGACTTTGACGGATCAAAACCTTTTTCCTGCTTTAAAATATCGTTAGCAAGCGGTTCAAGTCCCTTTTCTTTTGCAATTGACGCCCTTGTCTTTCTCTTTGGACGGTACGGACGGTAAATATCCTCAAGTTCGCTTAGCGTGGCAGCCTTGTCAAGTGCAAGGTTGATTTCATCCGTGAGCTTTTCCTGTGCGTCAATGAGTGAACGGATTTCATCTCTGCGCTTGTCAAGTCCTCTTAAATATTCAAGCTTTTCGGCAAATTCACGAATCAACTGGTCATCCATTGAACCGTGCATTTCCTTTCTGTATCGTGCAATAAAAGGAATAGTGTTGCCGTCATCAAGCAATGTGATGATGTTTTTGGCATACTCCTCTTTAATATTAAACTGCTGTGAAAGAATCTGTGAATAATCCATTATATCCTCCGTTTTTGTTTTGTAAGGCTTATTATAACATACTTTTAAATAATTTGCACTAAAAAGAAAACGAGCAGTCAAAACGACTGCTCTCATGAATTATTTATGTTTATGCATTTTAAGCACTTTTCTTTTTGCGAATATAGGCAAAATAGAGCGGAAGTCCTACAAAGACCATACCGCCGATTATGTTGCCGATTGTAACGAACAGCAGAGATTCACAGCCCGAAAGATTTGCAAGATTCTGACATTGCTGTGCCGTAATACCGTAAAGCTCCTGAGCTTTTGCAACATATTCGGGATTCATTGCCGCCATAACACCTGTCGGAATATAGAACATATTTGCAACGCAGTGTTCAAATCCGCAGACTACAAATGCACAAATCGGGAAAAATACACCGAAAATCTTACCTATTGCATCTGTTGCGCCTGTTGCCATAACGATTGCAAGGCACACGAGAATGTTGCAAAGTATGCCGCTGATAATTGCCGTTGCAGGATTGATTGTTGTTTTGGCAAGTGCAACCTTGATTGTAAAAGCACCAAGTCCGCCGTTTGAATAATTGAGCTGACCCGAGAAAAATATCAGTAAATCAATAATCATTGCACCGACAAAATTTGAAATATAAACCGTAACAAGATTCTTTATCATTGAAACAGGCTTGATTTTCTTTTCAAGTGTCGGAATAATCATAAGGCAGTTACCTGTAAAGAGTTCACTTCCCGTAAACACAACAAGCATAAGTCCCACGGGGAAGATTACGCCTGCAACCACTCTTGCAAGCCCCACATCGGCAACTCCGTGCATTGCAACATCGCTTGCCGCACCGCCGAATGCGATAAATGCGCCTGCCATAAGTCCGAGCAAAATCATTTTCGGCAGAGAAAGCATTGATTTTGTTACACCTGATTTTGACACCAGCGACGCAATTTCAGCCGGTGAATTAAATCTGCTGTCCATTAAAAAACCTTCTTCAATTAGTTTATCAATTGTTGCAAAATTTACTGTCATTCGGCAATAAACCGCAAAATCACAGGATACATATTATCACAAAAGCAAAGTGTTTGTCAATTAATATGCGATTATCTGTAACATTGCACACAAAAGACTTTACAAATTGTCAAATACAGTTTATAATCATAGTGTAAATATTACACAACCTAAAGATGTGTAATATTCGTAGTCAGAGTGAGAATAATCACATACAAAACGGGAGCTGTTACCGGCTGAGAGGAAATTCGATTTCGACCGTAAACCTGATTTGGATAATGCCAACGAAGGGACATATCAAGCTTGAAGTGTACGCACTTGGAGTATGTCTTTTTGGCATACTCCTTTTTTGTTGTGTTTTTTCTCCGAAAGAATTTTATTTAAGGAGTAGTTTTAATGAAAACGAACAATAAGAAAAATGCACTTGTTATGTGCGAATGTGCAATTATGATTGCACTTGCGGCAGTTTTAAGCTTTGTAAAAATTCTTGAACTTCCCTACGGCGGCAGTGTTACCGCATTCAGCATTGTTCCGATTGTAATTATCTCATATCGCCACGGTGTAAAATGGGGATTGCTTTCGGGATTTGTATTCAGCATTATTCAGCTTATTCAGGGAGCTTCAAACCTTTCATACGCAACTTCATTTTTAGCAGCCGTAACAATCATTCTCTTCGACTATGTAATTGCATTCACGGTTATCGGTCTTGCAGGCTTTCTCAGAAACAAGGTCAGCAATCCGTCTGCCGCTGCCGTAACAGGCACGGTAGGGGTTTGTGCTTTGAGATATATCTGTCATGTAATTTCAGGCTGTACCGTATGGGCAGGTGTTTCAATCCCCTCAACCGACGGACTTCTCTATTCACTCAGCTACAACGCTACATATATGATTCCCGAAACAATAATCAATGCGGCGGCTGTATTCTGGCTTTTCGGCTGTCTTAACTTCAGAAGTGAAAAAATCAGCGTTGCAAAGAAAATTGAAAAGAATCTTACAGAAACTGTTTCGGCATCAATTTCAATTCTTTCACTTATGGTTGCCGTAATTATTGACGCCGTTGCAGTTTTTGCGTCACTTCAGAACCCCGACAGCGGTGTGCTTGATTTTTCACTCATTTCAAACACAAACTTTACTCTTGTAGGCATCGTTTCGGCAATCGGAATTGTGCTTTGTGTAGTTTTTGCAATCATTGCAAAGGTTACTTCAAATTCTGCCAAAAAGGTTAATTAACATTTAATCGGATATTCACGGTAAAGCCTCTGTATCAGGGCTGACGGCATTGCTGTCGGCTCTGTTTTTTATTATGTAAACACAAGTATGAAACGGGCATATTATGAGAATGAACAGCAATGTTCATAAGTTTGAACAAAAAGGAGAATTAAATTGGATATTAAAGAAATTATTTCTCAGCAGTACGGAATACCGTGTCTGCCAAAGAGAACGAGCGAGGCTATGGCATATGTTCCCTTTCAGCAGTTCGACTCCCCAACCTACAGCCCGTTGCAGGGACTTGAGTCGGGTACAATGTTCCCCGTTCTCAACAAACCATTCTACGGAAAGAAATGCGGTGAGGGACTTGACTGAAAGAGAAATTCTTTTAAAGAAAATTTCAACCTACGAATTTGCCGCACTTGACCTTCAGATTTATCTGGACACTCATCCGCACGATACGGCAATGATACAAAAAATGAACGGTTTCAAAGAAAAATTGAAACCGCTTGTTGAAGAATATGAAGAAAAATTCGGTCCTTTGAAAAAGAGTATGACAAGCACCAATATGTGGAGCTGGATAAAGGGACCGTGGCCGTGGGAAAACGAGGAGGATTGCTGATGTTTGTCTATGAAAAAAAGTTACAGTACCCCGTCAATATCAAAAAGCCGAACGCAAAGCTTGCCAAGATTATCATAACGCAATACGGCGGTGCGTAGGGCAAAATGTGATACTTTTTATTTTCGTATAACATCCCGATAAAAATCAATAAACGCATTAAGCGCAGGAGATTTCCACTTATTTTTGTGGATAAGCAACTGCGTCCACACCGAAACATCACAATCGTTGACGGGAAGATGTTTTATCTCTCCCGAATTGTAGTAATCCTCCGTGATGAAATCAGGCAAGAACGAGATCATTTTGCTGTTTTTGATTAGAGAACAAATTTGTAGAGGGTTTCCTATTTCCAAAACAGGGTGAATTTCAAGCGATTGTGTGGCAAGTTCATTGTTGAGCAATTTTCTGTAGCTCATATTACTTTCGGTCAGTACAAAATCCTCGTTGCATAATTCTTTTAGCGAAATATTTTCTTTATTCAAAAGTGGATTGTCAACCGATGCAAAGAAGTGAACCTTTTCCTCATGCTCTGCACAAATTATAAATTCCGAATCATAAATGTGGCTGTCAAGCGTAAAAATCAAATCAACCTCATTTTTGCGTAACATATCAAACATCTGCTCTGTACCGCTTTCGACAACGACAAGGTGAATATTAGGAAAATGCTTTCTGAACTCAAGAAAATCATCTTTAAAAAATCGGTTGCAGACAGAACTTGACATTGCAAGGCGAATGTTGCCCTCAATTGTTTCGGGGGTACGCAAATCTTCAAGCATCTTTTCGTGAGATTCAAGAATTTCTCTTGCGTGTTGCAGAACCGTTATGCCGTCGGAAGTCAGGCTGATTCTGTGGTAAAAGCGGTCAAAAAGCACCGTGTTAAGCTCGCTTTCCAACTGTTTTATCTGTGATGAAACGGTTGACTGGGTATAGCCGAGCTTTTCCGCTGCAGCAGAAAATCCCGAATATTCGCACACAGCTACAAAGGTTTTAAGCACATTGGTATCCATAACTAAATCCTCTTTCATACGAACGATATCTTCGTTATTATAGCACAGCTTTATCAATTTTACAAATGGTATTTTATTTGCTATACTACTCTTTGTATTGCAAAATAAACAAATGAGCAGTATTTATGACGAAAAAATATTGTGTAGATAAAATAAATTCGGCAGGAGGACTTGTGTTGTGAATCGTGAAAAATTAGGAAGCCGACTCGGCTTTATAATGCTTTCGGCAGGCTGTGCAATCGGTTGCGGAAATGTGTGGAAGTTTCCGTGGATGTGCGGACAATACGGTGGCGGAAGTTTTATGCTTGTGTACATCATCTGTCTTATTGTTTTGGGAATTCCGTGTTTGATAATGGAATTTTCGGTGGGCAGAGCGGCACAGACAAGTCCGATTAAAATGTACCGCAAACTTGAAAAGCCAAAGCAAAAATGGGGCGGTTTCGGTTGGGTATGCCTTGTGGGCAACCTTGCAATTATGGCTTTTTACACAGTTGTTTGCGGTTGGATAATTTACTACTTCATAAATTTTCTGACGGGTAACAACCGTGACCTCGGATTTACCACAATGATTGCAAATCCGTCAGTCAATGTTATTTTTATGATGATAACGGTTGTTATCGCCTTTGTTATACTCTCGTTCAACATTCAGGGCGGACTTGAGAGGATAACAAAATATATGATGATTGCTTTGCTTGCACTTATGATTGTGCTTGCAATCCACAGTCTGTTTTTGAGCGGTTCGGGTGAGGGTATGACATTTTACCTCAAACCCGACTTTTCAAAAATCAATGGTGATGTTGTTGTGGGTGCGATGAATCAGGCATTTTTCTCGTTGTCAACAGGTATGGGCGGTATGGCTATTTTCGGAAGTTATATCGGCAAAGACCATTCACTTATGGGCGAGGCAATCAATGTTATCTCTCTTGACACACTCGTAGCTCTGCTTGCAGGCATAATCATCTTCCCTGCCTGCTTTACTTACAACCTTGAAGTTAATTCAGGTCCGAACCTTTTGTTTGACACAATGGCAACCGTGTTCAACAATATGCCCGGCGGAAGAATATGGGGTTCGCTCTTCTTCCTGTTTATGGTGTTTGCGGCAATGTCAACCGTTTTGGGTGTTTGCGAAAATATTCTTGCAATGATTCGTGATTTGACAGGCTGGTCAAGAATAAAAGGCAGTCTTATTTGCGGAATTGTAGTGTTTGTGCTTGCACTCACAACGGCTCTCGGATTCAGCGTTCTTCATTTTCAGCCGTTTGCAGAGGGTACAACATGGCTTGATTTTTGGGACTTCATTGTTTCCACAAATGTTCTTCCTCTCGGTTCTCTTGTGCTTGCTCTGTTCTGTTGCAACAAGTTCGGCTGGGGTTGGGATAACTTCATTAAAGAAGCCAACATGGGCATCGGTATGAAAGTGCGTTCGTGGATGAAACCGATTTTCAAATATGTAGTTCCTACAGCTATCGCATTTATCTATGTTTACGGACTCGTCACCTTTAAATGGCGATAAATAAAATTTGATACACAAAATAAAATCCGTATGGAGCAATCTTCATACGGATTTTTTCGGTTTAAATATTCATTTCCTTGTATTCTCTGTAGGTTTTGAATCCTACGGAATCGTAAAATTTTATTGCACCCTCGTTGAATTCCCACACATCAAGTTCCAGCCTGTCAAAGTCCCTGTTCTTAGCCTCTTGTTTGCAGAAGCTTATCAGCTTGGTTGCAACACCCATTCTGCGGAAGTTTTCATCAACTCCGAATTCGCAAATTTGATAGAATTCCCTTTGCAAACCGTACGGAGATTTTTCCTTGACTATGTATTCAACGGTTGCAAATCCGCAGATTGTATCACCGTTCACGGCAACGATAACATCGGAATTTTCGCCGTCAAAAACTTTATACACTATGTTTTTCATCTCATCGCAGAAATCATCTCGGAATATATCAGGTCTGCCGTTTGAGTGAACCCTGTTGACCTGATAACGAATTTCATTCACACGCTCAAGTTCTGATTTCTTAGCGTACCGTACTGTAAAGTCGGGCATATTGTCACTTCCTTTTGTTGTGGTTTATATAATCTGATTTTGTGATTTCAAGTTCGATTATTAAAAAATCATACGGTAATTTCAATTAAGTTTCCTTCAATACCGACAATACAGCTTTCATAATAGCCGTCACCCGTAACTCTCGGTCCGCTCAACACTTCATAACCGTCAGACTTCATTTTTTCAGTGAGTTCATCAACAGCAGTTCTGCTTCCTACGCTAAAAGCAATATGTACATATCCTGTGCCTGACAATTTGTCTGTGGTATCATTTAGGCTTGGTTTGTTCATAATTTCAAGCCTTGTATCATCTTCAAAACTTAAAAAATACGAACGGAAATCTGTTTTTTTATTATGATATTTTTCACTTGGTACTGCATTAAAATATTTAATAAAAAAGTTTTTTGCATTTTCAAGATTTTCCACATACATTGCAATATGTTCAATACGCATTTACTTATTTCTCCTGTTCGTATATTCTGTTTGCTGTTACAAAGTTATTGCGATACACAATTTTAATCACATCAAAAAATATGTGATTAAACAAAAACATTCATCAACGCGGGCGTCCAATGAACGCCCCTACTGAATTGTGAAAACAATTACAATGTTACGCTCGGGTATAATGTGTTTTTTTGCATTACAAACTATCTACACGAGTTGGGTACGGCGGCTCGCCGTGCGGGTGGATGATATCCGCCCATACAGGTTTTGTTCTTTTATGGAATTTTGTTTATATAATAATTTGCAATACAAATCAATACGAATACGGTCGGGAATGTGAAGTTTGTTCTATGCAAAACTTTTTTCCCGACCAAAATTTTCCATTTTAAATTTTCAATTTTCCATTAAAGCGTCAGCTTAAATCATCCAATACCAATACTTGTCCTGATTGTTTTCCGAAAGGTCGGGACTGAACTGGAGTTCGGGGTTTTTAATGCTTACTTTCATACCCTCAGTAATTGAGTTCACGATAAAGGCGTTACCGCCGATTGTTGCACCCTTGCCGATTACGGTTTCACCGCCGAGGATAGTTGTACCCGAATAGATTGTAACATTATCACGGATAGTAGGATGTCTTTTAACGCCTTTAAGCTGCTGACCTTTTCTTGTTGACAACGCACCGAGGGTTACACCCTGATAGATTTTTACATTCTCGCCTATCTCGGTAGTTTCACCGATTACAATGCCTGTGCCGTGGTCGATAAAGAAATACTTGCCGATTGTCGCACCGGGGTGAATATCAATTCCCGTAAGTCCGTGTGCGTACTCCGAAAGCACTCTCGGAATCATCGGGATTTTAAGTTTCCACAATTCATGTGCCACTCTGTAAACCGTGATTGCAAAAAATCCGGGATAGCAAAGAATGATTTCATCCGTACTGTATGCGGCAGGATCGCCGTTAAAGGCTGCAACAACATCTGTTGCAAGATAATCACGGATTGACGGAATCTTTGAAAGAAACTCATAAACCAGCTTTTCTGACTTTTCCATAACCTCATCATATGAAAGGTCGTTGCACTTTTCGCAACCCTTTAAAGCCTTTGCAATCTGCTTTTTAAGGTTGTACTGAATAAATTCTATTCTGTCGCCTACAATATAGCCGATGTATTCTTCTCTTACTCTGTTCTTGTCAAAGTAGCCCGGAAACAACAGCTTGCGGATTTCTTCAAGCACCTGAATAAGCACAGATTTGTTGATAATGTTATCCTCCGAAAGTCTGCAAGTCTGTTCATGCTTTGAATAGCTTTCGAGAATTTCATTGACTGTTTTATTTATATTATCATTCATATGAATACTCCTTTTTCAAAATCCTGTTTAATTCACTTACGGGAAGTCCGACAACATTAAAATAGTCGCCGTCAATCTTCTTTACAAGCAGAGAACCTTTGCCCTGTATTCCGTATGCACCTGCCTTGTCAAAAGGCTCGCCCGTTGCAATGTACTCCTCTATTTCCAAATCGGAAAGTTCAAAAAATTCAACAAGCGTTACATTGGAAAATGATTTTGCAACACCGTTTTTGACGGTACAACAACCCGTGATAACCTTGTGCTGTCTGCCCGAAAGCAGTTTTAACATATTCTCGGCATCCTCCCTGTTCTTAGGTTTGCCGAGCATTTTGCCGTCAACAAAAACTCCCGTGTCACAACCGATTACAATATTTTTTTCATAGCCGTTTTTTGAAATATGCAATGCCTTTTTGACGGCAAGATATTCGGGACGCTTTTCAAGCGGAACATTGTTCTCAACCGTTTCGTCAATGTCTGCGGGAACAATTTTAAAATCGGTTGTTATAAAACTTAAAAGCTCTTTTCTTCGTGGTGAAGCAGATGCAAGTACAATCATAATCTATCTCCGTAAAATTACTTTTGACTATTGTAACATAAAACCGAAATAAATAAAAGGTGATTATACAAAAAACACAAAATGTACAGCAATAATCAGCTATTCGGATTGACCGCACTCCGTACTTTGTATTGACAATAATTTTGCAAAGTGTTATATTTAAGGACAGCGGTGATCCGCATTAATAAGCACAATTCAACGAAAGGAAATGAAATATATGGCTAACATTAAGCTTCCTGTTCCCGTAACGCTTCTTACAGGTTATCTCGGTGCAGGCAAAACTACTCTTATCAACCATGTCCTCGGCAATCAGGAGGGCTACAAGTGTGCCGTTATCGTAAACGATATCGGTGAAGTAAACATTGACGCAGAGCTTATTCAAAAGGCAGGCGTTGTTACTCAGAAAGATACAAACCTTGTTCCGCTTACAAACGGCTGTATCTGCTGTACTTTGAGCGTTGACCTTATCAACCAGATTACAGACCTTGTAAAGTCAGGCAAGTTTGACTACATTCTCATTGAGGCAAGCGGTATTTGCGAACCCCTTCCGATTGCACAGTCAATCTCGGTTCTTGAGGGCGATAAGGAAAACAATATTCCCGAGCTTGTCCGTCTTGACAACATTGTTACAGTTGTTGACGCACTCCGTATGGCAACGGAATTCGGCTGCGGCGATGATCTTCTCAAGGAAGATGTTGACGAAGAGGATGTTGAAAGTCTTCTTATCCAGCAGATTGAGTTCTGTTCAACAATCATCCTCAACAAGGTTGACAAGGTAACAGAGGAACAGCTCAAGAGAGTTAAGGCTATGATTAAGACGCTTCAGCCAAAGGCACGAATTATTGAATCACAGTTCGGCAAGGTTGAAGTTAAGGATATTCTCGATACAAAGTGCTTTAATTTTGAAGAAACAGCCGCATCCGCAGGTTGGGCTCAGATTTATGATAAGGATGAAGACGACGAGGATACAGACCGTCACGGTCATCATCACCACCATCACCACCACGATGAAGACCATGACGAACATGAGCATCACGATCATGACCATGATGAGGACGGTCTTGACCACTCTCATTGCGACCACGAACACGGTCATTGCTGTCACCACGACCACGATCATGAGGACGGCGAAGAAGAGTACGGCATCGGTTCATTTGTTTACCACCGCATTCGTCCTTTCAATCAGGACAAGCTCCAGCAGTTTGTTGAGAACTGGCCAAAGAGCGTAGTCCGTGCAAAGGGTGTTCTCTGGTTTGATGACAAGAGAGAAGATGTTTATGTATTCGAGCAGGCAGGCGTTCAGATTACTGCTACGGAACAGGGCAAGTGGCTTGCCGCATTCCCAAAGAAACAGCAGAAGCTCTATCTTGCAGAGTATCCGGATATGGCTGAAAAATGGGACGAAAAATACGGCGACAGAGAAATCAAGCTTGTATTCATCGGTCAGCATATGGACAGGCACGCAATTGTTGATGCGCTTGACGAGTGTCTTTCAGACTGATAAAATCTTATAAAATTAAGGGCAACGGAATTCCGCTGCCCTTGTTTTTTGGGGTTGGATATACAAAAACGGCAGTCCGATTTGGACTGCCGAAATTTTTGCACTGTTAAGTTTTATTACTTTGATGACTCTGAATTAGAAGATTCGGGCTTGAAGTTAGCGTCAAATGTGAAAACGAGCTTTGTACCGTCTTTTTCCATTGTAATAACACCGTCTTTGAGTGTGTATGGAATGCTCTCGCTCCCTGCTGTAAAGTTCTTGTCATCGTATGTGAGCTCCTGCTCCTGACCGGCTGCAGAAAGCTTAGCCTTGCCGTCTTCTTTAAGAAGAATGTAGCCTTTGTCCATACCGACAGCGGCAAGAGTACTGCTGTCAAAGCTCATACCGCTTGCTTCTGCACTTGTAAGCTTGTAATAGCCGAGTGTTGAATTACCGCAAGCTGTAAGTGAAAGCACCATAAGAAGTGCCATAACAGCCGCAACGCTGATTGTGAAAATTCTTTTCATTTGTTTTTCCTCCGTTTTCCCTATCGGGATTTCTCATTTTTTCAGGCTTTGTGCCTTCGTCAGTGAATGACACGATTATTATAGCACAATGGCATAAACTTTTCAAGGTTATTTGTAAAAATATGTAAAAAAGCACCCTTTCGAGTGCTTTCCTCACCTAATATTCAGTTATCAGTTGAACCTTGACAAAAATGCCTGGGTTCTTGGATTTTGCGGATTGTTGATTACCTGTTCGGGAGTGCCTTCTTCGGCAATTACACCGTCAGCCATAAAAATGATCTTGTCGGCAACATCTCTTGCAAACTCAATTTCGTGAGTTACAACAATCATTGTGCTGTCGGAGGTTTTAAGACTGCGGATAACATTAAGCACCTCACCCGTTAGTTCGGGATCAAGTGCGGAGGTAGGCTCGTCGAAGCAGAGAACATCGGGATTGAGTGCAAGCGCTCTTGCAATTGCAACACGCTGTTGCTGACCGCCGCTGAGATTACAAGGATATGACTCGCTCTTTTCGGAAAGGCCTACCCTTTCAAGCAAAGACTTTGCATTGCTCTTGATAATTTCATGAGCCTCTTTATAGCTTTTTGCGCCCATATATTCGCCTGTCTGCTTTATCTGCTCTTTTGCGGCAAGCTTTGGAGCAAGCATAATATTCTCGATAACCGTATATTGCGGAAACAGGTTAAATGACTGGAACACAAGTCCGAAGTGAAGCCGTCTTTTTCTGATTTCGCTGTCGCTCTTTGCAGAGCTGTCATTGCTGTCAAAAAGCACCTTGTCATTGACGGAAATCTTGCCGTTGCCCGGAGTTTCAAGAAAATTAAGACACCTTAACAGCGTAGTCTTGCCCGAACCCGATGAACCGATAATCGCAAGCACCTCGCCCTTTTTAAGAGAAAAGCTGATATCTTTCAAAACCTCTGTTTTGCCGTAGCTTTTACGGATGTTTTCAACATTTAACAAAGACATAACCTTTCCCCCTTAACCCTTGTAGTAATCGAGCTTTTTCTCGATAAATGAGAAAAGCAAGGTAAGAATTCCGCAGAATGCGAGGAAGAATACTGCCGAATAGAAAAGCGGCCAGATGAGTCCCTGCATTGAGAAGTCCTTTGCTCTCATAAGAATTTCCGGAATAGCGATAACGCTTGAAAGCGAGGTATCCTTTACAAGAGTAATAATTTCGTTGCCCATGGGTGCAGTAATTTTCTTTACAACCTGCAAAAGCACAACCTTAAAGAAAATCTGACCCTTTGTCATGCCGAGCACCTGACCTGCCTCGTACTGTCCCTTTGGAACAGACTCGATACCGCCACGGAAGATTTCAGAAAAATATGCGGCATAATTGATTATAAATGCGATAAGTGCGGCGTTCATTCGTGCAAATGTCACACTGCCGTTTGACACAAGCGGCGGAACATAGAACACTACGAAAAGCTGGAGCATCAGCGGAGTACCTCTGATTATCCACACAAATGTTTTTGTCAGCCATTTTAACGGCTTGAATTTTGACATTGAACCCATTGAGATAATAAGTCCGAGCGGAATTGCCGCAAGCAGGGTTACAATGAAAATTATACAGTTTTCGCCGAATCCCTCAAGCAACTGACCGCTTACATTAAAAAATTGATCCATTTTATATACCACTCTATCCAAGTATTTTCAGTTTTGAATATATCAAAAGGCTTACAAATTTGAACCTGTAAATTTATAATCAATAAAAAGCACAACGGGCGAACATAGTCCGCCCTGTATGTACAAACTTATTTTAATTAAATTATTTCTTTTTTACAAGAAGAAGATCCTGAAGGCTGTACTTCTCTGCAATCTTATCAAGTGTGCCGTCATCGGCAACTGCCTGAATAGCATCGTTAAGCTTTTTGAGTGTTTCGGGGCTGTCCTTACGAAGTGCAATACCGTACTGCTCAGGTGAAAAGTCCTTGCCGTCAACAACCTTGAGGTCAGCGTAGTCAGAACCGCTCTTGAGTGTACCGATTGACATTACATAGTCGATAACCGCAACATCTGCTGTGCCTGACTTAACCTCGAGAAGAGCCTTAGCCTGTGCGTCAACTGAAACATACTTTGCACTTGAGAAGAACTCGTCTGTCTGAGCAACAGTTTCACCTGCTGACTTCTTCTCTGCAACTACTGTCTTATCCTTGAGGTCATCTGCTGACTTGATTTTGTCTGCAACATCAGATTTTGCAACCATAACCTGCTTGTTTTCCATATAAGGAGTTGAAATATCCATTGTTGTCTTTCTGTCGTCATCAATTGTAAGACCGTTCCAGATGCAGTCGATTGTCTTTGAGTTAAGCTCAACCTCTTTTGAATCCCAGTCAATTTTCTGGAACTTTGGAGTAACACCCATTTTCTCGCAAACTGCCTCTGCAAACTCAGTTTCAAAACCTGTAAGCTTGCCGTCTGCATCAAGGTAGTTCATCGGCTCAAAATATGTAACACCGATAACAAACTCTCCCTTGTTTGAGATATAATCCCAGTCCGTTGCAGAAGAACCGCAACCTACAAAAATTGACGCTGACATTGCACCTGCAAGAAGTACAGAAAGTAACTTTTTCTTTTTCATAATTATTCCTCCATAATCTGATATACTCTCTACCTATGTTCTGCAAATCACCTTGCAAAACAATCTCTGTATATTATACATTAGTGCGTTAGCAAAGTAAAGTGTTTTCGAGAAATTTGCCGAAGAATTTTATTCCAATCGCAGGCATATTATTGCATAAAAGAATTATTCTTTAAAGAGGTGATTAATTTGTCGGGAAATCACAATAAAAATCACTTTGCGGCGGCATACATAAGGGTGTCAACCGAAAATCAAACTGAGCTTTCACCGTCAAGTCAGCTGAAAATCATCAGAAAATTTGCAGATGAAAAAGGCTATCTGATTGATGAAAAGTTCATTTTTCGTGACAACGGAATTTCGGGAAGATATGCCGACAAGCGACCTGAATTTAACCGAATGATAAGCCTTGCAAAGCAAAAGCCTCCCATGTTTTCAGCCGTACTTGTCTGGAAATTTTCACGATTCGCCCGCAATCAGGAGGAAAGCATTTTCTATAAATCGCTGTTGAGAAAAAACGGTATTGAAGTCATCAGCGTGTCCGAACCCGTTGATGACGGTCCCTTCGGAAAGCTGATTGAACGCATTATCGAATGGTCGGACGAATACTATTCGATTCGGCTTTCGGGTGAGGTAAGGCGAGGAATGACCGAAAAAGCCGAGCGTGGCGGCATCGTCAGCATTGCACCCTTTGGCTATAAAGTGACAGGCGGAAGGCTTGTGGTTGACGCCGAAAAAGCCCGAATTGTCAGTAAAATTTTTGCCGATTTTTTGAATAATAAAGATATAAATATGATTTGTGACAACTTGAATTCGTCAGAAATCAGAACCGCCAAGGGCAACCGCTGGGATAGCCGTGCCGTTGAATATATTCTGCAAAATCCCGTTTATATCGGCAAAATCAGGTGGAATCCAATCTGCAAAACAGGCAGAGATTTCTATAACGATAACCTGATAATTTCAGACGGCACTCACGAACCGATTGTTGATGAAGTAATTTTTGAACAAACAAGGCAAATATTATTCTTGCAAAGAATAATAGGCAAAGAACATTCCCATAAACAAACCGAAATTAGACACCTTATTCAAAATCTTGTCAAGTGTTCAAACTGTAATTCAACCCTCGTTACGATTAAAAATAATCTTCTCCAATGCTCCGCCTACATTCACGGCAACTGCCATTCGTCACACAGCGTAAAAATTGAAAAGATTGAAAAAGTTGTAATTAAAGCAATCAATATTCTCATAAAGAACAATTTAATTAATGATGCTTTCTCGATTAAAGAAAATTATCCCTTAAAAACGCAAAACGACTTACTATCCATAATTACAAAAAGAATAATATTTGACCGCAAAGCCTCCCACCTCAACATATTTCTCGGTCAAAGTAAGTAACATTCTGCCATACGGCGGTCCGGACGGTGAGTTGGGTGCGTCATTGCGATATCTGAGTCAACGATTTGCAATGCCCTTGCCGGAACTCAAAGGCACTCTCACCGACATAGGCACAGAGGAACTTAATCATCTTGAAATGATCGGTGCAATAGTATATCAGCTGACGAAAGACCTCAGCGAGGATGAAATCAAGGAACAGGGATTCGGTGACTATTTTGTTGACCACACAACCGGAATTTTCCCACAGGCGGCAGCAGGTTTTCCCTATACAGCTGCATCAATGCAGGTTAAAGGCGATCCGATAACCGACCTGCATGAAAGTATGGCGGCTGAGCAAAAAGCCCGAACAACCTACGATAACATTCTCAGATTCTGCGATGACTATGATGTAAAAGATCCGATTCGCTTTCTGCGTGCCCGTGAGGTTGTCCACTACCAACGCTTCGGCGAAAATCTCCGCCTCTTAACCGATAAACTCAACGAAAAGAACTTCTACGCCTTCAACCCCTCATTCGATAAAAAATGCTTCAAAAATGAATTAAAAAAGAAGAAGTGACACTAAAAAAATCGTCCAAACCTGAAAATCTAACCTCAAGTTTGGATGATACATATTACGCTATTTTATTTACACAAATCAATCCATGATTTTGTGTCTTTTATATTTACCAGTTTATTGAGTTCCTCCTAAATATCTTTTTTCTCAAGTCCATAATACATTGGAAGTCTTAAAAGTCGTTCGCTTTCTTTTGTTGTATATTTATCCTCACCATGAAATCTGCTAAACTGCTGACCTGCCGGAGATGAATGGAGGGGGATGTAATGGAATACAGCACCTATTCCGTTTTCTTTCAGAAAAGCAATAAGTCTTGAACGCTCCTCAAGGTCCTTTGTTTTTATGTAAAACATATGGGCATTATGAACACAACCCGCGGGAACAACCGGTAAATCTATACAACCTTTCTCTTTCAAAGGCGTAAGAAGTTCATAGTATGTATTCCATGACTGAAGTCTGTCATTATTAATTATATCAGGATTTTCAATCTGTGCATAGAGGTAAGCACAATTAAGTTCGCTCTGTAGATATGATGAGCCCAAGTCAACCCATGTGTATTTGTCTACCTGACCTCTGAAAAATTTAGTTCTGTTAGTTCCTTTTTCACGGATAATCTCCGCTCTTTCAACATTTTTCTCATGATTTACGAGGACAGCTCCACCCTCGCCCATGCTGTAATTCTTTGTTTCATGAAAACTGTAACAGCCAAAATCTCCGATCTAACCGAGTGCTCTTCCTTTATAAAAGCCCATAACACTCTGTGCGGCATCTTCAACAACAACAAGGTTGTGTCTTTTGGCGATATCGCATATGGTGTCCATCTCACAGGCAACGCCACCGTAATGAACAGGAACAATAGCCTTTGTTTTTCAGTAATCGCATCTTCAATAAGATTTTCATCAATATTCATTGTATCAGGTCTTATATCAACAAATACGATAGTTGCACCTCTTAATACAAAAGCGTTTGCAGTTGAAACAAAGGTGTAAGAAGGCATAACAGCCTCATCACCCGGCTTAATATCAGTGAGCAATGCCGCCATTTCAAGTGCAGAAGTACCAGAAGTTGTCATAAGCACCTTTTTAGCGCCCGTCATTTCTTCAAACTTTACATTACACTTCTTTGTAAACTGACCGTCACCGCAAATTTTGCGACTGTCAATTGCCTGTTTTATATACTTGTCCTCTTTGCCGATATACGGCGGTACATTAAACGGAATCATACCTACATCTCCTAAAAAACTAATATCACAAATTATCTTTCAAATAAGTTATTGCACTCTCTCTGTAAGTTTTCAAAAGTTTCAAAATATTCAATTTATCTATTTCCTCTGTGCATACATCTTTAATATTGTTTGCATCATTAACTGTGCGACTGCTCAAGCCAAACTTTTCCAATAAATCTGATAATTTTTCTATATTGCTTGGCCTTATTAAAGTTGCAAATGGAATCTGGTATTTTATTGAAAATACCGTTCCATGGAAAGTATCAGTAATCACATAATCTGCATTTTTTATGTATGCCAAAAGTGTAAAAGGATCAACATTTACATATAAATCTGTAAATGATTGTTTGACCCCTATTGACAATGTTTTTTTACCTTTTGAATGTGCAAAGGCTTGTATTGCCTCCGCCTCAATTTTATTTATTCTTTCTGAATATGCATAAACAACAATATAGTTTGACAAATCGACATCTATGTTATCTACTTCATTTGAAAAATCATACAGCAACACTGGGTCTATAGAATCAATAGGATCAATTGCTGTCAAAGTTTTTATTATATCATGGCTATTTTTATCCCGCACAGAAATAGCATCAAACTCTTTTAACAAATTAGATATTTCTGTTGTTTTTCCGTATTTATCCAGCTTTTCGATAGTGGTAGAACCAAATGATGCCGCATAAGTAATCAACTTTTCAGCACTATTTTCATATCCGAAAAGCTGAGGGCTGTAACCGACATCTAGATTTGACTGTGTACAGTTGAACACCTCATCACTTCCGATTACAAGCACATCAAGTTTAGGAGAATATACTCTTTCATCAGTAACTCCTAATATTGGCAGCCACTCATTTTGAAAAGTATGACAAAAATTTGAAAAGGCTTTTGATGAATCTATGGATTGTTTTCTATTCATCCTGTATGGCGGTGAAAAAAATACTTTCATCATTCTCTTAAACTTACTTTCAAATTTCTGATTAGAAGAAATGCTTTCTGATACTAACGGTTTACCTACTCTGTAATCAACGAAAGTTACAGTATGCCCCATATTCTGAATTGTCTTTTTTAAGCCATATGCTTGAAGGAAAGAACCATAATTGATTATTCTCTGCATCGACATTATACCAATGTTCATACCCTATCTCCTAAGTAGTTTATTTATATACGCTCTTGCTAAATTTTTTATTTCATTTTTTTTGACGATTGTCTTTTGTTTTTTTATTTCATCTGAATAAACTGCTTCTGCCGCCTTTTCAAAACCATAATTCTTGTACATATTCAAGAATTTATCTCGATACGGATTCATTTTTGAAGGATAATTCAACTGTGCATTACCTTCTATTGCTTCATCAACAGGTCTCTCTTCGTAAAAGCATTTATTTTTAACCCTATCAAAAAAAGAAACACCTTTTTTAGTGTTAATCAATACAACTGAAACAGCGCCCGAGTATCCATGTTTAAAAGGTTCTTTTAAACCGAGTCCCCAGAAATCTCCGATAGTAATATCTGACACTCTTTCATTGCAGGCATATTTACAATCATAACACGAATCATAATATGTTAATGCCTCAAAAAACGACAACAAATATGTATCAAGATTTTTATGCATCGAAACAAATGGTTTTACTGTATTTGAGGATTTTAGTGAAAAATAAAATTCATTGTCCTGTCTAAATCTGATTTCATCAGCTTTTCTGCTTTTTTTATTTTCGAAATAATGTATATGTTCATCAAGATACACCTGAGGCGGAGTTCCGTGACATATTATATCCACAAGTATCAGATTTCTAAAGTCAATCTTTAAGTATGTGCGCAATGCCGCTACCTGACATGGCAGTCCAATGAAAATAACTTCATATCCATCTTTTAGTTGATTTTTGATGTCAAGAAAAGTACTTCCCATTTTGCTATGTACATATTTTGAATTTTTAAATTTGAGAATGTTATTGTCATCATAACCTTTTATCACCACTTTCAGGTCACTATCATACACCGCACCGTAACATATACCTTTATTCTTTAAAACCTCATTATAAAAGACCGATGCCGCACCGCCTGATGTGCTTGTTTTTCTATCTTCAGAGTCGCTACTCCAGACAGCATATGCCTTTTGCGGAATATTCCCATTTAACTCATTAAGAACATGACATGATTTTCTACATAAGCCACAATCTACACATTTTGCATCGTCTATTCTAGGATAGCAAAATCCGTATTCATTTGTTTCAAAATATATCGCGTTTTTGGGACACGATACCGTACACGCACCACATGAAGTGCATTTTTCCTTTTGACATAACTGCATAATGTATCCTTTCTAAACGAAATTACTTGTTGTGACCAGTTAATATTTTTTCTTTTAAATACCTTGCTTTATCAATACAAAAGTTTATTACACAGTATTCCGGAGAGAATGATTTTATTTTTCTGTACTGTTCACATATACCCAATCTTCTATCTCTTATCCAAAAATAAGTATAATTATTTTTCAATCTTTTTAATGCAGTTTCATAATTTTCATTTGCTCTTTTATTATATTTTAAAGCGACATTTTTTATCATCTGCAATCTTTTTACCGCATCTTCAGCATTACCTCTTGCAAAATCTGACATAAGCGTATTTTCTGATAATTTTGTATAATGATACAGATGCGCAGAAAAAGCATAAACAAACTCTGTATCAGATTTTTCAAAATATTCTACTGAAAATCTCAAATCCTCACCCATCGACAAATTCTCGTCAAACCGGACATTGAACTTTTCAATAATCTGCATATCAAACAGTTTATTCCACAATGCGGTAAGGTAAAGCTCTGCATTAAGCTTAAAGGCGTCACCCAGACTTACCTTTTCTTCTCCGCCGCTCCAAGAATATTTAACAGGTTTGCAATGATTAACCTCATCGTGATATATAAATCCACAAATTGGCACTGTATTATACTTTTTAAAATTATTCAACAATTGTTCAAGGTAATCGGGTTCAACATAGTCATCACTGTCTACAAAACAAATGTAATCTCCCTTTGCTTTTTCAATCCCGTTATTTCGTGTTGCAGAAACGCCTACATTATAAGGATTATCTATAGCAATTACATTAGAATATTCTGACTCATACTGTTTACATATGCTGCTACTGTTGTCTTTTGAACAATCGTTTACCAGAATTATTTCCGTATTTTTTAAAGTTTGTCCAATGAGAGAATCCACGCATTTTTTCAGCGTTTTCTCAGCATTATAAACTGCTACAACTATACTTATTTTATCCATGATCACTCAAACGCTTTCCTGATTGCTTTGATTAGAATTCCGTCTTTGTAATAACGCCTGCCCTGTATTATATCCGGCAGATACTCACAATTCTCGTATTGAGAAAAATAAACCGAGTCTTCACATTCATACACTTTATTATTTACAAAGAGAATCTTCGGATATTTAATTTTTTTGAAATTTTCGAAGTCCTCTTTTGAGAACCCATTCTGTTCAACCATAATTACAAATATTTTTTGGGGATTAACCCTTTTCTTTCTATCTTCCCATTTTTGTAAAGCATCTTCACACGAATCATAGTGCATAAAAAATATCTTTATGTCATCAAGTGTTCCAATCGGATACTTCTCACCCATTTCAACTACAGGTGTAAAAGATAAATAATAATCAAGATCATTTACAAATTTAATAAAATCGCTTGCTGTAAAAAAGAGATTTACCGTAGGGGTTAAGAATTTGCAATTCATATCATGATAAAAAGTTCCTCCGATACAATTCATAGATATAAGCGAAATATCAGACAAGTACACTTTGCCCTGCACCTTTTTAATCATAACTTTATTTCTGATTATATTGTAATATTCGGATAATTTCATAGCTAACTCACTCGAATAATATCAGATTTTTGTTTTCTTCGAACCGTTCTGTACCCTTTTTTTTAGAAAATTTATTAAAGACTTTAATCAGAATTCCGGGTTGTTTATAAGGATATTTTTTAATCAAAGCGTTTAATTCTTCGCTTACATCAGTCAATTGTGACCTATAGAAAAGTAAAGAATCGGACAATTTATTGTAATATGTCTTTCGAAGTTTCGGGAATCTACTGCTTACATATTCATATCTCTCAACAAAACAATCTATTCGATCATAAATCAATCTATTTTTCGCATTATTATTCATAACGCTTGATTTTCTCATTCTGTAAAAATAAAAGGGCTCTGTAGTATTTACAATCCTTTTTGCATTACATACAAGCTTATATGTAAAAAACTCATCATCAATTTTTCTGCCTACTGGAAATCTGACACCACCAAGCAAGGATGTTTTAAAAATTTTCGTTGCAAAAATAGCAAACTTCCAATCAGATAAAAAGTGTTGCAAATATTTTTGCCGGGTTAACACTGTGCACGATTTTTTGAGAGTGGAATACTGCCTCATGATAATTTTATTTACATACACCTGCTTAAATAAACATTGCACAATATCAGAATCATATTGTTTCATCAAAGAAACCATTTTTTCGTACATCGACAAATCTATATAATCATCACTGTCAATTATTGAAAAGTATTCACCTTCAATCAATTCAAGACCTGTGTTTTTAGCGGCACCTGCACCCTGATTCTCTTGATGAACCACTGTAATACGACTGTCTTTCTTTGCAAATTCATCACAAATTTTGCCCGAATTGTCAGTTGAGCCGTCATCCACAAGAATAATCTGTAAGTTCTTGTAGGTTTGATTTACAATTGAATCAAGACATTCTCTGATATATTTTTCAACGTTATATACCGGTACAATTACAGATATTAATTCTAAATTCTGCATTTCTTCTCCTTGCTAAAAAAGTGACTCATCAAAATCAATATTCAATGCTTTTAATCGCTCTTTTGTTGACTCATTTTTCGGTACGGCAGGAACTCCAACTAGAACTCCATATCCTCTCTTGTAATCTCTTATCACTACTGCATTAGCTCCAATTCGAGTATTATTACCAATTGTAATTCCACCTAAAACCTTTGCTCCACACATAATCATGACATTGTCCCCAATAATCGGAGATTTCATATCATCATTATATCCAATAGTAACCTGTTGATTAACAGAAAAATTTTTACCTATTTTCTGAGCTGCAATATATGTTGCAAACCCGTGTTGAATATAAAAGCCACCACCGATATCAGGGCACTCTATATACAACGTTTTTTCAGGAGGATACCATAAAGCTACCCACTTACAAAACAATCGATGCGGTTTTGCATACCTGTTCCTATATATGAATAAATTTCGAAATTCTTTATATTCTGATAACAAAATTATAATTTTTTTTAAATACGAGCATTCTGATTTTGTCCACCTGACAACATCTTCTTGCAACAAAATATTGTTTCTATATATAGGATAAAACAATAGTATCGGAACAAACCTAATAAATGATAATAATAAACGCATAATAAAACCATCCCAACATTAATCCATATTTACTTTTTTAAAAATCTTTTCAAAGGTTTTGAAAAGATATCTTTTTCATAATGATTCATCGAAAAAAACCAACATGACAAAAAATAAACTAAAACAAAACCCAGTATTACAAACAGCAAGTTCCAATATGAATTTATATTTATAAAGCAATTTATAAAAACACCATACACAATAGGAATAATCATACCCGGCAAGATTCGAAATATACTTTTCCAAAAAGCAGGAATATCAATACCGACCTTTTTATAATTGTAAATATTCATAAATATAACGGTGCCGATAAACATACACAAACAAGTTGCAAATGAAGCACCAATTCCACCGTATAAAAGTGAAAGCGGTATAGTAATTATAATATTCACAATAGCAATAAGAAAATATACAACACTTCTCGCTTTATGCATATTCTTTGCTTTCTGTATTTCAAGACCTATATTTTGAAAACACGGTACATACACAGAAATCATAAGTAATAATCCAATCCAATATGCGTCACTATATTCATTACCTACCCATAAATACACAAACTGTCGTCCCAAAAAAATATATCCCAAAAGAATTAAAGTTACAATGTAAAACTGTATTCTTCCAATTCTGATAAAAATCTCGTTAGTTTCATCATCAGATCCGCTTTCTGCTATAATCTTGTTAATTTTAGGTGCAAATACACTTGATGCTGAAGTTGAGAATGCCATAAAATAATTTTTAAAATTAGAACCTACAGAGTAAATGGCAACCATTATCGAACCTGAAAAAATACCTAAAATAATGTTATCAGTTGAGAAAGTCAACTGATAAGTTATCGTATTTAGGAACAGAAAAGCCGAAAACACAAAAATATTTTTAAATAAATTCTTGTCAAAATTATCAAATTTATATTTTAGATCCAACACTTTTTTTGCATAACAATAATAAACTACATACGTCAAAAAACTTATAACAAGAGTTGCAACTGAAATTGTTACAACATTTCCGCCGTGATAAAGCAACAATAAATTAATACACGGTTGTAATACACAAGCGATAATCAAACACAATCTAATAAACACAAATCTTTCATATGCTTGAATCGTCATAGCCGTGGTATTAAATAAAAATGTGATTACGAACTGTATAACAGTACATATCATAATCCACTTTATTTCCTCTAATTGAGTATCAGAATAATTCGCCTGAAAAATATATGGCGATAAAAAAACAAGAACCATACCAACTATTAGGGTAATAATCGAAATGACAATGTATATTGTTTGAAACATACCATTAGTTCTATATTCTTTTTCCTTGTCACCCGTAGCTCTTGCCTGTGCGTTAAATCTAACATATGATGCACCTATTCCCATACTTAATAAGCTTAAATATGATGTAATTGAATTTGCTGTTCCAATAAGTCCATATTCACTTTGACCTAATATTCCTAGCATAATCGGAGTGTATATCAGCGAAATTGTATTACTGAGAAATATGTAAATATAAGAGAGTATAGAACCAGCTTTTCTTTGATTTAATGCCATAACTTTATCTTTTCCCTTAAAATGTAATAAACCTTTTCTTTGAAGTTAAGTTTTTTATAATAATCTTTTTCATCAATTTTATGAATTAAATCAATAAAATCTGTTTTACCGAATTTTTTATAAAAAGCATCACTATATTTCCCTTTGGCAACAGGAGTTACTAAGCACGGATTCTCCTTAATAATTTGTTCTAAAGGTGTGTCCATAGAAAATAACTTATCACTGATTTTTTCAAAGAAACTTTGCCCTTTGGAGGAGTTCAATAGCACTACCGAAACACCATTGTCATCAGAAACATCATAATACTTGTCAAATCCCCAATAATCACCCAATGAAATATCTGAAACACGGGGCATTTCCTTAAAATTGCACTCATAGCAACAAGGCCTTAAATATAGATTATGTTTTAAATAACCAATCATATACTCATCAAGCCATCGTTCTTTTCGATAAAATGATCCATCTTCAAGAGAAATCTTAGTTGTTGAACTATTCCAGCCTAAATCTTTATTTCTAAACTGAACTTCTGTAATTTTTGATTTAGTATGTCTTTCAACTGATTTAAGATAGTCTATATATACTTTTTGACTAATTACTCCCCTACAAATCAAATCAATTGTCAAAAGTTTCTCATAATCTTTTAGTAAAAAATTTTTTAAACCGGCAACCTGACATGGTGTACCTACAAACATAACATAATTATCTTCATAAAGTAACTTTTTTATTTTAACAAATAAATCAGACAACTCACTTTGTGCATATTTGGTTTGTCTGAGTTTATTTATATCTTTTTTATCAGAAATTATCGTGTGCTGAATTCTAAAATTTTCAACAAACTCAGCTGCCACTATATAACCGCCATTTGAAATAAATTTTTCAGCTATTGCTGAAAAGACTCCACCTGATGTACTCTTTACTCTTATATCATTATCCAAATTCCATGCAGCTTTAACAATCGGTTCAGCATAGCTATTATCTGTACACACCGTGTTTATTTCAGGGCATACTTTCTCACAAAGGTTACAATTAACACATTTGTCAACATTAACAGTCGGATACTTAAAACCTGAAAAGTCTTCTTTCAAAGTTATTGCTTTTTTAGGACAGATGCTATAACAAGCGCCACATCCGGTACAATTAGCTTTGTCGTTAATTGAAATCATCGTGTTTATCCTTTCAAAATAAATATTCCCTCAAATATAAAATACAATAAAAGGTTATTTTAAATTTCTAAGTTCACCGACTGCAATGCCTGCCTTTTTCTTGTATTTAGGAATTATATCGTTCAAAGTATTTTTTATTTGGCTTTCATTATCAAAAATGTATTTAAAAGCATCTGTAAGCTCAGAATCATTTTTCATATTCTGGACAGAAATAACATAGTTCTCATATGACCCGAATAAATCTGTTGCAATACCTCTTGACTTGATTGAATAACCTACTACAAGAGTCGGAACACAAGTTGAATACGCCGCAATAGTTGCATGTGTTCTTGCACCTACAAAAAATCTACATCTGCTGATAAACCCTTTTAGTTCTTCACAATTATGGTCTTCAAGCAAAATCACTCTGTTTGTATCTTTGAATTTCTTATACAAAGAAATAAGAGGTTTTCTATCGTTATTGTACTCCCACACAACATGGGGAATCAAACAGATACTCATATCAGTTTCGGACAAAATGTACTCAATCAACTTTACATAGTTGTTAAATGCAATACTGTCACCGTTCTCGTAATCGTTAATCAGCGGACTAACATTGATACCAACAGTATTTTCTTCAACAAATCCTTTTGGAAGCGGAAGTTCTTTTTTATTAAGCAAAAATGCTGGATCTGCAACCTGAACAGCGGAAATGCCGTAATTCTTCAGCACCTCATAAGAAAGCGATTCTCTAACGGTGATTAAGTCAAAACCTTTCAAATCTTCAACAACTTCTGGAGTCATAAATTTATCTTCAATTGAACAACCCCAGAACACATTCTTTCTGCAATACCGTCTTATCTCTTTGTCAAGCTCAACTCCCTGTTTAGCAGACCACGGATAGCAATAATTGTCACCGCCTATTGAAATTGCGACAGAATCCTTGAAAAGTTTTTTTATAAACAATTTATGTAAAGCATCGCTTTTTTTTAAGATTTTAAATTTAAAATATGACCACAAAAATGAAAGACTTTTCTTGTTCACTTCATCAGTTGCAACGATTTCGTCAACAACCCCTGAAACACCATACTTATAATCTTCTGACACATTTTGCGACCAAAGAATTACATCTGAACCGGTTGCATCTTTTGCAATTTTAGTTGTAGTCCTGACAAGTGCCTCACATCCGTGATTTCCACTTCCGCCATGCATATACAATACTGTTTTCATAAAAACCTCATTAAAATCCAATTTTTAAAACTGATTTTATCTTACAGCAAAGATAAAAATTAAACTTTGCAAGCATAAAATATTTTTTAGAACTGTCTTTTATTGTATTTATTTCATCAAAAGACAAATTACAATTCTTTTTATACTTTTTTATTATGCTGAGAGCCTTTTCCTTATCTGCACCTGACATAAATTTCAACACAGACTGATAGGCAAACATACATGAACCATACAAATCAATCTTTGCTTGCGTACTGAGGTCAGGAAAATTTTTCTCAATATATTTTTGCCGATTAGCCTTGCCCTCAAGTGCATCTAATCTGCGAATATTATAGCCAACACCCATAATGCTACTGCTTCTCTGGAAATAATAATACATAGTTTTATTGAGCTTTGAAACCTTGTTTGCTCTGCCAAATACCCGATAAGTCCAGAATTCATCCTCATTCAGCTTACCGACAGCATACGGAATATCTTTGACAAGTTTTGTTTTGTAAAGCTTGTTCCAGACATGCTGATGAAACGGATTTTCCGCAATCAACGCAGACATTGCGTCCTGAGTATCGTATGTTTTTACCGATAAATCATCGCTAAATTCATCAAAACGGTTATCCTCATAGAATTTTACAACACTGCACTCAGCAATATCACTGTTTTCTTTGTTCATAACATCCAACAGACATTCAAAAAAGTCATCAGACACATAATCATCGCTGTCAATAAAGCTGATATACTCGCCTGTTGCAACAGCCATTCCTGCATTTCTGGCATCGGAAAGTCCACCGTTTTTTTTATGAACAACCTTGATTCGTCTGTCTTTTTCGGCATAATCATCACACATTTGAGAACAACGGTCAGGGGAACCGTCATCAACAAGGATTATTTCAAGATTTTTATATGTCTGATTTACAATGCTGTCAACACATCTTGCAAGGTATTTTTCAACATTATAAATCGGTACTATTACACTTATCAGCGGGTTCATAATAAACTTCACCTATTCATACAATTTTTTCTGAAAATGCTTTGAATAAAATCTATACATTGGATCAAATAAAAAAGGCAAATAAGTAATTACATTTACAAGAAATCTTGTTTTCTTGCTTAAAAGAGAGATTTTATTCTTCTTATTGACAATAATATGCCTAACTGTCTTCTTTTCATTAAAAAAGTTTTTTCTTATATTTTTATCAGCACACGCAATAGTTGAATAAACATTTATACAGGTGTTCAAATAAGCAGCTTCACCTTTTTCTTTTAAGTTAACATCAATGCTGTCAAGAATTATTTTTTTTACTTTTATTGGATCAAATATTAAATTTTTATTCAACTTTTGTCTTGATGCGGAAGTCATACGAACAATATAGTGATACGGGCAAAAATCTTCAAAAACCGATTTTTTGGATTTTAAAAATAAATAATAATTCCACAGTAAGTCTTCGTTAATTTTTATATTCAAGTCTACTTTATCAAAAAAATCGCTAAAAAGCGAAGATTTATAAAGTTTATTACATAGCCCTGGCTCTACTATTGAACCGTCAAGTAAATCTTTTATACCCGTGTCTTTATCCTGTATTCTAATTTTATCGGTATTATGGAAATAATTTATTCTACCGTCAGAAAAGACCATCTGATAACCGCAATGTGATATGTCAGCATTATATTTTTGGGCATTATCAAACAATCTCTCATACATATCAGGTTCTATTACATCATCACCGTCAGTAAAACCTATCCAATCGCCCTTAGCCGCCAAAACACCTTTCATTCTCGCAACCGACACACCGCTGTTTTTGATATGTAAAATCTTGATTACATCTCTATACAAATCGGCATAATCATCAATAATTTTAGCAGATGAATCAGTTGAACCGTCATCAACAACTATAACTTCAATATTTTTATAAGTCTGAGATAAAATACTATCTAAGGTTCTTACAATATAATTCTCTAAATTATATACCGGAACAATTACACTTATTAAATCACTCATCATAAAGCACTCAACATTTCTTCAACAGCTTTTACTGTTTTTTCGGTACTGAAAGCTTTACCACGCTCTTTTGCTTTTGCGGCATAAGCATCAAGCAAATTAGGCTTTGTCAGCATTTTCTTGATGCCCTCATAAAGTGCATCTTCATCATTTTCTGTTACGATACCGTACTCATTGTTTTCGCCTAATAATTCGGTCATACCCGAACAAAGAGTAGTCACAACAGGCGTACCGACTATTAGTGACTCCGTCACAGATGTACTGAATCCTTCGCTGTGGGATGAACATACATACAAATCACAATTTTTTACATACTTGTACGGATTTGTTCTATAACCAACCATTTGGAATGTATTTTCAACGCCAAGGTTTTGTGCAGTTTTTTTTAAGCTACCTTCTTCTTCACCGATGCCGAACAAATAAACTTTATTTTTAACTACGTCATCAAGAAGTTTTTTGTGTATGTTCAGTAGCCTGTCAAAACCCTTTACTGCAGTAAGCTTTCCGACAGAACATATATTTACACAATCATCGTCAAATTTAATATCATCGACAGATTCGACGGACTTTTCAAGTATTTTGTCTGTTTCAATTGTGTTATAAAGTACCTGAATAGGTTTTTGAAATTCAAATGTCTTTGAAAAATAATCCATAACCCATTTTGAAACACAAACAGTATTATCAAATTTGTTATAGCACTTCTTTGCCTCTTCAAAATTTCTAAAACCTACTGCACCGATTGCGGGGTTGTCCATTTTGCAGTGAATCCAGCTGACAAGCTTTGTATTTGGTTTAGTGCAACCGCTTACAATTCGTGCGGTAGGACCTTCAAGGTAAGAAACGATTATGTCATAGTTGTCTCTGATAAAATGTTTATACAGTTTTTCAGGAGAAAAAAGTTTCATCACATATGTATTGCCACGAGGCATTCTCTTGAAACCGCCGATATATTTTACATCAGAGTTAAGGTACTGTCGATTAACGCCTACATCAAATAAAGTTTGAACTGTTACATCAAATTTTGTTTTATCCATATTATTGGCGAGATTAACCAAAACTTTTTCAGCCCCACCGTGTGCAAGATTAGGTATAAGAAATAAAACTTTTGTCATAATAATCTACTTCACTTCCATTAAACTATCCATTTTTATACGAAAAAATAACGACAATAATAATCCCGGTGGTGTAGCCAAAACTGTAAGCATTTTTCTGGGTGACTCTTTGATATAATGTTTATTTTTTGCTATTATACTGTCGGCAACATAATGTACACAATCTACCAATAATCTTTTATTAGAATCAGGATATTGCATACATATCTTTCTCCAGAAGGCAAAGCTCTTTGGGCATTTCATGTACTGCTTATACATAATGTGTGAATTACCGTCTTCCTGGTATTCTACATCGCACACTACTTCATTTAAAACAGCAAGTTTATACTTCTGATCTATCAATTTATATTTATATGCAAGTGCAAGATATTTTTCATTATCAAATACCGGATACTCAGGGACTGAATTAATAATATCGGTACGATAAATAAGCTTCTTATCCCCTGAGCCACCTGACGCATAATAACCCGACAATGTGGTTTCTGTCATATCCTTAGGAAAGCCTTTTCCTATAACCTTTCCCGTATTCATATTGGCATCGAGTGCAATAATACCTGCATAACCCCTGCCTTTAACCTGATTCCATTTGTTTATAATTTTTTCAACAGCGTTCTCAGATAAAGCGTCATCAGAATCTATACAAGTATTGAGTTCGGTATGTATATTTCTATACGCAACATTGTGTGCAGTATGCATACCGCCGTTTTCTTTATATATGTACTGAATTTCGAAGCCGTTATCTTTTGATATCCAGTCTTTTACTAATTCAGCCGTATTATCAGTTGAACCGTCATCAACTATAAGCCACACGAAATCCTTGCATTTTTGGGAACACAAAGATTTATATGTACGACCTATTGTATGTGCCCTATTATAAGCAGGTGTAAACACTGTTAAAGTCTGCATAACTATTATTCCTCAACCGAATTTAAATAAAATTCTTCAAGTTTTACAACATTCTGTTTAACATCAAAACCTGATTTTTTTATATCATCAATCGTGTTTTTTCTAATCGTACTTTGTTTTTCTAAGACAACATCCGCCCACTCATCAATCGGCAAGTTCAAATCTAACGACTCAGCAAGGTCTGTAACTCTGCATTCAGACGGAACACTATCAGAAATGATACACGGCAATCCTGCAGCCTGCGCTTCAAGTGCTGCAATACCTAATCCTTCGTACAAAGACGGAAACAAAAAGACATCCATTGCCTGTAGTATTCTATTCACATCTCCTCTGTTTCCTAAAAAAAACACGGAATCCGATAAACCAAGATTATCAACTTTTTCTCTTATATTACTCTGCCCGTTACCTGTTCCTACAAGAAGCAGTTTGGAATTTCTGTTTTTATCATGTACGCTCTTAAAAACATCAATCAAAAACGGATGATTCTTTTGAGGAGCAAACCTTCCGACATGTCCGATTACAAAATCAGATTTACTGATTTTCAGTTCGTCACGCACTTGATTTCTTATTTGACAGTCATACCGATATTTTTCAGCGTCAATTGCATTATTTAAGACAGTATATGCATTTCCGCCAAACATCCAATCTCCTGCCTCTTTACCGCAAGAAAAAAGATGCGTAGCGTACTTAGGAATTAAATGTTTTGAAAGAAGCTTAATGGGATACTTTAAATTTTTGTCTTGGCTTTTATTATGCGAATGTGCAATCCTCACCTTTACGCCATGTTTTTGTGCAATTTCCAAAGGATATGCACTCATACAATCCAAATGTGAATGTACAATATCGTACTTATGATTATCAAAAAAGTCATCAAGCGCATTAAAATAAGCCTTAGAAAACGGATTCAGCATAGGCATATGATAAATATGTCCGCCTAAAGATAATATCTCATCATCATAATCAGCCTTTTCCTGACGATGCACAAGAAAATCAAATTGAATTTTAGTACGGTCTATGTTTCTGTAATAATTCATAATCATAGTTTCAAGACCGCCACGCCCCATGTATGTTACAATATGTAATATTCTTAACATAAAATTCAATTACCCTTCATTTTATAGAATTAAAGTTTTAAAGCCTTTACTGTATCGTTTACAACGATTTTTTTATCAAATTCGTCCACCATTTTTTGTCGGGCGTATTTACCCATAACTTCTCGTTTTGAAATATCTGTTTCAAGAAAAGCTTTCATTTTTTCATAAAGGCTGTCAACGCTTTTAGGTTCACAAAGCCAGCCTGTATATTCATTTTCCACCGACTCTCTGCAGCCCGGAATATCGGTGGTAATGACAGGTCTGCCTGTTGCCGAAGCTTCGAGATTTACATTACTCATACCCTCGTGATAGCTCGGCATTACAACACAATCGGCGGTCGCATAGTAAGGTCTTGGTTCTTCCTGAAATCCGTGGAATTTTACAACGCCCTTACTTTCAAGTAACTCAACTCTTTCCTTGTATTCATCTTCAAAAAAGCCTACAAGGTCAAGTACAAATTTATAGCCGTCATCGTGAAGCTTCTCAGCCGCAGAAAACAATTCATCCATGCCCTTTTCCTTCATGATTCTGCCAAGATACAAAAAATGCGGCGGATCACTTTTTGGGTAAGGCTTGCACTCATAAATTTCAAGATTGATTCCTGCGCCGTTCAAAATAGTTTCTTTCTCGACAGAAATAATCTTTCTGTCAACAAATTCATCTGCATTAACCTGATTTTCAAAAAATACCGTTTTTACCTTTTTAAAGGCTGTTTTATAAAGAACTGTCGCAAACTGAGCAAGTCCGGGCTTTTGAAATGCCGTTCCTAATCCCTGAACATTCGCATAAAACGGAATATTTAACTTTTCACACATCAATCCACCGTAAACATTTGGTTTGATAGAGTATGTAATTACCAAATCAGAGTTTTCTTCCTGTAATATTTTTTTATAAAATTTCATAAGTGAAAAATCGTGAATCGGATTAACCCCTCTGCGCTCCATCTTAGTTTCAATACAACGCAATCCCATATTGATGAAATCCTCATGATGTCCTACAAAAGGCATACTAAGAACAACATCATAATTTTTCATAAGTTCTTCAATCAATTCTTTTCTGAAACGATACAGCATATAAGAGTGATTAGTAAGAATCATAACTTTTTTACGATTATTCTTCATCTGCAATTGCTCCTGTTCCGCCCTCAACTACACCATCATGCTTAAACACACTTACAACTGTCATAAAAAGACATTTTACATCAAAGACAAAACTGACATTATCACGATAAATCTTATCCATCTGAACTTTTTCAGGGATAGGAAGCTCATCTCTGCCGTTAATCTGCGCCCAACCCGTCAAGCCGGGTTTTAAATCATTTATACCGTACTCATCTCTTTCAGAAATCAAATCATCCTGATTCCAAAGTGCAGGTCTTGGACCGATAACCGACATATCGCCCTTAAAAATATTAAAAATCTGAGGCAATTCGTCAAGACTTGTCTTTCTTAAAAACGCACCCACCTTAGTTATATACTGTTCAGGATTTTTAAGAAGATGTGTAAGACAATCCTTGGGAGTATCAATTCTCATTGTGCGGAATTTCAGAATATTGAAATATTTTTTGTTTTTTCCTATTCTTTTCTGCCTAAAAAAACAGGACCTTCGCTCGTGCATTTTATTATGGCACATATCGGAAGGTAAAGTACTGACAGACACATTATCGCTGCAAGTGAACAGATAATATCAAGCATTCTTTTCACAATTCTGTTATAAAACGACATTTTTCTGTCTTTCATATTTAATACTCCTCAACCCAAAACTAACTTACGCAATACATCTATAGAATTATGCCACAGAAAGCATCAATAAGCAATAAAAGAGGAGAATACGGAAAAAAACAATTGAAAAAAGTGTTTTTTAACAAAATATAGGTATAATTACGCAAGATTTTTGTCATAGATATGATTTATTTTCACTAAAGTGATAATCAAATATAGTCTGTTTTGGTTATTTTGTGCAAAATTTGTCACAGAATATAATAAAACGCCGCAAAGCAGAGCGAGAAATCTATGGCGTATTTCAGGTAAAAAAGCACTATATAATCCGCTATATTCACTGCACAGCGATCCTCTGCACGGCAACCTGAAAGCTTACATATACACAGTGCTAAACCACTCTGCAACTGTCTTTTAGAAGTTAATCATCTGGCAAGTATCTGATATCTGAAATTGTTCACAGACTTGTTGAAATGTGGGATTAATTATGATAAACTGACAATATAAGTCAGAGTACGATATAATTTGAGGTAGACACATAAAAATTTCAGAATGCACACTTTCAAAGGAAACACAAGACCTTTTATACAGATATTTTGCGGCTGCGGCAAATCTTTACGGAGTTATCGAAATCGGCAAACTTCTTAAAATTTACAACAGCCAGAACGAGCCTGTGAGCGAGGAAGATTTTCTGTCATTTGTTGAAAATATGAATTTTAAGGGAAAGTATTTTTGTGTGTTTAATCAGGACGATATTTACGATGACGGCTCAGAAACCCTTGCTCTTGAACAGGAAATTCTTGCAGAATATCTTTACTTTTTTGAAGTTGATGATGATAGTCTTGATAAATACGAAATGCTGAAATATCGTCAAATCGGAAAGAAATTTTGCGTTCTTGACAAAGAGCAATTTCTCAGGTATGAAGATGACTGTTATTTTAAAAAGACTCCCGATTTTCTTGAAATGCGTTCGTTTTTAAGAAATGAAACAGGACTTTCAAAAGAGAACGCAGACGATTATGCGAACGATATTATGATTTGTTTTGCAACTCAACCCGACAATTCCGAAGAATCTGTATACGAAGTAATCATGGGAAGCGGAATCTACAACCGTGATGATATCGCATTCAGCCACCGAAAGCTTGAATATTTGTGTCAAAAAGTCATGTACACAAGTGCCAGACTCCATGTTCTGCTCGGACACACTCCCGAAGAAATTTTCGGTTAACAGGTAAATTTGCATATTATAGCGACAATTCAAAATCATTTTGAGGGGAACATATAGATGAATAGTGAAAATACAGCAACACACAAAATAACATATTCAAATATAGATATTGCAAAATTCATAGCGGCATATTACGACAAATCGGGAGGAATTTTAATATGATAAAGATAATGTTTGTGTGCCATGGTAATATTTGTCGGTCGCCTATGGCGGAGTTTATATTTAGTGACATGGTTAAGAAGGGCGAGATTGCTGACAGGTTTGTGATTAAATCATCTGCTACGAGTACGGAGGAGATATGGAACGGGATTGGAAATCCTGTTTATCCGCCGGCTAAGCGTGAGCTTGCAAAACACGGAATCGGTTGTGACGGCAAGAGGGCTGTTCAGCTCAAAAAATCCGACTATGACAAGTACGATTATTTCATCTGCATGGACTCTAATAATATCAGAAACACTATGCGAATTTTCGGCGATGACAAAGACGGAAAGGTTTGCAAGATGATGAGCTTTGCAGGTATGAATCGTGATGTATCGGATCCGTGGTACAGCGGTGATTTTGAGCAGGCATACAACGATATTTACAGCGGATGCAAAGGACTTTTTGAAAAATTTAAAGGCAAAGCTTAATTTTGTTGTTAATATGCACAAAGATTTTTGATCGTATATGTGCAAAATCTAAAACACATTTAATTGACACAATAAATAAACAATGCTAAAATTGTGACAGGTTGTCATATGACTGCCTGTCACATTTATTTTGGAGGATTTTTTATGATAAAAAACACCTTTTATAATCTTCCCGAAGAAAAGCGTCAGAGAATCACGGACGCAATATTCAATGAATTTGCCGGTTCGTCGGGAGAGAGAGTCAGCATAAACAATATTATAAAGAACGCAAACATTTCGAGAGGCAGTTTTTATCAGTACTTTGACGATAAGGTTGACCTTGTGGAGGTTATGACACGCTCATTTATCAACTTTTCGCTTAAAAAAGCTACAGAGGTTATCTCTCGCACTCACGGCGACATATTTGTAACTTATGATTTGCTTTTTGAAATTCTATGCGAATGTTCAAAGGATGCAAAACAAAGTATCATTATGAAGAATCTTATCAAAAATATAAAGGCAAATGACAGTCTTGTTTCGGAATATTTTATCAACCGTTTCAAGGGCGTTGCAGAGCTTGTCAGCGTTACAAACAATTTTGACAGAAGTAACCTTAAATATACTTCAGATGAAGATGTGAAGTGTCTTTCACAGATTCTCACTCAGGTGCTGAAGAATGCCGTGTTCAATGTTTTTGTAATAGGAAAACCTTTTAACGAGGTTCACAGGGAGTATCACAGAAAACTTGAAATTATCAAAACAGGTGCAATTGCAGATTAAGTTTAATATTCATGCAACCGGTTGCGGCCGATTTCAACAGAAAATGTAAACCTAAGTTGGTAGAAATTGCATTTAATATGAAATATACTCATAGATAAAAAGCACAAACAGAGGAGTAATCAATGTTATCTAAAATCAGCGTAAAAAAACCGATGACGGTATTGGTTGCGGTTGTACTTGTTCTGGTTCTCGGTATAGTGTCATTTTTCAAGATGACGCCCGACCTTTTACCGAATATGGACTTTCCCTATGCCGTTATCATGACCACCTACGCAGGTCAGACGCCCGAGGCGGTTGAAACAACGGTTTCAAAGCCTCTTGAACAGTCGATGTCGGCAATTGACGGTGTTAAGGAAATCACCTCTACCTCATCGGACAACTATTCACTTTTGATGATTGAATTTGAGGACGGCACAAATATGGACAGCGCAACTGTTGATATGCGTTCAAGCCTTGACACAATCAAGGGCAATTGGCCTGACGGAGTCGGAACACCGTACCTCATCAAAATCAATCCGAACATTCTCCCCGTTGCAATGACGGCGGTTGACTTTGAAGGCAAGTCGCAGACAGAGCTTTCGGATTATGTCACAAACGAACTTTTGAATGAACTTGAAGGCATTGACGGTGTTGCCTCTGTTTCTGACAAGGGCATTGTTACGGAACAGGAAAATGTCGTACTTTCACAGGATAAGCTTGACAAGCTTAATAAGAAGATTTCCGCTGCACTCGATAATCAATTCGGTGATGCGGAGGACAAAATTGCCAAGGCTAAAAAGGAATTGCAGGATAATATCGGCAAAGCCAAGGACGGTCAGGGTACAGTTTCATCTTCAATTGAGCAAATCAACTCACAGCAGGAGGCTGTTTCAAAACAGCTTGCCGATGCACAGAACAAGGCTGAAAGCGGTAAAACACAGCTTTTGTCGGCAAAGATGCAGTTGCTTGACCGAAAGGCAAGCCTCACTTCAACAAAAACTTTGCTCGAAACCGCTTATCAGGGTTTGCTTGAACTGAAAACTACCTATGATGAGCTGACTTCCGAGCAGTCACAGCTTACGCAAAAGCTTGAACAGCTTTCAAAATTCAACGAACAGTATCAGGAAATTGTTCGAAAAATGAATGATGCACTGCCCGACAGCGAGGAATACAAGGCACTTCAACAGCAGATTGACGAGCTTAACAAGGTGCTTGAGCCTTACGGAATCAAAGCTCCCGATATTGCAAAAACAATGCAGACAGTTCAGAATTCCATTAACAAAAGTGCAGAGGCAATTCAAAATGTTGAAATTTCACTTAAAAAGCTCGGAACTTCGGGAGATGCAATCAATTCTGCATTAAGTGAAATGTCGGAGAAAATCTCACAAATCAACTCGGGTATTGCACAGCTTGATAACGCAATTTCGGGACTTGACGATAAATCGGTTTCGGTTGATTCCGCTCTTGCCCTCATTTCACAACAGCAGTCAAGTGCGGACTTCAAAATGTCCTCTGCCATGTCAACTCTCACTTCAAAACAGAGTGAACTCAACAGCGCACTTACACAGCTTTCAAGTGCAGAAAAGCAAATTGAAACATCCGAAAAAGAACTTGCAGATAAAAAGAAAGAGGCAAAAAGCAAGGCTGATGTGAGCAACACGGTCACACTTGATACCATTTCTTCAATTCTAACGGCACAAAACTTTTCAATGCCGGCAGGCTATGTTACCGATGACGATAACAATAAATTCATGGTTCGTGTCGGCGACAAGGTGAATGATGAAAAAGAGATGAAGTCGCTTGTGCTTTTTGACACAGGAATTGACGGAATAGGAGTTATTCACCTTGAAGATGTTGCAGATATTTTTGTTGCTGATAATTCCGACGAAACCTTTGCAAGAATCAACGGCAACCCCGGTATTGTATTGAGCTTTTCAAAGTCAAGTAACACAGCGTCTTCTACCGTTTGCGAAAATATTAACGCAAAGCTTGATTCGCTTTCAAAAGAGGTTGACGGACTTCACTTTACAAACCTTTATAATGAAGGCGACTACATTAATCTTGTAATCAACAGCGTTTTGCAGAACCTCCTTATGGGTGCGGTTCTTGCAATTATCATACTTTTCCTATTCCTCAGAGATATCAAGCCGACGCTCATTGTTGCCTGCTCAATTCCGATAAGCGTTGTGTTTGCAATTGTCCTCATGTATTTCAGCGGTGTAACACTCAATATGATTTCGCTGTCAGGACTTGCAATAGGCGTCGGTATGCTTGTTGACAACTCGGTTGTTGTTATCGAAAATATCTACCGACTGAGAAGTATGGGCGTTTCGCCGATTAAGGCGGCACTTAACGGTGCAAGACAGGTTGCCGGCGCAATTACGGCATCAACTCTCACCACAGTATGCGTGTTCCTGCCGATTGTATTTGTTGAAGGCATCACCCGTCAGCTGTTTGTTGACCTTGCACTCACGGTTACATATTCACTTCTTGCAAGCCTTATTGTTGCGCTGACGCTTGTTCCGGCCATGGGACAGAGAATACTCCGCAAGATGAAACCTAATTCCGCTCCGAAGGACGGAAAAATCAAGAAGGCATATGAACGCTCACTTCGTTTCGTATTAAAGCACAAAGTTCCTGCAATTCTCGTTGCAGTTGCACTTCTCTTTACAAGTGCAGGTCTTTGTCTGATGAGAGGTTTCAGCTTTATGCCCGATATGAGCAGTACACAGATTCAGGTATCATTGAAGCTTGACGATAACGCAACCTTTGAAGAAACAGTTAAAGAGGGCGAAAAGCTCAACGATTTGCTTTCAAAATATGACCAGTTTGAAACCGTAGGCGTTATGGCGGGCAACTCGTCAAGCCTTATGGGACTTACAGGCGGTTCATCGTCAAATGATGCCGGCTCACTTATGGCATATGCCGTTCTCAAGGATGATTTTACAAAACAGAGCGGTGAGATTTCAAAGAAGATTGAAAAGGATCTTGAAAGCCTTGACGGTGAGGCTGCCGTAAGCGGCGGCACTTCAAGTTCAATGTCAAGCCTTATGGGTGACGGTTCCGTTCAGATTACGCTCTACGGTGACGATCTTGACACACTCAAAAGCACTGCCGAGGATATCGGCAAGACACTTGAAAAGGTTAAAGGCGTTGCATCGGTTGACAACGGCATCGGTGCTGTTTCTCCCGAAATCAAGGTTACTGTTGACAAGTCAAAAGCCGCTGAAAAGGGACTTACCGTTGCACAGGTTTATCAGCAGGTTGCCGCTGCAATTTCAACAGAAAAAACCGCTGCCACTCTTACGAATGATGACGGCAATGATATGAATGTTGTGGTTGTAAAGGACGACAGCGAAACCGTTACTCCGAAAAATCTCCGTGACCTCGACATAACTTATACGGATAAGAGCGGTAACGAAAAGACAGTTAAACTCTCCTCTGTTTCGGATATTTCAAAGTCGGAAACTATGGATAAAATCAGCCGTGAAAATCAAAAGCGTTATCTTACAATCAGCGCCGAAGTCAAGGACGGCTACACGCTTACATCTGTTTCAAACAATGTAAAATCCGCAATGAACGATTACAAGCTCCCGAACAGCTGTTCAATCGACTATGCAGGTACAGACAAAATGACAATGGAGGCAGTTTCACAGCTTATGCTTATGCTGTTGCTCGGCATTATTCTCATCTACCTCATTATGGTTGCACAGTTCCAGAGCCTAAAATCACCGTTCATTATTATGTTTACAATTCCGCTTGCATTTACGGGAGGTTTCCTCGCACTTTTAATCACAGGATTTGACATCAGCGTTGTATCGCTTGTCGGTTTTGTAATGCTCTGCGGTATCATTGTAAACAACGGTATCGTACTTGTTGACTACATCAACAAACTTCGTATTGACGGCAAAGAAAGAATTGAGTCAATTGTTGAGGCAGGTAAAACCCGTATGCGTCCTATCCTCATAACCGCACTCACAACCGTTCTCGGTCTTGTTGTTATGGCTCTCGGCATAGGCACAGGTGCAGAAATGATGCAGCCTATCGCAATTGTCTGCATCGGCGGTTTGCTCTACGCAACATTTATGACGCTCTACATCGTTCCCGTTATTTACGATTTGTTCAATAAAAAGGAACTCAAAAAAGTAAGTGACGAAGACCTTGAATTTATTGACGAATAAAACATACTAATAAAACACACCCCCGACTTAACCGTTTGGCACAGTCGGGGGTGTTGTTTTTTGAATATCAGGTCAGTCCTTTATAATATCGGCACATTGACCGTTTGTAAGACGGATTAAATCTTCTGGTTTTAAATCAATTTGATAACCGATTTTTCCTGCACTGACAATGATTTTCGGAATTGACTCTGCTGTAATGTGGAAGGTTGTCTTGAACTGCTTTTTCATTCCGAGAGGTGAACAGCCTCCACGCACATAACCCGTGACCTTTGTAATGTCCTTTACGGGAATCATTTCAACCGACTTTTCACCTACGCTCTTTGCACATTTTTTAAGGTCAAGCTCATGGTCAACAGGAACTACGAAAACATAATAATCTCTGCCCATGCCCTTTGTTACAAGAGTTTTGAAAACATAATCGGGATTTTGATTCATAAGCGTTGCAACCGTTACTCCGTCAACGGCATCCTTGCCGTGGGGATATTCATGGTGAGTATATTCAACCTTTTCTTTGTCTAAAATTCTCATTACATTTGTCTTGATTTCTTTCATAAATACACAATCCTCCATGCATATTGCCATCTTGTTATTACCCTCACATAATACAACTTTTCGCATCGGATTTCAACCTTGATTTATTTGCAATTTTATTAAAATAATGTCAGAATAAATTCAGAAGTTATTCGAGGTGGAAGATTTCGTACAATCCACACGCCGATGGCTTGACAAAGGGAAACCTTGAGAGATGCAGGAGAGTTATACGCCTGCCGAATAACCGTAGCTTTGAAAGCCGCTCCGAATTTTTTCGGGACGGCTTTCTTCTGTTTTACAGACTAAAATATCGCTGTTTTACCCACAACACGCAAGATAATAAGCAAGTCAGTAAGCAAGACAGTAAGTAAGATAATAAGCAAGTTAATTTTTTAAACACCGTATTATGCGGTGTTTTTTCTTTTATCGCAAATTAATGCTGTAAAACCACTCGCAAATGCGGTCACAGGGAAGAAAATGATAAAAAACTGGGCAAACTTTAATGTATGTTGATTGCTTTTTTTAAATAATTGTGCTACAATCTAGGAATAGAATAAACAAAATAGTGTATTCTTCAAAAATATTTTTATGCATTTTTTAACAAAGGAGGATAACAATGGCAAAAGATATGCTGGACGCCATTTACAATGCCGAAGAGGATTGCAGACAGCGTGAGGCAAATGCACGAGCAGAATCAGCAGAAAGGGTTGAACAGACAAAGGCAGATGCCAAACAGGTTGTGCTTTCGGCAAAGGAAAAGGCACAAAAGGATGCCGATATGCTTTTTGAAAAGACTGCGAAAGAGAGCAAAAAAGAGCTTGAGAAAGCCTCTGAAAAGGCAAATCTTGAGTGCGACATTCTCTCTCGGACTGCAGACAAAAACCGCAAGCGTGTTATTGACGGGGCTATACAAAGGCTCTCTCTTTAAAACGGTTGCAATGAAAGAAGCGTGGTGATAGAAATTGGCAAAACTTAAAATGAAGTCGGTTCGGATTATTGCCCTAAGGCAGGACAGAAAACGACTTCTTGAACATTTGCAGGATTCGGGTTTGGTTCAGATTGAAAAGACCGAAACCTGCAGAAAAGGTTTCGGCAAGATTGATATGACCTCACAAATTCAGATTTTCGAGCGGAATGTTACTCTCAGTGAAAACGCTCTGAAAATTCTCGACAGCAACTTTCCCGAAAAGAAAAGTATGCTTTCCGCATTTTGCGGACGGCGGGAGATTGATCCCGATGAAATCGGAGTTATCGCATCAAATGCAGGCGAAGTTATTGATGTGTGCAACAGAATTTGTGAGCTTAACAAACAGATTGCCGATAATGCGGCGGAACGGATTCGCATAAAAACCGCTCTTGCACAGCTTGAGCCGTGGAAGAATCTTGACATTCCGCTTAATGCAAAGGACACAAAAACAACGGCTGTTTTCATAGGCTCAATTCAAAAGGAGTACAACGAGGTATCGCTTTCAAAGGCACTTGCCGAGGCTTCTCCGAAGCTTGAATTTGATTTTGAAATTCAATTTGCAAACGAGGTGCTTACCTGCATTGTACTTTTTGCACCGATTGCCCAAAAGGAGCTTGCGGAAAATGCTCTGCGTGATATCGGTTTTGCAAAACCTGTTACGAACTCAAGCCTTACCCCTTTGGCGGAATCAAAAAAGCTTGTTGAAAGAAGTCACAAGCTTGAAGACGACACGGAAAATGCAAAAAAGGAAATCATTTCCTTTGCAGACAGACGAAAAGATATTAAAGATACACAGGATTATTTCAGAATCAGAGCCGATAAATACAGCGTAATCGGTGAACTTCAGCATTCACGGAATGTTTTTGTCATTTCGGGTTACATTCCCGAGGAGGACTGTGAAAAGCTTGAAAGGCTTTGCGAAAGAGTTTCTGTATGCTATGTTGAATTCGGCGATGTTGACGAGGAAAAAGCTCCTGTAAAGCTAAAGAACAGTCGCTTTGCAGCACCGGCAGAGAGCATTGTAAATATGTACTCTCCCCCATCGCATGACGATATTGATCCAACGCCGTTGCTTGCATTCTTCTTCTACTTTTTCTTTGGAATGATGTTCTCGGACGCAGGCTACGGACTGTTAATGGTAATAGGAACAGGACTTGCAATAAAGCTGTTCAAGCCTGACAAGGAAATGCGAAACACCTTGAAGCTGTTCCAATATTGCGGTGTTTCAACATTTTTCTGGGGACTTGTTTTTGCAAGCTTCTTCGGAGATGCCCCCGCAACCCTTTACAACTACTTTACGGGTGCAGACATTACGATGAAGCAAATCTTCCCGTGGCCGACAATTGACCCGCAAAAGGACGCACTTATGCTGATGATTATTTCAATAGCATTCGGTCTTGTACACATTCTTGTCGGTATGGGCTGCAAATTCTATGTTTGCCTCAGGCAGAAGGATTACGGCGGAGCGTTCTTTGACACGGGACTTTGGATGCTTATGCTTATCGGATTTGCCGTTTTGGCGGCAGGTATGGCATTCGGTCAGACACTCGTCTATGTCGGAGCAGGCATTGCGATTTTCTGCGCAATCGGTCTTGTTCTCACACAGGGCAGAAACAAAAAGGGATTCGGCAAAGTCATCGGCGGACTTGCCTCTCTCTATGACATCACAGGTTACATCAGTGACCTTCTGAGCTACTCAAGACTTCTTGCTCTCGGACTTACAACGGGAGTTATGGCTCAGGTGTTCAATATGCTTTCAACCATGTTCGGCAAGAGCTGGTTTGGAATTATCTTACTCATTATCGTGTTCATCATCGGACACGCAATCAACATCGGACTCAACGCACTCGGTTCATATGTTCACACAATGCGACTTCAGTATGTTGAAATGTTCGGAAAATTCTATGAGGGCGGCGGCAAACAGTTTAAGCCGTTCAAGCTCAACAGTAAATATATTAAAATTCAGGAGGACAAATCAAAATGAATGGAATATTTTTCGCACTTTTAGGCGCATCAATAGCAACAGCACTTGCAGGCGTAGGTTCTGCTCGAGGTGTAGGCTCTGCCGCACAGGCAGCTATGGGAGTTCTTTCCGAGGACTCATCAAAATTCGGTAAAATGCTCGTTCTCACACTTCTCCCGGGTACTCAGGGACTTTACGGATTTATCGTAGGCTTCCTTATTCTCGTAAGCGGCGGTGTTCTCGGCGGCACAGCTCCGACAATCGGACAGGGACTTGCATACTTTGCAGCATCGCTTGCTATCGGTATCGGCGGTATGATTTCAGGTTTTGCACAGGGCAAGGCAGCCGTTTCGGGTATTGCACTCAGTGCAAAGGACGATTCAAACTTCTCAAAGGCTATGGTTTCCGTAACTCTCGTTGAGATTTACGCTCTCCTTTCATTCATCGTTTCACTTCTCGTTGTTATCACAGTTCCAAACCTTAACATCTGATAACCGACTAACGAAATTTACGAAAGAAAGGTGGAATCACTTTGAGCAGCGGTGATAAAATTTTAAATCGCATAAGTCTTGACTGTGACGAAAGAATCAGCCAAATAGGTGCTGAAACCGATGAAAAATGCGCACAGATTATGGCACAGGCAAAGCTTGATGCCAACAAGATTTCTGCCGAAATTGCCGACAGGGCACAGTCAAAGGTCAAGCAGATGCAGGCGGCTTCAAAGAGCCGTTGCGACCTTGAAACACGCAACGCTTTCCTAAAGAGAAGGCGTGAGGAAATTGACAAGACATACAGTGAAATTCTTAATAAAATGAAAAATCTTCCTGATGAAGATTACTTTGAACTGATTTACACATTTGCAAAAAAGTTAAACGGAATGAGCGGTGTTGTGCTTTTGAACAAAAAGGATATGAACCGACTTCCGAAGGATTTTCTTGCAAGGCTTGAAGAATGCGGTGTAAAAGCAGAGCTTTCAAAAACGCCGTGTGACATTGAAAGCGGATTTATTCTTAAATGCGGTGACATTGAAGAAAACATGGACTTCTCGGCAATATTGTCCGAAAAGCGTGACGCTATCGAGGATTTTATAAATCAGGAACTTTTTAAGGCATAGGGAGGAATATGATGGCATTATCTTATGAATTTTCCATCGGCTCCGTCCGTGCTAAAGAAAAAAATCTGTTTACAAACAGCGACATTGAGCATATGCTCGGTTGTGAAAATGTGCATGAGCTTTGCAGATACCTCTCGGACAAGGGTTACGGTGAGGGCGATGACATTGAAGATATATTGAAATCACACAGCGAAAATGTGTGGGAATATCTTAAAAGAACCGCACCCGATTTTGCAATATTCAAACCGTTCTTCTATCTTAACGACCTTCACAACCTTAAAGCTGTTTTAAAAGGAACGCTTTCAAACAGACCGTATTCACAGCTTTTGGTAAAGCCGTGTACTTTCTCTGAAGAAACGCTTAAACAGGCGGTTGAGAACAGAAAGTTTTCACTTTTGGGCGAAGAACTTTCCGCACCTTGTGACAAGGCATATGAAATTCTTGCACACACAGGTGACGCAAGACTCAGCGATGCGGTTCTTGACAGAGCTTTTATGGAGCTTGTTCTGAAAACATCCGAAAAATCCGACAGCGAATTTATGTCCGAATATTTTAAAGCTACAGTATTTTATAATAATGTAAAGACAGCCATAAGAGGTGCAAAAGCCGATTGTGACAGGGATTTTCTTGAAATTGCAATCTGTGATGTGCAGGACTTCCCCCGTTCAAGGGTTATTGAGGCAAGCGTAAAGGGGCTTGAACCAACGCTTGATGTGCTGTCAAAAATCTCGGCATACGGCTGTAACAAGGCTGTTGAAGAGTACAAGGCTTCTCCGTCGGCATTTGAAAAATTTGTTGACAACAGGCTTATGAGCCTTGCAAAAGAAAAATGCAAAAGAAGCGGTGACGGTGCAGACCCGATTACGGGCTATCTGATTGCAAGTGAAACAGAGAAAAAAGTTATTCACATTATTGCAAGCGGAATCCGCACCAAGACAAATTATGAAACCGTAAAAGAAAGGTTGCGTGAAGTTTATGGCTAAAAATATTGCCGTTATCGGCGACAGCGAAAGCATAAAGGGCTTTGCGGCAATCGGCATGGACATTTATCCGTGTGATGACAACGAAAACGCACCGCATCTTTTCAGAAAGATTGCTGACGGTGACAACTATGCGGTAATTTTTATTACCGAGGAAATGTTCGGACTTGTTGAAAAAGAGCGAAAAAGATATGAAGAAAGGCTCATTCCTGCCGTTATTCCTATCCCCGGTGTAAAAGGCAATACGGGAATCGGTATAAAAAGACTGTCGTCATTCGTTGAAAAGGCAGTCGGTTCGGACATTATCTTCAATGATTGAGGTGTAAGAATTTGAAATCTGGAATTATAACTAAGGTAGCAGGCCCTCTGGTAATTGCCGAGGGTATGCGTGATGCCGATATGTTCGATGTTGTGCGTGTAAGCAGTCAGCGACTTATCGGTGAAATAATTGAGATGCACGGTGACAGGGCATCAATTCAGGTATATGAAGAAACTTCGGGACTCGGACCCGGTGAGATTGTTGAATCCACAGGCGCGCCGCTTTCCGTTGAACTCGGTCCGGGACTTATCGGTTCAATTTATGACGGTATTCAGCGACCGCTTAACGAGATTATGAAGGTTGCCGGCACAAACCTCAAAAGAGGTGTTGATGTTCCGTCACTTGATCACAAAAAGAAGTGGCACTTTACTCCCCTTGTTAAAAAGGGCGACACAGTTGCGGCAGGCGACACACTCGGTACTGTTCAGGAAACACACGCTGTTCTCCACAGGATTCTTGTTCCTAACAAAACAGGCGGTGTCGTTGAGAGCATCAGCGAGGGCGATTTTACAATTGACGAAACGGTTGCCGTTCTCAAAACAGACAAGGGCAATGTTGAGATTAATATGTGTACAAAATGGCCTGTTCGTGTGGGCAGACCGTACAAAAGAAAGCTCTCCCCCGACATTCTTCTTACCACAGGTCAAAGACCTATTGACACACTCTTTCCGCTTGCAAAGGGCGGTGTAGCCGCAGTTCCGGGACCGTTCGGTTCGGGCAAAACTGTTGTTCAGCATCAGCTTGCAAAGTGGGCGGCCGCCGATATTATCGTATATATCGGTTGCGGTGAGCGCGGCAACGAGATGACCGATGTTCTTAACGAGTTTCCCGAACTTAAAGATCCACGCACAGGCAACTCTCTTATGGAGAGAACCGTGCTTATTGCAAACACATCCGATATGCCTGTTGCCGCCCGTGAGGCATCTATCTACACAGGCATTACTATTGCCGAGTATTTCCGTGATATGGGTTACACGGTTGCACTTATGGCTGACTCAACATCCCGCTGGGCAGAGGCTCTCCGTGAAATGTCCGGCCGTCTTGAAGAAATGCCGGGTGAAGAGGGTTATCCCGCATACCTCGGCAGCCGACTTGCACAGTTCTATGAAAGAGCAGGCCGTGTTATCGTAAACGGCAGCGAGGACACGGAAGGTGCACTCTCGGTTATCGGTGCCGTATCACCTCCGGGCGGTGATATTTCAGAGCCTGTATCACAGGCAACACTCAGAATAGTTAAGGTATTCTGGGGACTTGACGCAAACCTTGCTTACAAACGGCACTTCCCTGCAATTAACTGGCTGACAAGTTATTCGCTTTATACAGACCGACTTGCAGATTGGTTCTCAAAGAATGCCGCTCCCGACTTTATGGAGCTTCGTGGCAGACTTATGACATTATTACAGGAAGAAAGCGAGCTCCAGGAAATTGTAAACCTTGTCGGTATGGACGCACTTTCCGCACCCGACAGACTTAAGCTTGAAACCTCCCGTTCAATCCGTGAGGATTATCTGCACCAAAACGCATTTGACCCGACAGACACATACACATCTCTCGGCAAACAGGTGCTTATGATGCGTGCAATTCTTGCTTACTATGACAAAGCAAAAGAGGCTCTTGCAAACGGTGCAGACATTGAAATGCTTGTCAACCTTCCTGTTCGTGAACGCATAGGAAGATATAAATATGTACCCGAGGATAAGGTTCGGGACGAGTTCGAGTCAATCAAGGCTCTGCTTGATTCGGAAATTAAGGATGTACTTGAAAGGAGTGAGGACTGATGCCAAAGGAATACCGCACAATACGAGAGGTTGCAGGTCCTCTTATGATGGTTAGTGATGTTGAGGGCGTAACATATGACGAACTCGGCGAAATTGAACTTCCGAACGGTGAAACACGCCGTTGCAAGGTTCTTGAGGTTGACGGCTCAAACGCACTTGTTCAGCTTTTTGAATCAGCCGCAGGCATTAACCTTGCAAATTCAAAGGTAAGATTTTTAGGTCGTTCAATGGAACTTCCCGTATCTCCCGATATGCTTTCACGAGTATTTGACGGTCTTGGAAATCCGATTGACGGCGGTCCTGCTCTTATTCCCGAAAAAAGACTTGACATCAACGGAACACCTATGAACCCTGCCGCAAGAAACTATCCGCAGGAATTTATTCAGACAGGTATTTCCGCAATTGACGGACTTAACACACTTGTAAGAGGACAGAAGCTGCCTATCTTCTCAGCATCGGGTCTGCCCCATGCCCAGCTTGCCGCTCAGATTGCAAGACAGGCGGCTGTAAGAGGCAAGGACGAGCAGTTTGCCGTTGTATTTGCCGCAATGGGTATTACATTTGAAGAATCCGACTACTTTGTTCAGTCGTTTAAAGAAACAGGCGCTATTGACAGAACCGTAATGTTTGTAAACCTTGCAAACGATCCTGCCATTGAGCGTATTGCAACTCCTAAAATGGCACTCACGGCGGCTGAATATCTTGCATTTGACAGAGGAATGCACGTTCTCGTTATTATGACCGACATCACAAACTATGCCGATGCGCTCCGTGAGGTTTCTGCCGCAAGAAAAGAAGTTCCGGGCAGACGAGGCTATCCGGGTTATATGTACACAGACCTTGCAACATTGTATGAAAGAGCCGGCAGACTTAAAGGCAAAGAGGGTTCAATCACTCTTATTCCGATTCTTACAATGCCCGAAGATGACAAGACTCACCCGATTCCTGACCTTACAGGCTACATTACAGAAGGTCAGATTATCCTATCCCGTGAGCTTTACAGAAAGGGAATTACTCCGCCGATTGATGTTCTTCCGTCACTTTCAAGACTTAAAGACAAGGGTATCGGTCCCGACAGAACCCGTAAAGACCACGCCGCAACCATGAACCAGCTTTTTGCCGCTTATGCAAGAGGTAAAGACGCAAGAGAACTTATGATAATTCTCGGTGAGGCGGCTCTTACCGATATGGATAAAAAGTACGCTGAATTTGCCGAGGCATTTGAGCGTGAGTATGTTTCACAGGGTTATGACGCAAACCGTTCAATTGAAGAAACACTTGACATCGGCTGGAAGCTTTTGCATATTCTTCCCAGAAGTGAACTTAAACGAATTAAGGACGATATGCTTGACGAGTTTTATGGTAAAGAATAATCGCATTGAAGGTGTTTGCTAATGGCAGTTATGAATGTTAATCCCACCCGTATGCAGTTGACAAAGCTGAGAAAACAGCTTGCAACAGCTACCCGTGGTCATAAAATGTTAAAAGACAAGCGTGACGAACTGATGCGCCGATTTCTTGACCTTGTAAGAGAAAACAAGGAGCTTCGTGAGAAGATTGAAAGAGAGCTTGCAGAGTGCAACAACCACTTTGTGAACGCAAGTGCGGTTATGTCAAAAGAGGCTCTGGACGCCTCATTGATGTCACCGAAGCAGAGAATTGACCTTGAGCTTTCTTCAAAAAATGTTATGAGCGTTGATATTCCGCAGTTTTCATCAAGCACACGAACAAGCAACGAGAGCGATATTTTTCCCTACGGTTTTGCGTTTACTTCGTTTGAACTTGATGATGCGGTTATGTCGCTCAACGAGCTTTTGCCCGACCTGATAAGGCTTGCTGAAATTGAAAAAAGCTGTGAGCTTATGTCGGCAGAAATTGAAAAGACACGCCGCCGTGTTAATTCGCTTGAGCATGTTATGATTCCGAGATATCAGGAAACAATCAAGTATATTTCGATGAAACTTGAAGAAAATGACCGCAGCAGTCGTACAAGGCTGATGAAGGTTAAGGATATGCTTCTTGACAAGGCACATCATTATTCGGAACACTATAATTAACTACACAACAATCAAAGGGGCTGTTTTTTAACAGCCCCTTATTTGTCAAAAAATTCTGTAAAATAAAAAAATCAGTACATCAACTGTACTGATTTAATGGAGCGGATGACGGGGATTGTTTGATGCAAAGGTTTCTGCCTCGCCAACTGCTTGCTGTGCGTAACCTTAACCCTCATCAACGCTCTCCCTAAAAATGCTCCTCCGGAGCATTTTCTTAACGGTCGCCTTCGAGCCCCTTGTTTGTCAAAAAATTCTGTAAAATAAAAAAATCAGTACATCAACCGTACTGATTTAATGGAGCGGATGACGGGGCTCGAACCCGCTACCTCCACCTTGGCAAGGTGGCGCTCTACCAGATGAGCTACATCCGCATTTTATTGGTGCCTCCGGGCGGAATCGAACCACCGACACGGGGATTTTCAGTCCCCTGCTCTACCGACTGAGCTACAGAGGCATATTTCTTCAATCGTTTCCGATTGAAGAATGGCGACCCGGATGGGACTTGAACCCACGGCCTCTAGCGTGACAGGCTAGCGCTCTAACCAACTGAGCTACCGGGCCAGGCCGTCGTCGCTGTTTCGTTTTCGTTCGTATCTCTCAGCGACGATGTTTATTATACAGAACCTGTGCCCAAATGTCAACACTTTTTTCAAAGTTTTTTTATTTTCTTTTTATTTCGTTGCGTGTGTTAAAAGTTCCTGCAACTCTGCGCGGCTGAAATGATAGATTTTATCGCAAAACTGGCAGGTTACCTCACTATTTTCCTGTTCTTCCGCCATCTTGCAAAGTTCGGTTTTTCCCATGCTGATCAGGGCGCGCTCTACTTTTTCACGGCTGCACGCACAGCGGTAGCCGATTTCACTGGTCTGCAGAAAATCTACCTCAAAGCCATCGAGCACCGCGCGGATGATGTCCTCGAGGCTCATGCCCTTGTCAAGCATAGCGGTCATGCTCTCCAGCTTTGCCAGATTGGCCTCCAGCTTGTCAATGTCGGAATCCTTCACGCCCGGCATAAGCTGCACGAGCCAGCCGCCGGCGCACTTGACCGAGCAGTCGGTATCCACGAGCACGCCGAGCGCGCACGCCGACGGGATCTGCTCGCTCTCCGCGAAATAGCGGGTCAGGTCCTCGGCAATCTCGCCGTTGACGAGCGCAACCGTGCCCGTGACTGGGAAAATGACAAAAAATTGCTTTTTCT